>OHIJ01000001.1_pt1 | contig 708437 bp, 489 predicted proteins | sample 1568331 | NCBI WGS metagenome assembly OHIJ01 (sample SAMEA3879501, study PRJEB24766) | human gut metagenome | biome: human-associated habitat; feature: feces | place: USA | collected 1985/1987
ATTCTATCTCTATTCTCCTCCTTCCCGAAGGAGGAGAATAGAGATACTATTGACTATCATTTGACTCAAAACATGTTTGGACATGAACATAAACTCTATAACATTATCGATAGAACTCTATGTGGTTAGATCTCAATGACTTATAGTTTCCTGTCATTTCTTGTAATGGAAACTGTCGTTTCCCGGTGAGGGAACGGGCGTTCCTTTTAATGGAAACGACCGTTCCTTTTAAAGGGAACTGGCGTTTCCTCCGAGGAAACCAACGCTTGCCCCATATGATACTGATGCTTGATTTATATGGACTGACAATTTAGCTTATAACTAAATCGTTGTTGAGCCATTCGGCATGGATACGAAGAAACAAGCAATCTCATGCTACGGCAGAACATTTCTTTGCATAACCTCGTTTATTATATAACAAACTAAATATATATTCAGTATGAAGTCATTCATCTTAATGGTTATAACAATGGTATGTGCAATCTCTCTGGAAGCGCAGAATAAGTCTTTCTACGACTTCAATGTGACCACGATTGATGGTAAGGAATTTCCGCTTTCTTCTTTGAAAGGAAAGAAAGTGCTGGTAGTAAATGTAGCCTCCAAATGCGGACTGACGCCACAGTATGCCAAACTGCAAGAGCTATATGATAAATATAAGGATAAGAATTTTGTAATCATCGGCTTTCCTGCCAACAACTTTATGGGACAGGAACCGGGAAGCAATGAAGAGATCGCTCAGTTCTGCTCCTTAAAGTATGACGTTACTTTTCCGATGATGGCCAAGATTTCCGTCAAGGGCAAAAACATGTCGCCACTTTACCAATGGCTGACGGAAAAGAAACTGAACGGCAAAGAAGATGCGCCCGTCCAGTGGAATTTTCAGAAGTTTATGATTGACGAGAACGGAAACTGGGTCGGCTTTGTGGCCCCCAAAGAGAGTCCGCTCTCGGAGAAAATCGTTACTTGGATAGAGCAGGAGTAGGAGCAGGGAAAAGAGACGGAATAAGGGATACTTTCTTTAATTCCCCTTCGAAGTTGGGGGTGAAAATACCTTTTCCGAGGTTTTCTTCTATTTCTTCGATGGTCCAGAATCGTCCGCCGTCCAGTTCGTCACTGGGGTGCAGTTCACCGTCGTAAACAGTTTTGTGAACAAAGACAAGTTCTTTCTCACGATCCGATTCGAATACATAGCTGGTTAGCAGTTCGGGAGTAAAGTCCGTGATGCCTAGTTCTTCGCGGACTTCCCGTTTGAGTGCGATTTCTACGCTTTCGCCCAGGTCAATATGTCCGCCAACGGCTGTGTCCCATTTTCCGGGCTGGATGTCTTTCCATTCCGGACGTTTCTGCAGATATAAATCTCCTTTCGAATTGAAAACGTGAAGATGGATGACAGGATGAAGGAGCTTGCTTCCGCTATGGCATTCTCCGCGTGTGGCGGCTCCGGTGATGTTTCCCTGTTCGTCTACGATGGGAAACATTTCTTGATTATTATCGCTTGGCATAGTTGTTTTTACTTTTTGGTTTACGGTATCAGCAGAGAAGAATCTCCATAACTCAGAAAACGGAAATCGTGCGCCAGCGCATAATCATAAATTGTGCGCCAGTTTCCCTTCACGAAGGCGGAAACCAAAAGTAACAGCGTACTTTGCGGCTGGTGAAAGTTGGTCACCATCGCTTTCACTATCTTATACTGATATCCCGGAGCTATGATAATCTGCGTACTGCTGTGAAGGGCTTCCAGCCCGTTCCTGTCGAGGTAACCTAAAATCTTTTGCAGTGCGACTACAGGCGGAATCTGATCATACTTTTCGTATGGCTGCCATTGTTTGACGTGCAGTTCTTCTTCCGTAGCATCGGGATTTTCCGCCAATGTTACTCCGATGTGATACAGGCTTTCGAGCGTACGCACCGAAGTGGTGCCTACAGCAACAGCGCAACCGTCATGATCGATCAGCTTTTTGATCGTAGCCCGATTGACGGAGATATACTCCGTATGCATCTCATGTCCTTCTATCTCTTCGCTTTTCACGGGCTTGAAGGTTCCTGCGCCTACATGAAGTGTCAGTTCTTCCAGATCGATGCCTTTTTCCTGCAATGCTTCCAGTACACGGGGAGTGAAGTGCAGTCCGGCTGTCGGTGCGGCTACCGAGCCTTTTATTTTGGAATAAACGGTCTGATAAGTTTCTTTATCGCTCTCTTCCGTATCCCGGTTCAGATATGGGGGAATCGGCAGTTCTCCGAACACTTCGAGGATATCGGCAAAGGTTACTTCCGGATTGTCCCAGGAGAAATCAATCCAGTGGCTGGTGCCCCTGCATTCTCCACGGGTAGCGGTCAGAGTGATCGGGAAACCTTTTACCGTCATCTCCCGTTTCAGTGCTCCGTCTTTCCATTTCTTCAGGTTACCGATCATGCAGAGCCAGGCAGCGTGTTCCGTTTGCTGGAAGTTCAATACATAATCGTTGGGCTGAATCGGTTCCAGACAGAAGACCTCGATCAGCGCCCCCGTTTCTTTGCGGAAGTGGAGGCGTGCCTGAATCACCTTCGTGTTGTTGAATACCATCAGGCTTCCTTTCGGAAGATAGTCCGGCAAGGATGTGAAGACATCTTCGCTTACTTCACCGTGGCGATATACCAACAGTTTTGACTGGTCTCGTACTGCTAAAGGAAATTTGGCGATTCGTTCATCCGGTAGTGGATAGTTGTATTCGCTGATGTGAATATGTTTCGGGTCTTCTTTCATTCTCGTTTCAATAAAAAAAGCATCAATAACCCATCGATTATCAATGCTTTGTCGGTAGTCGGGATGACAAGATTCGAACTTGCGACCACACGCCCCCCAGACGCGTACTCTACCGGGCTGAGCTACATCCCGAATTGCGGTTGCAAAAGTAGTGCTTTATTTTTAAATAGCAAATAAATAGCCTGTTTTTTTCCATTAGCTGATTTTAGGATAAGTTTCCGTTTGCGGAATAAAAAGTCCTTTAGTCCATAATAATTCTAAATAATATAGGTGGTTGCAAACTAACATAACAGGGTTTTGTTTATGAAATTAAGTGAATAGATAGTGCGTAACTTCTTTAAAATGAAACCATATCGGCATACGAGACATGAGAGTAGTTTAGGATAGTATATTTTTGTATTTAGTTTTATTTAATGAGGGGGTAAATGTGTATAATAAAAATAGAGAAACGTTAGAAGCTTATGTCTTAGGTGATGATTTTAAGTATTTTCAGAATTTGAAGTATCTTCCCCTAAGCGTTTATCCTTCTAATATTCAGTCTGCTTTGGTCGTGTATTGCTTCAGCGGAAAGGCCAAGCTTAATGTATATGATGATTCGCATTGGATACAGCCGCAGGAATTGATTATTCTGTTGCCGGGACAATTCGTTTCGTTCACCGAGGCCAGTGATGATTTTCTGACTACTACGTTGGTGGTGTCGCCTACAATGTTCAGCGATGCGCTGAGCGGTGTGCCTCGCTTTTCACCGCATTTCTTTTTCTATATGAGGACCCATTATTGGTATCCTCAGACCGAAAATGATACCCGGCGGTTGATGAATTTCTTTGGAATGGTAAAGGATAAAGTGACGTCTAATGATATATACAGGCGTGAGCTGATTATTCATTTATTAAGATACTTATATTTGGAATTGTTTAATGCTTATGAAAAGGAGGCATCTCTGATGACTACCCGAAAAGATACTCGTAAAGAGGAACTGGCTAATAAATTCTTTGGGTTGATAATGAAGCACTTCAAAGAGAATAAGGATGTTGCTTTCTATGCTGATAAGTTGTGTATCACATCCAAATACCTGACGATGGTGATCAAGGAAGTGAGCGGCAAATCTGCCAAAGACTGGATTGTAGAATACATCGTACTCGAAATAAAGGCTTTGCTGAAGAATACGAATATGAATATTCAGGAAATTGCCGTGAAAACAAATTTTGCCAATCAGTCGTCTTTGGGACGTTTCTTCAGGAAACATACCGGAATGTCGTTGTCCCAATACCGGATGAGTAACTTAGGATAATATAGAAGATGCCTGTGGGGAATAAAGGCATATGTGGGGAGAGGAGAATGGGAAAGGGAAAGAAGAAATGGGAAACCTTTTAGGGAATCCCATTCTCCTTCATTATTATAATAAGTTTCAAGATCAGACTCCCATACATTCGCGATAGAAGTCAAGCATTTCAAAAATTGTGTCTTTATCAGCTGTCTGGTTGATGCAAATATCTCCGATCTCTTTCAGTAAAGTGAAATTGACCGTTCCCGAGGTATTTTTCTTATCATGTTGCATAAATGCGTAGAGTTGTTCGTACTGCTTACAGTCGAATGCGAATGAACCATAATTCTCTTTGATGAATTGGATGGTCTGTCGCATCTTGTCTTTCGGAAAGCCGACTTTGAGGTGTGACAGGTAAAGCTCGCATACGATTCCCCATGCTACGGCATAGCCATGCAGCACGGGGCGATTCTCAGCCAATGCCAGACTTTCGAAGGCATGTCCTGCTGTATGTCCCAGATTCAGTGCTTTACGGATGCCACGCTCGAAGGGGTCTTGCTCCACAATGTCTTCCTTCACCTGTACCGATCGTCCCACCATATTTTTGAGATATGCATAATCAATGTTATTGGTATTGAAATCCAGTAATTCGACCCAGTGTGCGGTATTGCTGATTAATCCGTGCTTTAACATTTCAGCGTAACCGGAGAAGAAATTCTGTGCATCGAGGCTGCGCAGGAATTCAGTTTCAATCAGCACACTGTCTGCCGGAGCAAACGAGCCTATCTCGTTTTTCAGTCCGTTGAAGTTGATACCTGTCTTACCGCCGACGGATGCGTCGACCATAGCCAACAGTGTAGTGGGTATATTGATATAAGAAATCCCCCGTTTGAAGGTAGCGGCGGCAAAGCCTCCCAAATCTGTTACCATGCCCCCACCAAGGTTGATGAGCAATGAGTGACGTGTAGCCCCTTGCTGACTCAGTGCCATCCATACGGAGGCCAGAGTCTCCAGTGTCTTATGCACATCTTCGGCTCCGATACAGATTTCGACTGCGTCTTTCAGAAACGATACCTCTTTCAATGAGGGCAGACAAAGACGCTGGGTATGTTCGTCTGTGAGGATGAATAACTTGTCATGCGGACACCTTTCAATGGCACGACCGAGGCTTGTTTCCAAGCTTTCGCAGAGAATGACTTCTTGTTTACTCATGATTCTTTTGCTTTTTCTTGGTGCAAATGTATATAAAATATCTTTTTTTACTTACTTTTGTCTCGTTAAAACGTTCAATTATGAAAGCATTGTTTCCTGTATTTTGCCGTCCTTTGGGATATGTGGTGTTGTTAGTAGCTTTGTTTCTTCTTCCGATTTTGCTAATGCAAGGGTTGATAACCGACCATAACCTGCTATTTTATAAGGAATGTACGAAGCTGTTGATGATGGCAGGATGCTTGCTGATCATCTTTGCCTTAAGCAAGAATGAAAGCCGCGAGACGGAACAGATTCGTAATGCGGCAGTCCGGAATGCAGTCTTTCTGACTTTTCTGTTTGTTTTCGGTGGTATGTTGTGGCGTGTTCTGCAAGGAGATGTGATCAATGTAGACACTTCTTCTTTTCTCACCTTTTTAATCTTTAATGTGCTTTGTTTGGAGTTTGGTCTTAAAAAAGCGCTTGTTGATCGATTCTTCAAAAGATAATTTTCTATTAAATTAAACCTTTTACGATTCTATTTGTCAAAAAGACATTGTTATTACTCTACTAATCGTAATTAAGGTAAATGAAAAGATTATCAGTTTGGTGGGTGCTTACACTGTTATGCACCTTCTCTATTTTTGCACAGAATAAGGTGATTACCGTTTCGGGGCGTGTTGTCGAATCTGACTCTAAAGAGCCAGCTGCACAGGCAACTATTCAATTGTTATCGTTGCCGGATAGCGCTTATGCAGCCGGTATAGCAAGTAGTAATAAGGGGTGGTTTACGCTCCCTAAAGTGAAAGCGGGGAAATATTTGTTGAAGGTTTCTTACATCGGTTTCCGTACGAAATTCGTTCCTGTACAATTATCCAATAATGTGACTGAAAAGAAAATGGGGACAATCTCTCTGGACCCTGATGCAGTGATGCTGAGCGAGGCTGTGATTACGGCGGAAGCTCCTCCTGTTACTGTAAAAGCTGATACTACAGAGTATTCTGCAGCGGCTTACCCTGTACCGGAAGGTTCAATGTTAGAAGATCTTGTGAAAAAAATTCCAGGAGCTGAAGTGAGTGATGAAGGTAAAATTACTATAAATGGTAAGGAAATAAAAAAGATAATGGTTGATGGAAAGGAATTTTTTTCTGATGACCCGAAAGTCTCTATGAAGAACTTACCTGCTAATATGATTGAGAAAGTAAAGGCTTATGATAAAAAAAGTGATATGGCACGTATCACAGGAATTGATGATGGAGATGAAGAGCCCGTCTTGGATTTGACCGTTAAGAAAGGTATGAAAAAAGGATGGATTGGAAATCTTATTGCAGGGTATGGTAGCCAGGATCGGTATGAAGGGGGAGTAATGATCAGCCGCTTTAAAGATGATGCCAGTCTTTCAATTATAGGTTCTGCAAATAATACTAATAATAAAGGATTTTCTGAATTTGGTGATGCCGGACAAGGACTAGGTGGAGGTAATGCTGGTTCAGGTATTACAACTGCACAATCGTTGGGAGTCAACTTCGCTAAGGATACTAAAAAGTTGCAGATCGGGGGGAATGTACAATATGGACATTCTGATAATGACGCTCGTCGCAAAACCTCTTCAGAAACATTTTTGGGGGAAACATCTTCTTTTGCTCAAAGTGAGAACTTTTCAAATCGTAATCGTCATGATTTTCGCGTTGATTTCCGTTTGGAGTGGAGACCTGACACATTGACTACGATTATTTTCCGTCCTAACGGTAGTTATTCACAAACAGAATCTAGCAGTCGTTCTTGGTCAAAGACAGAAAATAACTCGCATAGTCCTGTTAATGAAAAAGAGGCAGCTTCTTCTTCTAAAAGTCATAATGCATCTTTTAATGGTAGCTTGATGGCTTTTCGAAGATTGAACAATAAAGGACGAAACTTGTCTTTGGGTGCACGTTTCGGATATAGTGACAGCGAGTCCGATTCTTATTCTGATTCAAAGACTGAATTCTTCGAAAAGGATAGTATTTCTGATATTTCGCGCTATACAGACAGAAATAGTGATAGTCGTAACTGGAGTGTATCAGCTTCTTATACAGAACCTGTATTTAAAAATCACTTTTTGCAGTTGCGTTATGAATTTGCTCATCGCAAGCAGTTATCACAATCATTAGTGTATGATAGTATTAACTACTATCCGTATCCTGAATATATAGAGCGTGGGTATGATAATGAACTAAGTACACGTGTGGAGAATTTCTATGATACTCATACTGCTGATGTTTCTGTACGTGGTATTCACCCTAAGATGATGTATAGTGTAGGAGTGGGGGTGACTCCTCAGTCATCCTTAAGTAAAACGACAATTGGTCCGAACTATAAGAAGAATCTTCCAGAACAGAATGTTTTGAATTGGGCTCCTTCAGTAATGTTCCGTTATATGTTTAATAAACAACATGTATTAATGTTCCGTTATCGTGGAAGAAGCAGTACACCTAACATTGAGGACCTGCAGGAGGTGATTGATATAACCGACCCGATGAACCTAAGATATGGTAATCCGAATTTGAAACCATCATTTAATAATAATTTTACTCTCGATTATAGAAAGTTTGTACCGGAATCTATGCGTAGCTATTCTGCTAATTTGTATTATACAAGTACATTGAATTCTGTAGCAAATAGAATGACATATGATCCTCAGACGGGTGCTCGGGTTTATAAGAAAGAAAATGTAAATGGTAACTGGCAAGCAAGAGGATTTTTTTCATTCAATACACCGTTGAAGAACAAGAAATTTACAATTTCATCTAATACAAATGCACGATTTAGTGATGCTGTAAGTTATACAAGTGTCGGAAGTTCTAAAAATGCAGATCAGGAACTAAGTACAACGCATAATTTAGGGTTAGGAGAACGGTTTACCAGTAGTTATCGTAGTGAAGTTTTTGATATATCCTTAAGTGGTTCTGTTAATTATAATTTGGTCAGAAATAGTAAACAAGAAAATAGTAATCGAGAAACATTCGACTACTATATTGGAGGTAATACCAATGTAAACCTTCCTTGGCAAGTCTCGATTTCCACAGATATTAATTGTCGATTTAAAGATGGATATACAGGTGGGCTTAATAATAACGAAGTGATGTGGAATGCACAAATTTCGAAGAATTTTTTAAAGAATAATTCGGGTACAATTCGTTTTAAAATATATGATATCTTAAAACAACAAAGTAGTTTGTCGCGTTCGATTAGCGAAACAATGATGAGTGATACTGAATATAATACTTTAGGAAGTTATTTCATGGTACATTTTGTATATCGCTTTAATACGTTGGGTGGAAAGTCACCAAATCGACGTGGACCGGGTGGTGGACCTAGAGGAGGACATGGCTTTGGCGGCGGTGGCAGACCTATGCGTTTCTAAATTGTGACTAGCTCTGAATAAAAACGGGAAAGTCCCGATGGTAATGAACATGACTAACATGACTTGCCATCGGGACTTTTTTGTTTATCCGATAATTTGCTTTATATTTGTTGTTCAGTATCCATATAAAAAAGGAGTATCCTATGATTGACTGGAACATACTAGTTAGCCAGATAGCTACGGTTGCTTTTGATATCGTTTATTTTGGAGCCATTATCAGTACGATTGTCGTTATCATTCTTGATAACCGGAATCCGGTGAAGACTATGGCATGGATACTCATATTACTTTTCCTCCCAATTGTCGGTCTTGTTTTTTATTTCTTCTTTGGTCGGAGTCAGCGTCGGGAACGTATCATCGGTCAAAAAAGTTATGACCGCCTTTTGAAGAAACCTATGGCGGAATACATGGCGCAAGACTGTTCGGATGTACCTGAAGAATATGCCCGCCTTATCCAACTTTTCCAGCATACCAATCAAGCTTTTCCATTTGAGGGAAACCGTATTGCTGTCTATACGGAAGGATATACCAAATTGCAATCATTGCTTCGTGAGCTCCAAAAGGCGAAACAACACATTCATATAGAATACTATATCTTTGAAGATGATGCTATAGGACGTTTGGTAAGGGATGTACTAATCGAAAAAGCATCTCAGGGGGTTGAAGTAAGAGTAATTTATGATGATGTGGGGTGCTGGCATGTACCTAACCGCTTTTTCGAGGAAATGCGTAATGCAGGTATTGAAGTCAGGAGTTTCTTGAAAGTACGCTTCCCTTTGTTTACAAGCAGGGTCAATTATCGTAACCACAGGAAAATAGTCGTGATAGACGGACGTATCGGTTTTGTGGGAGGTATGAACCTGGCAGAACGTTATATGCGTGGTTTCTCATGGGGAATTTGGCGTGACACCCATATTCTGATAGAAGGAAAGGCTGTGCATGGTCTGCAAACGGCCTTTTTGCTCGACTGGTATTTCGTTGACCGTACATTGATTACAGCTTCACGTTATTTCCCAAAGATAGAATCTTGTGGAAGTTCATTAGTGCAGGTGGTTACCAGTGAACCCATTGGCCCCTGGAAAGAAATCATGCAGGGGCTGACTATGGCGATCAATGGAGCGAAGAAGTATTTCTATATGCAAACCCCTTATTTCCTGCCGACAGAGCAAGTACTTGCCGCTATGCAAACAGCTGCACTGGCAGGAGTAGATGTGCGTTTGATGTTGCCGGAACGTGCCGACAACCGAATCACTCATTTGGGATCGCATTCTTACTTGGCAGATGTGATGCAGGCAGGTGTCAAAGTCTATTTTTATAAGAAAGGGTTTCTGCACTCCAAACTGATGGTTTCTGATGATATGCTCTCTACAGTAGGGTCTACCAATGTTGACTTCCGTAGTTTTGAGCATAATTTTGAAGTAAATGCCTTTATGTATGATGTGGAAACGGCTCTTGAAATGAAGGAGATATTCCTTCAGGATCAGCGGGAAAGTACACAGATCTTTCTGAAAAACTGGGTGAAACGTTCGTGGAGGAGGAGGGCAGCAGAGTCTGTCGTTCGTTTGTTGGCTCCGCTGCTTTAAAAAGGATGCTTCCTTTATCTGATATACTTTTATCTTATCTGAAAAGCGAGAAATTCACACTTCCATAGACTCTTCTTTCTATGAAATGCGGATGATCTTCAAAGTTATTTTGCTTACCATGCTCCAATACAAACAAACCTCCTTCTTTGAGCAGATTATTTTTGAATATTAGTTCCGGTATCGATTCCAGCTCCTTTAAAGCGTAAGGAGGGTCGGCAAAGATAAAATCAAACTGCTCTCGTCCGCTGTTGATAAACTTAAATACATCGCCACGGATAGGCAGACATTTGTCAGTTTGTACTTCTTTCATTATTTTGCAGATAAACGAGTGATGAGCCGGATCTTTTTCCACACTGATCACACGGTCGCAGCCTCGGGATACCAGTTCGATACTGATACTGCCCGTGCCTGCAAACAAGTCAAGTGCAGTTACTCCTTCTTCGAAATCAATATAATTATTAAGTACATTGAACAGATTCTCCTTGGCGAAATCTGTTGTAGGGCGTGCTTTGAATGTACGTGGTACATCAAATCTTCTTCGTTTATAAATACCGCTGATTACTCGCATGTTAATAAGGCTTGCATGTCAATATTGTTGGCAGGATTCATAATGAATACCTGCAGAATGAATTTTTTCAGTTCGTTCATCAATGTCTCTTTGTCCGACAGAGTGCCTGTCAGATGTAGTTCATCCCGTTCCTGATTAAATTCCAGTTGCTTCCAGACATATAATAGATAGTAGATACGATCTTCGGTTTGCATGCACTCGAAAGAGTTGGCCAAAAGTAGCTGCCCCCGTTCGAAACAGTAAATGTCAATGGCATCTTTGCGTACTGAAGCATACATTTTCTTACTATTCCCCAGTCTGCTTTTGATAGAAAAATACTCGATGAGCGGGGTAGACTGAGAGTAGAAGCGGGCTTCGGGATATTGTTCATTTAAGAATGTATAGGTGCTTTTGTCTATGCCGAAGATTACGACTACATTATTCTTTTTCAGAATATTGTACATCACTATTTCATTCTCCCGTTTCTGATGATTGTGATAGAATAAAAGCTCTGCCTGTTCTTCCTCAAACAGTTCCAATGGTATCATGGTAAAGCGTTTGCTGGCTATCATGATGTTCACCCGTTTGTAGGAGTAGCTTAAAAAGTCCGATTCGTGGAAAACGTTTTTAAGATTGGCTGTCAGAGACAGAGAGGTGTCTACCTCTTTTTCGAACAGCGACTGCGAATTGTCGTTAATCGGATTGTAGATAGAAAAAGAAAATCCATCCGTACTAAGACGGATGGATAAAGTATATTGTTTTGATTTTGTAAAATCAATCATTATTCCCAGTTACCAGCACCATTGTTAGGATTGTCAATAGAACCTACCATCAAACCTGAGTATCTGCCCAGTTTTTCATTAAGGTCTTTCAAATTGATAATTTCTTGTCTGTCAAGTCCGCCCAAGTAAGTTTCATATGGAGCTTTCACTTCAAACAAGTATACAGGAGCACCTGATTTAGCTGTGTCGTTTTTAACATTCATTTCAAAGATAGCACCGTTGCCATAAGGAATGTACTTCATTGAATCTGCATTGAAACCTTTTGGATAGATGGTGTCCATTACAGCTACCCACATGGTGTCACGCTTAAAGTTTTCAAGTCCGTTTTTCTTAACTTCATCATACTTGCCTGTTTTTTTAGCTTTGTTGATGATTGCCATTGCTTTCTTCTCAGTCAAGCCGCTTTCCAATTGGTCGTCTGTCAGCTGACCAACTTTCATAACGAAAGGTAATTTTTGATTTTTAACGAAATCAATCAGTGTGTCAAAATGTTCTGTGTACATTCCGTGATGAAGCGAACGGTATTCCTGTTGTGCTTTACGGATGTCGATCAAACGGGCAATGACAGCCTGCTCTCTTTCCTTTTTCGCTTTTTCAAAATTGATAGGACCCATAATACTGCTATAGCAAATGTAGATTAATGCAGCAGCACAGAGTACTAATACAATATTAAATACTGTTTTCATGATAAATTATGTTTTTAGTTGTTATATTCGCATCGCAAAAATAGAATAAATAAATTTAAATACGATAGTTCCGGGAACTTTTTTCTCGTACAAAAATGATAAATAACTATTTAGAAAGGCAAATTAAGGAAAATTTTCCTTATCAACCAACTTTTGAGCAGGAAATAGCTGTAAAATCTCTTTCAGAGTTTCTGCTTTCCACACTGGCGGATGAAGTATTTATCCTCAGAGGCTATGCCGGTACTGGTAAAACATCTTTGGTAGGGGCATTGGTAAAGACGATGGATCAGTTACAGCAAAAGGCTGTGTTACTGGCTCCTACCGGTCGTGCTGCAAAAGTTTTTTCATCATATGCCGGTCACCCGGCTTTTACAATTCATAAGAAAATATACCGGCAGCAGTCGTTTTCTAATGAAACCAGTAATTTTTCAATAAATGACAATCTTGCTACGAATACTTTGTTTATAGTCGACGAAGCTTCAATGATTTCCAATGAAGGATTGTCGGGCAGTATGTTTGGGACGGGAAGATTATTGGACGACCTGATACAGTTTGTTTATTCCGGTCAGGGGTGCCGTCTTTTGTTGATGGGAGATACTGCGCAGCTTCCTCCGGTAGGTGAGGAGTTGAGTCCGGCACTTTTTGCAGATGCATTAAAGGGATATGGATTGGAAGTGCGGGAAGTTGACTTGACGCAAGTGGTTCGTCAGATACAGGAATCGGGCATTTTGTGGAATGCGACTCAATTGCGTCAGCTGATAGCGGAAGATAATTGCTACTCTTTACCTAAAATAAAGATAACAGGTTTTCCAGATATAAAGATGGTGCCGGGTACGGAATTGATTGATGCCATCACTAGTTGTTATGATCATGACGGCATGGATGAGACGATTGTGATCTGTCGTTCTAATAAACGCGCGAACCTATATAATAACGGAATACGTGCACAGATCCTTTGGCGGGAAGATGAACTGAATACGGGAGATATGTTGATGATAGCCAAAAATAATTATTATTGGACAGAGCAATATAAGGAAATGGACTTCATTGCCAATGGAGAAATAGCAGTCGTGCGTCGTGTCCGTAAGACGCGTGAGATGTATGGTTTTCGCTTTGCGGAAGTGACTCTCAGGTTTCCTGACCAGAATGATTTTGAACTGGATGCCAATTTGCTGCTGGATACTCTTCACTCTGATTCTCCCGCATTGCCAAAAGTAGATAATGACAGATTATTTTATACCATACTTGAAGATTACGCAGATATATCTAACAAGCGGGACCGGATGAAAAAGATGAAAGCAGATCCACACTACAATGCGTTGCAGGTGAAATATGCTTATGCGATAACTTGTCATAAAGCACAAGGTGGGCAATGGCAGAATGTTTTTCTTGATCAGGGATATATGACGGATGAATATTTGACTCCGGATTATTTTCGCTGGTTGTATACGGCATTTACTCGCGCCACGAAGACATTGTATCTGGTGAATTATCCCAAAGAACAAATTTTATAAAAGATTTCTTTTTTTTTCTTCGTAAATAATTGATTCCCAGTCTAGATGAATGGGGAGATACTCGTTGTGAAAAAATAAATATGAGATTATATTTATTTTTTTTCAAAAACCTCTAAGTGTTTTTCAAGGTATGGGTTGTTATATAAATGTGAATCGAAAATAATAAATGGAATATCGATTCTAATATTTATATAAAAACTAATGTTTAATCTTAAATTCAAGTGTATGAGAATCAATGACTCGTGTAGAGGCTCGAAGATTTTTCGGGCATTGTTGATCTTGATGCTATTCGCCCTTCCGGCACAATCTGCAATAGCACAGTTAACAATTAGGATCTCCAATTCTTCTTTAGGAACTGTGATTAAGCAAATCCAGTCTCAATCCAAGTATCAATTTTTTTATGATGACAATTTGGCTTCAATGCGAATAGAGTCATTGAATGTTAAAGATGTTTCTTTGGTAGAAGTACTGGATAAGGCTTTGAAAGGGAAAAATGTCGTTTATAAAATTGATGACAATGTTGTTTATTTGTCGAAAGCAAATGCATCTTCTTCGACAAAGTCGACTCAACAACAACAGAAAGTAACAGGTAAGGTGGTAGATGCTAATAACGAACCTTTGATTGGCGTTTCTGTATTGGAAAAGGGAACAACTAATGGTACTATTACTGATTTTGATGGTAATTATACATTAGTCGTTACAGGTTCAAATGCAGTTTTGCAATTTTCGTATGTTGGATATCAAACTTTGGAGAGGGCTGTAGCAGGAAAGACTGCTATTAATATCACTTTAAAGGAAGATGCTCAAGTCTTGGATGAAGTCGTAGTTACGGCATTGGGAATCAAACGCTCAGAAAAAGCGCTGTCTTACAATGTACAGCAGGTAAATGCTGATGCAGTGACTACCAATAAAGATCCTAACTTTATTAACTCATTGAGTGGTAAAGTGGCAGGTGTTAATATCAATGCTTCTTCATCCGGAGTGGGCGGTGTATCTAAAGTAGTGATGCGTGGTACAAAATCTATCATGCAGTCTTCCAATGCATTGTATGTAGTAGATGGGGTTCCGATGTACTCCAATGCAAATAAAGTGAATGGGACAGAGTTTTCTTCTAAAGGAAATACTGAGCCGATTGCCGACATTAACCCGGAAGATATTGAATCAATGTCTGTGTTGACTGGTGCGGCAGCAGCTGCACTTTACGGTTCTGATGCTGCCAATGGTGCGATTATCATTACTACTAAAAAAGGAAAAGAAGGTCGTGTGAATATCACAGTGAATAGTAATGTTGAGTTTAATGCTCCTTTGGTAATGCCTCGTTTCCAGACACGTTATGGTACAGGTATTGGTGGCGTGAAAGATGATAACTCCAGTCGTAGCTGGGGCCCTAAACTGACAGAAGCCAGATATTTTGGATATAATCCTCGTGATGATTATTTTCAGACTGGTGTTATAGGTACAGAAAGCGTATCATTCTCTACCGGTTCGGAAAAGAACCAGACTTATGCTTCCGCTGCAGCGGTTAATTCAAAAGGTATCGTTCCTAACAACAAATATGACCGTTATAATTTCAACGTACGCAATACTACTTCATTTCTTGATGATAAGATGACATTGGATGTAAATGCCAGCTACATTTTGCAGAAAGACCGCAATATGGTGAATCAGGGTACTTACAACAATCCGTTGGTAGGAGCTTATCTGTTCCCTCGTGGTAATGACTGGGAAGATATTAAAATGTACGAACGCTATGACGTTGCACGTAAGATCTATACTCAGTACTGGCCGACAGGTGATGGTAATATGACTATGCAGAATCCTTATTGGGTGAACTACCGTAACTTGCGTGAAAATAAGAAAGACCGCTATATGTTAGGTGCAAGTCTGAATTATCAGATTCTTGACTGGTTAAATGTTTCCGGACGTGTCCGCCTGGATAATTCTAACAATGATTATACGGAAAAGGCTTATGCCAGTACAAATACTCAGCTGACAGAGTTGTCTGATCGTGGTCTTTATGGCATTTCCAGAAGCTACGAAAAGCAGTTGTATGCAGACTTCCTGGTAAGTGTGAACAAAACATTCGGTGAAAAATGGTCTTTACAAGCTAATATGGGTGGATCGTTTACTGATATGCGATATGATGAAATGGCTGTACGCGGACCTATTGCTGATGATTCAAAAACGTTTGCTGGTGAAAAAGCCGGATTGACAAACGGTTTCTATATTCAAAACCTGAGTACGACCAAGACAAGCAAAATGCAGTCAGGATGGCGTGAACAGACTCAGTCTATCTATGCATCTGCCGAAGTTGGCTACCAAAGTACTTATTATCTGACATTGACAGGTCGTAATGACTGGCCTTCACAGTTGGCAGGCCGTAACTCTGTCAATAAATCATTCTTCTACCCTTCGGTAGGTATGTCTGTAGTGTTATCTGAATTGATGCCTAAATTGAATAAGGACTATCTGTCTTACTGGAAGATACGCGGTTCTTTTGCTTCTGTAGGTACAGCATTCGAAAGATATATAGCTAATCCTTTGTTCGCATGGAATACTAGTATCGGTCAGTGGAGTAACCTGACTGACTTCCCGGTATATGACTTGAAACCGGAACGTACCAATTCTTTTGAAGTAGGTATGAATATGCGTTTTCTTAAGAACTTTGAACTGGATGTGACTTATTATAACGCCAAGACAATGAATCAGACATTCAATCCTGAGTTGCCGGTAGGTGAATATGCTCGTATCTACATTCAGACAGGTGCAGTTCGCAATCAAGGTCTTGAGTTAGCGTTGAATTACAATAATACATGGAAAGATTTTACTTGGAATACAGGAGTTACTTATTCAATGAACAAGAATAAGATTCTTACCTTAGCTGATAATGCCATCAATCCTATCACTCGCGAGAAATTCTCTATTTCTTCTCTGAATATGGGTGGTCTGGGTAGTACCCGTTTCATCCTGAAAGAAGGTGGAAGCATGGGTGACATTTACTCCTTGATGGATTTGAAGAGAGATGCCAATGGAGCTGTTTATATCGATGAGAACAACAGTGTTGTAACAGAGAGTCTGGAAGCTAATAATTACATCAAATTAGGTAGTGTATTGCCGAAAGGAAACTTGGCATGGCGTAACAATTTCAGTTGGAAAAACATTAATGTGGCATTCCTTGTATCAGCTCGTCTGGGTGGAGTTGTATTCTCACGTACACAAGCTGTTCTTGATAACTTCGGAGTTTCTGAAGCATCTGCTGCTGCACGTGACAAAGGTTATGTATCGGTAAATGGAAACGACCGTGTAAATCCGGAAGGCTGGTATTCAGTAGTAGCTGGTGGTACGGCTGTTCCTCAGTATTACATTTATTCCGCTACTAATATTCGTTTGCAGGAAGCTTCTATCGGTTATACTATTCCGAGAAAATGGCTGGGCAATGTGTGTGATATCAAAGTTTCATTGATCGGACGTAATCTTTGGATGATCTACAACAAGGCTCCTTTCGATCCTGAAAGCGTGGCATCTACTGATAACTTCTATCAGGGAATTGACTACTTTATGATGCCTTCATTGCGTAATATTGGCTTTAATCTGAGCTTTAAATTCTAAATAAATCAAGATAGGTATGAAAAATATAATAAATAAATTAGTATTTGGATCTCTTACCGTTGCCCTGTCCTCGTGTATCGGTAACTATGAGAATATCAATTCCAACCCATATGAAGCTCCTGATTTGTCAGCGGATGGATATGCTTTGGGATCTGCCATGAATAACCTGGCCGGTTGCGTGGTATCACCGGATGTAAATACAGCTCAGTTCACAGACTGCTTGTTGGGCGGACCTTTAGGCGGATATTTTGCCGATTCTAATGCCGGTTTTACAGAAACCATTTCAAACTTCAATCCGAAAGACGACTGGAGCCGTGTGTTTCTGAAAAGTGATAAGATTATTCCGACATTATATTCTAATCTGACCCAAGTGAAACTTGTATCACAAAATACGAATGATCCGGTTCCTTATGCCATTGCACAAGTGATAAAGGTGGCAGCTATGCATCGTGTAACTGATGCTTTCGGTCCGATACCTTATTCTCAGATAGGTGCGAATGGCGAAATTGCTACTCCTTATGATTCTCAGGAAGTGACATATAATACATTCTTCGATGAGTTGAATGCAGCTATTGCCACACTCAATGAGAATTCTAACGAACAGCTCGTTCCTACAGCCGACTATATATATAAAGGTGATGTAAAGAAGTGGATCAGATTTGCCAACTCACTGAAGTTGCGTCTTGCTATCCGTATAGCTTATGCTAATCCGGTGAAAGCTCAACAGATGGCTGAAGAAGCTGTGAATCCTGCAAACGGAGGTGTCATCGAATCGAATGCGGACAATGCAACATGGAACTACTTTGAGACTTCACAAAATCCTATTTATGTAGCTACCCGCTACAATCAGGTACAGACTTCCGATCATGGCGGCGTACCCTGTTTGACTGGTGGTGATACGCATGCTGCTGCCGATATCATCTGCTATATGAATGGTTACAAGGATAACAGACGTGAAAAGTTCTTCACAAAATCCGAATGGGCGGGACAGGACTATGTAGGAATGCGTCGTGGTATTGTCATTCCCGAACTGAAGACAACCGGACATAAATACTCTGGGGTGAACATTGCTCCTACATCTCCGCTTTATTGGATGAATGCAGCCGAAGTAGCTTTCTTACGTGCTGAAGGGCAAGCTGTTTTTAACTTCAGCATGGGTGGTACAGCAGAATCATTCTATAATCAAGGTATCCGTCTGTCATTTGAGCAATGGGGTGCAGACGGTGTGGAAGACTATCTGAAAGATGATGTAAACAAACCGACTGCATATACAGACCCGGCAGGTACGAACACTTATCAGAATGCTTTGTCCAATATCACTATTAAATGGAATGATAGTGCTGACAAAGAAGAGAAGCAAGAACGCATTATCGTGCAGAAGTGGATTGCCAACTGGCAATTGGGTAATGAAGCTTGGGTAGACTTCCGCCGTACCGGATATCCGAAACTGATCCCGGTGAAAGAAAATAAGAGCGGTGGTGTCGTTGATTCAGAGAAAGGGGCGCGTCGTATGCCTTATCCGTTGGATGAGTTTGTCAGCAATAAAGCAAATGTAGAATATGCGATTGCCAACTACTTGCACGGTGCAGATAACATGGCTACAGATGTATGGTGGGCTTCTAAAAAATAATATTAAACTTAAAGGAAAGTATATATGAAAAATAACCTGAAATATAGATTGTCTGCTCTGCTGTTTCTGGCATCAGCTCTGACAATAACTTCATGTAGTGATTGGACAGATGTGGAAAGTCTCCAATTGAATACTCCTACATTTGAAGAGCAGAATCCTCAGTTGTATGCTGACTATCTGAAGGATTTGAACAGATATAAGTCTGAAGAACATAAGGTCACTTTTGTTTCTTTCGAGAACCCTAAGGGATCTCCCGGCAAGCAGGCTGAACGTCTGACCGTCGTACCTGACAGCGTTGATTTCATCTGTCTGAATAATCCGGAAGTAAGTCCCGAAGTACAGGCAGAAATGGTCAAAATACGCGAGAAAGGAACTCGTACGGTTTACAGTATTGATTATTCCAGCATTGAAAATGCCTGGAAGGAGAAAGTAAAAGCCGAACCGGAGTTGACAGAAGAGGATGCTCTTCAGTATATCGGTGAACGCACCAATGAGATGTTGGCACTCTGTGACAAATATAACTTTGATGGTGTTATTGCTGATTATACGGGGCGTTCGCTGGTGAGCCTTCCGGAGGCAGCTCTGAAAGAATATAATGACCGTCAACAGAAGTTTTTTGGCGAGGTGATGAACTGGCAAGGCAATCATGATGACAAGACTCTGGTATTCTACGGAAATGTACAATATTTAGTGCCGGAGAATATGGATATGTTAAGCAAGTTTGACTACATCATGTTGAAAACTGCTTCTTCTACCAATGCTGATGATCTTGCTTTAAAAGCATATTTGGCTATTCAGGCGGGTATAGATGCAGTAGGCGGTACAGAAGGAGGAGTGAATCCTGTTCCTGCTGATCGTTTTATCGTTTGTGTCGAATTGCCGCAGGCTGACGATAAGGATAAAGTGAAGGGTTACTGGAGTACAGTGGATGAAAAAGGCAATAAACTAGTAGCAGCTCCGGGAGCAGCCCGGTGGATGGTTGAAGCATCTCCTAATTACACCCGGAAAGGAATCTTTATTATGAATGTCCATAATGATTATTATAACAATACTTATGGATATGTGCGTGAAGTTATTCGTATTATGAATCCTAATAAATAAGAATAGAAATGAAACTCTATAAATATTGTTTTGCGCTTTTGGCTCTTACAACAGTCACAGTGAGTGGTTGTAAGAATGAAGATATCAATGAAGAGCATCATTATGACAATAAACTCTATGTTAGCTCGGCTCCTGTTTGTGATGATTTGCTGATTAAGCCCAGTATAACTGAGGCTACCCGTGAACTTAGCTATCGTATAGCATCGCCGGCAGAACAAGATATTCAAATAAGCTTTGATGCGGCTCCCGCTATGACAGCAGCATATAATTTGATTTACAATGATAACGCAACTGCACTGGATTCATATTTTTATAATATACCAACAAAAACTGCTACTATTAAGGCAGGGGATATTTCCAGTGATAATATTGTGATTGACTTTAAGAATACCAACGAATTGGATAAGTCAAAACGATATGTATTGCCCGTCACCATTCTAGATGCATCCAATATTGATGTACTCGAAAGTGCCCGTACTGCTTATTTCATATTTAAGGGTGCTGCCCTTATTAATGTAGTGGCAAATATCAAAGAAATCTATTTCCCAATTAACTGGAAGAGCAGTGTGAATAGTCTTTCTACTGTTACTATTGAAGCTTTGGTTCGTAGTGAAGACTGGGTAGCAGGACGTGATAATGCCCTGAGTTCTGTTTTTGGTATTGAAGGTAAATTCCTTGTACGTATTGGTGATGCTGACCGTCCACGTGATCAAGTTCAGGTAGTAGCTCCCGGTGGTAATTTCCCAGGTCCGAATGTTGTTCCGGGTTTACCGGTTAATGAGTGGGTACACATTGCCATTGTTTATGATAATACAACAAAAGAACGAATCTATTATAAAGATGGTGTGCCTGTTTATAAAGACGAAGCAGCTTCAGGTAATGTATCTTTGAGCAGTGGTTGTTATATTGGTCGCGCTTGGGATGATACTCGTTGGTTGCCGGGAGATATTTCAGAAGTCCGCGTGTGGTCAGTGCAAAGAACGGCAGAGCAAATTGCCACTAATCCTTATGAAGTAGATCCTGCCAGTGAAGGACTGGTTGCTTACTGGAAGTTTAATGAAGGTGCTGGAAATGTTATTACCGACCAGACTGGACATGGTAATGATATTACAGGTTCGGGCGATCCTACTTGGGTAAAAGTAGAGATTCCTAAGATAAATTAATTGTTGGTTTAATCTTTTATTCAAGAATTCATTATGAATATGAAATATATAACTTCGGGTTTGTTCGCTGCCATGATTGTGAGCAGTACTGCATTCTTGACCTCTTGTGCTGATGATCTTGAGGTCGGAAAGAATATTGATGAGTCGGCCTACAGTGGCATTTATGAAAATAATGCATATCTGCGTGATGGAAAGTCGAACTTAGTTTCTAAGGTTGTCGAATTGCACGGTGAGACTTATGCTACTACAGTAAAAATGGGGTTGAGCAAGACACCTAATACAGCTACATCGGCAAAAGTGAAAATTGATGCTGCTTATTTGGAAACGTATAATAAGGCGCATAATACAGATTTTGCATTGTATCCGCAGGACTTGGTTACCTTTGCTAACGAAGGAATACTTACAGTGAACGCTAATACTAAATCAGCGGAGGTAGAGATGACTATTCGGGCAGGAGAAGGTCTGCAGGAAGATAAAACATATGCTATTCCGGTAGCTATCAGTGATCAGAGTAGTGATATCACTATTAAAGATGAAGATGCGAAACATTGTATTTATCTGGTGAAAGATATGCGAAATGCCGGTGATGCATATAAAGGAGAAGGTGTAATGCAAGGTTATTTGTTCTTTGAAGTAAATGACGTAAATCCGCTGAATACTCTTTCTTTCCAATTAGAGAATGGAAAACTTCTTTGGGATGTTGTTGTACTGTTTGCTGCTAATATCAACTATGATGCTGAAGCAGGACGTCCTCGTGTACAATGTAACCCGAATGTACAGTATCTGTTGGATAATAATGAAACTCTTCTTCAGCCACTGCGTAGACGTGGTGTGAAAGTATTGTTAGGACTGCTTGGTAACCATGACATTACAGGCTTGGCACAGCTTTCCGAACAAGGTGCTAAAGACTTTGCCCGCGAAGTTGCTCAGTATTGTAAGGCATATAACTTGGATGGAGTAAATTATGACGATGAGTATTCAAACAGTCCTGATTTGAGCAATCCGTCTCTTACTAATCCAAGTACGGCTGCTGCAGCTCGTCTGTGTTATGAAACCAAACAGGCAATGCCGGATAAACTGGTTACTGTATTTGATTGGGGACAGATGTATGGTGTAGCTACTGTCGACGGGGTAGATGCAAAAGAATGGATAGATATTGTGGTAGCCAACTATGGTAGTGCTGCATATCCTATCGGACAAATGACAAAGAAACAATGCTCCGGTATTTCAATGGAATTCAACTTAGGTGGTGGCGGTAGTTTATCTGCCTCTAAAGCTCAAAGTATGATAGATGGAGGGTATGGATGGTTTATGGGATTTGCTCCAAGTCCGGCTAAATATGGTAGTGTTTTCAGCCGTCTTCAAGGTGGTGGCGAAGTATTGTACGGGTCCAATGTAGCAGCACCGACTATATTCTACAAGAAGAATGATCCGACGCCATATAAATATCCGGATGATCTTTAAATAAAATAGGAACAAATAAAAAACAAGAATATGAAAGCACATTATAAACTCTTTTTATCTCTGGCAATAGGATCATTCGTTACTTTTGCTGGATGTCAGGATGATGAGGTGGTGGATTTGGTTAAATATCCGGTGAATCAGCCTGCTATAACGATTGACGATGCGGAAGGAGCGTCTAAAGCGACGTTGACTGCGGTTTACAAATCTGATGGTACATTGGAATTAGATGGCCCTGTCACTAGAACTTATACATTCCATTTTGCTGCATCACCGGAAGATGCTACAGTGACTTTTGATATTATAAATACTAATATCCCAAAAGAAAATGTAGAGATCAGTGCCACTAAAGTAGTTCTTCCTGCCGGTTCAACAGATGCTTCTGTCACTGTGACTTTGAAGGATGAAGATTTTAGTTTTGCAGCATCCAATTATGATGCGACTACTTATGAATTAGGGGTGAAAGCCAGTGTGGAAGGATATAAGATAGGAACTGAACCAATAGAATCTAAAGTTGTAATAGAGAAGGAGGCATACACAGCTTCATGCTCTGTGGTTGGTGAGAGCGGTAATAACGTTACATTTGAACGTGCTTTCTCTCAAGGAGCGATTGTAAATCCTGATCCTATATCCTATACTTTCAAGATGAAGTTGGATAAGCCGGCAAGAAAAGACGTAAAAGTGAAACTTGCCACTACGGGATTGGATGAACAGTTCATGAATGATATCACTGTTACTCCTGCTGAAATTGTCATACCTGCCGGAGAACTAGAATCAGCAGAGGTTACTTGGACTATTACTGATGATTTCTTACTAACAACAGCAGATCCTGAAACTCATACGCTTGTGGTGACTGCTTCGGCAGAAAGTGAAGACCCTGTTGTTGTAGAAAACAAGAATGAAAACTTCCTTACTTTTAATGTCAATAAAGTATTCAGAAACTTTGGATATGTATCTGATAAGGTTACTAATTGGGTTGAACTGGCTAAAACTGGTTGGTCGGTAGAATTGGATCCCAGCCTTTGGTCAAATGGTAATATTTTGATTGACGGTAAAGGTGGAAGCAGTGGAAGTGATATTTATAAATCCGGTGATTTCTGGTTTGTAGTTGATATGAAGTCGGAAAAGACTATGACAGGTTTGGGCATTGATTATTATAATAATGGTTCGGCATCATCTCCTAAGAAGGTAACTATCTCTACTTCAATAGATAATGAGACATGGGTTACACAAGGTACGGTTGATACTCCTCAAAGTTATAACCATTATTTCCAATTCTTTACTCCGCAAAATACTCGCTATGTGAAGGTTGAACTGGCGGGACGTTATAATGGATATATTGATTTAACTGAAGTTTATATCTACAATGCTCAGTAAGATCTAGTCATTAGCAGATAAGTTAATTTTAGAGCCAGGCTTCATTTTGAAAGCCTGGCTCTTTTCTTGTATAAGCTACTATGTCCCTCCCTGTCTCCTCGTAAGGGAACCCTTGTGCCAAGGGCTTGGCACAGTTGTGCCACTACGGTGTCATTGTTGTGCCAACGGCTTGGCACAGCCGTGCCACCAAATGGTGACAGTTGTGTCTTCTGAGCGTAACAGTAGTATCACTTCGTGTTACTGCCGATCACCAGTCATAATCTTTAACGTATGCATCAAAGTTTTGTAGATGAGTTGCTCCGCAATTCTTGAGGATATTTAATATTCTTTGTTGCTCGGAGGGGGTAAGGAGGCGTTCGCCTTTGCGGATGCGGTAGTAAGTTCTGCGACCAAAATAGCTCATTAAATGTGATATGACAGTTTGCATTTGCTTATAAGGTAAGTCTTCTAACATTCTGATGAATCCCTTAGCATAACGTACTTTGACATTAGAACGATAATAAGGACAATTCCCTTGTTGGGCAGCGAGATGTTTGGGACTGATAATAACCCAGTATTCAATCTTTTCCGGTACACTTTGTGCTGTAAGTAGTCTTAAGCAAGTGTTTGCTTTTGAACATTCCCGATTGAGGCACATTGCGTACTGATAGGGGACTTTGGTAAAGTCAATTTCTTCTTCCATGATTTATAGTTGTTTGTCCGGCAAAAGTAGTGAATACTAACTGAAAAATAGCCTGAAAGTAAACTTCTTTACTTTCAGGCTATCGTTTTTTTTGCCATTATCCGGATAAAGTCTTTCAGAACAGAGAGAAAGTCAGAAAACCGGAAGCAAAAGGGCCTAATATAGGAACGTGAATTTAATCGATGAACTAACTACTGTTCTTTGGAAAAAGAATAAGGCATATCCTCTTCTTTGGTTCCTCTGTTCAGATTCGGCCGATTACTCATGTCTACTTTGATAGTACCTCCCTTGAACAAATCTTCGTGACGCAGATAATTCTTGGTATGATCAGCACCATTGAAGTTCATGGAATCAATATAGAAATTTTCCGTGCTGTTATTGGGCGCGTCGATAACAAGACTATTGCCGTTCTCGAAGTGAAGAGTAGCCTTTTTGAACAGAGGAGCTCCCATCACATATTCGTCCGTTCCAGGGCAAACAGGGTAGAAACCCAATGCAGAGAACACATACCAGGCAGAAGTCTGTCCGTTGTCTTCGTCTCCGCAGTAACCGTCTGGTCCGGGCGTGTACATTCTGTCCATTACCTGACGTAACCAATATTGTGCCTTCCACGGTTGTCCTGCATAGTCATAGAGGTAAATCATGTGCTGGATCGGTTGATTGCCATGTGCATAGTTGCCCATATTCATCACAGTCATTTCACGAATTTCGTGAATTACCTGTCCGTAATAGCTGTCATCAAAAATGGGCGGTACGGCAAATACGGAATCCATCATGGTAATAAACATTTCTTTCCCGCCCATCAGGTCAATAAGTCCCTGCGGATCGTGGAAGACAGACCAGGTATAATGCCAGCTGTTTCCTTCCGTAAAGGCATCTCCCCATTTCAGTGGTGAGAAAGGAGACTGGAATGTACCGTCTTCGTTGCGACCACGCATTAGCTTGGATTCTTTATCGAAAAGATTCTTGTAATTCATGGCACGTTTGGCAAACAGGTTGATTTCTTTCTTGGGACGTTTCAGTTCCTTTGCCAACCGGTAGATACACCAGTCATCGTATGCATATTCCAGAGTACGGGCGGCGTTCTCGTTGATTTTCACATCGTAGGGTACGTATCCCAGTTTATTATAGTACTCGTATCCCAATCGTCCGGTGGAAGAAACCTCCGGATGCACATTCTCCGTTCCATGAATCAATCCTTCATACAACGTCTTGATATCATCGACTTTTACTCCCTTCATATAAGCGTCCACAAGGATTGATGCGGAGTTATTTCCGACCATGCAACCTCTGTGTCCCGGACTTGCCCATTCGGGGAAGAAACCGCTTTCAAGGTATGTATTGATCAACCCTTCCTGCATCTCCTTGTTAACCGACGGGTACATCAGATTCAACAGTGGGAAGAGGCAGCGGAATGTATCCCAGAAACCGGTATCGGTAAACATATATCCCGGAAGTACCTGTCCGTTATACGGACTGTAATGGATGGGCTGGCCGTTTGCATCCAGCTCATAGAACTTGCGCGGGAAAAGCAGTGAACGATACAGACAGGAGTAGAATGTACGGTACTGATCCAGATTGCCGCCTTCTACTTCTATTTTGCCCAGCACCTGATTCCAGGCATCTTTTCCTTTTTGGGCGAGTTGTTCTATGTTATCTTTGCCCAGTTCGTTCATATTGGCGGCAGCCTGCTCAAAGCTGATGAAAGAAGAGGCGATACGTGCATTCACCTGTTCCCCTTTGCGGGTTTTGAATCCGATGATCGCTCCGGCATGGTCGGTCATCTGTTCCGCTACGTTCTCTTGCAGATTTCCGTTTTCTACCGTAGCCTTATAGGTGAAAGGTTTGTCGAACTCGATGATAAAGTAGTTCTTGAAGTTTTCAGGAACACCACCGCTGTTGCGTGTCGTATAACCGATTATCTTATTCTCTTCCGGAAGAATCTTGATGTAAGAACCTTTGTCGAAGGCATCTACGACCACATAAGAATGATCATTCTCCGGGAAAGTGAAACGAAAAAGCACGGCACGTTCCGTCGGTGTCATTTCGGTGACTATATCGTGTTCTGCCAGGTATACTTTGTAGTAGTAAGGAGTTGCCACTTCTCCTTTATGTGCAAACCAGCTTGCCCGTTTCTCTTCGTCAAACAACGGTTGGCCCACTATCGGCATAATCGAGAACTGACCATAATCATTGATCCACGGACTGGGCTGGTGTGTCTGTTTGAACCCGCGGATTTTGTTGGCGGTATAGGTATATTGCCATCCGTCTCCCATTTTGCCTGTCTGTGGAGTCCAGAAGTTCATACCCCAGGGACGGGCAATAGCCGGATAAGTATTACCTGTTGATAACTCAAAAGTAGACTGGGAACCCATCAGCGGATTGACATACTGCGTCCAGTCTTTGGCTTGGGACAATAGCGTACAACTAAGTACACAAGCTATCAATAAGAGTCTTTTCATGATAAGTAATGGTTTTTATATGATTATTGAGAAGAGTTGTTACTTCCCCATTGTGTAGGATGGTCAGTCATTTTGATCTCCATGATTCCGCCTGCTACAATGTCCTGATGTCCGAAGAATGGCGTGTCCAGAGCTTTGCCGTTCAGCAATACGCTTTCGATATATTTGTTGCTTTTGGAGTTGTTCTTCACCACGATGCTGAATGTCTTTTCATTGGGGAGATTGATCACAGCTTTGTCGAAAGCCGGACGTCCGATAGAATACACCGGTTTGCCCGGGCATACCTGATAGAATCCCATCGAGTTGAGTATGTACCATGCCGACATCTGTCCGCAGTCTTCATTGCCGGACAACCCGTCGACGTTGTTGGCATACTGGCTCCGGTAGACACTGTCCACTAATTCCTGCGTTCTCCACGGACGATTCACATAGTTGTACAGATGAATCACGTGATGACTCGGCTCATTGCCATGTGCATACTGACCGATCAGTCCGCTGATATCAGCCGAGGTGGTTTCTCCGTCCAGACTCGAATCGACTGTAAACAGCGAATCCAGCTTTTCTACAAAAGCCTCCTCGCCTCCCATCAGTTTTACAAGTCCTTCCACATCGTGCGGAACAAACCAGGTCCACTGCCAGGCGGTTCCTTCGCAATAGTCATCGCTACGGTGAGTGGAGGCACGCGGGTTGAATGGGGTGCGCCATTCGCCATTCGAATCCAGTCCGCGCATGAAGCGGGTCGATTTGTCGAAATAGAACTCGTAGGCTTTGGCGAAACGTTCATACTTTGCTTTGTTTTCGAAGTCGTTCATTGCTTCGGCAAAGATGGAGATACACCAGTCGTCGTAGGCATATTCCAGCGCTTTGGCTACAGATTCATTTTCGCGGTCGCAGGGGATGTAGCCGATGGCGTTTTTATAATACTTCGCTTTGGGCATCAGATGCGGCAGCACCAGATCGGGGCATTTGATACCTGTAGTGTCATATTCGGCTGCCCGTAGACTGGCTTTATATGCTTCGTGAGCATCAAAATTGCGGTAACCTTTCATATAGGCATCCACGATAACGGGGACCGCATGATATCCGATCATCGTTCCAGTGTAGTTGGAAGCCAGATCCCACATCGGGTATATTCCGCCTTCCTGATGTTTCCTGATCAGTGAATTGATGAACTGATTGTTCAGATTCGGGTCGATGATCGTCATCAGCGGGTGCAGTGCACGGAAAGTATCCCACAGGGAGAAGACAGTATACAGAGGATTGATGGTATCTCCCTGATGTACTTCGAGATCCATGCCGAGATAGCGTCCGTCCGCATCCGTAAACAGGTTCGGGCTGATGGCCGTATGATACAGGGCGGTATAGAAAATGGTTTTATCTTCTTTATCGGAAGTGGTGATGTCTATTTTAGACAGATAATTGTTCCAGGCAGTGCGGGCGTCTTTTCGTACCTTGTCGAAGTCCCATTCGGGAATTTCGGATTCCACATTCTTGCGTGCGCCGGCGATATCGACAGCAGATACACCCACTTTTACCAGTACTTCTTCGTCTTTCTTTGTATTGAAGTGCAGCACCGCTTTGCATACAGGCAGGCGCTTGCCGTTGTCCATTGTGACAGAATCGGTGATGAGGGTATATGCGAACGGTTTGGAGAACTTGGCGTAGAAGTTAATGTACTGGTCGAAAGCCCAGTAAGTCGTCTTCTTGTGTCCGCAGATTTCCGTGTCGCTGATTACTTCGATTTCCATCTCGTAGTTGGTCTGCCGTTGCAGGCTGTAGTCCAGGTCGATGATAAATCCGGATTCTGTGCTTTCGGGGAAAGTGTAGCGGTGGATGGCGCCGCGCTTGGTAGCTGTGATCTCCGCTTTTACCTGATAGGTGTCGAGGAAGACGGAGTAATATCCGGGTTCCGCTGTCTCATTCTCGTGCGAGAAAGCAGAGGCGTAAGCCAGTTTCTGGCTTTCCGGATCTGTTGTCAGATACTGCGGCTTGCCGACAGTCGGCATCAGTAATACGTCTCCGTAGTCACAACAGCCTGTACCGCTGACGTGGGTATGCGAAAAACCGTTGATCGTGTTGTCGTCGTAATAATAACCGGAGCAAGCGTCCCAGCCGTCGATCCGGGTGTCCGGACTGGGCTGGATCATACCGTGTGGAACTACGGCTCCGGGGAAAGTATGTCCATGTCCGCCGGTGCCTATGAAAGGATTGACATAAGCACTATAATCTTTTACACTGGGGGACTCTGTGCAGGAGTTGAGCATTATAAATCCTCCGAAACATCCTATCAGAAGTGTCTTTAATTTCATGTCGTTTATTAGTTTAAGTTTAACACAGGATTCATTTCTTATCTGAAGAGATAAAGATATTGTTTCCTACGATTTTATATTCAATAGGTATGGAATTCTGCAAGGATTTCAATACCGATTCGATGGTTGATTTTTTCTTCAATACACCCGAATATGTTTTGTCCGACCGAATGTCAGGAGACAGAATGATCTTCACGTCGTAGAAGCGTTCCAGTGCCTTGGTGATGGTAAATATGTTTGCTTTATTGAATGGTATCAGATTGTCACGCCATACAGCATCCAGTTTCGCGTCGACCTGTTTCACCGTCAGTCGTCCGCTGTTTCTGTTCAGTTCGGCACGCTGACCGGGGGCGAGGACAATTTGTCCTTCGTCCTTGTTGCCTTTCACTTCGATTTCTCCTTCGATCAAGGTTGCTTCCGCTATCCGGCAACGTTTGTCGCATTTGAAGTTGAAAGTGGTTCCTAGTACACGTACGCGCATAGCGTCGCTTTCTACCGTGAATGGTTTATGGCGGTTCTTGGTCACTTCGAAATAGGCTTCTCCGTCCAGATACACATTACGTTCTTTTTCGGAGAATTCGCGCGGGTACTTCAGCGTGGCAGCATTGTTCAGCCAGACTTTCGTTCCATCCGGCAAGACAACTTCCTTCACGATGCCTTCATTGGCAACGGCTACCAGCATCTGATGCTCCGGCCGGTTGTAGAACCAATATCCAGCTCCTCCGCCCATTAGTAAAGCAACGGCAAGGATGGCCGCATATCTCATCCAGCGATGCATATGCAGTACTTTATCTTTCTTCTTTTTCTCTTGAGACAGTTGTTTATAAAGCCTTTTTTCCGCATTAGCCATTCTCTGTTCATCGGCATAATGGTCGAATTTACCCAGATGATAAATTTCTTCCATGCGGAACAACTGGCGGGCATTTTCGTCCGATTCGCTGATCCAGGCATTCACCTTGATCAGCTCTTCTTCAGAACACTGACCAGTCAGATATCTGTTTATTATTTCTTCGCTCAGATTTCTCATTTTCTTTTCCTTCATATAAGTAATACAATTGAAAACCCAAAAACACTTATCTTTAATCCAATAAAAATAAGAGGAGAATGAACCAAAGATGTCCGAGACGATTTCGCAGGAACTTCAATGCCTTATACATATGTGCCTCTACCGTGCGGAGTGAAACTCCCAGTACATCGGCTATCTCCTTATTTTTCATGTCGTGCAGATAGCTGAGCTTGAAAACTTCTTTGCACTTGTCCGGAAGCTCATTGATTGCATCGTGAATCTCTTTCCGCAATTCCCGGTCTTCGATCTTGCGGATCACTTCGTTGTTGTCCGGCTGATAAAACTCTGCACGCCTCCGGTTTATCTCTTCCATGGCGGCGCAATAGCCATCTTCTACATTACGATGTTTCAATACGTTAAGGGCACGTGTATAGACAGCACGATAGAGGAAAGCCTGAATCTGCTCTCCTATCTCTATGCTGTCTTTTCGTTTCCAAAGCTCTACGAACACGTCCTGCACTACATCCTCCGCCTCTTCTTCTCCTACCAGTCGGGTGGCATAGAATATCAGGCTGGGGTAGTACCTGCGGAATAGAGCTTTGTAGGTTAAGTCGAAGTTTTCATTCATTTTTCCGATAGATTAGTTTAGGTGGACCTACTGGGTCTGTTCTTCAAATTCGACTTCCACTAATGGAGTATTCCCCATTTCAAATTCGACGGTGGCACCGCTCATAATCTGTTCATGGGTAAGGTAGGTCTTGTTGTACGGTTGACCGTCTACTTTGATAGATTGAATGTAAATATTCTCTTTGCTTACTTTGGGAGCAAGTACTGTAAATGTCTTTCCGTTAGCCAGATGCAACTTCATCTCCGGGAACAGGGGAGTACCTATTTCATACTTTCCGCTGACCGGATTGACCGGATAGAATCCCATTGCGCTGAATACGTACCAGGCAGACATTTGTCCGCAGTCTTCGTTTCCGCAAAGACCGGCAGGCTCGTTCTTGTAAAGCTCGTTCATTACTTTGGCAACGTATTTCTGTGTCAGGTTCTGTTGTCCTACGGCATTGAAGAGATAGATTACGTGATGGCTCGGTTCATTTCCGTGAGCATATTGTCCGATCATTCCCGTGCTGAAGATGGGAAGTTCTTCGTCGGCTGCCGGATGGTAGGTAAACATACTGTCCAGTTTCTCTGCAAAGCGGCTTGTGCCTCCTGTGAGATCAATCAGACCGTCTATGTCATGCTGCACGGACCAAAAGTATTGCCAGCCATTGCTTTCGCAGATATGCGGAGTGTATTCGTCGGCTTTGAAGTTTTTGATAAAGTTACCTTTATCGTCACGCGGCTGCATGAACGAAGTGGCCGGATTGTAAACATTCTTATAGTTCTGAGAACGTTTGTAGAATTCGTCCGCTATCTCCTTCTTGCCCATCTTGTTCGCCATCTCAGCGATGCAGTAATCGTCAAATGCATATTCCAGTGTTTTGGACAGTGACCAATTTTCGGCATTGTAATGATCTGTCACATTGTAAGGAATATAGCCTAATTGCTTGTATAGCCCGATGCCCCGGTAGTTATCCAGATTGGCGGTAGCTACGCAGGCGGCCAGTGCTTTCTCTGCATCAAAGTTGCCTATACCTTTCAGATAGGCATCTACAATCACGGGAACGGCATGATAGCCGATCATCATATCGGTTTCACTCCCGTAGAAGTTCCATACGGGCAGGCGTCCGTTCTGTTCAAAGAAGGCGATGAAGGATTTTACCATGTCGTTAACACGTTCCGGTTCGGTATATGTAAAAAGGGGATGGGCGGCACGGTAGGTATCCCAAAGGGAGAAAGTGCTGTAATTCACCCAGCCGTCACTCTGATGTACTTTTTTGTCGGGACCGTAATAGGCTCCGTCTACGTCACTGTAAATCGTAGGTGCGATCATCGAGTGGTACAGAGCTGTATAAAAGTTTACTTTATCGTCTTGATTGTTACTCTCGACTTCGATCTTTCCCAGTTGGCGGTTCCAGTTTGCTTTTGTTTCTGCCAGATACTTGTCGAAGTCATTTTCGGGCACTTCGGCTTGCAGGTTCTTGGCTGCGCCTTCCATGCTGACGCCGGAAATGGCGGTATTGACGAGAATCTGTTCTCCTTCTTCGGTATGGAAGTCAAAACGTGCGATGACAGCCGTACCGATGTGTTGCTTGTCTTTGATAATGGCAGTCGTATCCAGTTCTACCTTGTCGAAAGGCTTGGAGAAGCGGGTGCGGAAGTAGATTCGCTGGTCGCGTGCCCAGCCGTCGGAGTAACGGTATCCTTGAATCGTCACAGAGTCCACTACTTCGATGTGCGAATCGTTTGTGAAGTCCCAGTTCATGGCTTTCTTCAGATTCAGGAAGATGGCGGCTTCGGCTTTGGGGAAGGTGTATCGCTGGATGCCACAACGTTCGGTTGCGGTCAGTTCCACATTGATATGGTAGTCTTTCAGACGTACTTGATAGTAGCCTGCATAGGCGCTCTCTTCATCGTGAGAAAACTTGGAGTAGATGCCCAGCGGCGCTTCTGCCTCTTTGTAGGGCAGTGTGACCGGCATGAAAGAGATGTCGTACAAGTCGCCTGCACCTGTTCCCGAAAGGTGGGTATGGCTGAAGCCGGCGATGGTGCTGTCCGGATAAAAATAGCCGGAGATGCGGTCCCATCCCGGAAGTCCGTTGTCCGGGCTGAGCTGCACCATACCGAAGGGGGCTTGTGCGCCGGGATAAGTGTTTCCTGTGAAATCGGTGCCAATAAAAGGATTTACATACGATGTGTAATCAATTTCAGCTTGTGTCTGTTTGGTGTTGCAGGATGCAAAAATACAAACGATTAGAAGTAGGTAAATAGGTGTTTTCATCGGTGTACGGGTATTGGTGATTACTTATTTTATTATTTGAAGGATAAGAAAAATAATTAATCTGTTTACAAAGGTAGGAAAAAGTTGTGATAATTGAGTTTATATCACGAATATTTTTGGCAGGAGGCTGATTAGTTGCTGTTGACACTGGAATCTGAAATAAAAAAACGTGCCTTAAAGTGCGGGTGACTTTAAGACACGGTTCTTGTATTGGATGTATGTTACTGCTTTTTTAGATACCTGCGAGTTCCAGTACCTTTTCGATAGCGGCATTCAGTCCGTCTGTATTCTTGCCTCCGGCAGTAGCGAAATGAGGTTGACCGCCTCCGCCGCCTTGAATCAGTTTGGCTGCTTCTTTCACCAGGTTGCCTGCTTTCAAGCCACCGGCCACCAGATTGTCACTTAGCATGACGGTCAGCATAGGCTTGCCGTTGTCGAGGCTTCCGGCCACAAAGAACAGGTTTTCTGTGATTTCACCGCGAAGCTGGAAGGCGATATTCTTCACCACTTCCGCCGGCAACGGAGCACAGAACTTGATTACCTTGATACCGTGAATTTCCTGTATATTCTTCAGCAGTCTTTCTTTCAGCGAGGCTTCTTTCTCTTTCATGTAGTCTTCTACCTGCTTTTTCAGTCCTGCGTTTTCCTCAATATACTTGCGGATGGCAATACCCAAGTCGGGTGCGTTGTTGAAGAGCGATTTCAATTCACTGATCGTATCCTGAATGGTATCCAGCATTTCTTCCACACGGGCTCCCGTATATGCTTCGATACGGCGTACACCGGCTGCAACAGAGCTTTCGGAAATGATCTTCACCATACCGATATTTCCGGTTGCGGCTACGTGGATACCTCCACAGAATTCGATAGAAGAACCGAACTGGATGACACGTACTCTTTCACCGTACTTTTCACCGAAGAGGGCGATAGCTCCTAGCTCTTTCGCTTCTTCGATAGGAATGTTGCGGTATTCCTTCAAAGGTATGTTGGCACGAATCTTGGCATTCACCAGGTGTTCTACCTGGCGGATTTCTTCGTCGGTCACCTTCTGGAAGTGAGAGAAGTCGAAACGCAGTGAATCCGGTGTTACTAACGAACCTTTCTGTTCGATATGCTCGCCCAGTACTTCACGCAGGGCAGAGTCCAGCAGGTGAGTTGCCGAGTGATTGGCTGCGCAGGCTGCCCGTTTGTCGGTGTCTACACAAGCCATCATCGGAGCTTCCGGATGTTCCGGCAACTTTTTGGTAATATGTATCGGTAGATTGTTCTCTTTCTTGGTGTCAATCACTTCGATGGTCTCGAATTCGCTGACCAATACACCGGTGTCGCCTACCTGACCACCGCTTTCTGCATAGAACGGAGTACAGTCAAGTACGATCTGATACAGTGTCTGGTTTTTCTGCTTGATCTGACGATAGCGGAGAATAGATGCTTCGTATTCAGTATAGTCGTAACCTACGAATTCGGTTGTTCCTTCTCTCAGAGTCACCCAGTCACCGGTTTCGATGGCGGCAGCGTTACGTGCACGCTGTTTCTGCTGTTGCATTTCCGCGTTGAACTCTTCGATGTTGACTGTCATTCCATTTTCGCGAAGAATCAGTTCTGTCAGGTCTAACGGAAAACCGAAAGTATCATATAAGGTAAAGGCATCTTTACCGCTGATTTCTGTCTTTCCGGCGGCCTTTGTATCTTCCATTGTTTTATCCAGCAGACGGATGCCTGTTTCCAGCGTGCGAAGGAAGGCTTCTTCTTCTTCCTTGATTACTTTTTCGATCAGACCTTTCTGTGCGATCAGTTCCGGATAAGCGTCTCCCATGTTGTCGATCAACACCGGAAGCAGCTTGTACATGAATGACTGTTTCTGTCCGAGGAAAGTATATCCGTAGCGAACGGCGCGGCGGAGGATACGGCGGATTACATAACCTGCCTTGGCATTGGAAGGCAGCTGACCGTCCGTAATGGAGAAAGCAATCGTACGGATGTGGTCAGCGATTACACGCATGGCGATGTCCTGCTGCTTGTCTTTTCCGTACTCTGTGCCTGACATTGCTGCAATCGCTTTCAGCATCGGCTGGAATACGTCTGTATCGTAGTTGGAAGTCTTGCCCTGCAAAGCCATACAGAGGCGTTCGAATCCCATACCTGTATCGATAACCTTTGCAGGAAGTGGTTCGAGGCTGCCGTCAGCTTTACGGTTATATTGCATGAACACAAGGTTCCATATTTCAATTACTTGGGGATGATCGTGGTTGACGAGATCACGGCCGGAGATTTTGGCACGTTCTTCTGCCGGACGGAGGTCGATGTGGATTTCCGAACAAGGTCCGCAAGGACCTGTATCACCCATTTCCCAGAAGTTGTCGTGCTTGTTGCCGTTGATGATGTGATCTTTCGGCAGATACTGTTCCCAGTAAGAAGCGGCTTCGTCGTCACGACTCAGTCCTTCTTCGGGGCTTCCTTCGAATACGGTGGCGTACAGGTGTTCCGGATTCAGTTTCAATACTTCTACCAGATATTCCCATGCCCAGTTGATGGCTTCTTTCTTGAAATAGTCACCGAATGACCAGTTGCCCAGCATTTCGAACATGGTGTGGTGGTACGTGTCGTGTCCCACTTCTTCCAGGTCATTATGCTTTCCGCTTACACGCAGACATTTCTGAGAGTCCGCGACTCTGTGGTATTTGGCCGGGTGGTTACCCAAAATAATATCTTTAAACTGGTTCATCCCTGCGTTGGTAAACATCAGGGTAGGGTCATCTTTTATCACCATCGGAGCCGAGGGAACAATGTGGTGTCCTTTCGACTCAAAGAAATTCTTGAATGAATCTCTGATCTCTTTTGCAGTCAACATATTCTTCTATATATCTATTGTTGAGGTTAATATTCTCAAAAAACTGTGCAAAGATAGCTTGTTTTTATTACTTTTGCCGTATTAACAAGCGAAATATTTCCAAAAAGATGCGCAAAGTTTACTACATCTACAATCCAAGGACGCAGACTTATGACCGAATTTACCCTACCGTACGGCAGCGTGCGCTTAGCATTCTGCGCCGGCTTTTTATCGGTATGGGACTTGGAGCCGGATGCTTCATCGTCTTGCTTCTGGTGTTCGGATCGCCTTCGGAGAAGGAGCTGCGAATCGAAAATAGCCGTCTTTTGGCGCAATATAATGTACTTTCCCGCCGTCTGGATGATGCGATGGGGGTGCTGCAGGATATTCAGCAGCGTGACGATAACCTGTATCGGGTGATTCTGCAAGCTGATCCTGTTTCGCCGGCTATCCGTCAGGCAGGTTTTGGAGGTACGAACCGGTATGAGGAGCTGATGGATCTGGCAAACTCCAAGCTGGTGGTAAATACGACCCAAAAGCTGGATGTACTGTCCAAACAACTTTATATCCAGTCCAAATCTTTCGATGACGTGGTGGATATGTGTAAGAATCATGATGAAATGCTGAAATGTATTCCGGCTATCCAGCCTATCTCCAATAAAGACCTTCGCAAGACTGCTTCCGGATACGGAACACGTATTGATCCGATTTACGGTACGACGAAGTTTCATTCGGGAATGGACTTCTCCGCTCATCCGGGAACGGATGTCTATGCGACCGGTGACGGTACAGTGGTAAAAGTAGGATGGGAAACCGGATATGGCAATACGATTGAGATTGATCATGGCTTCGGTTATCTGACTCGGTACGCTCACTTACAGAGCTATAACACGAAAGTTGGGAAAAAGGTGGTGCGTGGCGAGGTGATTGGAAAAGTGGGAAGTACAGGTAAGAGCACCGGTCCTCATCTTCACTATGAGGTACACGTGAAGGGAAAGGTTGTGAATCCTGTCAACTATTACTTCATGGACTTGAGTGCGGAAGATTATGAGAAGATGATTCAACTAGCCGCCAATCACGGTAAAGTGTTCGATTAATCTCTTAAAACAACGATTTCTATGCTGAATACGGACAAAGAACTAAAATTATATTACTCCATAGCCGAAGTGGCCGATATGTTTGGAGTCAATGCATCCTTGCTTCGTTTTTGGGAGAAGGAGTTCCCGCAGATTTCTCCCAGGACAACGGGGAGGGGGATACGTCAGTATCGAAAGGAGGATGTGGAAACGATTGGTCTGATCTATCATCTGGTGAAGGAGAAAGGTCTGACGCTTCCCGGTGCCCGTCAACGGTTGAAGGATAATAAGGAAGCCACGGTTCGCAATTACGAAATTGTGAACCGTCTGAAAGGTATTAAGGAAGAGCTTCTGGCTATCAAGAAAGAACTGGACGGACGATAAATTATTCCTCCACCCGGTTCACCTGTTTGATGTTTTGAATCTTCTTCAGATTATTACAGATTGTCTTTACATCTTCCACATCGTGTACCCATAGCTGAATCTTTCCTTCGAATATCCCGTCATTCGTTTCAATGGCAAGTTTACGGATGTTCACGTTGAGCTGTCTGGAAATGACCTGAGTCACTTCATTCAGAAGTCCCATGCTGTCTATACCTCTTAAATAGATATATACGAGGAAAGAAAGTTCTTTGTGAGTATCCCATTCGGTCGCTAATATACGGTTACCATAGCTGCTTTTCAGCTTGGCAGCAACAGGGCACTGGCGTTTATGAATAATAATGCGGTCGTTTTCATCAACGTAACCCAAAACATCATCACCGGGAATCGGATGACAACATTCGGCCATGATGTATTTCTTTTGCAGGCTTTCTTCGGTCAGTTTAAGAATCTCTTTCGGATTGATCTTTTCTTTTTCCTGCGGTTCTTTCTCTTCCGGTTTTTCCTTGTTGCTGTTCCCGAAGGAGAACGTCAGGTATTTCTTCCAGTTGCTGGTTTGCTTTTCTCTCAGCTCGTTCTTGTCCGCTTCTCCCAAAGTAATGGCTTTGCTGCCGATAGCGGCCAGTAACTCTTCTTCATTCTTAAAGTTGTGAAACTTACGCAACTTCTCGATGACAGCTTCTTCCGGACGTATTTCTTCCTTCTTCAGAAACTCACTGAGTAGCTCTTCGCCAATTTTCTGATTCGCTTTCCGTTCTTTGCGAAGAATCGCTGCGATCTTGGCACGGGCACGGGCGGTCGTTGCGAATACCTCCCATTGCGGTTGTACACGTTGGGATTTTGAAGTTAATATTTCAACCTGATCACCACTTTGCAGTTTATGGCTTAGCGGCACTAGTTTATGATTGACTTTGGCGCCGATACAATGGCTACCGATATCTGTGTGCAGTGAGAAGGCAAAATCCAGCGCCGTAGAGTTCTGCGGCATTGTCTTTAACTCTCCCTTCGGAGTGAACACAAAGATTTCGGAAGCAAACAGGTTCAGTTTGATCGTATCCAGAAAATCTATCGCATCCGGTTGCGGATCATCCAGTATCTCTTTAATGGTTTTCAGCCATTTCTCCAGTTCACCTTCGTCTTCGCTGCCTCCTCCTTCTTTATATTTCCAGTGGGCGGCAAAGCCTTGTTCTGCAACATCGTTCATCCGTTCGCTGCGAATCTGTACTTCGATCCATTGTCCGTTGTTTCCCATCAGGGTGACGTGCAATGCCTGGTAACCATTCGCCTTCGGATGGCTTACCCAGTCGCGCAGGCGGTCGGGATGAGGCTTGTATATCTTGGAAATGGAGACATAGATGTCGAAACAGTCGTTGAGTTCTTCTTCCACGTTGCGTGGTTCGAAGATGATACGGACAGCGAGCAAGTCATAAATCTCCTCGAACGGGACGTGCTTGGTTTGCATCTTGTTCCAGATGGAGTAGATCGATTTCACACGTGCCAGAATCCGGTATTTCAGCCCCATCTTATCCAGCTGAGTGCGGATCGGAGCTGTGAAGTCGTTGAATACTTTGTCGCGTTCGGCGGCGGTAGCATTCAGCTTTTCTTCTATTTCGGCATATTCTTCGGGGTGTTCGTATTTGAAACTGAGGTTTTCAAGCTCTGTTTTGATCTTGTACAGACCTAGGCGGTTGGCTAACGGGGCATAGATGTAGAGAGTTTCTCCTGCTATCTTGTATTGCTTGTTGGGCAGCATGGAACCCAGCGTGCGCATATTGTGCAAGCGGTCGGCTATTTTGATCAGGATAACCCGGATATCGTTCGACATGGTGAGCAGTAACTTCTTGAAGTTCTCTGCCTGTGCCGAAGCGCGGTCGCCGAAGATTCCTCCGGAGATTTTGGTTAGTCCGTCTACAATCTGGGCAATCTTCGGTCCAAAGATATTTTCGATGTCTTCTACCGTGTAATCAGTGTCTTCTACTACGTCGTGCAGTAGTGCCGCACAGATAGAAGTAGAACCAAGACCAATTTCGTTACATACTATTTGTGCAACGGCAATCGGGTGCATGATATAAGGTTCGCCAGATCGGCGTTTGATTCCTTTGTGTGCCTGATTAGCGAAGTTGAAAGCTTTTGTGATGATTTCAACTCGTTTGCGATGTTTAGTATGGAGATAATCATTCAGAAGTTCCTGGAACGCCTGATTGATCATCTCTTCATCTGCTATTTCTTTGGGGGTTATATTATCCATATTCGTTATCCTTTCATTCGCTTATTTTTGCAAAAATAAGCAAATTTCCGAATGAAGCAAGCGGGAAGTCATTTATTTGTAGATTTTCAATTGTTTTCCTGCTGCGATTCTGGTGTTCGACATACCGTTCCACTGCTGTATATCTTTGACACGTACGCCTAGCTTTTCGGCAATCGATGAAAGAGTGTCTCCACTTTTTATCTTATAATAAGTCAATTTTCCTTTACCGGCCACTGCACTTGTCTGTCTGCGGGTGGTTGGAGTTACTTCTTTCACGGCAACGGTTTTGCGGTTGCGGAATAGCTCGTCAGCACGGTGTGCGTAGATCGTATCTTGCTTGTCAATAAACGTACTGATGGCGCCTTGTGGTAAACGTAATGTACAAGGTTTGGTCGTGCCGGGAATCACTTGTTTCTTGTATTGGGGATTCAGGCTCTTCACTTCCTCCAGCGGAACATTGCAAAGTTCGGCAATCTGCTCGAAATGCAGGTTTTTAGTGACTTGCACCGTATCTGTGCTTGCCGGAATGTTTGTTTCCATCGGACAGATGTTGTGGTCGCAATAATATGTCATCACGTAGTTGGCTGCAATGAAAGCAGGTACGTATCCGCGTGTCTCTTTGGGCAGCAGGTTATAGATTTTCCAGTAATCCGTTTCGCCTCCGGCGCGGCGGATTGCCTTGTTGATAGTACCTGGGCCGCAGTTATAGGCTGCGATAACCAGATTCCAGTCTCCATAAATATCGTACATCTCTTTCAGATAACGGGCGGCAGCCCAGGTTGCTTTGATCGGGTCGCGGCGTTCATCTATCAGACTATTGGATTCAAGACCGTAAATCTTTCCTGTCCCAATCATGAATTGCCACAGTCCCGAGGCGCCGGCACGTGACACAGCCGAAGGATTCAGTGCGGATTCGATAATCGGCAGGTACTTCAGTTCCAGAGGAAGTCCGTAAGCGTCCAGTGCTTCTTCAAAAATAGGCATATAGAAATTGCAGGCGCTCAGCATGAATGAAACCTGATTGCGCAGGCGACCCGCGTACATATCGATGAATTTGCGTACAATGTCATTATAAGGCATCTCCATGACAGCCGGAATACGTGAAAGGCGGTCAATGTAGACAGAATCACTGAATAAAGGATTCACTTCCGCCGTACTGCAATCTTTGCCTAAATCAATATAGTTTTTAGCTTTCCAGTCGTTCAGCAGACTGTCGAGCGGGTAAGTCATACTCTTTGGAAGATCGATGCTTTCTTTGCGTTCGGTTCCGTTTTCACGAATAACTACATCTACACTTTGAGCTTTTACCTGTGTGGTTGCCAACAGGAAAAGGAAAATAATCGAACAATAGTTTTCTAATTTCTTCATGCTTTAATTATAAGTTCAATCTAAATTGTGTTTTTAAAATCGTAGTACGCATTGCAGTCCCACTGACTTATTCTTGTAACTGTTGGAGCGAAACTGGCTGTTATTGTCAATGACAGTTGGCTCCAGCTTCATACTCAAGTCAGGTGAAATGTCGAAGTTTGATAATTCCGCATCGACATAGGCATCGATGATGGAAATAAGGTATACTCCGATAAATGCAAATATACTAAGGTCCCGAAAACGACGGAACGAGTCCTTTCTTCGTTTCAAGGTGTTTTTCAGTTGCTCTTCATTATACTGGGCGTTCGGTGGCAGCAAATCTTCATAGCTCTTGGTGTTTGGATTACTGTCCATGATGTCCAGATAGGCCTGTGAATAGTCTTTATACATTTTCCCGTTCCAGCTGAGGGCATACGCACATCCTGCAAACCCTCCATATATAATAGGTAGTTTCCAGTATTTACGGTTGTAAATCTGTCCTCCGCCGGGGAATACGACTGCAAGCCATGTCGCTTTGGTTGGGTTAGGAATGAACAGTTTCTTGTTGAGATTCTGCACAGGAGGTACTGTGTCGGTTTTCACTACAATAGGTGTCGGCTGTTCTATCTTCTTCAGTTCTTTTTTATTGGCTGCGTCAAGGCTGTCGGCTATCTGTATTTTGGCAGCAGACAGACTGTCGGTTGCTTGCAGGCGTTCCGGATGCAATATCTTGATCGAATCCTTCTTCAGCGAATCCATCACCTGAGCAGGATCCCGGTGCCTTCGTGCACGTGCTTTCGGTGCTTCCCGGCTCTGAATAATACTGTCTTTCTGTACCGGAGTCACAGGTTCTTGTGCATACACATCAATCCCTGCCACCTGTAGAAAACAGAGAAGCAGGGTGATGATGAGTAACTGATATTTCTTACTTTTTCTTGTCATCTACTTTTTTAGCGTATCGAAGATTTCCATGATACGTTCCAGTTCCTCCTCGTTGCTGAAAGGAATACTGATTTTTCCTTTCCCCTTTTCGGAGCAAGTCAGTTGTACCTTGGTGTTGAAAAATCCCGTGAGTTGTTGCTTTAGTAAATTAAACTCTTCCGGTAGTTTACTGCGTTTCGGAGTGATTTTCCGTGTGCCGCTTTTCACAGCTTCTCCTTCGCTCAGCGATTTGACAATCTCTTCTACTTTGCGGACGGAGTATCCGTGTTCCTGTATCTCTTCGAATATTTTTACTTGAAGTTTGGGGTCGCCTAATGAAATCAATGCACGTGCATGTCCCATATCCAGCTGTTTGTTTTGCAGAGCCATCTGTATAGGAGCCGGCAGTTTCAGCAGACGCAGGTAGTTGGCGATAGTAGTCCGGTTCTTGCCGATACGTTCGCTCAGGCGTTCCTGTGTCAGTTCATACTGGTCCAGCAGATGTTGATAAGCCAATGCTATTTCTACCGCATTCAGGTCTTCACGCTGTATGTTTTCAATCAGCGCCATTTCCATCATGTTTTCGTCGTCGGCGGTGCGGATGTAGGCAGGGATGGTTTTCAGTCCTGCTTTTTGTGAAGCACGGTAACGACGCTCTCCCGCGATGATCTGATACTCATCGTCCGAGAGTTTGCGTAGAGTGATAGGCTGTATGATACCGATTTCCGCAATGGAGTCAGCCAGTTCCTGCAAAGCCGTTTGATCGAATTCGCGGCGGGGCTGATTGGGGTTGACGGTAATCTTCGCCAACTCTATTTCACTAATGGAAGAAGAACCTTCGGTTTTCACATCATCCATTGAGAGCAAGGCGTCAAGTCCGCGTCCTAATGCATTTCTTTTTTGTGTTGCCATATCTTCTTCGGTTATTTATTTCTGTTGATAATCTCTTTGGCAAGGGCGAGATGGTTTTTGGCACCGGTAGAGTCCGCATCATAAAGAATGGTCGGGATACCGTAGCTGGGAGCCTCGCTCAGTTTCACATTTCGCTGGATCACGCTGTTGAAAACTAATTCCTGGAAGTGTCTTTTCACTTCGTCGTAAATCTGGTTTGCCTGACGCAGACGTGAGTCATACATCGTCAGCAGGAAACCTTCGATTTCCAGAGCGGGATTCAGTTTCGACTTGATGATTTTAATCGTATTCAGCAGTTTGCTGATGCCTTCGAGAGCAAAATACTCAGCTTGCACGGGGATGATCACGGAGTCGGCTGCCGTCAGGGCATTGATGGTAATCAGTCCGAGTGAAGGAGAACAATCTATCAGAATATAGTCATATTCTTTCTTCAAGGGTGTGAGCACTTCTTTCAGTATCTTTTCGCGGTTTGGGAGGTTCAGCATTTCAATCTCTGCTCCTACAAGATTGATGTGCGAAGAGATCACTTTCAAAGAGTCGATTTCTGTGTCAAGAATAGCGTCCTGTACATTGGCTCTGTCAATAATGCATTCATAGATAGTGCATTCCGACTGCTTGATGTCCACTCCCAGGCCGGAAGAGGCATTTGCTTGCGGGTCTGCATCTACCACGAGTACTTTCTTTTCAAGTGTAGCAAGTGACGCTGCGAGATTAATCGTAGTCGTGGTCTTTCCTACACCCCCTTTTTGATTAGCCAAAGCAATTATTTTTCCCATATACTCTAAATTTATTGGCAGCGAAATAAGTGATAATTCCTTAGAGCGCCTACGAAAAAAGAGAAACTTTGCATTTTCTGTTGATAAGTCACCGGTTTTGTTAATAACTGCCGGACGAAACAGTTCCGAAACCTGGTTGATTTTATCATCATACTTTCTCTGTTTGAGCTTGCAAATATACATATTTATATTGGATATCTATTTCTTTTTTTACTCGCTTGCAGAAGATTAAGATTTGTAAACGGGTGTATATTCGTCAGATAGCGATGTGATTAATATGATATTCGGAGATAAGCGGTTGGCAGTACGGTTACTTTTTGCTACTTTTGTGCGAACATTAAAAAGGAAAGGATTGAATATATGGAAAGTAAGAAGCCGTTGATCCTCGTTTCGAATGACGATGGTGTTATGGCTAAAGGTATTAGTGAACTGGTGAAGTTCCTTCGTCCGTTGGGGGAAATTGTTGTAATGGCACCCGACTCTCCGCGCTCCGGCAGCGGCAGTGCATTGACGGTGACTCATCCGGTTCATTATCAACTGGTCAAAAGAGAAGTGGGACTGACTGTATATAAATGTACAGGAACGCCGACCGATTGTATCAAGCTGGCATTGGGCTCAGTGCTCGACCGGAAGCCTGACCTGATCGTAGGCGGTATCAATCATGGAGATAATTCCGCTATTAACGTGCATTATTCAGGAACGATGGGAGTAGTGATTGAAGGCTGTCTGAAGGGAATTCCTTCGATTGGTTTTTCTCTGTGCAATCATCAGCCCGATGCTGATTTTGAACCTTCGGGTCCTTATATACGCAAGATAGCTGCCATGATATTGGAAAAAGGACTGCCCCCGTTGACTTGTCTTAATGTGAACTTTCCCGATACTCCCGACCTCAAAGGAGTGAAGGTTTGTGAACAGGCAAAGGGATGCTGGGTGAATGAATGGGTAACTTGTCCCCGTCTTGATGACCATAATTACTTTTGGCTGACCGGTTCATTCACCGATCATGAACTTGAAAATGAGAACAATGATCATTGGGCGCTGGAAAACGGATATGTGGCTATCACGCCAACGACAGTCGATATGACTGCTTACGGCTTTATAGATGAACTGAATGGCTATTGTCAGCAACTGGAATTCTGACATACGCATTGTGCTGATTTCAAATATCAAAACTCCTAATTCAAAATTCCCATGAAGTACTATCTGATTGTCGGTGAAGCTTCCGGAGACTTGCATGCGTCCCATTTGATGACTGCCCTCAAGGCGGAAGATCCTCAGGCCGATTTCCGCTTTTTTGGTGGAGATTTGATGGCTGCCGTCGGAGGAACGATGGTGAAGCATTATAAAGAGCTGGCGTATATGGGATTTATTCCAGTACTGCTTCATTTGCGTACGATTTTTGCAAATATGAAACGTTGCAAGGAAGATATTGTGGCGTGGAATCCCGATGTGGTGATCTTGGTCGATTATCCCGGTTTCAATCTTAACATAGCTAAGTTTGTGCATTTCGAGACGCAGATTCCTGTCTTCTATTATATTTCTCCGAAGATATGGGCATGGAAGGAGTACCGCATAAAGAATATCAAACGTGATGTGGATGAACTTTTCTCCATTCTTCCTTTTGAAGTGGAGTTTTTTGAAGAGAAGCACCGGTATCCTATACATTATGTAGGAAATCCTACGGTAGATGAAGTGGCTGCTTATCAGAAAGCTCATCCTAAAAATCCGGAAGCATTCTTGGCGGATAATAATCTGGAGGATAAACCGGTAATCGCACTGTTGGCGGGAAGCCGGAAACAGGAGATCAAGGATAATCTGCCGGATATGCTGAAAGCTGCTTCTGCTTTTCCCGATTATCAACTGGTACTGGCCGGTGCTCCCGGCATCGCTCCGGAGTATTACAAACAATATGTAGGGCAGGCTAAAGTGAAAATAATCTTTGACCAGACCTATCGTTTGCTACAACATGCGGAGGCGGCTTTGGTCACTTCGGGTACGGCGACTCTTGAGACAGCCTTGTTCCGTGTTCCTCAGGTGGTTTGTTACTATACACCGATTGGAAAAGTGGTTTCGTTTTTGCGTCGTCATATCTTGAAAGTGAAATTTATCTCACTAGTCAATCTGATTGCAAATCGTGAGGTTGTAAAGGAGTTGGTTGCAGATACAATGACAGTCGGAAATATGCAGAGTGAACTAAAGAAACTGATTGAAGATCAGGAATATAAGGATCGTATGCTTGCCGAATATGAGTATATGGCAGCTCGGTTGGGGCCTGCAGGTGCTCCCCAGCATGCTGCTCGCAAAATGCTTGAACTGTTGAAAAAATAACTTTCTTTTTCTGAATAAACGTAAAGCCGGTGCAGTAAATGCCCGGCTTTTTTATTTATATAGCAGAAGAATTAAAAAGAGAGGAATAAATATGAAAAAATTTAATTGGCTTTTAGTAATGTTATTGCTCGCATTGGTACCTGTGCTGCAATCATGTGACGACGATGGGTACTCAATTGGAGACATAGGATGGGATTGGGCTACAGTTCGTGCTACCGGTGGCGGTGGTTATTATCTGGAAGGTGATCGTTGGGGTATGATTGATCCGGTGGCCAGCTCTATTCCTTGGTACAAACCGGTAGACGGTGAACGAGTAGTTGCTTTTTTCAATCCTTTGGCTGATACGGATAAGGGTGCTCAGGTAAAGATCGAAGGAATTCAGGAAGTGTTGACAAAAGAAGTGGAAGATATGACGGCTGAAAATGAAGAGGAATTCGGTAATGATCCTATCGTGATTTATCAAGGAGATATGTGGCTGGGAGGAAAGTTTCTGAATATCATCTTCCATCAGTATTTGCCTCGTTCTGAAAAGCACCGCATCAGTCTTGTACAGAATAAGATAGAACCGGAAGCTCCGGAAACACCGGAAGCTTTGAAGGTGGATGAAGATGGGTATATACATCTGGAATTACGTTACAATACGTATGATGATGTGACTGGATACCGGGGATGGGGACGAGTTTCTTATAATCTGGAAGAGTTCTATCCAACGGCAAAAGATGCAGCTGAAACAGAATTTAAAGGATTCAAGGTGATTATTAATTCAGAAGAAAATGGAGAAGGAAGAGTGATCGTTCTTGATTTGGATCATCCGGTAGGCGTTCCGGAAAAAGCGAAAAATGTGCATTCTACTTCTTTTGTTAAATAGCAAAACTTTTATAAATAACTAAACCTAAACCTTGACGAACACTGTGTGTGAAAAAAAAGGTCGGAAGTGCTTCAAAGCGGCTTCCGACCTTTTTATTTTATTTATTCTGTTATTAAAACCAAGTCAGTGCATATAGATAAAAGACTGCTGCCGGTATAGCCATCAAAGCACTGTCGAAGCGGTCGAGCATCCCTCCATGTCCCGGAAGAATGTTTCCCGAATCTTTAACGTGCAGCTGGCGTTTCAGTAATGATTCTGTCAGGTCACCCCATGTTCCGAAAACGACAACGACTAAAGCCAGACCTGCCCATTCCCACATTGACATAATCGTGAAATAATGTGCCAAGACAAAAGAAGCTCCGATAGCTACTACTCCGCCACCGATGGAACCTTCCCATGATTTTTTAGGAGAAATACGTTCAAACAAGCGGTGTTTGCCAATTAATGAACCGACACAATATGCACCCGTATCACTCAGCCAAAGGAATATAAAGATAGACAATGGCAGGATCGGATTGTAGCTTACGCTGCTATATTCCGGATCAGTATGAAATGCCAAGACATTGAGCAAGGCAAACGGCAGGCCTATATAAAGCTGGCTGAGCATGGAATATGCCCAGTTAAGCATTGGACTTGCCTTTTTCAGATACAGCTCACTGATCATCAAATAGAGTAGCAGCAGCAAATAAGGAATGAAAATCTTGGAGTCGGCTGCATCGATACAGAATCCCATCACTGCGAGGAACAAGTAAGCTCCTCCCAGCATGATAATGGTTTTGTTTACATTGACTCCTTCTGCGCGGCTGTTGATTAACTGTCCGAATTCATAGATTGTCAGTGCACTGATCGCCATGAACAGAATGCCGAAGCTGAAAGAATTATAGAGTATACATCCCACTAAAATGGCAACAAAGAGTATACCCGTAATGGCCCGTTTTATAAAATTACTAATCAAAATCTTCGTGTTTTAATTATTTAGATTCGGTAGTTTGTTCTTCCTCATTGGATTTTGCTTCTATAGTAACTTTTCCTTCTACGGTTACTTTTTTTCCTTCCGCAGTGATTTTCGTTTCTGTAGTTGCTTCTTCCTGAGCAGAATTTTTAGCTTCCTCTTCTTTGATTTCTTGTTCTTCTGCTTTCAGTTTCTCGGCAAGTTCTCTTTCCGCTCTGGCAGCGTCCTGGCTTTCTTTGGCAGCCATGATTTCTTCCGAGCGGGATGCCCACGGGCGTTTACCGAAAATACGTTCGACGTCTTCGGCAAAGATCACTTCTTTGTCGATCAGTAACTGAGCCAGTTTATTGTGTCCTTCCATATGTTCGGACAAAATCTTCTTGGCACGTTCATATTGCTCGTTCACCATCCGTTTCACTTCTTCGTCGATGAGTTCGGCTGTTTTTTCGCTATATGGACGGTTGAAAGAATATTCCTCATTATTATAATAGCATAAGTTGGGTAGTTTGTCACTCATACCTAAATAAGCAATCATGCCGTATGCCTGTTTCGTAACTCTTTCGAGGTCGTTCATGGCACCGGTAGAGATGCGTCCGATGAACAGATCTTCGGCTGCACGTCCTCCGAGGGTAGCACACATTTCATCAAGCATTTGCTCTTTAGTAGTGATCTGACGTTCTTCCGGCAGATACCAGGCGGCACCCAATGCACGTCCGCGGGGAACAATCGTTACTTTGATCAATGGATTTGCGTATTCCAGCAACCACGAAATAGAGGCGTGTCCTGCTTCATGCAAGGCAATCGAGCGTCTTTCCGCTTCTGTAGTAATCTTGGTCTTCTTTTCCAGACCACCGATGATACGGTCTACCGCATCCAGAAAATCCTGCTTGCCTACAAATTTCTTTCCGTGACGGGCTGCGATCAGCGCAGCTTCATTGCAGACATTCGCAATGTCCGCACCGGAGAATCCCGGAGTCTGACGTGCCAGCAAATCTACATCTACTGTATCGTCTATCTTGATCGGGCGCAGGTGTACGCCGAATACTTCTTTACGTTCGTTAAGGTCGGGCAGGTCTACGTGTATCTGACGGTCGAAACGTCCGGCACGAAGTAATGCCTTGTCAAGTACGTCCACACGGTTGGTAGCGGCAAGGATAATCACACCACTATTGGAACCGAAGCCGTCCATTTCAGTCAGCAACTGATTCAGAGTGTTTTCACGCTCATCATTTCCACCCATTGCCGGGTTTTTTCCACGAGCACGGCCTACCGCGTCAATTTCATCGATAAAGACAATACAAGGAGCTTTTTCTTTAGCCTGCTTGAACAAGTCACGTACGCGGGAAGCACCTACACCGACAAACATTTCTACGAAGTCGGAACCTGCCAGTGAGAAGAACGGAACGTTTGCTTCGCCGGCAACAGCCTTGGCAAGCAAGGTCTTACCGGTGCCCGGAGGGCCTACGAGCAATGCGCCTTTGGGAATCTTACCTCCCAGGTCAGTATACTTCTGAGGTTCTTTCAGAAACTCTACGATTTCTTCTACTTCCTGTTTTGCTTCCGCCAGGCCGGCTACATCCTTGAATGTAATCTTGATGGAGCCTCCCTTTTCGAAAAGCTGGGCTTTGGATTTTCCTACATTGAATACACCGCCGGCACCACCGCCGCCACCGCCGCTCATACGGCGCATGAAGAATATCCATAGGGCGATTAATAAAACCAGTGGAAGAATATTAATCAGGATTGCCGGGAAAATATCCGAATCGGCAGGGTAATCTGCGATTCCGTCAAAATGACCGGCTGCTTTTTCGTCCTGCAGAAATTTATCCAGTCTGTCCTTGGAAGGAGGGTTACTGGTGATAATCGGGTTTCTTCCCACTTTGGTGGAGTCCGCACCGAATATTGCACCTACGGCATTCGGCTTGACATGGGCTTCGAGAGTTTTCTCAGAGCCCAGTACTTTGCTGATGTAGCCGTTAGTGACATACTTCTGGAAGTCGCTGTAAGGAACGACTTTACTTCCGCTTCCTCTTGAATCGCTGCTCCACCAAAGGCCGAGAAGCATGAGGGCAATAATCATATATAGCCAGTTCAGATTGAACTTGGGCATATTCACCTTATTATTAGGCTTATTGTTATTGTTGTTAGTATTATTGTTGTCCATAATTGTGGATTAGTCTAAATCGGGGATTTGAGTAAGTTTGGCGTCAGCCCACAGATGTTCAAGATTATAGAAGGATCTTACTTCCGGCAGAAAGACATGTACAAGTACATCGGAATAATCCATTGCCACCCATTCTGCATTTCGAAGTCCGTCGATTGCGGTCGGTTTGCTGTCTGCACCTTTACGGGCAAACTCCTTGACAGAGTCTACAATAGCATTTACCTGACTAGGGGAGTTTCCCTGGCATATAACGAAATATTTGCAGATGGTATCTTCTATACTGGTTAAATCAGCAATAATGATGTTTTTACCTTTTTTTTCCTGAATTCCCTCTTTAATTTTTTCAATTAATATTTTCGTATCGTTCATTCCTGTAATTGAAATTAATAATTCATGTTCTCTTTTGGTTTATAACAAAAAAGGATTACCCTTTGTTTCTGATTATAAACGTGATATTTTTGACAAATATACGGTGATTTATTGGATACAAGAAAGTTATGACTTAATTTTTGTGTTTTTTAGGGGAGATGCTTTTACTTGAAGGAGCAAAATGAGAGTTTTTGCAAAAAAAATAGCAGAAATGTTTGCAATTCCCAAATTATTTGTATCTTTGCACCCGCAAACGAAAATCATTGGGCTATGGTGTAATGGTAACACTACAGATTCTGGTCCTGTCATTCCTGGTTCGAATCCAGGTAGCCCAACAAACCACCAGCTTTTTAATGACAAAAACCCGCTAAAACTGCAATTTTAGCGGGTTTTTTCATGCTTTGACAAATGCCACCCGAAAAAAGTTGACGCTAATTCGGTGACAAATTCGGTGACACGATTGCTCTTTTTTGATATTTTTTTGAGTGATTCTCAAAAAAAACAACGATGAACCAAAAAAAGCAAACTTTCAATGTTCTTTTCTGGATAAGGAAAGGAAGAACGAATGAAAAGATGTCACCTCTTTCATGTCGGGTTACGATCTCGGGGCAAAGATACGAAATTCCCACGAAACTACATCTACGCTCAGAATCATGGTCGGCGGTTGCGCAAAAGTCGCTCGGGAAAACCGCCAATGATAAAGAAGTCAATCGGTATATCGAAGATTTGAAGATCACGATTGAGGATACCATTGCCAAAATCAGGCAGAAAAGCTATCCCTTGAACATTGAGAATTTCAAACTCATGTTCCAGACACAGGATAATGAGTTCTCTACGATCAGCACACTGTTCGACTACCATGAAATCATGGAGAAAAAGAATCTCCGTACCAGTACATTTATTGGCTATCACGTCACGAAAAAACATCTGCTCAATTTCATACGCATCAAATACCACGTTTCCGATTATGACCTGGCTGCTGTTGACAAAGCATTCGTTTATGAATTTTACGCCTATCTTCAAGGGTATAGGAGGGAAGGGGATACCGTATGCGCAGTCAATGGTGCATTAAAGCATATCCAGCGTTTCAAAAAGGTGATGAATGTAGCCTTGCAAAACGAATGGATAAGCCGAAACCCTGTTTGCCTGCTCAATGCCAAGAAAACAAAAGTGGAAAGGGGATTCCTCTCCGAAAAGGAACTGAAAAGCCTTGAGGAGGTCCCTTTGCCCGCCAACCTGTCTATCGTGAGAGATGTCTTCATTTTTGCTGTATATACAGGCCTATCCTATGTCGATATAGGGAACCTTACCAATGAAAATATTAATGTCGGCATAGACAAAAGCCTGTGGCTTAGCTACTATCGGCAAAAAACTGACATACACGCAATACTGCCTTTATTGCAACCTGCCGTTAATATATTAAAAAGGTATGAGGCATATCACGAAGGAAAACGGAACAATCATATATTCCCCGTTCCACTCAATCAGGTGATGAACAGATACTTGAAAAAGGTGGCCAAGCAAGCGGGAGTAGACAAGAACATCACTTTCCACATGGCCCGGCATACTTTCGCCACTACTATTACCTTGTCTCATGGCATACCGATTGAAACCGTATCGAAAATGCTTGGACATACCAGTATCAAGACGACTCAAATCTACGCTAAGATTTTGGATACGAAGGTTATGGACGACATGGCAGCCCTCAAAGAAATGTACGCCCGGAAAGAATCACAAGAATCACCCAGCAATAAAGCAGCAAACGAATGAAAACAACCGCAACCCTCATCCAGCAAGCCCTCGAACAAAAAGCAATCGACAGCATGATAGCATACGAACGGAACCTCATCTCCGAACAGAAGATGGGGAAAGCGCTCAATGACGCACTGCAGCACTATAGCAACGTCGAAGGACACCGCAGCATTGTCCTCAAAGGATGGATTATAAAAACGATCTACGCCCTGAAAAGCAACCAACTGAATGATCTCGACCGAATAGCTTTCAAATACATAAAAAATGAATATTAATCCCTATAAAGAAGTAGAACAATGAAAACAAAGAACAATAACATGAAAATCATGAAAACCGAAAGTACAGCCAATGAACAGGAACGGAAAGAAGCGAAGTACAAGCCCGTTACCCCCGTCATACTCGACAATGTCTCCGAAGACGTGACATTTATTCGCTCTGCAGATGTGTGTAAGCTACTCAACGTCAGCAATTCAACATTGAGAAACCTGCGCGCAGCGCAGGCTATTCCCTTCTACAAGCTGGGCGGAACGTTCCTTTACAACAAAGAAGAAATCATGAATTATCTGGCATCCAATTACAGCAAAAGAATATGAGCAAGAACGGTTTTTCATACTACAAAGCGGAGACAGACCGCTTTCAGGACATTAAGATAAAGCGTCTGAAGAAGAAATACGGATGCGACGGATACGCTGTCTACCAATACGCGCTGAACGAAATCTACCGGGTGGAAGGCGCATATATCCGCTGGACGGAAGACCAGCTCTTTGACTGTGCCGACTATTGGGACATGAACGAAGCACGGGTGAAGGAGATCATCGGTTACTGTGCCGAAGTATGCCTGTTCGACCCCGTGATGTGGAAGACGCAATGCATACTGACCTCACGTGCCATTCAAAGCCGATATCTCGATATCTGCAAGATCAGCAAGAAGAAATCATACATACCGCTCGAAATCCTGCTTGTAGAACCGGAACAGCCGATGAGGGAACCTGTAGCGATGCCACTCTTCGAAGGCGGGGCCGGGGCGGCGGAACACGATACACCGAATCAGGCAACATTGGCCGAACAAAAATTCCGGAGTACTCCGGAAACTTTCCAGAATACTCAGGAAAGTTCCGGAAACATTCCGGAAAAAACAGACAAAGAAAAGAAAATAAAAGAAAAACAAAACAAAGAAAATTCCTCCTCTACTCCCCCGCAGCCTTCCGGAGCGCTTACGGAGGAGGAAGCGAGAGTTTTACTTTCTTCTACCGTATTGGGTGAGGACCGTAGCTCCAAACCGGATATCGCCAGGCATCAACCGCCACAGGCGGATGCGAAGGCGGAGGAAGAGAAACAGCGCAATCCGCAGGGGCTGATAAACACGCTGCGTCCCTACAATCTGTCGCAAAGAGAGCTGGAGGAGGTACTGCAGCTCTCACGGCATGGAGAAATCGGAAATCCTGTCTGGTCTATTCTTGCCGAAATGCACGGAAACAAACGTCTCAAAATGCCGCGTCTATTCCTGTTGAAGCGACTGCGGGATGCAATGGGACTAGTGGCCGGAGGAAGCCCGGGCGGTAAAGCGAAAGAAGCCTCCTGATTGATCACTCAAAAGAACGAAAAACAATGAATGAAAATACAACAAAAGAAACGCTGTACTATCCCCGCAAAATGCGTATAGGATGGTGCGTGGCTCATGAAGTGACAGCCGCAGGCGTCAAGATCGAGCGTTACGGAATCAAGTGCCGGACGTATGCCGAAGCATTCGACAGGGCGGCGAAACTGAATAATGAAAATCGGGCCGGCAAAGCGGCTGTTAATGAATCGGCAAGTGAAGGAGGCGGGCAATTATGAGCGAAAAAGTGAGCATCCTCACGCTACGGCTGACAGCCGAAGAGGCCGCACAGATGGAAGTGCTCAAATCCATCACCGGAAAGAAAAGCGGCAGTGAAGCGATAAAGTATATCGTGAAGGAATACCCCCGATTCTGTGCCCACTACAAGCAGGAGGCACGGGAGAAGGGGGAATTGCAACGCAAGTACCAGGATCAGAAAATCGCTGTGGGAGATTTCCTCAAAGCATTCGAAAGATTGCAGCAGACGATGGAGGATGACCGGAAGTAGAGCATCCTGCCGATGTCAGTCGGAAAGGTGATAGCTGATTTCTCCGGAAGAAGATCTCGATCTGAATAAAAGTGATAGCAGATTGTTTGTCCAGGAACAGCTGCCGGCGAAAATTCTGCTATCATAACGAGTGAGATATCGGGATGATCAGGTGTAGATCCTGCCAGGTGTGTGATAGCAATCCGGCAATCCGGACCACAAGCGACAGCCTATGCGATGGTAGCCCATGCGGTGTGTACTCAGTCGTTTTCAATGCCCGGTGCGGTTTCGCTCTGCCCGGCACTTGCTGCCGGGACAAGGCTCAATCCGCTACCTCCCTGCGTCTGAACGACAGGAAACAGGCCGTTAGTCCGAAGTGCAGCCATGCGGTGCGGGGTTCCCGTGTTTATCGCAAACGCATTTGTTCTACGGAAGTCAGCGCCCTTCGCCGTCCTCCGGGCGCGTGCGGTCGTGATGCTGCGTGCGCGGTGTGCTTCCGGTGTTTCTATCCTGCTGCAGCTTTTGCGCGGAAAATCCATAATAGGCAATTATGTTTAATAAGTTGCGGAACCGTTCCGGATTCCGCCCTTTTATTAAACATAACAGCGCATTATGGATATTCCCGCTGTTTGGGTAGTTTCCCGTTTCTCGGTACCGGGCTCAAAGTTACCCCTTGCGGAACATTACCGCCTCCACACAGCCGCCCCGTAGTTTCTCACATGGGACGGCGGCTGTCCCCGACCACCGCCCCGAAGTTACTTCCGTCTTTCCGCTCCTCCTTCGGACTGCGCCTGTCGGCGTGCCCGGCTGACTGTTTCCACCCTGCGGCATACCGAAGTTTCCCGGCGGGGCGTGCCGCCCCGCTCCGCGGAGCGGACGGCGAAGCCGACCGCCGAAAGTTGTGACATTTGCGCCATTGTCACAACTTCCAGCCTTTAACAAGCATATATAACTATATCTACTCAGTTTCCGGATGACAACTACACATTAAAAGTCCTACCTTTACGACTGTAAACCAATATTCCGAACCATGTATACAAACGTACACTCACAAAACAACTATCAAGCCAACCTGAGTAACCGAAGTTATGGCTTTAAAGAGCTGGCCGTACTTTACTTCCCCAATATAGCCCCTGCCTCTGCGAGTATCCGCCTTAAACAGTGGATAAAGGATGACGTAGAACTATTGGGATCACTGGAAGAAACCAACTACCACCTCAGCAACCGTATTCTCACCCCTAAACAAAGAGACCTTATAACCACCACTTTCGGTTCACCCTTCTGACCCCATAGCGCAGCCACTCCCACGGCTACAGCCCGACACCCCTTCGGTGGGGGAACGCCCTGCGGCAAGGGGGGCGACCACGCCCACCGACTGAGCGCCTCCCCCAAAGGGGGACGGGAGGGGGGTAGATGAGAAATACACAACTAGAAATTACTCACATAATCACCCACAAAACAATGATCAAACAAAGAAACATCTCTCTCATTGTGGTGCATTGCACCGCCTCCCGCTGCACCAGTGATCTCACCCCGTCCGCCCTCGACGCCATGCACAAGCGGCAAGGCTTCACCGAATGCGGCTATCATTATTACATCACAAAAGACGGCCGGATACACCACATGCGCGACATTACCAAGATCGGCGCACACGCCAAAGGCCACAACAGCGAATCAATAGGAATCGCTTACGAAGGAGGTCTGAACGCATCAGGCAAAGCAACCGATACACGTACCACCGCACAAAAACAAAGCCTTGAAACGCTCCTGCGCTTTCTGTTACTCACCTATCCGGGAGCAAAGGTCTGCGGCCATCGTGATCTGAGTCCCGATCTCAACCATAACGGGATCATAGAACCATGCGAGTACATCAAAGAATGTCCCTGCTTCAATGTCCGGACCGAATACGGTTATTTAATGGAAAATGGAAAATGGAGAATGGATAATGTACCATGCGGTATATAAGCGCATGAAAGCGTAGCCAATTATTCATTGCTCATTATCCATTATCCATTCACCCTACCTTTGCCGGGAACAATTAAAAAGGAGGTCAATATGAAACCATTTTGGAGAAACACGTTGCGAGTATTGAAAGTGATCGGTAAAATTTTCGTTTGGCTGACCGGAGCGGACAGCCCGGTCAACGATAACGAGAAGAAGGACTAACTCCTGTAATACCCGGCAATGGGAAAACCCCTGTTTTGAGGGCTGCGGACATACCCCGCAGCCCTTTTTTCATGTACATAAACGCATCATGCATCACATATCATCATAGATAAGAATGCACGCCCGCAGCCGCCCGCGCGTATATATAACTTTGCCCGCAGAATGAATCATTAATCACTAAACACTAATAAACATGGCAATTCAAGTAAAAGCATCCTTGCGTAAGAATCCGCAGGACAAAAAAGCAGCCGGAAAATACTACGCTCAGGTAGTTCTTGCTCCGGAAATGACACAGAGACAAATCATCGACCAGATCGCTGACCGTTGCACCGTAACTGGCTCGGACGTGAAAGCAGTGCTGGACGCATTGATGACGGTTATCAAACGTAACCTTGCCAATGGTTCTCCTATTCGCCTAGGCGACCTTGGCTCATTCCGTCCTTCCGTATCAGGTATCGGTAGCGAAAATGTGGATAAGTTTACGGCAAGTAACGTGAAGAAAGCTCGCGTGATCTACGTACCTTCTACAGAAATCAAGGAAGCGGTAGCAATGTATGCTTTCTCTAAGGTTGGCGCGACTGCCGAAGGCGGGAATACCGACAACCCCGGGGGCGGAGACGAAGAAGCACCGGACCCGACAGTCTAAAGCGGTCATCCGCTACGTATCAGTAACCATTTGAAAAGAAAGCCTGATGAACAGAAACAGTTCATTGGGCTTTCTTCATTTTCAGCTGTCAGAGACTGTTTACAGGACTTGCGGAATATATCAGGAATTTTTCAAAAAATGTCTGACGTTTTTTAGAAAACTCTTGTTGTTTTCTTGGAGATGTTTTTCACAATTTCCGGTACATAGCTGACTGTTTTCTTTCTGATTGGGTGTTCTTCTATCCATAAATAAACGCAGGAAGAGGAATAGAAACGCTGTTATCTATAAATTTATAAAGAGGTATTTTTGTTCTACCCCCCTCCCGTCCCCCTTTGGGGGAGGCGCTTAGTCGGTGGGCGTGGTCGCCCCCCTTGCCGCAGGGCGTTCCCCCACCGAAGGGGGTGGGCTGTAGCCGTGGGAGCGGCTGCGCTACGGGGGCATTCATGTGTTCGTTATGTGATTTATTCCTTCTATACTTTTTAGTGATATTCGCCCGGTTGTCACGGATTTCCCCTGTTCGTTACTTTTCGGCGGGGCGTTTCGCCCCGCTCCCCGGAGCGGACGGCGAAGCCGACCGCCGAAGATTTCCGGCACGCCGCAGGGCGGAAGCGGTCTGCCGGGAACGCCGCAGGCGCAATCCGCAGGAGGAGCGAAAAACGGGAGTAATTTCGGGGCGGTGGTCGGGGTGGCGGCTTGCCGCCATAGTGGAGGCGTAAACATTCCGCAGGGAAACATCCGGAAGGGGTAACTTTCTGCCCGGTTATGCCAAACACTGTCCTTCCGGGGCGACGTGCAGAAGGCCACATTATGTTGAATATTCCTCACGGGCGGAACGCGCCGGAGGATATTAAATATAATGTTCCTTCTGCATCTCGCCCTATTCAACTATTTCTCTGCAAACCACTGCTACCCATAGCGCACGCAGGCATCACGTCAGCACGGCGGCGGACGCTTGCGCCGCCTTCATGGTCTAATCGCCCAGGAATGATCAATCATAAACACGGGAACCCCGCACCGCATGGCTGCACTTCAGACTAGCAGCCTGTATCTGTCATTCAGACGAAAGAAGGTAGCGGATTGAGCCTTGTCCCGGCAGCAAGTGCCGGGCAGAGCGAAACCGCACCGGGTATTGAAAACGACTGAGTACATACCGCATGGGCTACCACCGCATAGGCTGTCGCTTGTGGTCCGGCTTGCCGGGGTGTGAGCGGGAGCCGGAGCCGAATGCACCAGACGGAAGTAACTTCCGGGAAACGTCCCCAGCTGTACTTCCTTCGTATCACCGCCAAAGGGCGGCTTTCTTTGCGCCAATCAGATGACTACGGGGAAAGCAAGGGAAGCGGCACGGTGCACAGAAATACTGTCCGACCGATAAACGCTGGCAGTGAAGGAGAATCCCGGTAGTAACACTGGAGGAGCAGGGCGAGCGCATGGGGTGCAGTCCTGTAAGGCTGCGCCCTGATGCGGTTGCGCTGCGGTGGGTATTCAGACGAACTGATGTTCGCCTGATCACTTCCGTACTCCTGTGTCCGATCTGCCGGGATTGCTATCACACACCTGGCAGGATCTGCACCTGATCATCCCGATATCACCTGTTAGCTGATAGCAGATCACGGCAGCCGGCTTTTTCCTGGACACAACTTTTGCTATCACTTTGATTCAGCTCAGGAACTGGATCCGGAGAAATCCGATAGCAGATACTAAACCACCTGTGCAAGTTAAACAGCAAGAGGTTCTTCTTTAATGATCGAGATTCCGAGTGCATTTTCAATCTTGGCCAACGTTTCAAGCGAAAGGTTTTCCCGTCCTTTCAAGACCTTTGAAATATACTGCCGGCTACAATTCATCTTCTCAGCCAGTTGCTTCTGATTCATTTCCAGTTCCTCCATTCTATCGAGCATCAGCATCGCTATATGTTGGGAATACCGCAACCAAGTTTCATTAGCATCCATGTACTCAAACACTTCACGCCATTTCGACGGTGTTGGAGATGCATGCTTTTCAAGCCTCTCCACAATCTTTCTCATGTTCTCATTCATATATCTACCTCCTATAATTACAATTCACTCATATAATCAATAAACCCGTCATCATCAATAATGTTCTCTTCCAGCAAATATCGTCTGACCTTATCCATTTTCACAAGTTCCTTTCTTGTATGCTCTCTTTCCTGCATGGTAGCCGTCAGTTTGATAGCTCCTCCCGTAATGATGTATACGCCAGGAGTTAATTTGATAGCATAGAGACGTAGCCAAGACGAATGCCCGATGGTACGTTTCAATCGGGCCTTTTCTTTCTGAAGCATAAAATCCGATGCCTGGTTATTATCCAGCGGTCGAAACAATCTGCTCAAATCTGCCTCCGGAGATATGTCCATAATGACGCATCTCAATCTCTTGCTGTCTTCAATCGTATCCTTAATCGCCTGATTGATATCAGTAATTTTAAAATAGGCACTCAAATCGTTTATATTTTCTTTGAAAAACGACCGCAGCCACATCACATCACTCCAATCGTAGAACAATTTGAGAAACTCATTATCTTCCTCCCCATCCAGGCGTACAGACCACAGTTTTTTGCTTCCTGTAATATTGTCAAATGTCATATCTTTCTTGTTTTTGATACTACAAAGATACGAAAAAGAATCGAAACTGTCAACCTATAAGTTGACAGTTTTAGTTAATTAAGATTGTTTTATACAGGCTTTGCGTGTGACTGATAAGTGGTCGTATCAGTTTCCCATTCATTAATATCTAAATCATTCTTTGTACTATCTAATGGTGAGGCCACCGTTTCGCGATTGCTTTCATCAGGAAGCATCGGCTCACAACCACTCAACAGATGGAGTACAAACATAACTATAGCAATAATAGCTCCCGCCGTCAAATGCCCCTTTATATGATGGAAATATCCTCTCGCATACGCTTCGCCCCGACTATAATTCTTTTGCATTTTTTAATTTTTTAGTCCGACAAAATTAATAAATTAAATGCGAGATTTGTCTCTTTTTGTCACTTTAATTAGGTTTATCCGATTAAAAACAATACCTTTGTAGGAGAAAACTTGAATCCTCAATTGGATATTAAAAGAGGGTTTTTGCCAAAGTAGGTGTCTAATTCGGTGACACTACTAAAAATGAAAGCTGTTATTTCATTGAAAATGAGATTATAAAGAAACTAAAGTTTGAGGGCAGGTAGCCCAACAAGATCAACGTCAATGATGAATACGAAAATCCCGCTAAAACTTTCATTTTAGCGGGATTTTTGTTTTTTGCGGTATACTTTTATAGCTGGTAAGGCTCAAAAAAAGAGTCTTCCAAAATGAATGGAAAACTCTTTTTACATTAGCACCGTTTAGGTGATGTTTTTTGCATCTATGATGGGATACCTATTGTGTCTGTGTTGTGACGTTTGGCTGTTACCATCCCGGATTCTGAACAAGTTTGCTCGACTTCTGAATCTCGTTTAACGGGATAGGATAGAGGTACATGCGTCTTTCAAAAATACGGGTTTCAAATGCGGTACGCTCCATAAAGTCCTCCAGGTTATCAGCGTTCATATTCATGCCATGTACTGGTCCGCCTTGCTTATATCCTTCTTCATCGGCACACATCCAGCGACGGACGTCGAAATAGCGTTGCCCTTCGGCAAATAGTTCGATCCGGCGTTCTTTGCGTATGGCTTCTTCCTGCAAAGTTTGATTGCCTTTTATTTCAGGCTTGATGTCCTTCAATAAAGGGATACCTGCTCTGTAGCGGACGCTGTCGATGTGTGCAATGATACGCTCATCTGAAGGGTTTACATGATTCAATGCCTCGGCATATAGTAAATAGAAGTCGGCGAGACGGAACAGCATTCCTGCCCTGTACTTTGACTTGGCATTGCTTCCTTGGTTTAAAAGATCACGGTTCATTCCTTTATAAAGCAGATAGCCGGAGTAGCTCATATCCGCTTTGGAGTTATCGTCTCCGCTGCCTTTATAGAAATAAATCTGTTTCGTTGTTTTTTGCCATGTCTTGCCGGAGTAAGTTATGTCCTGATAAAAACGTGGTTCTCGATTCTTATACATATTAGGAATGCCATCTTCACCAATGCCTTCTTCTGAATAAAGTCCTGACTCGTGAATACTCTTGCCGTCATTCATGAAGAAATCGTCAATAGCTTCCTGCAATACACCTACACAACCGAATCCGCTATATATGGCACGTGGAGTGCATCTGCGTTCTCTTCCTTCTCCACCTACATCGCCCCATGAATTCTTGCTGGTTTGCCAGATAGCTTCCGGGTTGTTCAAACTTACCTGAAAGAGTTGGTATAGAGATTCTTCTGCATTCAACTCTCCATCTTTATCTTTTTCTTTATAAAGGTGATAGTGAGTTTTTGCATAATCAATGAAGCGCTGCAACGCGTTTAAGGCAGTTTGCCATTTTTTGTCATCTTTCGCAGGAAACAGTTGTTTGTCCTGATTATCCCTCAATGCGATTGCTTCCGAATATCCTCCGTTAAGTAAGGGGCTTGCGGCATACACGTGGAGTTTTGCCAGAATAGCCAATGCTGCCCCTTTGGTAGGTGCTGCGCTTCGGTTCTCGTTTGGAGTTCCGTCATCATTCACTTCCTTTTCAGGCAGCTCATTGTAGCATTCATTGAGTTCGGAATCGATGAATTGCACTACTTCGTCGACAGAGTTCCGGTAATAGTCCAGATCACTTGCGGACGGTTCCGATATTTCTGTCATAATGGGGATAGGGCCATACAATTCGAATAACAAGTAGTGATAGTAAGCACGTAGGAAACGGGCTTCGTTTTTCAATCTTGCCAATTCGTCTTCGTCAATGTAATCCGTCACGTCGCCTTGCTGTGGGATCGTATGCGAGTATGCCAGAAATTCGTTTGCCTGACGGATTTGTTTGTAAAGACTCCAGCGCGATAAATCCGCCGATCCGGCATGGTAACCTACTGTCGGAATTGTCTTGACATTATTTTGTGCACTTTTTAACTCGTCGGAAACTGCCGGCCAAGGATTATCTAATCCTGTCAAACCTGCATAAGCGCTGGTTATAATAATGTTTGATACATCCGGAATTCCGGAATATATATATCGGTGGAAGCGACGGGCATAACCGGTATTATTGAATACTTCTTCCATGCTTAATTCTGCCGCCAGGTCGTCCGATACATCCAGATAATCGCTGCAACCCGAAAAGAATACCGTGCTTAGTCCTACGGCTACTATGATTGATAGTTTTTTCAATGTCTTCATATATATAATGTATTATATGTATTATTAGAAAGTAAAGTCAAGACCGAATGTGAAAGTCCGGCTCAGTGGATATGAGAAGCCGCCGTTGGTGTTTCCAAGTTCCGGGTCCCACATTTTGATATCATCCCATACACAAAGATTGTTTCCTTGCAGATAAACACGCAAAGCTTGTATACCGATTTTTTTCAGTGTTTTCTCCTTGAAGTTGTAACCGACTTCAATATTTTTCAGTCGCAGGAAACTGGCATTGCGCAGCCACCAAGTGCTGGCAGCTGTATTGTTGTCATAATTGGTAGAGTGCATGCGGGGGAACATTACATTTTGGCTTGGGTTCTGTTCCGTCCATCTGTTGGCTACTTCTGATCGTACAGCGGATTCTTCGACTCCCCATTGGAACGGGAAAAATGCTCCGTCCGAGCTGGCTCCTAATACGGTCGATGTATTTCCTGATCCTTGGAAGAAGATACCGACATAGACTCCTTTCCATTCGGCATTGAGGCCGAAGCCATAAACTATTTCCGGAACGGAAGGATTTCCTACATCTTCCATCTGGTCGTTGCTGTCGATCTTACCGTCTCCATTCAGGTCTTTGTATTTGATATCTCCCGGACGTACTCCGCTTGACAAGCCGGATACAACTCCCGGTTTCAGTTCATACTGGCGGTTCAGACCTTCACCTGTTATGTTGAAGTCGTCGGCGGTATAAAGTCCGTCAGCAATGTATAGTTTCCATGAGTTGAGTCGTGTCCCTTTCTTTTCGAGCCACGGATAGACTTGTGGCACTTGGTCATATTCGAGAATTTCGTTGCGTGCAAATGTAAAGTTGCCGCGTGCGCTTAGGTTTACTTCACCTACTTTATAATTGAGATTCAGACTTGCATCCACACCTTGGTTTTTCACGATACCGAAGTTTTGCCATGGCATTTGCTGGAAGCCTGTCACATTGGAAACGGTATTACGTTGCAATAGGATGTCCTTACGTTTGTTGTTGAAGTAGTCCACTTGCAGGTCAATGCGGTTGTCGAATAACCCCAAGTCGATACCGAAGTTGCGTTTGTCTTCGATTTCCCAGGAAAGAAACGGTGATTCGAACTGGGCTTCGGTAATTCCATTGCCTACTCCGCCTAATGCGCCGCTGTTGCTGAATCCGATATTATAGCCGCTATTATCCTGTTTCATGGTTCCACGATATAAGAAGCGGTTGCCGCCGGTATCGTCGTTACCGGTACGACCGATGGAGAATCTTAATTTCAATTTGCTTACTACTTTTTTCAAGGCTTCCGGATAATAATGTTCATTGCTGATATACCATGCCAAACCCATGGCGGGGAAGAAACCGAAGCGATAGCCTTTTGCAAAGGTTTCCGAACCGGTGTAGCCGAAGTTACCTTCTAAGAAATAGCGTCCGTCATATCCATAAGTTACACGACCTACCAAACCTTGCTTTCTATAAGGTAAAGCGTTATTGTGATACTGTGTTTCTTTTTGCATGTATAGGAACATGGCCCCTACATCGTGTTTCTCTGCAAATGTACGGTTGTAATTGAAGGCTGTTTCAAAGTAAATCTTTTTGTTTGAACTGTTACTCAGGTTTTCTGATAGTACATCGCTGCCTTCTACTACAGTCTTATATAACAGTTTGCCATTTTCGTCGCGTCCTGTGGCTAGATATTGTGTCGGTGTTTTGGTACGTTTGGCGATATATGACATGTCTGCGTCAAAGCTGATAAGTCCTTTCCATGTCAATCCCTTGGTCAGGAAGTCCAGCTTCTGGTCTACTTCCACTTTCGACTGGATGGAAGTTCTCCATTCTTTGGCGTATCCTGAGTTAACAAGCTGGTTGTACGGGTTAGAACGGTTGCCTGACGGACGGGGATGTCCGGCCACAGTCCCGTCGGAATAAACTGCCGGCATGATATAAGACGGAGTACGGCACATGGTAGTAAAAATAGTGCTGGTTCCTGTTCCCGGATAATTGGTTTGCAGGTATTGTCCGCTGAGGTCTACTTTTACTGTTGTGGTTTTAGTTGCGTCAAAGTCAATGTTGCTGCGCAGATTGTAGCGCTTCAATCCGATATTGTTATCATAGTCATTGCCGAAATCCTTGAATATACCATTTTCCTGATAGAAGGCGCCGGATACGAAGTAACGGGCACGTTCAGTTCCTCCTCTTACGTTCAGGGTATACCGCATATTGTAGGTATGGTTTCTTAACATGGTACCCAACCAGTCGGTGTCCGGATATAAATCACGGTCGGCTCCGGGACCGTATTTGGCTATCTCTTCGTCTGTGCGTATGCTGGCGGTTCCTTCGTTGTTCAATGCTTCGTTGTATAGGTTCAACGTTTCTACTGAGTTCATGAAAGTAGGCAGGCGTGTTGGCTCGAGAATAGTTCCTTCGGCTCGGAAAGAGATTTTAGGTTTCTGTGAATTTCCTCGTTTGGAAGTAATCAAGATAACTCCATTTGCGCCTTCGGCTCCGTAAACGGCCGTGGCGGCAGCATCTTTCAGTAAGGTAAATGATTCAATTTCATCTGCTTCAATATCCTGCATTTGCCGGGGGACACCGTCGACTAATACAAGCGGATTGGTACCTCCTTTGAAAGAACTTTGTCCCCGAATCCAGAAGTCGGCATTGTCGTATCCCGGTTCTCCGGAACGTTGTACTGCGATCAATCCCGGTACTTGCCCTGCCAGATTATTGGTCATATTACGGCTGGAAGAAACGGACAATTCCTTGGGGCCGATGGCGTTGATGGAACTCACTACGCTGTTCTTCTTTTGTTTTCCGTAGCCGATAACAACCACGTCCTCCAGCATCTCTGTGCTCGGAAGCATTTTGATTGCTAATACCTTTTCTCCTTTATAAGTGATTTTTTGCTGTTCGTAACCCACATAAGAGAAAAGAAGTATATTGCCTTTTTGGGCTTTGATGGTGAAATTACCATCTACGTCAGTGATGGCGCCGACTGTGGTTCCTTCGATTTTTATCTGCACTCCGATCATCGGTTGCCCGTTTTCATCGACTACGAGTCCTGTTGGACTTTGTCCTTGTGCATAAATTGTGTTTATTCCTGCAAATAAGGCAAACAGAATGAAACACATTACTTTTAATGTCTTATTCATAAATGTTTCTTTTAAGTAAGAATTAGAAAATAATTAAGGTTACTTGTCCGTGCCGTATACATATATTTCTGCCAGATGTCCTACAGACGAACCACTGCCCAGAGTGGGGATGTAAAGACGTATCCAGCGTGCGTCACATGCTTTTACGGGGACCATTTGCTCTGTTTTTATGCTACCGTCAAAGAAGTATTTTCCAATCAGGTTCCATGTTTCACCGTCATCTCCTGCATAAATCTCAAGATTCATAGAAGTAAGTGCATTTTGTCTGGCGATGAGTCCTAATTGGCTGACACTGTTTTCTTTGCCCATGTCGAGTATTATTTCATATGGTGGAGCTACTTCGCCTCCCTGCCATTTACTATGCCAGAAAGTGTTTATCTCTCCGTCAATCAAAGATATCGTCTGACCGTTGTGGGGGTAAGCGGCTGAAACTTCGCCTGTCTTTTCTTCCGTGTTGGCAGTCACTGTCCAGTGGTCACGGTTAATAGGGCCGCCTTGTTTGATTACGAAATAGTTGGCTACCGTTTCCTTGTCTATGTTGATGCTGGCATCTCCTTGGCCGCTAAGTCCGCTGAGTGAAACCGGAAGAAGATAATTTCCGGGGGGAAGTGTTTCACCCAGCAGGCTAATAGCAGAGCCTCCCGTTGTCTTTCCCTTGGCGATAGTGACATCGGGAAGAGTGTAGAAGTCGGAAGGTAAAGGTATGTAATAGGTCGAATTTGCCGAATTGTAGTTGTCCACATAGTCTGCTCCTTTGGTTGCAAACGAGGTCGTCAGATCCCATTCGTTCTCAAAGCTTATCTCTGTGTCGAGATTCATTGGTGAAGTAGTCGTTCCTCCTTCAACGACGAAGTCTCCTCCGGTAGATGCAAGTCTGACGATGGCTTCTTTAACGATAAATCCGTAAAGCGTTGCCGTCCGGTCGGAGTTCATAGGAGTCCCTGTAGAGGATACCCGTAATGGAAGAACGTATTTAAGTTCATCAAAGCCGCACAGGTTGTAGATTTTGTGAGGATCATACACCAGACTGCCTCCTGTTACACGCCTGTCTCCGCCAGGAGAGACGGAATAGGTTGCATTTTCAATCGTATAGCATTCGGGAGGTAGTAATTGATAGGAAGTGCCGTCCGCATTATTCAGAGAATCCAACAGGGATTGTTCTACTGAAAAAGTCACCGTTCCTCCGGTATCTTCTAATCCTGCCTTGGCAATGGATAAATCAATCTTGTTGAGAGGGCCTAAATCATAAACTTCAATGGTGGAGAATCCACTTTGTGATGCTGAGAACATTCCCTTAGAACGTTCGTTATCAACATCTTCTACGCAGCTGGTAATGCATAAGAATGCCAGCAAGCATGGTGTTAATTCAAAGCATTTTTTCATAAATTAATATTAGTTTTATTAAAGGTAAAAAGGGTAAAAACAAGTTGAAGTACTTGTGGGTACTCTTGGATTTGGAATACTTATTTCTTTCTCATAGGCATTAAAATTAGAAGTTAAAACTTTTATTTGCGTGCTGAACTATGCTGATTTAAAGTCAAAAAAATAATAGGTTCTATGTCTTAGTTCTGGTAGAACTATAATATAGTAGATGATAAGAGAGAATAAGATATATATTATTGATATTCAATGGATAATGTTGGATTTTGTAAAGGCGCAATAAGGAAATTACGACTCGGTTTCTACCCATTGATTGATTAAATGAGAATTAGTAAGAAACTTATTTGTAATTTTAATCTGAAATATTATTGCTAAATAGTATGGTTTTTTCGAACTAATTAGTATATTTGCGCACGAATCGTTGATTTTTAGCAAAAAAGATGGTAAATCTATTGCTTAGCTAGATACGTTAATGTAGATACGAGCGGATTAACAGACTGTTTTTTATGCTAAGTTCTACCAGAACTTAGTTGAATTGTTCCTCTATTCCTTTTAATTGGTTGAATGCTTCGGTCAGACGGGCGAAAAACTCACTTTTTAAATATAAAGCATTTTGGCAGTCGTTTAATTACGGGTGTAAGGGAGAAAATATTTAGTTGCTATTTGGATAGTACACAGCGTGATAAAGGTTGCTATATTCTCAAAGAGTTCTCATGCCTTTGAGAAAAAATTCTCACCACACTGAGAAAAAATTCTCAATGCAATGAGAAAATTTTCTCAAAGCCATGAGTATTTTTTCTCAGTGCAGTGAGAATATAATGAAAGCTTCAATAAAAAAGCCAACTAAATCCCTAATGGGTTAGTTGGCTTTTATATGAGAGGATTTTATCCTTTGTTTCGGGAAAATTTATTCTTCCGCTTTCAATGATTCGTCGATAACCTTGATTTTCTGTAATACCAGTTCAAGGTCAGCTTTCAGTTTATCCACTTTTCGATTCAGTTCAGTCAGCAGGCTGCTACCTTTCTTGGAAGAAGAAGTAAGGAATCCCAGGTTATTTTCATAAGTCTGAAGTTCATTCTTCATATTCTCATAAATACGTACCAGTTTCTCCCGTTCTCTATATAAAGACTGAGAACCTCCTCCTTGGATATTGCTGATGTTTGAACGGAAATTGCTTAATTTCTTGTTGGATGCACTGATGTTGAAACGGTCAAACAGTTGATCGATCAAGCCATGATATTGCTTATACAATTTATCTTTCTCCTTGAACGGAACATGACCGATGGAATTCCATTCCTTCATCAGTTCGCGTACCAAAGTGCTGGCTTCGTCAGTATCCATGTTTTCATCGATTGAAGCTAATTTTTCAATCAACGCTTTCTTCTTCTCCATGTTCTCTACTTCTACAGAACGTTGTGAAGAAGTAGCCTTGTTTTTCTGGTCGAAGAAATAGTCACAAGCAGTGATGAAACGTTTCCATACGGCATCCGAGTATTTCTTGGCTACCGGACCGATTGTTTTCCACTCTTTCTGCAATTTGGTCAGTGCATCAGCGGTTGCTTTCCAGTCAGTGCTGTCCTTCAGTGCTTCTGCTTTTTCGCAAAGTGCTTTCTTCTTTTCCAGATTCTCGTTCATTCCCTCTTTCAGAGCCTTGAAGAATTCTCCTTTCTTTTTGAAGAAGTCATCGCAGGCATGACGGAAGCGTTCGAATATCTTCACGTTCATCTTTTGGGGAGCGAATCCGATTGTCTTCCATTTGTTTTGTAGAGCAATCACTTCCTGCGTCTTGTTCTCCCAAGCCGAGAATGTTTTCAGTTCATCATACTCGATTGCTTCTACAATTTCGCAAATGACAGTTTTTTGATCCAGATTGTGCTGTTCCGATTCTTTCAGCGCTTCGAAATGTTGCTGGTGACGGCGGTTTACAGCCGTAGAAGCAGCCTTGAAGCGGTTCCAGATTTCGTCACGCAATTCTTTAGCCACCGGACCCGTATCACGGAATTCCTGATGCAGCTTCTGAAGCTGGTGGAAAGCGGAAACTACATCTTCCTCGTCAGCCAGCTTTTCGGCTGCCTCGCAAAGATGAGTCTTGATCTCCAGATTCTTCTTGAAGTCGTATTCACGAAATTCGTTGTTCAGTTTCAGCAAATCGTAGAATTTCTCTACGTACAGTTGGTAATTCTTCCAAAGTTCATTCACCTTGCCTTGCGGAACCAGTTTGGTTTCGTTCCATTGCTGTTGCAGCTTTTTGAACTCCGTATAAGATTTATTGGCATCATCACCCGATTCTACCAGTTCTTTAAGTTCTTCGATAATGGAAAGCTTGACTTGCAGATTTTCTTCTTTCTGACGTTCCTGTTCGGCTACAAGTTGACTTCTTTTCTCTTTGATTGATCCCATGAGGCGTTTGAATTCCTCTTCTGTCGGATCATCCTTCGGAATGAAGTCTTCGGCAGCGCCTCCGTTGTCGATAAATTGCTTTTTAGCAGCCTCCAACTCGGCGTTGTGTAACTTGTAGAATGATTGTTTTAGATTGTCAATTTCCTGCTTGTTTGCGTTTTCCGAGTCTTGCGCAAGCTCTTTCAATCGGTTCAGTACGTCTTCCTTTGTGGCAGGTTTAGGTGCTGCTTCAGTCTGAACTTCGGCAGTAACTTCTTCAGTAACTTTTTCGGTACCTTCTTCAGTCGGAGTCTCTGTAATGGCTTCAGAAACCTCAACTGTTTTCTTTTCTTCTTCTAACTCCCCTTGGTTCAAGGGAAGATTAGTGTCATGAGCGTCCATCATTGTATATTAGTTTTGGGTCACAAAATAATGAAATAAAACGATTACTTCATACTCTTTTGCTTATTTTTTTTTGATTATCGTGTTTTTATGATAATAAAACAGTAATTCCCATGTACAGCATCATGCCGATTATGTCATTTGTGATGGCTATAAACGGACCTGTTGCGATGGCGGGATCTATTTTTAGTTTCTCCAGTGTCATCGGGACCAGTGTGCCGAAGATGGAGGCGAACATCACTACGGCAAACAGGCTGATGGATACGGAATAAGTAACCGTGGCCGTCGCACCAAACCGGATAAAGTTGTAAGTATATACCAGCAGGGAGATGATGGTAGCATTGATTAAGGCTACTACCGCTTCCTTGGTCACTTGCTTGAAAGTGTTTTTGGCGTCCAGCGAACTGTTGGCAAGCCCTTGTACGATGATAGCGGAAGACTGTGTACCGACGTTTCCTCCCGTACCGCCAATCAGCGGAATGTATAATGCCATTTCGGGGTGTGCGGCAAAGGTTGCGTCGAAATTTCCCAATATCATGGAGTTTCCGATACCTCCGATCATGCCGATCAGTAGCCAGGGCAGTCGGGCTGTGGTCTGTCTTAGTACGTTATCGTCGGTTTCTACGTCCTGCGAAAGACCGGATGCCAACTGGTAATCACGTTCCGACTGTTCACGAACTTCGTCCATGACGTCGTCGACGGTAATCTGTCCTATCAGTCGGCCGATGCTATCCACCACGGGGATGGCAACAAGGTCATACTTTTCGATGGTTTGCGCCACTTCGTCGATGGAAGTGTCTACGTGTACCGAGATCGGGTCTTTCTGCATCACGTGTTTCACTTTGGAGACAGAAGGGGAGGTGATCATCTTCTTGAGCGGGAAGATTCCTCTCAGGCGTTCATCGTCGTCAATGACATATACATAATATATTTCGTCCAGTTCTTCGGCTTGCTGGCGCATTTCCTTCAGACACTCGGGCATACTCCAGTTCTCGTTCACGACTACCATTTCGGTGCCCATCAGACCACCGGCGGTGTTTTCGTCGTATTTCAAGAGGTCTACGATGTCTCCCGCCTGTTCGATGTCTTCGATGTGCGAAAGAATTTCTTCCTGTTTGTCTTCGTCAAGGTCACGCATCAGGTCTACGGCATCATCCGTGTCCATGTAGTCCACAAAGCGCTTGGCGATTGTTTCCGAAGGGATCATTTCGAGGAACTCTTTACGAACGTCCTCATCCATTTCGACAAGTACGTCGGCCGCGGTTTCATTGTTGAGCAGGCGGTAGACAAACCGGGCTTCTTCCGGGTTCAGGTCATCACACAGCTCAGCGATGTCGGCGGGATGAAGGTCGACAAGAAGTTCTTTAACCTTATCGGCATCTTTTTGCTCGATAAGGTGTTTTACGTTGTCAATGTATTCCTCGTTCATCTTTTTGTTTACGATTAAACGTTTTACAAATTACGGGTTTCGCTCACTATCGGTCAGTTACCGGATGGTGTGGCTGTTTTCAGTGCTTCTTCCACTTGGTTGGTCAGACTGATGAATTCTTCCACCGACAGCTGTTCCGGGCGCTTGTTGAATAATGCATCCTCTGTCAGCGGGCAGTCTTTGCCTAAAATCGGCTTGATAGAGTTGCGTAATGTTTTGCGCCGTTGGTTGAAGGTGGTCTTCACCACTTGTTTGAACAGTTTTTCGTCGCATCCCAGTTCCTTGGTATCATTGCGGGTCATGCGGATGACGGCGCTTTTCACTTTTGGGGGCGGGTTGAAAACATGTTCGCTGACGGTAAAGAGATATTCTACTTTATACCATGCCTGTATCAGTACGCTCAGGATGCCGTAGGTTTTGCTGCCCGGTCCGGCAGCGATACGTTCGGCTACTTCTTTCTGTATCATTCCGGTACAGCAAGGGATGATGTCCTTGTTTTCCAGCATCTTGAAAAATATCTGGCTGGAGATGTTGTACGGGTAATTACCGGTCAGTACGAAAGGCTTTCCGTCGAACAGCCGGTGAAGGTTCATTTTCAGAAAATCGTCTTCGATAATGTGATCTTCCAGTGACGGATAGGCTTCACGGAGATAGGCAACCGATTCATAGTCCACTTCAACGACTTTTACCAACCGGTCTTTTTTTACCAGAAACTGGGTCAATACTCCCATACCCGGTCCTACCTCCAATACAGGCAGTTCGGGGAAGGTGTCGACTGTATCGGCAATATCCTGCGCTACTTTCAGATCTTTCAGAAAGTGCTGTCCGAGAAACTTTTTAGGCTTTACTAATTTCATTTACCAACTAAATAATTACTTTTGCAGCCGACAAAGGTAATTCTTTTAAATGAAGAATGAAGAATTAAGGATGAAGAAACTACTAAAAAAGACGCTGAAGCTGATATTACCGATCGTTTTAGGCGGCTTTATTCTATACTGGGTTTATCGCGACTTTGATTTCAGCAGGGTCGGCGAGGTATTACGGCATGGTACGAACTGGTGGTGGATGCTTTTTTCGCTCTTGTTCGGGGTGCTTGCTCAGGTATTTCGCGGGTGGCGGTGGCGGCAGACGCTGGAGCCGCTGGATGCTTTCCCCAGAAGAAGCGACTGTGTGAATGCCATCTTTATTTCTTATGCCGCCAGCTTGGTCGTTCCCCGGATAGGGGAGGTGAGTCGTTGCGGGGTGTTGGCGAAGTATGATAATGTCTCGTTTGCCAAATCGCTGGGGACAGTGGTGACGGAGCGACTGGTAGATACATTGACCATTTTTCTGATTACCGGTATTACTGTATTGCTGCAAATGCCGGTGTTTGTCACTTTCCTTGAAAATACGGGGACCAAGATACCTTCTTTTGCTTATCTATTGACTTCGGTATGGTTTTATATCGTCTTGTTTTGTTTTATCGGGGTGGTGGTGCTTCTTTATTATTTAAGGAAAACGCTGTTTTTCTATGAACGGGTGAAAGGCTTTGTGTTGAATATTTGGGAAGGAATCATGTCTTTGAAAGGAGTACGCAATATTCCTTTGTTCATATTTTATACATTGGCCATCTGGGCTTGTTATTTTTTTCATTTCTATTTTACGTTCTATTGTTTTGCATTCACTGCTCATTTGGGCATTCTTGCGGCACTGGTAATGTTTGTCGGCGGTACGTTTGCTGTTATTGTGCCGACTCCCAACGGGGCGGGACCGTGGCATTTTGCTATCATGGAGATGATGATGCTTTACGGAGTAAATGTGACGGATGCCGGAATATTTGCTCTAATTGTGCACGGTATTCAAACTTTTTTGGTAGTTTTGTTGGGTGTATATGGTTTGGCGGCTTTGCCGTTTACCAATAGACAGCGAAAGTAATCACTTAATAAAAATAGATTTGTTATGAGTACTATTCTTTCTTTAGCTCCACAGAATGTGTGGAAGCATTTTTATTCGTTGACTCAGATTCCCCGTCCGTCCGGACACATGGAGAAAGTGACTGAATTTCTGATTAACTTCGGAAAAGGCTTGGGACTGGAATCTTTCGTAGACGAAGTGGGTAATGTGATTATCCGTAAACCGGCAACTCCGGGCATGGAAAACCGGAAAGGTGTAATTCTTCAGGCACACATGGATATGGTTCCTCAGAAGAATAATGATACAGTTCATGATTTTGAAAAAGATCCTATCGAAACTTATATAGACGGTGACTGGGTAAAAGCCAAAGGTACTACGCTGGGTGCTGATAACGGACTGGGTGTAGCTGCTATCATGGCTGTACTGGAATCGAATGATCTGAAACACGGTCCGCTGGAAGCATTGATCACTAAAGATGAAGAAACCGGAATGTACGGTGCATTCGGCTTGAAACCGGGTACGGTAAACGGAGAAATCCTGCTGAATCTTGACTCTGAGGACGAAGGCGAACTGTATATCGGTTGTGCCGGCGGTATGGATGTGACTGCTACGCTGGAATATAAGGAAGTAGCTCCCGAAGAAGGCGACGTCGCTGTTAAAGTAAGTCTGAAAGGTTTGCGTGGTGGACACTCCGGATTGGAAATCAATGAAGGGCGCGCCAATGCCAATAAGCTGTTGGTACGTTTCGTGCGTGAAGCGGTTGCCAGCTATGAAGCCCGCCTGGTAAGCTGGGACGGTGGTAATATGCGCAATGCGATTCCTCGTGAGGCATGTGCGGTACTTGCCATTCCTGCTGAAAACGAAGAGGAACTGCTGGGCTTGGTGAAATATTGCGAAGACTTGTTCAATGAAGAGTTCTCTGCAATCGAAACTCCGATCAGCTTTACGGCAGAACGTGTGGAGCTTCCTGCCGGTGAAGTGCCCGAAGAAATTCAGGATAATCTGATTGATGCCATCTTTGCTTGTCAGAATGGTGTGACCCGTATGATTCCGACCGTTCCCGATACGGTGGAAACATCTTCTAATCTGGCTATCATTACGATTGGCGGTGGTAAGGCTGAGATTAAGATTCTGGCCCGTAGCTCCAGCGATAGTATGAAAGAGTATCTGACTACCAGTCTTGAGTCTTGCTTCTCTATGGCAGGCATGAAGGTAGAAATGACTGGCGGCTATTCTGGATGGCAGCCAAACGTTGAATCGCCTATTTTGCATGCGATGAAGGAATCTTATAAACAGCAGTTTGGAGTAGAACCCGCAGTGAAAGTAATTCATGCAGGTTTGGAATGTGGTATTATCGGTGCTATCATTCCGGGGCTGGATATGATTTCATTTGGTCCTACATTGCGTTCGCCGCACTCACCGGATGAAAGAGCTTTGATTCCTACCGTACAGAAGTTCTATGACTTCCTGGTGGCTACATTAGCACAGACTCCGACGAAATAAGGATTCTTTTCCTATTTATATAATAGGTATCATATAGTAAAAAGGCATGGAAGATTATCTTCCGTGCCTTTTTGTCATATTTGCTGCCATTGAAATTATAATTCTGCCGTATAACAAATAAATTAATTGATGCAAATCAATTAATATGCTATAAAACATAAATTTCTTTCCTTTTTCGGCTCAATCTATAAACAATGGTCGTATTTTTGTGTTATAAAACATGTAATTAGGAGGATAACAAAATGAAAAAGTTAGAAAGATTGTTTAGAAAGATCGGCAATGCCGATGTACATGTTTGGGGATACTCAACACTTGGCATACTCCCCAAAGAGAAGATTTAAGTTTTTTAGTTTTCAGGTATTAGTAATTTTAAAGGTTTAAAGATTATGGCAAAGAAAATGAGTTCATTAATTAGAAAAATCCTCAGTGAAGTAGGTCGCAACGAAATGCTTTCATGGGGGTACAGAATTGAAAAATGAGATTCAGTACATTAACTAAGCTTGAGTGGGGATGCGTTATTGAAAACGTTATCCCCACTTTTTATTCTGTCATTTAAGCTGTATAGTGGTTAATCCGCGTTCTTTATCTTTCTGTTTTCCATGTTCCGATAGTTCTTGTCGCACTATCAAAGTTTACCCCCACTTTTATTATTTTCCAGTCTCCCACCTGATAGGGAATGGCATACTCCTTACTATTAATCTGCGCCAATGCTTCTTCCGGTGTACCGTCCACTTTAAATTCAAAGACATAAAGGGTATCTTGTAATTTTACAATGGCGTCAGCCCTTCCGATAGCTGTATCTACTTCCACATCTATATATTGCCCCATCAGCCTGAAAAATAGATAGAAGATGGTTTGGTAATGTTTCTCTTCTTTATTATTTAACTTATTAGGGATAGAAGCGAAGAAGGACTTTAGTCTTTCCAGGCATCCATCCAAATTTCCGGCACGTAAGTCTTTAATAAATGATACTATATAAAATGTATTCTCTCGTGCGGGCAAATGTACATAAGCAGGCATGAGAGATTCGAGAAATCCTTTCCTGACTTCCTTGTTGGGGTAAGCTAGGGTATAGAGCTGAAAACTCGGGTCATATCCTTTAATAGTGAGATAGCCGCTTTGATAAAGTACTGGAAGAGGGTCGGTAATTCTATTAGTGGGAGCATCAAATTGTTCTGCTGTAGCAGTAGTGTCATCCAACTCACGGATATCAAAGTTACTTTCTTGTAGGAGATCTATCAAAAAAGTGGGAGTACCGGTAGAAAACCAAAAATTGGAATACTTTTTTTGTGCGAAAGCATTGAACAGACTGAATGGATTATAAATATCCTCGCTATTTTCACTAAAATGATATCCGTCATATTGTTGTTTCAGATGAGTACAAGCTTCTTCATATGTTTCGTTATTGGCTTGAGCCATCTGTTCGATATCGATTTGCAGTGTGTGTACCTCTTGTTCGGTAATGCCGCATATAGCGCTATATTCATCCCACATACTGATATTTTGCAAGTTGTTCAGTTCGCTAAAGATACTCATTTGACTGAATTTGCTGATACCTGTGATAAAAAGGAAACGGATATATTGGCCTTGCGCTTTCAAAGGGCTGAAGAAATCGCGCATAATATCACGAATTTCTATTTGCAATTCCGTATTGTTATTACTGTCCAGCATGGGAGCATCATATTCATCTACAAGTATCACAACTGGTTTGCCGGTCTGTGTATATGCGCGTTGTATGATTCCCTTTAAACGAAGGCTGAAAGTCGTTTCTCCTTCTTCGCGTCCATATAATTTTTCCCATTGCAGTAACTGGTAATTAATGACGGCTGATAAGGCTTCGGCAGTCATATATTTACTCACACTGAAATCAATATGTAGCACCGGATAAACAGCCCATTCTTTTTCCAGAGTTTCCATTGCCAATCCGTTGAACAAGTCTTTCTTTCCGGAAAAATAAGCTTCGAGTGTAGATACTAGCAGACTTTTCCCGAATCGTCGGGGACGGCTTAAAAAATAAACCTTATTTGTGTTTGTCAAACGGTAAATTAACTCCGTTTTATCAACGTACACATAACCATTATTTCGCAAATCTTCGAAATTCTGTATTCCTATCGGGTATCGTCTGAATCTCTCGTCCATCTAAATTACATTTTTATATGAAACATAGACAAAGATAGAACTAAATAGGGGAAAATCAAAGATCAAAAAGTATATTGTTGTTTTCTTCCATTTTTATTTTCGTATTTCTTTTCACATAATATACTCTTGTTTTCTTCCCATATTACGATACATTCTTTTAGCTCCTCACCTGTTTTATTTCTATTTGTGTATATATCGGTCTCATGGTGAAAAAATGACCTTCTTAAAAAGGGAATATTTAAACAGTCAGGAAGGCGCTAATGCCAACATCATATAAATATAGAATGAAAAAGCTTCGGCATTTGTAACTATGATATTTACTCTTTTTATGAATTGGATGGTTTTGTGATTAAATTGAAGCTGTCTTGATCTTAAACTGGTTATTTGGTAACTTTATTGAAATTTGATGATTCATTATGCTATTGTTATCATGTTTGTTATTGTCGATAAACTAGAGAAAAATAGCCTCCCTATGCCTCTTTTATTACTTTTTTGCCGGTGATAAATAAGTTCCTCGGTGAGGAAAGAGTCGTTGGTTTAAAAGGAACATCCCGTTGGTTTTAAACCAATGAAGGTTTTGTTGGTAAGAAAAGATGCATATTTCACGTACTTTTATGTAATATTAGTCTATGTTTCTGCATATTATTACACTTATTTATGCGAATTATTTGCTGGTTCATTATTTTTTGATCAACTGAATTTCTAATATAATCTTAAAAATCGAACATTGCTGTCTCTTTTTCAAATTTGGTATCAGATGAAATAAGACAATTATTGAAAATTAATTGAAAAAGAATAAATCTTTAAACTTTTATTCCTTACTTTGTTATTTATACAGATATATATCAAACTTAAACTGGAAAGATTATGAAAATAAGGCAGATTTGTATGCTGGTGCTGTTATGTCTGGGAGTGATTCCGGCAGTGCAGGCACAAACTTACGACAAATTATGGAAACAAGTGGAGCAGGCAGAAAAGAAGAGCCTGCCTGAGACTGTGATAAAACTGACTGGCGAGATTTATCAGAAAGGGGAGAAAGAAAAGAACTCTCCACAAATGCTGAAAGCGTATATGTGGCGGATGAGATACCGGGATATGCTGACCCCAGATAGCCTGTATACGAACCTGAATGGTTTGGAACTGTGGGCAAAGCAAACTGACCAACCCATGGACCGAGCTGTATTACATTCGCTGATAGCCGAGATTTATTCAATGTATGCTTTTAACAATCAATGGCAACTCCGGCAACGGGCAGAGATTGTAGGTGAAGCTCCTTCGGCAGATATGAGGGAGTGGACAGCAAACATGTTTGTAGAGAAAGTGAGAACAAACGTAAAGGAAGCAATGGCGGATTCCGTACTATTGCTTAACACATCTTCACGTACTTATATTCCTTTTGTTGAGTTGGGCGAAACAAGTGAATACTATCATCATGATATGTATCATCTGCTGGCTACCCGCAGTATTGTAGCTTTACAGCAGGTAGCGGGATTGGATCGTGCCACTCCGGTGGAAGATATTTCGGAAGATTCGTCTGCTGAAAAAGAATCTTCGGTGAAACAGGATATTATAGCAATTTATGGAAATATGATTGCTGCTTATAAAGTATCCGGTTTAAAAGAAGGCTATGTGTTGACAGCGCTCAGCTATTTAGAGTGGAGACGTGATTCAGATAGAAACATCCGGCCTTTCGGACTGAAGAAAGGATTGTCGGGATTAACAGAAGATACCTACGTTACTGCACTGAATGAACTGAAAAGCAGATTTAAATCAGAGAGTATTTGTGCTGAAGTTTATTTGGCCCAGGCTCGCTATGCGATTGAAAAAGAACAGCAAACGTCAGCTTTGCAGCTTTGTGATGAGGCCATCCGTTTATACCCCGGTTATCGTAGAATTAACGCTCTGAAGAATTTGCGCGAAGATATCCTGTCACCGTTTCTGAATGTAACTGCGGCTGCAACAGCTTTCCCTGGTGAGGAAATCGAAATAAGAGCTTCGCACAAGAATCTGGATGGATTTACACTTCGTCTTTATCAGGCAAAGAAGTTGATAAAGGAGCAGCACTTTGCAGTTCTTCGTCCCGAAGACTACCGGACGCAGGATACGGTATTTACCTTTAAAGCGCCGGAAGTCGGACAATATGTAATGCGTATCGTTCCGGATATTCGTGCCAAGAGAGACAGTGAAAGCAAATTCAATGTGACACGTTTCAAAGTATTGACCTGCCGTTTACCGGGAAATCAATATGAGGTAGTGACGCTGGACGGACAAACGGGACACCCTATACCGAATGCGAAAATAACTCTTTATACGAATGACGAAAAAGTATTGCAGGAATATATAACTGGGGCAGATGGCAAAGTTGTCTTCCCCTGGAAATCCGAATACAGATATTTGAAAGCTGCTAAAGGTATCGATACCGGTATGCCGTTTCAAAGCATTTACGGTGGAAGTTATGGATATTACGGAGATGAAAACAAGGTCTCCGAAGGAATGACTTTGTTGACGGACCGTTCTTTGTACCGTCCCGGTCAGACCGTATATGTGAAAGGAATTGCCTATGTACAGAAATCTGATACGGCAAATGTACTTCCGAACAAGGACTATACTGTTGTTTTGATGGATGCAAATAATCAGGAAGTTGGACAGAAAGCGGTTCGTACCAATGAATTCGGCTCATTTACTGTCGATTTTGCATTGCCATCCGCTTGTCTGAATGGGATGTTTTCGTTGAAAGCCGGCGAGGGAAGAACGAATATTCGCGTGGAGGACTATAAACGTCCGACGTTTGATATTACTTTCGACAAGCAACAGGGTAGTTATCAATTGGGCGATAAGGTAGAGGTGAAAGGTAAGATACAGTCTTATAGCGGTGTGTTGCTGCAAGACCTTCCGGTAAAATATACAGTGAAGCGTTCTGTTGTCGATCTTTGGAGACTGGCGGAAAGTACGCAGATTGCTTCCGGTGAGGTAATTGCCAATGAGGACGGGGAATTTACGATTCCGTTTTTTTTGGAAGAAAATAACGCCTATAAGAATAATACCAGAATCTATTACCGCTACTCGATAGAGGCTACTGCAACCAATGTAGCAGGTGAAACACAGTCGTCTACAGATGTGATAGCAGCAGGTAACCGTTCACTGATTCTACAAACAGAATTAAAAGAGAAGACCTGTAAGAATCAACCGTTTAACACAGTATTTAAGGTACAGAATCTGAATGGGCAGCCTGTTGAAGTAAAAGGTACATTCTCCCTCTATCAGGCGAAAGATGCGGACTTCAAGCAACTGGACGAGAATCCGGCTGCAACAGGTACATTTACTTCCAACGAAGAAATGACGATTGAGTGGGGAAACCTTCCTTCCGGACCGTATGTGTTGAAAGCAGTCGTAAAAGATGGACAGGGCAAAGAAGTGACGGCTGAGGCCAACACCATTCTTTTCTCCCGCGAAGATAACCGTCCGCCGGTAGAAACGACCGTTTGGTTCTATGAGGCAAATACGGAATTTGATGCAACGCATCCGGCCGTGTTCTGCTTCGGAACTTCGAAAAAAGATGCTTATGTGATGATGAATGTATTCTCCGGTAATAAGTTGCTGGAAAGCAAGACTATGAATCTGTCCGACACAATTGTACATTTTAAATATCCATATCAGGAAAGCTATGGTGACGGAGTACTGGTAAGTTTCTGTATGGTAAGAGACGGACAAGTCTATCAGGAACAGGCAAGGCTGAAAAAGCGTCTGCCGGACAAGACATTGACCATGAAATGGGAAGTATTCCGTGATAAACTGCGTCCCGGACAGAAAGAAGAATGGAAACTGACTATTAAGACACCGCAGGGACAGGCTGCCGAGGCAGAAATGCTAGCAACTATGTACGATGCTTCGCTGGATAAGATATGGAATAGAAAACAGAATTTCAGTGTATTCTATAATCAGATCATCCCTTATTCTAGTTGGATGGGCGGATATTTCGGTAATAATTCGTTCAATTACTGGTGGAATAATAAATACTTCAAAGTACCGACAATGGAATATGACTATTTTGTGACGCAGGGAACGATGTCGATGGACCAGGCGTTGAATGGAATGGTGCCGGGAGTGATGGTCAGAGGATATGGCGTGCAAAAGCAGGCCTCAATGACGGGCAGTATGATGATACGGGGCGTTTCGAGAAGTAAGGCGGAAGCAAAATATGTACCTGCTTTGGTTGGAAGTGTTGCTGAGGATGCGGTATTTGAATCAGAGTTAGTGTCAGTAGAGGCAGGCAAGCTGGACGGCGTATCCGAAGAAGAAACTCTTCCCGAAGCTCCCGCCGATTTGCGTACGAACCTTGCGGAAACAGCCTTCTTCTACCCACAACTTCGTACCAATGAACAAGGCGAAGTTTCCTTCTCCTTCACTATGCCCGAAAGTCTGACCCGCTGGAACTTCCGCGGTTACTCTCATACCAAAGGTATGCTGATGGGCACACTGGACGGTGAAGCCACTACAAGCAAAGAATTTATGCTGACTCCTAATCTACCTCGTTTCGTACGTGTCGGAGATAAGACATCTGTTGCCGCCTCCATTTCCAACATGACCGGAAAGCCGCAGGCCGGTACGGTGAGCATGATTCTCTTTGATCCGATGACGGAAAAGGTAATCAGCACACAAAAACAGAAGTTTACCGTAGAGGCCGGAAAGACAATCGGCGTCAGCTTCATCTTTACCGTGAGTGATAAATACGAGATACTGGGATGCCGGATGATAGCCGACAGCGGTACCTTCAGTGATGGTGAACAGCAGCTACTTCCCGTGCTTAGTAATAAAGAGCATCTGGTAGAAACGCTTCCGATGCCTGTCCGTGGAGAAGAAACACGTACTTTCTCTCTCGACAGCCTGTTCAATCATCATAGTAAGACGGCAACCGACCGTAAACTAACCGTTGAATTTACCGGAAATCCTGCCTGGTATGCTATTCAGGCATTGCCTTCATTGAGCCTTCCGGAAAATAATAATGCCATTTCGTGGGCTACCGCTTACTACGCAAATACACTGGCTTCCTACATCATGAACAGCCAGCCACGTATTAAAGCCGTATTCGATAGCTGGAAGCTACAGGGGGGAACCAAAGAAACCTTCCTGAGCAACCTGCAAAAGAACCAGGAAGTGAAGAATATCCTGTTATCCGAATCTCCGTGGGTACTCGAAGCGCAAACGGAAGAACAGCAGAAAGAACGTATCGCCACTCTGTTCGATCTGAACAATATCCGTAGCAACAACATTGCCGCATTGACAAGATTACAGGAGTTGCAGAATTCAAGCGGAGCATGGTCGTGGTATAAAGGTATGACCGGTAGCCGTTACGTCACTACCTACATTGCCGAATTGAATGCCCGTCTGGCTATGATGACGGGTGAACAACCAAGCGGCACGGCGCTTGCCTTGCAGAAGAATGCCTTTACCTATCTCCATCAGGAAGCTCTGAAGGAATATAGAGAAATTCTCAAAGCACAGAAAGACGGTGTGAAGTTTACAGGTGTTTCCGGAAGTATCTTGCAATATCTATATCTGATCGCTCTGTCCGGCGAACAAGTTCCGGCTTCCAATAAAGCCGCCTATACTTATTATCTGTCCAAGATAGGCGAAATGCTTCCGACCGCTTCGATGGATACGAAAGCGATTGCCGCTATCATTCTGGATAAGGCCGGACGGAAGAAAGAAGCTCAGGAATTCATCGCTTCACTGAAAGAACATCTGACGAAGACGGATGAACAGGGAATGTTCTTTGCCTTCAATGAAAATCCTTATTCCTGGGGCGGAATGAAAATGCAGGCTCATGTAGACGTAATGGAAGCGCTGGAACTGACAGGCGGAAATAACGATACCGTAGAAGAAATGAAACTCTGGCTGCTCAAACAGAAGCAGACCCAACAGTGGAATTCTCCGGTAGCTACTGCCGATGCCGTCTATGCCTTACTGATGAAAGGCGTAAACCTGCTCGACAATCAGGGAGACGTGCGTATTGTCATTGCCAATGAGGTGCTGGAAACTGTCTCTCCAAGCAAGACTACCGTACCGGGACTGGGCTATATCAAACGCTCGTTTACACAGAAGAATGTAGTGGACGCCCGTAAGATAGAAGTCGAAAAGAGAAATCCGGGCATTGCGTGGGGAGCCGTTTATGCGGAATATGAATCACCCATCAAGGATGTGAGACAACAGGGAGGAGAACTGAATGTGCAAAAGCAACTGTATGTGGAATGTATGGTGAACAATGCTCCCCAACTACAGCCTATTACAGAAAAGACCGTTCTTCAGGTAGGCGATAAAGTAGTTTCCCGTTTGAGCATTCGTACAGACCGTCCGATGGACTTCGTACAGTTGAAAGACCAGCGGGGCGCCTGCTTCGAACCGATCGGCAGCGTATCCGGTTACAACTGGAGTAATGGAATCGGCTATTACATAGACATCAAGGATGCTTCCACCAATTTCTTCTTTGACCATTTAGGAAAAGGAGTGTATGTGTTGGAGCATAGCTATCGTATCAGCAGAGCGGGAACCTATGAGACAGGTTTGGCAACCATGCAATGCGCCTATGCGCCGGAATATGCTTCGCACTCGGCTTCGATGACAATTATTATTAAATAACGCACAGAGAAGATTTCTTCCCCACCGGTGAGCAGGGCACTCGCCACCGATGAGGAAGGTGTTCCCCACCGATGAAGGCTGCCTTCATTGGTGGGGAACTTTTTGTTGATGAATACTGCGTTGCAGGAGTTGTCACAGGGTAAAGTATTTTCTCAAACGGTGTTAATCTATGTAATCTGTGATGAAAAACTCATCTAAAACTCCTACATTTGTGGACCAAAATAAAATATATCACATGAAACGTACTTTACTATTGATATTTACTCTGCTTACTGTCACTTTGGCGGCTGTTGCCCAACCTCGTATTTCCTCTAACAAGGAGACGCACAACTTTGGACAAATAGAATGGAAAAAGCCGGTAACAGTAGAATATACCATCACCAATACCGGAAACGAGCCGTTGGTGCTGACCAATGTCACGACATCCTGTGCCTGTGCCGTAGCCGACTGGACAAAGGAACCCATTGCTCCGGGTGCCAAAGGAACTGTGAAAGCCTCTTTTGACGCGAAAGCGCTGGGACGTTTTGACAAGTCGATAGGCATATACAGCAATGCCACTCCGAATTTGGTTTATCTGAAATTCACCGGTGAGGTAGTGCAGGAAATCAAAGATTATTCAAAACTTCTTCCGTATGCCATCGGCAATATCCGCATTGACCGTGACGAGTTCTCCTTCCCCGATGTCTATCGCGGACAGCAACCGTCCATGACGTTCAGCATTGCCAATCTTTCCGACCGTCCGTACGAACCGGTATTGATGCACCTGCCTCCTTATCTGAAGATGGAAGCGGAACCTAAAGTACTGCTGAAAGGTAAAAAAGGAACGATCAAGCTGACACTGGATGCCAGCCAGCTGCAGGACTTCGGACTGACACAGACCTCTGTCTACCTGTCCCGTTTCTCCGGTGATAAAGTGAGTGAAGATAATGAGATACCCGTTTCGGCCATTCTTCTTCCTGATTTCTCGCGTATGACGGAGAAAGATTCTTTGAATGCTCCTTCCATCCACATCTCGGAGACGAATATTGACCTGAGTATTCCGTTGATCAAGAAGAATAAAGTCAGCCATGATATATTGATCGCTAATGCGGGAAAGACCCCGTTAGTCATCAGCAAGCTACAGGTATTCAACTCTTCTGTAGGAGTAAGACTGAAAAAGACGGTCATTCCGCCGGACGGAATGACCAAATTGAAAGTGACGATCCACAAGCGGGATGTAGGTAATAAGAAACATCATTTACGTATCTTGATGATTACAAACGACCCGTTGCGTCCGAAAGTTGAAATAAATATCAAACGCTAACTCTTATTATCATGGAACATCCTGAAAATAACGAAGAATATAAAGGACTCGTTGTCAATAAAGGCATCGAACAGCCCTCATCCGTGAATCCTTATTTGAAACGTAAGCCCAAAAAGCGTCAGCTTTCGGTAGCGGAATTTGTAGAAGGTATTGTGAAAGGCGATGTCACTATTCTCAGTCAGGCTGTGACACTGGTAGAGAGCGTGAAGCCCGAACATCAGGCTGTCGCCCAGGAAGTGATCGAGAAATGTCTGCCTTATTCCGGCAATTCCATCCGTGTAGGTATCAGTGGAGTGCCCGGTGCGGGAAAGAGTACCTCGATTGACGTATTCGGTCTGCATGTGCTCGAAAAAGGCGGTAAGTTGGCGGTGCTGGCTATCGACCCTAGCAGTGAGCGCAGTAAAGGCAGTATCCTGGGAGACAAGACACGTATGGAACAACTTTCCGTACATCCCAAATCGTTTATCCGCCCCAGCCCTTCAGCAGGTTCGTTGGGAGGAGTTGCTCGGAAGACCCGTGAAACGATTGTGCTCTGTGAGGCTGCCGGATTCGATAAAATCTTTGTGGAAACCGTCGGAGTGGGACAGAGCGAAACGGCTGTTCATTCTATGGTGGATTTCTTCCTGCTGATTCAGTTGGCAGGTACGGGAGATGAATTGCAAGGCATCAAACGAGGAATCATGGAGATGGCGGACGGTATTGTCATCAACAAAGCCGACGGAGATAATCTGGAACCTGCCAAGTTGGCTGCCAGTCAGTTCCGTAATGCGCTGCATCTGTTTCCGGCTCCCGAATCGGGATGGATTCCGAAGGTGCTGACTTACTCCGGTTTTTATAATATCGGCGTGAAGGAAATCTGGGACATGGTGTATGAATATATCGATTTCGTGAAGAAGAACGGTTATTTTGACTATCGCCGTAATGAACAGAGTAAGTACTGGATGTATGAAACGATCAATGAACAGCTCCGTGATAGCTTCTATCACAATCTTCGGATTGAAGCGATGCTTCAGGAGAAGGAACAACAAGTGCTGCAGGGAAATCTTACTTCGTTTATCGCTGCTAAGAGCCTGCTGGATACCTATTTTGACGAATTAAAACGATGATAAAGCAGAAACAGTGATGGATTAGAAAAACGACCGAGCATTTACCCCCGATAACTATACCCTAATTAATAACCAATTGTTAACTTTAACACCTGATGAACAAAACCTTATTAACCGGGCTTTTGTGTTGTAGTTTGTCAATACAGAGCTTTGCAGACCAACCGTTAGAAGGATTCACCTATGGTTCGGTGAATGCTCCTACAGGAAAAGAGTGGGAATCTCCCGAAAACCTGGCGCTCAACAAAGAGCAGCCGCATGCTTATTTCTTTCCGTTCCAGCATTTGGATAATGCCCGCAAGGTATTGCCGGAAAACAGTAAGTATTGGCAGTCACTCGACGGTGACTGGAAGTTCCACTGGGCACCCGACCCCGACTCCCGCCCCAAAGATTTCTATCAGACTGAGTATGATGTCAGCTCATGGGATGCGATTCCCGTACCTTCAAGCTGGAATATTTATGGCATTCAAAAGGACGGAAGCCAGAAGTACGGAACGCCTATCTACGTCAACCAACCGGTAATCTTCCAGCACAGCGTGAAGGTGGATGACTGGCGCGGAGGCGTGATGCGTACTCCTCCTGCCAACTGGACTACTTACAAGGATCGGAACGAAGTAGGTTCCTTCCGCCGTGATTTCGAAATCCCGCAGGACTGGGACGGACGCGAAGTCTTTATCAGCTTCGATGGTGTCGATTCATTCTTCTATCTGTGGATCAACGGTCAGTACGTAGGTTTCTCCAAGAATTCGCGTAATACCGCTAATTTCAATATCACTCCCTATTTACAGAAAGGCAAGAACACCGTAGCCGCCGAAGTGTATCGTAGTTCGGACGGTTCCTTCCTCGAAGCGCAGGATATGTTCCGTCTGCCGGGCATCTTCCGTACGGTTGCCTTGTACTCGGTTCCCAAAGTTCATTTCCGTGACTTGGTTGCCACACCCGATTTGGATGCGACTTATACGGACGGTTCTCTGACTGTCAATGCCGAAATCCGTAATCTGGATAAGAAAGCCATCAAAGACTACAAGGTATATTACTCTTTATATGCCAACAAACTGTATTCTGATGAGAATACCTTGGTAGATGGATTCTTATCTCCTGTGATCGACAAAATCGCTCCGAATGAAACCGGTAGTGTTCAGACTGTTCTTAAGGTAAAGGCTCCTAATAAGTGGTCGGCTGAATTTCCGTATCGCTACACGTTGGTAGCCGAATTGAAGGATAAGAAGAACAGAACCGTTGAAATGGTTTCCACCATTGTCGGTTTCCGTAAAGTGGAGATTAAGGATACTCCTGCTTCCGAAGATGAATTTGGACTTGCCGGACGTTATTATTATGTGAACGGAAAGACGGTCAAACTGAAAGGAGTGAACCGCCACGAATCCAATCCGGGAGTAGGGCACGCCATTACCCGTGAGATGATGGAAAAAGAGATTATGCTGATGAAGCGTGCCAACATCAATCATGTACGTAATTCACATTATCCGGATGATCCGTATTGGTATTTCCTGTGCAACAAATACGGTATTTATCTCGAAGATGAGGCGAATATAGAATCGCACGAATATTATTATGGTGCTGCCTCCCTCTCTCATCCGGTGGAATGGAAAAATGCGCACGTAGCACGTGTGATGGAAATGGTGCGTGCCAATGTCAACAATCCTTCTATCGTTATCTGGTCGTTGGGCAATGAAGCCGGACCGGGCAAGAACTTTGTGGCGGCTTATGATGCTTTGAAGAAGTTTGATACTTCCCGTCCTGTGCAATATGAGCGTAATAATGACATTGTAGATATGGGTTCCAACCAATATCCGTCTATCGGCTGGGTACGTGGGGCCGTGCAGGGAAAATATGATATCAAGTATCCGTTCCATATATCCGAATATGCCCATTCAATGGGGAATGCCTGCGGTAATCTGATAGATTACTGGGAAGCTATGGAGTCGACCAATTTCTTCTGTGGAGGTGCCATTTGGGATTGGGTAGACCAGTCTATGTACAATTATGACCCGAAGACAGGTGTCCGTTATCTGGCTTACGGCGGAGACTTTGGCGATACTCCCAATGATGGTCAGTTTGTAATGAACGGCATCGTGTTTGGTGACCTTGAACCGAAGCCTCAGTACTATGAAGTGAAAAAGGTATATCAGTACATCGGCGTAAAGGCAATAGATACAGAAAAGGGTGTATTTGAGATCTTCAATAAGTACTACTTTAAGAACTTGGCGGAAGATTACCAGTTGGTATATTCGCTTTATGAAGACGGCAAACCGATAATGACCGGTAAACCGATGGATATCAATGTAGCTCCACGCCAACGTACACAGATCACTCTGCCGTATGATCATGCCTCTCTTAAGAAAGATGCGGAGTACTTTATGAAACTACAGTTTATACTGAAAGATCAAAGACCTTGGGCTGCCAAAGGCTTTCCGATGGCAGAAGAACAGATTTTGATAAAGGAGGCTACAGACCGCCCGTCCATCAGTGAAGTAACTGCCGGTGCAGCAAAACTGGATGGATTCGTACTGGACAAGGATACGAAGCGCATCCTTATAAAGGGAGCTGATTTTGAAGCCATATTTGACCCGCAAACCGGAAGTATCTACAGTCTGAAGTATGGCAACGAGACTGTTATCGCCGATGGCAACGGTCCGAAGCTCGATGCTCTCCGTGCTTTTACAAACAATGATAACTGGTTCTATGCCCCCTGGTTCGAACATGGTTTGCACAATCTGATTCATAAAGCAACTGAATATAAAGTACTGAATAAAGGCAATGGCACTTTGGTATTGAGTTTTACGGTAGAATCTCAGGCACCGAATGCCGCACGCATTAAGGGTGGTACAAGCTCCGGTAAGAATAGCATCGAAGAACTGACCGACAGAAAATTCGGTAGCAATGACTTTAAATTTGTCACTAACCAGATATGGACAGTGTATCCGGACGGTTCTATCGAATTGCAGTCTAGCATTACTTCCAATCGTTCAAGTTTGGTTCTGCCACGTTTGGGTTATGTGATGAAAGTTCCCCAACAATACAGTAACTTCACTTACTATGGACGCGGACCGATAGATAACTATGCCGACCGTAAGAGCGGACAGTTTATCGAACAGTATACGAATAGCGTAGCAGGTGAGTTCGTAAACTTCCCAAAACCTCAGGATATGGGCAATCACGAAGATGTTCGCTGGTGTGCATTGACCAATCAGGCAGGGAATGGAGCTGTCTTCGTAGCTACCGATCGTCTTTCGGCTTCGGCACTTCAGTACTCGGCTCTCGACTTGATTTTGGCTTCCCATCCTTATCAGTTGCCGAAGGCAGGCGATACCTATCTGCATTTGGATTGTGCAGTGACCGGTCTGGGTGGTAACAGTTGTGGCCAGGGAGGTCCTCTCGTACACGACCGTGTGTTTGCCAATCAGCACAGCATGGGCTTCATCATTCGTCCTGCCGGTAAGGAACTGAGTGTCGTTGCCAATGTTGCCCCTGCGGGAGATCTTCCTCTGTCTATCACACGTACCCCTGCCGGAATGGTCGAATTGACTTCGGCAAAGAAAGATGCTGTCATTTGTTATAGCATTGACGGAAGTAAGAAAGTGCAGGAATACACAGAGCCTGTCCCTATGCGTAACGGAGGTACGATCAAGGCATGGTATAAGGATAGTAAGGATATCAGCAGCACGATGAAGTTTGAGAAAATAGAAAGCATTCAGACGCAAGTTGTGTACGCCAGCAGCCAGGAATCGGGTGAAGGCGATGCTTCTCATCTGACTGATGGTGATCCGAATACCATCTGGCATACCATGTATTCGGTGACAGTTGCCAAATACCCGCATTGGGTAGATCTGGATGCCGGTGAAGTCAAGGAAATCAAAGGCTTTACTTACCTGCCACGACAGAATGGAGGAAACGGTAATATCAAGGATTACTCTATTCAGGTCAGCATGGATGGAAAAGAATGGGGAGAGCCTGTTAATAAAGGAACGTTCGCAAGGGACTCCAAAGAAAAGAGAGTCTTGTTTGACAAACCGGTGAAGGCACGTTATATCCGTTTCACGGCTTTAAGCGAACAGAATGGACAGGATTTTGCGTCCGGTGCGGAGATAACGATTCTGGCTAACTAAAGATAGCTGAATATATAGAAGAAAAGTATCAATGGGAATGTGTCCCCCCTTCTAAATTTATGAGGGTTTCGACACATCCCCATTGATGCTTTTCTTTATTTTATCGGTATGAGGAAACTCCTACAACTCCTTTCCCGCCTTCTCAAAATCCGCCTTAGACTTACTCTGCGTCACAATATACACACCCAGAAACACAAGTGTAATGGCGATTCCTTTTTCCCAGCCGAAGCTCCCGATTCCCATGAGGATTGCTGCAATCGTAGCCACAATCGGCTGCATATAGTTATACATACTTACCACTGTAGGGCGAAGTAACTTCTGAGCTGTCATGATGCAGAGATAAGCAAGGAAACTTCCTCCCAGTACGATATACAATACCTGCAAAATGGCAACCGTTGGAATGCTGGTCCATTGAATGACCGAAATATCTTGATAAGAGAAAGGAATATAACACATCGAAGCATAGATAAACATCCATTTATTGATGGTTACTGCCGAATATCGCTGAGACAGCCCCTTGAACACCGTCAGATAGATGGAGAAACTGATTTGCGCAACCAGACAAAGCAAGTCGCCGATCAGACTTCCGTTACCACTACTCGCTGCCTGACTGCTCATAATAAGGATAAGCGCTCCCATAGCTCCCACGAAAATACCCAGTACTTTCTTGTTCGTAATCGGCTCTTTCAGATAGATGGCTGCCACAATCATGGTAACTATCGGCAGAGTAGTCGTTACGATAGAAGCATCAATAGGCGAAGTCATCGAAAGCCCGAAGATAAATATCCCCTGATTGAAAACCAGAGCAAAGAGGGAAGCAAAGAAAATCTTCAGCATATCGCGGTGGTCCACATGCTCCTGTTTGCAGAAGATGGAAAGTATCCAGAATGCCGCTGCCGCACCTACCATACGAAACGTGGTGACGGAGATAGCTGAAAACTCTTGAAGTGCCGATTTGCCGATAGGAGACATCAGTCCCCACATAACGTTTGCCGTGAGTGCAAACAGATGTCCGTGCAGATTCTTGTTATTGCCCATAAGTCTGTGTATACCTTTTAATTGTTACCTTTATTGAAAACTGCTGCAAAGGTAACCAATTTGTCGCATGATTTGTTTATATTTGCCTTGATTAAAATTGAATATTATGGAACAACAGGCAGACTATATCCGGCGGATCGAGATCAAAGGACTCTGGGGTCGCTTTAATATACAATGGGATTTGCGTCCGGATGTGAATATCCTTTCCGGCATCAACGGAGTGGGAAAGACCACTATTCTGAACCGTTCGGTGGGATACCTCGAACAGCTTTCCGGCGACATACAGCTCTCCGGTGAAATGAAAAGCGACGCAAAGAACGGAGTACACCTCTTCTTTGATAATCCCGCAGCGACTTATATCCCATACGATGTGATCCGCAGCTACGACCGCCCCTTGATTATGGGTGACTTCACGGCACGCATGGCAGACAAGAACGTGAAGTCCGAACTGGACTGGCAACTGTATCTGTTGCAGCGCCGCTATCTCGATTATCAGGTCAATATCGGCAATAAGATGATCGAAATGCTTTCCAGCAATGACGAGGAACAGCGCAGCAAAGCCGCCACCCTCTCCCTTGCCAAACGTCGTTTTCAGGATATGATTGACGAACTTTTCAGCTACACCCGCAAAAAGATAGACCGCCGTCGGAATGACATAGCCTTCTATCAGGACGGAGAATTGCTGTTTCCATACAAACTCTCGTCCGGTGAAAAGCAAATGCTCGTGATTCTGCTGACAGTGCTCGTGCAGGACAACAGCCACTGTGTCCTTTTCATGGACGAACCGGAAGCCTCCCTGCACATCGAATGGCAACAGAAACTGATTTCAATGATCCGAGAACTGAATCCCAATGTGCAAATCATTCTGACCACCCATTCGCCTGCTGTCATCATGGAGGGCTGGCTGGATGCAGTGACAGAGGTGAGCGATATTTCCACCGAAGCGGACGGATTCAGACTCACCCCGACTATTAATTGTTAATGACAACTTCTACATGGCAACTTCACTACGCGATAATCTGACTTCTTCTTACTTCAATGCTGCCCACAAGCTGTATTCCAAAAAGGCTCGCCGGCGTATCATTGCTTACGTAGAGAGCTATGATGATGTTGCTTTCTGGCGCACATTACTCGAAGAGTTTGAAGATGACGAGCATTATTTTCAAGTGATGCTCCCTTCGGCCACCTCATTGGCAAAGGGGAAGAAGATGGTACTCATGAACACGCTGAATACCGCCGAACTGGGCAGAAGTCTGATTGCCTGTGTCGACAGTGACTATGATTTCCTGTTGCAGGGAGCCACGAACACTTCCCGAAAGATCAACCGGAACAAGTACATATTCCAAACCTACACATACGCTATCGAAAACTATCACTGCTTTGCCGAAAGTCTTCACGAAGTATGTGTGCAGGCCACATTGAACGACCGTTTTATACTGGATTTCAACGCTTATCTGAAACGGTATTCGGAAATCGTATACCCGCTTTTCCTGTGGAACGTGTGGTTTTATCGTCAACGGGATACGTATACTTTCCCGATGTACGACTTCCATACTTATACTGCCTTGAGGGAGATCAGTCTGAAACATCCGGAACACAGTCTGGAAGCACTGCAACACCGAGTTAATCAGAAACTTGCTGAACTGAAAAAACGCTTCCCCGGTTCTGTCAACCAAGTGAACGGATTGCGGTCGGAATTAAAGGAACTGGGACTCGTCCCCGAAACCACCTATTTATATATGCAGGGACATCACGTGATGGATAATGTCGTGATGAAACTTCTGATTCCCGTCTGTACCGCCCTGCGCCGGGAACGGGAACAGGAAATCAAACGACTGGCGGAACATAATGAACAATTCAGGAATGAATTGACTTGTTATCAGAACAGCCAGGTGAATGTCGAAATCATGTTGAAGAAGAACGTCGCCTATAAGCGACTCTTCCACTACGACTGGCTGAGGCAGGACATTCAGGAATATCTAGCCAAAGGAGAATGAATAAAAGGGAACTAACTAATAAGGGAATAAACTAAAAGAGATACTATTTTATGAAAGAAGTGATTGATACAGTGAGTGTGGCATTGGCAAATGGAGATACGGAGAATGTTGGCAATGTCGTGATGCAGGAGGTCAACCGTACGTTGCTCTCGGCAGGTGTGGATGAAGTATGGGCGGACAAAATAGATAATCTGATCGTATTGCTGTTTATTATCGGAATAGCCTTGTTGGCTAACATAATCTGCCGTAAAATCATTTTACGGGTGGTAGCCAAGTTGGTGAAGCAGACCAAAGCTACCTGGGACGACATTGTATTCAACCATAAAGTGATGGTGAATGTCAGCCGGATGGTAGCGCCTATCCTGATTTATATCGCCATTCCTATCGCATTCCCCGAGCATGCGGATTCTGATTTGCTCGATTTTCTGCGGCGTCTCTGTCTGATATATATCATTGCCGTTTTTCTTCGTTTCATCAGCGCTTTGTTTACGGCTGTCTATCAAGTCTACAGTGAGCGGGAGCAGTATCGGGACAAACCGTTGAAAGGACTTTTGCAGACGGCGCAAGTGATTCTTTTCTTTATAGGAGCCATCATTATTATAAGCATTCTGATCAATCAGAGCCCGATGGTCTTGCTGACCGGATTGGGAGCGTCTGCCGCTATTCTGATGTTGGTTTTCAAAGATAGTATCATGGGATTTGTATCCGGTATTCAGCTTTCTGCCAACAATATGCTGAAGGTGGGCGACTGGATCACCATGCCGAAATATGGTGCGGACGGTACAGTGATAGAAGTAACGCTGAATACCGTGAAGGTGCGTAATTTCGATAATACGATTACGACCATTCCTCCTTACCTGCTGATCAGCGATTCTTTTCAGAACTGGCAGGGAATGCAGGAGTCCGGCGGACGCCGGGTGAAGCGTTCCATTAATATCGATATGACAAGCGTGCGCTTTTGTACTCCCGAAATGCTGGAAAAATATCGCAAGATACAGTTGCTGGCAAATTACGTAGATGAAACGGAGAAAGTGGTAGAAGAATATAATAAGGAGCATGATATTGATAATTCCGTGTTGGTGAACGGGCGGAGGCAGACCAATTTGGGAGTTTTTCGTGCCTATCTGACCAATTATTTGCGAAGCCTGCCCACTGTTAATCAGGATATGACCTGTATGGTACGCCAGCTTCAGCCTACAGAAACCGGCATTCCGCTGGAACTTTATTTCTTTTCTGCCAACAAAGTATGGGTTGCTTACGAAGGCATACAGGCAGACGTGTTCGACCATGTACTTGCCATCATTCCGGAGTTCGGCCTGCGCGTCTTTCAGAATCCGTCGGGTGAAGACCTGCGACGGATAGGAGTGAAGATAGAACACTGATTTAAAAGATAGAATACTATATATTTTAAGAACGATACATACTGTTAACCATTATTGATTATGAACACACCTATACCCAATCAGATTATCCGTGAAATTACACCTTTGTCCGACAAAGACTGTTTCTATATTGCAGAACGTTATAAGACGGAGTTTACCTATCCGATTCATAACCATTCTGAATTTGAACTGAACTTTACGGAAAAGGCCGCCGGAGTCAGGCGTGTAGTGGGAGATTCCTCCGAAGTGATAGGAGATTATGATCTGGTTCTGATTACGGGCAAAGACTTGGAACACGTATGGGAACAGAATGAATGCCGCTCCAAAGAGATACGGGAGATCACCATCCAATTCTCTTCCGACCTGTTCTTCAAGAGCTTTATCAATAAGAACCAGTTCGACTCTATCCGCCGGATGCTGGATAAAGCTCAGAAAGGACTTTGTTTCCCGATGTCCGCCATACTTAAGATATATCCGTTGCTGGATACGCTTGCTTCCGAGAAACAAGGGTTCTATGCGGTGATCAAGTTTATGACGATCCTGTATGAACTTTCTCTCTTTGAGGAAGAGGCCCGGACACTGTCCAGTTCTTCTTTTGCCAAGATTGATGTTCATTCCGATAGCCGCCGGGTACAGAAGGTGCAGGAATATATCAATCTCCATTATCAGGAAGAAATCCGATTGGGACAGTTGGCAAGCATGGTCGGGATGACTGATGTGTCATTCAGCCGTTTCTTTAAGTTGCGTACGGGGAAGAACCTTTCCGATTATATTATTGATATCCGACTGGGATTCGCTTCGCGGTTGCTGGTAGATTCTACGATGTCTATCGCAGAAATCTGTTATGAGTGCGGATTCAATAACCTGTCTAATTTTAATCGTATCTTTAAGAAGAAAAAAGATTGTTCTCCGAAGGAGTTTCGCGAGAACTACCGGAAGAAAAAGAAACTGATCTAATTTCTCTGTCTCCTCGCATACTTTACTAGTCTGTTTCTCTATTAGGGCTGACTAATAATTAGCTTAGAATCGTGTTGAATTTAGAGTCTTGTTTCCTAAGATTTATTCTTCGGGGGGCTGACATCTATTCTCCGTTAGGTACAAAACTAATCGTCTGACAGTTGTTGTTTTTTCGTCTGACAACTGTCAGACGAAAAAACAACAACTGTCAGACGCAAGTTTAACTATAGTCAGACGATTAATTCTGTGCATGACGGGAGATAAATTCTTTTGATATGCGGATTAAATCTTACGTAGAAGAGGACTAAATCTCATTGGTAAGCGGATTGAAACAGTGTGGTAAGTCATTGATAACAAGTTTGTAACACGATGTAACAAACCTGAAACGGCTATTTCAAACCATTGTATCTGATTCGTATTCATATTGTAATCTCTTGGGTCTACCTTTGCCGACGTAATAAAAACGTAGAGCGAAGTTCGATGAAAAAACTATTTCTTTTAAGATTTTCAGTTGCAGCCTTCTTTTGTTTGTTGTGTGTTCTTCCCGCATTGGCTGCCAATATTAAGATTAAAGGTGCTGTGAAAGATAAACTTTCCAAAGAGCCTTTGATTGGAGCAACGATACGGTTGGTAGGAACTCCTGCCGGAGCCGTGACCGATATGGACGGTAATTTTGAATTGAACAGTACCGGTGTTTTGGAAGGTTTGTATGATATAGAGATTAAATATGTAGGATATAAAACGGAAGTACGTCGTAAGGTCCGTGTAGAAAACGGAAAACTGGCGATTCTGAATCTGGAATTGGAGACAGATGCGCACGAACTTTCGGATGTTGTGGTGGTAGCAAAGAAGAATCGTGAAAATGAGAATATGTTATTGCTCGAACAGCAGAAGGCGGTCATTGCCGTGCAGGCTGTCAGCGTCAAAGAGCTTTCACGCAAAGGTGTTTCCGATGCGGAAGGGGCTGTAACCAAAGTGGCGGGAGTCTCCAAACAGGATGGAGTGAAGAATGTTTTCGTCCGTGGACTGGGCGACCGCTATAATGCGACTACCTTTAACGGATTTGCCGTTCCTTCGGAAGATCCGGAATATAAGAATATCTCTCTCGACTTCTTCGGAACGGATATTATCCAGTCTGTTGGCGTCAATAAGGCATTTAATGCAGGAGGTATCAGTGATGTCGGCGGTGCGACAATCGACATTGTTTCCAAAGAACTGATTGGCAGCGGAAACCTGAATATCGGCCTTTCCGGAGGACTGAACACGCAGACTGTGACAGCCGACTTTCTGAAACAGGACGGAGTAAACCTTCTGGGCTTCGCCACTACAACAGAACCCGCCGATGAGAACAACTGGGGATTCAAGAATAAGCTGGACCCCTCCAAGCAGAGCTTGCAGATAAACCGGAGTTATAGCATTTCCGGCGGAAAGCGGTTTCATATAGGAAAAGACAGGAATCCGCTCTCTTTCTTTCTCACTGCCGGACATACCACTGATTATCAATTTACGGATGAAACCATCCGCAACACAACGACGAGCGGTACGATCTACAAAGATATGACAGGCAAGAAGTACACCGAGAATATCAGCCAACTGGCACTGGCCAATGTGGATTATGATATACAGAACCGTCACCACATGAGTTATAACTTCATGATGATTCATGCCAATGTGCAATCCGTAGGAGACTATACCGGTAAAAACTCCATCTTCAGTGACGATTATGATAATCAGGGATTTACCCGTCGCCAGCAAGCGAATGACAACTTACTAATCGTTAACCAGCTGATGACTAACTGGGGACTGACCAAAACATTGAGTCTGGATGCCGGTGCTTCTTATAATATCGTGAAAGGCAATGAACCCGACCGCCGAATCAACAACATAACCAAAGCGGAAGAAGGATATACCTTACTCAGAGGCAACTCCCAGCAACGGTATTTCTCCACTTTGGACGAAGATGACATCAACGTAAAGGCAGGACTCATCTACCGTTTGAAAGATAACGTAGAAGAAATCTCTAATATACGCTTGGGCTATACAGGCCGATTTGTAGACGACAATTTCAAGGCGACTGAATACAACCTCACAGTAGGACACGCTTCTTCCATCCCCTCATTGGATAATTTCTCACTCGACGATTATTATAATCAGCAGAATCTCTCTTCCGGATGGTTTGCCGTTCAGAAGAACATTGATAAGTATTCGGTCACCAAGAATATCCATTCCGCTTATGCGGAAGCTACCTACCAGTTTACTCCCTGTTGGATTGTAAATGTAGGAATGAAGTATGACAATGTGGATATTCAGGTAGACTACAATGTGAATAAAGGCGGATCGGAAGGAAGCAACACGATTCAAAAGGATTTCTTTCTCCCAAGTCTGAATCTGAAATACAATCTGAGTGAAAAACATTCCTTGCGTCTCGGAGCGAGCAAAACATATACGCTGCCGCAAGCAAAGGAAATTTCTCCTTATCGCTACGTAGGTGTGAATTTCAACAGTCAAGGGAATACGAACCTGAAGCCTTCGGACAACTATAACGTCGATTTGAAATGGGACTTTAATCCTACCCCCACTGAACTGATCTCTCTGACAGCTTTTTATAAGCTCATCAAGAATCCGATCTCACGCATTGAAGTGGCAAGTGCCGGAGGATACCTTTCGTATGAAAATATAGCCGATAAGGCAACAGTGGCCGGAGTGGAAGTAGAGGTACGTAAGAATCTGTTTGTCCGTCCGCTAAGTAGTGCGGCAAACGGAATGAACAAGCTCTCTTTCGGCTTGAACGGATCGTACATCTATACAAATGCGAAAATGCCTCTGGCAACGGTTACCACCGGATCACAACTGGAAGGGGCCGCTCCCTGGATCGCCAATTTCGACTTGTCCCACAACTTCACGAAAGGAACTCATAGCTTCATTAATACATTGGTACTCAACTATGTCAGCGATAAGATTTATACCATCGGTACGCAAGGCTACCAAGACATCATGGAGCAGGGAATGATGACGCTTGACTTCGTTTCGCAAGCCAAACTCAACAAGTATGTCTCACTTACGCTGAAAGCCCGCAATCTGCTGAATCCCTCTTATAAGTTGAGCCGTAAAGCCAACGAAAGCGGAGAGAAGGTAGTACTCAGCGATTATAAAAAAGGAATAAATATCAGTCTGGGAGTGTCGTGCACATTTTAAACCGGATAATGAAATAAGATTATTAACTAATTATTAAAGCAAAATGAAAAGATTGTTTGTAAACTTTATGACATTTGCCGCTATGGCAACTGCACTGACATTCACTGCGTGTAGTAGTGATAGTGACGGAGATGACAATGGAAACGGTAATGGTGGAAATGGCGGAGGAACAGGTAGTTCTATCGTGGTAGGCGAAAATATCCTGTCCGGTACACTGACCGGCGAACAGACACTGGATGCCAAAGAATACATTCTGAATGGAACGGTTATCATCGCCGACGGCGGTCGCCTGAATATCCCTGCCGGAACTACCATCAAGGCGCGTGAAGGTTTCAGTAGTTATCTGCTGGTAGCGCAGGGAGGTAAACTCTATGCTGACGGTACGGCCGATAAACCAATCGTCTTTACGGCAAATACCACCAGCCCGGTATCCGGATATTGGGGTGGCGTGATCATCAATGGTAAAGCACCTATTTCCGGTTCAAAGACCGACAAGAGCGATACGGCACTGACGGAAATCAACAATGACTATAAATACGGCGGCAGCGCAGCTGATGACAACTCCGGTTCGTTGACTTACGTGAAAATCTGCTATGCAGGTGCACGCTCCACAGCAGACATCGAACACAACGGACTGACCTTGAACGGTGTCGGCAACGGAACAAAGATTGAAAATATCTACGTACTGGAAAGTGCCGACGATGCAATCGAGTTCTTTGGTGGAACAGTAAATGTAACCAATCTGCTGGCTGTTAATCCGGATGATGATATGTTCGACTTTACACAAGGCTATTGCGGTACGCTGAAGAACTGCTATGGCGTTTGGGAAAGCGACTACACAAGTACGGAAGCCGATCCTCGCGGCATCGAAGCCGACGGTAACATGGACGGTCTGTATCCGGATCACCTGCGTCAGTCTGACTTTAAGGTGGAAAGCATGACTATCGTGAATAATGCTGCCAACACTGCCGATAACGTAGACCGTATGCAAGATGTAATCAAGATTCGTCGCGGAGCAAAAGCTACCATCACCAATGCACTGGTTAAGGGTACAGGTGGAGCTATCGACCTGGTTGATATGAAAGACAGCAAAGGTGCAGGAAACATCGAATCCAGCATTCATATCACCAATGCATTGAGTTTCACAGGGGTGAAGCAGAACGGCGAACTGAATACATTTGTCGAATCGGCAGACAATACGGGTGCAGACGCTTCTCTGTTCGGCTGGACAGGCTATAATTTATCAGCATTCTGATGAAGTAGCCAACGGTTCTTTTTCACAGTAGGTATTACTTTTCGGGCACGGATTGCACGAATTGCACGGTTATGATTTACTAAAACCGTGTAATCCGCGTAATCCGTGCCAAATCATATAATAATGAGATGCGTTTATTACGCTTTTACCTCCCTGGCTATCCCTGCTACTATCCTCTCTCTTCTATTATGAATTATTTCAGATATTATATGTTTCGCTGATTTTCTTTTTCGTATATTTGCTATTCATTATTATACGATCAATCACTTATGCAAACAAACTACGAGCGATACTGTAAAATGTCTTCTTTGGCTCAGATAGGATGGTGGGAAGCGGACTTTTTGGCTGGACATTATGTCTGCTCTGATTTTCTTTGTGATCTTTTGGGACTGGAAGGAGATACCATCTCTTTCATGGATTTCCAGAATTTGATACGTGAGGATTACCGCGAACAGATAGTACAGGAATTTCGGGCCAATGCAAATATCCATAAAGATTTTTATGAACAAACCTTTCCCATCTGTTTAAAAAATGGTGAAGTTTGGCTGCATACCCGTCTGGCTCTTCGTGAGAAAGGTACCGGAACCAATGGAGGTGACAAATCTTTTGGCGTCATCCAGCGTGTTGAGGCGCCTAAAGAAGTGGAACAGAAAAATACCCTCCGGCGTGTAAACGACCTGTTACGCCGGCAAAACTATATATCACAGTCTTTGCTTCGCTTCCTCCATGATGACGATGTAGATTCTTGTATTATGGAGATATTGAATGACGTGCTGAGCCTCTATCAAGGCGGTCGTGTGTATATCTTTGAGTATAACGAAGACTATACGCATCATAGTTGCACGTATGAAGTCGTTTCGGAAGGTGTTTCCAAAGAGAAAAACAAGCAGCAGTCCATTCCGGTTAATGAAACCCGATGGTGGTGTGAGCAGATTCTATCTGGCAAACCCATCATACTGACTTCCTTGAAACAGTTGCCCGAAGAAGCGGAGGATGAATATAAATTCCTTGACGCTCAAGGCATTTGTTCGTTGATGGTCGCTCCTTTGATGGCAGGTGACCGTGTATGGGGATTTATGGGTATAGATCTGGTCGAATCGTATCGTGAATGGAGCAATGAGGATTTTCAATGGTTCTCTTCATTGGCGAATATCATCAGTATTTGCATCGAATTGCGCAAGGCCAAAGATCGTGTTGTCCGCGAACAGTCTTTTTTAAGCAATCTGTTCCATTTTATGCCGTTAGGTTATATACGGATGTCTGTCGTCCGTGATGAAAACGGTCAGCTTCTTGATTATAAGATAACGGATGTCAACAAGGCCTGTTCCCGCTTCTTTGCCCGACCTGCCGAAACGTATATAGGAGTCTTGGCCTCTGAAATATATCCGGATTTTTCTTCACAACTCCTCTTTCTGAAAGAAGTGCTGGATAACAATTCATACAGGGAAAAGGATATCTTTTTCTCGCAGACAGAGCTTTATACCCATTGGATAGTTTATTCTCCGGAAAAAGATGAAGTGGTAGGTCTGTTTACAGATTCCACGGAGGCCGTGAAGACCAATAGGGCACTGGACCGTAGTGAGAAGCTCTTTAAGAGTATCTTTGCCAATATCCCGGCAGGAGTGGAAATCTATGATAAGGATGGATTCCTGATTGACCTGAATAATAAGGACCTGGAAATATTCGGCGTAGAAAATAAACAGGACGTGATAGGAGTCAACTTCTTTGAGAATCCGAACGTACCGCAGCATATCCGTGACCGTGTGCGGGATGAAGATTTGGTAGACTTCCGTCTGAATTACTCTTTTGAACGGGCAGAAGGTTATTATCACCCCGATCGTCGGGATACGATAGATATATATACGAAAGTCAGCAAGCTCTATGATAACGAAGGAAACTTTAACGGCTATATCCTGATTAGCATTGATAATACGGAGCAGATTGATGCGATGAACCGTATTCGTGATTTTGAGAATTTCTTCCTGCTCATATCGGATTATGCAAAGGTGGGATATGCCAAGTTGAATCTGCTGAACCGGAAGGGATATGCCATTAAACAATGGTATAAAAATTTAGGTGAAGAAGAGGATACTCCATTGGCGGACGTGGTGGGAGTCTATCGTAATATGCATCCCGAAGACCGTGAACGTATTTTTGATTTCTATCGGGAGGTCAGAAAAGGAAACCGGAAGCACTTTCAGGGAGAAATGCGAATCTGCCGTCCCGGCAAGAAGAATGAATGGAACTGGATACGTATGAATGTAGTCGTTACGACATACAATCCGGAGGAAAACGAAGTGGAAATCATCGGTATCAACTATGATATTACCGAACTGAAGGAGACGGAGAAAGAATTGATCCTGGCACGTGACAAAGCCGAAATGATGGACCGTCTCAAAAGTGCTTTCCTTGCTAACATGAGCCACGAAATACGTACTCCTCTGAATGCCATCGTCGGCTTTTCCGACTTGCTCGTCGATACGGAAAATATAGAGGAACGGCGGGAGTATATTCAGATTGTGAAGGAGAACAATGACCTGCTTTTACAACTGATTTCGGATATACTCGACCTGTCTAAGATTGAAGCGGGTACATTTGAGTTTACCAACGGAGATGTAGACGTGAATATGCTCTGTGAAGATATTGTCCGCTCCATGCAAATGAAGGTGAAGGAGAATGTCGAACTGATGTTCGATCCGCATCTTGCGGAATGCCGCATTATTAGTGACCGTAACCGACTGCACCAGGTAATCTCCAATTTTGTGAACAATGCGATTAAGTTTACCTCGGAGGGAAGTATCCGTGTGGGATATAAGCAGAAAGGAGAAGAACTGGAGTTCTATGTACAAGATACGGGAGTTGGTATTGACGCAGAGAGTCAGGCACATATTTTTGAACGTTTTGTGAAGCTGAACTCCTTTGTACACGGCACGGGCCTGGGACTCTCCATCTGCCAAAGTATTGTGGAACAAATGGGCGGAAAGATAGGGGTGGAATCCGAACCGGGAAAGGGTTCGCGTTTTTGGTTTAGCCTTCCCTGTTTTGTGGTGATGTCGGAAGAATAGATAAGAATGATATAAAAAGCAACGGTCTTGACGGGATTCCCGTCAAGACCGTTGCTTTTTATATATAGAGTCGGTTTCTTATATTCCGAATGAAAGTTTATCGATAGACTGATAGACGATACTTGCAATACCCAGTCCGATGATGCCCAGTGTGCAGAGCGCCAGTCCCCACTTCGTACAGCGGTCGCTGCGGAAAGCCGGAATCGGATTATCGGAAGGCGTGATATACATTGCTTTTACAATCAGCAGATAATAGTACAATGAAATCACGGTATTAACCAGTGCAATGAATACCAGCAAGTGGAAACCTGCCTCGAAAGCTGCCAGGAAAATAAAGAACTTCGAGAAGAATCCGGCAAACGGAGGAATACCTGCCAGTGAGAACAGGGAGATAGTCATCAGGAAAGCCATTTTCGGGTTCGTCTTATAAAGTCCTGCATAGTCTTCGAGGGTAAACTTCTGACTGCGTAATGCTACGATAGTGATGACGGCAAATACTCCGAGATTGGCAGCGGCATATACAAGTATGTAATATACCAGAGCAGTCATTCCCTGTGCCGTTCCTCCAATCACACCCAGCATGATATATCCTGCCTGCGAAATACTGGAGAACGCCATCAGGCGTTTCAGATTCTGCTGGCGGATAGCGAATATGTTGGCGATGGTGATAGAAGCGATAGTCACCCAGTAAAGTACTTCTTGCCAGTCATGTATCATCGGTGCGAATACTTTGATCAGAATTGCCATCAGCACAAATGCTGCCGAACCTTTGGAGATAACACTCAGATAGGCGGTAACCGTACTCGGTGCACCTTCGTAAACGTCTGCCGTCCATAAATGGAACGGAACCAAAGAGAGCTTGAACGCCATACCGGTAAAGAAGAATACAAAAGCCATGATTTGCAACGGATTTCCATCGATATGAGCAGGAAGATCATCGAAATACAGTGTTCCTGCGGAACCGTAAATCATTGACAGACCAAACAGTAACAGTGCGCTGGAGAAAAGTGCGGTAAGGATATACTTGGCACCGGCTTCAGCGGAGTTATGGCGGTATTTGTCGAAAGCGATCAAGGCTGCCATCGGGATGGAAGCTGTCTCCAGTCCGATGAAGAACATCAGGAAGTGTCCGGCGGAAATCATGAGATACATACCGAACAGGGTGGAGAGTGTAAGTACATAGAACTCACCTTGCTTGAATGAAGTATCGTCGCGTTTCATCCATTCGTGTGCCATCAGGAAAACAATCAGCGTGCCTATGTTCAGGATTGATTTGACAACCGTGTGCATGGGTACATAGTGATACATACCGCCAAAAATGTCGGCAGCTGTGCCTGGAACCAGATTGATCGCTGTATGGATGGCCATCAGGATAACTGGCAGCATGGTGTTCAAAACGGGTCTCGTCCCTTTTTGCTTGTGTGCGTCCGGACTCATGAAGAGATCGGCAAGGAACAGCAATAGTAAAACTGCTACGAGCGACAGCTCTTCCCGCATATGTAGAAATTGTGAATAATCCATCTTTATAAATTAAGAATTAAAGATTAAAAAATAAAGGTTATGGGATGAGTTGTGAGACTACAGGGAGTACACTTTCACCAATCATGTGGCTTACCCAGAAAGGAGCCATACCCAGTCCGGCTACACAAACGATGAGGCAGATAACAGCTACCCGTTCATCCCAGGTTGCGTCTGTCAGCGCAAGATGATGTTTGTTGGTGCAGGTACCGTACAGAATCTTGCCTACCAGACGCAGGATATAGACTGCCGTGATCACGATGGATGAACAAGCGATGATGGTCAGTGTACGGTGGAATACGTCGTTGTTCTGGAAAGAACCTACGAAGATAGTCATTTCGGCAATGAACCCGCTTAATCCCGGCAAACCGAGATTGGCAAGACCGGCAATCACATAACATACGCTGAGGAACGGCATTACTTTCATTAATCCGGCAAGCTCGCGGACATCACGTGTGTGTGTACGTCCGTAAATCATACCGATCAGGGCAAAGAACAAGGCTGTCATCAATCCGTGGGAAAGCATCTGAAGAATGGCTCCTGTCGCAGCAGTCTGATTCAGCATCAGAATGGCGAAAAGTACCAGTCCGCAGTGAGAGACGGAAGAGTAAGCGTTGATGTATTTCAAGTCTGTCTGTACGCAAGCGGAGAATGCTCCGTAAACAACGGAGATACCTGTCAGTATCAGGAATATCCATGAAAGTTCGTTAGCGGCTTCCGGCATCAGATACATGGCGATACGGAAACATCCGTAACCTCCCAGTTTCATCAGTACTCCGGCGTGAAGCATGGATACAGCTGTCGGGGCGGAAGCGTGACCATCGGGACTCCATGTGTGGAACGGGAAAAGAGCACCCAGCACACCGAACCCGAGGAAGGTAAGCGGGAACCAGATACATTGCTGTGCAAAAGGAATATTATGTAGCTGTGCTATTTCCAGCAGGTTCATGGTGGTAGCTCCCGAACCGAAATAGATTCCGAGAATACCGATCAGCAGGAAAGCGGAACCGCCCATCAGCATAAGGGTCAGCTTCATGGCTGCATATTCTTTACGTCCCGAACCCCATACACCGATCAGCAGGTACATAGGAATCAGCGCGATTTCGTAGAACATGAACATGGTGAATAAGTCGATGGATATAAAGAATCCGAAGACTCCCATAGACAACAGTGTGAACCAAAGGAAATATTCTTTTGTCAGAGGCTGCAGACGCCAGGAAGCGAAAGTACCTGTGAATACAATAATGGCAGACAATAACAACATGGCCACCGAAATACCGTCAACGCCTACCGAGTAGGAGATGTGAAGCGGTGCATACCAGAGTGTATCCGCACGGAATAGCATTTCTGCCGTGTTGCCGGCACTGCGTTCTCCCAAATACATAAAGGTAAGTACGACGGAGGCAATCAGAAGTGCCGATGCGCCGGTAACCATAACCCCCCGAATCGCTTTGATTCCCCGTGCTGCCCAAAGTCCGGCAAGCATCAGTAAGGGGATGAGTACGAAGATTGATAAAAAATTCATAATTGAATTATTAAGTTTTAAGTATTAAGTATTAATTCGCAGCGACTTGTTGCGCAGCTTAATATCTAATACCTGATAGTTAATACTTGCTATAGAACTAACAGCAGGATAAGCGCCAGTGCTCCGCAAAGGAACACGTATGCGTATTGCTGTACCTGACCGCTTTGAAGACCACGTATCTCGTCGCTTGTCGTATTCGTAGCCCATGCCAGGAAATTAAAGAATCCATCCACTACATGACGGTCGAACCATGCGATGGGAGTCGAAATGCAACGGAAGATGATCTTATGCGTAATAAACTGGTATATATCATCAATATAAAAACGATGATAAGCAGCTGTCCACAATCCATTGAACCGTTTGGCAAGTGCATTGGCAACAGGTTGTTTGGCATTCTTATACATCCATGTGGCAATCCCGATAGAAATAATCGCAATTACAACGCTTGTGACAGCTACCGACAGATCGAGGTGAATAGAGTAAGACTCCCCATTCGAACTGATAAAATGTCCGAAAGGAATGAACCCTGCACCACAAGTAACAACCGCCAGAAACATCAACGGAAAAGTCATAGCCAACGGACTCTCATGCGGGGTGTGATGAGCATGAAGCTCTTTATTTTCTTTGCCCCAGAAGATGCCGTAGTAGAGGCGGAACATATAGAAGGCGGTCATTGCGGCGATTACTGTCATCACCCAACCCATTGCAGGGCTATATTGGAAGCAGGCAGCCAAAATCTCATCTTTTGAGAAGAAACCGGAGAACGGAGGAATACCGGCAATGGCGAGACAGGCAATCAGGAATGTCCAGTGAGTAATAGGCATGTATTTGCGTAGTCCTCCCATGGCTGACATTTCGTTGGAATGTACTGCATGGATAATGCTGCCGGCACCCAAGAAGAGTAATGCCTTAAACATGGCGTGTGTGAAGAGGTGGAACATGGAAGCCATATATCCCAGTCCTCCGTGGTGCGGGTCCATAGAAGTACAAACGCCCAGTGCTACCATCATAAAGCCAATCTGTGAAATGGTCGAGAAGGCCAGCACACGTTTGATATCCGATTGTACGCAAGCCACGCTTGCTGCATAAAAGGCGGTGAAAGCACCTACCCAGGCAATCATGTGCAAGGTATCCGGCGCATAAGCGATGAAAAGCGGGAACATACGCGCTACCAGATAAACACCGGCAACTACCATCGTAGCCGCATGAATCAAGGCACTGACAGGAGTAGGACCTTCCATGGCATCAGGCAGCCAGATATGCAACGGAAACATGGCACTCTTTCCGGCGCCACCGATAAACATCAGTCCCAAAGCCAATGGAAGCATAGAAGCGCCGCCGCTGATCAATGATACCGTATCCGGTGTGAAACCGAACGTGCCACCGTAGTATCCGTAAATCAGAATACCGATAAGGAAGCCTAAGTCAGCAAAGCGGGTGACAATGAACGCTTTCTTGGAAGCGGCAATGGCAGCGGGCTTTGTATAGTAAAAACCAATCAGCAGATAAGAGCTGACACCCACCAGTTCCCAGAAAAGATACATCTGGAAAATGTTTGTGGCAACCACCAGTCCCAGCATAGACATTGTAAACAGGGACAGGAAAGCGTAATAACGTTGAAAGCCCGTCTCGCCTTTCATGTAGCCGAAGGAGTAGATATGCACCATCAGTGACACGGTAGAGATGACAATCAGCATCATCACGGATATGGGATCGAGCAGAATGCCCAGATCAAATCGTAAAGTCTCGGTGAAAGGAAGCCACGTAAAATTATAAGGTATCAACGTGGCAAATGTTCCGTCTTCCAAACGAGGGGCGGAGAAATATTGGAAAGCCGTAACGTACGATAGTACTGCTACTGCTCCCAGTATCAGCGTACCGATAGCGCCCGCTGTCCGATGAGACATCCATTTTCCTCCGATTCCCAAAGTGAGGAAGGAGAGGAAGGGAAGAAGGAGTATTAGAATTGTTAGTTCCATACAGTTTATTTTAATTACTTGTTTTATTATTGTTCATATTTATCACGATATCCATCCGAATGGAAATTGGGTCGCGCCGCCTCGGCACTACCATTTCAAGTCGTCCAGATTGCGGACCTGAATGCTTCGGAGGTTGCGGTAAATGTTAATCATGATGGCGATAGCTATAGCCGTTTCCGCAGCCGAAATGGCGATGGAAAAGAGTGCAAAGAAATAGCCTTCCATGCCTCCCGGAAAGAGAAAACGGTTGAACACGGCGAAGTTGATGTCCGTGGCGTTCAGCATTAACTCTACAGAAATCAGGATAGCCAGCGTATTACGGCGGGTAAAGAACCCATAGATTCCTGCAAACATCATGATGGTAGAAACTACCAGATAATATTCCATGTGTATCATATCTGAAATTATTAGGTTTTAAGTATTAAGTATTAATTCCTTGCGGTTCATTGCGCAGCCTAATACCTGATACTTAATAGTTAATACTTACTTATTTATCTCTTTCGGGCGATCATGATACCACCGATGATACAAGCCAGCAATAAAATACTGATTGCTTCGAAAGGCAATATATAACCATATTTGTCGCTGCTTAATAAAGCATTACCAATGGTGTGGATGTTTATTTCCAGCGGAACCAGGTTGGTCGTTTGCAGGAAGTTATGCTTCAGGGTGATAAACAAGATAATCGCTAAACCGGCAATCATCGTAAAGAGTCCTGCCAGAAACCTGCTTCGTTTCAGTTTCTCGGCGCGGTCACCTTCTCCACTGGTTAGCAGGATGGAGAATACATAAAGGACGACGATACCACCGGCATAAACCATAATCTGGACAGACCCCAGAAAGGTGTAACCCAGCAGGAAATAGATGCCAGCCGTGCCGAAGAGCACGAAGAGCAGATAGGTGGCTGAGCGGACAATACGTTGGGTAGTCACCGTCATGATGGACATTGCAATAATAAATGCTGCCAAAAAGTAGAATACTACTGTTTCAAGTGTTGATCCCATATCTAAACTTCTTTTTTCTTTTCAATTACTTTACTACCGGTATGATTCAGTTGCAGGACAAGCTTCGTCCGGTCAAAGACGGCATGTTCGAAGTTCTGGTCGAACGTGATGGCATCATGCGGACAAGCGTTGACACACAGTTGGCAGAACATACAAGCTCCGAGGTCATATTCATATTTTGCCAGGATTTTCTTCTTTTTGCCGTCTTCAGTCTCGATCGTTTCGCTGGTTACGGTGATTGTATCGTTCGGACAAGCTATCTGACACAATCCGCAGGCTACACAGCGGTGTTCGTTATTCTCATTGTGGGGCATTGCCAGTGTACCACGGAACCGGTCGAACATTTTCAGCTCTTTCCGGTTTTCAGGATACTGTTCGGTTACTTTTTTGCGGAAGTATACCTTGATACTGGTTTTCATACCCGTTGCCAGAGTGCTGATACCATGTATCAGTCCTCCCAAATACGTATATTTTTGATCTTTATATTCCATAATTCTTATTTTAGAAGTGGAAGCCAAAGGCAACACAACATGCCATTAATAATAGGTTTACCATAGAAATTGGAACCAGATATTTCCATTCCAGATTCAGAATCTGGTCGATACGCAGGCGTGGGAAAGTCCATTTGATCCACATTAAGAGGAACACAACGAAGAATGCTTTGGCAAAGAACCAGATGAAGCCGGGAATATAGTCCATAACAGCGTTGAATCCGTCCAAACCGATGATATGCAATGGCATCCAGCCTCCCAAAAAGATGGTAGCGGCCACGCTGGCTACGATAAACAGATTCAGATATTCCGCCAGATAAAAGAAACCGAAGTGCATACCGGAATATTCCGTATGATATCCGGCCGTCAATTCACTTTCCGCTTCGGGAAGGTCGAACGGGCCACGGTTACATTCTGCATTTCCGGCAATGAGATAGATGATGAAAGCGATAACGGCAGGAATATGTCCTTTGAAGATAAACCATCCGTCAGCCTGTCCTTCTACGATTTCGGAGAACTGCATGGTGCCCATCAGTACGACCATCGTCATGATGCTCATACCCACTGACAACTCATAACTGATGATCTGTGCGCCGCTTCGCATGGCACCGATCAGCGAAAACTTGTTGTTACTACCCCAACCGGCAAGCAGAATACCTACCACACCGATGCTGGAAGCAGCCAGCAGGAAGAATACGCCCACATTAAAATTCAGAATTTCCGCTCCTTTATTAAAAGGAATACAAGCGAAAGTGAGGAACGAGGCGATAATCACCATGAATGGAGCCAGATTGTAGAGGAAGCGGTCGGCATCCTTCGGAGTGAAAATCTCCTTGGTCAGCATCTTGAGTACATCGCATATCACTTGAATAGAACCCCATTTACCGACACGGTTCGGACCGAGGCGGCACTGGAAGAAACCACAGACTTTGCGTTCCATGTAAATCAGTACGATAGCCAGAATAGCATATAGTGCAACGATGCACACGCCGACAGCTATGCACTCTATAAAGATGGCCCATCCCTCCGGCATAACGGAGAGCAGCAGCTCATGTATCCAGTTTGTTACTATACTAAAGTCGAACATATATATTTTAATTATTAGGTTTTAAGTATTAAGTATTAATTCCATGCGGAATATAGCGTATATCATATTGCATAGTCGGTTAATACTTACTACTTTATACTTAATACTTGTTTTTTATCTCTTGTTTATCGGTCGATGTCCGGAACTACATAGTCCAGTGTTCCTCCGATGGCAATCAAGTCGGCAATTTTCGCTCCGCGGCAAATCGTGTCGATTGCAGCAACAAGTGGCAATCCCGTAGCACGATAGTGCAGGCGATAAGGCATCTTGTCACCCTGACTTTCGAGAAAGACTCCGAATTCTCCGCGGCTTCCTTCTACGGCGGCATAATAACTGCCTTCGGGAACGCGGATGATCGGTTTCATCTTTTCCTGATACGGGCCTTCGGGAATGTTGTCTATCAACTGCTCTATAATCTTCAGACTCTCCATGATTTCGTCCATACGTACCAGATAACGGGCGAAACAGTCTCCTTCCGTATAAACAATTTCCTGGAAGTCTACCTTGTCATATACACCGTACGGTATCCGCTTACGTACATCGCAAGCCCAGCCAGAAGCACGGCCTGTACCCCCGGTGCAACCGAATGAGATTGCATCTTCACGGCTTAACACTCCGACGCCCTTCATACGGCTCTGAGCGATAATGTTGCCGGTAAATATGTCGTGGTATTCGTGAATGATACCTCTCATATAAGGGATAAATTCTTTTACCCGCTTGACGAAGTTAGGATGAAGGTCGGCCTGTACACCGCCGATGGTATTGTAGTTCATGATCAGACGTCCGCCGCAAGTCTCTTCAAAAATATCGAGAATCTTTTCACGGTCACGGAATCCGTAGAAGAAAGCAGTAAGTGCTCCAAGGTCCATGGCGAGGGCGGAGTAGAACAGTAAGTGAGAATCGATACGTTGCAGTTCATCCATAATTGTACGGATGTATTTGACACGGTCGCTCACTTCGATACCCATTGCTTTCTCAATACACATACACAAAGCGTGACGGTTCTGATGTGCGCCCAGATAGTCGAGGCGGTCAGTCAATGCCAGTGTCTGCGGATATGTAAGACTCTCGTTCATTTTCTCGATACCCCGATGGATATAACCGCAGTTAGCATCGATCTTACGAATAATTTCACCTTCAAGAGAAACGCGGAAGCGCATTACACCGTGAGTTGCAGGGTGTTGCGGGCCAATGTTGACTACATACTCTTCTTCTCCAAAGAGTTTCATTTCTCTGTTTTTAATCGTTCCGTCCGGATTAAGTTCTATTTCCTGTGTTGTATCGAACGTCTCTTCGTTAGCCATACAAAGCGGATTATCTTTCTCCGGATCATTATCTTTACGCATGGGGTATCCTACCCAGTCATTACGTAAGTAAAGGCGGCGCATATCGGGATGCCCTACGAAAACAATGCCATAGTAGTCGAACACTTCACGTTCGTAGAAGTCGGCTATTTTCCATATATCGCTGACTGACGGAATTTCCGGTCGTTCACGGTCGGTAACGGCTGTTTTCAGTGCTATCCGTTCTCCCGTAACAGTCGATTCCAGATGGTAGACAACGCCTAAACCACGGAGTTTCTCCGGTGCGTCTTTTTCGTCTGCTACTCCCCAGTCCATACCAGTGAGGCTTTCAAGGAAGTCCATCTGTTTTTCATTTCGCAAGCGCAGCATTTCGTCGTGTAACGCTGCAGGGACTATAAATTGTATTTCTTGCATAATTCTTCGTTCCTCATTCTTCATTTCATAAATTCCGGTTTCTTCTCTTTTCTGTTCGTTCCACCAAAGAATTTCTCTATTTTCACTTTGCGTTGTAGTTGCATCATGCCGTAATAGAAAGCTTCCGGGCGGGGCGGACATCCGGGGATATATACATCGACCGGAAGAATCTTATCTACTCCATTCAGCACATGATAAGACTTCTTGAAAGGCCCTCCGCTGACAGCACATCCGCCTACGGCAACTACATATTTCGGATCGGGCATCTGATCGTACAAACGTTTCAGTACCGGTGCCATCTTGTTGGTGATTGTTCCGCAGACCATGATCATATCAGCTTGGCGCGGACTGGCACGTGCTACTTCGAACCCGAAGCGGGCCATATCATAACGCGCGGCACCCAGTGCCATGAATTCGATGCCGCAACAGCTGGTTGCGAAAGTAAGCGGCCACAGTGAATTGCTGCGTCCCCAGTTGACAAGGTCGTCCAGAACCCCAAGAAAAACGTTCGCTCCTCCGGCATTAAGTTCCTTGACCAACTTTTCCAATGACTCATTGTCGATGAACTCATCATACGGAATTGATTTTATTTTCGGTTTTTTGGTTATTTCCATTCCAAAGCTCCTTTCCTCCAGGCATAAGCAAGGCCCAGAACCAAAATAATAAAGAAGAAGAGAATACTAACGAGCCCCTGAGGTCCCATGTCATGCATTACTACTGCCCAAGGGAACAGAAAAGCTGTTTCCACGTCGAACATCAGGAACAGGATGGCAAACAGGTAGTAACCTACACGGAACTGCATCCATGATTTACCACGCGTTGGTATACCACATTCATAAGCTTCAAACTTTTGTACATTGTACGAACGTGGTGAAATAGCTCGTGAAAGGGCTATTACTACACCGACAAAAGCGAGCGCTGTCAGTAAAACAACAACTAAAAATGTAAAATTCATAATTTCAATAGCTGTTTAGATTGAATATTATATAGAAATAAACAATTAGTTTCTCCACACCCGGATGAAACCAACTGTAATGAATTGACGAATAAGATAATGGATTGTACCGTCTAAATGACGATCTTCCTTAAACCATATATATAATATGTAATAGGATCGTAAAAGTACTTGGGAATATGGAGTGAATGAGTCTGAGACGTGTTTTGCTGGCTTTTGTATTCACGGAAATAAGTAATCAGCAATTGCACGCTTTTATCTGTAGGGATGTGTGCAACATCCGCATGACTCATATCACAAGACTGGGTAGAATAGAAATAATGAAGACGTTCAAGAGCATTATGAACAGGATGATCCTGAGATACGTAGCACTTCTCCTGGCGATATGTCGGGGGGGATACTCTGCAGTTATCTTCCATTGCTTCATTGGAAACAACATGGATCAGCAAAGCAAGTACCAGAAATAGTCCGTATTTTAAGCTTTGTTTCATCTTTCTCTTTTAACGGCTGCAAATATAGGATTAATATTCATGTTTTTTGCAAAGTCGGGGTTACAAAAAAGTATTTTTTAACTTGCTTTATTTCAAGTCCGTTTTTATTTCAGTGCTACTCTGGAGAATCTTCTTCTTTTATGGTATACATCCGTTCTTGTTTGGTTAAAAGATGTAATAAAAAGAACGATTTACGTTCTTTTTGACGAATTACCCAAAGAAAATTCATTTTTTTGCAAATTGTATATAACACATTGATATGAAACACACACTTTGCTTTATAACAATCCTATTGGGTTCTTTGTTGGATCTTTATGCAAATAACGAGAATGATTCTCTATTGAAAGTTTTAGATAAAGTGATTTCTGAGCGTCTTGTGTATACAGAAAAGAAGGAAGCTACTATCAAAGAGCTGAAAGCAAAAAAGAAGGAACAAAAGACCTTGGACGATATGTATCGTCTGAATTCCGAGATTCTCCATCAATACGAAACGTTTGTCTGCGATTCTGCGGAACAGTACATTAATGAGAATATTGAGATCGCTAAGAAACTGGATAATAAAACCTATTTGCTGGAAGGAAGGCTGCAACTGGCTTTTGTTTATTCCTTATCGGGGTTGTTTATTCAAGCTAATGATATTTTCAAATCAATCAATTGTTCGGATTTACCTAGTCATTTACAGGCTTTGTATTGTTGGAATCGTATTCGGTATTATGAAAATTTGATTAAATATACAGATGATGCTCGGTTTGCCAGTGAATATTTGGTTGAAAAAGAAGCGTATCGAGATACAGTTATGAGTATCTTGTATGATGCATCGGAAGAATATTCGAAAGAAAGAGCTATAAAGCTTCAGGATCAGGGAAATACAAAAGAAGCACTTAAGATACTGACTAAAATTTATCAAAAGGAAAAACCAGGAACTCATGGGTTTGCAATGATGTCTATGGGGCTATCAAGAGCATATCGGCTGGTCGGAGAGCATGAATTGGAAGAAAAGTATCTTATATTAGCTGCTATGACCGATATAAAACTGGCAGTGAAAGAAAATGAGGCTTTGTTGACTTTAGCCGTGAATTTATACCATAAAGGAGATATCGATAGATCTTATAATTATATTAAAGTAGCACTGAGTGATGCTATCTTCTATAATTCCCGTTTTAAGAATACGGTAATAGCTCGTATTCATCCTATTATAGAAAATACTTATTTATATAGGCTGGAAAAGCAAAAGCAGAATCTTCGTTTTTATATTTTGCTCACTAGTTTGTTTGTTGTGGCTCTTGCTATCACTTTGTATTTTACTTATAAACAGACTAAGATTGTTTCCCGTGCAAAGAAGAATCTCAATGTTATGAATGAAGAGTTAGTTGCATTGAACAAGAATTTGGATGAGGCTAATTTAATAAAAGAAAGATATGTAGGCTATTTCATGAACCAGTGTGCCGTTTACATTAATAAACTGGATGAATATAGGAAAAATGTAAATCGAAAAATAAAAACCGGACAAGTTGATGATTTATACAAATCTTCTTCTCGTCCTTTCGAAAAAGAATTGGAAGGATTATATACCAATTTTGATAAGGCGTTCTTAAAATTGTATCCTAATTTTGTCGAAGAGTTTAATTCATTGTTGAAACCGGAAGATTATTATAAACTGGATAAAGACCAGTTGAATACAGAATTGCGTATTTTTGCTTTGATGCGAATGGGGATTACAGATGTTTCGCAAATTGCTGTTTTTTTGCATTACTCGGTACAAACGATCTATAATTATAAGAGTAAAGTGAAGAGAATGTCTTTATTGGATGGAAATATCTTCGAAGAAGAGGTGAAAAAGCTTGGTTCTTTGTCCCAAAAATGATTCTATTTGGTTTACCAAAACCTTAAAATGGTTGTTTGTTAATGCGTTGAATACTAATGTATTATCTAGAAAAGATGTTCAAAAACGTCTACTTTATAGCCTACTTCCAATAAGGAGTAGGCTTTTTTCATCTCTATATTTGCATCACAAGATTTTTGATAACTGAATACTAATCTAAAGAAACACAGCTATGGATTTTTCAGAATTGTATCTTACTTATTATTCAAAACTGGTTCGGTTTGCAAAAGAATTTGTAATACTGGAAGAGGATGCAGAAAACATAACACAAGATGTGTTTACCGACTTATGGGCGAAACGTGATTCTATGGATCGCATTGAAAATATGAACGCGTATCTTTTCAGATTAATAAAGAATAGATGCTTGGATCATTTGAAACATAAAATGTTTGAACAGAAATATATTGAATCAGTTCAAACCTCTTTCGAAATAGAAATGTCCTTGAAATTACAATCTTTAAATAGGTTTGATGTGTCTGATATCTCGGAAGGAAATGAAACGGAAATGCTCGTTCGTAACGCAATCAATAGTCTGCCTCGAAAATGTCGTGACATATTTTTATTAAGTCGTGTCGAAGGGTTAAAATATAGAGAAATCTCAGAACGTTTGGGTATTTCAGTAAATACTGTAGAATGTCAGATGGGGATAGCACTCAAAAAGTTAAGGGTAAAACTAAATATTTGCCTTGCAGCATGAGTTTTAATAATTTTATTGATATTTTTTTAGGGGTATTTACTGGGATAATCGTTCTTTTGTAAAAAGGAACGAATAATGGGAACTAATTTAAATAAATATTTTGCAGGTGAATTGACTTCAGAAGAAAAGGAAGTCTTCCTTCTGAATGTGAAGAATAATGGGGAAATGCGCGAAGAATTTATTGAGTATCAGAGTGTTGTTGCTCTTGTGGATTGGTCGTTCCCTAAAGATGATAAAGAACTTGCTAAGCAAAAACTATCTGAATTTATGAGTCGGATAGAGAATAGCGAAAATAAAAAGGCTTAAAAATACCATGAATAGACTTAATAACATCATATTACTAGTCGTCTTTATATGTACGCATGCTCATTCGCAACAAGCTTATTTTGTTGATGGATATCATGGAGGGATATACGGGCATTATCCGGTGAAGTGGAAAACTCAGTTTATTGTCGACCAGTTATCCAAGCATCCGGATTGGCGAATTTGTCTGGAAATAGAGCCTGAAACATGGGATACGGTGCAAATACAGACTCCCGGAGCCTATCGACAATTAAAAAACGTAGTAGTAACTAAGCAGGTAGAGTTTACAAATCCTACTTATGCTCAGCCTTATTGTTATAATATATCGGGCGAAAGCATTATACGTCAGTTTCAATATGGTATTGCTAAGATAAATAAACATTTTCCGGGAGTGACTTTTACCACTTATTCTGTGGAAGAACCCTGTTTCACAAGTTGTTTGCCTCAGATATTGAAGTTATTTGGTTTTAAGTATGCCGTACTCAAATGCCCGAATACTTGTTGGGGAGGATACACTAACGCTTATGGCGGCGAATTGGTCAATTGGGTAGGCCCGGATGGAACTCCCATTCTTACTGTTCCTCGCTATGCTTGCGAGAAATTGGAAGAGAATTCTACTTGGCAGACAACTGCTTGGTGTAATGAAGAATCTTATCTGAATGCTTGTCGTGATGCAGGGATTGAACATCCTGTGGGAATGTGTTTCCAAGATGCCGGATGGAAAAATGGTCCATGGTTAGGAAGTGGAAAGAATACAAAAAGTAATTCAGTTTATGTGACGTGGAAAGATTATTTTGAAAATATTTCCATTGGTAAAACGAATGATGACTGGCATTTCTCGCAGGAAGATATGCGTGTAAACTTAATGTGGGGAAGCCAAGTGTTGCAGAGAATTGCTCAAGAAGTACGTACTTCTGAGAATAAAATAATAATAGCAGAGAAGATGTCTGTTATTGCTCATCTTGCCAATGGGTACACTTGTGTTCAGGAAGATTTGGATGAAGCATGGCGTACTTTGATGCTTGCGCAACATCATGATTCTTGGATCGTACCTTACAATGGCCTAAATAAATTTGGAACCTGGGCGGATCAAATAAAGCGATGGACAGATGAGACAAATACTGTGGCTGATAAAATTACAGCTGCTTCTATATTCAGTTTTGATAACGATACTATTAATACTGAAAAAGCCCAGGGATTTGTACGTGTTTATAATACATTGGGAACAAAAAGAAAAGAACTGGTAACTGTTGAACTCCCTCAGGAATATGCAGACTTTGATTTGGAAGTCAATGATTATAGAAATAAAAAAGTTGATTATTCAATAGGAAAAGAAGGTGGAAAAATAAGATTGTTGTTTGAAGCAGATGTTCCTCCCTTTGGTTACTCCACATATTGTATTAAACAAGTAAAGACAGGTAAAAGAACGGTTTCAGGAAGCGAAAAGATTATAAATGAAGGAGAATATGTGGTTGAAAATGATATGTATAAAATTGTTTTTGACTTGTCGAAGGGAGGAATTATTAAAAGCCTTGTAGCAAAAAAAGAAGAAAACAAAGAATTTGCCAAACAATCGGGTGAATATTCTATAGGTGAATTGAGAGGCTATTTTTATGACGAAGGCAAGTTTCGCTCTTCTACAGAAGCTCCGGCTAAGCTGACGGTTTTGCGAAGTAATATACAAGAGACAAAGGTAAAACTGGAAGGGAAAATAGCTTCACATCCTTTTGTACAGATTATAAGCATTGCTCAAGGGGAGAAGCGTATCGATTTTGACCTTACTATTAATTGGAAGAAAAATGTAGGTATTGGAGAATATAAAGAAAATAGTTGGCGGGATAATCGCAGAGCTTATTGTGATGACAGATTTAAGTTAAGTGTACTTTTCCCTGTAAATCTTCATTCTCCTCGTATTTATAAAAATGCGCCGTTTGATGTTTGTGAAAGTAAGTTAGATGATACTTTTTTCAATAGTTGGGATCAGATTAAGCATAACATTATTCTTCATTGGGTTGATTTGGCAGAACAGGAAGGAGATTATGCATTGGCTTTATTCGCAGACCATACTACTTCCTATTCACACGGAAAAGATTATCCGTTAGGACTGACTGCCCAATATTCTGGTAATGGGCTTTGGGGACCTGACTATAAGATCACGAGACCGTTGAAAATGAAATATGCTATTGTTCCTCATCGTGGCAAATGGGACAAGGCTGCTATAGCCACGAAGAGCGATTGTTGGAATGAACCATTGTTATGTTCCTATCATTCATTTGCAAAATTGGAGTCAAGGTCACTGGTAGACTTAAAAAATACCGGTTATCAGGTGAGTGCAGCCAATATAAAAGATGGAAAAATAATCTTGCGATTGTTTAATGCGGAAGGTGACAGGAAGCAGCATAATATTACTTTTGATATGCCGCTGTCTAGTATAGAAGAAGTAGATCTGAATGGTAGAGTTATAGATAGAAAGACAATAAAAACACGTACCGGAAAATCTGAAATTAGTATTTCTATGCCTCGTTTCGGTCTAAAGACATTTGCTTTGAACTTGAATTGAACATATTCTAATAATAGTAAACTGTAATATTTTTATGTATAAAGCTAGCGCTAATATTTTAATAGCTTGCTCTTTTTTGTGGCTGACTGCTTGTTCTTCAGCAGGAGTAGTAACAGAAGATTTAATTCCGACTGATTATGTAAATCCTTTTATAGGAGCTAGTACCAGTGTAGGAGCTGCCGGTGTTTATCATGGATTAGGTAAGACATTTCCTGGCGCTACTACTCCTTACGGTATGGTACAAGTAAGTCCCAATACTATAACCGGAGGTGATAATAGTTCCGGTTATAGTGATGAACACAAAACCATTGAAGGCTTTGCCTTTACTCAGATGAGTGGAGTGGGCTGGTTTGGGGATTTAGGAAATTTCCTGGTGATGCCTACAACGGGCGAACTGCAAAAAATAGCGGGTAAAGAAGATGGTAGTATAAAAGGGTATCGTTCTTCTTATGATAAAGCTACCGAAACAGCTAAAGCGGGATATTATTCGGTAGAACTGACTGATTATAAGATTAAAGTAGAGAGCAGTGCGACACCTCATTGTGGAATATTGCAATTTACTTTTCCTTCGAATGAACAATCTCGTATTCAGATAGACCTGGCACGTAGAGTGGGGGGGACTTCTACTTCGCAATATGTGAAAGTATTGGATGATTATACCATTCAAGGCTGGATGAAGTGTACACCTGATGGTGGTGGATGGGGAAATGGTGAGGGAAATTCCGATTACACAGTTTATTATTATGCACAATTTAGTAAACCATTGAGTAATTATGGCTTTTGGAGTGCGGATATTCCCGATGAATGGGTTCGGAAGCGTGATGAAGTGGTAAGTATTCCCTATCTGACACGTATATCACAAGCTCCGGTCATTAAAGATAAGAAAGAACTGGAAGGAAAGCACCTTGGCTTCTTCACAGAATTTCCCACAAAAGAGGGAGAACAGGTTGAGATGAAAGTAGGCATTTCCTTTGTCGATATGGAAGGAGCAGTTAATAACTTTAAACAGGAGATTGCTTCTAAAAACTTTGCTCAAGTAAAACAGGAAGCGAGTGATTTGTGGAATAAAGAACTTAGCCGTATACGGATATCCGGTGGAACTGATGACGAAAAAACTGTTTTTTATACATCATTATATCATACGATGATTGACCCTCGAATCTATACAGATGTTGATGGGCGATATATTGGCGGAGATAAAAAGGTATATGAACAGGACGGTACATTTACCAAGCGTACTATATTTAGTGGTTGGGATGTTTTCCGTAGCCAGTTCCCTTTACAGGCGATGATTAATCCGCGTTTGGTGAGTGATGCGTTGAATTCGCTGATAACGATGGCAGATCAGAGCAGACGGGAATATTATGAACGTTGGGAACTTCTGAATTCTTATTCTGGCTGTATGATAGGTAATCCTGCACTGTCGGTGCTGGCAGATGCTTATATGAAAGGAATTCGCACGTATGATGTAGAAAAAGCATATCAATATGCAGTCAACACGTCAGCTAAGTTTGGGAATGATTCGTTGGGATATACTCCTGAACCGTTGAGTATTTCATATACGCTGGAATATGCCTATGCAGACTGGTGCGTGGCTCAATTGGCAAAGGCGTTGGGGAAAGAAGAAGATGCAAAGCGCTTTTATGAAAAAGGGAAAGCCTATCGTAACATGTTTGATGCGGAAAAAGGCTGGTTCCGTCCCCGGAATGCAGATGGATCATGGAAAGCATGGCCGGAGAATGCACTGACCGAAGAATGGTATGGTTGCATTGAGTCGAATGCGTATCAGCAAGGCTGGTTTGTGCCGCACGATGTTCCGGGAATGGTTGAACTGATGGGAGGCAAGGAAGAGGTTATAGCTAATCTGACTAATTTATTTGACCACACTCCTTCTGATATGTTATGGAATGATTATTATAATCATGCTAATGAACCGGTACATTTTGTTCCTTTCCTTTTTAATCAGTTGGATGTACCTTGGTATACACAGAAGTGGACACGATATATTTGTAAAAATGCTTATGCGAACAAAGTAGAAGGGATTGTGGGCAATGAAGATGTAGGACAGATGTCGGCCTGGTATATATTGGCTGCTTCCGGCATTCATCCTTCCTGTCCCGGTAACACCCGCATGGAAATAACCAGTCCTGTTTTTGACAAGGTAGAATTTAATCTGGACTCAAAATATCATCAAGGGAAAGTATTTACAATTATTGCTCACAACAACAACACAAATAATCTATATATACAAAAAGCTTTGCTGAATGGCAAGGAGTACAATAAATGTTACCTTGACTTTGCTGAAATCGCAGCAGGAGGAACATTGGAATTATTTATGGGCGATAAGCCCAATACAGAATGGGGTGTTTTATCTAACATTTAAATAACTGAATATTATGATGAATAAGTTTAGACTTCTTTTACTAGCATCAAGTTTGTTTGTACTGAATGGAATAGGGCATGCTCAGACTTCTACCATGTCACTGAACAGTTCCAATCCTAAGATAGTATGGGAAGTCAAACCGCAGGCAGATTTGAATAATATAGGGGGAGAACAAATCTCTACCCCGGGTTTTAAAATGCCGGACTATGTAAAAGGCGTAGTTCCCGGAGTTGTTTTTACAGCATATGTTGAAGCTGGAATCGTTCCCGATCCTAATTACGCTGATAATATATATAAAGTAGATGAGACGTTTTATAACCGTCCTTTCTGGTATCGTACGGAGTTTGAACTTCCGGCATCTTATTCAGCAGGTAAGCGTGTTTGGCTTCATTTTGATAATACCAACCGTTTCGCAGATTTCTATTTTAATGGAGAAAAAATATCGGGAACGAAGACATCCACTAAAGATGTGAGCGGACATATGTTGCGTTCTAAATTTGATGTGACACATCTGATTAAGAGATCAGGAAAGAATGCGGTTGCGGTTCTGATTACTGATCCTGATCAGAAAAAGACTCGTAAAGGAAAAGATCCGTATGGTGTTGCTTGTAGTCCCAGCTATCTGGCAGGTGCCGGTTGGGATTGGATGCCGTATGTGCCGGGACGTCTTGCCGGAATTACAGGAAATGCTTATCTGGCTATTACAGGTGATGCTGTGATGGAAGATCCGTGGATTCGCTCGGAATTGCCGACTTTGCAACAAGCAGAACTATCTTTCTCTACAGGAATCAAGAACGTTTCTTCTGCTCCGAAAGAAGTGGAAGTTTCCGGTGTTATTCAGCCGGGAAATATTACTTTCTCCAAGAACATTCGGGTGGAAGGAAAAGAAACAGTACAGTTGTCGGTGGATAAGAGCGATTTTGCTGCATTAGTCATTCGTAACCCGAAACTTTGGTGGCCTAACGGCTATGGAGAACCGAATCTTTATACCTGTAAACTGACTTGTTCGGTAGATGGAAAAATATCGGATGAAAAGGATATTACTTTTGGTATCAAGAAGTATGAGTATAAGATGATCAACAACGTAGTGAATTACCCGGTCCTTACATTCTTTATCAATGGGCAGAAGATTTATCTGAAAGGTGGAAACTGGGGTATGAGCGAGTATTTGCTTCGTTGTCATGGCAAAGAGTACGAAACGAAAATCAAGTTGCATAAAGATATGAACTACAACATGATCCGTTTGTGGACAGGTTGTGTGACTGATGATGAATTCTATGATTATTGCGATAAGTATGGAATCATGGTGTGGAATGATTTTTGGCTGTATGTCGCTTATAATGATGTAGCTGAGCCGGAAGCATTCAAAGCAAATGCTCTTGATAAAGTGAGACGTTTAAGGAATCATCCTTCTATAGCTATCTGGTGTGGTGCTAATGAAACACATCCGGCACCCGATTTGGATAATTATTTGCGTGAAATGATAGCTCAGGAAGATAAAAACGATCGAATGTATAAGTCTTGTTCCAATCAAGATGGTTTATCCGGAAGCGGATGGTGGGGAAATCAGCCCCCTAAGCACCATTTTGAGACTTCGGGCAGTAATCTGGCATTCAATAAACCTGCTTATCCGTATGGTATAGATCATGGTTATGGTATGCGTACTGAAATAGGAACGGCTACTTTCCCGACATTTGAAAGTGTGAAATTGTTTATTCCTCAGGAGTCATGGTGGCCTCTGCCTACTGATGAACAATTGAAAGATGATGATGATAACGTTTGGAATAAGCACTTCTTCGGCAAAGAAGCGTCCAATGCCAATCCTATCAATTATAAGAAATCAGTGAATACGCAATTCGGAGAATCTTCGAGTCTGGAAGAGTTCTGTGAGAAAGCTCAGTTGCTGAATATTGAAGTAATGAAAGGAATGTATGAAGCATGGAATGATAAGATGTGGAATGATGCGGCAGGGCTTTTGATCTGGATGAGTCACCCGGCATATCCATCATTCGTGTGGCAGACGTACGATTATTATTATGATCCTACCGGAGCTTATTGGGGAGCAAAGAAGGCTTGCGAACATCTTCATCTTCAGTGGAACTCATCTAATAACAGTATAAAAGCTGTAAATACTACTACCAAAGACTTGAAAGGCGCTTATGCCAAAGCGACCATCTACAACCTGAACGGAAAAGAGGTTGCGGCATATGGACGTACAAAACAGATGGATGTACCGGCAAGTAACATTGCAGAAGCGTTCACGTTAAACTTCAATCCGTACAATTTGGCTTTTGGCAAGAATGTGATAGCTTCTTCATCATCACCATCCAGATCGGCTTCTTTAGTAGCTGACGGAGGGGCAGGCAGTCGTTGGGAAAGTGATGCGAGTGACTCTCAATGGATTTATGTTGACTTGGGTAAGAAAGAAAAAATAGAGCATGTTGTGTTGAAATGGGAAACGGCACGTGCCAAAGAGTACGAGATCCAAGTGTCGAATGATGCGAAGAAATGGAAAACAGTCTATACAAACAAAGATGGACAAGGCAGTACAGATGAGATAAAACTTTCTCCAGTTACTGCACGCTATGTGAAAATGGCAGGAGTTAGCCGTGCCACAGACTTTGGATATTCACTGTATGAATTTGAAATATATGGTAAGAAACAAAAGAATGTTGAGGAACTGACTCCGCTCCATTTCATCCGGTTAGAACTGACTGACGCAAATGGTAATTTGATTTCAGATAATTTCTATTGGAGAAACGGCGTGACAGATCTTGACTATACAGCTTTGAATACATTGCCGGAAGCAGAACTGTCGTGCAAATTAGTTGATAAGTCAATGTTATCCGAAGGGAAGATGAAATTGTCGGTAAAGAATCATTCGAAAACTGTTGCTTGTGCTAACCGGATAAGATTGGTGAATACGGCTACACAAGAAAGAATCCTTCCTGTTATCATGTCTGATAATTATATAACTTTGATGCCGGGTGAAGAGCGGACTATTTCTGTTGAGGCGGAACCGGAAATGTTGAAAGGAGGAGTCAGTGTTTTGCTAAAACAATATGGTAAGGCTGAACAAAAGAAGTTGGATATATGATATACGTAGAAAACTAAGGGGCACCTTTTTAATTTGAACACCAGAAGACATTACCTGTCCTGTCTTCTGGTGTTTTTAATTTCCCTCTATATTGTGCCTGATATATTCAGGAAGAGTAGAAAGTGAACTTTCTTTCTTGAATAACCTGCTTGATTTAATAGACAATGATCAGTTTATTAATCTATTATGTGTACTTGCTTAATATCTTTTGGAACTAACAACAGTTCGTTTCACATACGTGGTCCTATCGCTTCACATACGTGATCCCATTAGCTCACGTACGTAGACCGAACGCTCCACGTACGTGAAACTAAGAAATGTTACTGACAAAGTTTATTAGTCTTGCCTTCTTCATATATTAATGTTACCGACATTTGTTTTATTTGTACCATGATAAATAGTCCTATGTATGAACAGAATGAAGAAAATAAGGCTTTAGAGTTGAATAAATAAGTGAGCATACTTGATTTGTAGTGGGATAGGGGTGACAATAGAAACTTATAAAATTCTATTATCACCCTTATTATCACCAGTTATTATCACCATTACTTGTTTGATTGATAGCTGTTTATCTTTAAAAAGTGACAAGTGACAATAAAAAACTGTTTTTTTCTTAGTGGGAGTTACTTGAAAAATAAAACATTTATTTTAGTGGTTAAGTAAACTTGAATCGTCTTTTTTAATAAGATTCTTTTTTATTCAAAGTTGGAAAAGAGAATGTTTTGAAAGATAAATAATTAAATTTGTAATAAAGTGTATAATCAAATGAATAGTAAAATAAACGTAAAGGTCTTTTTCCTGCTATTTCTAATCTGTGTTTGTTCTAATAGCCTGTACGCACAATCAATTCCACCCTTTAAAAAAGGAGAACGGGTAGTCTTTGTTGGAAATAGTATAACTCATGGTGGACATTATCATTCGTTTGTGTGGTTATATTATATGACTCGTTTTCCAAACAAACCGATTACAATAATGAATGCCGGAATTGGCGGTGAGAGTGCGTGGGATATTAAAGATCGGTTGGACTACGATGTTTTTGACAGAAAACCGACTTATGTAACTCTGACTTTTGGTATGAATGACACAGGGTATGATATTTTCTGGAAGGAGAATGCTAAGGAGTTGTCGGAGCAACGGATTGAAAAATCTTTGGAAAGCTTTCGGGAAATAGAGAAGCGCTTGCTGGCAGAGAATAAAATGACCAAAGTGCTGATAGGTGGATCACCTTATGATGAAACTACGAAATTGAACAGTTTACTTTTTCTTCATAAAAATGATGCTATTTTAAAGATAATTGATGCCCAGCGTAAGGCGGCGAAGAAAAATGGATGGGGATTTGTGGATTTTAATCAGCCGATGGTACAAATAAGTCTGGAAGAGCAAAAGAAAGATTCGACATTCACTTTTTGTAGAGTAGATAGAATCCATCCTGATAATGATGGACAGATGGTGATGGCTTATTTATTTTTAAAGGCGCAGGGACTGGCTGGAGTCGAAGTTTCGGATATTTCAATTGATGCAAATAACAAGAATCTATTAAGTCATAGGAATTGTAAGGTCTCCAAACTAAAGAAAGAAGCTGGTGGTTTAAGTTTTGATTATTTGGCAAATTCACTTCCTTATCCTTTGGATTCTATTCCAAGACATGGTTGGGGAAATAAAAGGTCACAACGTGATGCTATGGATTTGATACCATTTATGAAGGAATTTAATCAAGAACGTTTGCAGGTGACTAATTTAGAAAAAGGACATTATCGGCTGACAATAGATGGATTGTTTATCGATAATGTTTCATCTGGACAGTTGGAAGATGGTATCAATTTGGCCGATTATCCCAATACACCCCAATACCAGCAAGCCATGAAAATCATGTATCTGAATGAAGAACGTTTTGAAGTAGAAAAACGTTTCAGAGAATATTTGTGGACAGAATATTCGTTCTTGAAAAAGGAAGGTCTGCTGTTTGCTGATAATGAGAAGGCGATAAATAAACTTAGGGAGTATTTACCTAAAGATGGTTTTCTGAGGATGAGTTATGAGTGGTATACCAAAGCGATGTATCCTGAGATACGCGAAGTATGGAGTAGATATATGAAGATCATCGTCGATACAATTTATAAAATGAATAAGCCGACAACTCATAAAGTCAAGTTGACAAAGATAGGTTGAGTAATGCATTATCCATTATAAGAGTGTTGGGGTGATGATCCATAGCTGTAATATTCGCAGAAACTTATTTATGAGGAATAAAAAACTGTTACTAGGCATAGGAATAATGTGTTGTCTTTGGTGTTTGCCAAAGATTGTACATGGGAAAGAAAACAAGGTCTCTTTTTCTTTAGTGGAGTTAAAATGTGAGAATATGGTTGATCCTTTAGGGATTGACAACGTTACTCCCCATTTGAGTTGGAAGTTGAAAGGAGATGGGGTGGTGGATGGACAAGCATTTTACGAAATTCAGGTAGCGTCAGATAGTCTTCTATTAATTGGGGGGAAGGCTGACTTATGGAAATCGGGGAAGTTGAAGTCTGATGTTTCTGTGATGGTGCCTTATCAAGGCTTACCTTTGGCTTCGCGTTCTTTATGCTACTGGAGGGTACGTGTCTGGGATCGGAAAAGGCATGTTTCCCAATGGAGTCCGGTGGCGCGTTTTTCTGTTGGTCTTTTGAATAAGGAACAGATACACGGTGTCTATATCGGTTCATCACCGGAAGGAGGCAAGGTTTGTGCTCCTTTACTTCGTAAAAAAGTGCAAATAGGTGAACTGGCAACGACTTTTCTGTATGTGAATTCGCTGGGATATCATGAAGTATATGTCAATGGAAAGAAGGTTACGGAGAATGTTCTTACCCCTGCAGTCTCTCAACTGAATAAACGTTCGTTAATGGTCACTTATGACGTATCTTCTTATTTGAAAGAAGGAGAGAATGACCTGCTGATATGGCTTGGACAAGGGTGGTATAAGAAAACTACTTTTGGTGCTGCTTATGACGGTCCGTTGGTAAAAGCGGAACTGAATATGCTGAGAAATGGAAAATGGGAAGTATTGACTGCAACTGACACTTCTTGGAGGGGACGAGAAAGTGGCTATTCGGATACAGGTAATTGGTGTGCTTTACAATTTGGTGGTGAAAGGGTGGATGGGAGAATAGTGCCGACAGATTTTTCAACTTATTCTCTAGATAAAATGAAATGGTATCCTGTGGTGGAAGTAAATGTACCAAGACACATTGTTTCACCTCAAATGTGTGAAGCTAACAAGATACATCAAACGTTGCAACCTGTTTCTATCAGGAAACTTAGTGAAGATACCTGGTTGGTAGATATGGGAAGAATACAGACCGGATGGTTTGAAATGAAGATGCCGATGTTATCTGCGGGACATGAGGTCACGATGGAATATAGCGATAATCTGACTAAAGAAGGAGAATTTGACAAACAAGGTGAAAGTGATGTCTATATTGCAGGTGGACAGAGGGGAGAATATTTTAGGAATAAATTCAATCATCATGCTTATCGTTATGTCCGTATCTCCAACCTTCCGGCAAGACCGAAAACTGAATGGATAAAATCTCTCCAGATTTATGGCGATTATCGGCAGACTGCGACTTTCGAATGTTCGGATGCTGACTTGAACGCCATTCATAATATGATTCAATATACTATGAAGTGTCTGACATTTAGCGGATATATGGTCGACTGTCCGCATTTGGAGCGGGCAGGCTATGGTGGCGATGGAAATTCGTCTACAATGAGTTTGCAAACAATGTATGACGTAGCACCGACTTTCACAAACTGGATACAAACATGGGGAGATTCAATGCGCGAAGGGGGAAGTCTGGCCCATGTAGGTCCTAATCCCGGTGCAGGTGGCGGTGGTCCGTATTGGTGTGGATTTATTGTACAGGCGCCATGGCGAACGTATGTGAATTACAATGATCCGAGATTAATAAAGAACTATTATCCGAAAATGAAAGAATGGTTCTCATATGTGGATAAATATACGGTGGATGGATTGCTGAAACGCTGGCCTGATACTCAATATCGGGATTGGTTTCTTGGTGACTGGCTTGCACCGATAGGAGTAGATGCAGGAGCACAATCTTCTGTTGATCTGGTAAATAATTGTTTTATCAGTGAATGTTTGGGGACAATGGAAAAAATAGCTCTGATGCTTGGGGAAAAAGAGGAGGCAGAGAAGTTTGCTATGCGCAGGAAGAATCTAAATGAGTTGATTCATCAAAAGTTTTATCATCCGGGTAAAGGTATCTATTCTACAGGTTCACAGTTGGATATGTGTTATCCAATGCTTGTAGGAGCTGTACCGGATTTTTTGTATGATGATGTGAAAAGAAAGATGATGACTGATACTGAAAAGCAGCACAAAGGTCATATTGCTGTAGGGTTGGTAGGTGTCCCAATTTTGACAGAGTGGGCTATTCGTAACAGGGAAGTTGACTTTTTATATCAAATGTTGAAGAAACGTGATTATCCAGGTTATCTGTATATGATAGATAATGGTGCTACAGCGACTTGGGAGTATTGGAGTGGTGAACGGAGTAGGGTGCATAACTGCTATAATGGAATCGGAACCTGGTTTTATCAAGCAATAGGGGGACTTAGAATAGATGAATCGATACCAGGTTATCAACATGTATTTATTGATCCTCAAATACCGAAAGGTTTGACTTGGGCTAAGATGGCAAAAGATACTCCATATGGTGTGATTGTTGTTGACTGGGAATTGACAGATAATATTATGAATCTTCAAGTGGATATTCCAGTTGGGGTTACTGCTACACTCTGTATTCCCGATGAGGCTGTGTCCTGTATGATAGATGGGAAGAATATTCGCATAGAAAAGAAAATGATTCAATTAAAAGCAGGTAATTTTAAATATTATATTTACATGAAATAATAGATACGTATGAAAAAACATTTATTATCAGCGCTTTTAGCGATGTGTCTGGTTACTACGGCTTTTGCCCAGCAAGGGAAAGTGTATGAGACACGTACCGTAAAAAGTAAGATTCTGGGAATGGAACGTAGTTATTCAATTTATTTGCCAGCAGGCTATGACGAAGGAGATGGTAGTTATCCGGTATTGTATTTGCTTCATGGATTAGGAGATAATCATACGGGATGGGTGCAATTTGGGCAGGTTCAGTATATTGCAGATAAAGCGATTGCTGAGGGGAAATCAGCTCCGATGATTATTGTTATGCCAGATGCTGACACGGTTCATAAAGGTTATTTTAACTTGTTGGATGGAACATATAATTATGAGGACTTCTTTTTTCAAGAATTGATTCCGCATATCGAGAAAACGTATAGAGTGCGTGCTGAAAGTCGTTATCGTGCTATCTCCGGTTTGTCTATGGGAGGTGGCGGAGCGTTGTTTTATGCCCTTCATTATCCGGAGATGTTTGTTGCTGCTGCTCCGTTAAGTGCTGTTGGAGGGGCATGGACATTCGATCAGATGAAGAATCAATCAGATTTATCGAAGGTGTCAGAAGAAAAAAAAGCGGAAGTTCTCGGGCAAATGGATATACAAACTATCTTGGAGAAATCTCCGAAAGAAAAGCTAGACCGTATCAAATGGATTCGTTGGTATATCAGTTGTGGTGATGATGATTTCTTATCGGTAACGAACTGTCTTTTACATAACACGTTGTTACAGCATCAGATTGGTCATGAATTTCGTATGAAAGACGGCAGTCATTCGTGGACTTATTGGCGGATGGAATTACCTGAGGTTATGCGATTTGTTTCTAGAATATTTACTCAATATTGAGCGTAAGTAAAGTGATTCTTAACAAAATAGGCTTTGAAGATCAAGTCCTTTTATCGTATGAATTAAAATTTATAGATATTTTTTTATTTCTTTTTAGTGGTATTTGCTTGCTTACTCGTTCTTAATATAAACATTGTTTTTTATGGGTTTATTTTAGGTAAAAGGTTAGGATTGGTGTTTGATTGGTTTTCAAGTTTATCCTCCGGTTAAAATTTGCTCCTCATTGCTCTTACTACAGCCGGAGGGAGCTTGTAAAATACCGTAGGTCAAGATAGGTAGACTGTTTTTTAAAGGTAAAAAGGTTTTGTTTTCAGTTAAAAACAGAAAAATAATGACTAGAATACAAAATCATATGACGAAAATAGTTCGAATATTAGTTTTCGCATTTCTGATGCTTATACCTGTTTGCGGTGTAGCGCAGGATAAAATTAAAATAGCATGCATTGGCAATAGTATAACTGAAGGGGTTGACAATTATCCGACTCCTTTGGCTCGTATGCTCGGAGATCAATATGAAGTTGGCAATTTTGGAAAGTGGGGCCATACTTTATTGCGAAAAGGGGATCATCCTTATATGAGTACCGATGCATTTATCAATGCACAGAAATTTCAACCGAACGTTGTAATTATTAAACTTGGTACAAATGATTCCAAGCCGGAGAACTGGAAATATAAGGATGAATTTGAAACTGATTTAGAGTATATGATCAGCATTTTTCAGAAGTGTGGATCTAAACCAAAAATTATTATATGTCGTTGTATTCCGGCAAGTAATAATTTATATGGGATCCGTAATGAAATAATAAAAGATGAAATTTATCCGATACAAAAGAAAGTAGCTAGGAAGTTTCATCTGAAATTGGTAGATCTGTATAGCCCATTAGAACATAAAGTTGATTCAACTTGCTATGTATGGGATAATGTACATTTGAATAAGAGCGGTTCGCTTATATTGGCGGAGCATATATATAAAGCTATTACAGGTAAAAAAGCTCCTAAATTGGAAAATGCATTTGCTAACTAGAAGAAAAATCATACTATAAAACGACACATGAGGCGATATATTTATTTTGTTTTTTTATTATGTTGTGCTGTTAATCTATTGTTAACTAGTTGTGTACGACAGAAATATGTTGTAATGGATATGGTACACCATAATCCGGGTGAGGCTATGACGGAATCGAAGTTTCTCGATCCTTCTTTTTTGAAAAAAAATGAATATGGAGCAAAAGTTTTTTTCTTGTTTGAGGCTGCACAGTTTGGAATTGATTGGAAGAGTTTTGATCCTTCTTTATTCCCGGATACGACTGAAGCCGGACGTTGGGTGGCAGAAAAAGCAGAAATAATACATAAAAAATATGATGCAGCAAAAAAGGAAGACCTTCAAGTATACTGTATGCTTGATATGTTAGTACTTCCTTCTTTGCTGGTAGAAAAACATAGAACAGAACTTACTAACGAACAAGGAAAACTTGATATATCGAAACCTTACACTCAGCTTTGTATTCGTGAATTGATGAAGGAAATGTTTGAAACGTTTCCACAATTGGATGGATTAGTGATTCGTACTGGAGAAACTTACCTGCACGATGCTCCTTATTATGTAGGCAATCATCCAGTACAAAATGGTATGTATGATCATATTACGTTAATTAATTTGTTACGGGAAGAGGTTTGTGAAAGACGTAATAAGAAGTTGTTTTATCGTACATGGGATATGGGGCAATTGCATTCGATCCCTAAATATTATTTGTCCGTTACAGACAGTATAGAGCCACATCCAAATCTTTATTTCTCTATCAAGCATACCATGACGGATTTTTGGAGATCAGCAATTACTGATCCTGATATGAATTATAATACAATGGATAAATATTGGTTGGAAGAATCAGGACAATATGGTGTTCCTTTTAATCCTTGTATAGGTATTGGTAAACATCAACAAGTAGTTGAAGTGCAATGTCAACGTGAGTATGAAGGAAAGGGAGCACATCCCAATTATATAGCTAAAGGAGTAATTGATGGTTTTGAAGAATTTAAGAAATCTAATATAAAGAAGCCGTATTGTTTAAACCAAGTGAAAGATAATCCCTTATTTAAGGGTGTTTGGACTTGGTCACGTGGCGGTGGCTGGGGAGGTCCTTATATCAAGAATGAGTTTTGGATCGAATTAAATGCTTATGTCATCTCACATTGGGCTAGTAATCCTTTGAAAACAGAAAAAGAAATACTATATGATTTTGTAAAAGCAAAAGGGCTTCCCGAGTCAGAATGGGAGATGTTCCGTCGACTTTGCCTATTATCAGAAGATGGAGTGATAAAAGGGCAATATAGTACTATGGGAGATACTTATGTTAATTGGACACGTGATGACACCATAACGGGAGATGTATATCAAAAGAGTTATTTTGATCGTATGATTGAAAGAAATCAAGTAAATGCTTATCTGAAAGAAAAGGAAGAAGCTGTCCGTATTTGGAAGGAAATAGAACTGATATCTCAAAAACTACATTTTCCCTCAGAAGAATTGAATCATTTTATTCGTATTTCCTGTTCGTATGGACGCATTAAATATGAGCTTTTTGCTGTTTCGTGGCAGATTATGCTATGCGGTTATGTGGCAGATACAACAAAAAAGTCTTTTAACCGGATAGAGATGGATAAATATATTACTGCATTTGATGATTTGTGGAAAGAATGGAACGACCTATCTCTAGAAAACGATAATTGCCCTTCAATGTATAAGATTTCTTCTAACTTTTTTGGTTTTCCTGTAGGTATACAAGAGACCATTGATAAATACAGGAAATAGTTTTCGTTTTTTCTTCTTATATGTTATAGAATATAAAAAATAAATGAATATTACTTAGTGGTTAGTATTATTCTAGTCGTCTTATTATTAATAGTAGCAAAAAGTATGAGAAAGAAACATAAAATAACGAAAGTGAAATTATGATCATTATTATTATATAAATTCTTAAAAACGGTATTTTCTATGAGAAACTTATTACAAAAATGTTTTAAATGGCAGTGGCTTGTCTGCTTGGCTGTAGGCTGCTGCTTTTCGTCTTGTAAAGATGATGAAGAGTCAACTTCGGGCTATGATCCGAATAAGCCGATTGTGTTGACTGATTTTTATCCGCCCGAAGGAAAACTTGCAACTCAAGTTATTCTTAATGGATCGAATTTTGGGGATAGTAAGGAAAATGTGAAGGTCTTTTTCAATGATAAAGAGGCTTCTGTCATTTCTGTGAAGGATGATAGAATGTTGGTATTGGCTCCTAAACGTGCATCTACAATAGAGGACCCAGAATGTGTGGTTAAAGTACAAGTACATGAACAAATAGAGGAGTACAAGCAGACATTTGATTATTATATCCAGACTACTGTGACTACGTTAGTGGGAGGAAGTACATCGGCACAGGTGAATCCAACAGGAACTATACCACTATCTGAAGCACAATTTAGAGCAAATATTGATAGGTGTATTTGTGTAGATCAGGATAAAAATGTTTTCTTTTTAGTAGATAATGATGGAAAGTTTGCTGCATTTATGTTAAATGAGGAGGCTGATAAATTAATATCTCTAAAGTCAGATATTAATGCGTTGTTTAACTCTCCTGTTTTGGGGTATAACAGTAAGGATGATATTGTCTATCAATTCTGGGCTAATAGAGATAGTCATGAAGTTTATTATTTTGACCCTAAGACGGATTATGCACCAACTACAGCTATAAGTTCTATTTCATGGGATGATCCAAATTTTCCAAATATTGAAGGATTTGGAGTATGGGCAGCCAAGTGTAATTTTACAATGGGACCAGATGGAAAAATGTATTCAAGAATGTTAGGTGGAAATCTGGTACGGATTGATGTAGAGAATGCTAGAGGAGAGAATCTAACGAATGGGGATTTGGTTGGAACCAAGGATGGTAGTGCTTATGGACTTGTTTTCGATCCTCAAGATGAGAATGTTTTTTATTTCTCAAATAATGATAAGCATTGTATTTATAAATATGATTTACGTACTAAAGAATGTGCATGTTGGGCTGGTCAAGAAGGTAAAAGTGGATATTTGGATGGACCAATAGGACAAGCTATGTTTAATAAACCTGGACAGATGTGTGTCGATTCAGAAGGTAATATAATTTTGACTGATACCGAAAATCACTGTATTCGTAAGATAACAATGAGTACAGGTTATGTATCTACATTAGCAGGAAAACCCCAAAATTCAGGTTATGTAAATGGTAGTGCAGAAGATGCTCAATTCAAAAAGCCATTGGGAATTTGTATTGATAACGACGATGTAATGTATATCGGCGACTCAGAGAATCGTGCTATTCGTCGATTAGCTGTCGAATAAATAATTAGTGAAACTTTATATTTAATATAATATGAATCGAATATTTGTAATTTTTGCTTTGCTTCTTGCGTTTGTAGCACAAGTACATGCACAGAAAGAGCAAAGCTTTATGTTGACTGGTACAGTCTTCGATGAATTTAATGAACCAGTTCCGGGAGCAAATGTATATGTTAAAGATAAACCAGGTGTGGGAATAACAACTAATATTGATGGTAAATTTCGGTTAAAGGTAAATATATATGATATAGTGGTTGTGTCTTTTTTGGGATATGAAAACTATGAGCAACGTTTGACGAATAAAATTGACAATGTTAAAGTTACCTTAAAACCGGCTACGGAGAATATTGATGAAGTAGTTGTAGTAGGTATGGGTACGCAGCGAAAGGTCAGTGTTGCTGGTGCAATTACAACGATGGATCCAGCGCAACTAGAGGTTCCTGCTACAAATATAGTTAATACACTAGCAGGTCGTGTTGCAGGTGTGATTGGAGTTCAATCTAGTGGTGAACCGGGCAAAAATATTTCCGAGTTTTGGGTGCGCGGAATTGGTACGTTTGGTGCTAATAGTGGTGCATTAGTGTTGATTGATGGTTTGGAAGGTAGTTTGAGTCAGATAGATGCTGCCGATGTTGAAAGTTTTTCTGTTTTGAAAGATGCTGCGGCTACAGCGGTGTATGGTAGTCGAGGTGCAAATGGTGTAGTATTGGTAACGACGAAGCGTGGTTTGGAGTCCAAATTGAAGATCAGTGGTCGTGCTAATATGACAATCTCACATTTAAAACGTTTACCTGAATATGTTAATGCCACTCAATATGCTGAAATGGCAAATGAAGCTTCTGTTGCAACCGGATTATCTCCTATTTATAACAAGACAGAAATGGATATTATAAAATATGGCTTAGATCCGGATCTGTACCCAAACATTGACTGGCAAGATGTTATTTTAAATCCCAATTCTTTCCAGCAAACTTATTATGTAAGTGCTCAAGGTGGTAGCAGTGTTGCCCGTTATTTTGCAAGTTTAGGAATGTCGAAAGAATCTGCGGCTTATAATCCATCCAAAGATAGTAAATACAATAAAGGTGTAGGCTATGATACTTATAATTATCGTTTGAATTTGGATATAGATTTGACTAAAACAACTAAAGTCTATATTGGAACAACTGGCTATATGTCGGTGAATACTCGCCCGAGCATGGGGGAATATTCTAGAGGAGTCAGTTTGACAGATTGGCTATGGAGTTCACAGGCAAAGACTACTCCAATAAGCTATCCATTACGCTATTCAAACGGATATTATCCTGCTGCAGGAACTAAGGATGAAATATCTCCGTATGTTCTATTGAATTATACAGGTAATGCTAGAGAACAGAATACCAGGAATTTAGTTACTTTAGGTATTACACAGGATTTGTCGATGATTACTAAAGGGCTATCAGCTAAAGTACAGGGATCATGGGATACACAAAGTTTATTTGGAGAAGCACGCTATAAAATGCCAGAACTAAATGAAGCTTTGAAGGAGCGTAACCCTAATGGAACCTTGAGTTTTGAGAAAATAGCTGATGAGAAAACCGTTACATATAGCAGTGCTGCTTGGGTTTGGAGGAAGCTATATTTAGAGGCAAATGTTAATTATGACCGTACCTTTGGCGATCATCGTTTAGGTGGTTTACTGTTTTATTATATAGAAGATACATCTGAAACTGGTGCAGATAAAAGTATGAATGCTATACCAAAGCGTTATCAAAGTCTTTCGGGCCGTTTTACATATGGTTTTAAAGATACATATTTTTGGGATTTGAACTTTGGTTTGAATGGATCTGAAAACTTTGAACCAGGTAAACAATATGGATTCTTTCCGGCAGGAGCTTTCGCATGGGTACCATCTTCATATGAATTTATACGTGAAAATGTAAGTTGGTTGAATTTTCTCAAGCTTCGCGTTTCTTATGGTGTTGTTGGTAATGACCGCATCAGTTCTAGACGTTTTCCTTATCTGACCCTAATAAAAGAAGAAAATGCTTCAAATCCTTGGGGAGGGACTGGTAGCTTAACAGAAGAACAAGTTGGTGCCAATAATTTGATGTGGGAAAAAGCAAAGAAATTTGATGTTGGTATGGATCTGCATTTGTTTAAAGATAAATTTACTTTGACTTTAGATTATTTTAAGGATACACGAGATGGTATTTTTCAGGAACGTAAACAAATTCCTGATTATGTAGGTTTGATTCAAATGCCTTATGGTAATATAGGTCGTATGAAAAGCTGGGGTGCTGATGGAAATATGGAATTCTATCAACAGATAGGAAAGGATGCACATGTGATATTACGTAGTAATTTTACTTTGAGTAAGAATAAGATATTAAATTGGGAAGATACAAAGAAGCCTTATACATATTTGGAAAATAATGGTTATGCCAATAATGTACAACGTGGATTTGTTGCTATGGGATTGTTTAAAGATCAACAAGATGTAGAAATGAGTCCTACACAATTTGGTACGGTACGTCCTGGTGATATTAAATATCGAGATATAAATGGTGATGGTAAAATTACTGATGATGATAAAGTTCCTTTATTTGCTTATTCAGGGGTACCACAGTTGATGTATGGTATTGGTGCTGAGTTTCGTTATAAAAGTTGGACACTAAATGTCTTGTTCAAAGGGACAGGACGTAATAAGTTCTTATATGGCGGTTCGGATGGTAGAAACTTCGATGGATACATGCCATTTAATCAGAAGGATAAAGGAAATATAATGACAATTGCTTATAATCCGGAGAATCGTTGGATTTCTGCTGAATATTCAGGAAATCAGGCTACAGAGAATCCAAATGCTCGTTTTCCACGTTTGTATTATGGAAAAAATGAGAATAATACGAAACCTTCTACATTTTGGATGGGTGATGCCCGTTACTTGCGTTTACAGGAATTGAGCTTGGCATATAATCTAAAAGTTCCTGCATTACAACGTATTTTGGGCATTAATTCCATGAATATTCAGTTGATGTGTGAAAATTTGGCAGTATGGGATTCTGTAAATATATTCGATCCAGAACAAGCGACATCTTGTGGACAGGCTTATCCTTTACCTGCACGTTATTCATTGCAGCTATATTTGAATTTCTAATACGATGTATAAACTTAATAGAAATTAGTTCATGAAAAAATATTTTATATTATCGGTTCTGTTATTGGTATCCGGCTTTTTTGCTTCTTGTAATTATTTGAATATAGATGATTATTTTGAGGATACCTTTCAAGAAGATTCTATTTATGCAAATAAGCGTAATATTGAACGTTATTTTAATGGGGCTGCTGCTCTGCTTCCTGTTGTCGATAAAATTTGGGAATATGGGAACACTCCTGGAGTTACAGGTTCAGACGAGGCTGTGAGCTGTGGTGATTGGAATGGTATGGTTGTTATACAATTCTCTGGAACGAAGTTAATGAATAATGAGATTACTTCTAGTTCAATGGGCGGTTGGACATGGGATTTCAATATTTGGCCTAAATGTTATAAGGTGATTCGTAAGGTGAATACTATATTGCCACATATTGATGGTGTTCGTGATATGAATAGTTTTGAAAGAATGGAATTTCGTGCAAAATGCCGTTTCTTAAGAGCTTATGCATATTATTTAATTTTGCAACAGAATGGTCCAATGATTTTGTTAGGTGATGAAATTGTTAGTAATAATGAGGAAGCGGAGTATTATGCAAGAACGCGTAATACGTATGACGAATGTGTGGATTATATTTGTTCAGAATTTGATGAAGCTGCTAAAAACTTACCTGATGCTACCACTTCGATGGATCAATATATTCCTACAGAAGGAGCTGCCTTAGCTTTAGCTGCTCGTGTGAGATTACAAGCTGCTAGCCCATTATATAACGGTGGAGAGGCAGCCCGTAGATTTTTTGGTGATTTTACCCGTTGTACAGATGGAGATCATTATGTTTCTCAATCATATGATGAACGTAAGTGGGCACTTGCTGCTGCGGCTGCGAAGAAGGTTATTGATTTAGGACGATATCAATTATATACTGTTGCTGCTTCTACTGATGCTGAACATCCTGAATCAGGGAATTATGGTACATATGTAGTCACTCTACCGCAAGAGGTTCCTACTGCAGAATTTCCAAATGGTGTAGGGATGGGAGATAAAAAAGTCGTAGATCCGTATCGCTCTTATGCCGAAATGTTTAATGGAGAGCTTGCTATTAATCAAAATCCGGAGTTCATATGGTGTAGTTCTACAGCGCAGGTTAGTAGCCATATGGGTTACGTATTCCCATTGAATTTTGGAGGATCTTCTTGTTTATGTGTACCTCAGCATATAGTAGACCAATTTTATATGGCAGATGGGCGTGATATTAAAAATTCTAGTAGTGCATATCCGTATATATCCCGTCCTTATGATAAGACTTGTGTGACGACAGAAGACAAAGTTTTATCTGAAGGTTATAAAATCAGCCAAGGAACATATTTGGCATATACTAATCGTGAACCACGTTTCTATGTGAATATTGGTTACTCACATGCTTGGTGGGCGATGGGATCTACTACTGAAAGTGCTAAGAAAAATGTTAATATTGATTATTGGAATGGAGCTAATTCTGGTAAAAATCATTCTAATAATAATGTTTATAATATAACTGGATATACTTCTCGAAAATATATCAATCCACAAGATGCTATGAGTGGTAGTGGGGCGCGTCAAAAAGATAAGTCATTTCCGATTATTCGATATGCAGAAATATTGCTTGCTTATGCAGAAGCCTTGAATAATTTAACTCAAGCATATGAAATTGATGGTCAGACTTATACTCGTGATACAGAAGCTATCAAATATTATTTTAATCAGATACGTTATCGTGCTGGTATTCCGGGATTAACAGCGGATGATTTGATTACAGTGGAAGCTTTTAATAAAGTTGTTCAACGTGAACGTTTGATTGAGTTATTTTGGGAAGGACAACGTTATTATGATATTAGACGCTGGGGAATTGTTGAAGATTTAGAAAGGGAACCTTTAATGGGGTTAAATGTAGAACAGGCTGAATGGGAAGGATTCTATCAGCCCACTGTCATTCAGTATAAATCAATAATTGAACGTGATTTCAAACCTAAGATGGTATGGTTACCTTTACATTTGGATGAGATTAGAAAGGTTTCTGTTCTTGATCAGAATCCTGGTTGGGATAAATAAAATTTTAAATGTATAAACTATGAAATATAGAAATTTTACAAATAAATTGATGCTTATGGTAGGTGTGACAGCTACTGCTGTTCTCACATCCTGCGAGCAAGAGTTTTATCAGGATGAACAGTATCGTAAGGAAATTTATATTGTTAGTGGAGAAGATAATATTTTCCAACGAGAATTTTCTTTCGGCGGGGAGGAAATAGGATACCTTTCTGTTTATGCAAGTGGTACAACTCCAATTGAAAAAGAAGTGATGGTAGAACTGGAAAGGAATGAAACTGTATTATCGGACTATAATCAAAAGAGATATGGGGATAATTACAAAAACTATGTCCTGGAGTTACCAGATACTCATTATAAAGTAGATGATTGGAGTATAAAATTATATCCAAATGCAAATTCATCTTATTCTTTATTTCCAATTAAAGTAAATATTGATGGGTTGGAACCTGAAGATAATTACTTTCTTCCTTTAAGAATAGCTTCTGTTTCTGACTATATGATTTCTTCTGCAAGGAGGAATGTATTGATGCAGATACTTATGAAAAATGATTATGCAACGACTAAGGAGAAAAGCTACTATACTATGAATGGAACAAGATTGAGAGTAGCTAAAGATACTTGGGAACCTTTGGACAAAAAGAATAATGCTCCAGATTATAAACCAATAAATGCCACAAAGTTAGTTGCTCCAGTTACGGAATATGGTATTCGTATTTTAACGGGATCTACACTTACATCGGATAGAAAAGAACTCCGTAAACAAGGGATTGTTGTTACGGTCCATCCTGAGGAGATGATTGATGTTCCTGTTATCGGGAGTAATGGGTTGCCAACTGGAGAATATATCCAATGTCAAAAAGTGACATTAGATAAATGGTATAATGTAAATGGTGGAATTACAGTGTTAAATATTGAGGATACCCCATCATATTATAATCCAGAGAAGAAAGAGTTTACGTTGAATTATCGTTATAATTATAACTCGAATGATTGGTATGAAATGAAAGAGGTGATGTCTCCAGTGGCTATTGCTAACGAAAATAATTGAGTGGCTGATAATAAATGATAAATCTTATGAAAACAAGAAATATATATAGTCTTCTATATGTAACTTTCGTTGCAGTGGTGTTAGTTGCATGCAACGATTATGACGCAGCGCAAACTGCATATGAAGAAATAGTGGATAGTGATGTAACGACTACTCCTCCAAATATAGATTCGGCATGGGAATTACAGCTAATTCCTAATGTAGGTCAGCATAGTGGTGAGGTTTTTGTTTATAAAGACAAAAAGTATGATAAGTTATTTACTCGCACATTAGGATGGAATGGTGGAATTGGTGTGCAATCTACATCATTGTCTGATGGAAATGTTCTATGGGCTTTTAATGATAGCTATTTTGGAGTTGTAGATGCTGAAACAAGAGCAAGAGGTAATTGTAATTTCCCACATAATAGTATTATGGTCCAAACGACTGTTGGTGGTAGTCTTGGAGAAACGGATGATGATCTAAGATGGTTAGTTGATTATATACAAACTAATGATCCTGATGGAGAAGGTTATTATCAGGCGTATACACACATAGCTCCAGATGAGACTATTATGGAAGAAACAGATGAAGAGCATTTCTATCAGATAGGTGGTGCTACGATATTTGATAATAATGGAGTTAAAGAACTTCAAATGTTGTGGGGGGAAATGGATAATCATGAAGGTAAAATGACTCGAACTGGTACCTGTTTAGCTGTTTACAGTTTGGAAGGACAGCCGGGTAATAGTACTTATCTTAAAAGAATTAGTAAAAACGAAGAATTCAATACAGATGATGTTGGCTATGGTTCTACTATATGGAAAGATGAAGATGGACATATTTATCTTTATGTAACAGAGAATAACAGACCATTAGTTGCTCGCACCACTACTCATGATTTAACTTCTGAGTGGGAGTATTACATACGTGATTTAAGTGGTAACTTTATGTGGCAAAAGATGTATCCGACGAAAGAGGAGAGAACTCGCTCTACTATAATGGAAAATAATTATGTATGTAGTATGCCACAGATCTTTAAAAAAGGAGATTACTACTATATGATAGGACAAGCCGTATCTTATGGTCATTCTGTTTATTTATATCGTGGTGAGACGCCTTATGGACCTTTTACAGATCAAAAAATTTTGTTTAATGTCCCTTATGCTGTGGATAAGATAGGTAATCAGTATTATAAAAATTTGCTTAGAGTAAATTTGCATCTAGAACTTGCACGAGAAGGTGAATTAGTATTTTCTACTAATACTGATGCTGATACTGCTGGAGATAATTTTGATTTTCCGGGTAGTGCTGACTTTTGCCGTCCTTATTTTTATCGTGTTTTCAATTGGGAAAGTATATATGATGAAGATGAGTGATAGCTACTGACGAATTCATCTTGGTAAATTGATTTAGAAAGTCATTTCTTCATAAAAGGGAGAAATGACTTTCTTTTTTAATATGTTCTGAGCTTTCCTGCATACAAGTAAATTTATTAATAAAAAACATGTAATTGTTTTAGTGGTATATCATTTTTAAATCGTCATTAGATAAATAACAATAAAGTAGTACACATATTAAAAAGAACTAATAATAATGAATATTACCGTTTTTAGAGTTTATCAACTAAATTTATTAACCGCTATTTCTATGTATATGAAAAGCTTATTTTATTTATTCCTATCTATTGTAGGTGCGTGGCTTTTTTCGTCTTGCTCAGATGATTTTCTGGGTGAGACAGAAACCACGGACTTAGATCAGGCAACCGTATTCGCTGATAGTACTTATACGGCAGATTTCTTAAACCAGATTTATGTGGATATTGGTTTTGATATCCAACATAATCGGTATAAAGATCAGTATAATGATCATGGAGGATTGCAGACTAGTTGTGATGAAGCTGCGTATAAAGCTAGTACCGGGCTTACGACAGATGTAATGTTCGCTACTGGAACAGTCAATCCTGTTACTATTTCTGAGGACGATGTATGGAGAATTGCATATCGAAATATTCGTCGAGTAAATGTGTTCTTTAAATATGCAGATGGATCCCGAATGGCTGAAGCGGCAAAGGAAGAGTATAAAGCAGAAGCACGCTTTTTGCGTGCTTGGTATTATGCAATGCTATTAAGACATTATGGTGGTGTGGCTTTAATTGGTGATGATGTTTATGAAACTGTAGAAGAAGCAATCAAGGAGCGTAACTCTTATGCGGATTGCGTTGAGTATATCGTGGATGAAGCTAATAAAGCTGCAGAAACATTGCCAGTTGAAAGAAGTGGAAACAAATTTGGACGTGTAACCCGAGGAGCTTGTAAAGCCTTAATTTCACGTGTACGTTTGTATGCTGCTAGCAAATTATTCAACGGTAGTGATTTTGCGCCTGCTGATTTTCCAAAAGAATTGTTAGGGTATCCTACTTATGATAAGGAGCGTTGGAAAATTGCTGTAGATGCTGCCCTTGATGTGATAAAGATGAAACAGTATGATTTGTACATTCGTAATGAAGATGAGAATAATGAGGCTTATCCGGGATGGGGATATTATGCACAGTTGTTACCTGCTGATTATTATGGAAAAGTGGGAACGGAGGTTTATTGCGGTACAATCTTTGAAAAGAAAGCAGGAGCTAGTATAGATACAAACCGATGGTTTGCTCCTCCTAGTACAGGAGGAAATGGTATTGGAGGGTATGTTTATCATGATTTGGCTGAACTTTTCCCAATGGCAGATGGCACACCGACTAAGGATAGTCCAGATTATGACCCTACGAATCCTGCTAACAAACGTGACCCTCGTTTCATGTTCACTGTTACTTATGATGGATGCATAATGAAGAGTAATATGCAGGATACTGAAATTAATATATCTGTGGGAACACAACAGGACGCTATCTATCGAGGGACTCCGACAGGGTATTATACACATAAATTCTTGAAATTCGGTTCAATGGCAAATCAAATGCTTTATGGAGGTTCGCAAGCACGACCATTGATGCGTTATACTGAAATTTTGCTGAATTATGCAGAAGCTGCTAATGAATATTATGGACCTGATCATAAAGATGTACTAGGAGATCAAGAAATTAGCCCATATATTGTATTGAGAAAGATACGTGAGTGTGCTGGCATAGAGCCTGGCGAGGATGGAACATATGGAATTAAAAATAATATGAGCCAGGCTGATATGACAGAAGCTATTCGGTTGGAACGTCGGTTGGATTTAGCGTTTGAAGGACATCGTTTCTTTGATGTACGTCGTTGGATGATTGCTGAAGATACAGATAATAGGATGATGCATGGTTTTGAAATCACAAGAAATGGTGAGCGGAAGACAGGAAGAATCATTGATACTCGTCAGCATACCTTCCGTAAAGCGATGTATTTTTATCCAATACCTTATAAAGAGACTGTGAAATCACCGGATTTGTTGCAGAATCCTTATTATGAATAGGAATGATTGTTATATTAAAAATAAGAAATATGAGATTTAAAATACAAACTACGGTTTTACTTTTCGTCTTATTAGGTACTGTGAGTGCTTGCAATACATTTAAAGATGAAATAGCTCCTGATTCTTATATGGAAGTACCAAAGCAGTTAGATGGGAAGTGGCAATTAAAAACTGTTGTACGCAATGGAACGGATATATCTGAAGTGATGGACTTTAGTCAGTTTCGTCTGATTATGAATAAAGATAATACATATAATATTGAAAACTATCTCCCTTTTTTAGTAAAGAAAAATGGTACATGGAGAATTGATAATTTGACATATCCTTTTTTCTTAACTTTTCAGGAGGAAGGTGCTGAAAGAGAAGCTATAACTGAAATCACTTACCCGATTGTACAAGGGAAACGCCATATAACCCTTACAATTAGTCCGGGATGCTCGAGCAACTCTTATGTTTATTCTTTTGAAAAAATAGAAGAATGATTTAAAAAGAAAAGCTTATGAAATATTATTTTAAAAAACATAGAATAAAAATCTTTTTTTTGTTGGTACTTTCCTTAATAGTCTTTGGATGTTCCTTTTTGATTAAGGAGGTAAATGTTAAACAAGAGAACGAGGCCGGAGAGATGGTTGCCTATATTAAGGCTGGTGAAATTGCAACTTTTACGTTTAGTGGAGAAATAAACATCGATGGTGATGCAAGCAATGAAACGTTTATTGTTGGATTCTTGGCTCCAAGAAGTTGGAATGTACGTCAGAATGCAACTGTGACATACAGAGAAGATAGGTATGAAACGGAAGTGGATCACAAAATGACAGTAATTCCAGATACTGAACAGCCTGCAAATTATAAAGGTATGAGTTGGTCAGCGGCATTGAAAAAAAAATATGGTGTACGAGGCAATGTCTTGAACGATATGGAATGGATTGCATTTAAATCGGATAACTATCCTAGTGTAAATGGAACAATACATTATACAGTAACAATTAAGTGTAATTCAGGAAAAAGCAACTTAAAATTCCGACCAAGTTTTTTTATCAATCACTCTAGTGATGGGATTGGAGGAGACGAGGCTCATTATTCTGTTAAGGATGCTGATGATTGCTTTGAAGTGGTAGAAGGATCAGGTACTGTGATTGATTTTTGTTCTACGCACTATTATCAAATTGAACCTTTGTCTGCTTTACAAGATGATTATGTAACATTCACTTTTCAAGGGGATATTAATACCAATGAATTGATAAAAGCTGAGAATGTGTATATAGAAGCTACTGCTTATACGATAGAAGGAAAGATATATACAGTCAATGAAAAGAGTGCGAAAACACTAATGAAAAGAGAAACGAAATTGCCAAGATATAATGTAACTCTTTGGCCTGGTGGATTTTTTAACATTCCGGACGGTGAAACAATTTCTCGTATAGAGTATATTTTCACAAATGAAGATGGAACAGTATCTATTTCCCAGTCAGATGACAGTAGAGATAATGAAGGAGAAGAGGTAGAAGAAGGAATAAAAGAGCCTTTCGTATTCGAATTTCAATGTGAATAGAGTTTAACCTTAAAAAAAGATTATATGCGTAATATTTTGAATAAAAGAAATAGTCGGTACTGTTTCACATGTTTTGTAATGTGGCTACTACTTGGCTTGGGACATTTGAATGCGGTGGCTCAAGAAGCAGGAGGAACGGCTAATATTACAGGTAAGGTAATCGATCAATATGGCAATCCTGTCTCGGGTGTTGTAATCACGATGAAGAATACTGATTTTAAGACTGTGACAGGTGATGATGGTACTTTTGAATTTCAGTATAAGAAGGGTGATATGCTTCGTTTTTCTCATCCAGGTTTTTTACATAAGGAAATTAAGGTGAACAAGCTAAGAAATCAGGAACGTATTTTTAAAGTAACGTTGACAGAAGAGTTCGTGAAATTTCCAGATGTAATAAATGGACCTTATGATACGAAAGATAAAGCAAGCTATTTAGGTTCAGCTGCTACGGTTTATACAGATCAGGTTAGTTCATTGATGGGAACTACTATTCTTCCTTCATTACAAGGGCGTTTACCAGGACTAGATATTGTACGTACTCGTGGTGCACGTAAGAGTCAAATTGAATCCAGTTCTTCTGGAACCATCTTTAACTTTAATAGCCCTACATTGGGTAAAGAGGCATATAGTGATAATACGGAATTTAATGTTCTATCACGCCACAATGCACCGGTGGTGGTAGTGGATGGTGTGCAAAGAGAATTATATTCTATTGATCCTGATGCTATTGAATCGGTATCAATTCAGAAGGATGCTTTGTCATCTATGTTTTTGGGGATGCGCAGTTCCCGTGGTGCATTAGTAATTACTACTAAAGATCCTATCAAACAGGGATTTCAGTTATCATTTACTGGACGGTTTGGTGTGCAGAGTTCAGTGAAAAAACTAAATCCGCTGTCTACTTCTCAATATGCTTATTTATTGAATGAGGCGTTGCTGAATGATGGTAAAAATCCCTTTTATTCTTATGATGACTTTATTAAGTTTCGTGATCATTCCAGTCCGTATACACATCCAAGTGTGAACTGGTGTGATGAACTGATGAACAAAAATTCGACTACTCAGTCTTATAATTTGAATGCTACAGGCGGTAACAAGTATGCACAATATTTTATTAGTGTAGGCTATGTAGGTGAAAATGGATTATTTAAAAATCCAGGTGGAGATGCTCACGATACAAATATGACATTTGATCGTTATATGATTTCTTCTAAAGTGAACATCAATATTACTGATGATTTGACTGCAAAAGTTACTTTGATGGGACGTATAGAAGAAGGTACCCAACCAGGAGGGACTGGAAATGGGTATGATGATATTCTCAGTTCAATTTATTCTACTCCAAGTAATGCATATCCTGTGACAAATCCAGATGGATCATGGGGAGGTAGTCAGTCGTTCAATAATAATTTGTTATCGCAGACTATTAACTCTGGTTATATAACAGATGGGGCTCGGGATGTATTGGGAGCTATTAATTTGCGCTATGATTTTGGTAAGTTAGTTAAAGGCTTGTCTGTTCGTATGGTAGGTAGTGTAACTTCTCAGAATCGTTCGACTACGAAACGAACAAAAACTTCCGAAGTTTTTGATTATACTATTGATAAGGATGGCAATGACGTTTATACTCGGTATGGAGAAAAGAAAACGCAATCAAATTCATTTAGTTCTGTGTCTACCTATCGGCAGATGTATGGTCAGCTTGCTGTTGATTATGAACGTCAATTTGGTAAGCACAAATTTAAGGCCAGTGTTCTAGGAGATACGCGAAATACTCTTACTAACTGGGATCTTCCTGAATATCCATCAAATATTATAGGTGATGTCTCTTATGATTATGCGGAGCGATATTTTGCACAGGTAGCATTAAGTGAAAGTTATTACAATCGTTATGCTCCAGGCAGAAGGTGGGGAACCTTTTACGCTTTCGGTTTAGGATGGGATATCAGCAAAGAGAATTTTATGGAAAACTGTGAGTGGCTGAATCAACTAAAGATACGCGGTGTGTATGGTAAGACAGGTAATGGTATGAATAATGCTGGGTATTATACGTATTATCAGACTTATTCCTCAGGAGGTGATGATTATCGGTTGGGGACTAATTTAGGACAAAGTTCAGGAAGTTTTACAGAAAAAGATAAACTGGCAAATTTATATCAAACGTGGGAAAAAGGCAATAAACTGAATATTGGTGTAGATATAGCTTTGTTTAACAACAAATTACAGGTAACTGCTGATTATTTTAATGATAAATATTATGACTTGTTGCAGGCTCGTGGAAAAAGTATCGAACTAATTGGCCAGAATTATCCAGATGAAAATATTGCTAAAGAACGTTGGTATGGAGGCGAATTCTCAATTACCTATCAAGATCACGTTGGCGATTTTAATTATTATGCATCTGCTAACTGGAGTTGTGAGCAAAGTAAAGTGTTATATAAAGATGAACAAAAAGTGCCTTATGAATATCTGCGTACTACAGGTAAACCCAAAGGGGCAATCTTCGGTTTGGTAGCAGAAGGTTTTTTCACTTCTCAAGACGAAATTACAAAGAGTCCTGTAATTGAAGGATTTAACAATATTCAGCCTGGTGATATCAAGTACAAAGATCAGAATAACGATGGAGTTATCAATGACTTTGATAAGGTAATGATTGGTGGCGATAAACCACTCTCTTATTTTGGTATTGATTTAGGTTTCGAATGGCGTGGATTAGAATTCTCAATGTTTTGGCAAGGAGTGTACAATAAAGATGTTTTAATGAGTGATTGGAATTTATTGGAAGGTTTTCAAACTCAAGGACAAGTTTATGGACAGGCATATGAGAATATGCTGGATCGATGGACTCCAGAAACTGCTGCTACTGCAACTTTCCCGAGGTTGAGTGCTGGTGGTAATAAGTATAATCAAGGCAATGGCTGGGGCTCTTCTTTTTGGTTACGTTCCGGTAATTATATTCGGTTGAAAAATGTTAGTTTAGGATATAACTTACCTGATTCATTCTGTCGTAATTATTTAGGTGGAGCACGTGTGAAAGTTTTCGTAAGTGGACAAAACTTATTCACAAAAGCTGCTAATGAACTCGTTGATCCCGAAGTTAGCTTCGGTAACTATCCGCTACAACGTTGCATCAGCACAGGTATTAATGTTAAATTCTAATATACTATGATATCTATGATACGAAATAAATATTTGACGCTAATCGGAGTTGGATTGTTGTTTACAGCTGTATCCTGTACCGATGGGTATGAACCAGAGCCAGTTGAACTGGTATCAATTGATTTTGTATTTTCAAAAACCGATTCTCTTGGTACGAATGCGGTAAAGTTTATGAATAATATTTATGCCACGTTGCAAAACGGGCACAATCGTGTAGGAAGTGATTATTTAGATGCTGCGTCTGATGATGCTATATCTATAAATGTTTCTGACCCGGATGTTTATAAGTTGGCAATGGGACGGTATACTGCGAGTACACGTGTTGAATCGGATATGCGATGGAAAGAGTATTATTCAGGAATCCGTAAGGCAAACATTCTGATTAATCATATTGATGTTGTCCCTTTTATGCTGACTTATAAGAACGCAAAGGGAGAAACCAAACCATTGAATGTTACAATGAAAGCAGAAGCGCGTTTCTTGAGGGCTTATTTCTATTTCGAATTAGTGAAACGCTATGGTGGTGTTCCTTTGATGGGTGATGATGTACATATATTGGGTGATGATATGGAGATCCCAAGAAATACTTTTGAGCAATGTGTACAGTATATTTGTGATGAATTAGATGATATTAAAGATGATTTGCGTACCAATCCAATGCCTGATTTTGAACAATATGCACATACTCCTACTCGTGAGGCTTGTCTAGCTTTAAAGTCTCGAGTACTATTATATGCAGCGAGTCCTTTATTTAATGAACGTCCTATTGAGATTGGTAATGAATTGATAGGCTATGCTTCTTATGATAGAGAGCGTTGGAATGATGCGGCTAAAGCTGCCAAGACATTTATTGATGAGTACGGTCCGAATGGTAATGGGGCATATGGTTTAACACAGTCTACATCTGATGGCGATAATCGGGATTTTCGTGACGTCTTTTTAGGTTTTTATAATAAAACTAATAATCCTGAAGTCATTTTTTATCGTCCGGGGGGGGAAGATAAGTCTATAGAAAGCAATAATGGGCCTTTAGGATTTTCTGGTGACAATTTAGGTAAAGGACGTACGCTTCCAACTCAAAATTTGGTAGACGCTTTCCCTATGAAGGACGGCATGTTTGCTGGACAAGGTAGTAAATATACTCTTAATCAGAGTAATCCATATGAAAACCGTGATCCACGTTTGGATTATACAATACTGCATCATGGGTCATCTTGGTTGAATAATACGCTTGATATTTCAATCGGAGGAGTTAATAATCCATCTAACTCTGCTGAATATTCTAAGACGGGCTATTATATGTGTAAGTTTATGGGTAAATTTGGTGAAGAGTCTCAATATGGGAATAAAATACATCTTTGGGTTATGTTTCGTTATGCAGAGATGTTGTTGAATTATGCAGAGGCAATGAATGAGTACCTTTCTTCTCCTTCTCAGGATGTGTACGATGCTATCATTGCATTACGGGCACGTGCTGGTATTGAAGCAGGTAATGATGAATCTCCTTATGGGCTTAAGAAAAATATGACACAGGCAGAGATGCGTGAAGTGATTCAAAACGAACGGCGTATTGAAATGGCATTTGAAGAACAACGATATTGGGATATTCGTAGATGGAGAATTGCTGAAGAGATATTTAAGAATCCTTTGGAAGGTTTGGAGATTAGGGTAAAAGGAAATACTACGAGTTTCAATGAAGTGGATGTCCTAAGTACGACGTTTGATGTGAAACGCTATTTATATCCGATCCCATATAATGAGGTAGTTAAGAATGATAACATGATTCAAAATCCGAAGTGGTAATATTATGAAAAGACTATTATTAATATTAGTATGTATAAGCCTTTTTATCTCGGCGTTCGGTCAATCGTTCGTTTTGAAGGGAATTGTCTCTTCAGCCGACGGTGAGTTGTTGCCGGGGGTAAATGTAAAAATACAAGGTACAACAGTGGGTACAATTACCGATATTGACGGTAATTTCCAATTAAATGTAAACAAAGGTGCTGTATTGGAGTTTTCTTATATCGGTTTTAAGAAACAAAGCATTAAAGTAAATAGTCAGCAAATGCTGAATGTAGAATTGGCTCCTGATCAAACAAATTTGGATGAAGTCGTTGTCGTTGGTTATGGTAAGGCTAAGCGTATAACGTTGACAGGTGCAGTTAGTGGAATACAGGCACGTGAGATTCGTAATGTTCCAACTAGTAGTGTACAGAATGCTTTGACAGGAAAGCTGCCGGGTTTTTTTAGTCAGCAACAGTCTGGTCAACCAGGTAAAGATGCTTCAGACTTCTTTATCCGCGGTGTCAGTTCATTGAATAATGATGGTAATAAACCGTTGATTATGGTGGATGACATGCAGTATACTTATGAACAGTTGTCTCAAATTAATGTCAACGAAATTGAAAGTATATCAATATTGAAGGATGCTTCTACTACGGCCATCTATGGTATCAAAGGTGCTAATGGTGTATTAGTAGTAAAGACTCGTCGTGGGGAGCAAGGTAAACCGAAAATTAATGTACGTTTGGAAACTGGTATGCAAACCCCAGTTCGTACGCCTAAATTTCTGAACGCTTACGAATCTTTACAATTAGTAAAGGAAGCACATACGAATGATGGTACTTTGTCTGATTTCCCGTATACTGAAGACGATATGATCGCTTTCAGAGATCATACTGATCCTTATGGGCATCCTGATGTCAATTGGTATGATGAGATTTTTAAGAAAATGGCATTTCAGGAGAACATAAATGTTGATGTCTCAGGTGGTTCTAAGAAATTGAGATATTTTGTTTCTGCGGGATATTTTACTCAGAATGGCTTGGTAAAAGACTTTGGGGGTAATTCTGGTGATGGTGTGAATCCTAATTATTCCTATCGTCGTTTCAATTATCGCACTAATCTTGATTTTGATGTGACTGATAACTTCAATATGCGTTTGGACGTTTCTTCACGCTTCATGGATATCAATGAACCGTACAATATGAATGTAACAGGTGAGCTTTATGATTTCTCTAAAATGCACCCTTATTCGGCTCCACTTTTGAATCCGGATGGTTCATTTGCTTATTTATATGATACGCAAGATAGAAAACCGACATTGAACGCACGGTTGGCAAATGAAGGATATAAACGTACTAGACGTAATGATAATAATATTTTGTATGGTGCAACATGGAAGATGGACTTCTTAACGCCAGGGCTTGCAGCTGATTTTCAATTGGCATATTCCAGTAGTGATGAAAATTATCGTGCAGTGATGCGTACACGATATCCGACTTATCATTACGATTCTGCAACAGGTTTGTATAATATCAATCCGAATGGAGTCTATGATTATGAGCAGTATTTTGTATATAACAGTACAGATAAAGCTATCAAAGATTTGAATATCAAAGCATCTTTGAAATATGCTCATGTTTTCAATAATGCACATGATGTAAATGTTATGTTTTTGTACAATCGTCAGAGTACAACGAATGAAAAGGATGCAGCTGTTCCCAATAATTTCGAAGGTTATACGATGCAGCTAGGCTATAAATATAAAAATAAATATTTGGTAGATTTGAACATGGCATATAATGGGACCGATCGTTTTGGTAAAGATAACAATTTCGGATTCTTTCCAGCATTGGCTATAGGTTATGCTATCTCTCAAGAAGACTTTTTCAAGAATGTAGATTGGTTGGGAAGGAATGTGCAGTTATTGAAGTTTAGAACTTCCTATGGTCTTGTAGGGTCAGATGTAGCAAGCGGCGATCGTTATCTGTATCGGCAAGTATATAAAACAGGTGATTCTTATACTTTTGGTGAAGGTAACAACTTTGGTGTTAGTGGCATCAAAGAAGGTGATTTAGGAAATTTAAATGTAACGTGGGAGAAAGCGAGAAAGTTTAATGTTGGTGTAGATATGAATTTGTTTGATAAATTCTCCTTGACTTTCGACTGGTTTATAGATAAACGTTATGATCAGCTAGTTACCAGAAATGATATTCCGGACATATTAGGTATCGGCTTGTCTCCTGAAAATGTAGCAGAAACTACCAATAAAGGTTTTGATGGACAGATTGGTTATCAAGACCGTTTTGGTAACTTCAATTTTAATACCAATTTTGTATTTGGTTATGCTAAAAATCGAGTCGATTATAAAGCTGAGGCTCAACAGAAATATGAATGGTTGAGAGAAACGGGTAGACAGATTGGGCAGCCTTTTGGCTATCATTGGATTGGCTATTATACACCGGAAGATATTGAAAAGATTAATTCTGGTGCTGCGGACGCTCCGGCTAAACCTGATATTGCTGTGCAGGCAGGTGACTTAAAGTATGCAGATTTGAATGGTGATGGTACTATCAATGATTTTGATAAACGTGCTATTGGCAAACCGAACTTGCCTACTACAACATTAGGATGGACGATTGGAGGAAGTTGGAAAGGGTTTAGTATCAGTGTTTTATTCCAAGGATCGTTTGATTATAGTTTTGCTATCAATGGAACAGGGATTGAGTCTGGTAAGAGTCAGTTCCAGCCACTTCACCAAAAGCGTTGGACACAGGAACGTTATGAAAATGGAGAAAGTATTGAGTTCCCACGTTTGACAATGCAAGATGGTACAATAAATAGTGCTTCTGCTTATAATTCGGATTTTTGGCTGATTAATGCATGGTATATTCGTTTGAAGACTGTTGACTTGGGCTATCAACTTCCCAAGACAGCATTACCTAAGTTCTTAGACAATGTCCGTTTTTATGTAAATGCTTATAACTTACTGACTTTTACCGGTTATGATAAATATCAGCAAGACCCTGAAATTAAGACCAATACAGCTGGTGATGCTTATATGAATCAGCGTGTTATAAACTTTGGAGTTCAGTTGGGCTTCTAGTAAATAAGTAGGGTTTAGATAACAAGAGAATAATGTTTGCTATAAAAACATTATTCTCTTTTACTTTTTTAAGAAGTTAGTTTAGTGGTTATTGTATATTTGTTCGTCATAAAGTAAATTGAAAAATTGTATACTATAAAAAAGTAGTTAATATGAATAAGAATTTTGTAATCTCTCTATTCTTTCTATTAGGGAGTGCTACACTCTCTGCACAAGTGAAATTGCTTCCGATATTTTCGGATAATATGGTGTTACAGCAACAAACGCAAGCCCCTATATGGGGCGAGTCTAAGCCTAATAAGAAAGTAGAAATTACGACCTCATGGGATCAGAAAAAATATACTATTCAGGCTGATGCACAAGGGAAGTGGAGTACGAAAGTTGCTACCCCAGTAGCGGGTGGCCCTTATAATATTACAATTTCTGATGGTAAAAAGGTGAAGCTTTCTAATGTAATGATTGGTGAAGTTTGGATATGTTCCGGACAATCCAACATGGAAATGCAGGTAGAAGGTTGGGGTAAGGTGAAGAACTATGAACTGGAGAAAGAAGAGGCAAATAATTATCCTAATATTCGTTTCTTATTGGTAGAAAATGCGATGAGTCCTACACCTGTTGAGAATATTACAGCAAAAGAAAATGGTTGGCAAGTGTGCACATCAAAAAGTGTAGCAGACTTTTCTGCGGCTGGTTATTTCTTTGGACGTGATTTGAATAAATACCGTAATGTGCCAATCGGATTGATTGATACATCTTGGGGAGGAACAATTATAGAAACATGGACCAGTAACGAGGCACTATCCACTATACCGAGTATGAAGAAAAGACTCGAAGCATTGGTCGGTTTGCCAGCATCTCAGGAAGGACGCAAGAAAAAGTTTGAGGAAGATGTTGAGACTTGGAAAGCTGAAGTTGAAAGAATAGACAAGGGATGTGTTAATGGGAAGGCTATATGGGCAGCTCCTGATTTTAACGATGCAGCATGGAAATTTATGAAAGTTCCTGGTCTGATGCAAGAACAAGATTTGCCAGGATTTAGTGGGCTTGTTTGGTTTAGGAAAACAATTGATATTCCGGCTGGTTGGGCAGGAAAAGACTTGATTTTGAATTTAGGGGTTATTGATGATAATGATTTTACTTATTTCAATGGTGCACAGATCGGACATACAGAAGGATGGATGGCACCTAGAAGCTATAAGATTCCGAAAGAACTTGTGAAGAAGGGAAAAGCGGTGATTGCTGTACGTGTAATGGATACTGGTGGTACTGGTGGTATCAATGGAAGTCCTGAAAGTATTTCACTTCATCTTTCCGATACAGAAGCTATCCAGTTGGCTGGTAATTGGAAATATCAGGTTTCTTTAGATATGAGAGAGGTTGCACCAATGCCTGTTGATATGTCATGGAATCCGAATTCTCCTACTTTCTTATTTAATGCTATGCTTAATCCACTGATTTCCTATGCTATCAAAGGAGCCATTTGGTATCAGGGAGAATCAAATGCGGGAGAGGCTTTTCAGTATCGTGATTTAATGCCGTTGATGATTACTGATTGGAGAAATCGCTGGGGATATGATTTTCCTTTCTATATGGTGCAGTTAGCTAGTTTTACAGCGAAACAAACAGCTCCTGTTGAATCTACTTGGGCGGAATTGAGAGAAGCTCAAACTCGGACTTTACATTTGCAAAATACAGGTATGGCTGTGGCAATTGATATAGGTGAGGAGTTTGATATTCATCCGAAGAACAAGCAAGAAGTGGGTAGACGCTTGGCATTAGCGGCCCGGGCGCAGACTTATGGCGAGAAGATTCCTTATTCCGGTCCGATATATAAATCTTATAAGATTGAAGGAAATAAAATTCGTATCTTCTTTGATCATATTGATGGTGGTCTGAAGACGGCGAATGGCGAAATGCCGAAAGGATTTACCATTGCTGGTGTAGACCATAAATTTCATTGGGCAGATGCTGTGATCGAAGGAAATACAGTTGTTGTTTCCTCATCTGAAGTTACCCTCCCGGTTGCAGTACGTTATGCATGGGCTGATTATCCGATATGCAATATGTATAACGGTGCGGATCTGCCAATGTCTCCTTTCCGTACTGATGATTGGAAAGGTATTACTTATGTCAATAAATAGTAAGTCTTTATTTAATTAATATATTCAATAATAAACCATGAAGAAACTAGTTTATTTAATTATCTTCTTTTTGTATTCGACTGTGATGAATGCTCAGCTAAAAGATCTGGTACAGTATGTGAATACGCTACAAGGTACCGATTCTAATTTTGGTTTGAGCTACGGTAATACTTATCCTACTACAGGTATGCCTTATGGTATGCATATGTGGTCTGCGCAAACAGGTAAAAATGGGGATGGATTTAAGTATATGTATGCTGTTGATAAGATTCGTGCTTTTAGCCAATCACATCAATGTAGTCCTTGGGTGAGTGATTATGCTGTATATTCTTTCATGCCGATGGTAGGGGAGCTGGTTGTAAATCAAGATGCTCGTGCTACCAAGTTTAGTCACGATAATGAGATAGCTAAACCTCATTATTATAAAGTAACATTCGATAATGGCATTACTACTGAAATGGCTCCGACTACCCGTGGTGTACATTTACGTTTTTCCTATCCTACTACGGGAGACGCTTATTTGGTACTTGACGGATATACGGATATGAGTGAAATCAAAATTGATCCGGCTAAGAGACAAATCTCCGGTTGGGTAAATAATCAACGTTTTGTGAACGATTCAAAATCATTCCGTAATTATTTTGTTGTTCAATTTGATAAACCTTTCGAAGATTACGGCGTATGGGAAAACCAAAAGGATGAAGTGTTTCCACAGAAATTAGATGGAGCAGGTAAAGGATATGGTGCATTTATTAAATTTAAAAAAGGCTCGAAGGTTCAGGCTAAAGCAGCTTCCTCATACATAAGTGCAGAGCAGGCTCTGATAACTTTAAATAAAGAACTCGGTAAAGATAAGAATCTGGAAGTAACGAAAGCACGCGGTCAGAAGACTTGGAATGAAGTATTGAATAGAATTGTAGTTGAAGGATGTACGGACGAACAGATGAAGACTTTCTACTCTTGTCTTTTCCGTGCTAATTTATTCTCTCGCAAATTTTATGAACGCAAAGAAAATGGTGAACCATATTATTATAGCCCATATAATGGTAAAATTTATGATGGTTACATGTATACTGATAATGGATTTTGGGATACATTCCGTTCTCAATTCCCTTTGACAAATATTTTGCATCCAACAATGCAGGGACGTTATATGAATGCTCTTTTGGCAGCCCAGGAACAATGCGGCTGGTTGCCTTCATGGTCTTCCCCGGGTGAAACAGGAGGAATGTTAGGAAATCATTCTATTTCATTGCTGGCAGATGCATGGGCAAAAGGAATTCGTGATTTTGATCCTGAAAAAGCACTGAAGGCTTATGCGCATGAAGCAATGAATAAAGGTCCTTGGGGTGGTGCTAACGGACGTGGATTCTGGAAAGAATATTTCCAGTTAGGATATGTTCCTTATCCTGAATCAATGGGTTCTAGTGCACAAACTATGGAATATGCATATGATGATTTCTGCGGATATCAACTTGCTAAAATGGTTGGAAATAAACATTACCAAGAAGTATTTGCCCGTCAGATGTACAACTATAAAAATGTCTTTGATAAGTCTATCGGATTTATGCGTGGAAAGGGTGTTGATGGTAAATGGCAGGAACCATTCGATCCACTGGAATGGGGGGGGCCTTTCTGTGAAGGAAATGCATGGCATTATACATGGTCAGTGTTCCATGATGTACAAGGCTTGATTGACTTGTTTGGAAGTGATGAAAAGTTTACTACTAAAATAGATTCTGTATTTACTATTCCTAACATAATTAAACCGGGCACTTATGGTGGAGTTATTCATGAAATGAAAGAAATGGAGTTGGCTAATATGGGACAATATGCACACGGAAATCAACCGATTCAACACATGCCTTATTTGTATTGCTATGCAGGTCAGCCGTGGAAAACTCAATATTGGGTACGTCAGATTGTTGAGAGATTATATAATTCAACAGAAAAAGGTTATCCGGGTGATGAAGACCAAGGCGGTATGTCTTCATGGTATATTCTGAGCTCATTGGGTATATATGCTGTTTGCCCGGGTACAGATGAATATGTGATTGGCAGCCCATTATTTAAGAAGGCTACCATAACTATGGAAAATGGCAATAAGTTTGTGATTGAAGCACCAGAAAATAGTAAAGAAAATTTATATATACAATCAGCTACTTTGAATGGCAGACTTTTAGATAAAAACTATATCCATTATGATGATATAGCAGAAGGAGGAGTCTTGAAATTTGAAATGGGAAGCCAGCCTAATAAAGAAAGATGTACTTCGAAGTATGCTGCGCCTTTCTCTTTGTCTAAAGAATAAAGAATCAAAGAATAAAGTTCAATAATACGATCGATTTTATCCGAATAGCGAAACAGGGTACTATTAGTGGTATTCCTGTTTCTTATTCGAAATAGACTCTACTAAAAGAACATCCGGAATGAAACATAAATTCTTATTTATTTTATTATTCTCTCTTGTTTTAGAAGGAATGGTTACAACACAAGCTGTGGCTGGTGACTATGTCCATCAAGTCAATACGTTGATTGGAACAAAAGGTACCGGACTGACTTCCGGATATCTTTATCCGGGAGCAACTTATCCTTATGGGATGGTACAATTTACTCCATCTTATTTTTCCAAAAGGTCGGGATTCGTTATCAATCAGTTGAGTGGTGGTGGTTGTGAACATATGGGAAATTTTCCCACTTTCCCTGTGAAGGGAAAACTGAAAATGTCACCTGATAACATCCTCAACTATCGTATAAATGTATCTGAAGAAAAAGGACATGCCGGTTATTATGAGGCTATGGTGCAAGAGGATATCAAGGCAAAACTGACAGTGACCGAGCGAACGGGGATGGCTAGTTATGAATATCCGGCAGATCAACAGTATGGTACAATAATCATTGGTGGAGGTATTTCTGCAACTCCTATTGAACAAGCTGCAATTGTTATTACTGCCCCGAATAAGTGTGAAGGTTATGCAGAAGGAGGAAATTTCTGTGGGCTCCGTACTCCGTATAAAGTCTATTTTGTAGCAGAGTTTGATACTGATGCTTTTGAAACCGGTACATGGAAGAGAGAAGAATTGATGCCAAATACAACTTTTGCAGAAGGTGAGTATTCTGGTGTATACTTTACTTTTGATGTAAACAAAAAGAAGAATATTCAATATAAGATTGGAGTTTCTTATGTTTCAGTAGAAAATGCACGTGAAAATTTGAAAGCCGAAAATGCAGAATGGGATTTCCAAAAGATACAGAATCAGGCGGAGGCAAAATGGAATCATTATTTGGGTATGATTGAAGTGGAGGGCACCAATCCCGATCGTACGACCCAATTCTATACACATTTATATCGTTCTTTCATTCACCCGAATGTTTGTAGCGATGTGAATGGGGAATATATGGGAGCGGATTTCAGAGTGCATAAGTCACGTTCTAAACACTATACTTCTTTTAGTAATTGGGATACGTATCGTACACAAATTCAATTATTATCCATGCTTGATCCGGAGGTAGCTTCCGATATTGTTGTTTCCCATCAATTGTTTGCAGAACAGTCCGGTGGCTCTTTTCCTCGTTGGGTGATGGCTAATATTGAAACAGGGGTAATGCAGGGAGATCCGACTCCTATTCTGATTGCTAATGCCTATGCTTTCGGAGCTCGTAATTATGATCCGAAACCTATCTTTAAGATTATGAGAAAAGGAGCGGAGGAACCGGGTTCTAAGTCGCAAGATGTGGAGACTCGCCCGGGATTGAAGCAATATTTGGATAAGGGTTATTATAATGCATCTATTCAATTGGAGTATACCTCAGCAGATTTTGCTATCGGACAGTTTGCATTGCATGCAGTGGGAGATGAATTTGCCAGTTGGCGTTATTTTCATTTTGCCCGTTCATGGAAGAATTTGTATAATTCGGACACAGGTTGGCTACAATCACGTAATCCGGACGGATCGTGGAAATCTCTTGGTGAAGACTTTCGTGAATCTACTTATAAGAATTATTTTTGGATGGTGCCTTATGATATTGCCGGTCTGGTAGAAATAATAGGTGGTAAGGAAAAAGCCGAGAAACGGTTGGATGAATTCTTTACGCGCTTGGATGCCGGATATAACGATGCATGGTTTGCTTCCGGTAATGAGCCGAGTTTCCACATACCTTGGATATATAATTGGATTGGTCGTCCATACAAAACACAGGAAATCATTAATCGTGTGTTGAATGAGCAATATTCAAGTAAGATAGACGGTCTCCCGGGAAATGACGATTTGGGCACAATGGGTGCTTGGTATGTGTTTGCTTGTATCGGGCTTTATCCGGAAATCCCGGGTGTGGGGGGATTTACGGTAAATACTCCAATCTTTTCATCTGTCAAGGTACATTTGAAAAAAGGTGATATTGTGATAAAGGGAGGTTCAGAAAAGGACATCTATATCAAATCCATGAAACTAAACGGAAAATCATATGAAAGTACATGGATAGACTGGGACCAGCTCAACAGCGGAGCTACTATCGAATACCGTACTTCGGGTAAACCGGACATGAAGTGGGGAGCAAAGGTCGTTCCACCATCTTTTCCTTAATTAATGAATTATTATAAAGAACAATCATGAAAAGAAAATTTCAACATATAGCTTATTTACTGATGGTTGCAGCAGTGATTACTTCCTGTGGAGAGAAGAAGCAAACATCCGAATTCCCCGATTGGGCATGGGCGGATTTTCAACGTCCGGAAGGTATTAACCCAATTGTCTCTCCTGATACCACTACTGTTTTTTATTGCCCAATGAGGCAGGATTCGGTAGCATGGGAATCTAGTGATACTTTTAATCCGGCTGCTACAATTTATGATGGTAAAGTGGTTGTGCTTTACCGGGCAGAAGATAATTCGGCGGTAGGAATTGGTTCACGCACTTCTCGCTTAGGGTATGCTTATTCTGATGATGGTTTGCATTTTAACCGGATGACTGTTCCTGTATTTTATCCGGCAGATGATAACCAGAAAGAATTGGAATGGCCAGGGGGATGTGAAGATCCGCGAGTTGCTGTGACAGATGATGGCCTTTATGTAATGCTTTATACACAATGGAATCGTAAGCAGGCCCGTCTTGCCGTAGCTACTTCTCGTGATCTTCAGATATGGGAAAAATATGGTCCGGCTTTTGCAAAAGCATATGGCGGACGTTTTTTTGATGAATTTTCCAAATCTGCTTCTATTGTCACAAAATTGGTAGATGGCAAACAAGTGATTGCTAAAATTGATGGAAAATATTGGATGTATTGGGGAGAAAAGTTTGTGAACGTAGCTACTTCCACGGATTTGATTAATTGGGAACCGATGCTTGATGAAAAAGGAGACTTTCTGAAAGTAATTACTCCTCGTAAAGGTAAATTTGATAGTGACTTGACAGAGTGTGGTCCACCTGCAATCATGACTGATAAAGGTATTTTATTACTTTATAATGGTAAGAATAAGTCAGGTGCAGAGGGTGATACATTGTATACTGCTAATTCTTATTGTGCCGGGCAAGCATTATTCGATGCTAAAGATCCGACTAAATTGATTGACCGATTGGATAAACCATTCTATATTCCGGAATCAGATTTTGAGAAGAGCGTACAATATCCCGCGGGAACAGTATTTATAGAAGGTTTAGTATTCCATAATCAGAAATGGTACTTATATTATGGTTGTGCAGATTCACGTGTAGCAGTTGCTGTGTATGATCCTTTTAAGAAATAAAATGCAATGAAAAAGATAGGACTCTTTTTGTTTGGTATTTGTTTTGCATTGCAAATGGTGGCACAAGAACAAAACTACTTCACAAATCCTGTTATTCGGGGAGATGTACCCGATCCTTCCGTCATTCGGATTGAAGATACATATTATGCTACGGGTACCTCTTCGGAATGGGCGCCTTTTTATCCAATGTTTACCTCGAAGGATCTGGTAAACTGGAAACAGGTAGGGCATGTTTTTACCAAGCAACCGTCCTGGACTTCTAATTCATTTTGGGCACCAGAATTGTTTTATCATAATAATAAAGTTTACTGTTATTATACTGCCCGCCAAAAAAGTACCGGGATATCATATATCGGAGTAGCTACGTCTGATTCTCCTTTACATGAATTTACCGATCATGGTCCGATTGTAGAGTATGGAAAGGAAGCTATCGATGCATTTATTTATGATGATAACGGGCAGTTGTATATCAGTTGGAAAGCTTATGGTTTGGATACGCGTCCGATAGAATTGTTAGGATGTAAACTGTCCGCTGATGGTTTGCATTTGGATGGTGAACCTTTTACTCTTTTAGTAGATGAAAAGGGAATCGGTATGGAAGGACAGTACCATTTTAAAGAAGGCGACTACTATTATATAGTATACGCTGCCCATGGATGTTGTGGTCCTTCTAGTGACTATGATGTGTATATAGCACGTGCAAGGAATTATGGTGGACCTTATGAAAAATATTCTGGAAACCCCATTCTTCATGGCGGAGAAGGAGATTATAAATCATGTGGTCATGGTACTGTGGTGAGAACATCTGATGGTCGTATGTTTTATATGTGTCACGCTTATTTGAAGGGAGATGGTTTCTTTATCGGGCGTCAACCGATTTTGCAAGAAATGGAAATGACGGATGATCATTGGGTGCGTTTCAAGACTGGGAATTTGGCTATAGCTGAACAGCCTATACCTTTTGTCGGTACAAAGCAAGAGCCTCTTTCGGATTTTGAAGATAATTTTAAGGGGAATCAATTGAAAGTTGATTGGACGTGGAATTATCCTTATTCAGATATACACGCTGTGCTAAAGAAAGGAAAGTTATTTTTATCCGGTACTCCAAAGAATAACAATAAATATGGTACAGCATTATGTTTACGTCCTCAATCTCCACAGTATAGCTGTGAGACGAAAGTAATAAACACAGGCAAAGGACTGAAAGGATTGACCTTGTATGGCGATGATAAAAACCTGATTGCTTGGGGAATTGAAGGAGATAAACTTATTTTGAAAGTGGTGAAAGACGATATTGAGTCAGTACTTTATGATTCAGCTTTTGCAAGTAAAGAGATATATTTGAAATTGGAAGTTGAACAGGGGTGTATATTCCACTTTTATAAAAGTCTGGATGGAAAAACATGGCAATCTGTGCAGAATACCCCTTTCAAGGGTAAATCCTTGATTCGTTGGGATAGAGTGCAGCGTCCGGGATTACTACATTATGGAGATAAGGATGTACCGGCAGAGTTTTCTTATTTTAAAATGAAGAATTTAAAATAAAAAGAAAGTAGATGGTGATAAAATTTTTAGTTTATACTATTAAATTATCCCTCATAGTAGATTAACAGTATTTGTAAAATATAGATTGATAACATGAAAAAGTTTTTAGTATTAGTTGCAGCAGTTTGCATGGCATATACTACTGCGTTTGCTCAGACCGTGAAACCTTTTAAGGAAGGTGATAGAGCTGTGTTTTTAGGAAATAGTATTACGGATGGTGGTCGTTACCATTCATTTATCTGGTTGTATTACATGACCCGCTTCCCGAATATGCCTATTCGTGTATTCAATGGAGGTATTGGTGGTGATACAGCGTATGATATGAATAAACGTTTGGATGGTGACATTTTTAGCAAAAATCCTACTGTATTGATGGTGACTTTCGGTATGAATGATTCCGGTTATTATGAATATAATGGTGATAATGCGAAAGAATTTGGTGAACAGAAGTATCAGGAAAGCATCAAGAACTTCCAGCAGATGGAAAAACGTTTCAAGGAATTGCCACATACTCGTATCGTAATGACGGGAACTTCTCCTTATGATGAAACTGCGCAAATAAAGGATAATACGGTCTTTAAGAAAAAAAATGAGACTATTAAGAGAATTATAGAATATCAAAGAGAATCTGCTGCAAGAAATGGTTGGGAATTTACAGATTGGAATGCGCCTATGGTAGCTATAAATCAGGAACTTCAACAAAAAGATCCTAGTTTTACTCTTTGTGGTAACGATCGTATCCATCCGGACAATGACGGTCATATGGTGATGGCTTATCTTTTCTTGAAAGCACAAGGTTTTGCTGGTAAAGATGTGGCCAACATGGAAATCAATGCAAATAAGAAGCAAGCAGTGAAGGCAGAAGGTTGTACCATCTCAAATATTAAGAAAATAGGTAAAGATATTAGTTTTGATTATCTGGCAGAGGCGTTACCATATCCTTTGGATACTATTGCACGAGGCTGGGGTTCTAAGAAGAGTCAGGCAGAAGTTATAAAAGAAGTTCCTTTTATGGAAGAGATGAATACTGAATTGCTGAAAGTTACCGGTTTGAAGGGGCAATATAAACTGTTGATTGACGATCAGGAAATAGGAACCTGGGATGCTGCTGATTTGGCAAAGGGTATAAATTTAGCTGCAGAATCTAAAACTCCACAATACCAGCAGGCATTAACTATCATGCACCTCAATGAGTATCGTTGGGAACTTGAAAGAACATTTAGAGAATATGCGTGGTGCCAGTTTGGTTTCTTTCAACAAAAAGGCTTATTGTTTGCTAATGACAGAAAAGCTATTGAAGTGATGGATGAAAATGTAGAGAAGAACATGTGGTTGAAAGGACGTCGGGATCTTTATTCAAAGATGATGTTTAAAGAAATTCGCGACGCACGTGAACAAGAGATGGATGTTCTGATTTCCAAGATCTACGAAATCAACAAGCCAGTAGTAAGAAAGATTGTTCTGAGAAAAATATAATATTTCTTTAGATAAGAAAGGTTTGAATTGGTGTATGGTGGTGCCGGCTAATAGTCGGCACCTTTTTTATGTATGATATTTGATTTAATTTCTTTTCCAGAAATCAGAACTGAACAGCAGCAATACCGTAAACAACTCCAGACGTCCGAGAAGCATCAAAAAGGAGAGCAACCATTTGGCTGCATCAGGCAATTCACTCCACGAGAAGGCAGGGCCACACGTGCCGAGTCCCGGTCCCATGTTTCCTATACTTGATATGACCGTTCCGATAGATTCGAGAAATCCCACTCCGAAGCCCATCATGACAAGAATGCTGATAATGGCGATGATTGCATACAAAAATGTAAATGCCAGTACGGTAGACTGGATAGAGGGGGAGATCACCTGTTTATTCACCCGTACGGGCAATACTGCATTGGGATGCAGAATATGTTTAAATTCATTTTTGGCAACTTTGAAGAGGATAACCATGCGGATACATTTGATACCACCTGTCGTACTGCCTGCGCAAGCGCCCATTATCATAACGATAAGAAGACAGCCCCAGAGAATGGAAGGCCAGAGCATATAGTCGGCAGTGGCAAAACCGGTTGAAGTTTGTAGGGAGATTACTTGGAACAGAGATTTTCGGAATGCTTCTTCTGCTCCCATCGAACTGGTCTGATAAAGCCAGACTGCTATGAAAACCGTGAAAAAGGCAACAGACATAAAATAAAACTTCAGCTCGGCATCATGGATAAACTTCTTTATTTTCCCATTGAACATCAGCAATAATAGCGTGAAGTTGACTCCCGAGAGGAACATGAAAACAGATATTACATAGTCTATGTAAGGCGAGTGGTAATACTCAATACTTGCTTGCTTGGTAGAGAATCCACCTGTACTGGTTGTGGTGAAAGCGTGGCAGATACTGTCGAAAAGCCCCATACCCCCGAATACCAGTAATATAATCAATGTTCCCGTCATACCGGCATAGATACCCCAGATCCATTTGGCGGTAACACCAATACGGGGATGTACTTTGTCATGAGTCGGCCCACTGGCTTCGGCGGCAAATACCTGAATACCTCCCATACCGAAAATCGGAAGAACGGCAATCGTAAAGAATACAATTCCCAGACCACCGATCCACTGAGTCATTGCCCGCCAGAAAAGGATTCCGTGAGGCATCGATTCTATATTATTCATGATGGTGGCACCGGTACTGCTGAAGCCGGACATTGTCTCGAAGAAGGCATCGGTGACACTTGGAATATACCCGCCTATATAATAGGGCAACATTCCAAAAAAGGAGAAAGCAATCCAGGCTACACTGACAATCACATATCCATCACGGCGGTTGAGTGACTTTTCGGCCCCTCTTCCAATAGCAAGCATAATCACACCTACAAAGGCCGTGATAGCTGATGAAAGCAGAAAACTGTTTAAATCATCTTCCTTGTAAAATAGTGAAACACCACCGCAACACATTAACATAGCCGTTTCTATCAGTAACAGAAACCCCATGATGCGATATATCATCCTCGAATTAATCATTTTTTAAGTAATAGGTATTAAGTAATAAGTAATAGGTATTAAGTATTAAGTATTATGCGCCAAGTATCAGATATAATGTCAAGTACAAGCAGCTACGGTTATTACCTATTACCTAATACTTATTACCTATTACCTAATACCTATTACTTAATTAAAGAACTTCTCAATCTTCTTGATCATCATACTCAGGCAGAATACAACGACATGGTCTCCAGGACGAATCAGCGTATCTCCGGTTACGAGCACTCCTTCGCCATTGCGAATCATACCTCCGATGGTTGTTCCTTTGGGCAATCCCAGATCCTTGATTAAATTTTTAGTAATCTTTGCTCCGGCGGGTACGGTAAATTCAGCCACATCGGCGTTGGCAAACGTCAGGCATTTGACATTGGATACATCGGCATCCAGCATCATCTGATAAATGTGGCTGGCGGCAATCATTTTCTTATTGATGACCGTGCCGATATCAAGACTTTCCGCCATGCCGATATAGTCGATATTCTCTACTTCCGCCACCGTCTTTTCCACTCCCATACGTTTGGCGGCGAGACAGGCGAGGATGTTCGTTTCCGAATTGTCCGTCAAGGCGACAAATGCTTCGGTATTCTTTAAACCTTCTTCGATGAGCAGGTCCATATCACGACCATCGCCGTTGATGATCATGGTTTTGTCGTCCAATAATTCAGTCAGCCGGTTGCAACGGTTGATGTCGTTATCTACAATTTTTACCTGCATATAATCCGGCACGTACTGAGCGGTACGGACGGCGATACGGCTTCCGCCCATGATCATGACGTTGCGTACATCGGCATAATCCTCCTTGCCGGCTATTTTCCGGATATAAGGAATATATTTGCGTGTAGTGGTGAAATAAACAATATCGTGCAGTTTGATAACATCGTCTCCGCGCGGAATGATGGTTTCCGTTCCGCGTTTGATGGCTACCACGTGGTAAGGGATGTCCGGTGCACCCAGTTGATGGAGGGGAATATTCAGTATTTCCGCTTTTTCGCGCATCTTGGTACCGATCAGTATCAAGGCGCCTCCGCAGAATTCCCACCATTGACGTACCCAGCTCATACGCATGGAAGATACGATTTCTTTGGCAGCAAGCATTTCCGGATAGATCAATGAGTCTACACCCAGTTTCCGGAAGAATTCCTTGTTTTTGGGCAGAAGATATTCGTAGTTGTCGATGCGGGCGACAGTCTTTTTGGCACCCAGATTGGTGGCTAGCATACAGGCAGTCATATTCCGGCTTTCGTCGGGGGTGACTGCGATGAACAAGTCCGCTTCTTTCACGCCTACCTCTTTCAGTCCCGAGATGGAAGAAGGAGAAGCCGTGACAGTCAACAAATCGAAGTTGGCGCTGAGGGCACTTAGTTTTTCTTCGTCATCGTCCATCAGGATAATGTCCTGTTTTTCCCGGGACAATAATTTAGCCAGGTGGGTGCCTACGTTTCCGGCACCTGCGATAATTATCTTCATCTTCAGTTAGTTAATTCTTTTATTTTGCTCATGTCGGGCAGAAGTTCACATTGCTTCAGCAATTCTTTTGTCAGGCTGTCTTCATCCATTCCGCAGAGCTGATATAACTCGGCTACCGTGCCGTGTTGCACGAATTTATCCGGAATTCCGATGCGTTTGACTGTCGGGGTATATTCATGGTCGGCCATGAATTCAAGTACGGCACTTCCCATTCCTCCCTGAATCGTTCCGTCTTCTATGGTGACGATGTGGCGGAATGTGCGGCCCACTTCGTGCAGCAGTTCTTCGTCCAGCGGTTTGAGGAATCTCAGATCATAGTGGGCGATGCTTCTTCCCGATTCGGACTCGGCACGGGCGATGGCACTCCTTGCTTTATTTCCGATAGGTCCTATGCTGATGACAGCTATATCTTTTCCGTCCTTCAATTTCCGTCCTTTGCCTACAGGAATTTCTTCAAGCGGGCATTTCCAGTCCACCAATACGCCACGGCCACGCGGATAGCGGAGTACGAACGGACCTTTATCCGGCAGTTGTGCCGTGTACATCAGTCGTCGCAGCTCATGCTCATTCATAGGGGAGGCGATGGTCAGATTAGGTATCGGACGCAGATAAGCCATGTCGAACGCACCGTGATGTGTCGGACCGTCTTCGCCTACCAGTCCGGCACGGTCGAGACAGAGAACTACGGGAAGATTCTGAATAGCCACATCATGGATAATATTGTCATAAGCCCGTTGCATGAACGATGAATAGATGTTGCAGAAAGGCTGCAAGCCATCCTTTGCCATTCCTCCGGAGAAGGTGACGGCGTGGCCTTCGGCAATACCCACATCGAAAGCCCGCTTGGGCATTTTGGACATGAGGATGTTCATCGAACAGCCGGAAGGCATGGCGGGAGTTACACCTACGATCCTTGGATTGGCTTCCGCCAGTTCCACCAGTGTATTTCCGAAAACGTCTTGGAACAGGGGAGGCATTCCTTCCGTATTGGCTACGAAACGCTCTCCGGTGACGGGATCGAACTTGCCGGGAGCGTGCCATTCGGTGGCGTGTTTCTCGGCAGGGGCGAAGCCTTTTCCTTTGATCGTGTGGAGATGCAGTATTTTGGGACCTTTGAGGTCTTTAATGTCACGCAATACCCTCGAAAGGTTCTTTATGTCATGGCCATCGATAGGACCGAAGTAGCGGATGTTCATTCCTTCGAATATATTCTGTTGCTGGGCGGCCATTGACTTCAGACTGTTGCCGAAGCGGATCAGTGCCTTGCGACGTTCATCGTTCAGGATGCCGAGCTTGAACAACAGGCGGGAAGCCTTGAAACGCAGTTGGTTGTAGCGGTTCGAGGTTGTCAGGTTGAACAGGTATTGTTTCATACCGCCGACACTGCGGTCGATAGCCATGTCGTTATCATTCAGGATAATAAGCAGGTTGTTCGGGGTGGTAGAAGAATTGTTCAATCCTTCAAAAGCCAGTCCTCCGCTCATCGAACCGTCTCCGATGATGGCTATCACATGACGTTGGTCGTCTCCCTTCTTGGCGGCAGCGACAGCCATGCCGAGGGCTGCGGAGATCGAATTGGAAGCGTGTCCGCAGGTAAATGTATCGTATTCGCTCTCTTCGGGAGAAGGGAAGGGGCGAATACCTCCCAGTTTCCGGTTGGTGGAGAATGCTTCACGCCGTCCTGTGAGGATTTTGTGGCCGTACGCCTGATGTCCCACGTCCCATACAATACGGTCATAAGGTGTATTGTAGACGTAGTGCAGGGCTACGGTCAGTTCCACTGTTCCGAGGCTGGCAGCGAAGTGCCCCGGATTGCAGGAGAGTTCTTTAATAATGTCTTGCCTTAATTCATCGCATACTTCCGGCAGTTGGTCTACTTCCAGACGGCGCAGATCATCGGGGCTGTTGATTGAGTTTAGCAAGTTATATATCGGTTCATTCTTCATGATTCGAGAAAATTTGGTGCAAAAATACGAAAAAGAAAGCGGAAGCCCTTTCTTTTTACCTAAATTCTTATTGTTAAAGCGAAGTACGAGGGTGGAATGGCATTCGGTCGTTGGTATATTGAAGTATGTGCCGTCGGGTTCCCGGAAGAACTGTAACTTTCTTTTTATTATGTGAAATGTGGATTAATATTACTAATCAAATGACATCTCTATTAGGGAAATAAAAGTTGCATGAAAAAAGAGAACATGAACTTGCAGAAACGTTCGTATCGTTATTAATAAATTTGATGATCGTTTATTATAGACGTGTCTTCCGTTTATTAGAAACTCTAAAATGAGATTTTGTAGGAAAAAGATTGAATTAATGCAACAAAAAAGGCTGCAAACTTCATAGAGCTTGCAGCCTTTGGGCTATATCAATCGTCTTATTCCTTAGTAAAATGAGAAGGAATAAGCTGTATTTGTTGTAATATGATACTGTATTTTAACCATGTTTTCTATTCTTTTATATCCGTTATTCATTGATTTTCTGTTTTCGGTCTACAAATATACAACATAAAAAGCCATTTGTCAAGCCTTGAATAGATTTGCGATTAAAATAAAGCGGAATATCGTATCTTTGTCGTACTTTTGCAAGAGAGAAACAATCGAAAGAAGGAGAATATATGGATTTTCAAACAAAGGTAGAACTACCGGCGGGCTTGCCGCCTGTCAGTCATGCGGAACGGATTCTTTTGATGGGATCTTGTTTTGCAGAGAACATGGGCAGGTTGCTGGCAGAAAATAAATTTCGCGTTGACATGAATCCTTTCGGGATTCTCTATAATCCGCTGTCGGTCTCTACGGCTTTGGTGGAGATATTGAAGGGGAAGGTGTATCAGGAGAAAGACTTATTCCTATATAAGGAGTGCTGGCATAGTCCGATGCATCATGGCTTGTTCTCTGCGTCATCGCCGGAGGAAGTACTTGAAAAGATAAACACTCGCTTGTCGCAGGCCCATCGTTCGGTCCACGAACTTGACTGGCTGATGCTGACTTTCGGCACTGCCTATGTATATGAACAGAAAGAAACAAGGCAGGTAGTCTCCAATTGTCATAAACTGCCGGAGAGCTGCTTCAACCGCCGGATTCTTTCGGTAGATGAGATTGTGAACGAATATACTTCGTTGATAACCAGTATGGTGGCGCGCAATTCCCACTTGAAGGTCTTGTTCACGGTCAGCCCTATCCGGCATATACGTGACGGGATGCATGCCAACCAGTTGAGTAAATCGACCTTATTGCTTGCCATCGACCGCCTGCAACAGCTCTTTCCGGATCATGTGTTCTACTTTCCTTCTTATGAGATCGTTTTGGATGAACTGCGTGATTATCGTTATTATGCCGATGACATGCTCCATCCGTCTCCGTTGGCTGTCCGTTATTTGTGGGAACGCTTTTCGGAGGCCTTCTTTTCTGCCGAAACGAAGCAGGTGATCACTGCCATAGAAGATATTACTAAAGACTTGTCACACAAGCCTTTTCATCCGGAGTCGGAAGCGTATCAACGCTTTTTAGGACAAATAGTGTTAAAAATCGAACGACTTAACGGAAAATACCCGTACTTAGACTTTCAAAAAGAAACAGAACTATGTCATATACGATTGAATCCATAGCCGAATATATCGGTGCACGCCGTGTCGGAGAGCATGAAGCGACGATTGATTGGCTACTTACAGATAGCCGCTCTTTGAGCTTTCCGGAAGAAACCCTTTTCTTTGCTTTGCCCACCAAACGTAATAATGGTGCACGCTATATCTCCGAACTATATGATCGGGGAGTGCGCAACTTCGTGGTTACGGAAGAAGACTTTAAGAGAATGGAGAATGGAGAATGGAAAATGGAGAATGCTATGCAGCAGGATGGTGCGCAGTCTACTCCCAACTCTCAACTCTCCATTCTTGATTTCTCCAATTTCTTGATCGTGGCGAATCCTTTGAAGGCTTTGCAGAAGCTGGCCGAGGCTCATCGGGAGAATTTCAAGATTCCGGTAATCGGTATCACGGGCAGTAATGGAAAGACCATTGTGAAAGAGTGGTTGCATCAATTATTGAGTCCGGACCGCTGCATTGTCCGTTCGCCCCGCAGTTATAATTCTCAGATCGGCGTTCCCTTGTCCGTCTGGCAACTGAATGAAGAAGCCGAATTGGGTATTTTCGAAGCCGGTATCTCCGAAATGGGGGAGATGGGGGCCTTGAAGCGCATGATTAAACCGACTATCGGTATTCTGACTAATATAGGCGGTGCCCATCAGGAGAATTTCTTCTCATTGCAGGAGAAATGTATGGAGAAGCTGACACTCTTTAAAGATTGCGATGTGGTGATCTATAATGGAGATAACGAGCTGATCAGTAATTGTGTGGCAAAGTCGATGCTGACAGCCCGTGAGATTGCATGGAGCTGCAAGGATATCGAGCGCCCTCTTTATATCAGCAAGGTGACAAAGAAAGAAGATCATACTGTGATTGCTTACCGCTATCTGGATATGGATAATATCTTCTGTATTCCTTTTATAGACGATGCTTCCATCGAAAATGCGTTGAACTGCCTGGCAGCCTGTCTTTATCTGATGACTCCTGCCGATCAGATTACCGAACGGATGGCACGGCTCGAACCGATCGCCATGCGCCTGGAAGTAAAAGAAGGCAAGAATAATTGTATACTCATCAACGATAGCTACAATTCGGACTTGGCTTCTCTGGATATAGCACTGGATTTCCTGGTACGCCGTTCGGAAAAGAAAGGACTGAAACGGACACTTATCTTATCGGATATTTTGGAGACAGGGCAGAGTACGGCTACGCTTTACCGTCGGGTAGCACAACTGATAAAGAGCCGGGGCATCAACAAGCTGATCGGTGTAGGAGCGGAGATTTCTTCGTGTGCCGCTCGCTTCGAAGGTACGCCGGAACGATACTTCTTCCCCGATACAGACGCCTTGCTAAGATCGGGCATTTTCAAAACCCTTCATTCGGAAGTCATTCTGATAAAAGGTTCCCGCGTATTCAACTTTGATCTGGTATCGGAAGAGCTGGAACTGAAAGTGCATGAAACGATTCTGGAAGTGAACTTGGGTGCGATGGTTGCCAATCTGAATCACTATCGCTCCATGCTCCGCCATCCGGAGACGAAAATGATCTGTATGGTGAAGGCTGCTGCCTACGGAGCCGGATCATACGAGATTGCCAAAACATTGCAGGAGCATCATGTAGATTACCTTGCTGTAGCCGTTGCCGACGAAGGCTCCGAACTGCGTAAAGCAGGCATCACCTCCTCCATTATCATCATGGACCCCGAACTGACATCGTTCAAAACGATGTTCGATTATAAACTCGAACCGGAAGTGTACAACTTCCATTTGCTCGATGCACTGATTAAGGCGGCCGAGAAAGAAGGAATCACCAACTTCCCGATTCATGTCAAACTGGATACGGGTATGCACCGTCTTGGTTTTTCCGTCGATGAAATTCCGTTGTTGATCCGTCGTCTGAGAAGTCAGAATGCGGTTATTCCCCGATCGGTATTTTCTCATTTTGTGGGAAGTGATTCGGCGCAATTCGACTTCTTCACCCGTCAGCAGATTGAACTGTTCGAGAAAGGTTCGCAGGAATTGCAGGAAGCTTTCTCACACAAGATTCTGCGTCATATCTGCAATACAGCCGGTATCGAACGTTTTCCCGGTGCGCAGTTTGATATGGTGCGTCTGGGGATAGGACTCTATGGGGTAAGCCCAATCGACAATTCGATTATCAATAATGTAAGTACGCTTAAGACTACGATTCTTCAGATTCGGGACGTGCCCGGAGAAGATACGGTAGGCTATAGCCGGATGGGACATCTGACGCGTCCTTCCCGCATTGCGGCAATTCCTATCGGGTATGCCGATGGCTTGAACCGCCATCTGGGACGTGGCAATGCTTACTGTCTGGTGAATGGCAAGAAAGCTCCCTATGTAGGAAATATCTGTATGGATGTCTGTATGATTGACGTGACGGATATCGATTGCAGGGAAGGGGACAAAGCTGTCATCTTCGGTGACGACCTGCCGATAACCACACTTTCGGATAAGTTGGGGACGATCCCTTACGAAGTGCTGACCAGCATCTCGAACCGTGTGAAGCGAGTCTACTATCAGGACTAAAGCGCAGGCGGTAAAAACAGAATTATATGTAGTAGAATAGTGAATGGAAGACTATAAAGGTTAACGATGGATAAATGGGCGGTAAATGATAACGGGGATACTTAAATTATTTCCCGTTTCCCGTTTATAGTTTCCTGTTTTTCTTTTATAGTCTGCCGTTTTTCTTTATATTTGCACCAACTAATAAACCTCTATAATTAATAAACATATGACAAACTTATTATTATTAGGCTTTTTGCCTAGTGGCTCTGAATGGATCATTATTGCTCTTGTTATTCTTCTCCTTTTCGGTGGTAAGAAGATACCTGAATTGATGCGTGGCTTAGGTAAAGGAGTAAAGAGCTTTAAAGATGGTGTGAACGAGGCAAAAGAAGAAATCAATAAGGCAAAAGACGAAATCGACGCACCGGCAGATTCAGCTAAGAAATAATAAGCAATGGCAGAAATGACCTTCTGGGATCATTTGGATGAGTTGCGTCGGGTACTTTTTCGTGTTATCGGAGTCTGGTTTGTATTGGCAATCGGCTATTTCGTAGCGATGCCTTATTTGTTCGACCATGTAATACTGGCGCCTTGCCATAATGATTTTGTATTTTACGACTTACTACGCTTTATCGGTCAGAAATTCGATTTGACTGATGAATTTTTTACGCAGGAGTTTAAGGTGAAGCTTGTCAATATCAATTTGGCAGCTCCTTTCTTTATACATATGTCGACAGCTTTCTGGATGTCGGTAGTGACGGCTATGCCCTATATTTTCTTTGAGGTCTGGCGTTTTATCAATCCGGCCCTTTATCCGAATGAGCGGAAAGGAGTCAGGAAAGCGTTGACCATAGGAACCGGTATGTTCTTTATCGGGGTGCTTATGGGATACTTTATGGTATATCCGCTGACACTCCGTTTCCTCTCTACCTATCAGCTGAGTTCGGAAGTCGAGAACATTCTGTCGCTCAATTCGTATATCGATAACTTTATGATGCTGATTCTCTGTATGGGACTGGCTTTTGAACTTCCGCTGGTGACTTGGTTGTTGTCTTTGCTGGGAGTCGTCAATAAGTCTTTCCTGCGCAAATATCGCCGTCATGCAGTTGTCATTATCGTAATAGCTGCCGCTATCATCACTCCGACGGGCGACCCGTTCACACTGAGTGTTGTGGCTATTCCGCTTTATCTGCTCTATGAAATGAGTATTCTGATGATAAAGGATAAGAAGGAAGTTCCTGAGTTGGAAGAAGAAGAGGAAGAAGAAGGCGTGGCAAAAGTCTGATAAGCCAATTATTTATTATTCGTTTCCCCAAGTGTGTGTCAAAAGTCGATAGTAACTCAATTGAGGCTGACTTTTGACACACACACGTAATTTTTATCATATCCCTTTTGTCGTATGGAAAATGAAGGAAGAGAATCTTATGAAATTCTTTTAGCCGTTTGTAAGGCGGATCATTTGCAGCTGACTATTGGCTACAAACAGATGCGCGACTTGCTGGAAAGGCTTTGCCGCCTACATATGCACAACGGTAGTCTGCAGATGACCGATCTTTCCGCACGAATTAGTTTTGTAGCGGCCAAAGTGGGGCTTTCTGTAGCGGAGCAAAACAGACTGCATACCTTCCGACTGACCTCCAATGCCATTCTGAACCGACAACAGGAACCTACCCGCGAACACCTTCTGCGGGATGCGAAAACGCTGGCTTTCTTCATCCGTAAACTTTTTGAGGAAGATATTCCACAGGAACTGTATCGTTTGCTTCCCCGGACGGATGCAACTTATATCGTAGCTCCTCCAGCACACAAGCAGGTGCAGCGGATGCGCGTCTGTTTCCAGTATTCCGACGAGCAGTATCTGTATGTGACTCCTTTGGATGAAATAGCTGACGAACCGTTGCGTGTCCGTTACAATATTCCTCAGATCAATGAAGAATTTGCGGAAACCTGTCAGTTGCTCTGGCGCCATGCACAACTCAACTTGCTGGATGTCGCTGTTGACGAAGCAGGAATTCTGACCCCTTCGTTCATTGTCCTTGAACCGGATTATCTGCTTGATATCAGTTCATTGGCAGAATGTTACCGTGATTATGGACATCATCCGGCAAACTATTTCCTTTCCCGTCTTCAGCCGATAGAGAATGCACGCCCGTTGCTTTTAGGAAATATAGCCAACCTTTTCCTCGATGAGTGGATACATGCGGAAGGGGAGGTGGATTATCTGAAATGTATGCAGAAAGCTTTCCGGCGTTATCCGATTGAACTGGCTGCTTGTGCCGACCTGCGTGATCGGGAGAAGGAACGTCAGTTCTTTGATGACTGCAAACTCCATTTTGATCATATCCGTGAGACGGTGAATGATACTTTTCATGCCGCCGGCTACGAACTGGACAAGACGGATGCCGTGCTCGAACCTTCTTATATATGTGAAGCGCTCGGCCTGCAAGGGCGGCTCGACTATATGCAGCGCGATATGTCTTCTTTCATCGAAATGAAATCGGGAAAGGCTGACGAATATGCGATTCGCGGAAAAGTGGAACCGAAAGAGAATAATAAGGTGCAGATGCTGCTTTATCAGGCAGTTCTGCAATATTCGATGGGGATGGATCACCGGAAGGTAAAGGCTTATCTGCTCTATACACGCTATCCGTTGCTTTATCCTTCCCGTCCTTCATGGGCAATGGTCCGCCGTGTGATCGATCTGCGCAACCGGATTGTAGCGGATGAATATGGCATCCAGTTGCGGAACAGCCTGGAATATACGGCACAAAAACTGGAAGAAATAAAAGCCTCGGTACTAAACGAGCGGGGATTGTCGGGACGTTTTTGGGAGACGTATCTGCGCCCTTCTATCGATAATTTCCATGAGAAGTTGAAATCTCTCTCCACTTTAGAGAAAAGCTACTTCTATGCACTCTATAATTTTATAACGAAGGAACTTTATACGTCCAAGTCCGGTGATGTGGATTATGAGGGACGTACGGGAGCCGCTTCTTTATGGCTTTCCACTTTGGCGGAGAAATGCGAATCGGGGGAGATCATCTATGATTTAAGAATTAAAGAGAATCACGCAGCCGACGAACATAAATCCCACCTGTTGCTGGTACCGTCCGGAGAACTTCAGAGAACGGTGGCGGATGATGCGCAGCACACCCTTCCTAACTTCCGTCAGGGCGATGCCATCGTGCTTTACGAACGGAATGCGGATACGGATAACGTCACCAACAAGATGGTATTCAAAGGCAATATCGACTATCTGAACGAGAATGAAATCTGCATCCGTCTGCGTGCTACCCAGCAGAATTCCTCCGTACTTCCGTCTGATAGCCTCTATGCTATTGAGCACGATGCGATGGATACTACTTTCCGTAGCATGTACCAGGGACTTTATGCTTTTATGTCTGCTACAAAAGAGCGTCGTGATTTGCTGCTCTCTCAACGGGAGCCGCAATTTGATGTGGCATTGGATAAGCAGATAGCCGAAGCTGCCGATGACTTTACTCGTATTGCTTTGAAAGCGAAAGCAGCAAAGGACTATTTTCTGCTGGTAGGGCCTCCGGGAACCGGTAAAACGTCTTGTGCACTGAAGAAGATGGTCGAAACCTTTTATAAAGAGGAAGGAGCCCAAATTTTATTGCTCTCGTACACTAACCGTGCCGTAGATGAAATCTGTAAAGCACTTTCTTCCATTCGTCCGGAAGTAGATTTTATTCGTGTGGGAAGCGAGCTTTCATGTGACGAGAACTATCGGGATCATTTGATAGAGAATGAACTTGCTACCTGTATGCGTCGTACAGAGGTTTGCGAACGTATTAACCGCTGTCGTATATTAGTCGGTACAGTAGCGTCTATCTCCGGCAAACCGGAACTTTTCCGATTGAAGCATTTCGATGTGGCTATTGTAGATGAGGCTACTCAGATACTGGAACCTCAGTTGTTGGGTATACTTTGTGCCAAAGGAGAAAACGGAAAAGAGGGCGTTGGCAAATTTATCCTGATAGGCGATCATAAGCAACTTCCGGCTGTCGTCTTGCAGAATACGGAACAATCGGAAGTATACGATGAAGCCCTGTCTGCTGTCGGACTGAAGAATTTGAAAGATTCTCTGTTTGAAAGACTGTATCGCACAGCCCGTCAGCATACCGATGCCCATCGTACTTACGATATGCTCTGCCGTCAGGGACGTATGCACCCCGAAGTGGCTCTGTTCGCTAATCAAGCTTTCTATGAAGGTCGGCTGCTGCCTGTCGGACTGCCGCATCAACTGGAAGATTCCGGAAATATCAACCGGCTGTCTTTCTATCCTTCGCAGCCCGAACCGATGGGTTCTTCTGCTAAAACAAACCATTCGGAAGCAAAGATTGCTGCCCGTCTGGCCGCAACTGTCTATAAAGAACACTCGGAAGCATTTGATGCCTCCCGCACATTGGGGATCATTACTCCATATCGTAGTCAGATAGCTTTGGTCAAGAAGGAAATAGAAGCTCTCGGCATTCCCGAACTGAATCAGATATTAATTGACACTGTAGAACGTTTTCAGGGAAGTGAACGCGATGTGATTATTTATTCATTCTGTGTGAACTATCCGTATCAGTTGAAATTCCTTTCCAATCTGACAGAAGAAGACGGAATTCTGATTGACCGGAAACTGAACGTTGCCTTGACACGTGCAAGAAAACAGATGCTGCTGACAGGTGTGCCGACGCTGTTGGAGCGTAATCCACTCTATAAAAGTTTATTAAAATTAATAGAGAGCCTCCGGAATATTGCATAATTTTTGCAGACGTTAGTTTTTATTCTCTCTTTATGCAATTCATTAACACCTATTTGTTGAACAAACCCCTATCTTTGCAATACGTTTTTTTCATAGAGATTTAGATTTAAGGTTAGAAGAATTGTGGAAGTCGTGAGACTTCCCTTTTTTTCATCTTAACGTTTACTATCCTTCATTGTTTGAATGTGCAAGATATTTTGTAAAATAGTACAGGATGGCTATGAAGAATAAGTAAACCTAAAAAGCCTTCTTCGTGAGAAGAGGCTTTTTTGTTTTTGGAACTTTTTGAATAAATAATTGGTTAAAAAAACAGGAGGACAAACTCATGCTGAGTGCCCTCCTGTTTTTTATTCTATATAATTATATCGGATTAATCCAATACGATAGGCTTATATTTAGGAACCAGTGCTTTCATAATAACCCAACCGATCAGGTAAGCTACTGCGCATACGCAGAAGATTACAAAGTAACCGGCAGGCTTGCCTTCGAAGCCCATGAATGTCATCGCAGGATGTACAAACTGTGCTCCTTGTTCCAGTAGTTCTTTTGTCATTTCCACTTCTTTGCCGTCAACCATTGTTGTTCCGGAAGCATATACAAATAAGTTACCTGCCACTTTCTGAAGAATCATTGAACCGATACCACCGGCCATACCACCGATACCGGTGATACTTGCAATTGCTGTTCGAGGGAACATATCACCTACTGTAGAGAAGATATTGGCCGACCACGACTGGTGGGCAGCTCCGCCGATACCGATCAGGATCACGGGGAACCACGGAGAGAATGTTCCCAATGGCTGTGCCAGCAATACCACTAACGGGAAGAATGCGAAAATCAACATTGCTTTCATACGTGCCGCATAAGGGTTCATGCCGGTTTTGTTGATGAAGATAGTAGGAAGCTTGCCACCGTAGATGGATAACATCGTGATTGCGTAAAGCGTGAAGATAAGTCCCATTCCCAGAGGATCGGAAGTTTTGATACCGAATTGGGAGTTCAGGTAAGACGGGGTCCAGAACAGGAAGAACCACCATACACCGTCAGTGGTAAATTTACCGAAGACAAATGCCCAAGTTTGTTTGTAGCTGAAACATTGCCAGAATCTCATCTTTTTCTCGTCTTTCTCCTCTGTTTTCGGACCTGCACCGGCCTCATTCTGGTCTTGTTCGATATATTCAAGTTCGGCTTTGTTTACGTGCTTGCTCTTTGAAGGAGCATCATACATAAATACCCAGAAGCCCATCCAGATAAAACCAAGTCCACCAATAACGATAAACGCCATTTCCCAACCGAAAGCTTTGGCAAGGATAGGAATGGTGAGCGGAGCGATCAAGGCACCGATAGAAGCACCGGCGTTGAAGATGGAAGTAGCATAAGCACGGTCTTTCTTCGGGAAGTACTCGGCAGTTACTTTAATAGCGGCGGGGAAGTTACCGGCTTCTCCGAGAGCAAGTATACAGCGTGCAGCCAGGAAGCAGTACATACTGACAGTAGCGATGGTTACCACCACGTCTCCGGTGGCTCCGGCAAGTTCGGCAGCACTGTGCAGTCCTACCTGCGCTTCTGTTACAATACCACAGACTGCGTGCAGACAGGCACCGGCAGACCATACGCCGATAGCCCAGAGGAATCCTTTCTTCGTTCCCATCCAGTCCACAAAGCGACCGGCAAAGAGCATACATATTGCGTAAACAATAGAAAATACGGAAGTGATAGTACCGTAGTGTGATTCATCCCAGTGAAATTCCGGTTTGATAAATTCATCCCAGGTGAGCGATAGTACCTGGCGGTCGAGATAGTTAACTGTAGTAGCAAAAAATAGCATCGCACAGATCGTCCATCTGTAGTTTGTCATTTTTTCGCCTGTTTTTTGAAATGCATTCATGATAATGGATTTAAATAGATTTTGATTTGCTGACAAAGGTCGGTATTTCAGCTGGATTTTTTTTGTAATAATTGGTCAAAATCATGTATAATTCGTTGCATTATACATATTATTTGTACATAGTAATGTATTATCGTAACAATTTGGTCTCTTTGGGGGAAGAATATGACAAATCCGGAAAACTTCATTCTCTCCCCGTTTCGAGGAAAGAATGAAGTTTTTCGGATCACTTGATATGTGCTAAAGAGCTGCGCAAAGATTAGCGCATTTCTGTATATTTGATTTTATCCATGTCGCCATAGTCAAGATTTTCACCGGCCATACCCCAGATGAACATATAGTTGCTGGTTCCGGCAGCTGCGTGGATCGACCATTCCGGTGACATGATAGCTTGTTCGTTCTGCATCCATACGATGCGTTCTTCCTGAGGTTCGCCCATGAAGTGGCAGATGGAGTTGCCTTCCGGTACGTTGAAGTAGAAATATGCTTCCACACGGCGACTGTGAGTATGTGCTGGCATGGTGTTCCATACACTACCCGGTTTCAGTTCTGTCAATCCCATTTGCAGTTGGCAAGGACCTTCTTCAAGTACGTTGTTAACAATCAGCTGGTTGATAACGCGGTCGTTGCTTTCTTCCATCTTTCCTGCCGCGAATGAGTTGGCTTTCAGAGAACCTTTGCGTCCGTCGATGGTGATCAACTGAGTTTTGTACTCCTTGTGAGCAGTGGCGGAGTTGATATAGAATTTTGCAGGTTTGCTGGCATCTTTACTCTTGAAAGTAACTTTCTGCTTGCCTCTGCCTACATACAATGCATCTTTGAAGTTCAGCGTATATTCCTTGCCGTCAACAGTTACGATACCTTCGCCGCCAATGTTGATAACACCCAGTTCGCGACGTTCGAGGAAATACTTAGCTTTCAACGGATCGATAGTTTCAAGTACCAGCTCTTTTGTTGCAGGTACGGCACCACCGAAGATGAGGCGGTCGTACATGGAATAAGTCACGTTGATTTGATCAGGAACCATTACTTTTTCCATCAGGAAGCTACTACGCAGGCGGTTTGTATTATACGTTTTCACGTCTTGCGGATTGCAAGCCACCTGCATCTTGTAATTTACCTGGGCAGAAGCAGACATAGCTGCGATACCCATCATCATTGCAATTGCTAATTTTTTCATCTTTCGAATCTTTATTTGGATTATACTTATATTTAATCGTTAGCTGCGTTTTTCGCATCATTTCTTTTCATGCGGATACGGTTGTAGACTGCCATTCCCAGTGCAAGGGCTACGAGGATGGCAGGACCGATAATCTTCAGACTGTAAGTCAGGTGGAAGATACCCCAGCAGAAGAGGCTGGATGCAAAGTCGAGCGCTCCGCCTTCGAAGCCGGCGGGGATATTTACTGTCGGGTCACCCGTAGCGGCATATACGTCTTTGGCAGCCATCGTGAAGAATCCTGCCAGTTCTGTTACGAAGTACAGACCTACGATCAATGCTACCAGTCCGATGATGAATGATTTCACCACATTACCTTTGGTGATGGGCAGAATCATCGGGAATAGGTAGAACATACCGGCCAGAGAAGCCAGCGGTAAGAAACGGTTACCCGGAAGGATCACTGCAAGGAAGATAGTAACCGGGATCAAAAGCAGGGATACAACCAGCGTTGTCGGGTGGCCGATGACAAGTGCAGGGCTCATACCGATGCTCAGGCCTGTATTACTCTTATATTTTTTAGCGATCAATTCGCGGGTTGCATCAGAGATAGGTTTCAAACCTTCAATGAAAAGGCTGGTGATACGTGGAATCAACTCCATAACCGCTCCCATTTTGATACCCAATCCAAGGATACCCGGAATGCCGTCCAGTACTTCTTTCCAGCTGGCACAGCCCAAAGCTCCGATACCGCAACCAATCACGATACCCAGGAATAACGGTTCACCCATCAGACCGAATTTCTTCTTCATTCCTTCAGAGTCGATATTCAGTTTGTCGAATCCCGGAATTTTATCTAAAAGCTTGTTGATTACAATCGCGAACGGAACGAAGCTCTGGCAGAAAGGCTGCGGGATAGAGATACCGTCCATCTTATCATAGAACTTCTGAAAAGCAGGAGCAGTCATGTCTGCCATTACCAATGTTATAATGTAGCAAATGATAGCGGCGAAAAATCCCCAGAAAATACTATCGGAGGCGAAGTATACGATAGCCCCGATAAATGCGAAGTGCCAGTAGTTCCAAAGGTCAATATTAACAGTACGGGTTGTTTTGGTCAGTAGCATTAACAGGTTTACTCCCAGACAAACAGGGATAATGAAAGCGCCGACCGAGGTATTATAGGCAACTGCTGCTGCCGAAGGCCATCCCATGTCGAAAATACCGAGTTCCAATCCGTAGATTTCTACCATTTTACTTAATGCCGGACCAAGACTACTGGTCAACAAGGCTGTGACTACAGATAAGCCGACGAAACCGACTCCCACCAACAAACCGCTTTTGAGCGCTTTGGGGAGTTTAATACCGATACATACTCCTAAAATTGTGAAAATGATCGGCATCATTACTGCCGCTCCCAGACCGATAATGTACTTGAATACTTCTTCCATTCTGTTCTATTTTTTCTCTGTTTTTAATGATAAATTACTGTGTTTCCCCAGAGGGTATTAGTTGTAAACCGTGCCAAAAGTACGACCTTTTCCGCTTTATTCCAAAACGAAACTCTTAATTTATCAGTTAATGCATCAAAAATGGACATTTTTGACGTTTACGTGCACAAAATTAGTCGTTTCCGTGCACGAAAAACAAAAAATACACCTTCTTAACTAAAAAATCCCACTCTGTTTGGAGGAAATACACTACTTTCGTAGCATGAAAAAATAGCATGTATAATCCTTAAAACAATAAACCATGAGACGAAGCTCTTTTTATAAATTTTTGATATTAGTAATAATAATGTCAAGTACCATTTCACTGTCGGCGCAGCAGGTGGATGAAAAACTGCCTTGGTCGGTGCTGATGACTGAATCGGAGATGATCCGTTGCCCGGAATCCTGGCAGCTTGATTTTCAGCCCAGACTGAAATGGGACTATTGCCACGGACTGGAATTGGGGGCGATGCTTGATGTATACGATACTTATGGCGACAAGAAAATACGAGATTATGCAATTGCTTATGCAGATACGATGGTGCATGAGGATGGAAGTATTACTGCATACAAATTGACCGATTACAGTCTGGACCGTATCAATTCCGGAAAAATCCTGTTTCGTATCTATGAGCAGACCAAGGATGAAAAGTATAAGAAGGCATTAGACTTGCTCTATAGCCAGTTTGCCGGACAACCTCGTAATGAAGACGGAGGATTCTGGCATAAAAAGATATATCCGCATCAGATGTGGCTGGACGGACTTTATATGGGAGCTCCTTTTTATGCAGAATATGCTTTCCGTAATAATCGCCCGCAGGATTATGCAGACGTCATAAATCAGTTTATTACCTGTGCCCGTCATACGTATGATCCGAAGAATGGTCTTTATCGTCATGCGTGTGATGTAAGTCGCACGGAGCGCTGGGCCGATCCGGTGACAGGACAGTCAAAACATTGTTGGGGACGTGCATTAGGCTGGTATGCGATGGCGTTGGTAGATGTGCTTGATTTTATTCCGAAGCATGAGGCCGGAAGAGATTCGTTGCTTGCAATCTTGGATAATGTAGCAGTTCAGGTAAAGAAACTGCAAGATCCGGAGACCGGTGGATGGTATCAGGTGATGGACAGAAGCGGTGACAAGGGTAATTATCTGGAATCATCCTGTTCGGCAATGTTCATATACAGCCTGTTTAAGGCAGTACGTATGGGATATATCGATCCGTCTTATCTGGATGTAGCAAAGGCTGGTTATGAAGGATTTCTGAAAAATTTCATTGAAGTGGATAAAGATGGAGTGGTGACTATAACGAAAGCCTGTGCGGTAGCAGGGCTGGGAGGGAAGGTTTATCGTTCCGGCGATTATGACTATTATATAAATGAAACAATCCGTAATAACGACCCGAAAGCAGTAGGACCATTTATTATGGCAAGTCTGGAATACGAACGTTTGCAAAAGTAAATTCTATCGATGAAAAGGAGTATTTTGAAAGGAATGGCGTTGTTTCTTCTGCTTTGTTCAGGAGGAACTTTGGCCTGTGCACAACAGCAAAAGCAAGACACAATAGTCGTGTCACGAGACGGAACGGGAAAATATCGGGATATTCAGGAAGCCGTGGAAGCGGTACGTGCTTTTATGGATTATACGGTGACTATATTTATAAAGAATGGTATATACAAAGAAAAATTGGTGATTCCTTCATGGGTGAAGAACGTGCAGCTGGTAGGTGAAGATGCCGAAAAGACGATCATCACGTATGATGATCATGCCAATATCAATAAAATGGGCACTTTCCGCACTTATACTGTAAAGGTAGAAGGAAGTGACATTACTTTTAAGAATCTGACCATTGAGAACAATGCCGCTCCTTTGGGGCAGGCAGTTGCGCTCCATACCGAAGGAGACAGGCTGATGTTTATCGGCTGTCGTTTTCTGGGAAATCAGGATACTATTTATACAGGATCGGAGGGTAGCCGCCTGTTATTTACTAACTGCTATATTGAAGGAACTACAGACTTCATCTTCGGCCCTTCTACAGCTTTGTTTGAATATTGCGAATTGCATAGCAAGCGCGATTCATATATTACCGCGGCTTCTACTCCGAAGGAGGTGGAGTTTGGTTATGTTTTCAAGAACTGTAAGCTGACAGCCGCTCCCGGTATCAAGAAAGTCTATCTGGGACGTCCTTGGAGACCTTATGCTGCTACGGCTTTTATTAATTGCGAGTTTGGCGGACATATCCGTTCGGAAGGCTGGCACAACTGGAAGAATCCGGAAAACGAAAAGACTGCCCGTTACGCTGAATTTAAAAACACGGGTGAAGGTGCGGATGCTTCCGGACGTGTGAAATGGGCTAAACAGCTGACTGATAAAGAAGCGGTGCAATATACTCCGCAGAATATATTTAAGGAATGCAGTAATTGGTATCCTTATAAATAACATCAGTTCGATATAAGAGTAATCCGCATGGTTTCCCCTCCTTTTGGAAGGAGGAGAATTGAGTTACTCAAATTTATATCGAATTCACGTTAAATAGAAGTCATAAGGGAACTTTAATTTTGAACCAACAAAATAAGATTATGAAAAACAGACTGCTATTGCTGTTTATAGTATTTATCCTTTTCTCCGCCTTTCGTGCAGATAAGCCCGTATTGACCATCTTTACGATAGGTGACTCTACGATGGCTAACAAAAATCTGTACGGTGGAAATCCCGAACGCGGCTGGTGTATGGTGCTCCCCGGATTTTTTTCAGAAGATATACGTGTTGATAATCATGCCGCCAATGGCCGCAGTTCCAAAAGTTTCATATCTGAAGGCCGATGGGCAAAAGTGATTTCCCAGGTAAAGAAGGGAGATTATGTCTTTATCCAGTTCGGACACAATGATGAAAAGGCTGATTCTGCACGCCATACTGATCCGGGAACGACCTTTGATGACAATCTCCGTCGTTTCGTCAATGAAACTCGTGCTAAAGGAGGGATTCCTGTGTTGTTCAACTCCATCGTTCGTCGTAATTTTGTACAGCCGGAAGATGCCTCGATTGCCACAGATGCCCGTCGTGCTCCGGGTGAACAGGAACTGCCGAAAGAAGGAAACGTCTTGTACGATACGCACGGTGCCTACCTTGATTCTCCGCGTAATGTGGCAAAAGAGATGGGAGTGGCGTTTATCGATATGAACAAAATTACCCATGATCTGGTGCAGGGACTGGGCCCCGCAGAATCGAAGAAGTTGTTTATGTTTGTCGAACCTGAGAAAGTTCCGGCTTTTCCGAAAGGCCGGGAGGATAATACTCATTTGAATGTGTACGGAGCACGGACTATCGCCGGGCTGACTGTAGATGCTATCGCAAAGGAAATACCGGAACTGGCAAAATATGTCCGTCATTATGATTACGTAGTGGCACAAGACGGAACAGGTGATTTCTTCACAGTGCAGGAAGCGATAAATGCAGTACCCGATTTTCGCAAGAATGTGCGTACTACTATCTTGGTCCGTAAAGGCACTTATAAAGAGAAGATTATTATTCCGGAATCCAAAATAAATATCTCTCTGATAGGAGAGGACGGTGCGGTGCTGACAAATGATGACTTTGCCAATAAGAAAAATGTGTTTGGTGAGAATATGGGAACTTCGGGATCGTCTAGTTGCTACATTTATGCTCCCGATTTCTATGCGGAGAACATCACTTTTGAAAACTCGGCAGGACCGGTAGGACAGGCTGTTGCCTGTTTTGTATCTGCCGACCGTGCGTTCTTTAAGAATTGTCGTTTTCTCGGTTATCAGGATACCCTTTATACGTATGGCAAGCACAGCCGTCAATATTACGAGGATTGCTATATCGAAGGAACGGTTGACTTTATCTTCGGATGGTCTGTAGCTGTATTCAATCGTTGTCATATTCATAGCAAACGTGATGGTTATGTGACGGCACCCTCTACAGATCAAGGCAAAAAGTATGGATATGTCTTTTATGATTGCCGGTTGACTGCTGATCCGGATGTTGCCAAAGTATATCTGTCTCGTCCGTGGCGTCCGTATGCACAGGCTGTATTTATCCGTTGTGAACTGGGGAAACATATCCTTCCGGAAGGCTGGCATAACTGGGGAAAGAAAGAAGCGGAGAAAACCGTATTTTATGCCGAATACGATAGTCATGGCGAGGGAGCCAATCCGAAAGCCCGCGCAGCTTTCTCTCGTCAACTGAAGAATCTGAAAGGCTACGAGATGGAAACGGTTTTGGCAGGTGAAGACGGCTGGAATCCGCTAAAGAACGATTCTGTTAAATAAACACCGAATATAGATGTAAGTTCAGCTAAATCATTATCTTTACACCATTCAATATGTGTGTAATAATGATAAAAAGAATCTTATATCTAATTCTTTTGTGCCTGACCGCACCTGTAGTGCAGGCACAACAACACAGTTTTTTCACCCATTATTCTACCGAGGATGGGTTGTCTCAAAACACGGTGATGAGCATGTTGCAGGATCACAAAGACAACCTCTGGTTTGCCACATGGGATGGAATCAATCGTTTTGATGGCTATAACTTTAAAACTTATAAAGCACGTCAGGGCAATTACATCAGTCTGACCAATAACCGTGCCGACCGGATGTATGAAGACCGGTACGGCTTTCTGTGGTTATTGACTTATGACAATCGTGTCCACCGTTTTGACCCGAAAACGGAGACGTTCGAACAAGTTCCGGCAGCAGGTGAAGAAGGTAGTACATATAACATTCACGCTATTCAGGTATTGCCCGATGGTACGGTCTGGCTACTGACAGAACATGATGGAGCTATCCGTGTAGTCACACTTCCTCAGAAGAATTATACGACGAAATCAGATATTTATTCAACGAAGTCCGGTCTGTTTCCTGCCGATCACTTTTATCAGGTCTATCAGGACAAAGCCGGCAATCACTGGCTGCTGACTGATAACGGTTTGGGAATGATACGCTCCGGTGAGCAGCAACCAGTGAACTACTTTGTGGAGACGAAAGGGAAACAGGACGGTATGAATCAGGCATTTTATGCAGTCCGGGAATGCGAAGACGATATCTGCTTTGCTTCAGACAGAGGGAGAATCTGGTGTTATCAGAAACAGGGCGGAGAGTTTCGCCTGCTCGAACTTCCGACGAAAGCCCGCATTACTTCTATACACACCGTGAGCAATGGCAATACTGTAGTGACAACAGATTCGGACGGGTTCTTTCTTTGCAACCTGAAGACAAACAAACATACGCATTATTCTCCCGTGACCTGTAAGGAATTGTCTGCACAACCGATTCTTTCGGCTTATGTAGACCGCACGTCAGAGGTATGGTTCGAACAGGAAGAGCCGGGAGTTGTCGTTCATTTTAATCCTGCCACCGGCGTGGTAAGGCGTGAGCAGATGCGGGTGGAATATAGTAACGCCGATCGTTCGCGTCCCGCTTTTCATATCCATGAAGATGTACACGGGCATATATGGGTACATCCTTATGGCGGAGGATTCTCCTATTTTGATCGTGACCGGAACTGTCTCGTTCCTTTTTATGATGATTTGGGCAGTAACAACTGGCGCTTTTCTAACAAGATACATGCCGCTTTTTCTGATAAACAGGGGAATTTGTGGCTTTGTACCCACTCCAAAGGACTGGAGAAAGTAACATTCCGCAACGTACCGTTTTCAATGCTGACTCCCGTTCCGCATGAATATGAATCTTTGAGCAACGAAGTGCGGTCGGTATGCGAAGATAAACAGGGGAATTTGTGGGTCGGACTGAAGGACGGAATGATCCGCCTGTACGACTCGAACCGGAAATTCATAGGGCATCTGACAGGTAATGGAACCATTTCGATGACAGGTACACCTATGGAGGGTACAGCCTATTTCATTATGCAGGATTCAAAAGGGATTATCTGGATTGCTACCAAAGGAAACGGTCTGGTGCGTGCCGAACAGATTTCTCCCACAAGTATGTCTTATAAACTGACCCGTTATCAGCACGACTCCAACGATATGTACAGTCTGAGTGACAACAATGTATATTGTGTTTATGAAGATCATCATGGTCGTATCTGGGCGGCTACTTTTGCAGGCGGTATCAACTATATTTCCCAGGGAGAACATGGAGAGACCGTCTTTATCAACCACCGGAATAATCTGAAAGGATATCCGATTGATGTCTGTTACAAAGCACGTTTTATCACTTCGGATAATAACGGACGCCTTTGGGTAGGTACTACCACAGGCGCCGTTGCTTTTGACGAGAACTTTAAAAAACCGGAAGATATACAGTTCCACCATTTCTCGCGTGTTCCGAACGATACGAAGAGTCTAAGTAATAATGACGTGCATTGGATTATCGCTACCCAGCAGAAGGAACTCTATCTGGCTACTTTCGGAGGGGGACTGAACAAACTGATTTCCATCAGCGAAGACGGTCACGGTGAATTTAAATCCTACTCGGTGCTCGACGGACTTTCTTCGGACGTCCTGCTTTCCATCCGTGAAGACCATAAACAGAATCTCTGGATCAGTACGGAAAATGGAATCTGTAAGTTTGTTCCTTCCGGTGAGCGTTTTGAGAATTACGATGAACGTAGTATCAGTTTCCGTGTCCGTTTCAGTGAAGCGGCTTCTACGCTCACATCCGGCGGAGATATGTTGTTTGGAACCAGCAACGGATTATTCATGTTCACTCCGGATTCTATCCGGAAGAGTAGCTATGTGCCTCCTGTAGTTTTTTCTAAGTTGATGGTAGCGAATGAAGATGTAATTCCGGGAGAGAGGTCCATATTGAAAGTCGATTTGGATGATACACAGGAACTAGTGCTTTCTCATGATGAGAATATTTTTTCCGTTCAGTACGCTGCACTCGATTATACGAATCCGCAGAATATACAGTACGCATACATTCTCGATGGTTTCGAGAAGCAGTGGACTTTTGCTGACCGGCAAAGAAGCGTGACCTATACTAACCTGCCGAAGGGAGATTATATATTCCGTGTCCGTTCTACCAATAGTGACGGGGTGTGGGTGGACAATGAGCGCATTTTGAACATCACGATTCTCCCTTCTTTCTGGGAGACGCCTTTGGCGTATGTGCTGTATGTCTGCTTTGTGCTGCTGATTATTTTTGTTGCGGTTTATATCCTGTTTACCATTTATCGGTTGAAGCATGAGGTGTCTGTAGAACAACAGATTTCTGATATCAAGCTGCGCTTCTTTACGAATATATCCCATGAACTCCGTACTCCTCTGACATTGATTGCAGGTCCGGTGGAACAAGTTCTGAAGAACGATAAACTGCCGGCTGATGCACGGGAACAGTTGGTAGTGGTCGAACGGAACACCAACCGTATGCTTCGTCTTGTCAATCAGATTTTGGACTTCCGTAAGATTCAGAACAAGAAGATGAAGATGCAGGTACAACAGTTGAATGTCGTTGCCTTTGTCCGCAAGATTATGGATAATTTTGAGTCGGTGGCGGAAGAACACAACATCGATTTCCTTTTCCAGACAGAGAAAGAGGCTTTGAATCTTTGGGTGGATGCCGATAAGTTTGAAAAGATTGTGTTTAACCTTCTGTCCAATGCGTTTAAATATACTCCTAATGGGAAAATGATCACCGTCTTTATCCGTGAAGATGAGGGCACGGTGTCTGTCGGCGTACAGGATCAGGGGATTGGTATTGCCGAAAATAAACGGAAGTCTCTCTTTGTGCGCTTTGAGAACTTGGTGGACAAGAATATTTTCAATCAGGCAAGCTCCGGCATCGGTCTTTCTTTGGTGAAGGAACTGGTAGAGATGCACAAGGCTACGATTTCCGTTGACAGCCGGCTCGGTGAGGGAAGTTGTTTTAAAGTGGACTTTCTGAAGGGCAAAGAGCATTATAATAGTTCAGTGGAATTTATTCTCGAAGATTCGGTTGCTCCGCTGAGTATGGAACGTATTGTGGATATCGCTAATTCTTCGCTTCAGACAGAAGCTGCCATCGCAGATGCGCCGGACCTGGAAGTATCTGCTGTCAAAGAAGAGGCTGAGGAAAGCAGTTCGAAAGAGCTTATGTTGCTGGTAGAGGATAATCAGGAATTGCGTTCCTTCCTGCGCAGTATTTTCGCTTCAACTTATCGGGTGGTAGAGGCTTCCGAGGGTATGGAGGGATGGAGCAAGGCTTTGAAGTATCTGCCGGATATTATTATCAGCGACGTCATGATGCCGGAGAAAGACGGTATCGAAATGACGCGTGAACTTCGTGCGGATATGACGACCAGTCATATTCCTATTATCCTGCTTACTGCCAAGACGACGATAGAAAGTAAATTGGAAGGACTGGAATATGGGGCGGATGATTATATTACCAAGCCTTTTAGTGCGACTTATCTTCAGGCCCGTGTGGAGAACCTGCTGATGCAGCGTAAGAAACTGCAAAATTTCTATCGTGATAGTCTGACGCATGTGACGGTGTCTGAAACTCCGGTTGCTCAAGGGGAGACTTTAGCAGGTCATGCATCTGCTGAACCCGTAAGTAGTGCAGCGGAAGAGCCTGCGATGCCGGAAATGTCTCCTAACGATCGTAAATTTATGGATAAACTGGTTGATTTGATGGAGCAGAATATGGATAACGGGGAATTGGTAGTGGATGATTTGGTTCGTGAACTGGCTGTCAGTCGTTCGGTGTTCTTCAAGAAACTAAAAACGCTTACGGGACTGGCCCCTATCGAGTTCATAAAGGAAATGCGTATCAAGCGTGCCGCACAATTGATTGAAACGGGAGAGTTTAATATGACTCAGATTTCTTATATGGTCGGTATCAATGACCCGCGTTATTTCAGTAAATGTTTTAAGGCGCAGGTCGGTATGACTCCGACAGAGTATCGGGAGAAAGTCGGTCGGTAATTGGAGCTTCTTGCTGTTTTATCTCCTTAGAAGTTTCATTGAATAAATAGCGTTCAGCCGTTTCAGCTTTCTTCGGAAAAGCCTTGATAGAAGGTGATAGCGGCTGAAGGCACCATTTCGTACCCTTGCGTAGACGTGCTCTGAGCGGGGGGCGTGGTTTCAGTTCTTTCAGGTTTATAGTTTGAGTTTCTGCTTTTATAGTCGATAAGCTATGTATATCTTAAATTCTGAACAAAGGCTGGTTGATATGTAGGCAAAGGCTGACTGACGTACGGGCAAAGGCTTGCTGACCCGTCGACTCAGGCTTGCTGACGTGTAGGCTTAGGCTTGCTGACCTCCGAGCTAAAGTTTGCTGACAAATAAGGTGAGAATGATAGAAACAGCGCTGAAAATATGATGAATGAATAGAGCCTCTGTTTAAGTAAAATAGACCTTTTACTTTTAGTAAATAGAACTTCTGATTGGAACAAACGCAGGCTCTGTTTTTGAAACTGAAAGAGCTGAATGCTGAAACCTCTTTTCAGAGACTACTGCTTTCAGCTGTATCTCCTTCTGACAGGGATTTTGCAGGGATAACTGAAAGAACTGAATACCTGGATTTCAACTTTATTTAGTAGGTGGCTGATTCTTTCATTGTTAGCCTGACAGGCAGGTTTTTTTATAAATTTGTATTAGAGTAAATAGAAAGAAGTACAAGAGTTGTTATGATGATGTACTAGAGTCACTCCAAGGATGTAGAAGATTTAAGGAAAAGATGTATAAGAATTGGATGAATGATGTACAAGACGGGAGTGAATCATGCACTTCTTTGGAAGAATATAAAAAGATAGCGATATTCGAATCCGGACATCGCTATCTTTTTATATACAGTGTCTGAAACAGACACTTAGGGTTTATTAATTATCAGATTTATTCTTTAATCCATCTAGGGTCGCCAGCTTTGGAATCTTTGATATCTTCAGCTCCAACAGTGAAATCTCCACTTTCAGGATTTGTGAATTTAGGGTCTATTTCTGTAGCATTACATGCTGACGGGTCTGTATAAAGTCCATTGGTTGCATCCCATAGGTTTGCACTGTTATGGTAGTAATTCTTAGAATAGCTAGCCTGAGCTTTCATCTTTCCCTTCTTTGCCCAGTATCCTAATGTTCCGACACCGATTTGGGAGAATACACATCTCTCAACAGTTAATTTGCCTGTAGAAGTAGAAACCTTATCCATTAAGAACAATCCATTATTATTGCTGCCGCCATCATAAGAGCATACTTTGTAGAAAGTGCAATTGGTTACATTTACAGTAGCTGATGTCATATTACAACGTAGGAAGGTACGTATACCATTACTAAAGGTTGAGTTTTGGATAGTTAATGTTCCTAATATCGTATTGGCTCGAAGGTCGAAGCCGTCACCACCGGAACCTGTAATATTATCTGCCCAGCAGTTCTCAAACAAGGCTGTTCCTAAAGTTGCCGTTACATTACAGTAAAGAATCTGATTCTTATAGTTTCTGATTTCGCAACCGCTGACTGTTAAAGTTGAAATATTAGCTCCACCTTGCAACTCTATGAAGTTTGAAACCAACTCTTCTGCTCCCGGAGTGTCACCACGGAAAATTACATTGTTGATTTCTATGGAAGAAGCGCCGGCTTCAGGTTGTAAGCGGCCATAGATGGTAGGCATGTTTGCCTTGTCATAACCGCTGATGATAACAGATTTGTTTAGTGCATAATCTCCCAAAACAAACGAACCGGATACAAGAACGATGTTTGCACCATCTGCTGCTCCTTCGAGTACGGTAGCAAGATCATCACCTTCATATACAGGAGTCTTTCCCTGAAAGTCAATGGCTGTTTTAAATGTAACGGTACCACGGAGCTTATCTACATTGTATAACTTGGCTGTATACGATGTGCTTTCTTCCAGTCCGTCTATATAAGCCTTTTTGTTGGCTATATCTGTACTTTTCAGAGTATATGTTATGTCTGCTTTTCCATCTGCACTCAGCACGATTTTGGTTGCCGTTGCATCAATAGCATCCCATGTAAGCGTTACTGCATGTGCTTCTATATTTTCGTCTTTCACAGAATTGAAGATGTTCTCTGCTTCTGTCATGAAGGAAACAGCCGACCATTTTGATTCATTGATCTCTTCACTCAAGGCTCTGATTCTTGCTGTATATTGAGTTTCACCCAATAGTCCTTCTACAGTATATGTGTTGTCCGTAATCCCTTCATATGTTTTCGGAGTACCTTCGAAAGTCATATCTTGATTTTCATAAAGCTCGATCGTATATGATGTGGCATTTGTCACTGCTGTCCATTTAAACTTTACATTTGTCTTTTTCTGGATAACAGCTTCTACATTTGTCGGTGAGAATAATCGGTCAAATATTCCCGTCGTGACTTCGTCATCCGGTTCTGAACAGCTTACTGTAAAGGCAGACAGAACCAGGCTAAATAATACTGTATATATATAATTCTTTTTCATAATTCATTCATCATTAATAGTCATAATCGTTTGTTAGCACACCGTTACTTCCGTCTATAAATACTTTCCAGATAGGCCAGAATTGCTTGGTATCGGGATTGTTATCATACAATTGGTCAATAAGCAGCAAAGCAGCAGCCTGGTCTGCAGATTCTTTCGGTACAATCCATTCCTTACTTTTAGAGTAGCCTAATGTTTGTCCTATTTCATCTGTATCTCCATGGTTTAATCCATACATTTTGTAGGAAGTTGCATCTGTTCCATCCAAGCCCTCATTATAATAGATTTTCAAAGGAAGATCAGCGTATTCACCTTCACGGTTATATAATCGTGTCATTTTCTCTTTGGCTTCATTCATTTTACTTCCTAGAAGATTCCAACGGATCAGGTCGACTTTGCGTATTGCTTCTCCTGCAAATTCAAATTTACGCTCGTCTACAATTACGTTAAAGAATGCATCCTGACTGGCTTTTGCCTTCGTTAATATAGCACTTGCTTTTTCGGCCGGGTATGAACGGTCGAGGATTGCTTTCAAATATTTTCCTGCATCAGACGATCCTTTAGGACCTTCCAGTTCATTGATAGCTTCTGCTGCCATTAAATAAATATCAGCCATACGCATTACTTGCCAGTTCATGCCATCATCATTTGAAGAGTCAACTACACGGTTCATCCACTCGAAACGAACTTTACCAAAACTCCATCCACCCCAGCATTTATTGGGTGCTTTCCAGGCAATGTCTCCATCGTTGTCACTTGTCCATTTAAAAGGTACACAAGTGATATCACGACGAACATCTTCTACATCATAATCATAAAACAAAGTCGGAATAGGGCCATTTATGCCTCCTTTGGCTAGTTTTGTCCATTGGTCTTTCTTTTCGTGTTTCACTCCCCAAGTGTAGATGACACGTCCACGGGATGCCGAAAATGGAATCTCGAAAATAGATTCTGCTCCTGCAATTGTTCCTTCAGCACATAGTGCTTTAAAGTTAGCTTCAAATGTGCCTAATGTGTTATAGCCTTTGCTGATGATGTCCAGACATTCATTTTTTGCAATTGTATATAGTTCCTGTCTTTCTGTTGCATCTTCTGTATTGTAACGGATCCCATCCGGATGTTGTGAGTAACCTGCCGCAAATAATGCAATTCTCGCACGCAATCCTTTGGTGAAGGTTTGGCTTACTCGTTCTGTTGATTTAGTAAAGCTGTTTTCGTTAGGCCAGCCTACGTAGTCTTGTGCTATAAGTAAGTCGTTCAACAGTCTTCTCATGATAACCATACGGTCGGTCTTAGGCAAGTCGATTGTTTCTGTGGTGTTGGGCTCAAAACGGGCAGGGACATCACCGAACGCTTTAATCAGATCGAAATAGATAAAAGCTCTTAAGGTCAATAGTTCACCGTAAAACTGGCGCATATTGGCGTTACTCATATCGCTGTACTCGTCCATACCGGTTATAGCGCTGTTTGCACGTTCTATGGCTTCATAAAGTTTGGCCCAAACGTTGTTGTCCGTATTCATGTATTGATTATCGGTAGTGGCATTGTATGTTACCAAGGCTCCTTCTTTATCAGTGAAAGCTCCTTTCTTCCCCGTATTATTCCAGATTTCACAGTCGCTGTTGACTCCGAAGTAGGCAATATAACGTCCACGATAAGAGTTTGTTTCACCGAATGACTGGTGCAGTCCCATCACTACATCATTGACCAAAGCCTCGTTAGAAAAAACTTCTGTCTTTTCCATAGATGACTTTTTGGAAGTATCTAATATGTCATCACAAGAAGAAAAAGCAAATAGTGATGCTGCTAATGCTGTATATAATATTTTTTTCATTACTTACTAGTTTTACTGATTAAAAATTAAGGTTCAAACCGATTACAAACTGACGGCTCTTAGGATATGCTGAATAGTCTACACCCGGAGTCAGTTGGCTGCCATTTCTGCGGCAAGTAGAAACTTCCGGATCGTAACCGCTATATCCCGTGATACAGAACAGATTGTATCCCGTTACATAGAAACGAAGGTTATTGATTCCAACTTTCTTGGTTAGATGAGCAGGCAGAGTATATCCCAATGTCAAAGTGCTCAGACGAAGGTATGAACCGTCTTCAACAGCCCAATCCGAGAATACGAATTTGCTCATATAAGGTGACCACATCGTGGTGTTCTCGTTCATTTGCGCCAATTGGTTCATGTCTGTTACCAAATTGCCGTTTCCGTCAATATTAGTCCAACGTTTTGCAGCGGACATTTCAGAAGTCATGTTTCTGTATAAGTACTTGGAAGTAGAAGTTGTTTCGATCTTATTAGCGTTATAGATGTCGTTACCATAGCTCCATGTAAAGTTGGCTGCCAGGTCGAAACCATATAGGCGGGCATTGATGTTGAATCCACCTGTATGCAGGGGATTGGCATCGCCAATGATCGTTTTATCCTTTTCACCATTCGCATCTCCACTATTATCCAAATCTTTTAGTTTCATCATACCTGGGCGCGCAGTTCCTACGGCAGAAGATTTGTTGACGTCTTTCTTCAGAGTCCAGGTATCGGTTGTTGCATCATAACTCTCAAAATCGGAAACCTCATAACGTCCGGCACTTACATAACCATACATTTTTCCAACAGAACCACCTACTTCCGGCAAGAAATCCTGACCTATTTCTGTAGAAGCCCAATAAGATTGTGCTTGTTCGTTAGTAAGCTTCTGTAAAGAACCGAGAGATTTGATCTTATTTTTATTAAAACTGATATTGGCTCCAATGCTCAGACCAAAATTCTTTTTATCAACGGCTACCCAGTTGACGCTGGCTTCAAGACCTTTGTTTTCAGTCTCGCCCATGTTACGGTATTGGTAGTTATAACCAGTTCCGGATGTCGGGAACATAATTAACAGGTCTTTTGTATTATTCCAGTAGCCTTCAATTGTTCCGCTTAATCTGCCTCCTAAAGTAGTGAAATCCAAACCGACATTTCTTGTAATGGTTGTTTCCCAGGTGAGATCGCTGTTTGCCATATATTTGCTTGGAGCAATGTAGGAATTGACACCATTGATCCATGGAGTTTTATTTAACTCATATAATTGAGAGATCTGTCCCGAAGGAATATTATTGTTTCCGGCTGTACCATAGCTAAAGCGGAGCTTTAGGTCATCCAACCAATTTTTGGTATTCTCCATGAATGATTCAGAAGATATACGCCATGCGACAGCGGCAGAAGGGAAGAATCCCCATTGGTTACCTTTGGCAAACTTCGAAGAACCATCGGCACGGAAAGTGGCGCTAAACAAGTATTTGCTGTCAAAGTCATAGTTTGCACGTCCGAAGAATGAAAACAACACATCATCCGGATAACCATAATTGGTCACTTCATATGGGTTTCCTTTTGTGGAATAGTTGATGCAGTCGTCTGCCGTATATTCAGTCGGGAAGCCATGTACAACGTTTCTTAATTCTCTCTCTCTGGTAACAATATATTCTTGACCAGCCAACAGGTTTAAATGGTTTTTGTTATTCTTAAAGAACTTCTTGAAGTCATAACTTAAGGTGTTTGTACTGCGGAAGGCAGTTCTTGTACCACGAGTAAAAGAAATAGCAGGTTTACTCTTATCTTCATCGTCTACGTTATTTCTTACATAGTAAGTAGTCACACCATAATAGCGGTCTGCATTATTTCGATAATCGTCATAACCAACTTCTGCTTTTAGTTTTAAATCTTTGATTATTTCCCAAGTGATAGAGCCGGCAAGGTTATAGTTGATACGTTCTTTGCGGGTGTCATTATCTCTTAGGGAGATTAACGGATTAATCAATAGAGAATTGGCATCTTCTTCGTCTGCATTGAGTGCATCAGAGATACCAGGTACAGGATATGGAGTATACAACAAAGAATATTTCAGGCGTTTGTCCGTGTTCAATGAACTGTTGGCATCGTTGGAACCTCCACCATTGATTTTGGTTTTGGAAAAGCGTGCTGAAAAATCTAAAGAAACGTTCTTCAGAGGCTTGTGATTCAATTTTAAATTGAGGTTATCACGTGCATAGTCAGACATTTGCATGATAGCTTTATCATCAATATGAGAGTAGCTGAACGAATATTTGAACTTATCGCTACCACCATTGATGCTTAGATTGTGATTAAATGAATGTCCGGTACGTCCGAAAGTTAAATCCTGCCAGTCATTGGTAGCTACGTTGTCATACATGTCAAGGTCTTGATAATTACCAAAATACTTGATATAATCATCATTCTTATTTGTAAGTTGAGCCAGTTCATACTGCCATTTGGTATAATCGCTTGCGGAAAGTACATCTAATGTTTTTGCCACTTTTTTCCACGCATAATAAGCATTGTAGCTAACACTGACTTTGCCTTCTTTACCACTCTTGGTAGTAACAATAATTACACCATTAGCACCACGTGCACCGTAGATAGCAGTTGAAGAAGCGTCTTTCAATACATCGATTGATTCAATATCTGTAGGTGGAATATCTGAGATACTTTCCACTGGAAATCCGTCTACAATAAAGAGAGGTTCGTTACTTTGTGTGATTGAACCACCTCCACGTACGCGAATACTCATTTGTGCGTCAGGAGAGCCCTCTGTAGTTGTGATTTGTACACCTGCCATTTTTCCTTGCAATGCTTCAGTCGCAGACGCTACAGGAATGGCTGCTAAAGTTTCTGAATTAACGGATGCTACTGATCCTGTTATGTCTTTACGCTTGGCAGTACCATAACCGATAACTACAACTTCATCCAACGCTTTTGCATCATCTGATAGTGTAACATCAATCTTGCTTTTTCCTTTGATAGCGATTTCCTGCGTTTTCATACCAATATATGAAATAACTACAGTGGCGTTGGCAGGGACTTTTAGAGAGAAATTTCCATCCAGGTCAGTAATTGTACCATTGGTAGTATTCCCTTTTTCTACAATGGAAGCACCGATAATCGGTTCTCCGGTTGTGTCTTTCACATTACCATTTAAGGTAATAGTCTGCGCTGATACGCTGAGCGATAATGCTGCGAAAATCATTAGCAGCAAAGTGCGCATGTTTTTCATTCCTTTAGGCATCTTTTGTTCTTTTATATTAGATTATTAATATTCGAGTGTGTCCACTCTTAGAGTTCTCACTGGTGCAAAATTATGGTTTTGAGGCTTGTGGGATGTGTAATATTTGTTTTTACGATAGTATTTTTTGTTTTTCCGGCATAAAATAAATAAAGACGAGCGTTTATGGGGAAATGTACTCTCGTCTTAATCTTTTATAACTGTTTATTCGGGCTTTTAGTTTTATTTTTTAGAATCCGCAGGATACAGATGATTCACCAGTTCATTCAGATATACCTCCAGATTGGTGTATTCTTTACTCAAACTATATTGTGCGCCGTCGCTCGGATCATTCGGATTCAGATTGTGCTTTTTCTCCCATTCGTCCGGTATGCCATCTCCGTCAGAGTCGGTTGGGGCCGGTTCGGATTTATATTCGGGCCAGCCTCCTACGTCTATCGGTTGGTCAACCATTCCGTTGGTGCTTCCATGAGACCCTTCATAGGTGTAATTCCCTTTGCGGGTTTCTTCTACGATTCGTTGGTCTACGGCATCGCGGCGGTGAGAGGCTCCGGCAAATTGAAGTACATCTTTATAGGCTTTCTTTACCGGCTGCAATGAAGTATGCTCTGCTATATCAAATGCTTTTTTGGATAATAAATTCTTTTCCGGTGCGAAGTCGTTTTTGACGATCAGGCCAAATGTATTATCCATATTGACTTTATAAAGAGCTTCTTTCTGCTTGTCAGTCAGGCTGGGACAGGTGGCGTCCATAAAGTTTCCTTTAAAGTGGAAGACTCCATGTACCCCTGCCTCATTTTGATTTTTGCCGTCGTCCGCATAAGCGGTGAACAGGCGTCGGTATGAACCTTTGGTAGCACTATAGGGACCCGGCTTATAGTAATTATTGAGAAAGTTGTACGAACCGCCTTCACCGGCATAAGCCCCGTCACTACCATAATTGTAGATTACATTATTGAATAATTCCACCTTTTCTTCTTCCGGTTTGCCGGTATAACGGCTGCCGCAGAGTCGTGGAGTACGATTGGTGTGATGTGCCAGCAGATTATGATGGAAGGATGCTTTTTGTCCACCCCAGATGCCACCATAGCCATGTGCTCCTTTCTCATGAATAGAGTTGGCGAGGCTTTCGCTGATGATACACCATTGAAGGGTGAATTGACTGTTATCATAGAAAGTGGCACATTCATCCGTACACCAGCTCAGAGAGCAATGGTCTATGATTATGTTACTGTTTCCTTTGGTACCGTTCATTGCATCGTCACCTTTTTGCTTGATGTCCGCTCCCATACGTGAACGGATAAAGCGGACAATCACATTGTCTGCTTGAATGGAAAAGGTGTAGTTCTTCAGACAGATGCCATCTCCGGGAGCTGTTTGACCTGCGATTGTCACATCTCCATTGCTGAGTTTTAAAGGCTTCTGCAATTCAATGATGCCGCTGACTGCGAAAACGATTGTACGGGGGCCTTTTTTGTTGATAGCCCAGCGGAAAGTTCCTTCCGAACCGTCATCTGCCAGTGAAGTTACAGTGTATACTGTTCCACCGGCACCTCCTGTTGTATATTTCCCTGCACCGTCGGCACCCGGGAAGGCTGGAACTTTTGAACGGTCGGGAGTAATATTCTCTTTGTACGAATTGTTAGTATTTGTATTCCCTTGAATAGAAGGGAGCATAAATAAGGCACATAGCCCTATCAGGATTTTTTTGTTCATAGCTACTTAGTTATTGGTTGGGTATAAGGAATTTACCAAACTATTCAGATAGACTTCAAGGTTGGTATATTCCTTGCTTAAGTTATATTTGTTTCCGTCACTACTGTCGTTGGGATTCAGTCCGTTGGCTGTTTCCCATTCGTCCGGTATCCCGTCTTTGTCACTATCCTGCTGTGCGGTGGTAGTGGATGCGTATTCACTCCATCCTTCCACATCAGCTTGTGTATCGATCAGTCCGTTCGTTCCTCCGTTTGAGCCTGTGTATGTGAAAGTGCCTTCCTGGGTTTCTTTTACAATACGTTCATCGATATGGTCACGCAGGTTGGAAACACCAGCGTATAGTAATACAGACTGATAGGCATCTTGTGCAGACTGAACGAACGAATAATCATCTAAGATAGGAAAACGTGAAGATACAAGCAAATCTTTTGTTGAAACTTCGTTGTTTTTTACGCAAAAAGCGGTTGAGGAGGTATTATCTGCATTTGCATTGGTCAATTCTGTCTTTTGTGAATTAGATAACTTCTCATGTGTTTCGAAATAATTCCCGTTTACATAGAATTTTCCATATACTCCTTTTGCCTGTTGATTCTTGCCATCATCCAGATAAGCGGTGAAAATACGGCAATGTACTTTCGCTATGGCATTAACAGGTCCCGGTTTATAATAGTTATTCATGATATTATAAGAACCTCCCTCTCCCGCATAGGCCCCTTCGCCAGTCCAATTATAGATTACATTATTGCATAAATCGACTTTTTCCATATCCTCTCTGTTGGAGTAGCGACTTCCGCAGAGGCGGGGCGTGCGGTTACTATGGTGAGCCAGCAGATTATGGTGGAAGGTTGCAGGGCTGCCTCCCCATATTCCACCATATCCATGTCCTCCTTTGTTATGAAGAGAATTTGTCAGACTCTCGCTGATGATACACCATTGCATGGTAAAGTCGGTATTTCCATAAAATGAAGCACATTCGTCCGTACTCCAGCTCATTGAGCAATGGTCGATAATAATATTCCTTTTGCCGGGATAAGAATCTTGATACCCATTCATCGAATCATCTTCCGTCTTACATTCATCCCCCATACGTGAACGGATAAATCGGATAATGACATTGTTTGCGTTGACACGTAAAGTGTAATTTTTCAGGCAAATACCGGGGTGGGGAGCAGTTTGACCTGCAATGGTTATATCGTCATTCTTTATTTGCAACTGTTTGGTTAAAGGGATGACTCCACCTACAGCGAATACAATCGTTCTTTTGCCCGACTTCTCTATCGCCCAACGGAGAGTACCTTCTGAACCGTCATCTTTGAGAGAAGTTACTGTATATACTGTTCCTCCGGCTCCACCACTAGTTCGTTTTCCGGCTCCTTCGGCACCGGGAAAAGCTGCGACTGTCGAACGGTCGGGAGTCGGATACTCCGGCAGCTGATCCTCTCCCGAATCATCCGGATCAGTAGAATCTCCCGGCTGTTCTGTTGGAGGATTTGTGTCCTGTTCGAGATTTTCTTCCGAACAGGCTGTGAATGATATGAAGACAGATGCAAGAAAAGCTCCTAAAAAAGTTTTATTCATGGCATTAGTTCTTTAAAATATTGGTTGTACTCACGTATTGTGTTAATTATATGGTTGCAAATGTATAGGGAAGAAAAGACGTCGGTGTGCAATATTTGTTTTTCACATTGTATTTTTTGTTATTAGATTCAATTAGAGCATAATTTATTGCGCTTTACTCTGTTCCATTCACCGATTTTTATCCGGTATTCATCGGTTTACTGACCGGAAATCATCTGAAAAGCCTGTAAGAGCACAAAGAAATGATGTATCTTTGAACCATCAATCATTAATCATAGAAACGATGGAACAGAAATCTAAATTCTCATCTCCTACAGGTTTTTCAGGAAAACTTTTGGTAGCTTCATTATTTATCCTTTCAGGGATTTTGTTGTTCGCCCGCAATATGGGTTGGATTACTGCTGAATTATTTAGTATAATAGTATCATGGTATTCTCTTTTTATTATAATGGGAATTTATTCGATGATACGCCGTCATTTTGTTGGTGGAATTATCCTTGTATTGATAGGTGTTTATTTTTTGCTAGGAGGTCTTTCATGGCTGCCTGAGAATTCTCAGGCAATGGTCTGGCCCTTAGCTTTGATCATAGTCGGAGTTTTATTTCTTTTTAAATCCGGACACAGAGGACCATGGAATGATAAACAGCGTATGTTTCGTGACCATAGAGAATGGATGAAACATGGACATTATGGTCATGCGGGTATGAACTTTGCCAACAATCAGCAGCAAAGTGAATCGGAAGATGGCTTTCTGCGTTCTGATAACACTTTTGGAGCTGCACGTCATGTTGTGCTTGATGAACTTTTTAAAGGAGCAGTCGTCCGTACCTCTTGTGGAGGAACAACGATTGACCTGCGCCATACTCATATCGCACCGGGAGAAACATACATCGATTTGGATTGCAGCTGGGGAGGCATCGAAATATATGTCCCTTCTGACTGGAAAGTAGTATTTAAGTGCAATGCTTTCTTTGGCGGTTGTGATGACAAACGCTGGCAAAACGGGAATATTAACAAGGAAAGTGTATTAGTCATTCGGGGAAGGCTTTCTTTTGGCGGACTGGAAGTTAAAGACTAACGTATGAAAACACATCCGATTATAGATTATCCTTATCGTTGGGTGCCGGTACTGGTGGTAGCGCTGGTTCTGGTGGTAGCTCAGGTAATGATAATGAGTGTATACACAGGTGCGGACTATGTGCCTGCTGTCATAGACGGAATAGCGACAATCGGTTGGTTGATGGCATTAGGTTATTTGGTCTGGTTTGTTGTCGGAGTAGTCTCTATCTTTCAGACGGAAGTCATTACTCTGGTGGCAGGAATACTGATCTGGATAGCCGGCAGCTTTATGGTTTACGATATTGTAACAAGGATAGCCGGTATACCCTATATCACTTTTGCATCTACCATCCCTTTTCGTTTGTTGTTTGGCATTCCGACCTGGGTTGCCATTCTTCTTTGGTATCGTTTGATTGTCGCTAAAGAAGATGCACTGAATCAGGAACTGGAAAAAGAATTGATAATGCATCAACCGGTTAGCCTGCCGGAAGAACCGCAGATAGAGCAGATCGACCGTATCACAGTGAAAGACGGTTCGAAAATTCATTTGATTAAAACGGATGAATTAATCTACATACAAGCATGCGGAGACTACGTTATGCTGATTACTCCTTCGGGGGAATATCTGAAGGAACAGACGATGAAGTATTTTGAGACTCATTTGCCTTCCGATACCTTTGTTCGTGTCCATCGCTCAACGATTGTCAATGTCACTCAAATCTCCCGTGTAGAATTGTTTGGGAAGGAAACGTACCAGCTATTATTGAAAAATGGGGTTAAACTTCGGGTAAGCCTTTCGGGTTACAGGTTATTAAAAGAACGTTTAGGACTATAAGAAATAGCTATTTGATCAACGGATGATTCATTTTCGTTCGTTATCAGCTAAAATTTGAGTGTCCATCAGGCGGCTAGCATTTAGAGTAATGAATGCTAGTCGCCTGATGGACACTTTTATTCTAATCCAAGCAAATACTGAAAATGACTAGTCGAAATTACTATGTAAAGTAAAATATGGAATTTTTGGTATTTTAATCCCAAAATCTCGTATCTGATATTTTAGTGATAAAATAGTGCACCTAAACGCTCAAAAAGTCCCCTCGCTTTATGTTTTATATAACTTCTTTTGCACATATGAAACAAAAAATAAGAACTATAAATCAGGAATATTAATGAATAAACACAAGATAATTCCTGTTTCAATTTTCCCCATGTTTTCAACGATTGATTTGCATGTAATATAAGTATTGATTAGATAGTAATATGTATTAACTTTAAATTGAAATGAATGAAAAATTGTGCATTTATTAAGAAATGGAAATCCTGGTATCAACGCTTTCCTGTGCTTATTAGAATGACGTTTGTGGTAACTCCAGTCTTTTTCAGACGTTACCTGGTACAATATCCTTTTTGTGCTTGTCTTTTATTTTTAGGGGCGTGTACCGATGTCAAAGGGTTTACTAATATGGAGTTAGGTCCCTATGCGAAAGGACCGGAGGTATTAAAGGCTTTCCCTACAGCTGAAGGCTTCGGTAAAAATGCTACGGGAGGTCGTGGAGGAAAAGTCGTTATAGTGACCAATACCAACGATGACGGAGAGGGCTCTTTTAGATGGGCATTGCAGCAATGCTCACAAAACGAAGCAACTACTGTTGTTTTTGCAGTTTCGGGCAAAATAGAATTAAAGTCGGAAATCCGTTGCAAAGCTAAGAACTTCACGCTGGCTGGACAAACAGCTCCCGGTGATGGTGTTTGTATCATAAAGAATGAAATAAATTTTGGTGGTTCGGAGAACTTTATTATTCGGCATATGCGTTTTCGTGTCGGTGAAAAAGATGCGAGTGGAAAGGAACATAATGCTGCCTGTCTGCGGGTGGAAAATGCGAATAACTTTATAATTGACCACTGTTCCTTCAGCTGGGCTAGTGAAGAGAATACCGATTTTATTGATACTCATTTTTCTACAGTGCAATGGTGCATTTCCAGCGAGGGGCTTTATTATTCGGTCAATAAAAAAGGTGCACGTGCTTATGGTGGTGCGTGGGGAGGAACTTCATCTACTTATCACCATAATCTGTTTGCTCATTGTAATAGCCGGACACCATTGATGAATGGCGCACGGGGGAAGGATCCTGGACAGGATATCGTTGTTTATATGGAATATATTAATAATGTGAATTATAATTGGGGCAGCCAAATGGCTACTTATGGAGGTATGGACGAGTCTCAGGATCCGGAACATCATGGATGGTCATGTAACTTTGTGAATAATTATTATAAACCGGGGCCCGCTACGACAGCCCGGGTAAAAGAACTGAAATTCTTCCGGCAATCAAGTGCCCGTGAACCCAATAAAGCACCTTTACGTGCCGTTTCAAAGTGGTACTTTCATGGCAATGTAATGGAGGGTAATTCTCAACTGACTTCCGACAATTGGGAAGGTGTATATACGGATGGTAATTATCCTTATTCTATCGATGAGATGAAAGCTTCTTCTTTCATTATTCCTTCAGGGAAAGAGAATTATGAACAATATTGGTTCGACTGGGAATCATACACTTTATCTGACCAATATGAATCTGCGGAGAAAGCTTATCAATCTGTGTTGGCTGATAAAAGTGGTGCCGGCGCATTTCCCCGTGATAAAGTAGATGCGCGTATTGTAAAAGAAGTGAAGAGCGGACTTTGTACTTATACAGGAGCCGGAGACGCCAATAGTGGTGCTATCCCGGGCATAATAAATAGCCCGGATGAGGCTGAAGGTCTGGATGGACTGACGTATAAAACCAGCGGAACCATTACGGATGCGGATCAGGATGGCATGGATGATGCCTGGGAGAAAAAGGTTGGTTTGGACCCTGCTAATCCGGAAGACCGTAACAGGACAACAGAGGTTGGTTATACAGCTTTGGAAGTATATCTTAATAGTCTGGTAGGTGAAAGTATTTCCTACAACTTTAAGAAGTGAAATCAGTGTTAATATTAAAATAGAATGCTATGAATTTATTGAAATTAATGACAGTAGGGTGCCTGTTAAGTTGTTTTTCAGGACTGATGACAAGCTGTTCGGACGATGATGATGCCGGCTCAAAAGTATTGTTACGACCGGTTACTGCTATGGAGATAGTGCAAAACAAGGCATATCTTAGTTGGAAAAGCGTAGAAGGAGCGACCGAATATGTCGTCGAGGTGTATAAGGTGGTGGATAAAGGGGAAGAACTTTATAAGACGGAGACCGTGCCGGGTGACCGTTCTTCCTGTGTGATAGATTTAGACTGGGAAGAAAACTACAAGTTTAAGGTGAAATGTGAAGGTAACGGAAGGCTGTCCGGTTATTGGGAAACAGAGGTGACGGGTGTTCTTTACCGCCCTTTGTCGATAGAGTTAGGAGAAGCTCGTACTATAGATACACAGGCTCTTATTTCGTGGACGCCTAATGATACTGTTGTGATTACAGCTCTGACTGCTGTTCCGATGGGGCTGGAGACTGTTAATTCTCAAGATATAAAGGTTTATAACGTTTCTTCCGAAGAATATCTGGCCGGCTCCAAAATTATAGATGATTTAACTCCGGAGACTTCTTATCGTGTTAGTTTTTATTCGGGTGATGAACAGAGTTCGGATACTTATCAGGCACGCATAGAAGTAAAGACAACTGTAACCGAAAATCTGGATGAAGATTATGGGACGGCAAACCGGATAGATTTGCGTAACGAAGCATTTGATCCTGATTATTTTAATAAACTTGACTGGAACTCTCTGGCAGAAGGTACAACCTTTGTGCTTCCGGCAGGTAAGACGTACGTGTTGAATAGTGGAGAAACTGTTATTGAGTTTGCACATTCAGTTCATTTTGTTACTCCGCAAACGTTGGAAGATTATCCGACATTTAGTTTTGATAACGCTTTCCGTATAGTAGAAGGCGGAGTTGTAGACAAGGTTACTTTTAAACGCATCAATCTTAGGGCTTCCAAATCATTAAGTGAGGTTGCTGATAACAGTTTGAGTGGTAAACAAGTGATTTGTCCGGAGTCCGATGTTTTTCTGATTAACACGATTGATTTCACTAATTGCTATATTGAGAATTTCCGTTCTATTGTCCGTTCAAAAAAGGCTACAGGAAATGTAGGAGCTATTGCTTTCAAAGAATGTACCATTAACGCAATCGGTAATCAGGGTATAGTTTCGACTGATGGCAAAAATGGAAATTACATCAATGATGTCTCTTTTGATGAGTGTACTATCACTAATATTTGCGGTATTGCAGATTTGCGGAATAGTAGCAGCGGAAAGAGTATTTCGATTACAAATACTACATTCTGTTATGCGCCGATGGAAAACTCCTTCTTATTCCGGGTAGATCCGAGTATTGCTGTCAAGATTGAAAATTGTGTATTTGGCGGTTCCATGAAAATAGACGGAAAACTTCCGAAATTTAATGAACTGGGGTCCGGAGGACAGGATGATTATACCGGCGTATATCCTTTCAGTTCGGTTAATAGTTTTCAGGCTAATGATCGTACCTCAAGCAAAGGAAGCCTCGGACTGAGTGATTCTAAAATGTCAACTGCCACTCTGTTCACTGCTCCGGGGACTAACAATTTTAAATTGAACGAGTTATTCACAGGTTGTTCCAGCGTAGGTGCTTCAAAATGGAGACGATGAACCGCGCATTAAATAATATATATAATATGAATAAACACATTGTATTTATGAAGTTCAAGAGATCTTCATTCATTAAAAAGGTAGGCGTGCTATTGTGTTTCGTAGCATTTGCGCTGTCAGCCAATGCACAGACCCGAAAGGTTACAGGACAGATAGTGGACGAAAGTGGCCAGCCGATTATCGGAGCTACTATACGGTTACAGGATGCTACGACAGGTACTATTACTGATATTGACGGTCACTTTTCGCTGAATGTGCCGGATGGGAAAAAGGTGGTAATATCTTATATCGGATATCTGAAACAAGTAATCCTGCCGAAAGGCGATACTTTGAAAGTCATTCTTCAGGAAGATAACCAGAAACTTGATGAAGTAGTCGTAGTAGGTTACGGTAGTATGAAACAGAAAAACATTACCGGTTCCGTATCGACTATTTCTGCTGAAGAACTGGAAGATCTTCCGGTATCCAATCTTTCGGAAGCCTTGCAGGGAATGGTGAATGGCTTGAATGTACAGTTAGGCTCCAGCCGTCCGGGTACGAATGCCAATGAGGTTTATATCCGTCAGAACCGGACTTTCACCGGAATATCCAAGGATGGCGGTAATTCCACCCCTTTGATTATTATTGATGATGTCATTCAGTTAGGAACGAATGGACAGCCGAGTATGGAGCAGTTTAATATGCTGGACCCTTCGGAAGTAGAAAGTATAACTGTGTTACGCGATGCCAGCGCAGCGATTTACGGTTCTCGTGCTGCCAATGGTGCAATTCTTGTAAAGACCAAAAGAGGGAAAAAAGGAGTACCTGTTATTTCCTATTCAGGTAAATTTGCCGTGAATGATGCCGTTAGTCATTCCAAGGTGCTGAAAGGTTCTGCTTATGGACGTTTCTATAATGCTTTGGCGATAGGTTCCAATAAAGCGAGTGGTTATGATGACCTCGACGTGCTGTATAGTGATATGGAATTGGCTGAGATGGATAACCTGAATTATGATTGGCTGGATAAAGCAGGCTGGAAATCGGCTTTCCAACAGACACATACACTGAATGTTACCGGTGGAAGTGAACGTGCTACATATTATGCCGGAGCTACTTATTTTGACCAGGGAGCTAATTTGGGTGATCAAAGCTATAAGCGTTATACTTACCGTGCCGGTGTTGATGTGCGTTTGACGAATGATATTAAATTATCAGCCACGGTTGCCGGTAATGAGGGTAAATCCGATCAGATCTATACAAAAGGGGCTCGCTTTAAACTGTACGGGATGAGTGGAAGTACGGAAAAATCAGACTATAGTGCTTTGCATCATATGCCCAACCATATGCCTTGGAGTGTGACTTTACCGGATGAGAACGGGCAAGATCAGGAATATTGGTTGGGACCTATAGAGAATACATATAGTAGTCCGAGTTTTAATAGAGATTATGTCACTTCCTGGAATTATTTTGCGTTGAATAATAGTGGTTCGTTCAGTAAGAACAGAAGCAACAGCTGGAATGCTGATATCTCATTGACCTACGAAGTTCCTTTTGTGAAAGGTTTGTCGCTCCGTGCCACTTATTCGTCTTCGCACTCAAGTGAAGCAACCGAGCAGGCTAGTTTCCCTTATGAACTGGCGTATGTAGGCGGCAGAATGCCTGCCGATCAGCATTTGGTTTATACCATCCCGAGCAGTTCCTTTAAAACGGCTATCTTTGATAAAAACAGTACATTATCATTTAAAGATAAACAGGCGGAAAGACGTCAGATGAACTTTTACGTAAACTATGACCGTACGTTTGGCCAACATAGCATTTCGGCTATGGCTTCCATCGAGCGTTATGAATCATTCTATGATTCTCGTGATATTGAATATGCCGATCTGGCTCATGACATTTCTGATACTTATCTGGGAGTCGGCGGTCCCTCCATCGTCGGGCCGGACGGCAAGTCAGCTCTGGCTTCCGACAATACAGTGACGCTTAAAGGTGAATCGGGCTCGCTTTCTTACTTGGGACGTGTGGCATATTCTTATGCTGACCGCTATATGTTGCAGTTTATTTTCCGTTCGGACGCTTCGACTAAGTTTGCTCCGGAGAATTACTGGGGATTCTTTCCCGGTATCTCTGCAGGATGGATCATGTCTGAAGAATCATGGTTCAAACGCTCGCTTCCTTGGTTTGAATTCTTGAAGGTACGTGCATCCTGGGGACGTACGGGACGTGACAACATCAAAATGTGGAAATGGAAAGAACAGTACAAGATGGACTTGAAAGGAATGCAGTTCGGTGCCGAAAGCGGAAAGCCAGGTACCAGTCTGATCCCACAGTCATCTCCGAACCGTAATGTGAAATGGGATGTTTCCGACAAGTTTAATCTTGGTTTTGATACTCGTTTTTTTGATGGTCGTTTAAGTGCGGTATTCGATTTCTACTATGATATCAATGATAACATCTTGAATCAGTTTATGGCTAGCCAACCGGGAATTCCCGTGTATGCCGGTGGTTCGTATGCTGAAGAAAATTTTGGCCGTGTTGATACATATGGCGGCGAGTTGTCTTTGACATGGCGTGACAAGGTAGGACAGGTGAACTATAATATCGGTATGGATTTCGGTCTGAACGGTAGTAGAGTGAAAGAGTGGGTGCCGGGTTTGCGCTATAACAAATATCCGTCCAGCTCAAGCTGGGAGGAAGGAATGTCTACTTATCTGCCGGTATGGGGATTCAAGGTATGGAAAGGAACCTCGAATGGTGACGGAATTTTGCGTACGCAGGATGATATTAACAGGTACTGGTCTTATCTGGAATCATATACTCCCGAAGGCGGACAAACTAAATATCTGGATAAGACAAGTAAAGACGATTTGCGTCCGGGCATGCTGGCTTACCAGGATTTAGGGGGCGAAATGGTTAATGGAGTTCAACAAGGTCCCAACGGACAGATTGTATTGGAACAGGATTATGGAAAGTTATGTGAAAAGAATAAGACTTATAATGTCTCGACAAGACTGGGTGCCAGTTGGAAAGGACTTGCTATCAGTGCCAATATCGCTACTTCATGGGGTGGAGTACGCTTCATAGACCGTGCTTCTATGGGTGGTAATAAGAGTACAATGATATGGGCACCGGATTCTTTCTGGGGAGATATGTTTGACGAAATGTACAATCCGAATGGTAAATATCCTAACTTGGGAACAGAATCTCTGATTTCCAGTTCGGCTATCGCCAACTCTGATTTCTGGATGATTAGTACCTTCCGTTGTTACATACGTAATCTGTCTGTCAGCTATACACTTCCTAAAAAGTGGATTGCTCCGTTGAAAATGTCGGCTGTCCGTCTGAATCTGACCGGTAATAATTTGTGGGATTTGTACAATCCGTACCCTAACCATTACCGTAATATGTATGATGCTTCTTCTACAGATTATCCTACTTTAAGAACTTGGTCATTAGGTGTTAATGTTACATTTTAATAATTGTGTCAACGATGAAAAAGAAAAACTTTTTATATACAGGAACTTTAGCCCTCGGTATGTTTATGTCCGGTTGCAGTGATTCATTTTTGGATATGAATAATTACGGAGCTTATGATGATTTTAATTCTGAAACGAAAATCACCTGGTATCTGGCCGGATTATATCAGACTAGTTTTGAAAACTATACATCTCCGACGTCTCAGTATTTGGGATTGTATACTTCTTATGCGCAGGATTTTAACGAATTCACGGATGAGATGTGGGGAATCACGTCTACCAGCCGGATTGACCCGAGTACGCAATATTCGACCATTGATGATATAAAAACACAGACAGATGCATCCAGCGGTAAAAGTTACGACCCGTTGTTTGCCGGTTATTTCGGCAAGGCACTAGGTTCAAGTGTTACAAACAATGCTTATACGCGTATACGTAACTGCAATATCCTGCTTCGTGACATTGATGCTTCCTCGGTTTCGCAGGATACCAAAGATAAGGCAAAAGGGCAGGCCCTCTTTCTACGTGCCATGCAGTTGTTTGATTTGGTTCGTATGTATGGTTGCGTACCTATTGTGACAACAGTGCTGAATGCTGAGGTGACCGATGCAGGACTGCCAAGAGCCTCTGTGACCCAATGTGTGGAACAGATTGTGAAAGACTTGACCGATGCGGCCGCTTTGCTGCCGGATGAATGGGGAACAAACGATTACGGACGTCTCACACGTGGCGGAGCATTGGCATACAAGAGCCGTGTGTTATTATTCTATGCCAGCCCCATCTTTAATAAGAATTGGAATGATCCGGGCAACCTTCGTTGGCAAAAAGCCCTGGAAGCTACTCAGAACGCTATTTCCGGTATTACTGCCAGTGGATTGGACGGTGTGACGGATGCTGCAAGCTGGAGTAAAATATTGGCGGATGACGATAATGAACATTCTAACAGAGAAACATTAGTTGTCCGACTATTGGCTAAGGAAAGCAACTCGTCATTAGGTTACAAGAATAATCGCTGGGAGAAGAATATCCGTTTGAGTTCTCAAGGAGGAAGCGGTGGAAAAGGTGCTCCTATTGAGTTGATCGATGTATTCCCTATGGCTGACGGTACACTTCCCGATGCCGCTCATCAGGTTACCGAAGGTAGTTTGCGCTTTATGGAAAACCGTGATCCGCGTTTCTACCAGACATTTGCCTTTAATGGTTTGAAGTGGGGACATAAAGATGTCACCAATGATACGGTCTGGGCTTATCGTTGGCGAACTTCGGAGTCAACTACCAGCGGCTTTGCCTATAGTGAAGGAGTAAATATAACCAGTCCGGTATTCGTACGTAAGATGAGTGGACTCAATACTGCTTCTGCCAACAACTACGAAGCTTCGGGAGTGCATATCTATGATTTCCGTTATGCGGAATTGCAATTGAATCTTGCCGAGTGTTATGCGGCAACCAATCAGATTGATTTATGTAAACAGGCAATCGGGAAATTGCGTGCGCGGGTTGGGATTCCTTCCACTAATAATTACGGTTTGGATACTTATGTGTTTGACCGGGCATCGGCGTTGGCTGCCTGTTTGCGTGAACGCCAGGTCGAACTGGCATATGAAGGCAAAAGATATTGGGATATTTGGCGTTGGATGCTTTATGATGGAGGACGGGGAGAAGCTATGCAGTTGAGTACCACTAATACCTGTTCATTCCTGGGAGTAACTCCGTTGACCGAAAGATATCGTACAGCTAAATATGTGGATGTAAAAGATGGATATACTCCAGGCAGTAAAGATGTGTTGTCGGAACTGCGTAAGAATATATTTGCAGACCCTGAATCTGCCGATTTCCAGAAGCAACTTAAAGAAGTGGCTGATTTTTGGGAGTCTAATTTCCAGTACGGGGAGCCCAATGTGCAACCTGATAAGAACAACAGCAATGAATGGATTAAGATCGGATGGCGATCTAATTATTATATAATGGGTCTGTCAAAAGATATTTTGGACAATAACTCCTGGCTCGGACAGACCAAAGGCTGGACAGACCAAAATGGTGCTGCCGGAACTATAGATTGGCAAGATGATGAAACTCTGACCATAGATTAAAACTGTTTTCAGGATTAGATTAAGGGCCATAGTAAGGAAGAATTTTATAATACTTTTCTACTATGGCTTTTTTATGAATTATTTTCCGGAGATATACTTTGTTTGAGTACAATTTTAATAGACGAACAGGTAAATGACTATTTTTTACTCCTAATCTGTCAATAATTGAACTTAGGGGGAGTAGACTTCCATTACTTTTGCTTGTGAAATGGGAAAAACATATCAATGAAGATATGGATATTTCTGTAAGTAGTTATCAATAGGAACCCGATAAAATAAATTAAAAAGAGATGAATGGAATTTTGAAAAAGGATTTGAGAGTTGTGCTGACAGGCGTTATGATATTTATATCATATCAGGTTTATTCAAATCCGGAAAGTGGAACAAAAGAACAGGGAGACGTATACAGGAATCTTCCGTTTTCAATGCCTGAAGTGAGCCAACCTTCCTTTCCCGATTATGAGGTTAATATCCGTGATTTCGGCGCACTCAGCGATGGTGTGACCTTGAACACAGAGGCGATAAACAATGCAATCAAGGCGGTAAACTCCAAAGGAGGGGGGAAAGTTATCATACCCGAAGGATTATGGTTGACGGGGCCCGTCGTACTTTTGAGTAACGTTAATCTATATGCCGAGAAGAATGCTCTCATTGTATTTAGCAGCGATACATCTCTATATCCCATTATCGACACTTCTTTCGAAGGGCTGGACACCAAGCGCTGCCAATCGCCGATTTCGGCAATGAATGCTGAAAATATAGCCATCACCGGCAATGGTGTTTTCGATGGGGCAGGAGATAGATGGCGTCCGGTCAAGAAAGACAAGATGACGGAACGGCAATGGAAAAATCTGGTGAGTTCGGGTGGTAAAGTGGATGAGAACGGAAAAGTATGGTATCCTGATGCGGGTGCTTTGAAAGCTTCTGTACTTATGACCGGACAAAATAACGGGCAGAAAGAAATAACCGATGAAGAGTGGACTTACATGAAAAGCTGGTTGCGCCCTGTCATGCTGAGTATAGTAAAGAGCAAACGGATTCTGCTGGAAGGGGTGACTTTCAAGAACTCACCGGGCTGGTGTATCCATCCTTTGTCCTGCGAATCTTTGACTTTGAACGATGTGAAGGTGTTCAATCCCTGGTATTCGCAAAATGGCGATGCGCTGGATGTGGAGTCGTGTAAAAACGTACTGGTCACTAATTGTTTTTTTGATGCGGGGGATGATGCTATCTGTCTGAAATCGGGTAAAGATGAGGATGGACGCAGGCGGGGAGAATCTTGTGAGAATGTGATTATTAAGAATAATACGGTTTTGCATGGGCATGGCGGATTTGTAATCGGCAGCGAAATGTCCGGTGGTGTCCGGAATGTATACGTATCGGGCTGTTCTTTCGTGGGCACAGATGTCGGTTTGCGGTTTAAGAGTACCCGCGGACGTGGTGGCGTAGTGGAGAACATTTTCATAGATAATATCAACATGATTGATATTCCCAATGATGCTCTGACGATGGATTTGTATTATGCTGTCAATGACTTTCCGGAAACTCCGATACCGGATGTGAATGAGGAAACTCCTGTTTTTAGGAACATTTATATTTCAAATGTTCTTTGCAGAGGTGCGGGACGGGCAGTATATTTCAACGGGCTGCCGGAAATGCCTCTTAAGAATATCTTTATCAAGAACATGACTGTAACCAATGCCAAGAAAGGTATTGTAATCAATCAGGCTTCTCAGGTGAATATGGAGAATATCAAAGTGGAGGATCCCGAGGCTCCGGGCATACAGATAAAAAATGCTACAGGCATTATTATTAACGGGAAAGAATATAAAAAGGATTCCGGAAAAATGCTGCTTTCCGGAAATCAGCGGAATTAACAGATTCGGAACTGTTGCTAACTTATTGGAACATAGGGATAAATAAGTATCCTGCTAGCCAAAATCTTTTATGTCTTTAGTCGTTTTTCTTTCGTTGCACCTAGGTGAGACGAATGTGTTACCTAGGTGCTTAAGTTATCTGACCTGGGTGCTACAATTGTCTGACCTAGGTGCTACGAAAGAAAATAGCCGGTTATGGTGATTAATGAATGCGTACGGTCGGCTTCTTTTTTTATTTATTCTTCTCTTTATATTCGGAAGGCGTGATACCTACTACCTTCTTGAAGCATTTACTGAAATACTTCGGGTCATTGAAACCGGTCATATAGGCTACCTGTGAGAAATTATATTCCCCGCTGTCTATTAGCTGTGCTGCACGTTTGATGCGTACTTCACGTATGAAGTCTACAGGAGTCAGTCCGATGATGGACTTCAGTTTCCGATAGAAGATGGTGCGGCTGAGCATCAGATGCTCTGCAAATTCGTCGATGGTCAGTTCGGCATTATCCATCTGTTCTTCTATGAACTCCATTACCTTTTGCATGAATTGCTCGTCGTAGGGAGTAATCTGCGGTTGCGACGGGGTAAGAGCTTCTGCGACAGCTATTTCTTTCCCTTCCGTCAGTTTGGCCATATAGATTTCCTGCAAGGATTTGCGTTGGCGGAGCAGTGAAGCGATACGTGTTTTCAGATATGTGGCGCTGAAAGGTTTTGTGATATAGTCATCTATACCTTGCTCCAGTCCGGCAATCCTGTCATCCAAAGAGGCTTTTGCCGATAATACAATAATGGGAATGTGACAGATGTTATTGTTTTCTTTGATTTTCCGAATCATCTCCAAGCCGTCCATAACCGGCATCATTACGTCACTGATGATAAGATCGGGGATATTATCAACTGCGTGTTGCAATCCTTCTTTTCCGTTCGGAGCGGTGATAACAGTATAATTCTCAGACAAGATGTTTTTTAAGAAAGCTTTCAGTTCTTCATTGTCCTCAACCACCAATATAGTAAACGTATCCGGAGCCGCATTATTCTCCATATCTTCTTTGTCTTCCGCTTCTGGTCTTTTCTCAGTCTGGAGGCTGCTGTCCGGATGGGTAGTCGGACTTTGACTGTCATTCAGAATAAATTCCACCTGACTGTCTTGTTCGAAGACTTCTTTTTGAAGAGGCAGAGTTACCATGAAACGGCTTCCTGCTTCTGGTTCGCTCGTTACTTTGATTGTACCGTGATGCATGTCGACCATTTCTTTTACCAATGACAGGCCGATGCCGGAAGACGGTTGGAGCATATTCTGCTGTGCCAGTGTTTCGAAGCGCTGGAACAAAGTACGCAGTTTAGTCGGTTCAATTCCGATGCCTTCATCCACCACAGAGATTGTCACTTTATCTGTCTGTTTTGTCACTTCTATTGTAATCGCCTTCTCAGCCGGTGTATATTTGAATGCGTTGGATATCAGATTAAAGAATATCTTTTCAAACTTATCGCGGTCTATCCATGCATATATTGATTTAAGTTCGCTTTCCAACCGGAAATTAATCTTCTTTTCTTCTGCAATCAAGCGGAAGTTGATCATTACTTTTTCAAGAAGTGGAATCAGGTCTGTCTTCTCCACCAGCACTTTCATCTTCTGATTCTGTATCTTACGGAAGTCCAGAATCTGATTCATGAGACGTAGCATACGTTCGGCATTCTTTTGTACTACAGTCAAGTGCTCACGGGCTGTGGCGGATAAGTCTTCATTTTCCAGAACTTCATTGACCGGACTGCTGATCAGAGTCAGCGGTGTCCGGAGTTCATGAGATATGTCAGTAAAGAAACGGAGCTTGATATTGGATAGTTGTTGCTCGATATCCACTTGGTGGCGCAACCGATAAATATAAAAAAGTACATATACGATACTGCCCGTAAAGAGAACGAAGAGAATAACGTAGAGCAGCCATGCCCAGCCCGTCTCCCAGAAAGTGGGCAGTACGTTGATGGATAAAGTGCGGATATTGTCCATCCATACGCCGTCGCTGTTGGTGGATTTGATTTGCAGTTTATATTTGCCGTTCGGCAAGTTGATGTAGCTGGCAGAACGGTTCTTGTCCCCGTCGTGCCACTCTTCTTCCAGTCCTTTCAGTCGGTATGCGTAACGGATTTCTTTGGAATCGACATAATCGAGTGCCGCAAACTGGAAAGTAACATTACGCTGAGAGGGGGTGAGGCGTAATTCTTCCAGATCGTCAATGGCGATGACAGAAGATTGTCCCTGCACTTTCAAACCGGTAAAGACAATGGGAGGGATATAGGAACTTTTCTGCATCTCTTTGGAAGAAATCTCAATGAATCCCTTGTCTGTACCGAATACGATTTGATTGCGAGCGTTGATCACCGGTGCCGCTTCTGAGAAGCTAAATTCCTGGTGCAGAGAGTTAAGCCCGTAATTCTCGAAAGTCTTTCTTTGAGCGTCGAATTTAGAAATGGCATTTTCCGAAAGAATCCATAAGTTGCCTTGTTGGTCTTCCTGCATGGCTTGTACCAAGTCCGAAGCCAGTCCGTCATCCGTTGTATATGTCTTGAACTCAATCTTGTTGCTGAGCAGGTTCTTGGATACGATTTGGCTGATGCCTCCCGTAAAGCTGGCTATATAGGTTCGTTTTTGCTTGTCGGTGTACGTATGCATCACATCATTTCCGCTCAGGCTGGTACTTATTCCTGACTCGCAACAATTACGATAAAACTTGATTTCTTCCGGTCTCTCAAATTGATTGGAGAAAGTCAGTAATCCGTTGGTGGTTCCTATTAACAGCACACCGCCCGGCGCTTCGGATATGTGGCGGACTTTCGAAGCGTAGCCGGTCGGGTAATTCTTCAACTCATTATCGCTGTGTATAAATTCTGTCTTACCGTCCTTATTGTAGGTTAGCAAATTGATTCCTCCGCCATAGCAGCCTATCCAGATACGTTTATGGCTATCTTGAAAAATGGAATATACACTGTTGCCACTCAAGCTGTATGGCATATTCGGTTGATGAGTGAATTGTTGTACGGAATAGGAATCCGGTGATTTTTTCTTTAACAGATAAATGCCGTTTTCTTTTGTTCCTATCCAGATATTGCCTTCATGATCTTCAAGAAAGCAATATACGCTTGTAAAACTCTGTTTGTCTTTGCTTATTTTTCCTTGTGGCGTCAGATAGCCTTCCAACTGTCCGTTCGGTTGGTACACTCTGATAACCTGTGCCTTCGAAGAGACCCACAGCCTCTTTTCACTGTCGCATAAGAAAGCGCGGGTCTCGAATCCATCGTCAATATGCACCAGGTTATAGGTATGTGGAAAGAAGGATAATTTGTAAATGCCGCGTGCACTGGTCAACCAGCAGTTGCCTTGATTGTCCAGTGTGTAAAAGCGGACAAGCGGACTGAAAACAGACTTCGGATTGTTGCTGTCCTTCAGCATGGGCTTCAGTTCTTTCTTTTCACGGTCATAATAAGACAGGTTTCCTTCCGGAGGGAGAACCCATAACGTGTGTTGCTGGTCTTCAAAGATCACATTCTTGTTTTTCCGTTCATATCTGATCACTTCGTCGGCCGGTGTGAACAAATGCTGCATTTCCTCAGTAGATGGATTATAACGGATCACTCCTGTCGTTTTGGGGAATATCCATAGTTCCTTGTAATGGTCTTGATAAACAGACTGTACGACGCTGGAAGGTTGCGTTGATGTGCGTATATCAATTAACTGAAATTCTTTTTCTTTTATCTTATAAATAATCAGTCCGTTGTCTGTAGCCAGCAAAAGTGTATTGGAGTCAAACTTCTTGACTTCATTAATCATCGAAACATGATAAGGAATCTCTATGAATTTGAATTGTCTGGTCTTAAAGTTGTAAGAGGCCAATTTGTCCGATTGGGAAACCAGATAAATAATTCCATCCGCTTCTTTGATGTATTGGAACGGGAAATCGCTGTCTACCTGCTTCTTTCCTATGATAGAAATTCCCTTGTTGGTCAGTATCCATTCATCTCCTTCAGAATCTTCGAAAACGGTATATATCTTGTCTCCCTTCAAGTTTTGTCTGAAGGAGCTGTACAGAGTGATTCCTTTCCCCTGTTTGCAAAGTTGGTCATCTATGCGGATGGCGGCACATTCGTTCTGAAAGGTGATCCACGAGATTCCTTTGGAAAGGGTATAGATATGGTCGGCATAATTATTCACTATCATTGTTTCTGCTACCGAGCCCAATACATCGATAAACTTCTCTGTCTGATTGTCGAACATATACACCCGTCCGTCATAGGCTTGGCACCAGATATCCCCATATTTCGTTTCCGCTATCTGACTGATCCGGTTGGTATTCAGAATATAGCCGTCTTTGTAAGATGTCTTATAGTTTTTGAATGTATATCCGTCGAATTTATTCAGCCCGTTCCAGGTGCCGAACCATAGAAATCCTTTTTTGTCTTGTATGATCGTCTGTACTATTCCTTGAGACATTCCGTCATTGACGGAATAATGCTTGATCTGATAGGTAGGCTGGGCCACTAATATGCAAAAGTTAAAAAGAGAAATAAGAAGGAGCCGGGCGCGTTTCATAATATAGGTGTTTTTTGTTAGAACAAAAATAAGTAAAAGGATGGAAAACAAGAAGCCCGGACGCTACATTGAACGGATAATACGAAAGTTTGCCTATTTTTTCCTCCCTTTCGCTGTCTTGTCTGCCTGCTTATGCTAAAAATCCTCTTTATATTCTGTTTTTAGAACATAAAGAGGATAGTTTATTGACGAGAGTCGCATGGGGTATGGTGAGATGAAATCATAATTGGGGAATAATTGCACAAGACTTTCACAAGTATCCTCCCGTCAATGCTTAAAATCACACAAAACTAACTAAATAGTTTCTGCTTTCGCAATAAATATTAATTTATCTTATGCACTTTATGTTTTTTTTAATATATTGAAGATATTTTGGGGCATCTTTCCGTAACTCGCTGTTTTTTCTTATGTTTGCCACACAAATAACAAATGAATTAAATAGATATGTCTTATCAAATACAATATAATGATTTTCCAACCTTTCTGCGAAAACATTTTCCTTACAAAGTGCAGAAAATATCATTAAATGCCGGTTTTACTTGTCCTAATCGGGATGGGACGAAGGGATGGGGCGGTTGTACGTATTGCAATAACCAGACTTTCAACCCGGACTATTGCCGGACGGAAAAGTCGATTGCTACCCAACTGGAGGAGGGGAAATGTTTCTTTGCCCATAAATATCCGGAGATGAAATATCTGGCGTATTTCCAGGCATATACCAATACTTATGCAGAACTGGAAGGACTGAAACGTAAATATGAAGAGGCGTTGCAGGTAGACGGGGTAGTAGGATTGGTGATCGGTACGCGTCCGGATTGTATGCCGGAAGAACTGCTCCAGTATCTGGAAGAACTGAACCGCCATACATTCCTGATGGTGGAATATGGCATTGAGAGTGCCAGTGATGAGACATTGCGGCGTATCAATCGCGGACATACGTATGCGGATACGGTAGAGGCTGTTCAGCGTACCGCCGCCTGTGATATACTGACGGGCGGGCACGTTATCCTCGGTCTTCCAGGAGAGACACATGATACAATGGTAGAGCAGGCAGGAATCCTTTCCGCGCTTCCTTTGTCCACACTCAAAATTCATCAGTTACAGTTGATTCGTGGTACTCGCATGGCGCATGAATACGAAGAGAATCCGGAAGGTTTTCATCTGTTTACGGAAGTGGACGAATATATTGACCTGGTGATTGACTATGTAGAGCATCTCCGCCCGGATCTGGTATTGGAACGTTTTGTTTCGCAGTCTCCCAAAGAATTGCTGATTGCTCCGGACTGGGGACTGAAGAATTATGAATTTGTAACTCGTTTGCAAAAAAGAATGAAAGAAAGGGGAGCTTATCAAGGTAAGAAGTACAGGGATTCAGAAAAAAGAGTTATTTTTGCGGAAGATAACTTCACCACAGAATAAATCTCTGTCCTCAGAGGATCATAGCTGGTGAGCAGAAATTAATTAAAGTTGAAGAATGGAACAGAAAACAAGAATTAAAGGAAATGTCCACTATGTGGGAGTAAATGACCGTAATAAACACCGTTTTGAGGCGTTATGGCCGTTGCCCTATGGAGTTTCGTATAACTCTTATTTGATTGATGATGAAATGGTGGCGTTGGTGGATACTGTAGATATCTGTTATTTTGAAGTCTACTTGCGCAAGATCAAGCAAGTAATCGGCGAACGTCCTATTAACTATTTGATTATAAATCACATGGAGCCGGATCATTCGGGCTCCATCCGATTGATTAAACAACACTATCCGGATATTATTATTGTCGGCAATAAGCAAACCTTCGGCATGATTGAAGGATTCTACGGTGTTACCGGCGAGCAATATCTGGTGAAAGACGGAGACTTCCTTGCATTAGGCAAGCATATGCTTCGTTTCTATATGACTCCGATGGTGCACTGGCCCGAAACGATGATGACATTTGATGAAACGGACGGAATCCTTTTCTCAGGTGACGGATTCGGATGCTTTGGCACTGTAGACGGAGGATTTCTGGATACCCGTATCAATGTAGATAAGTACTGGGGTGAAATGGTGCGTTACTACTCCAATATCGTTGGCAAATACGGTAGTCCGGTACAGAAAGCCCTGCAAAAATTGGGAGGACTGCCTATCACTACCATTTGCTCTACACACGGACCGGTATGGACAGAGAATATTTCCAGGGTGATCGGTATCTATGACCGTCTGAGCCGTTATGATGCGGACGAAGGTGTGGTTATCGTATATGGCAGTATGTATGGAAATACGGAACAGATGGCGGAAGCTATTGCTGCGGAACTCTCAGCACAGGGAATCAGGAATATTGTGATGCACAATGTGACGAAGAGTCATCCTTCTTATATCCTTGCAGATATTTTCCGTTATAAAGGATTGATTGTCGGTTCTCCGACATACAGTAATCAGATATTCCCGGAAGTGGAATCGTTATTGTCTAAGATTCTGGTTCGCGAACTCAAAGGACGTTATTTGGGATACTTCGGTTCCTTCACCTGGGCAGGAGCTGCTGTGAAGCGTATGGCTGAATTTGCGGAAAAGAGTAAGTTCGAGCTGGTAGGCGATCCGGTAGAGATGAAACAGGCGATGCAGGATATTACCTATACCCAGTGTGAGAATCTGGCACGTGCGATGGCGGACCGCTTGAAAAAAGACCGCTAAATAAAGAATGAACAATTATTTACTAACCTATAAAACAATCGACTTATGAGACTTATTATTCAGCCGGACTATCAGTCCGTATCTCAGTGGGCTGCACATTACGTTGCCGCAAAAATAAAAGCTGCCAACCCAACTCCGGAAAAACCTTTTGTATTGGGCTGTCCTACGGGATCTTCACCTCTGGGTATGTATAAAGCTTTGATCGATTTAAATAAGAAAGGAATCGTTTCTTTCCAGAACGTCGTAACATTTAATATGGATGAATATGTAGGCTTGCCGAAAGAACATCCGGAAAGCTATTACTCTTTTATGTGGAATAACTTCTTCAGCCATATCGATATCAAAAAGGAAAATACGAATATCCTGAACGGTAATGCTCCCGACCTGGATGCAGAATGTGCACGCTACGAGGAAAAGATTAAGTCTTATGGTGGCATCGACCTTTTCATGGGTGGCATTGGTCCAGACGGACACATCGCATTCAACGAACCGGGTTCTTCACTGACTTCCCGTACCCGTCAGAAAACGCTGACTACGGATACAATCATTGCGAACTCCCGTTTCTTTGACAACGATATTAACAAAGTTCCGAAGACAGCTCTGACTGTTGGTGTAGGCACTGTGCTTTCTGCTAAAGAAGTGATGATTATCGTAAATGGTCACAATAAGGCCCGCGCATTATATCATGCAGTAGAAGGTTCTATCACTCAGATGTGGACTATCAGTGCTTTGCAGATGCACGAAAAGGGTATTATCGTTTGTGACGATGCTGCTACGGAAGAGTTGAAAGTAGGTACTTACCGTTATTTCAAGGATATCGAAGCAGGTCATCTGGATCCGGAATCATTGATTAAGTAAGAAATATTCAGGCACGGATTTCACGGATTAACACGTTTTTTAGATATGTAATCTTTTAAAACCGTGAAATCCGTGTAGTCCGTGCCTGATTTATATATTCTCTAAGTTAATAGTCTTCGAGATTAAATCCCTTCCAGCCAGCCTTTTCCCTGACGGACAATTTCCGGTTCATCTTCTGTGCACTTCACTACTGTAGAAGGTTCTATGCCTCCGATTCCTCCGTCGATCACCAGATCCACGATATCGCCGAACTTCTCGTCAATCAGTTCGGGATCGGTCATATATTCCAGATCTTCATGATCTTCGTATGGCAGTGTGGTGGTCATAATAGGAGCATCCAGTAAGCGGGCGATTTCACGGATGATATTGTTGTCCGGCATACGGATACCCACCTCTTTTCGGTTACGGAAGATTTTGGGCAGCCGGTTGGTGCCATTCAGGATAAACGTGAACGGACCGGGGAGATTATGCTTCATGAGCTTGAACTCATTATTACCCACTTTGGCATACTCGCTGATACTGCTTAGATCGTAGCAGATGATAGACAGGTTGTTTTTGCGCGGATCAATATCTTTGATCCGGCAAATCCGTTCAATAGCACGTTCTTTCAGCCCGTGGCATCCGATGGCGTACATCGTATCCGTAGGATAGATGATCAGTCCGCCGTCGTTCAGGATGTCGGTTACCCGTTGCAAGTCCTGCGGGTTATTGTTTTTATCGTACAGTTTCAGAAGCATACTCTCTTCTCCTTTTCTTATTTAAGTTTCTTCTTTAAGAAATCAAGTGCTTTCTCTGTAGCTTTTTCCGTCACTTTCTGTTTGATGGAATCTTTGTTGGCAGTCGTGGCAGAATCCAGTCCGAGCTTTTCTCCCAGTTTGCTGATTGCTTCGTCGGCTACGGATTCAAGTGCCTGATTGGCCATACTCTTTGTATCGACACTGACTTTCGGGGAAGTGAATGAACCTCCGATCTTCAGATCGAGCGTCATTAGCTTGGAAATGCCGGTGGATGCCGGAAGCTTGATCTTGCCGGAGTAGTCGATGGTCTGGTCAAGTCCTGTGCTACCGGAGAGATTCAGATTATAGTCACCCATTTTGATATCAAACGGTTTGGTTTCCACCCGTCCGTCTTTGATGGTGAAATCCAGTGTCATATCTTTCACTTTCATTTCTTTCAGACTCGGCTGGCTGATGGCGTCGGCTATCTGGTCGATTGCTTTCACACCACTCAGACTGAGGTCGCGGGTAGACAAGCTGCCGTCTCCTTGCATCGTTTCCAGTACCGGGCTCATGGCTGCGTCCAGGTCGGTCAGCACATTGATGCTGCCGGAGAAGTTTCCTTTCAGGTTCTCAAAGATAGGAGCCAGTTGCTGAACCATATCCAGTTCTTTGTATGCCTGTGAGAAGCTGATATCCGACAGTTTGAATCCGGCTTTCATTTCCGGTTTCTTCGCATTGGCGGTAGAGTAATATCCATTCATCACTACGTTGCCGCCCATAGTACCCATAGAAAGATTCTTCATATCTACCTTTCCGTCTTTGACAACAAGTTTACCGTTCATGTTGTTGAATGTCATCTTGTCAAACAGCACCTGTTTCAGATTGGCGTCCATCTGGAAGTCGATATTGCGCGGAACTTCTATCACGCCGGCAATTGCCGTGGAGTCTGTGGCAGCTGCTTCGGTAGTTGCCACGCTGTCTGCGGATGCTGTCATGAAATCATTCAGATTGAAATAATTGGAATGAATGTTCAGCGTTCCTTTCAGTGTAGTACCTTTCAGAGCATAGCCGATATAGTTCTCGAAACGGCTGTCGGCAGTAATATCGTTCTTACCGATATTGACCGTCGTTTCGCTCAGTTGCAGATATTTCGGGGTGAAGGTGAAGAGTGATTTCTTGATGTCTACATCCGGCATATCCTGCATTTTCAGTTTCATATTGGTCAGACCGATGGTTCCGGAGGCTTTCATGTTGTCGTACTGTTCTTTCTCTATATAAGAAAGGCGTCCTGACATTTGCATATCGGCGTTGATGGTTCCGTTCAGTTCCATATCTCCCAAAGGATATACCTGTTTGATCATACCCAGGTCGAGCGTACCTTTTGCCTCAGCTTTGAAATCGGGGTCGCTGACCGGTGTTTTCACGTCCGCAGTCAGACTGAAAGGATTTCCTGCCAGACGGAAGCTAAATGGGTTGATTTGGATGGTGGTCAGGTCTATATTTCCTCCCGGATTCCGGACGTTGGCATTAATGTTGATTTGATCGACTCCTGCGGGCAATGCCGGATAGCGGAACATAGCGTTCTTGACTTGCATATCGATGTTGAATGCGGGGACAGTATCTCCTTGCAGCGTACCTTTGGCTGATGCGGCAAGAGTAGCGGTTCCGTCTGTTTTCAGACTGGAGAATTCCGTTGCGTAAATGGCAGGAATCAAAGAAAGTATTTCCTTGAAGCCTACATCATTGGTATTGAGTTTGAGATCCATGTCGATGGCGGGATCTTTCAGTTCCACCCAACCGTCGATACCTGCCTGAATGGCATTGAGGCGAATGGTATTGTCTTTCAGTGTATACTTGTTGTTGGCTAGATCGGCGTCTACATCCATCTTGGCGGAGATGTTGGCGTTTGCAAGGAAAGGAATGCCATTCATCTTGTAAGTCAGTGATTTGGTTTCCGCTTCCAGTTTCAGCGTAGTGCGGTCACTGCCCAGGTCACCGGCACAAAGGGCGTTGAAATCACGGATGTCGGCATACATTTTACTTTGCTGGTCGTCATAAATCAAATTCATGTTCTTGATGACGAAACGTTGCAGCTTGACTTTGAAAGGAGACGATTCTTCTTCCCCGGCAGGCGTTTCCTGTGTGTCTGTGGTGTCGGGCTTCATGATATCCCAGTTGGCACGACCGTCCGGCAGAACAATGGCGTGCAGGCGGGTATCTTCTATGAATACTTTGGAGATGTCATAACCGCTGTCTCCGAAAAGGGAGAACAGATTGATGGTGGCAGTCACCTCTCCGGCTTGTACAAGGGTATCGTTTGCGAATTCTCCCGCGCCTTTCAGCCAGAAATCTTCGAGAGTGACAGAAGCCTGCGGGAAGTTGCGGAACAGGCTAATGTTGAGTTTCTTGAAATCAAATTGTGCATTGAGCATCTTGTTGCCTTCTGTTTTTACAATACCTGCTATCTTACCTTGGAAGGCGAAAGGAAGGAGGAGCATCAGAATGATTATTACCCCCACGACGATAGCTGCGATTTTCAAACCTTTTTTCATTTGCTTTTCTTTTAAGAGTTTGACGTACATACAAAGGCAAAGTTAATAAAAAGTTTTTGATGTAAAATGATATTCAGCAACTTTCACAATCGAAAGGCTTCTGATACACTACCGACTTATCATGATTTTTTCTTTCTGAGTTCCTCAGCAATCCTCCATTGTATGGCGGCTTCCACTTCTTTCCCCACTCTCAACAGGGCATCTCCGAAAAGTTCGTGTGCGCCGGCGTGCTCGGGTTTCAGACTTGTAGCCTTGTCCAGGTCGGCAATTGCTCCTTCTGTATTATCGATTTTCAGACGCAGTTTTCCACGGTTGTATACAGCTTTAAAGTTTGCAGGATGAAGGTTGACAGCGGTATTGAAGCAGTTTTCCGCATCAAAATACTCTTTGCTGTTGAACAAGGTGATTCCTTTCCGTATCCAGGCATCTATATAATTAGGATCGAGGCTGAGCGCTTTGTCATAATTGGCGATGGCGGCACGGGCGTCGTGGGCTTGGGTGATACATTCATTTCCCATTAACAGATATTCGTGGGCATATTGCCGCAGACGTTCCTGCTGTTCCCGCATTTGCTCTTTGAGCTTTTTGTTCTGCTCCTGCAAGGTGTTGATAATCCCCAGTTTCCGACGGATTAATCGGCGGGGAACAGGTTTCTCTATGTCATAACGGGAGTGAATGGCACGGAAAAATTGTTCCAGACATTCCTCCATATCCCCTTTGTCGAATGCACGTGCGGCAGCGGCATACTGAACATCGGCCTGTGCCTGTTTCAGGGCCTTATCGATGGCTTGCCGGTCGTTGAACCGTCCGGCAAAGTTTACGATCTCGGGACGCACAAAGATATCCGCCCGGTTGATCGGCTTTTTGAGTTGGATGCCATCCAGCGAGGTGCAGCGGCTGAGTGCTACATACGCCTGTCCGCCGGCAAATACACCTCCCGTGAAGTCAATCACTACCCTGCTGAAAGTCAGTCCCTGACTCTTGTGGACGGTAATGGCCCAGGCCAGCCGGATGGGATACTGGGTGAAGCTGCCCAGTACTTCCTCTTCAATCTCTTTTGTCTTTTCGTTGTAGCGATAGCGGATGTTGCGCCATGATTCCCGTTTTACATCGCATTCCTTGCCATCGTCGGTGATGACGTATATCGTTTCTTCTTCCTCGTCGATACCGGCAATCACTCCGATGGTACCGTTTACCCACCGGCGGTCGAAATCATTCTTGATAAAGATGATTTGAGCACCCGGTTTCAGAACGAGTTCCTGTGAGGTCGGCAGACTGCTTTCGGGAAAATCTCCTTCAATGCTTCCCTCAAAGGTGATCGGTTCTCCTGCCAGCTCGGCCAGTTTCTTCTCATTGATCGAGTCAACCGTATCCCTTCGGGTGGCAAGCGTGATGTACATATCGGCTTCCGATTCTTCGATATGGCTTCCGTATCGGGTGTTCAGCAGTTGCAGGTCGGCTGCTCCGGCGGTGTTGGTACGGATATGGTCGAGAACGCTGACAAAGACGGAATCAGTCTGCCGGTATACTTTCTGGAGTTCGATGGATACCAGATCGATCTGGCTGAATACTCTTGCCGAAAAGAAGTATGGAGTAGGATAGGCACGGTTCAGAATCTCCCTCTCGTCATTCTTCACGACAGGTTCCAGCTGGAAAACATCGCCTACCAATAACAACTGTTTGCCGCCGAAAGGTTCCCGTAAGTTATGCGAATATACACGTAAGATGCGGTCGATGGCATCAATGAGGTCCGCCCGTACCATAGAGATTTCGTCTATGATGACCAGTTCAATCTGTTCCAGTAATTTCCGGTGCGGTTTGGTGTACTTGAAGAACTCGTGAATGCGTCCTCTCTGGAGACTTAAATTCGGATCGTCCGGCAGTAACGGATAGAAGGGGAGTTTGAAGAAACTGTGCATCGTACTTCCTCCGGCGTTGATGGCTGCGATGCCGGTAGGTGCGAGAACGACATGTTTCTTCTTGGTATGTTCGCAGACATAACGTAGGAATGTAGATTTACCTGTACCCGCTTTTCCGGTCAGAAAAACCGACTGGCGGGTATACTGAATAAGATTCAGGGCGTCCTGAAAAGCTGCGTTATTAGTGTCTACGCTCATAAAGTTAGTGACGGATAAGCAGATGTGCTGACCGGATAAATGAATTAGATAATCCCGAAATGTTTCATAGCCTTGCTGATGCCGTCCTCATCAATGGGGGCTGTCACATAGTCGGCTGCGGCTTTTACATCCTCTTTGGCCTGCCCCATAGCGACTCCGATAGCTGCGTGGCGGAGCATGCTGATATCGTTTCCTCCGTCGCCGAAGGACATCGTTTCTTCCAACTTGATACCAAAGTGCCGGATGATTTCATCGATGCCTTTCTGTTTGGTATCGCCTTTGGCTGTGACATCCGCAAAAGCCGGATACCAGCGGCCTATTTCGCAAGTCGGGATGGATGGAAGCACTTCTTTTTCTTCTTCCTCCGTGATGAAGGGAGTCATCTGGATCACTTCCTTATTGCTTGCTTCTTCAAAGGAAACTGTCGGGATGACATTTACATGCAGGAAGTCATAAAAGATCTTCTTCACCATCTCATTCGGTTGGCAAACAGAGATATTATGCTCCTCCACGAAGATGCAGGGGACTCCTTTCTTTTCGCAGAAAGCAGCCATTGCTTTTACTTCTTCCTGCGGGATGGCACTTTTGTAAATTACTTCTTCTCCGACAAAACAATAGGCTCCGTTCATGGTTATATATCCATCGATCAGGTTCCGGTCCTGCAATTCGGAAAGATTGTTGATAATGGCTTTCGGGCGTCCGGTAGCGATAAATATTTTAAGCCCTTTTGCGTGGGCGGCTTCCAATGCCTCAATGGTAGAAGACGGGATACGGTGTGTTTCGAAACTAACCAGCGTTCCGTCTATATCAAAAAATAAAGCTTTCGTCATAAATTCCTTTTAGTCCAACTGTTGATATGTAGCAAAGATAATTCTTTTCGGTTATATAAACCTAATGAACAGATACAATTTCATGATTATATGATCGTCACGCTTCTTTCTGCCTTATCAATTTTATATGTCTGTGTTGTGGTTCCATATCATTCTTATCATCGAAATGTTCTGTTTTTAAGATTACTATAGGAGAAAACAGCTCAAAAACTAATAAACTAGAGATTAAGCTGCACAAAAAAACGCAATAATATGTAGAAAAGTAGGCTGATTCTGTATAAAACTGCATGATATATGTAGCTTTTTTGTAGAAAAAGCACCTGTTGGTTTTAAACCAAAGTGCCGTTGGTTTAAAACCAACGCGTCTTTCCTCACCGAGGAACTTATCTTTAGCCGATAGGGAGGTCATAAAAGAGGTGTTTTGAACTGATTTTTTTCTAGTTGATCTGTAAATATGGAGAGAAAAAAATAATATAATGTAGCTATACTTTTTTTATAGGGTTAAAAATGAAAGATAAAATGAGGAAAATCCTGCAATTAGATGTGTGAATGTCTCGGAAGGCAATACAGAGGAATATTGTATTTGTAAATGCACGCAGTTCTTTGGTTTTTCTTGAAAATTATGTGTAATTATCGTCCTCATAAATAGTGTAAATATTCTCTTTTTAAGAAAGGTGTTTTTTTAGTATGTCATACTGATAGCTACTTTTGATTTCCTCTTTTCTTGTCTGAAAATAGAAGTGGGAAGAAAATACGTTTTCTTCCCACTTGATTAAATCACCGACTGCTATTATTTTTTTCCCATTGTAAACATAATCTCTGCAATACTTGCATTCACACCATTGTTGCTGTCGGTCACTGTAGTACGGAAATATCTTCCACTTACAGCTTTTGGTAATAAAATAATTTGTGCATTAGGAACCTTATCATTCGGAAAATCTAATTTTCCTAATTCTGTCCAGTTTTCTTTGTCATCACTGATGCTGAACATGACTGCTTTTAAATCAAGGTTATCTTTACGCCTTGCCAATTCTATTGATAGAATGTTTTGTGTTTGTTGCATATCAAATGTAATTATATGTGGCAATGGTGGATTCTTCCCTTCGCCATCCCATTGTGAATGCCAGAAAGTATTTAAATCACCATCAATTAATGCTTCTTTATGCCCGTTTACGGCTCCTTCACCAGTCAATTCTTCTGTGTTAGCCTCAACTCCCCATCCTGTTCTATCTACATCGATATATTGGTTATGAATCTCGTTCCACTCTTCTTTTGATACAGTATAGTAGGTTGGAAAACTCACAACTTTTTCTAATGATGGAATTTCGTCAATAGCTTCCTCTGAAGGTTTAAAATAAGAAGTTACTTTAAACTCTGTATTGAGTACGGCATCTGGTATGATGGAAGTCGTTTCTCCTTCCATCAAAGTGATTGTTTTTTCGCTGCCTTCGTTGCTGGTATAAGTAAACATCGTTTTTGTACATCCTTCCATAGGAGCCCATTTAATGGTAACTCCTTTCGACAATGTCGCTGCTATAGAGTTGATTCCTTGTGCGGATAAACCAGCTTGATAGGAAGCCCCATATACTTCACCGGAAATAGTTTGTATCAAAGATTCTTTTCCTGTTTCACTCTTGTTTATTATCGAAAAGATATATTTCCCTTCTGAAAGATCGATAATCTTTGAGATATAATCATTGACATCACGGTCTGCAGAGATGGGTACCTCGATTGGAGTTTCGCATCCTTCCCACGAAATGATGCTGGCATTGATTCGAGGATCAGCATTTAGTTTCCACTTTAATTCAATACGGTTGAAACCGCTGTTTGCTTCCAAATCACTAGCGATCCCGAGATAAGTCTCTTCTCCCATTTTGAGATACTTTTCGTGTACATCATACATATCTCCACAAGCAGCTATTCCGAGAATTAGCATGCTGCAAATTATATAGTTTATAATATTTTTCATAATCTAATTGTTAAATTATTTCCCGGCAGGTTGTCCCCAAAAGGTCATTTCACCGATTTGTGCATAAGTACCTCCACTCCAATTCTCAAGCATGTAAATCCGAATGTAACGGAAGTTGGGTGCATCTAGCGGAATCTCATGCTCGTCACCGTTTTCAATATATTCTAAATCTTCATTCGTTTTCGTCGGGTTATCGCTTCCTGAAGGTTTATAACACTCTACTTCCATGATTTTTGTCCATCCTTCGAACGTAGGATATTTGATGCCATCTTCTTTTATTTCACCTCCTAGATACATATTATCCGTAAGTGCTTCACAACCATAGATAACATATTTTTTTAAATTGTTATGATCATAAGCCCATATATTAACTGGATCATTTCCTCTACGCTGATACATTTTAAAACGACTGACCTTGGCTAGCTGTCCCATGTCAAAAGTTATCGTCCTTCCAATTGCAGGGTTTGTTGTAGCTGTAACATTATGGAAACAATTCATATTGTAATCACCTTGCCATATATTTCGTATTGGCAAACCGGACATTGCTTCACAGTCACCAGGTAATGGATTAACCTCCTTGAATAAAGATTTAGACAGTTCTTCTTCATATAAAGGCGTACTTTCCTTTTCCAGCATCTGGGAATAGTTCTCCCAGCGATCTTGAATCCTATATCCTAGTGTTATTGGTTCTGCAGCCAAATTACGGATTTTGGCTACTCCGTTTAGTACACTAGAATAGAAATTTTCCAAAGATATCCATTCCCCATCATCTTTTTTGAATACTTCTAGAATAATGTTTTCTCTTGTTGGATTTTCCCAAGTCAGACTAACCCCGCCAAAACTGTCTTCGACTTTCAGAGAATTATAAATAAATTCGACGGGTGGAGTCAGTGGACTTATCGTTACCGAAAGCGGTTCAGATTCGTTCCTGCTTTTATCTATACTCTTTAGAATCACTTGATAGTCACCCACTTTGCCAAACCCCTCTATTGTAAGTTTGTTTACATAGGGGGAGGCCTTAGTAGTTCTTTCTTTTCCATTGATCATATAAGAAGCTACTATACATAGGAGATCGTCATCTTTAGGAGGAGTGTAGCTGATGATAGCTCCACCGTTAATATTTTCCACTTTTATGTTGCTAGGCAATCCCGGTGCTATACTGTCAGTTGCGTCAAGTCCAATTCTGTCGTCTTGTCCGCATCCTATAAGAAACAGTATACCAATTAAAGTCGCAGACATATATTTTGTCAGCTTTAATCTATAATTTATTTTTTTCATCTTTCCAGTTATTTTATAACATGAATATGGTGATTACCAACCCGGGCTTTGTCCCAGGTTCGGATCTTTCAATACAGTTTCTACTTTTAAGGGCCACAAGTAATCTTTAAAACTGTATCTCGAACGCAGATAAAGCGTAGTGACACGGTAAAATTCTTGTGCTGTTTCTCCTTGTACATACCAGCCCTTCACTTCACGAGGAAGTTCTTTCTTCCAACGACGTAAATCCCAAAAGCGTTTTCCTTCACAAGCAAGTTCATTTAAGCGTTCCATACGAATGATTTCACGCATACCTGTTTTCGTGTTTGGTTTTTCAGGATACTTTGAATATTTTTGCCAGGATTCCTTTACTCCGTCAAGACCGGCACGTTTACGCACTAAGTCAATATAGGTATAAACATCGCTGTTAGGGGAGCTGAGCGTTTCATTCAGTGCTTCTGCATACATCAGATACAGATCTGCAAGACGAATAATCGGAAATGCATAACGTTCCGTTGACAGACCGTTGTCAGTCACACTAGTTTTATAGCTACATACTTTTTTGTTTAAATATCCAGTATATGAATAGTCCTCGGAAGTGATACGACCAGAGACTTCTTTAGCGCGAAATTTATAGAAAGCCAGATCTTTCGGTTCATCACTAGCATAGCCGTAGCCGTACCATGTTCCCCGATCGAATGATAGGTTAGCATAAAAGCGTGGCTCACGGTTGAGGTGAAGATACGCAGTTTCTTCACCGATTTTGAGATAATGCTTATTATTTCCTTCATCAGGAATGATAGTGAATTCATACCGATTTGGGTAGTTTTTCGACCAAAAGTCTCCCTTATCTTCGGAGATGGGAACACCGTTAGAGGAATAAAACTGTTCGGCAACAGTTAAAGTCGGAGCCATTACAGATATTGCATCGTAGTGACTGCCCTTAGTTGTTTTGGCTACTGCTACCTTTTGTAATCCGTTGACGTTCCATGTACTTCCCCATATAATTTCCGTATTCCATTTCTCTGTAACTGCTTCACCGATATCAAGCAACTTGCGTGTAGCATCCGAAAGTCCGTTAACGGGCAGAGTGAAGTAGTAAAGGTCATGTCCGGCTTCTTTTGCGCACTTTATGGCGTCTAAAGCTGCGTCTGCAGCCTGTTCCCATTTGTTATTATCTGTTTCAGCGGGAAAAAGACTTCTTCCTTGATTATCTTTTACGTTGATATAATCGGTATTTCCATTGAATAGAGGACTAGCAGCCAATAACCACAGTTGTGCTTTTACCGCTTTAGCTATTGGTTGGGTGATTCTTCCCAATTCTTCACCTGCATCAGTGACTTGAAGAGGCAGATCTTTAGCTGCATCATCCAGTAGATTGGAAATATAGTTGACTACATCGTCCACTGGGTCCCGGTAGCGTCGTACCTCTTCCGCAGATGCATCTATCGAAATGTTGTTATCCATGACAGGGATAGGACCATAAAGCATAAATAGATAATAGTGGTAGTATGCTTTGAGGAATTTTACTTCCGCAATCCATCTGTTACGTTCATATTGCTGTAAATCTAAAGGCTTGTCAATATTTTCAAGAAAAATATTACAGTCGCGTATAGCAGTCCAAAGATTTGTTCCTCCATTAAGACCATCCCAATAATTCTGATAAGGATCATTACTGTTCTGTTCTCCACGACCGATTTCCCAAGCGTTGAGACTGAGGCGTTGATCTATAAATCCGGTACCTTTGGGTATTAACCAATGTTCATCACCTGCTAGAAAGCCAATGGAACCGGATTGATCCCATTTGGGCAGGTAACTATAACAAGTAAAAAGAAACTTACGGGCATTTGTCTTGTTGCTGAAGGCTGTTTCCATGTCTGGGGTACCTTCGGGCACTATATCCAAGTAATCACTGCAAGATGTATTGCATAGTATAACTGTAAGAATAAATGATATGGATACTATAATTTTTTTCATATAGCAAATTTTAGAGTGAAAGTTGAACACCAATGTTAAATACACGTTGAACGGGATATCCAAGACCGTTTCCTCCCATTTCCGTATCCCATGTTTTAAACTTAGAGATATTGAACAAATTTGTTCCGCTCACGTAGATACGTAAATTTTCAAGTTTGGCTTTACTGGATATTCGCTTTGGTAGTGTATAGCCTATTTCTGCAGATTTCATACGTAAGAAAGTTCCGTCACGTAGCCACCATGTACTTTTTTGGTTATTATTACTAATAGCAGTATCTGACAAACGTGGCCAAAATGCATACATGTTCTGATTGGCTTCGCTCCAATGATCGTCTGCGACAATTTGCAACAGAGCATTAGTTGCCTGTTTGCCTCCTAATTCATTATTCGGGTCATTAGGTTGTATGAAAGGGCTTATATCCGCTGGTGATATAAAGAAAGAAGAACGTGATGATCCTTGGAAGAAACAGTTAAAATCAAAATCTTTATATCCTATTGAGAAGCCGAAACCGTAAATAATCTCGGGGGTAGTAGGATAACCGATAGGAACTCTGTCCTGTTCGTCAATAATTCCGTCATGATTAATGTCCTTGTATTTAATATCTCCTGCCATATATTCTCCAAATTGTTGTTTAGGAGAATTTGCTACATCTTCTTCATCTACAAATAAACGTTCAGCAATCAGACCGAATTCTTGGCTGAGTTTCGTTCCTATTTTACTTCTCCATGGAGTAGCTGAATAATCAGGCTCTTCGTACTTGGAGAACTTACTACTGGCATAGGTAAAATTACCTCTGATGGTAGCCCATAAATTCTTATTGAAGAAATGAGAATAGTCCAGTGAAATATCGACACCATGTCCTTTGGCTTCACCAATGTTTGCCTGCGGAGGGACTTGAAAACCCATTAGAGTAGGAATATCAGCACGCGTCTGTAAAATATTAGTTCTTCTTTCTTTGAAATATTCGGCTTGTATTTCCAGATCTTTAAATAGTTTCATCTCAAATCCTACGTTTAATTTATGAGAGATTTCCCAACCTATCTTGGGATTAGCATAACGTTTGATGGAAATCTTACCGTTAGAGTTTTTTGCATTGAAATTTGTTCCGAATCCCATACCGTTGTCACCATCCATGCTTACTTCGGATAGATAGAAGAAACGTTCGTCAGAAATATTATCATTACCTACTAATCCATAAGAGCCTTTCAGTTTTAGTGAACTAATTACTTTTGTGATAGGTTTGTCTTTCCAAAATTTTTCATTGGAAACCATCCAGCCTAGTCCTCCTGATGGGAAGAATCCCCAACGGTGGTTTTTGTCAAAACGTTCTGAACCGTTGTAGCCGAAATTGAATTCTGCATAATAACGATCGGAATATCCATAAGTGAAACGGCCAGCAATCCCCATATTACGTGATGGCAATGATAATTGTAGAGTTTGTGCATTTCCTGATTTTGATTCACGTACGGTATATACCATCATTCCACTTATGTTATGTTTTTCATAAAATGTCCGGTCATAAGATAGCGATGCTTCTAGATATAGAGAACTGTCAACCGATTTGCTTCCTGGATTATATGATAGATAGTCTGTACCTTTGTCTGAATTTAAGGCGCTAAGTGTATATGTGTCCGTATATTTATCATAACTGTCTAAAGAATAATAGAACGGAGTATAAGAACGGGTGAGATCATAATAAGAGTTTCGTGTGACATTTGCCAATAAACGTCCGTTCAATCCGTCGGTGATGAAACCGAAATCCTGTTTAAGCTCGAGTTGAGCAAGAACAACAGTTTTTTCATATTCTTTATATCCTCTGGCCATTTCTGCATAAGGGTTCAGATAGTTTGCACTGCTTCCTGAGTTACCGAATAATACATGTTTGGTGTTAATATTCGTTTCATCAGGAGCATACATAGCAGGAAATTCAACAGGACTGGCTTTTATGGCTTGGCTGTATATGGCAGAACCACCGGATAACGGTCCTTGATAACTGTCGAATGTGCCACTTATACGTACAGCTAATTCGGTTGTTTTGGTTAGGTTGATGTTTACATTTGAACGTACCGTATATTTGTTCAGCTTGATGTTATTATCAAAGATGTTATTAGGTACTTGTTTGAGGATACCATTGTCTCTTGAGTAAGATAAGGCTACATAGTAGCGGGCTACCCGACCACCACCACTGATGCTCATGTTACCACGATAGTTTACTGTGTAATCTTTAAAAAGCATGTCTTTCCAGTCTACCATAGGATAAACATATGGATTCAATCCTTTTTCTCGGGCAGCTATTGCACTTTCAAGATAAGGTAATGCATTGCCTGGATTTCTAGTTCTTGCAGCTTCGTTATGAAGTTTCATGAAAGTTAGCGGGTCTGCTAATTCTACCTCTTTTGACGGGGAAGAGAATGAACTTTCTGCTCTGAATGATAACTTCATTTTGCCTTCTGTTCCTTCTTTGGTCGTTACCAAGATAACGCCATTGGCACCACGTGCACCGTAAAGGGCGGTTGCGGTTGCATCTTTTAGAACAGAAAAACTAGCTATATCGTCAGGATTCAGTCTTGATAGATCCGAAGAAGTTAGTTCAACATTATCAATTAAGATTAGTGGGTCGGCTTTACCTGTACCAAAAGTCGTTACACCGCGGATAAAGAATTCTGCATTATCTTCTCCTGGTTCACCGCTTCTTTGGTAAGCAACCACACCAGCTAGTTTTCCGGCAAAACCTGTGGTTAAGTTACTGCTAGTCGTTTTTAACTCTGCAGGCTTAATAGTGGAGACTGAACCTAATACAGATTCTTTTTTTTGCTTGGCGAATGCCACTACTGTTACGTCCTCTAGAGCAATCCCACTATCTTCTTTCATGGTAACAACACGAAAGGCATTTAGATTTTTAGGATTGAACTCGATGATCTTCTTTTCAAATCCAATATAGGAGAATTCGACCGTTTTTGTATTAGCCGGTACTTTCAATGTAAAGTTACCGTCTAAATCTGTGGCCACTCCCGTATTGGTTCCCGGAATATAAACACTTGCGCCAATGATAGGCTCATTGTTGAAATCCAGAACAATACCTTTAATCGTGTAGGTTTTACCTGTCTGTTGTGGCGATGCTATATCCTGTTTGGCATACAGTGGAGTAGAACACATTCCATACAAACAAAACAGGATTAATAATTGTAGTATTCTTCCACCACCATTTTGTTTTTCATTAATCATAGAAATTAAAAGTGTTAACAATTCATTCTTGTGTTTTTGATAAGCATGAATCTTGTGGTTAATTAAATTTTTTCAATAAGTTTGGATAGACAGTTCTTATTTGTAAGAATTCACTATCCTTATTAAGACTAATTTCTCTTTCTTTGCCTTCATTGGGTTTAAATTAGTATTTGATAAATTATATTTGCAAAAATCAAAATAGACGGCATCTTTTCTATTTTGACTTTTGCTTGTGGTTACTATTCGTTACGAATATAGAATCAAGGGGCTATTGTTACTCCGATTTCATTTGGTTCAACTTCTGCGGCTGTATCAGTGGGAGTGGTGGCTTCCAGTTTGATAAAGCGTGCCTGAACTTTTTGATTGAAATAGACCGTTTGAGGCAATGGGTTGTGCATAATGTTACTGAATTCTCCATTGGTAGGTACTTCCTTCCAACTCTTGCCGTCGAGACTGATATAAAATTTATATCGGAAAGCCATTGTAGGCTTTGCTTCCGCTTTTAGGGGAGCATAGGTAAAAGCGTTGATTGTCACCTTCTTTTGCAAATCTATCGTTAATGGCTTTGTAGACATAACTTTCCATCCTGAACGAGGCAACTGATTCCAGTTTTCCTCTTGTTTCCCTTCCTGTATAGGTGCTGCATAATAAGCAGCCACCTGGCTGATGTTAGCATTCAGACGAGATTCTAAAATCTTTATTCGTAACTGATCGGCTTTAATAGTTGGAAAACGTAGTAATCGTTTGTAACCTACAGTTGTCCCTTTAGCCACTTCTTTCCAGCTGTTATCTGTCAGTGCTTCTACGGTGAATGCTTCTATCCGTTGTCCTTTGGTTATATCTTCTTGCAGCATAACTACATTAATTTCTGAACCGGATTTTAATTGGTATATCTTTTCATTGCCGGAAGCTGTATTCCAATATTTTTTCCCTTTTTTCACGTAGTTGTCAGCAAATACTTGCTTTCGGTAAGCGGCAAACTCATGCAGACGTTGTACGTCTGCTTCATGAATTAAACCTCTACGGTCCGGTGGTATATTCAGCAGAAGTACAGAATTGTATCCTACTGACTGGAAGTAAATATCTGCGAGATGTTTCAATGACTTCACTTTATTATCTTCTTCTTTATGGTAGAACCACCCCGGACGTATGGAAACATCTACCTCTGAGGGATACCAAAATAACTCCGTAGCTTTCTCTAACATCTTGCGGCTTCCTATATCATTTGACTGTCCATTGATTCCTAATTTTTCATTATTCTTGTCTGAACGGGCATATATCCCCGGAGTTAATACAGTTGTACTCCATTCTGTTTCACGGCCTAATCCGCTTTCGTTGCCTACCCAACGAATATCATCTCCCATAATTGCCATTACTGCTTTGGGTTGTAACCGGTGGATGGTTTCATAGACGGTATCCCAGTCATATACTTGTTTTTTTCCGTTGGGGCCTTCTCCGTTTGCTCCGTCAAACCACACTTCGTGTACTTCTCCATAGTTAGTTAGCAATTCGGTTAGTTGGCGGATAAAAAACTCATTGTAGCGAGGAGAATCTCCGTAACATTCTGCATTTCGATCCCATGGAGAGAGATATACTCCAAACCTCATACTATATTTCTTGCATGCTTTTCGAAGTTCTTTCACTACGTCGCCTTGTCCGTTTTTCCAACTGGAAGATGCTACGGAATGCTTGGTCGTAGCTGTAGGCCATAAGCAGAAACCGTCATGGTGCTTGGCTGTCAGAATCACCATTTTGAAACCTGCTTCTTTCAAGTTGCTTACCCATTGTTCTGCATCCAATTCTGTAGGATTAAAGAGATTGGGGGCTTCCTTTCCATCTCCCCATTCACGTCCGGTAAAGGCGTTTATACTGAAATGAAGGAAAGCCGTCAGTTCCATTTGTTGCCAGACTACTTGTTGAGGCGTTGGAACCAAACGTGCAGCCATATCGACTTTTTGTTCAAGAGTGGCATTCAAGGGAAACTCTACGTGTTTTACATAATAGTTTTCCTTCTTTTGTGCCTGTCCATTCAAGGCAATAAGAGAGAAGAATAAAAAAGAGGTTAGTAGTTTGTTCATAATGCTTATGGTGTTAATTTTAATAATAAATAAGTTACCACTAGCCGACACTGTCAGACGGTGCCGGTCGTGGAACTTAGGGGGGTGTTAAGTTTGGTAAACCTATATATAATAATAGTGTTATGGTGATTGATCTCAAAGAAGTATGAGAACTATAAATGTGGTTTGTATGTCGGCTGTGTTTTTTCATAAATACTTAATAAATCGATTAATTGTTTTGTGCAAAAGTAGGTGAATGGAGGACACGGTATGTTTCAAAAATCACTAATTTATTTTCAAAAATCACTAATTCTCCCTATTTCATCGGGAAATTAACCGTAAAAAAAGAAATATTACTTGTGTAGGACAGGAAATGTTCTCGTAAACTTAACTTTCTCTCTTTTTGACATTGTAGCGCTTTTGAGATAAAAGAAGGAGATACTTTTTCTTTTTATCCGGTGACATTCTATCTTAAAAGTAGTATCTTTGAAAACTAAATCTAAAATCTAGCTGCAGATGAACATAACAAAACGACTACTTATAACCTTTATTATACAGATGTTCTTTTTATATCCCCTTCGGGCAGAACATTATTACTACAAACAAATCTCATTAAAGGCTGGTTTACCTTCAACTGTACATTGCATTGCAGCAGATAATCGTGGCTTCGTCTGGATGGGAACAAGATCAGGCTTGGGAAGATTTGATGGACAGGAACTTAAAAAATATATTCATGATTCATCCCTGTCTAATTCTCTTCCCGGTAATCAAATTTATCAGATTGCGAGAGGAGAGCAGGGTAATCTTTGGATATTAACAGATAAGGGAATTTCACTTTATCGATATCAGAGTGATGACTTTCTTTTGCAGACGGATGAGAAAGGTGAAAATTTGATTGCTTATTCTGTTTGCCGGACCCCTGAAGGGATTTTATTCGGTGGACAAGGGAAAATCTATCACTATAGTTATAAAGAATCTTGTATACGGAAAATCTACGAATTTAAATCGGAGCAGAACTTTAATATTACCGCTTTGGGTTTGATAGATTCTCATACGATACTATGTTGCAGTCGTTGGCAAGGGATGTATTTGGTTGATCTTCAGTCAGGCGAATGCAGACGGGCGCCTTTTGGGTCGGAAATAGAAATTACGGGTATGCTTGTTGATTCCGAACAAAGAGTGTGGGTTGCTTCTTATAATGTCGGTCTGCGTTGTTTTACCCGTGATGGAAAGCAGATTGCACTTTATACAACTCGTAATTCCTCTCTTAGCAATGATATTATATTGAGTATTGTTGAACGTAAAGGACAAATATGGCTTGGGACAGACGGGGGAGGTATTAATATACTCAATCCCGAGACCCATCAGTTTTCCTCCTTAAAGCATATCCCCGGAAAAGACAATTCATCACTTCCTAATAACTCAATCATCTGTCTTTATAATGATCAAAATAATAATATATGGATTGGGAGTATTTATAGTGGTTTGATTAGTGTTCGTGAGGTATATATGCAGGCATACACAGATGCGTTGCCAAATAATAAACAAGGTTTGAGTGACAATATAGTATTGAGCTTATGTCAGCAGGAATCAGGTCATATCTGGGTGGGAACAAATGGAGGTGGAGTTAATTGTTTTAACTCCCTTGCCGGAGAGTTTACACATTATCCTTCTACTTCGGGAGATAAAGTCGCTTCGATTTGTGGCTTTGCTTCCGGGAAATTATTGTTGTCTATATTTGCACAAGGGATATTTATTTTTGATCCGGTCACAGGAAATAAACAACCATTTACTATTATTGATAAAGAAGTCAATGAGCGTTTATGTCTTCACGGAAATACGGTCAATGTTTATCGGAATACTCCCAACACGATATTGCTATTGGGCAATCACGTGTATTGTTATCATTTGAAGGAGAAGCAGTTTTCTATTGTTTCCGAAGAAAAAGGCATAAATATTATTGAGGGGTCCTTGAAAGCAATTGCCTGTGATGGACATTCAACTTATTTGAACGATATAAAACATGTTTATGAGTTGGATAATCATAGTAATAGGCTGAGAGTGTTGTTTACTGCTCAGGATGATATGAATATTAATTCAGTATCCATGGATGAGAGTGGCTGTTTTTGGATCGGGAGTAATTTAGGTTTGGTGAGTTATCGTCCAGCGACACAGAAACAAAAAATGATTTCTACTTCATTATTTACAGAGGTCTCCTCATTGATTTGTGATCAAAAAGGAAAGATTTGGGTTGGTGCTGAAAACCGACTGTTTGCATGGTCCATAGCGGAGGAGAAGATGGCATTATTCGGCGAAACGGATGGAGCTGTTCCGAACGAATATTTTCCGGAAGCTCGTCTGTTAAGTCGTCAAGGTGACATTTATATGGGAGGGGTTAAAGGATTGCTTCATATTGACGGTAAACTATCATTGGAAAATACGAATCCGCAATTGCAATTATCAGATATAATAATCAATGGAGAACCTGCGAATAATAAACTGCATGATGGTATAAGAAAGCTCTCTGTGCCATGGAACAGTAATATTGTCATTCGTGTCATGGCGAAAGAGGAAGATATTTTCAGGCAGAAGGCGTATCGGTATCAGATAAAAGGGCTGGATGAACAGTTTGTTGAATCCTATAGTCCGGAGCTGACTATGCGTGCGCTTCCTCCGGGCAATTATCAGATAATGGCTTCGTGTACCGCCAAAGATGGCAGTTGGGTACCTGCTCAGCAATTGTTACAACTGACAATTTCTCCTCCATGGTATAAAACATGGTGGTTTATACTAGGTTGTATTCTTTTGGTAGCTGTCATTATCATTGAAAGTGTACGAAGAGTGTTGAAACGTAAGGAGGAAAAGTTACGGTGGGAAATGAAGGAACATGAGCAGAAAACGTATGAAGAAAAAGTTCGTTTTCTGATTAATATAAGTCATGAATTGCGTACACCTTTGACATTGATCTATGCACCTCTCAAGCAGATATTGAAATCGCTTTCTCCTCAAGATGCCCAATATTTGCCGATAAAGGCTATTTATCGACAGTCACAGCGAATGAAAAATCTGATAAATATGGTGCTTGATGTGCGTAAAATGGAGGTAGGTGAAAGTCGGTTACAAATAGAACCACAGCCGTTAAACGAATGGATCAAGCATGTATCACAAGACTTTATTAGCGAGGGAGAGGCAAAAAGTATACATATCAGTTATCGGTTTGATTCACGAATAGAAGCAGTCAGTTTTGATAAAAACAAGTGTGAGATTATTTTAAGTAATTTGCTAATTAATGCCTTGAAACACAGTTCACAGCATACAGAAATAACTATTGTTTCGGAATTGATTTCTGAAAGAAAAAGAGTGCGCGTATCCGTCATTGATCAGGGAAGCGGATTGGAAAATGTGGATACCCGAAAGCTTTTTACCCGATTTTATCAGGGCACCAAAGAACAAAACGGGACAGGAATCGGGTTGTCATATTCTAAAATATTGGTTGAATTGCATGGCGGCTCCATTGGTGCCCGGGATAATCAGGAAACAGGTGCCACATTTTTCTTCGAACTGCCGTTGAGGCAGGATGCTGAAGAGATTGTTTGTCAACCGAAAGCTTATCTGAATGAGTTGATGAGCAACGATGATAGTGAACATATCAGTAAAGGAGAGGAGTTTGATACAACTTCGTATACGATTTTGGTTGTGGATGATAATTCGGATCTGACGGACTTTTTTAGTAAGGCATTGAGTGAATATTTTAAAAAGGTGTTGATAGCTTCTGATGGAGTGGAGGCGCTTCAGTTGGTAAAGAGTTATACACCAGACATTATTGTCAGTGATGTGATGATGCCACGAATGAATGGATATGAACTTTGTAAAGGTATTAAAGAAGACCTTGCTGTCAGTCATATCCCTATTATTTTGTTGACGGCTAGAGATGATAAGGAAAGTCAGATTAGCGGTTATAAAAATGGAGCGGATGGCTACCTTACTAAACCTTTCGAAATAGAAATGTTGATGGAGTTAATCCGGAATCGTTTGAAAAATCGTGAATATACAAAGAAGAGATATCTGGATGCTGGATTAATACCAGCTCCGGAGGAAACTACTTTCAGTTTGGCAGATGAAACGTTTTTGGTGAAATTGAATAGAATCATTCAGGAGAATCTGAGTGATACGAAGCTGGATGTGCCTTTCATTTGTAAGGGGGTGGGAATGAGTCGTGCTTCGCTTTATACGAAATTGAAGGCACTGACAGGCATTGGCCTTAATGAGTATATTAATAAGCTTAAGATGGAAAAGGCGATACAGCTGATTACTACTACAGATTTTACTCTGACAGACATTTCAGAGAAAGTAGGATTTACTACTATCAGTTATTTCAGTACAGCATTTAAACAATATACCGGAGAAACTCCGACGGCCTATAGGAGCAGGCAGAAAAAAAAGGAATAGAGTGCCGGTATATATTAAAAGAATTGGCTTGAAAACGTCTGTTACAGAGTTTTAAGATACAAACTCGGAGTTTTTGTGTACTTTTGCTTCAAGATACATAAAAACCTCATGCAGTATGAACTATAATTTTGATGAAATAATAAACCGTAACGGTACGGACTCCGTAAAATGGGATGCCGTAGAGCGTCGTTGGGGGCGTAATGACTTGATTCCGATGTGGGTGGCTGATATGGATTTCCGCACAGCCCCTTTTGTAATCGATGCCTTGAAGAAACGTCTGGAACATGAAGTGCTGGGCTATACATTTGCCTGCAAAGAATGGGCCGAATCCATTATTAACTGGCTCAAAGAACGGCATGGATGGGAGATTCGTGAAGAAATGCTGACGTTTACTCCCGGCATTGTCCGTGGACTGGCATTTGCCATCCATTGTTTCACGGAGAAAGGAGACAAGGTGATGGTCATGCCTCCTGTCTACCATCCTTTCTTTCTTGTGACACAGAAGAACGAACGTGAAGTGGTTTACAGTCCGTTGGTATTGAAAGACGGGCAATATCATATTGATTTCGACCGTTTTCGCAAAGATGTGCAGGGATGTAAACTGCTTATCCTGAGTAATCCCCATAATCCGGGCGGACGTGTATGGACCAAAGAAGAACTGTCGCAGATTGCCGACATCTGCTATGAGAACGGTACATTAGTAATCTCTGACGAGATTCATGCCGACTTGACCCTGCCTCCTTACAAACATCCCACCTTTGCTTTGATTTCGGAGAAAGCACGGATGAACTCCCTTGTCTTTATGTCTCCGAGCAAAGCGTTCAATATGCCCGGACTGGCAAGTTCGTATGCAATCATTGAGAATGACGAACTTCGTCATCAGTTTCAGGTATATATGGAGGCAAGCGAGTTCAGTGAAGGACACTTATTCGCTTATCTCAGTGTAGCGGCAGCCTACAGTCATGGTACTGAATGGCTGGATCAGGTCATTGCCTATATCAAAGGAAATATTGACTTCACGGAAAGTTATCTGAAAGAGCGGATTCCTGCCATCAGAATGATTCGTCCGCAAGCATCCTACCTTATCTTTTTGGATTGTCGTGAGCTGGGATTAAGTCAGGAGGAACTGAATCGCCTGTTTGTAGAAGATGCCCACTTGGCTTTGAATGAAGGAACGACGTTCGGCAAAGAAGGTGAAGGGTTTATGCGGTTGAATGTAGCCTGTCCGCGTGCTACGCTGGAGAAGGCTTTGAGGCAATTGGAACAAGCTGTAACTGATTTGAAATGAACTTTTTCCGGGAAAAGTTGGCTTCTTATACGTAAAATTCTATCTTTGTAAAAAGAGGACTAAAGGAAAAGAATATGAAAAGTCATGCAAATAGAGTATTAGACTCCATTAAGCGGTCATTAGCCGAACATTTGCCAAAAGAAGGGAGGGCATTATTGTTTGGTTCCCAGGCGCGGGGTGACGCACAAGTTGATTCAGATTGGGACATATTAATCCTGTTGAATAAGGAAAAATTAGAACCGTCTGATTATGATGAAGTGAGCTTTCCTTTAACGATGCTTGGATGGGACCTTGGAGAAAGGATAAATCCGATTATGTATACAATGAAAGAATGGGCTGCGAGTTGTATCACTCCTTTTTATAAAAATGTAGAACAGGAAGGAATAGAATTAACATGAAACTGACAGATGAAGAACGTAACTCGCTTGTAGTGTTGCAAATGGAAAAAGCTAAAACATTTCTGAAACAAGCCGATGAGATGTATGAAATGAAATATTGGGATATTGCTTCCAATAGATATTATTATGCTTGCTTCCATGCTGTTCAAGCTCTACTGATAAATAGTGGGTTATCGTGTAAGACGCATGATGGATTAATAGCATGCTTTGGTCTGAATTATGTGAAGACGGGTAAGGTGAGTACGCGTTTGGGAGGATGAAATAGCTACCATAAAGGCTCCGGCAAGAGAACTTATTGATACAATAGAAGTCCTGTTAACGGAGGTGTAATTTAATTCTATCATTAATTCTGTCGAATTTATAACGATTATGCGAATATTCTTCCTGATATTCCTACTTGCCTATGTCGGTGGCAATGTTTATATCTTTATCCGTGCATTACAGATGCTTTCCGGCTTCTCGCTGGCTATGAAGATTCTGTTGTCTGTCATCTATTGGCTGGTAGCTTTCTCGTTGGTGATAGCTATGCTGACCCGTCATATAGATATGCCTGTCATCCTGTCGAAATCCATGTTTCACATCGGTTCGGTATGGCTGGTGTTTACACTGTACATGATTTTTGCTTTGTTGATAGCGGATGTGACGAAGATATTTGTGCCGTCACTAAATCACGGTTTCTATTATGCGTTGGGAGCGACTTGCTGTCTGCTTCTGTACGGTTATTATAATTACCGTCATCCGCAGGTCAATAAGATTGATGTCTCCCTTGATAAGCCGATAGAAGGTAACGGAATCAATATCGTAGCCGTGAGTGACGTCCATTTAGGGTATGGCACGGGAAAAGCCATGCTGAAAGAATATGTAGATATGATAAATGCGCAGCATCCCGACCTTATACTTATCGGTGGAGATTTGATAGATAATAGTCTTACCCCATTATATAAGGAGAATATGGCGGAAGAACTGGCACAGCTGAAAGCTCCCTTGGGCATTTATATGGTTCCGGGCAATCATGAATACATCAGCGGTATTGATGAAAGCGTCCGCTTCTTGAAAGATACTCCCATACAACTATTGCGTGATTCCGTAGTAACATTGCCTAACGGTGTGCAGATCATCGGACGTGACGACCGTTCCAACCGTTCTCGTCATTCCCTGCCTACCTTATTAAAGCAAGCGGATCGTAGTAAACCTATCATTCTTTTAGATCATCAACCCTACAACCTGGCTAAAACAGATTCTTTGGGAATAGACCTGCAATTCAGCGGACATACGCATCATGGACAGATATGGCCTATAAGTTGGGTTACAGACAGGATATATGAACAGAGTCACGGCTATCGCAAGTGGACCCAATCACATATCTATGTTTCCAGCGGATTATCTCTTTGGGGGCCTCCTTTCAGAATAGGAACAAATAGCGATATGGCGGTATTTCGTCTGAATCAGATGGCGAAATAGTGAGAATATAATAAAAAGCGTTCTTGGGTGTGTTGAGAATTGAAAAGAATCGAGTATATTTGCATATAATCAATAGATTAAGAAGTTATGAGACGAACAGAAGTGATCGAACAAATCAAGGATATTATCCGTCATGTTGCTCCTACCGCTAAGACCATATTATATGGTTCTCAAGCGAGGAATGAGGCACGCAGTGACAGTGATATTGATTTACTCATCTTGCTTGATGGAGAGAAAATAACTTTGAAAGAGGAAGAGGCGATTACTTTACCCCTTTACGAACTTGAACTGAAAACCGGTATATCTATCAGTCCGATGGTTATGCTGAAAAAACTTTGGGAAAACCGTCCGTTCAAAACACCTTTTTATATTAATGTCACTAATGAAGGAATCGTATTATGAAAGATATTTTAGACGATGAATTACTAAAAGAATAAATTAGACTATTCAGACTCTGTAACTCTTTTCTCTTCTTAACTTGTTATATGTTTATCGATCTGATTATTGAAACGGAACAAACAGCGATATGGCGGTATTTCGTCTGAATCAGATGGCGAAATAGTACACACCAAAGTATCAATATCAGAAAATATAACTATATTTGTAGCGTATCTCCGCAAAGGAGCTACGCTTTTTTATTTTGGAGATAGCGTTTTTATTATCTGCTCTAGAAAATCTGGTAAATTTTTGTGCTTGCAGATAATAAGTAACCGGTCTCCACGTCTCTGTTGTATATAAATTTGTTATATACCTCATGGGCGTGGAGCTATTACTTATTATTCGAGCACGGGCTTACCAGAGCCTTCTAGAGGATAATGTAGTAATAGTTTCCGCGCCTTTTTTCTTTGGGGCATACGGGAACACACAAATGAAAAAACAGAAAATTATGGATGATCCTACTTGTTCCTACCCCTGCCTGATGAAGCTTGATTTACAGGACTCCACCGACAAACTTGCCTTTCTTAAAGACAATTGGCCTAGCTTTGGACAAATTGAAAGCATTGATAAACTATCAAAACATGAACTTAAATGTACTCTCTGTTTCCTTGATGTCCTCATTGATGAGTTCGTAGATGATGAATATGTTTGTTCAAGTCGTGTTATGACTCGTTTGGTGTTGACACGCATATATGTTCAGAATACTATGGAAATCAAGGCATTAAAAGAATTACGATTGGAACTAGAGAAGTCGGATGGTTGAGAATAGGTTGATTCTGGATTTTCTCCACAGTGATTTAATAGCAGTTTTGCTCTCACGCTCTAACAATTTGCTTGTATCCCTTTATTCATCGTAGTTTTGGCTATGATAGCAGGCGTGGTGGCAAGTATGAGAGCAAGCGGTTGCTCTCACTCTGTCAAATCGTGTTAGTAAGTGTTTGTTCAATGCTATCTTTTGATTTGTAGGATGTTAATGGTTGATTTGTCAACTATTAACGATTGACATCTCAGGTCTTAATAATTGAGAAATCAGGTATTAATACCTGATAAATGATGTATTATTGAGCAATAGATGATTTAGTGCTACTTGAAAGAACAGGTGAATCGGAACAGTTGATACGGTTAAGTCAATCAGATCGTGTGGTCAAGTGTCTTACCCTGGATTTGGTTGACTACTATAAGTATCAACTAAAATGAATAAAAGATGAAAAAGAGTGACATGACCTTTAGTCCTTATCAGCTTGAACTTCTTGGCGATTTCTATCGTTCGAATTTCTCAGTTTCTCGTTTTGCCCAAGAAAAAGGGATTGCCCGTATTACATTTTGGCGTTGGGTTCGTATCTTTGAGGATTCTAATCCTGAAATATCCGCTTATATGAAAAAGAACAAGTCTCCCAAGTCCTCGGATGAATCCTCCTCAATTACTGCCTTACGTCTTGAGAATGAGCGTTTACGTGCAGAGCTTAAAGATGCTAAAATGCGTGCGCACGCCTTCGATACGATGATTGATGTTGCCGAAGAGATGTTTAATCTTCCTATCCGAAAAAAAGCTGGTACCAAACAATAAAAAGGCTTTGTAAAGGGAGGCATGCCTATACGGTGGTCTCTCTTTGCAAATTGTTTGGTGTAACAAAGCAAGCCTTTTATAAGTATGTTGACCATAGTACGGATAGTTCGGCCCGTGAACGTTTTGTTCTTGAGTTTGTCAAACGTGTGCGTTCAAAGGACCCTGGTATTGGGGGGATGAAACTTTGGCTGATGTACCGTAATGAGTTCGGCACCAGCCAGGCCTTTGTTGGGCGTGACTGTTTCTGTGCTATATTGTCCAAGTATAAGCTGACAATACGCAAACGTTTTCGGGCTCCACGTACGACAGACTCCTCTCATCACTTGCCACAGTATCCTGATTTAACCAGGACATTGCTATTAGAACATCCTGATCAGCTGTGGGTTAGTGATATCACTTACATTACCATATGGTTGCCTGACGGCAGTTATGTGTTCTGCTACCTGTCTCTGGTGACAGACGCCTATACGAAGGAGATCATTGGATATTGCGTAGGTGATACTCTGGGAAGCTGTTACACAGTGGAAGCTCTGGAAATGGCAGTCAGACGCATAGCTGCAAAGGAGATTAAGGGTTTGATCCATCACTCCGACCGAGGCGTACAATATGCCAGTGCGGATTATATTGCCATATTACGACATAACGGGATTCTTCCCAGCATGACAGAGGATGGCAATCCCAAGGACAATGCCATAGCTGAGCGTGTGAATGGCATTATAAAGAATGAATTGCTGCAAGGAATGCGCTTTAGTTCAATACAGGAAGTCAGAAAAGCTGTAGCAACAGCCGTTCACTTCTATAACAACGAAAGGCCTCATATGAGCTTGGATATGCTTACCCCGGTACAGGCAGGAGAAATGCAAGGACCTATCAGGAAAAGATGGATAAGCTACAGAGAAAAGTATCTGAATGTAGCACTTGCTTAAAAATAAATATGTACATTTGCTTATGAAAAGACCAAGAATGCCCTGCTAGCGGGATAGAAAGAGGAAAAAGGGTGAGTTCCTTTCTTTTTTCTTCTTTCAAAGAGAAGAGTCAACCGGTTAAAGGAATAAGAAAAAAATAAGTAAACCGGAGGCAGGAATAATAAATAATAAAGTAAACAGCTGCCAGGGTTAGTAATATTTCTAGTCAACACATAGCAGCTATTAGAGATAAACAAGTCAACCATTATTAGGGAAGTACAAAGTAATCCCAATCGACAGTAGTTTCAGATAGTTTCAAGCGTCTGAAACTTTTGTTTCAAGGCTTGGAACTAATGGTTTCAATGCTTGAAACTAGAGTTCCAAGCGCTTGAAACTATCTGAAACAACCGTGATTTTGAATTGGAAATTGCAGTTTGTACGAGAAGAATCAGGATGGAATTGACAACATAGATACAAGACAGGTATGAGAGCAAACGTTTGCTCTCATACCTGCTACCACACTTGCTACCATACCTGAAACAACGATGAATAAAGGGATACAGGCAAATTGTTAGAGCATGAGAGCAAAAACGCATTCAAATTACATGGGGAGATATGCAGAACCAATAAAAAGCAAATTAAAACGAAAGAAGGCTATTTATGGTAACTTTTTGCATAACATATTGGTTAACTTTGCACTCAATAATAAAAAACTTATGAACATCAATTCTGAAACAAAATATTGCCAGACTTGCGGGATACCTTTGGATATTGATTATACCAATCTGAAGGTAGACCAAAATGAGGAATATTGTGATTACTGTCTGAAAAATGGAGTTAAACTGTATGACTTCTCAATGGATTATCTTATCTACCTTTGGGGACTTTTTCCCGAAGAATACTATAAAGAGGTCGGCATACGCCATACTTCGTCGGAGTTGAGAGAAATTATGTCCAGACGGTTACCTGAAATTAAAAGATGGAAGCAAAAAATTAATACCGCTCACATACAATATGAATTGGTGATCAGAGTTCAAGAATATATCAATTGTCATTTATTTGATGACCTTGATTCTGAAAAGTTATCCCAAATTGTATGCATTTCCAAGTATCATTTCCGCCGACTTTTTAAAGCAGTTTGCGGTGATAGCCTTGGGAATTACATCAAACGATTAAGATTGGAGTACATTGCTTTTAAGTTAATATCCACCAATGTAAGTGTCTCCGAAATTCTTAGTCAAATCAATTATCAGAATAAACATACGCTTTCAAGGGCATTCAAAAACTATTTTAATTGCTCTATACCTGAATTTCGTAAAAGACATTCAAATGCTTGTTCTGAAGGTAAGAATCCAATACAGATTGAACCAAGTATTGAAAGAGTGCCTCATACACGGATTGCATATTTAAAATTAGAGAGAACACATCATGTCAGCCATAGTTTTTCAGTTTTATGGAAACAGGTGCTACAATTTTCTGAAAGCTATGGATTATTATCAAAAGGATGTAAATATGTAAGCATGACTCTTGATTATCCTTTTATCACGCTTGAAGAACAAAGTCGTTTTATGGTTGGAGTAACATTACCACAATCATTTAAAATTCCGAAGGGGTTCGGTGTTTATGAAGTTCCTGCGGGTGAATATGCTATATTTCGTTTTAAAGGATTATACCATGAACTGAATAGGGTATATCGTTATATTTATCTTGACTGGCTACCTGCAAATGATTATAGCTTGCGAGACCCATTTACTTTTGAGACTTATATCAATACACCCGAAAAAACTCCGGTTTCGGAACTAATCACAGATATTTATATCCCTGTCAAAAAGAAAGAAATATGAATAAAGAAGTAGAGAATGAATTGAAAAAGTCAAGGGTAGGTTTTGTTCATTTCGTAGATATATCCAAGTTGACCAATAAGCAGAATAGAGGTTTGCCATGTGCTATATTAATAGGAATCGCAATAAATCCGAAGTTTGTAAAAGATGTATTTAATAATCCTGATTATAAACCTGTTCTTGAAGATGAGTATGTAAAAACTGAAAATAGAGTGGGAGAAGTAACAGACGAGTTAGCTGAATTTCTTGTCAGCAAAGGGTATAAAGCTCTTTCACAATCTGATGCGGGACTTTTGGCAGAAGGTGTGTTTAATTTTGAAACGAAGGAGTCGGTTTTACCTCACAAAACAGTAGCGCAACTTAGTGGATTAGGATGGATTGGGAAAAACAATCTGTTTATTACTCCTGAATATGGTGCAGCGCAATGTCTTGGTACTGTTTTAACTGATGCACCGTTAGAAACTGTACCGTATGCCCCTATTTTCCCGAAGTGTGGTAATTGTAATATTTGTAGGGATATATGCGAAAGAAAAGTATTGAAAGGAACCACCTGGAATACAACAATCTCAAGAGATGATATAATTGATGTATATGGATGCAGTACCTGTTTGAAATGTCTTGTGCATTGTCCTTGGACGCAGAAATACGTAAACTTTAAAAGCAGGCTTTTACAGCCATAGAAGAACTAGCCTGACTATTTCATTTATAGATTAAAATAACAAGTATAGATTAAAATAACAGGCTGAAAAGAGGCTGACTAAAAAGTCGGTTCTATCACAACTCTCCTCCTTCGGGAAGGAGGAGTACCCGTAGGGGGAGGTGGTAGGTAAACACGCAATGCTTTTATTCATAGCAAATTAGATACAACCTTATTTTACCTACCACCCCGCCCTACGGGCACCCCTCCTTCCCGAAGGAGGGGAATTGGAGGTACTACTGACTTTTTAGTCAGCCCCGAACTATATTGCCTTATCTTGAACTGAAAGTAGATTTAAATAATAACTTTAGTGTGTCTTGAAAGATAAATAATCTACCGGAATCAGCCGGACCTCGCTATTTAGTCCCGAAGGCATGGGAGCCCAGTGACCATAGTTGGCCGGACGATAATTCAGATCGACAATATTGATCTCTTTAAATTTGCGCCACTGCACTCCCTGCCTGTCCAGTTCAGATATTCGGTTGGCAGGGAGGTTAGTGACTTCTATCTCGATGTGGTTTTTTCCTGATTTCAGCAGATGACCTACTCGTAGCTGGTAAGGTACTGCCCATGCGCAGCCCGCTTCTTGTCCGTTGATCCGGACACGGGCACTTTCGCGTACGTCTCCCAAGTCGAGTACCCAGTCATCGGCTTGCAGAGCGGGCAATTCGATATCCAATGAATAAACACCGCTGCCCATGTTAATCTTGGCTGCCGGATGGTCGATGCCTGTCCATGAGCAAGGGCGGTCGATGTCGAACGTACCCTTTATCTTCGGTTCGCTTTCGGCGAAGTGTAGTTTCCAGCCATGATCCAGGCTGAGGCTGAACGGTTGTTCCTGAATATAGTTCCAGGGCCGGGCAGCTTCCAGCGGCTGTTGATAAGTCTGCAAAATCACCGATTCGCCGGATTTCAGTTGGAGGTAGACTTGTGTTTGTTCTCCGGCCTGGCGTACCTTTGCTTCTCCGCATTCGCCTGTCATGGGATTGAAGAGGGCGGCAGCTTTGGCTTTGGTTCCCAGTGTTACCCAATCATTCACTCCTTTATCTTGAAGAGAAGAGATAAAGTAATGGTGCCCGCTATCGTTCACTCTGCGGATGGCTTGCAGTCCGAACTTGGTTTTCATTTCTTCCTGAGGAATATTACAACTTGCCAAAGTACGTGCATAATCCGTACCTGTAATAATCTTACCTTTGCCTACCGGAGTAACCGTTGTTTCGGAGAATGAAACGGAAGGTAACTTTTGCAGCGTCTGCTGATAAGTCTTGCGCTTCTGTTCCAGTTGACCGTATCCCGGTACGTCCGTCGGATAGTTTTCGAGGAATACGATCGTGGCTCCCTGTTGTGCCAGTTTCAGCAGATGAGCCAGAACGTCATTCGGCATCAAATGGGCGGCGGGTACGACCAGTGCTTTGTAACCGGTTCCGCCCGAAGTGATTAACTGTCCGTCTTTGAAACGGGTGCTGCGGATAAAGTTGTCCGAGATATAGTCTCCGTCATATCCGCTGTTATTGATACGGTGGATGGCATCAATAAATTTCGGGGCGAGCTTGGCCATGTGATGAATGCTGAATAGCAGCAAACGTCCTGGTTGCTCATCCCACATATCATAGACAGGCAGATAAATAAGGAAATCATTATCCGGTTTACCCATTTGCAGGAAACTCTGGCAACGGGTGATATAATCGAAGAACGAAGGGGCATCGTGCCAGATGCTGTTCGTCGGGTTCATATTGATAGAGGCGTAAAATAACCATCCCGGCCATTCGGCTTCTTTCGGCGAATAGGGAGTGCCGTGAAAGAACATATGATTAATGCCGGAGACGAACATTAGATCCATATCCGGTTTGCATTGCGACAAAGAAGTGCGGAAATGCTCCGTCAGCCAGGTAAATGTTTCGGTAGAAGTATAAGGCTTCCCGGCGATATGTGCGGCAGAAGAGGCATATTTCAGCATCGACAAGTCCGAATCATTCTTTTTGGTTAATGAATCCTGACGTAATCCTTTGATATGAAATTGGGACAAACCGAATCCTTCACATTCGGGGATGTCTACGGCTGCGTAGACATCGATCAGGTTGGCAGGCGATCCGTGTGCCTGATTACGGGTGATGCTGCCATTCTTGTGTGCCCAGTCCGTCCATTGACGGGTGAAGTTCTCCAGTAATAAGTCGGAGATCGTCTCCCGATAGTCGGATACGATGCGGCGGCTGACTTCCGGACGGCTTTCATCCAGAAACTCCGGAAAATGTTCTTCCAGCTTATATCCCCGTCTGCGGGCGAACTGATCCAGAAAGTCTTCTGTCCAGTCTGCCTGATAGACTTCGTAAGAGTCGTTGAAGAATGTATGCGGATAACTCGTCTTACTACTTTTGAAAGCACGGTCAAATCGGGAGAGATAGTTCTTGACGGCAGTCTTGGAAAGATGGTTCATTACGTATCCTTCCCCTCCGGGGGCGGCACGTTTCACTTTCTGACGTGTCTTGCTGTTATACAGCGCTATCATTTTCCATTTTCCGGCAGGGGCTTTCCATACCAGTTTGTCTTTCCTGACGTGGGAAGTAAGGTTGATGCAGCGCCCGTTTTCATCGTATGCCATTACGCGGCTTAAGACAGAATAAGGTTGTTGCTTCTTGTCTGTCACATTGATATCTTGCACGATTTCCTGGCCTCCTTCTATATCATAAGTCTGGAAGATGGCTTTGCTTGCCGCGTCTTCGATGCTGACTTCCGGTCCTCCGAAGGGCCATCCCGTTCCGGTGTTCATATCGATCTCGATGCCGGTGCGTTTTCCTTCCGCCTGTGTGTGTTTGAGGACTTCCATCCAGCGGGGAGAAAGGAACTGAATATCGTTGGCGTCATTGCCCTGTACACCATAGATGGGAGTGATTTCTACGGCGCCCATGCCGGCACGTGCGTATTCTTCCAGATTGTAAGTCAGGTTCTTTTCATCGACAGCGCTTCCCAGCCACCACCATCTGGTGCCGGGACGGGCTTCTGCCGGAGCATCCGGCCACTGTTGCGCTTGTATGCTTCCACCTGCTGCGAGCATACAGAGGAGTATCAGTTGTTTCTTGTTCATTATTCTTGGGGTGTATGATAGTATTCAATGTTTTCTGCGTCGTCGGTCACAAAGAGCGGACGTCCGTCCGGCTGTGCAAAGTGGAAGCGGACACCGTCGAAAGTTATGTTCTTTGCGTGACGGATATAAAATCCTTTGGCGGGAATCGTTCCGAACATCCAGGGTTCGGGATATACTTTCTCCTGTTCGGGTGGAGTGCGCTTGCCGTCTTCTTCGCTGTATCCACCTTTATAATATATATGAATGTTGCGGAAAGTAACATCTTCGATAGATGCACCGGGCACGCCGCTGATAATGGAAGAATACCGGCTGTCGGCGTTCCACACATTGATGTCGCTGATCAGAATACGCTTCATGGTGCCTATGGGTGTCCCTTCCGGACTGCGCATGCGCGCACCCAGGCGAAGGAAGATAGGAGCGTTGACGATATTCCTCATGGTGATATTGCTGATAACGATGTCTTCCAGATGGCCGCCGTCTACGGTTTCGAGCGCCAGTCCCCGACAATGTTCGAAGATACAGTTGGTGAGGACGATGTTGCGGAAGCCTCCGCTGCTTTCCGTTCCGAGCTTGATGCGTCCGGTACGGTATCCATGGTCGGGGGCCTGTGGTTCGTCGAGTTGCCAGCTGCCGTCCAGTACGCTTCCCTTGTCGAATCCGCTGACGTAGCAGTCGCTGATGGTAACGTTCTCCGTATCTTTGAAACGTCCCAGCGCATAAGAGGCTTTCAGAACGATGGCGTCATCCCACGGGGAGTTGACCGTGCATTGGCTGATGCGTACGTTGCGGCAGCAGTCAATGTCGAATCCGTCACGGTTGGTATCTACTTTCAGATTAAGCAGGGTGAGGTGCTCTACACCGGTGGCAAGCAGGGCGAAGTGTCCGCAATGGAGCATGGAGAAGTCTTTCAACGTGACGTTCCGGCAATCCTTGAGGCTGATCGCTTTGTTGCCTACACCCGGCAGGCGGCTTTCTTCGCGGGTCAGTCCTTTGCCGTAGATCAGTCCCGGACCGCTGATGGTGATGTTTTCCAGACCGATTCCCCAGATCAGGGAGTTCTCCCAGTGACTGTGACCGAAGTCCTGGTATTTATTATGTTCATTAGGTTCCGCCGAGTCGTATCCTTCGTCCTTTCCCGGAAAGGCGGCGATGATGCGTGCGCCTTGTTCCAGATAGAGATGGATGTTGCTTTTCAGCCGGATGGAATAACAGGCATATTCTCCGGCAGGCAGATATACGGTACCTCCGCCTTCTTGTGCGGCAGCTTCGATGGCACGGTTGATGGCGGGAGAATCAATCGTCTTTCCGTCTGCTTTTGCTCCGAAATCCCTGACGTTATAGATTGCTGCCTGCATATACAGGCAACCGGCCAGTAGACTGAGTAGTAGATATATTCTTTTCATCTTTGTATGGATTTAAGCTAAATGATAATCAATAGTATCTTCATTCTCCTCCTTCGGGAAGGAGGAGTACCCGTAGGGGGAGGTGGTAGGTGAATACATAATCCTGTCATTTACAAAGAAATAGGTATAAACATTGTTTTTCCTACCACCTCGGTCTTCGACCACTCCTCCTTCCCGAAGGAGGAGAATGGAGATACTACTGTTTTATTCATTTTTTACTATGTTTAGATTCATCAATCTTTGCAAAAAGATCCGGCAACATAAAATAATTATAATCTGCTCGTGCATTTTGCTCGTAGAAACAGAAATAAAGTTTACTGTTTGCTGCGAGCGGGCAGCGCCCAGCGAGGACAGGACGGTCTGTTCGTTTCCCCGATTCATAAAGCAAGAGGGGAGTCTTGTCCTGACGGCCGTTACTCAAACGGATATCGTCAGTGGGAGTGACTGCCTGCAAGGTGCGGAGTTTCATACTTTCACCATAATAACAGGTGAAGGCTTGTCCTTCTACGCTGAACACATTTATATCCATGTCCGGCTGACAGTCTCCGAAGCTCCAGAATAAGTTGTCGGCCTGCTGCAAGGAGGTGACCGCTACTTCAAGGATGAAGCCGCGGGTATCCGGCAGGGCTTTCCACCGGAAAGCGATTCCTTTCACTTTTTCCTGAGGGGCCAGCCAGTGACTGTCGGTTCCTTTCGATATACCCAGACGGAAAGTTCCGGCGGGAGGAGTCAGTTGCTGCGCCTGTACGTTAATGAGGCAGATTGCCAGCAGTACGACGGTCAGTAGTTGTTTTAACATAGTCGAAGTGGATATTACTTTGTTCATTTTCCTTTAATACAATAGCATCTTTGTCTTTGACATCCAATGTTATCTCCGATAGATTAAAGTTTCTCGTATAGCAGATTTTCCCCGGTTTATTGGTCTGCGCTTCGATGCCGTAAAGATAGAAGTTTTCCAGACGCAATGTATCATTCCAGCCCGAAGCGGAGATAAATTCATCTACATTTTCCGCTTTTACCTGCGAGAGGTATACGTCACGGAATCGCGGATACCCTTTTTCGGGTGGTTCTACCGGAGTCAGCATCACTTTCCAGTGCTCCGGAATTTCCTTGCCTTCATATTCTTTGGGCAAAGTGCTGTAGCTGTAACTCGGATTCCAGTTTAAGTCCGCCGCCAATACCTGACGGACATTTTCTGCGCTGACACGGGTCATGTAGATATTCTCAATGGTTCCCCCACGGTTCATGGCACTTTTCAGTCGCAGCACGGTATACGTGCCGACAGCTTTAAGATCATAGCCTAATACATTGCGGATGCTGCCGGAAGTTTCGCTGCCGCAGGTAATCAGTCCTGCTCCTTTGCGGGCTGTGCAGTTGCGCACTACCACATTCTCTGTCGGACGGTTCACACGCAGTCCGTCCGCGTCCCGTCCCGATTTGATACAAATATTGTCGTCGTTGCAGTCTACGTCACAGTTCTCGATCAGTATGTTGCAGGAGGAGTCGATGTCGATGCCGTCCGTGCTTGGACCGTGCCCGCCGATGTTATTGTTGATAGTCAGTCCGTCTATGGTGCAATAGTCGGAATAGAGAATCTGACATCCCCAGAATCCCGTGCGCATCAGGGTGAAACCGCTCAGTGTGATGTCCGAACTGCGTTCGACGAGGATTCCCCGTACACGTTTGCAGTCGTAATCCACTATCCAGCGTAACCCTCTGGCTTCGTATTCTTTCCTCATTTCCCAGTATTTATCCCAGAAGACTTTTCCACGGCAGTCCAGTGTACCTTCTCCGCTGATGGCGGCGTTCTTCTCGTCGACAATGTTGATCACTGCTGCCGGCCATGTCATCTCTATCCCTGCTATACGCGAACGAAATTCGGGATAATGGTGAATGTCGGGGCTGGCAAGCAGAGTCACCCCTTTGCCAATCTGCAGGTTTACACCGCTTTTGACAAACAAGGCTCCTGTCTGGTAATACCCCGGTTGCAGGACCACCGTTCCTCCGCCGGAGACAGCGCAACTGTCGATTGCTTTCTGAATGGCCTCTGTGCTGAGTACGGTACTGTCTGCTACTGCGCCAAAGGAATTGGCGGATATAATCATCTTCTCTCCGGGAAGTTGGCGGCTGCCTACGCTGTCTGCCCACGATAAATCCGGTTGCTGAGGTACCTGCCCCCATTCGAAGCTGTTGCCGGCTTGTTTGGCAGGAGTGCACGCTATCGTCAACGAGCCTGCCAGAAGTAGGGGAAGGAGGTTTTTAATTCTCATATAGTCTTTTAGTATAGGATTCTTTTAATTTCCATCCGGTTTCTCTATTTCCGTGAACGGTGAATCGTTCCAGTGGAAAGTATTCACATCGTCCGGATGTGCGGGATTGTATGCCGGGTCTATTTTCAGATGCTTCGCCAGTTCGGGAACGGCTTTCTTCATCCCTTCGATGACGCATTGGGCGATCTGATAGGCACCGTAAGGATTAAAGTGCGTATTATCTGCAAAATTCCTGGTCTGTCCCGGATACGTTCCTGCCGGATAGTGGACGAAAGCACGTTTGGAAGTGTCCGGTCCCAGCGCCTCGTACAGGGTACGTGTCATTTCATTGAGATCGATCAGGGGAACATTCTCTTTGGCTGCCAGCCAGCGCATCGCTTCCGGATAGTCTTCGTGTGTGTCGCGGATATGTCCGTTGGCGTCGAAACTACGACGTTGGGTAGGAGTGACAAGCACCGGATGCGCTCCGCGTGCACGCGCTTCGTCAATGAATGTTTTCAGACTGGTCATGAAGGAGTAGTAAGCTCCTTTGCCCGGCCCTTTCTGCTTTTGGTCGTTGTGACCGAACTCCATAAAGAGGTAATCTCCTTTTTTGATCTGGCTTAAAGCCTTCGCCAGGCGTTTGGCTCCGATAAAGGTATTTGCCGATTCGCCGGATTCGGCATAATTGGCGATACAGACATCGGTGCCGAAGAAGTGAGGAATCATTTGTCCCCAGCTGGCCCAAGGCTCGTTGTCCTGATCGACTACCGTACTGTTGCCGCACAGGAATACGGTAATTACAGACGGGTCGGCAGGCTCGATACTGATGCTCTGACATAGGGGAGCGTCACCGTTGAATTCCAGTGTCAGTTTGTCGTCCCAGTTCAGTTTCGTCTTTTCACGGGGTTTGATGCGTACCGATTCTTTGTCGGATATGCGTGGATTCCGTTTGTTGATGATAAATGTCTCCTCTGTGAACTGCCCTTTTCTGGTGGGCAGATTATCGACAAAGAGACGGCGTGATTCGCCTCGTACGGTAGTTACACCTGCCTGCTTCTTGCTTCCGAGGCGTACGGTTACTTTGTAGTTACCGTCCGGCACACGGACAGAAAAGAAGAAAGGTGCTTTGCTCCCTTTTTCGGGAGTGGGTGCAAGGTCATATCCGTAACCTGTTTCCTCGCTGTAGCGGGGGGCGTCTGCCAGTTGGAATGTGCGGGCTTGTTCCTGAGCGCTGATAGCTGTTGCTGTCAGCAGCAGAAGTCCGAGAAATGTTGTTTTCATATCAGTCATCAATTAGTTTAATTTATTTTCGGTTTTAGTTCGTCGGGTGAATCTTTGGTATAGGATTTCACGTCTCCCGCCACTTTGGTGAATAGTTCCTGAATCAGTTCCGGAGCGATATTCGCTGTCGGGCGGAAAGCATCGGAGTTCATATAGTCAAGGATGGCTTTATGCATCTGCCGGGCAACTACCCGTTTTTCCGGTTTCGAAGTGATGTCCATGCTGGTCATTATCAATTTGCCGTTCAGTACGTTGGCTTCGAACAACATTCCGATTTTCCGGTTGATAAACCAGGTGTCTATGCTCTGGATGGTCGGTTGGAATTCGGTCGGGAATCCGGTAAACTGCATGACCTGTGCTTTGTTCAGCAGTTCCCACCATTGCAGGTTGCTGTGATATTCGGTCGGGAATTCACGGAAAAGCGGATGATATTCGTTGAGGAAGATACCTGTGGTATGAGGCGGACGCATCTTGAACCAGGAAGTATTCCAGAAGACAGGAGTGAAGTATTGTTTCACTTCCTTGCCATACTGGATTTTTCCGGCTGCCGTGATCAATACGTTTCCTCCTTCTTGCAGGATGGAGATTGCTTTTGCGTCTAGTGTATCGGTGGTATATACGTCGCCTTGAGCTAGTTCTACCTGTGCGGGATATACCCAGAAGTCCCAGTCATTGACGGCATCGCTGCCTTCGATACGAATTTCCATATTCAGCTTCTGTGGTGTAGTGATTCCGCTTAGCTTCATGTCTACACTTCCTAGCGGACAAAGATTTCCGACTGGTATATTCTGAGTGCCTACAGTGCCGTGAGCGTATACTTTGCCATATTCATCTTTGATGCTGTATACCGTTTTGGCTTCCTGCAGAGGGGCTGCTCCGAAATGGGAAACTTCGATGTCGGCATGAAAAGCCTCGTCGTTGGTATATACGAATTTAGGAATACGTGCCAGCGGAACGGTCGGGCTGCAGAAACGTCTGAACTCATCTGCGTTGATATAGCCTTTTTCTTCAAAGAAGACATCCAGAAGACCTACTAATGCAGTTCCCTGACCGGAATAGTCGTTCAGTGCCAGCAATTGGAATCCTGCATAGTCGGGTGTACGCAATGTTTTCTCGATTTCGTGTTTGTAGCAGATTGCCTGAAGTTTGCCCGAAGCCATCATAAAGTCGTGCCCCATGCTGCCCATGTGATTATCATTCAGGATATCACGGAAGATTTCAAAGTTCTTGGCCTTGTTCACTCCGGTATATTTACGTATCTCGCTGAAATTCGGAAATGCACACCATTGTCCCGTCTCATGAGAAACGTACGGTTGCTTCACGGAATCGATCTTGGCGCGGTAGTCGGACATACTTTCCGGTTGCGAGCCTGCCCAGCTAAGACCCCGTGCACCAGCTTTCACATGATATTGATTGTGGGGCTGCCATTGCCAGCTGCCTCCTACGGAAGCTCCTGTATATACATGGCGGGGGTCGGTCGCTTTCCAGTAATCAACGAATTTGCTTACCCAAGGTACCCAACGGCCCGAAGGTTCATTGCCGCAGGCTAGCATGCAGTAAGAGGCGTAATTGCCGTATTCTTTGGTCAGAGCGATGGTTTCGTCCATCAGATATTTGTCAATCGGCTGCCCGTTGCCCAGTCTCGGACCGTGATTAGGCCAGCTGGGACCTTCGGGTTGCAGATAAAAACCAACGAGATCGGCAGCGATGAAGGCTGCTTCCGGTGGACAGAAAGAGTGGAAACGCATATGGTTTAATCCGTAGTTGCGGCAGATGCGGAATACCCGTTCCCAGGAAGCTACGTCCATCGGTGCATAACCTGTAAGCGGGAAATCGCAGTTTTCCACTGTACCGCGGAGCATTGTCTTGCGTCCGTTGACGTAGAACCATTTGCCTTCTATCTTGAAATCACGCATACCGAACTGTACCTGTTTCTTTTCGGACTGCTTGCCGCTGTTCAGCGTGGCTGTCAGTTTGTAGAGTGCCGGATTGAACTCATCCCATGTCAGGAAGTCTTTTCCCATCGGTAGTTCCATTTCTACCCGGTTATCTCCTGCCTGAATACGGAAGGTCTGTTGAACAGGGAGGACGTTGTGGCGGGTATCCGTATTAAAGCTTTCGGCAGAAAGTGTTATTTCTCCTTTGGCAGAAGAAGAGGATTTTACATTCATGCGTACCAGCGCTTTCCCATGGCTCAGATCAGGATATACCTGTATATCGTCGAAATAGACTTTGGGAGTCGTCTGCAGTTCGATTTTACCTACGATTCCGTTCCAGTTGCCCTGTGTCTGGTCGGTGATGCTATGTGAATCCGGACCGACATTGATCTCTTTAATCCGGTTGTCAACCCGGATAGTGATCCGGCACGGCTTGCCGGGAGTGACGGCTGAGGTCAGGTCGTATACATGAGGAACGCAAAGGCTGTTTTGCATACCGATTTCTTTCGTGTTTACCCATACGGTTGTTTCAATATGTGGGCGTTCCAGAAAGAGGAGAATTCTTTCCCCTTTCCAGTCGGATGGAATTGTCACTTTCTTTTGATACCAGGCGACACCTACATAGTGCTTGTCGGGAGTCAGGAAGAAAGGTAATTTGACTTGCCCTTCTATCCGGTATTTCTCCATGTAAGGATTGAAATAGTAAGAACTGTCATATAAACTTCCTGTCCATTGGGTGCGTGCGGTAACATTGTCCCCTTTCAGCTTTTCAGGCATGGAGCCGGGTAAGTTGATAGACTCGTCGAGCGATTTATTGAACCATTGTTCTTTCATCCCCGCATCTTCCCGGTCTATCTGGAAATTCCATTTTCCGGATAGGCTGAAAGAGTGGTTTTGCCCTGTTACAGTCAGTACAGAGGCGAATACAATGGCAATACTTACTAAAAGTTGTTTCATGATATGTAGAATTGATATGTTTTCCACTACGTTTAAAAATCTGCTGCTAAAGTAGAGCTTTTGAGTAATCTATAAAATAGAAAGATGTACAGATACATAGAATATTGTATCAAAAACGGCTTTTATGGCAGTTGGTGTACGAAACTACATGAATATGATAATATCTCCATCATCATTCATTTCTGAAATTCTGGGGGATACCATATCTTTGCGAAGTAAACTTTTTAATCTTAAAGTGAACCATGAAAAAAGTATTTGCCTGGATGGCTTTAACTCTTTGGTCGGTAATGACAATCTTTGCAGGTGAGACTGCTTATCTCTTTTCTTATTTTATCAATGACAGCAAGGACGGTCTGCATCTTGCCTACAGTTATGATGGGCTGAACTGGACTCCTTTGAACGGCGGACGCTCTTTTTTGGCTCCGTCTGTCGGTAAAGATAAATTGATGCGTGATCCCAGTATATGCCAAGCTCCCGACGGAACATTTCACATGGTCTGGACTTCCAGTTGGACGGACCGGATCATCGGATATGCTTCTTCCCGTGATTTGATTCATTGGAGTGAGCAACAGGCTATTCCCGTGATGATGCACGAGCCGGAAGCTCATAATTGTTGGGCGCCGGAACTCTTTTATGACGAGCCTTCGGAAACATATTACATTTTTTGGGCGACCACCATCCCCGGGCGCCACAAGGAAGTGCCTACCAGCGAAAGCGAAAAAGGACTGAACCATCGTATGTACTATGTCACAACGAAGGATTTTCGTACTTTCTCAAAGACGAAGATGTTTTTCAATCCCGATTTCAGTGTGATCGACGCGGCTATCGTGAAAGATCCGACACAGGGGGATCTGATCATGATCGTCAAGAACGAGAACTCCAATCCTCCGGAGAAAAACCTGCGTGTGACACGCACGAAGAATATTGCCAAAGGTTTTCCGACAAAGGTATCCGCCCCGATTACGGGAAAATATTGGGCGGAAGGACCGGCACCTCTTTTTGTGGGTGATGCGCTTTATGTGTATTTTGATAAGTATCGTGATCATCGTTACGGAGCTGTCCGTTCGCTGGATCATGGTGAAACGTGGGAAGATGTATCCGATCAGGTTTCGTTTCCGAAGGGAATCCGCCACGGGACTGCCTTTGCGGTAGATGCTTCCGTCGTAGAGTCTCTGGTAGATGACCGGAAGCATCAATCTGTAAAAGCACAAACTTCTTCCTGGTTCAACGATAAGGACCTGACATTGACAGGAGTTTATTATTATCCCGAACACTGGGATGAAAGTCAGTGGGAACGTGATTTCAAGAGGATGCATGAACTGGGATTTGAGTTTACTCACTTTGCGGAGTTTGCATGGGCGCAGCTGGAGCCGGAAGAAGGACGATACGATTTTGCCTGGCTGGATAAAGCAGTAGCTCTTGCTGCCAAATATGATCTGAAAGTCATTATGTGTACTTCGACTGCCACACCCCCGGTGTGGATGAGCCGGAAGTATCCCGAAATCCTGTTGAAGAATGAAGATGGTACGGTTCTCGATCACGGTGCCCGCCAGCATGCCTCATTTGCATCGCCGCTCTATCGGGAATTATCGTATAAGATGATCGAGAAACTGGCACAGCATTATGGCAATGATTCCCGTATTGTCGGATGGCAACTCGACAATGAACCTGCCGTACAGTTCGACTATAATCCGAAAGCGGAACAGGCTTTCCGTGATTATCTCCGTGCAAAATACAATCACAAGATTCAGTTGCTGAACGACGCGTGGGGAACTGCTTTCTGGAGTGAGGCTTATTCGTCTTTTGATGAAATCACTCTTCCTAAGCGTGTCCAGATGTTTATGAATCATCATCAGATTCTGGATTATCGTCGTTTTGCCGCTGCGCAGACCAATGATTTTCTGAATGAACAATGTCTGCTGATCAGAAAATATGCAAAGAACCAGTGGATTACTACCAACTATATCCCCAACTATGATGAAGGACATATCGGCGGTAGTCCTGCACTCGATTTCCAGAGTTATACACGCTATATGGTGTATGGCGATAACGAAGGTATCGGACGCCGTGGATATCGGGTAGGAAATCCGTTGCGTATTGCATGGGCGAATGACTTCTTCCGTCCTATACAGGGTACGTATGGCGTGATGGAGTTGCAACCGGGACAAGTGAATTGGGGGAGCATTAATCCGCAACCGCTTCCGGGAGCTGTCCGTCTGTGGATGTGGAGTGTATTTGCCGGTGGAAGCGATTTTATCTGTACGTATCGCTATCGCCAGCCGCTGTACGGCACAGAGCAGTATCATTATGGGATAGTAGGAACGGACGGCGTAACCGTCACTCCCGGCGGAAGGGAATATGAAACCTTTATAAAAGAGATAAGAGAACTCCGGAAACATTATGCTCCGCGCGAAACGAAGCCTGCCGACTATCTGGCACGTCGTACCGCTATCCTTTTCAACCACGAGAATTCCTGGAGCATCGAGCGACAGAAACAGAACCGTACATGGGATACTTTTGCACATATAGAGAAGTATTACCGGACTTTGAAGTCATTTGGTGCTCCCGTTGATTTTGTCTCCGAACAGAAGGAGTTGACGGAGTATCCTGTGGTGATAGCTCCTGCTTACCAACTGGCTGATAAGGAATTAGTAAATAAATGGATTGACTATGTGAAAAATGGTGGTAATCTTGTGTTGACCTGCCGTACAGCACAGAAAGACCGTTATGGCCGTTTGCCGGAAGCTCCTTTTGGTTCTATGATCACACCTCTGACGGGAAATGAAATGAACTTTTATGATCTGCTTTTACCGGAAGATCCGGGTACTGTTGTCATGAATGGAAAGCAATATGCGTGGAATACATGGGGAGAAATACTGATTCCCGCATCTGATTCGCAGGTTTGGGCGACGTATGCCAATGAATTCTATGAAGGTGGTCCTGCTGTCACGTTCCGAAAACTGGGTAAGGGCACTGTTACATATGTCGGAGTTGACAGCCACAATGGTGCGTTGGAAAAGGATATCTTGAAGAAATTATATGCGCAGCTACAGATTCCTGTGATGAATTTGCCTTATGGAATAACGGTGGAATACCGGAACGGGCTGGGGATTGTGCTGAATTATTCAGATCGTTCTTATACATTCGACATACCGGAGCGAAGTAAGGTGCTGGTAGGAACTGAAGAGATCCCAACCGCAGGAGTACTGGTGTTTTCAATGTAAGGTATTGATTAATAATAGATAAGTGTAAAAAGATAAATAGGTGATGAAACAAATTGTAGGATTAGTATTGATTTTGTGTTGTACACAAATGGTGGCTCAGGAGGTTTTTCCTGATGGCAAGGCAATCCCTGAATGGTTCAGGGAAAACAAGGAAGTGAATGTGAATGCTTTAGGAAAGAAATATAGCATAACCGATTATGGAGTAGCGAACGACAGTACGGTGGTGCAGACAAAGAAGATACAGGGAGTAATTGATCTGGCTGCCCGGAATGGGGGTGGAGTTATAGTTATTCCCAAAGGTACTTTCTTAAGCGGATCACTTTTCTTTAAAAACAATACTCATTTACATCTGGAAGAAGATGCAGTATTAAAGGGAAGCGATGATATTAGTCATTTTCCGGTGAAAATGACCCGTATGGAGGGACAGACTTTAAAGTACTTCATGGCTTTGGTAAATGCAGACGGACTGGATGGATTTACAATTTCCGGAAAGGGAACATTGAATGGAAACGGGCTTCGGTACTGGAAGTCATTTTGGTTACGGCGTTCTATAAATCCGGATTGCACCAATATGGAAGAAATGCGTCCTCGCATTATTTATTTGTCCAACTGTAAGAATACTCAGATTGAGGGAATCAGAATTATGAATTCTCCTTTCTGGAGCACTCATTTCTATAAATGCAGTTTTTTGAAGTTGTTGAATCTTCGCATTACTTCGCCTGCCAGTCCCGTAAAAGCTCCTAGTACGGATGCAGTGGACCTTGATGTTTGTAATAATGTGCTGATAAAGAATTGTTATATGTCTGTCAATGATGATGCGGTAGCGCTGAAAGGGGGAAAAGGACCTTGGGCAGATAAAGATGCCAATAATGGAGAAAACTATGATATTATTATTGAAGACTGTACCTACGGATTCTGTCATAGCGCCTTTACTTGTGGTAGTGAGTCTATCCTTAGCCGGAATGTGATTGTCCGCCGTTGTAAGGTAGATAGAGCACGTGCTCTTCTAACTCTAAAGATGCGCCCGGATACACCGCAAAAATATGAGTATATTCTGGTAGAGGATATAACAGGGAATGTACAGAATTGTCTGAATATAGCTCCTTGGACGCAGTTTTACGATTTGAAAGATCGTAAAGATACTCCCCTTTCTTATTCTAATAACATTACGATGCGTAATATAGACATTGATTGTAATGTATTCTTTAATGTTAAGAAGTCTGATCAATATAAGTTGTCTGATTTCTGTTTTGAGAATCTCACAGTACGGGCTAAGAAAGGAAAAGTGGATCAGAGTATAATCGATTCATTTACGATGAATAATGTGAAGATAAACCAATAAAACGACAGAACGATGAAGACATTTTCACTCTTTATCTTAAGTTTATTAATCAGTATTGGCTATTTGTCGGGAGCAGACTGGAATGTGCAAATTGCCAGATATAAACAGGATAAGGCTTGTGCTATCAGCTATACTTTTGACGATGGCTTGGCAGAACACTATACACTTCTTGTTCCCCAACTGGAAAAGAGAGGTTTTCGGGGAACATTCTGGGTCTGTGGTTCTAATATAAATAAGGATAACGAGAACATTACCGACACTACAAGAATGACTTGGCCTCAACTTAAGGAAATGGCTGATAATGGGCATGAGATATCCAATCATGGCTGGGCGCATAAAAACTTCGCACGTTTTCCTATCGAAGAGATAAAAGAGGATATTTTTAAGAATGATAGTGCTATCTTTGCAAATACAGGTGTAATGCCCCGTACTTTCTGCTATTCCAATAATAATAAAAAAGCGGAAGGACGGAGAATTGCCGTACAGAATCGTGTGGGGACGAGAACTCACCAGCGTTCGATTGGGAGTAAATCGACTCTGAAGGATTTGGAAAAATGGGTGAATACCTTGATTGAAACCAATGACTGGGGAGTAGGAATGACACATGGTTTAACCTATGGCTATGATGCTTTCCGCAATCCTCAACGTTTGTGGGATCATCTGGATCAAGTAAAAGCGAGAGAGAATGAAATATGGGTAGGAACATTCCGTGAAGTGGCTTCTTATATCAAGGAAAGGGAGGAAACTAAACTGGAAGTTGTGAATAAAAAGAATACCTTGTTGATTGCTCCGGAACTTAAGTTGGATCAGGAACTGTTCGTTGAACCGTTGACAATGGTGATTACCGGTAAGGAAATAAAGAAAGTGACTGTGAAACAAGGAAAAAGAAGATTGCCGGTACAGATCACTGACGATAAAGTTCTTTTCGATTTCGACCCGTATGGCGGTATGATTAAGGTGACACTGAAAATTCAAAAATAAAATTGATTGGACAAATTTTAATATGAGATGATAATGAAACAGAACTTTTTAAAATGGATGGTATGTATGTGTTTCGGGCTATTGTCTGTTGCTACGGTAATGGCGGGCGGTAATTATAAAACTGTCAAAGTAAAAGCTCCTTTTCCGATGCAACCGATTAAAGTCTTTATTTATCCGGACCGGGATTTTAAGATTACGGATTTTGGTGCTGTGCCGGGTGGAGAAGTTGATAATACCAAAGCGATCGCTGCTGCTATTGATGCATGTAATAAAGCGGGCGGTGGACGTGTGGTTGTTCCGGCAGGCATTTGGCTGACGGGACCCGTACACTTTAAAAGTAATGTAAACCTCTGTTTAGAAGAAGATGCCGTATTGAGTTTTACAGATAATCCGGAAGACTATCTACCGGCGGTAATGACCTCATGGGAGGGATTGGAGTGCTATAATTACTCACCGCTACTGTATGCATTTGAATGTGAAAATGTGGCAATCAGTGGTAAAGGTACATTACAGCCGAAGATGGGAACATGGAAAGTATGGTTTAAACGTCCTGCACCCCATCTGCAAGCTTTGAAGGAATTGTATACCAAAGCTTCGACCAATGTACCTGTTATAGAACGCCAGATGGCTACCGGTGAAAATCATTTGCGTCCGCATCTGATACATTTCAATCGCTGTAAGAATGTGATGCTGGATGGATTTAAAATACATGAGAGTCCGTTTTGGACCATTCACCTCTATATGTGTGACGGAGGTATCGTCCGTAATTTGGATGTGCGGGCACATGGACACAATAATGATGGTATTGACTTTGAAATGAGTCGTAACTTTCTGGTCGAAGACTGTTCTTTTGACCAGGGAGACGATGCTGTTGTAATCAAAGCCGGTCGTAATCAGGACGCATGGAGGTTGAATACACCTTGCGAGAATATAGTTATCCGTAACTGCCGGATATTGAAAGGACATACCTTACTGGGCATCGGCAGTGAGATCTCCGGTGGTATACGGAATATCTATATGCATGACTGTACAGCACCCAATTCTGTGATGCGTCTTTTCTTTGTGAAGACAAATCATCGCAGGGGAGGATTTATTGAGAATATCTATATGAAAAATGTAGCATCCGGAACAGCCCAGCGGGTACTTGAAATAGATACGGAGGTGCTTTATCAGTGGAAGGACTTAGTCCCGACTTATGAAAAGCGAATCACTCGTATCGATGGCATCTATATGGATAAAGTAACTTGCGAATCGGCAGACGCTGTATATGAACTGAAGGGAAATGCTGAACTTCCTGTGAAGAATGTGCGGATAAAGGATGTAAAGGTCGGTTCGGTTAAGAAGTTTGTGAAGAAAGTAAGTAATGTTGAAAATGTGGTAGAAAAGAATGTAACTTATCAAATGGAGGATAATAAAGACTAAGCAAAAAAGTTCATATATGAACTTTAATTTGTTTTTGAGTTCATCCCTGTTTTTTTACATGTAAACTGTACATAATTCCAGTTGAGAATGTGGATGATTCTGTACTTTTGACCATCGCTGAACTACTAATCTGAAATAAAAAGGATACTTTTCGAAGTGTCGGCATTGTGCACTTTTTATGGAAGCTTGGTGAAAGATCAGCGATGTGTTTTTTGTGAACTTACAGATCATTATTTGTTTAACTAAATTCTTTTAAAATGAAAAATGCCTTGTTTTTTCTGGCAGCAATTTTGTTGCTTACAGTTTCGTGTACTGACAATCAAATCCAGTTGAATGGTGATGAACCTGAACCGACTCCTCCGGCAGAGCGGGTCGAGCCTCCTTTGAAACGTGCATTGTGGGCTTCGATTAACGGAAGAAAAGATGCTTCTTACTATCCCGAATACAATAATAAGATATTGGTGAGCTGGCGTATGTTTCCCACCGATGATTCTTCTACAGGCTTTGACCTTTATCGGAAGAGCGGTAATGAAGAAGAGGTGAAACTTAATGAAGAACCGATTACTTTGTCGACAAACTTCCAGGATATAACTGCCGACCGTAATAAGGATAATACGTATCGGTTATGTTTTGCCGGTTCTGATGAAACGTTGGATACTTATACCATAACGGCAGCACAGGCATCGGCCGGACTGCCCTATATTTCCATACCATTGGCCGGTACCACAGGTGTCAGTTCAGAGTATTATTATGATGCCAATGATGCCAGTGTCGGTGACCTGGACGGAGATGGGGTTTATGAGATTGTACTGAAAAGGCTTTTGAGAAGCAGTTCTTCGACAGAGGACGAAGAGGATGAGTCAGAAGCCGTACAGATGGGACCTTGGCATACTACCTTGCTGGAAGCATATAAATTAGATGGTTCGTTCTTATGGCGTGTAGCTTTGGGCCCGAATGTCCCGGTGGGTAATCTGACCTCTTTTGCTGTCTATGATTTTGATGGTGACGGAAAATGTGAAATAGCGGTTCGTACCGCAGAAGGCACTGTCTTTGGAGATGGAACAGAAATAAAAGATACGGATGGGGATGGTAAAGTCGATTATCGTGTCGAAGGCTCGGCTCATATTCATGGCGGACCGGAATTTCTGTCGGTATTGGATGGTATGACAGGAAGAGAGTTGGCTCGTACTGATTATATCGCGTTAGGTAAAAGCGAAGACTGGGGAGATAACTATTACAAACGTTCTGCCAGTTATCGTGTAGGAGTGGGATGTTTTTCGGGTACTACCCCCTCTATTCTGATTTGTCGTGGAGTATATGGAAAGATGGTATTGGAAGCCTGGGATTTTCAGGGCCAAGAGTTAAAGAAGAGATGGAGATTTGATACTTCAGACGGTGTGCACGGTGATTATGCCGGACAAGGAAATCATAGTTTAAGTGTGGGAGATGTGGACGATGACGGGTGTGATGAAGTTGTATATGGAGGTTGTTGTATAGACCACAATGGTAAAGGCTTGTGGAACTCCAGGCATGGACATGGAGATGCCTTGCATTTAGGTAAGTTTGACCCGTCAAGAAAAGGACTGCAAATCTGGTCTTGCTTTGAGGCTTGTCCTTTTAAAGTAGGTGCTGCTTTGAGAGATGCGAGAACGGGAGAGACTATCTGGGATTTTCCGTATAGTGGAGATATGGGACGTTGTCTGGTAGCCGATATTGATCCCGATAGTCCGGGCTGTGAGATGTGGTGGTATAAAGGTAATGCACATTCCTGTACGGGAGCTGATCTCGGATATGGAGCCGGTTCTAGCAGTATGTCTTACAATATGGCTGTCTGGTTCTCCAATTCGTTGAATCGTCAATTATTAGACCGGAGTAAGATTGATGCGCCCAAAGAAAAACGTGTATTTACTATTTATAGATATGAAGTGACTACTATCAATAGTAGTAAAAGTAATCCCTGTTTCTATGCGGATATCTGGGGAGACTGGCGCGAGGAAATTATTCAGGTAACAAGTGATCAGACTGAACTACGCCTGTTTACGACTTGGTATCCGACAGATTATAAATTTCCTTATCTGATGAGTGATCATGTTTATGAAATGAGTGCTCTCAATCAAAATATAGGATATAATCAACCTACGCAGTTGGGTTATTATTTAGGGTCTGATTTGTATAAAAAGTAACTGATCATATTCAAACAAAAGTCTCAGGTAGTTTGTCGCTACTTGAGACTTTTTTTGTTTTACGGGTGATAAACGATAAATAATCTATGTAAATGTACAAACTTCTATGTACTGATATTGAAACCGGGCTTATCTTTGTGCTATCATGAAACTATTAATATACACAAAATGAAAAAACTGATTTTATTATCTTTATTGACTCTTCAATTTGGTTTGCTCGCTGCACAAAATGCTGATGGGCAGGGGCGTTTGTCTCGCTTGTTTAATTTCGGATGGAAATTTCATGCGGGTGACTTGAAAGATGCCTATTCTGTAAACTATGATGATAGTAGCTGGCGTGTATTGGATCTGCCTCATGACTTTCAAATAGAACAGCCGTGGGATAAAGGTGCAGGGGGAGCTCGTGGCTTTAAAGCGATGGGAACCGGTTGGTATCGTAAAACATTTAAAGCCGATCCTGAATGGAAAGGAAAACGGGTATTACTCGATTTTGAAGGAATTATGTTAATAGGTGATGTCTGGGTAAACGGTCAGAAAGTAGGAAGTACAGATTATGGGTATATTGGCTTTGAAACGGACATTACTAAATTACTAAGATATGACGCAGATAATGTGGTAGCTGTCAGTGCTTCTACCGGCAAAAAAGGAGGATCACGCTGGTATACGGGAGGAGGTTTGTTCCGGGATGTCCATTTGCTGGTTAAAGACTATGTTTCCATAGCCCGTCATGGCGTGTTTATTTCTACTCCTAAAGTAACGGAACAAAGTGCAGATATCAATGTACAGGTTGAGGTGGAAGGTATTTCCGGGAAACAGCTGGATGTGGAAATCAATGCCAGAATCTTTTCTCCGAAAGGTGAATTGGTGACGGAAACAAAGGGAATGGCTCCTAAAAAAAATAAACTGGCTACTGTTGAAGTCCTACTTCCGGTAGTTGCAGTTTCCAATCCCCAACTATGGTCTTGTGAAACACCGAATCTCTATAGAGCAGAAATAACATTGGTCCGTGATGGAAAAGTTATCGACAATGTAACTGAGAAATTTGGTATTCGCACACTTGAATACTCTCCGGAGTTTGGTTTTAAACTGAATGGTAAGAAACTATTCTTGAAGGGTATTGCCAATCATCATGACTTAGGTGCTGTAGGAGCAGCGGCATTCGACCGTGCTATTGAACGGCAGTTCGAATTGCTCAAGAAGTTCGGTTATAATCATGTGCGTACATCACATAATCCATATTCGAAATCCTTTATGGAGTTGGCTGATAAACATGGTATTCTGATTGTAGATGAATTGATTGATAAGTGGAGCGACAAATCATATTGGGGTGGACGGGTTCCTTTTACTCAATTGTGGTATAAGATGATTCCCGAATGGATTAAACGCGACAGAAACCATCCTTCGGTTATTATGTGGAGTTTAGGTAACGAATTGCAGATGCGGGAAGATCTGGCTGGGTTCCCTACCGGTGATTGGGGTGTTACGACTTATCGAATTTTCGATGTGCTTGTAAAGCGATACGATTCTACCCGAAAGACAACGGTGGCTATGTATCCTTCGAGAGCTGGTGCCATCAGTAGAAAAGATGCAGATTTTAATAAGAAAATTCTTCCTCCCGAATTGTCTACGGTGACCGAAGTTGCCAGCTTCAATTATCGTTATCCTGATTATGCGAAGTATCTCGAAGCTTGTCCCGATTTAATTGTGTATCAGAGTGAGGCAACAAGCAGTGAACTTACTGCTCCTTTTTTCGGTATGGACCGGGATAAGATGGTAGGACTTGCCTATTGGGGAGCTATCGAATACTGGGGAGAATCGAACGGCTGGCCTAAAAAAGGGTGGAATTATTCATTCTTTAATCATGCTTTGGAACCCTATCCTCAAGCGTATTTGATAAAGAGTGCTTTCTGTGATGAGCCTTTAGTTCATATTGGGGTAGTCGATAGTGAGAAAGAAAGTATTGAATGGAATGATGTCATAGTAGGTCGTATGCCTCTTTCATCTCATTGGAACAGAGCTGAAGGAAGTAAGCAGAACCTGTTTACATATACAAATGCTGATGAAGTGGAGTTATTGGTTAATGGGAAATCTTTGGGTATTCAGAAAAATAAACGTGATGATATACAAAGCCGCAATATGATCTACTGGCAAAATATACCTTATGGCAAAGGAGGAAACATCATAGCGATTGCCCGTAACAATGGAAAAGAAGTTGCTCGTCATATGTTGGAAACGACAGGCACGGCGAAAGCTCTGAAAATAGAGTTGGAGAATGCAGACTGGAAAGCAGATGGAATGGATTTACAGTATGTAAAGGTATATGCTGTTGACAGTAAAGGACGGGTGGTACCTGCTACTGAAGGTGAAGTTACATTTGAAGTCTCAGGTGAAGCCAGACTGATTGCCGTAGATAATGGTGATCATATGACGGATGAGCTTTTCTCAGGAAACCACAAGAAGTTACATCAAGGATTTGTAATGGCTATATTACGTTCCAGTCAGACTAGTGGAAATGTGAAGATCAAGGCTTCTCTGAAAGGGCTGAAGAGTGCGGAAAAGAAGATGATGACTAAGTAATAAAAATAAGGGGCTGATTCAACCAGCCCCTTATTATTTACATACTATAACTACCTTTCTTTGTGAATGTCTTTTTTACTTTATTCTGATTGATGAAATCCACTTTACATCCGTCGGGGATTTCAATCTGATTTTTTCCTTCTTTAGATAGTTTCAGTTTTATCTTTCCTTCTTTGACGGGGAACTCGATGTTTGCCCATTCCAGATCCATCAATTCGGGACGTATCGTATAATGATTCGGCTGTGTTGGAGATTGGCTGAAACCGGCTATGCCATTTAAAACTGCGACTACTCCGGAAACTCCATTGGCACCATGACATAAGCTCAGCCCATAAGGACGTTTGTAGAAGATAAGTTGTTCATCCTTTGACTTCTTGTATGAGAAGTTTTCCGGAAAACGGGTATGCCCCTGCGCAAGCCAGTCACCAAATACGGTGAAAAGGAAGTTCCACATTTCTCTGACTTTACCCGCTTTTGAATAGGCAAGGAACTCATATCCTTTTTCATAACTTACATAATCATGGTAATAAGGAATGGTGGGGAGTACTTCAAACAGATGATCATACCGTTCTTTTGGAAATATATCGGCAAGGATAGCCCAGTACTGGGCATGATGTGAAATCACTGTATCCAGTTTGCCGTCCTTGGTATATCCGTTTATAAATAATCCCTGCTCTTCATTCCAGAAATGTTTGATTATACTTTTCTTTAAATCCTCGGATTTCATTCGGTAATACTTTGCGGATTTTTTGTCTCCCCATTTTTCGGAGAAGTCTGCACCAATCTTATAATTATAATAAAGCATTATTTGTGCATACGTCGGAGTTCCCTTCTTGTCAGGCCCTCTTCTGGTAGCCCATCCCGGCACGAATCCCCAGCTGACACCGACATTGGCAGAAATAAAGCCACGTTCATCCTGAAGAGTCTCGTAGAGTTTCAGCAGTTGTTCTATGCGGTCACGGTAGGAGAGAATCGTATTGAAATCTCCATATCTTTGGTAATAGTGGTTAAATCCAATCAAAGCATGAAGCGGATAATCCGGTATTCCCAGATCTGTTTTTTGCGGATTGAGCGGGAGCATAGCCACTGAAAGGCTGTTGCGCGAAACCTGTTCATCTCCGAAAAGATAATCTCCGGCAAAGGTACTTAAAACGGCATCCATCGACCAAGGCAGATAGTCTCTCTTAATACCATCCAGATAAAAGCCGTGAGTGCTGGTATGCAGGGAGGCAACCGAAGCATTCCAGATGTTATTCATACGTTCGTCATTACATTCAAAGGACATAAGGAAGTCTACGGGCCATATCTTGGCTTTAAACTTAACATCAGATATCTCACATTCTTTATCGCTGAATATTTTCAGATAACGGACTGCCCTTTCCGGAAGGATAATTTGCTGTTCTCCTTCTGTCAAAGAATAGGATTCAATGGGATATTGTTCGAAGAGTTTGGTGTTTTCGTTTAATGCCTCTTCCGGACTTTCTCCTACAAAAGCAGTGAGCTTTCCCTCACCTTTGGCTGTGAATGATACTTTGCCGACTTCAATATGGAAAAAGTCAACCAGAATATATCCATTCTTCTGAATCTTTATTTTCTGATTCTCAACCGTCGCGTTTCGTATAGGTAATATGGAAACCGGATGAATGGTAACCTCTGTTTCCGGATCATCCAAAGGCATTCTGCCTGCAGTGCCGAATACCGGAGATGTTTCTGCAATATTCCATTCAGTACCATCCATACTTGCTTTCCAATGATCCGTTGAGACTTCTCCATTGAAGGACACCTTAATGGCAGGCAGATCATTATCAGTCTCTACTTTGAATAATAAGGTTGATTTTCCTTTAGGCAGTGTAAGAGAACTTTTGTCGGAATTGCCTGCTTCTTTTCCATTGACGGATACTTTCACCTTTCCGGTAGATGTCCATTCCATCAGGGTCTCTGCCGGCAAGTTTACTTCTTTACAGAATGAGGCATGATATACCGGAGCATAAAATTTGCCGGGATACCCCACGTTCACACAACGTTTCTCCGATTCTTTCAGTCTTTTCTGCTGAAGATGCGCACTCAACTGCCCCGGATACCAGATATACTCTCCGTTTCCATTTCTTACCGGAGTATCCGGTATTTCTACAGCCGGGTCCAGTAAAGGATCATACTGTATGTTTTGTGCTTGGATCGTGTATGCAGACGCGCACAAACTTAAATATACAAGTATAAATTTCAATTTTAGGTTCATCGTTTTATCTTTATTTTTAAGTGTTTTTACTTAGGATTACCGGAAGTCAAACATCAGATTCAGATGTATCCCTTCATCTCCCGATTTGATTCGGATATTTCCCGGTTGACTGTTAGGACCTTGTTGCTCGATCGGCTTGAACGAACAGATAGCCGGAATATCGAGCAAGAATGAAAGATCACCTTCAGGGAATGCAGGCATGGTATCTTTTACCCGTCCTGCCGGTTCTTCGGGAGTGAATACCCGGAAGAAAGTACCGTCATTACGCGAATAAACGGTAAATGAAGTCTTTTCACCCTCCAGTGTAGCCCAATAGAGATTGGCATGGTAGCCCTTGAACTCTGGATATATCAGATTCTCAAAACTTTCTCCGGTAATGGTGTTGTTATAATCTTTGTGCCAGATACCGTAGTTCGTTCCTGGTATTCGGTTTTTCCATACCCTGTATGGCCCGCGTCCCATCCATTTCATACCCGAACAGTTTTGTTCCGGATAAGAGAAGCTAAGTCCGAGATTGAAAATCTGTGCATCCATGAAAGCATCGTCGAAGCCACCGCCACCGGAACCGCGATTTAATAAAATAGCATCCATATAAAGCAAACCTTCGTTTGTCAGACGCCAGACAATGGAATCTGCCGCACCTTTATATTTGGCACAATAAATGGCGCCGTCGGAGGAATGACGAGTATAGCTGAGCGAAGGTTCATATCGCATCTTCATACCTACTGCTACCGGACCATCTTTGAATGGAATCTCAGTCTCACCGGATTTAATGTGACGGATCATACCGGTTGCCGCATCGAAGGTTATGCTGACTATGCTGCTCTTTAGTTCAATGGCGTCAGACGTTTGTCGGGCTTCTGCTTTTTGAGGAGCAGGCGTGAGTGTCGTTTGTGACAGGTTACGTTCAAAATATTGTTTTGCCAGATGAATCGGATAAGTCCAGTTACAGATACTTTTTCCTTCTCTATCAAAAGCCTCCAGTTCGAGCACATCCCCTTCCCGGAATGAATCGGGCAGTTCAAAAAGGGCAGTGCCTGTTTCTCCCGGATTAATGGATGGAAGTTGCACTTTCCCTTCAGCGATTACCTTTCCTGCTTCTGCGTCTCCTTTGAGCGGAGTGCCGCACGATAAAACCTTATAAGTCATACGACACTCTTTCAGATTGGTAAAAGTATATTCATTGGTCAGAAGGAAACTGCCGGCGAAGTGGTTAGTAATGAGAAGAGGTTTCAACTGGATAGGCGACCATTGTGCACGGATGGCATAATAGCTTCCTTCTTTCTCTCGACGTGGGCCTACTACTCCGTCGGGTGCATTGGACTTGTCAGAGTCGAGTATTCCTCCTTTATCACTGCGTTTGGGAGCTTCATCGCAATATACCCAGATGAACCCTCCTGCAAACAAGGGATTGGTACACCAGCGATCCCAAAAGTCGCGCAGGCCGGCTCCTCCTCCCTGATCGTACATGGCGTGCATAAATTCGGTCGGCATGAATACTTTATAACCATTGGTGAAACGTGCTACCCCTGTCAGATAAGTAGGATAGTGATGCGTATCCAAGTCGTTAAAGTCAGCCCAGGGATGTACCATATGTCGTTTTTGTAATCTGTCATATTGGGCAAACAAAGGATCGGTTTGCGTATTCCAGCCTCCTTCGTTTCCGTTACTCCAGAGAATGATGCAGGGGTGGTTAACATCCCGTTCAATCATTTCTTTTACGAGTTTTGCACCGACTTTGGAGTCGTAACCGTTTTGCCAGCCTGCCAGTTCATCCATGTAGACAAGCCCCAGTGAGTCGCACATATCAAGAAAATGTTCATCGGGCGGGTAGTGCGAACGCACTGCATTCATATTCATTTCTTTGATGAGCAGGGCATCCATTCGGCTTAATGCAGCACTGGTGGTACGCCCTCCGTCTACAGAAAATGAGTGGCGGTTGATTCCTTTGACCACTAGTTTGGTACCGTTCAAATATACGCCGTCCTGGGGAAAGAACTCTACGGTACGGAAACCAGTGCGTGTTTCTCTGGTTTGTACGATTTTACCTTCGGGATTCTTTAATTCCAATTTGGCTACATACAGATTGGGATTCTCTGTAGACCAGGGAATGATGCTTGCCCATTCACCGCTAATCATCTGCTCCTTATCGGAGTTATTGATTGGATGAGTGATTATTGTTTGCCCGTTGGAGGTATATACGGTTTTCCCGTCTTTTAATGAACGGACAGATACGATGATTTCATGTCCTTTGGCATCTCCTGCCATATCTACGGCGACCTGTAATTTCCCATGGTGATCAGCATTTAGTACGAAATGTTCCATGTGTACCTGTGGCAGAACTTCCAGCCATACAGGACGGTATATACCGCCAAACAACCACCAGTCAGCTTTCCGTTCGGCGGCATTGATCGATCTGTTGGCTGATTCTTTGGCAACTTTCACTTCAAGCTGATTCTTTTTTCCAAGATTGAGTAATTCGGTAATATCATAATTAAAGCGATAGAAACCTCCTTGATGCATCTCACCTGCCGGCTTGCCGTTTATCATGATTTCTGCATCAGTCATCACTCCGTCAAAGAATATCTTTACCCGTTGCCCTGCCCATGATTTTGGGGCATCAAATTTATAGCGGTAAATTCCGGTTTCATCACTGGGGTGTTGTCCTTTTATGGTATACCATCGACCGTAGGTATATTCTCCGAATCCCTGTAGTTCCCAGTTACAGGGAACCTCGATCTTTTTCCATTTGCCACTATTCTGTCCCGCAGAACAGAAAAAATCCCAGGTCTTGGTGTCGTCAATGCCTGTTCCCGAAAGATAAATGCGTTCGGGATGGGGAGCTTGTGCTTGTATGGTAGCCCCATTCCACATAGCTGTGAAAATCAGAGATACCAGTAAGCATCTAAATTTCTTGTTCATATGATGGTTGTTCTTACACATTGTGCTTTTATTGAGATTTATTTTTTAACAGTGATACCGGCAGGAACTTTCAAGTCGCTGGTTATTTTTCCGTCTGCTCCTTTGCTATGTTTCACATAAACGATGCCGTATGGAGTCGGAAATGTTCCTTCTACCCATTCCAGATCACAAAGATTGGGAGTGATCCGTAAAGTTTTACATCCCGGTTCCAAAACTTCGATACCTAAAAGATGTTGTGTCATCCAAGGTGTTGGTCCGGATGCCCAACCATGACAGAAACTGTGCCGGAATCCGGGATAACAGTATGCTCCGAAATCTCCGTGGATATCCTTTTTGCCTTCCGGAACAAATTCGTCCAAACGTCCCGCATTCTGTGCCCAGTCCAGATTAAAATCTTCCCAGAAAGTGGTAGCGCCCAAGTCCAGCATTCCACCCCAGAACTGGCGGATTATATCAAGTGCCTGTTGATATTCACCACTTTGTGCAAGTGCTTGTAGCATGTAGTATCCGTAGAAGGTGGAGAATCCTTCGGCACCACCTACCGAAATGACATCTTTACATGCTTTCTGAGGTGACATCAGTCCGGCTATTGACATAAGGGCAGCTGCCTGTTTCAGGTTGTTGGGCTGTTTGATTATTTTTTTAATTCGATGGGCAATAGCAAGGCTTTTTGCCACATATTCTTTTTCTCCCAATACATTGCACAACTTCTCTGCATTATCAAGTGACCAGCAAAGTAAAGCCCGGTAACCGGCTTCCACACCTGCTTCATTGGGGCTTGATGGCCAATCCAGAAAACGGGATTTTGCCAGGGTTTCGTTACCATCCTTGTCTACACATTCGTCTATACGATCTATGAGACCGATTATGTAATCCCGATGTTTGCGCAGGTAATCCATGTCGCCGTTGTGCATATACCATTCGTATTGGATGATGAGATACCACATGGAGTAAGCACTCATGTTATTCAGCCATTTAGGTAGCGGAAACTGTTTGCAGGCGAGGTCGATACTTTTAGGCACCACTTCATTATCACCAAATACCGTCATGATGGTCGCAACTTCCGGATGCATGTCACCCAACCAAATGAGGCGGTCGCGTTTGATTCCATCCCAAAGATATTCCTGCATATTGAGATGCACGGTGTAGGCTCCTGTCATCCATATTTGGTTCAGACGTTCGTCACTACAACGGAATGAACCCAGATAGGGGATATCCCGGTAACGTAGTATGGCAGATGCCTCTTTAATATGTACATTGACTCCTGTCTGGAGTAAATCGATGCGGACGAAGCGGAACCCTGTATTGCCGATTTCAATTTGTCCGTTGCTGGGGATTTTCATCGTAATATCCCGCATGGCATGATCATTGGTGGAAAAACCTTTTTTCCACCCTGTATATCGGATGGGGCTGCATGCCTCACTGACAGATTCACCGAAGCGGATGCGTATCGTTGCCGGTTCGCGTTTGTTTGAAGGTCCCAATATCAGTTTCAGTCCTCCATGTAATTCCCGCCCATAATCCAATAGGATGGCAGCGGTATCATTGGGCATCGAGCGTAACCGACAAGCATTCTCTTTAACCATTTCCGATTGCCCGTCGCTTAATTTGAGCAGTACTCTCGGGGTGCTTACAGAGGATTCGCTACTTGTCCATACCACCTTTCGTGGAGAAAGATAGAGTTGTGAAATTTCGTCATGGCGGATATTAGTGGTGTCATTGCCGAAGACTGGCGGAAGATGATTTTGCGCCAAACCGAGTTCGGTCATGATACAGATACCGGTGATTAATAGTATTCTTTTTGTTTTCATATATCAGAGGGAGTTATTGTCTGGATACTGTAAAACGATCTATATCCGGTGCCCATCCGAAGTCATTTCCCATTTGCACCGTATTGTAACCTTGTTTTAAGCTGACAGGGATAGTCACAGATTTCACTTCATTGTTACTGTTCAAATCTTTGAGTACTGTTTTCGTTCCATTGACAGAAACTTCCAGTTTGCGGTTTTTGTCGCAAGAGTAGAAAATAGTCATTTCATAGTTACCTCCCTTTTCGCTGTATACTTCGCTCCATTCGGCAAAGTTCTCTTCCCGGCCGCCGAGTCGGGATATTTTCATTCTGCCGGAACAATCGGAGGCAGGTACATAAACAATTGGTTTGGATTTCTTTCCCAGATCGTCGTAGCAGGGAAGATATGCCCATTCAGCCTCATAAGATACGGGTTCCAGTCGTTTTTCAGCTTCCATTTTGCATATCATTACGCTGTGTGGCTGAACAGTCTGCCGTATTTCTCCTTTCATTTTTCCAAGATCCTTCTGTTTGATTAAGTCCCGTACTTTTACGTTACCACCCAGTTCAAGGGTTTCAAAAGGAACGATAAAGTCACATGGCTGGTCGGAAGGGTTATACAATGCTACCGCTCTTGTCAGTCCGCGTTTCCGTTCGATGTCCTTTACCAGTACATAGCTTTCATTTTCATGTTGAACGACGTGTGCCTGAAGTCCTAATACATCCTGATTCAGTGCGATCAGTTCTTTGTTTTTGAGTAGCTTCAATGAGAAATCGGGAATCGTATTCATATCACATCCGATCAGCAGGGGAGAACTCATGATGCACCACATTCCAAAATGGACTTCTTCTTCGTTGGGTTTCAGTCCACGTCCGATTTCTAGCATATCCATGTCGTTGTAATGTCCGTCGGTAGCATAGGCGGAAAGATATAAGTTCTTTTCTATAATACCTTTTACTGAATTCCATCTGGGACGGATATCAGGACTGATACGCCAGGAACGTGCCAGTCGTTTTGCCCAGGTACCGGGAAAAGCCCATCGGCAGATATTGATAGATACATCCGTTCTTCCTGTATTGGCAATAGCCTGGCAAATCGTGCTGTAGCGCTTTTCTTCGTCTAGCCCCAGTTCGCGTCCGCCACAATAATCGATCTTGATAAAATCATAGTTCCATTCTTTAAGATATAAATCCATATCCTGCTGTTCATGGCCGTATAGTCCGGAGCCCACTCCGTTTGCGTCGTTGTCGTAGATAGATCCGCAGGTGTTGTCTCCTGCATCCGAGTAAATTCCGGCTTTTAGTCCCAGCGAATGGATATAGTCTGAAACCACTTTCATCCCGTTGGGAAAACGGTCAGGATGCGGATGCATTTTCCCCGTTTCGTCCCGATGCCCGAAGAAGCCGTCATCTATATTGATATAGTTGTAGCCTGCCTCTTTCAGTCCGTGTTTGATTAATGCGTCAGCTTGCTGTTTTATCAATTCTTCACTGATATTTACATGATAGGTGTTCCATGAACTCCATCCCATAATAGGACGGTCGATGTCTTTTTGGGCAAAAGTATTTGCCATAAACATGGTAGATAAAATGCCCCAGGCAATCAGATGTTTTTTCATACGTTTGTAGTCTTTTGTAGAAATGGATAACTTTCTTGGCAAAGATATGCAAAGTCGTAACTTGCTCCAATGGCAAATAAGTATAGAAAGATGGAAAATCGTCCATTTATTGGAGAATTGGGGCGTAAAAACCAGATTAAAGCATGAAAAGTGTATGAATTTAATGGAAAACGTATGAATTTACATGTACTGACATTACAACTACCCTTATCTTTGCTAGCAAATGAAAAATACATAAAGTGATGACACATTTAAAAATCTTTTTTTTGTTAATCGTTTGTGCGTTGTCCGTTTTGGATGGGAAGGCACAGACTGGTATAGCGCTTGCTGACGAACTTAATGGCAAGCGGATCGGAGTAATAGGTGACAGCTATGTGAGAAATCATAAAGAGCCGTTTGAGAACACATGGCATTATAAGTTTGCAAAGAAGCACGGTATGGAGTATTTTAATTATGGAAAGAATGGGAATAGCATAGCTTATTCCAGCCCGCGATGGGGAAAAGCGATGTATCTGCGATATGCGGAGATGGCGGATAGCCTCGATTATGTCATTGTCATTGGCGGACATAATGATGCATTTAAACTGGACTCTATCGGAGGTATTGATAACTTCAAAGATAAAATGGAAATTCTGTGCAAAGGCTTAGTCGAGAAATATCCGACAGCGAAAATCTTTTTCTTTACCCGCTGGAACTGCAAAAACTTTAAAGGAAGTGACTCGGAAAAAGTCGTGGATGCTATGATTGAAGTCTGCGGCAATTATAGTATTCCTATTTTTGATTGCGCAAGAAAAGGAAGTATCTATGCCGATAATGATACTTTCAGAAGAATCTATTTCCAGAAAAGCAAGAATAATACTGATACAGCGCATCTGAACAGTAAAGGACATGACCGTTTTCTAAAAGTTGCCGAGAGTTTTCTGCTGCAATATTAATCTAAAAGAAAATAGTCCTCTTTAATTTTAATATGATGAATAAAAGATTATTTTGTATTCTGCTGTTGGTACCAACTGTTTGGTTGGCCTATTCACAAACATGCGATTATATCCCCCTGCAGAAGCAAGTAGGTCCTGAACATACAACGGAAAATATTGCACCTGTACAGGCTCCTTTCGCTATGCCCGAAATGAATCGTCCGGTCTTTAAAGATGTTGTGTGTTCTATTGTGGAAACAGGCGCCAAACCTGAGAAAATGGTTACGAAAGCGATCCAGAAGGCGATAGATAAAGTCAGTCGTGACGGAGGAGGAAAAGTGGTCATACCTGCCGGTATTTGGAAAACGGGTCGCATAGAGTTGAAGAGTAATGTAAATCTGCATTTGGAAGAGGGAGCCGAACTGCATTTTAGTGGAAATATAAACGATTATCTGCCTGTTGTCCTGACTCGTTTTGAAGGAGTGGAAGTCTATTCATTAGGAGCTTTGGTCTATGCTAATAATCAGGAGAATATAGCTCTGACCGGTCATGGAAAGCTGGTAGCTCCGACTACCGACTGTGAAATATGGAAACGACAATGTTATGAGTCGATAGAGAAATATGTAGAGCAATATCCGGATGTAAAAGAACGTATTGCAGATGGTAAAAAAGGACGTTCAGTCTTTCTCCCTCTGTTTGTTTCTCCGACAAACTGCAAGAATGTATTAATCGAAGGAGTTACACTGGAACGGTCACTTTTTTGGAATATAGTTCCTGTATATTGCGATGGAGTGATTATACGTGGTGTGACGGTAGACTCTCACGGACATGGGCGTACAGATGGCATTGATATCGAGTCTACACGAAATGTACTGATAGAGTATTGTTCGCTGGATTGTGGAGACGACTGTTTTACGATGAAGTCCGGACGCGGAGAAGATGGAATCCGTGTCAATAAACCCTCTGAGAATATAGTAATACGTTATTGTCTTGCCAAAAGAGGATGGGGAGGCATTGTTTGTGGAAGTGAGACAGCTGCGATGATTCGCAATCTCTATGTACATGATTGTGTATTTACAGGCACTAAAAGTGGATTGCGTTTTAAAACCCGTCGTAGTCGTGGTGGCGGGGGCGAGAATCTGACTTTCGAACGTATTCGGATGAATCTTACCGGTGCTGCTTTCTGGTGGGATATGTTAGGTGAAGAAAAGCATGTCGGCGATTTGGCAAAGCGTTTGCCGGCTCGTCCCATAACACCTTTGAGTCCGTCTTTCAAGAATATTACCATTCGTGATATCATTGTTGAATCAGCTTCCTATTTTATAGACTTGAACGGTATTCCGGAGACCCCGGCGGATAATAATCTGATAGAAAATTTAGTGGGGAAGACCAATAAACTGATACGGATGACAGATGTGAAAGGTTTTACGTTGAAGAACATAACCATTCAGAGTAAAGACCCTTCCATCTTTATTAGCGATGGACGCGATGTTCTCTTTGAGCAAGTACATTTCCTGCTGCCGGGCGGAAAAGTCAAAATAAAAACGCAAGGTGACTTGACGGAAGAACCTCGGTTGATTCGTTGTTTGGTGAAAGAGCATTGAGAAAAAGGATTATATTCATTTTAAATTAAATATCTATGTTACAACATTTAATATCTATGTTACAACGCACTATCTTTTTTTTGTTCTTGCTGGGAGGCGTCTTAGTGTCTTTGGTTGCTAAAGCTGATGATAATCCGCGTACTTTTATCTTGCTGGATAAGGGATGGGGATATAGGCCTGTCAGTGATACGGGATTAAAATCTTCTATGAAGCAAGTAACTGTCCCTCATACATGGAATGCCAATTATATACCGGGTACCCGCTCCTACAACAGGGAAATGATGGTATATAGACGTGATCTTGAAATAACCCCGGATATGAAGGACAAACGGCTTTTCCTTTATTTCGAAGGAGTGAATTCATCGGCCACTGTTTTGGTGAATAATAAATCCGTAGGATCGCATAAAGGAGGATATACGGCATTTTGTATGGAAGTGACAGATTATGCAAAACAGGGTACTAATAAACTGGAAGTATGGGTGACTAACGCATACAATCCGGAAATTCTGCCTATCAGTGGTGATTTCAATATATACGGTGGTATTCATCGCCCTTGTCATTTGCTGGTGACGGAGCAGGACTGTATTTCACCTTTGTTTTATGCTTCCCCCGGTGTCTTTATACATCAGGATAAAGTGTCGGAAAAGCAAGCTCAAATAACGGTGGAGACAATGCTTTCACTTAGAGGAAAGAAGCAAGGATTAAAAGTCCGGACTACGATTGAAGATGCCAAGGGAAATATTATTTCACAGAATATAGAGCAGAATGTAACCATTGAAAACGTAAAGCAGCCGTTTGTGATTGAGCATCCTGTATTATGGAATGCCAAACAGAATCCCCATTTATATAAGGTGATAGTCGAATTACTGGATAATGGTAAAGTGATAGACCGGGTAGAACAGCGAACCGGTTTGCGCTATTTTTCAGTAGATGCTGATAAAGGCTTCTTTTTGAATGGTAAATACCTTGATTTATACGGTTTTTGCCTGCACGAAGAGGTAGAAGGCAAAGGTAGTGCATTGTCCGCAGAAGATCATGAGCGGGATATGGAATTAGTCAAGGAATCCGGTGCGACATCGTTACGGTTAGTTCATTATCCTCATTCGGAATCTATCTATCATCTTTCGGATGAGAATGGAATCGTATTGTGGACCGAAATACCGATGGTAGGTCCCGGTGGATATGATTTTTGTGGATTTATCAACACCGACGGACTTAAAGAACATGCCCGGCAAGTGTTGAAAGAGTTGGTTTATCAGAAGTACAATCATCCTTCCATATGTTTCTGGGGTATCTTTAATGAGATAAGAACCAATTATGATAATGCCGAACCGTTTGCCCGTGAATTGCATGAGCTTTATAAAGAAATCGATCCGTCCCGACTGACTACCTTAGCCAGTTGTGATGATCCTAAATTTTATCAGAACTGTTCCGACCTTATGGCATGGAATAAGTATATCGGATGGTATGGCAGCCGCAATGCTCCCGAAACAGCTGGCAATTTCTTTGATAAAGCGAAAGCAGCTTCCAATGGAAAGCCTGTGGCTATATCGGAATATGGCGGTGGGGCTAATGTGGAGCATCACTTTTCGATGAAGGAAAATGATGTAAAGCCAAGTGGGCAATTTCATCCGGAGGAAGGGCAGACTTATATTCATGAAGGTAACTGGAGCGCATTTGCGCAACGCCCGTATATGTGGGCAAAATATATCTGGGTATTTGCCGATTTTCAGTCTGCCATTCGTAATGAGGGAGGTAAGCCCGGTATAAATGATAAAGGACTTGTCACTTATGACCGGAAAATAAAAAAGGATGCATTCTATTTTTATAAAGCGAATTGGAGCACGGAACCAATGATTTATATAACAAGCCGTCGGTTCACCAAACGTCCGGAAGCGAGTGTACAGGTGAAGGTTTATAGTAATCTTCGTGAAAATACGCTGTATGTAAATGGAAAGAAAATAGGTAAACAGAAGAGTGACTCTCTCAATCGTGTAATGTGGCAGAATGTGACTTTAAGTAAAGGGGAGAATCGGATTCGTGTGGAAGGAAAATCCAAAGCCGGTGTGATTGAAGACACTTGTGTCTGGTATTTGAAGTAGGATTTCACCTTACCGTAGCATATATAAATGATAAAGACAAAGTAGTTATTTATCATCTCTTAATTTAGTGAACTTGGAGGGGGTACCGACAGTTCCATTTTTGATTGATAAAAATAATAAAAAGTAATAAGCGAAAGATGAAAAAGTTCTGTGTATTTTTGCTCATAATCATCCTGTGCAGTAGTTTCAACTTTGCCCAAAGTAAAAAAGCCATTTCTATTTTGGGTGATTCCTATTCCACATTTGAAGGTTATCTGCAACCTGATACAAATAGTATATGGTATTATACCCTTCCAAGACATAAGACTGATGTTGTCTCTGTACGTCAAACTTGGTGGCATCAATTGATCAGAGAAAATGATTATCGGCTTTGTGTTAATAATTCCTTTTCGGGAGCTACTATTTGTAATACAGGATATCGTAAAGCAGATTATTCCGACCGTTCCTTTATAACTCGTATGGATGAACTGGGATGTCCGGATATCATTTTTATTTTTGGTGCAACGAATGACTGTTGGGCAGGTGCCCCGCTTGGTGAATATAAATATGAAGGATGGACAAAGGAGGACTTGTATCAGTTTCGCCCTGCTATGGCTTATATGCTCGACCATATGATTGATCGTTATCCCAATGTCGAAATCTATTTTCTATTGAATTCCGATTTGAAAGAAGAATTTAATGAGTCAGTCAGAACCATTTGTAAATACTATAATATAGATTGCATTGAATTATACAATATAGATAAACAAAGTGGCCATCCTTCAATCAAGGGGATGGAACAGATTTGCGATCAGATAAAAAGGTATTGTACTAAATAGGCTACATTTTCATAAAGCCATTAAAACTTTATTGGCATTTATTGAAAAGTGTATCAAGCATTTTTTGTCAGATATGATATGTTTGTATTATTTACGTAAAGCATTACGTGCCTTTTTCCCTGTTTGTTATCCTTCACTAAGAAAGGATTACCTTACTTTTGTCGTAATACTATAGTATAAATCTAACGAACTATCAAACTAACTAACAGAAGAAAAACATGTACGGAAAAAATCTTAAATTAGTATTAATGGCAATGTTGCTACTTGTGAGTAAAGCCACTTTCTCTCAAGTAACAGAACGCGAACGTCCCAAGGAGTGGAGTCAACTGGTGAAAGGTGCCCGGTTTATGGATCGTTTCCTGCCGATGAAAGGCAATCAACTGTCATCCGACACATGGGGAACCTCCGATGTGCGACCGCGTTATGTTGATAATGGTATTGAAGACCGTGTCTGGTCCTATTGGGGTGGAAATATCCGGAAAGGAGAAGACGGTAAATATCATCTGATGGTTTGCGGATGGCTGGAAGCTTCTCCTAAAGGACACATGGAGTGGAGAAATTCATGGGTGTTCAATACCGTGAGTGATAATCTGACCGGTCCGTTCAAACCGGTCAATATCATCGGAAAAGGACATAATCCGGAGATGTTTCAGGCAAAAGACGGCCGATATGTTTTGTATGTCATAGACGGCCGTTATGTTGCGGATGATATCAACGGAAAATGGGAATATGGAAAATTCGACTTCAATGCGCGCGATCGTAGAATCATAGAAGGATTGTCCAATCTTTCGTTTGCCCAACGGGAAGACAGTTCATATGTAATGGTCTGTCGTGGCGGTGGAATCTGGATCAGTCAGGATGGCTTGTCGGAATATAACCAGTTGACAGACCGTCGTGTTTATCCGGATGTGAAAGGACGGTTTGAAGACCCTGTCATTTGGCGCGATCATATCCAGTATCATCTGATTGTCAATGACTGGTCGGGCCGTATTGCCTTTTATCTTCGTTCAAAGGACGGAGTCAATTGGGTAACTGATCCGGGAGAGGCCTACATGCCGGGAGTTGCCGTACACGAGGACGGACATTCTGAAGGCTGGTTCAAGTATGAACGTCTGAAAATGTATCAAGATAAGTACGGTCGTGCTATTCAGGCTAATTTTGCGGTTATTGATACTTTGAAACATGAAGATAAGCCATTTGATAATCACAGTTCAAAGAATATCAGTATTCCATTGAATCCGGGACTATTGCTGACAGTGTTGAATGATAAGCCCATTACTGCCGGTACTAAGACTATCCGGCTGAAAGTACAGGCTGAAGAAGGTTTTCATCCACAAACCGATATGGATATCAGCTCTTTGCGTTTTGGCGCTTCCGAAGAAGTGAATTATGGCAGAGGAAGTAAGGTATTGAAAACAGAGAATGACGGAAATGACCTGATCATTACTTTCGACGGAAAAGGAAATGGGATTACAGAGAAAGAATTTGCTCCTAAATTGATAGGCAGATATAAAAACGGAAAGATGCTTTACGGATATGCGCGTTTACCATATGTTGATTATGTGGAACCGATTCTTTCTGCGCGTGCTCCTGTATTCTCTGAATCGCAAAAAGGCTGGAACGGAAATATTGAAGTACAGAACTTCGGACAAGTTAGCTCACAAAAGGCTTCGGTCAAGATAGAGTATAAGAAAGAAGGCAAAATGATAAAAGTAGCTTCTGCTGCCGTACCTGCCTTGAAACCCTATGAAAAAGCTGACATCCGCTTTGCGACAAAGGCTGATTTTGAAAAAGGTGAGGACTATAACTTCCTTGTGACTATTTATGCCGGCAAGAAAGTTCTCTCTACTTTCCGTTTGAATCGGAAGGTAGTTGAATAATTGAAAGACTAACAATTGAACGATTACCATGAAAAAGAAGATCACATTTTTATTGATGTTTGTACTGTCGTTGTCAATCTCCTCAGCGCAGAACACTTTCCGGTTTGGGACATCCGCAACACCCGAAGGCAAAACTCTTCTGGTGGATAGCAAGGGGCTTATCCTTGACGGCAAGCATATCATTCCCGTCATGGGCGAGATTCACTATTCCCGCGGACCGGAGTCGGAATGGCGCCGTGAAATCCGTAAAATGAAGGCCGGTGGTATCAATATCATTTCTACATATATCTTCTGGATTCACCATGAACCGGAAGAGGGAAAATGGAACTGGAGCGGCAATCATAATCTGCGCCGCTTCGTCCGGATCTGTGCAGAAGAAAATGTGATGCTGGTGTTGCGTCTTGGTCCTTTCTGTCATGGAGAAGTGTATCAAGGCGGAATTCCTTCATGGGTACATGAGAAAGCCGGGCAGAATCCTAAGTATAAGATACGTGCCCGTACTCCCGGATTCCTTGAAGATTGTACGAAGCTTTATAATACTATTTTTGCTCAGGTTAACGGACTTTTGTGGAAAGATGGCGGTCCTGTGGTCGGAGTGCAGATCGAGAACGAAAGTCGCGGTCCTTGGGATTATCTGGAGTCATTGAAAAATATTGCTGTGAAAGCGGGATTTGATGTCCCGTTCTATACACGTACCGGTTGGCCTGCGCTTCGGGGAAAAGAGATTTTCGGGCAGCTGTTGCCGCTTTATGGTGACTATGCCGACGGATTCTGGGACCGGAAACTGGAGGATATGCCGGGCAGTTATGCCGATGCTTTCATTATGAGAGACAAACGCATGAGTAGTGCTATTGCCACAGAGACATTCTCTAAGGAGGAATTGTCGGAAGATTCCCCCTCTCTCAGTTCAAAATTGTCATATCCCTATTTTACTTGTGAGTTGGGCGGTGGTATGATGCCGGCGTATCATCGTCGGATAAATATCAATGGAAGGGAGCTTAAACCGCTGGTTATATGCAAGCTGGGTAGTGGCTCCAATCTTCCGGGATACTATATGTATCATGGTGGCACCAATCCATACAATCCTCTTCACACTATGGGAGAAACGCAAGCCTCTCCGGGTACTAATCATAATGACCTGCCTCATATGACCTATGATTTTCAGGCTCCTCTTGGCGAAGTGGGACAAGTATTCGAGACTCCCTTTCATGAAGGACGTTTTATCCATCAGATGTTGACAGACTGGGGCAGTGAACTCTTGCAGATGAATGTTGACTCATTAAGCAGGCATTATGCCCGCCGGGGTGCTTTCGAATTCTATAATGACTATGTGCGTATCAAGAATGAGAGCGGGACGTCCCATGTCACTTTTAAAGACTATCGGACTGGGAGAGCAACCATTGACTGGACTACTGTAGAACCGTTCTGCAAAGTGGATGACCTTATCTATTTCATCGAAATAAAGGGTAAAAAGCCTCAAATCTCCGTTGACGGCAAGGCCTATACTTGTAAACTTAACAAGCAGCAGAAGGCGGGCAAGCTCAATGTCTGTGTGCTCTCATACGAAAAGGCAAAGACTGCCTATAAAATTGACGGTAAACTGCTTTATGCCAAGAATGGCGGTATTCTGTATAAGAGTGATTCATGCATTGTGGAGGAGGTATGGACAAAGTCTCCTGTCATTGCTGCCACAGTCACGGAAGTGAAAAAAGCGGATGCTCCCCGTGTTGTCCCCATGGGTCGTCAGGCAGTGGCTGCGCAACCTGTAGAAGAGGATTTTGCAAAAGCTGCGGTATACACTATTAATTATGATACATTTGGAATGAATAATTATGATAATCTTTTTCTCCGTATAAATTATCGGGGTGATGTGGCCCGTGTGTATGCTGATGGCAGGCTTGTAGCAGATAACTTCTGGAATGGAAAGGAGATGTGGGTTCGTATGGCAGATCTCGTCGGCAAGAAGGTGGAACTAAAGATTTTACCTTTACGTAAAGATGCCCCTGTTTACTTCCAGAAAGAACAAAAAGCTATGATTGAGGCGACCAAAGGTGACTATATGCTTGGGCTCGATTCGGTAGAAGTTATTGAGCGTCATACATTGGAGTTATGAGATGTAATGTTCTGATTGCTAAGGATGAATTATTGGAGAAGTAGAACTTAAATGAAAAGGTTCTGATTAGTTCTTCTTATTAATCAGAACCTTTTTGGGGGCTTGTAAATTATGCAAAATCTTCTTCACATAGGCTTTCATTTTAAGGCTGGTTGTGCTCTCCTCTTTTATTTTATGATGTAATATTTTCTTTCCTATTTCTTTCATCTCGTTTATATTGCCTTCTTCTTGATATACTAAGAAAAGTTCGTAGTAAGGAGTAATTAGCGAGGGATTAATATTAGAAGCGAAGGTGAAATATTCTCTTGCTTTATTAGGATTGTTCTTTACTTTGTATTTTTTGCCGAGTTCGCATAAACCTATGGATGAGGGATATAAATTTACGTAGTCTTCTACTATTTTCAATTCTTCTGCATCAGGTAGTTTGTAGCCAACAAACGTATAGTAATTTTCTAATAAATCAATGTCATATTTAATCTTTTCATATTCCACGGTAGTCATTCTATGCTGTAATTTATAGGTTTGTTCAAGCTTTGAGAATTCGTTTATAGCTTTCACACTGAAATACATTCCCGAAAAGACGATAGAAAAAAGGATAAAATTGATTTTTTGATTATGAATCGTTACTATGTATTTGGAAGGAAGGAGTGCTGCGAAAAATGGAAATAATATAAGTGTGCGGTAGTGTTCCATCGGATATGAAAAGAAAGCGAATATACAAAAGGTCAACAAAAAAGCTTGTTTCATTTTCTGTTTTCTGGTGATGTCTCGATTCATGAATAGCGTTAATAGTATGATTATTAATAAAGTGAATCCTACAAGTCCTTGCGTCACGAGTACAGATAAATATTCGTTGAAAGGGGTAGATGGATTACCGGCAACAAAAGCATAATCGGAATTTGGCTTTTTAGTAAAGAATGCAGCTTGATAATGTGGAAATTTGCTTCTGAATGTTCCTGGCCCATGTCCTGTCAAGGGCTTGTCTTCAATCATTTCTAAACAGACTTTCCATATAAATAGGCGCCCGTCGGCTGATGATTTCTTATATTGGTAGAAGAACATCATTCCACTAAGAATTATGCTTATTATGATAATTTTTGGGATGAAACTATTTCTTAAATGTAGTTTTACCTGTCTGATCAATTTATTATCTGAATGCCATAATATATAGCTAATACCAATGATTGCTGCTAACCACCCTGCTCTTGAATTAGTCAGTATTAAGGCGCATGATAACAAAATTGTTCCTGCACTTATAAATAGTTTATTTAAAGGTTGGAGTGCAGTTACTAAGTAATAAATTAGAATACAAAGTGAGCAAGCAATAAAGCATCCGGCAAGTCCGGGATTAAAAAAAGAACCGGTGAATTTGAATAGCAGATGTCTGCTTTCGAGTAAGCCACAGGCTTGAAGCATAATAAAAATAGCCTCTAATATTCCGATTACTATAATGATAGTTAGTCCACGATTTTTCTCTTTGTTCGTCATTATACGGACTGACAAATATATGAGAACTACTAATAGGTATCTGAGTTTCAAGATATCAGGAACAGGAATTGGACGTATTACATAAGCATTTAATAGGATATAAACAAAGTAATAAGCTGCTAATATGTCGGTAATAGTAACTTGTAATATTTGTTTGTTGATTGTAACCATAAATATTGATATCGCGGCTAGACATGCTACGATGAAAACGGAAAATGAGATTATTATATGGTCAGACAGAATATTCTGAGAAACTAGATTGAAAGGAAGAAAAAGTATAAGCAACAAGAAAACTTGTAAGAAAGGAAATATTTGTCTGGAAAATACTTGATGCAGTTCTTTCATAACGTGACTGATGACTGCCGGAGTGTATTATATAAAGAACACTCCGGTAGATGATATTAATAGATTGTTATACTTAAATTGATCAAAGTATGTTGCATTCCGATCATTTTGATTCTAATTCTAATTTACCTTGTTCTTTTAATTCATACCATTTCCCATCTTTCTTTAGATATCTTTCTTTTCCATCTTCATAGATGGGAGGAATAATGATTTTTCCATTTTTATCAATAGCTCCCCATTTTCCTCCAGAAAACTTAGTATATTCTTCATGTACTTTGATCCAAGTTCCTTTTTCACAGAATATGGCAAAATCGTTTTTCTGAAAAGGAAATATAAAGTTAAATTGGGGCTTTATAATAATTTGTCCATCCATGTTTGCAAATCCTATTTTCCCATTCTCTATAATTCGAAACAGTCCATTCGAAACTTTATCTGGAAAAAATTCATAATTACAGACTTGGAATAACACTTTTTCCTTTTTATCAATTGCATAAATTCCTTTTTTCCCTTTTATGGCAACAAATGCTATTTTGTCAAATTCAGTAGTAAATATATCTGCATATTTGCCTGCAGGAATGATTATATTACCATTGGTATCTGCAAAACCACATAATGTTTCATCCTTTTCAAAATCAGGGTAATATATATATAACTTTGTGTCTTGGGCATATATATTTACTGTAAAGAGAACTAGAGTTACTATAAGAAAAAATTTAATTTTCATATTTTGTTTATTTAAGATTCCAAAAATATAAAGTTTTACACTCTGTGTAAGGGTGATCTGATGACATGGTGTTTGTATTATTCCAAATATCAACATGACCTCCACTTCCCCAGCCGCAGTCTAACTGTCCAATAACTCCTGTTTTTCCTGTGATTTCGTTAATTGTGACTATTTCGTGGGAACCATATGTTTGGTCAAGGTAATCTATCATGTCGGAAACTCTATAGTAGTACCATTCTTTAATGCCATCACGGTTTACATCACCGGAAATAGTTTTATCTTTTACATATGGTATTTGGTGTTTTCCTTCGCACAGGTTTAAGGCATAGCTAAGTCTTATGGTACATCCATTAGAAAAATATTCGGGATTATTCTGATAATTTGAAAGTACATTACCACCTATTAATTGGGCTACATTAATTGGAGTCATTTTAGCAACATCGTTAAATTTTGCTGTAATAGTACTAAGCGGAGGAAGACTTATTTTAGAAGGTTGAGTTGTGGATGTTTGACCACCGCTGTTAGATGATCCGCCTCCCCAGCTTCCGCCGCCACTTCCACTACCACCAACGTCCAAACCGTTACCTTCATTGCCATCCCAGGGTTCTGATTCGCCTTTACCATCACTATGATCTGAACAAACGTGGTCATAAGGCACATTTGCATTGCAAAAGGCACAATAATACCCGTCTGGTTCCGGTGTGATTACTACTTCTTCAAGAGAACCTCCGTCTATTGTATGTCTTGTAAGGCTTATGTTGATGCTGTAGATATTTTTATATGCTTCTTTGAATAGTGTCCAAATACTATCTTTTTCAATAGGAGTTTCACGAGAAAGTGCCCATTGACATTTACCTTTCTCTACTTTATCTATCACCATTAATCCACTAGTGGCAATGTTATTATACGCTACATAACCTGAGAAATCCCCATAAAGAGTTTCGCTTTTAATCACTTTTTCTGTGAATTGATTCTTATTTCTTCTGTAATGACTGAGTGAAGGCATCATCGTAATGTAAGCGGCACTATATTTGCCTTCCCTGTCCTTTCGAACACAGAGAGTCTGCGATATATATACATTATAAGTCTTCTTGTGCCCATTTTTCTTCATTTCAACCTGCCTGATATAGTTTCTTTCGGCATGAATAGGTACATATACATATTCATATTGGGTGTCCTGTTTCAAGTAAGCTTCGTGCCATCGGGGAGTCACTTCACCGGGTGACATGTTTCTGTTCTGAATTAAAGTCCCATTTTCAGCAGCTTCCGAAATAACATTTTCATAAAATTCGCGTGCTTGTGGAATCAACAGGTTCTCCTCTTTTGGAAAAGAATCAAATGAACCGTCATCTTGACACGCGGTTAACAGAACTGATACAATCAGAAAACTGCATGACCATTTTTTCAAGTGTTTCATAAGAATTATTTAAAAGTTAATACTAAAATCACACATAAAGCGTATTCTTGCTTTAAGTTGGATCGTTCAATATATACCTTGCAATATTACACATTTTAGAATGAATACATTCTGTTTTGAGAGTGAGAAATCTGTGAGTGGACTGTGAGAAATACGTGATATTGTTCCTTTAAGATATTTGTGAACAAAATACCATCGTTATGTACGATTTTCTATGGCATAAAAGTCTGGAATTGACTTATTTTGTAAAATAACACCAAACAATTCGATCAGATTAACTATTGTACTATGAAGAAGCTCACTTTTTTATCTATTATTATTTTGAATCTTATCTTGTCCGTGTGCCTGACTTTTAATTATTATGACGCTCAAACAGACTCATTGGCATTGGTTAGTGAAATCCATAATACATTGGATAGTATAGCAAGTAAAAGTCAAGATAAAAGAATTCAGGAAGTCGGAATAAATGCGAGAAAGGCCCTTAGTATCATTATACAGTCACATAATAAATATACTTATTGGTTATTAGGTACTGTCATTTGTTCCTCTTTCCTAATTTTCTTTTTTTCCTTAACTAATCGAAAAGGAAAGGAATATATCCGAAAACAATCAGCCGATTTGGAGGCTAATGACCAAGTATTCCATTGGGGAAATGTTAGCTATGATCCTTATTCCTGTTTATTTTATATCAATAACAAGAAAGTAAAAATTCGTCCTTTATGCAGAGAACTTTTGCTTTACCTTATCAATGCTTCCCATCACTATGCTGATAGAAAAGAGATATGTTTTTATCTCTGGAAAACTGACGTGATAGACACAAATGATCGTTTGAGACGATTGATATGTGATTTGCGAAAACTCCTGGAAAATAACAAAGCAAATATTGTGATTGAAGCAGTAATAAATGGATATCAACTGCATTTAAAGGAATAATTATGAAGAAGGTTTGTTTTTATATCTTGCTACTATTGACAGGATGTTCTGTACAGCATCCGTCTGCTGATGCTATAGCAACTTTGTTTGCAGAATATAAGATAGATGACTATAACTATTCTATCATGGATACAAACGGGGTGATTCAAAAAAGTGATTATATTGAAAAAACAACTATAGGATACGAATGGGCGGATTCTTTCATTTTGCCGATAATTCTGACCAGAGAAATCGAGAATGACCATATAAATGAGGATTCTCTTTTATGCCAATATATATCTGTACGTGATATTCATCGTGATTTACTGTTAGGGGATATCATTCGAATAGCCGAGAATTGTCCTGATTTGTTCCCTCAAAATAGTGATGATGCGTTATCTTATATGAGACGTTTAGTCCGGGCACGATTTCAGGATGTATATAGCCGGTTTTGTGAGGATGAACTTAAAATAAAAGGGAATCATTTGTGGGATACGAAGACTTTGTTGACGATTACAAAACGTATCTCTTTTATCTTCGATAGTCAAAATGTAACAGGTTATTTACCGGTCGGTAGTAGGATTCCAGATATGTATCCCACTTGGTTTGTAGAAAATATCTATCAGTTGGCTGGTTGGTATACTTTTCGGATAAACAAGCATGTGGTACTTTGGAACTCTGTATCAGATGATAAACATACTGTTTTATGTATAAAATTCGTAGATATGCAACGAATGGTTACCGTTATATGGCCTTATAATGTAGAGTTTCTACCTTTTGATTCTAAGGGGAATCCGGATTTGCTGCTTTCACCGCTTGCATTAGCCATTTTGAGAGAAAATTTTGAACCGGATGCTGACAGAATAGACTATAACGGAAAGAAAGAAGAGCTTTGCTCTCAGCTGTTGAAGAAAAAAGGTTCTCCATATTTATCTCTTTATATAAAAGAGTTACAAGCACACATCAGACATACCCAAAAAGTAGGTGATCAGGTGAATGAACTGAAATTGAAAGATGTTTATAGCATTCTCTTTCCCTATTCACTTTCTTTAGATTATTTATCTAAGGCTCCGTTGTCGGCCATCCATTATGTGTCTGATAGAATGTCAGCTTCCCGCTACTTTACGTTGGACAAAGAAACTTCGGTTGCTATTTTCTCTTCCAACCAATGCCGGAAATATATGTCTAAGAATAAAATAGAGAACGATTCGGTGATTGTTGCCGATAAATGCTGGATAGAGAACGTAGTAACTAAAGAAATGGTATGGAGTCCTAAAATCTCGACACATCCATCTATGCAAGTGATCAGGGCTGAAAGATGTGATACGATATTACCACCTGGGAATTATTTGATACATTATGATTCTGATGGGAAGCATTCGTTTGAGTCTTGGTTAAGCTCCGCTCCTTTAATTGATGATTATGGAATACGTATTTATAAAAAATAAAGGAGAAGAAAGCAAAATGAAAACACATATATTTAGTCTGATTTGGATATTGGTATGTCTGATAAGTTTGGTTTCGTGTATTGATACTGAGATAAGATCTTTGCGGCATACTTTAGAACAATCGGGCAATCAAAGAAGTGAATTAGAGAGAGCACTGTCTTATTACAGTCAAGAGAAGGATAGTCTCAAACGAAAAGCGATGGTGTTTCTCATCGAACACATGTATGCGCATCATGCATATCGTAGTGAACAGATGGAATTACTGAACCGTGCATTTGATGTAGTGGATACCATATTAACACAGCAAACCAATATCGAAATGTCCCGATATGTGGATTTTGCTTTATTTTCTTCTGTCATAGATTCTATTTCTAAAAAAGAAGGAATACTTCAGAAAGAAGAACCCGAAAAACTATGGGATAGCCAGGTTGTTACAGCTAACTTTCTGATACAAAACGTTGAATTTGCTTATCGTGCATGGAAAACAAATCCATGGGCAAGAGATATCAATTTTGAAACCTTCTGTGAATATGTCCTTCCTTATCGATTAGAGAATGAACATATTGAATCATGGCGGCCACAATTCTATAATGAATACTCTCGAAAAGCAGGTAAATTTCGTAAAGTCACTGATGTAAAGCCAGCAAGCAAGTTGGCTACTTCTTTGCGCACGCAAAGAGGTCTCGAGTCTGTATATCCTTATAGCATCTGCAGTGAATCTCATGCGTATGGGGCGATGTTATGATATTGGGCGTTATAGGGTAATGGTATTGCGTTCTGTCGGGATTCCTGCTACATTAGACTATGTCCCTCATTGGGGAAATTATCCGGGTGAACATGGTGTTGTGAAAATAGTGACTTTGAATCAACAGAAATTGTTGGAGAATAAAAATACGACAGAGAATATCAGCACTTTATTCGAAAGCTCCTCTTTTATGCAAGGTAAGAAACTGAATATGGAGAATGGAGACTTGCCCGAGGGGATAGAAGTGCAGTATTCAAAGACCATCCCTAAAGTGTATCGTCATACTTGGTCTGTGCAGCCTGAAAGAAAACATATTCTGGATATAGCGGATAAAGATGAACTAATTCCTGACTATCGAATTTGCATAAAAGATGTGACGGATGAATATGTTACGTGTTCGGATGTTCGCCTAGTTTTGGATGAACCGGAACATCGTGTCGGATACTTATGTGTATCGGAGAGGGGAGAATGGATACCTGTGATTTGTTCAGCTATAGAAGCAGATGGGCAAACTCTTTTTCGAAATATGGGAAAAAATATAATATATTTGCCGACAGTTTATGAAAATAAACGAATGAGACCGGCTGGGAGACCTTTTTATTTGGATGATAAAGGGGATATGCATCAAATATGTGCCCATAAAACAGATAAGCAAAGTATGCGCTTATTGGCTAAATATACTTATTTCTCTTATACGGCTGTTCATGCTACTAGTTTGAAAGGTGGATATTTCGAAGGTTCCGATAGAGAAGATTTTAAAGGAGCGGATAGTCTTGGCACTATTAGTGGTATACCTTACTATATGTATAACATAACTGTAAATTCGTCGAAAAAATATCGTTACGTACGTTTTACATCCTTACAAGAAAAGAATAGTTGTTTGGCAGAACTTTCTTTTTATGGATTAGATTCGAATAGAGATACTGTGTTATTGTCTCCCTCTCGGTTTCACGATGGTGTGAAATATCATTGGTTAGGTGTTTTGAGGGATGAGAAGTACGGGAAATATTATCCGATGTACACCAATCGATTAACAGCAGACCTGAGAAGCTCTCAGCAACTGACGAGTATTGAAATAATTCCTCGTAGTAATACGAATGGTGTCATTCCGGGAAAACAATACGAATTGTTTTATTGGGAGGAAAAAGACGGATGGACTTCATTAGGAAAACAAGAGGCGGAGTTTTGGCATTTGATTTATGACCAAGTTCCTGTAGGTGCTCTTTTGTGGCTGAAATGTTATGATGGAGGTAAAGAAGAGCGAATATTTACTTATGAAAATGGAGCGCAGAAATGGTGGTGATAAAATATATATACGTATGAAACACTTTATTATCCTTTGTATCCTGTCGGTCAGCTGCCTTTATGCAACTGCAATCGACCGTAAAGAAGCTATCCGGATAGCGGATCAATTTATGTTTTCCAACCGGCAAAATATTCTGTCCGAGTGTGAACATCAAGTTTTGGAAATCGATCAGTTGTATATCATCAATTATATCTTTCGTAATCAGGCGGAGGTAGGCTTTGCGGTGATAGGCAAGAATGACAGTTTGCCTTCTCCCATTCTTGCATTTTCTCCGTCAGGAAGAATAAATCTCGCCAATACAACCATCAAGAAACTATTGGAAAATTACAATAAAGAGTTAAAAGAGTGGAATGAAGGTCGCATGCAGCTTGCAAGGGAGGATACTATTTATTACCGGCGCGAGAAGTCTGTTTGTCTGCCTTTGCTGAAAGAAATTTCATGGCATCAGAAAAAGCCATATAATAATGGGATGCCATTGGTTACGAATAAGGAAAAATATCAGGTCGGCTGTACGGCAGTCGCTGTGGGGCAAATTATGAAATATTATGAATATCCCTGTCAGGGGATGGGTGAAAGTTTTTATATCCAGACGAATGAAAAAGGTGAGGAGCATCCACTGACCGTTAATTATGATTCATTGCACATAGACTGGAGTACCATAAAGAATAAATACGATCCTCAGGAATCTGTACGCACTTCAAAGAGCGTCAGCCAATTGTTATATCATTGTGCGCTTGCGGCAGAAGTCAAATTATCGCCGGAGGTAACTACCGGTTATGTCAGATCCATTGCTATGGCGCTTTATAAGAACTTCGGGTATCATCCTTCCATTCAGGCTATACGAAAAAATGAGTTGCCGGGACCGGAACTGCAACAACTCTTTGTTCGGGAACTGGAAGCGAAACGTCCGGTATTATGCTGCGGGTTATCGCATTTCTTTGTTTGCGATGGATTTGCAGATGACTATTTTCATATCAACTGGGGATGGGGAGGCGCTATGGACGGTTACTTCAAACTGTCTGCTTTGGGGACAAAAGCCAATCAGCTTCATATATTTGATGATGTGATAGTGAACATACGTCCTGTCAATTCTCAGCAAGAAAACCATAAGACAGTCAACCTGGCGCAACCGGGTGAGTTACATCAATTTATATCCAATGAAGAAGCCCGGACTCTTACTTCATTAACTGTATCCGGCAAATTGAACGGCAAAGATTTCAACCTGCTTCGGAAGATGGCGGGAGGCACCCGGTCGATTTGGGAGAGTGGTGGTGAGTTGCGTAAACTGGATCTGTCGAAAGCGGAAATAGTAGCCGATTTTGAGACTTCTTATTATAAGGAAAATCTCACTAAAATGAAATTTGTCAAGACGATCAGAAGGAGTAGTGCTTCCGGTGCACAATCGTGGACTTTCAACTTTGCAACAATGGACGATAAGGAATGGCAGGCACTGTGTCAACTTAAAGGAGATATGGATTATAGAAAACATTCCTGGAAATATATAAAGGAAGGAAATGCGTACTATATTCAGTATTATCTTACTGCCCAAACTATTAATACTTATCTTTTTAAGGACTGCACGAATCTGAAAGAGTTAATTCTTCCTGATCAAACGCTGGAAATTCAATCCAGAGCATTTGCTAACTGTAAATCCTTGCAGCAGATGAAAATCCCTTCGCAAACCAAAACGCTTTATCCGGAAGCATGGTATGCTTGTTCTTTGATGCAGTCTGCATCGGTATGTCCGTCCAATCCGGAGTATATGGATAAAGAAGGTGTAATATACTCCAAAGATTCTACCACGTTGGTTTATTACCCGTCTAATAAAACGGATTCCGTATATATTATGCCTCAAAGTGTCAGCCATTTGCGCTCTTATGCTTTTTGTGGAGCCCTTTTCTTGCGGGATATCCATTTTTCCGAGAATCTAAAAGCAATTCCCCGTTATGCTTTCTATAACTGCCCGCAGATTCGTTCGGTCAAGCTTCCTGAAAGCGTGGAGAAAATTACTCCCAAGGCTTTTGTTGGCTGCAAAAAGTTGTCGGATGTGCACTTCCCGTCTAAATTGCAGGACATAGGGAATGATGTGCTTTTTCAGTGTGGCGGGAAATAGCTTATACATAGAGAAAAAAAAGTCGGTGGTTATTGTCACTTGTCACTTTTGAAAGATAACTGATTTATAATGAAAGAGGTAGGGGTGACAATAGATGGTGATAATAGGGTGATAATAGAACATTTATCCCGGTTCTATTATCACCTTTATTTTGTGTGATTTCTATTTAATGTCCTGATTATCAGATTTTAGATATACAATTCGGTTCCCATATCCACGAGTGTTAAGAACCCCGTTTTCTACCAGAAGATTCAATTCCCGTTGTGCTTTTCCCTTTAATAAACCCGTAATTTGAGAGTATTCTCTGCGAGTGATGAAGTGGTTCTTTGCTAAAAAGGCTTCCAGTCGGGAACGGCGTGTCTCTTCCGGCAAGTTTGATGATTCTTGAAATCCGAATTTGGCACGGGTCACCGTCCCCGAACTACGTCGTCGAAACCAGGGAGTAGCTCTGAAATTTACGTTGTCGAAAGAGATAGAGACCGAACGGATCTCTTTCTTGTCCATCACCGGACGTGCTTTCAAACTAGAGGAGAAATATCCGATTTCTCCCAGTTTCACATGATACCCCTCACTTAAATAATAGGATACCTTCTCTTGAAAAGCTACCATGATACCTGCCAAATCTCCCTCGGTGAAAGAAGAGGCTTCGGCTATTTCACGAAATAACCGTTTGCTGTCAATGGTTCCTTTGGATACAATTCGGGGATACAGAGGCTGTACTTCTCCGTCTCCCTTTTCATTCGGTTTTCGCCGAAAGTCATAATCTGCTGCCATAGCGTCACTTGTTTTTTGTTGGTTAATAGGATTGTTACTCAATTGATACCGCGTGTGTTAGTACAAACACTAGTAACCTTAACATGTAGACAAGGCTCGACTAATATATTTTGTCTGTTTCACGTTTTCGTTCCACGTACGTGAACTGTTCGGACTATGTACGTGAACCCAATAGTTCACATACGTGGACCGATGGGACCATGTACGTAAAACGATTTCTTATCACTACAAAGATACATTAATCTAAGCTTCTAAACAACTTAATGAACGTTTTATTTACTATTAATTCAAGGAGCTTCCGAAAGAATGGAAAGGCGGATAAATAATCTGTAATAATAATGAATAGAAAGATTGTCTGCTATTGTTTTTATGCCTACCTTTGAAGGATATATATAAATATTTAAGAAAAGTAATGAAGATAACACAAATCAGGGAGAAAGATGGAGTCGAAGCATTAAGTGTATTAGATTTTAACTTGTTGATAGAGAAGATAAAAACAGAGATTAAGACCCGTCCGGTGACCGGATTGCGCCAAGCCCTGCATTATGTTTTACCCGGAGAATCTTGCAGTTTTGCTGGGAAACTTCCCAAAGTAATACCCGCTGCTGTTTTCGGACGTGTGAATGGCGTGAAGCGGATGAAAGTATATAATGGCATCGTGGAACTGACCGTAGGTCCGTTGGCGGGAAAAGTAGAAGTGGAGATGGTCAAGAAGAAAGCGGCTGAATTGCCGCAGACTATGTTTGCATATATGGGATCAAGTGGAAATTCCGTGAAGATATGGACTCTTTTTACCCGTCCGGACGGTACGTTACCGCAGACGCAGGAAGAAGCTGAAATTTTTCAGGCACATGCGTATCGTTTGGCGGTGAAATGTTATCAGCCGCAAATCCCCTTTGATATTCAGTTGAAAGAGCCGGTTTTGGAGCAATATTCACGGCTGAGCCACGATCCCGAACCTTTCTATCGGGAAAATTCCGTGCCGTTTTATCTTTCTCAGCCCTTCGGGATGCCGAAAGAAATGAATTATCAGGAGAAGCTGACCCCGGAAAAGTCTCCGTTGAATCGTGCCGTTCCGGGATATGATACGGAAGATGCGCTGGCATTGATGTATGAGGCTGCTTTGCGAAAGACTTTTCAGTCGATGGAAGAGGGGTGGAGGCGGAATGATGATCTGCAGCCTTTGGTAGTCCGGTTGGCGGAAAATTGTTTCCTTTCCGGTATTCCGGAAGAGGAGGTGGTGAGGAGGACCATTCATCGATATTATCATTCGAAGCAGTCTGTGCTGGTTCGCGAGATGATAGGCAATGTGTATCAGGAATGCAAAGGCTTCGGCAAGAAAAACGGGCTGACAAAAGAGCAATATCTCAATATGCAGACAGAGGAGTTCATGAACCGGCGTTATGAATTCCGCTATAATACACAGATAGGTGAAGTGGAATACCGGGAACGATGCTCATTCTATTTTCGTTTCCGTCCGTTGGATAAACGGGCGCAGAACAGTATTCTGCTGGATGCGCAAAGTGAGGGTATTGCGGTGTGGGACCGGGATGTGGACCGTTATCTGCATTCAAACCGAGTATCTGTTTATAATCCATTGGAAGAATTTATTTTTCATCTTCCTAATTGGGACAAAAAAGACCGCATTACGGAACTGGCAGACCGTGTGCCATGTGCTAATCCGCATTGGACAATGCTTTTCCATCGCTGGTTCCTCAACATGGTAGCTCATTGGCGTGGGTATGATCGGCAGCATGCGAATAGTACTTCCCCTTTGCTGGTAGGTGCGCAGGGGACACGCAAGTCTACCTTTTGCCGGGATCTGATACCGCCGGGGCTTCGCGGATATTATACCGACAGTATTGACTTCGGCCGGAAGCGGGATGCGGAAATGTATCTGAATCGTTTTGCGCTGATCAATATTGATGAATTTGATCAGATTACTTTGACGCAGCAGGGCTTCTTGAAGCATATCCTGCAAAAGCCGGTCGTCAATCTTCGCAAACCGTATGGCAATTCGATACAGGAGTTGCAGCGTTATGCTTCGTTCATAGCGACCAGCAATCAGAAGGATCTGTTGACTGATCCCTCCGGCAGCCGTCGTTTTATGTGTGTTGAGGTGACGGGTACGATTGATACGGCTCGCCCGATAGATTATGAGCAGTTGTATGCACAGGCTATGTACGAGATTTATCATGGAGAGCGATATTGGTTTGACGATAAGGATGAGGCTATCCTGACACAAGGGAATCGGGAGTTTGAACAGACTCCGCCGGCTATCCAGTTGTTTTATCGCTACTTCAAAGTTGCCGGGGATGATAAGGAAGGGGAATTCCTGTCTCCGGTAGAAATATTGGATTATCTGCAAAAAAGAACGACTATCGCTTTGTCTTCCGGCAAGGCATACCATTTCGGAAGGCTGCTTCAGAAAGAAGGGATACCTTGCAAACATACGAAGAAAGGGACGGTGTATCGGGTGGTTAAGCTATAAAGAGGGTGTGGTGAAGGTGACAATAGAAAGTTGAAACTTTTTATTGTCACCTTTATTATCACCGGTTATTGTCACCCTCTTTGTGTTGATAATGAGCTGGTTATCTTGGAAAGGTGACAAGTGACAATAAGAATGACGTTTTTAACTTGAGAGGCTTGCGCATTGAGAGAAAAATAGTTGTTGATGTCATTTGGCTTTATGAAGTCGCCCAATCTCGTTCACTTTATCGTAAGATTTCATACCCAAATAGCTTAAGAAATATATAGTTCCGAAACACTCGTTTCCGAAATGACGGTTTCTGTAATGCAAAGGTGTATAAAAAATCTGATGAAATACACTCTGCATCAAACTCTTTAGGAGCATTTCGTTTTGCGTACTTCAGGCCTCCATACCTTAATTCTTTAAGCATATTTTAATCTGCAGTTAAAGTAGCTCCTATTTCTTGACTCCACATACGTACCAGATAATTCATCCTTTTACCTTCAGCAGTAGTTGTAAACCAAATATTCTTTTTCAGCTCTAACTCTATTTTACGATAAACAGAGACAGGGATTGTTGCAAAAGGGCTCACTGTCGTGAAGTAGAAATCGACCTCTGTCACCTTTCCTGTTTCTGAATCTATATATATACATACATCTAACTCATTGCCTTTGGTTCGTTCTTTTTCAGCAACTGAAAATGCATTATTAACTATAGAAAAGCATTTCGGTTTCGTCCATGTATCATCTATAACATCATTTATATTATATGGTATACGAGGTTCTTTACCGGTATCTTTAAATATCCATTTTGTGTAAGTCAAGCGATTTTCTTTATTATATAATGTGACTCCTTTTGCTATGTCTACATCACATTGATAAGAATATCCATTCTCATTGAATGTCTTAGTTGTAGAATAGTATTTTGTTTGAGCAGAAAGATAAGATGCACAAAATAGCATACATGTTAAAGTTATAATTGTTTTCATATTTAACGGTTTTTTGTTAATGTCTTCAAATTACTTTGTTTTAGTAAATTCTAGAGTAGTGGGAAATTCGTATGTCGTGTCACGCGGACCTTTTGTTATAATCAAAGCTGGATAAATTGTCAATTTAGCCTTTAAAGGTTTTACGCTATCAATAATAAAATCACCGCTAAAGTTACTCTCATATTCTTTATCAGAATAAGCTATCGATAGATATAATGGATCTTCTTCTGCTACCAACCCTTGCAATATAGAATTTAGCCCGTTTATTTTAACTTCTCTAATCATTTTTCCTCCTTTAAACCATTTTGCAGATGCTAATACAACCTCGATTGTATAATTAACATCTATTTCGAGATCTAAAGTTCCTTTCTCAAAAGTAATTTCATATTTCATATCGCCTTTTGAAGCTGTCCATGTTCCTGTAAAAGGAGTTAAATCATGAGCTGCTTTTTTGTAAACTACTGGTTGAGCATTTACGCATAATACGATAAATAGGCTTAATAGCAAAATAAGTTTTCTTATAGTTCATATTTTTATCTGCAATTTTCTTGTTTTTATATTTTTATTTATTGAGGAGGTCTCCTGGTGACTAATAGAAATAAACATGTCTATTTTTAATCTTATTACTTTGGCTTTTTGATCAAAAACTGATTTTCTTTCATTAATAAACTGAAGTATATTAGGAGGAATTGCTACATTTTGCAATCTCTCCTAAATGCGACTGTTAGTCAATTAACTTCAATGAAAAAAATATCATTTAACTTTAGTAAGTTCCATATTTGTAGGGAAATCTAGCTTTCCTCTATTTTTCCCAAGTGATATTGAACCTAGATGCAATATTGCTTTTTGTGGATTTTGAGCATCTATTTTAAAATATCCCTCACCATTATATCCTTTCTCTTCATCATAGTAAGTAAGATAGTCTAAAAATAAAGAATCAGGTTTTGAAACAGTTCCTTCTAAGATGGCTTTAGGGGCATTAGTAACATGTTCTCGTATTAATAGTCCATTTTTAAACCACTTTACGGATGAGGTAAATACAAGTTCGAATGTATAGTCAATATCATTTAATATTACATTACGAATTCCTTTTTTTAAAGTGATTTCATATTTCATATCATCTTTAATACCAATCCATGTTCCCGTAAAAGGAGTCAAATCATGAGCCGCTTTTCTATAGACTATTTGTTGAGAATTAGCGGTCAAAACGCAAAGCATGCTGAAAAGTAGAGCTGCAGTTGTTGTTTTCATCTTATTTTTATAAATTCTAGTTTGCGAGGAATATCGTAAATACTTTCTTTACGTGCCCCATTAGTTATAATAATAGCTGGACTAATTATCAATTCAGCTTTTGATGGATTTTCGATATGATCTATAATAAAAACACCATTAAAATTTGCATCAATCTTTTTATCAGAATAGATGATATTTAAATATAGTGGATTTTGTCCCTCCGCAGTAGTTCCTATTAAGACAGATTCTCGACCATCTATTATTTCTTCTCGAATCAACTTTTCTTTTTTATGCCACTTGATAGACGCTAGTACAACATCAAGTCTATAGTTGGTGTCAAGTTTGAGATCTAAAGTTCCTTTTTTAAAAGTAATTTCATATTTCATATCGCTTTTTGAGGCTGTCCATGTTCCTGTAAAAGGTGTTAAATCATGAGCTGCCTTCTTATAAACTACTGGTTGAGTATTAGCGCAAAATACGATAAATAGGTTTAATAGTAAAATAAGTTTTCTTATATTCATATTTTTATTTATTGAGGAGATCTTCTGGTGGCTAATAGAAATAAATATGTCTATTTTTAATCTTATTACTTTGGCTTTTTGATCAAAAACTGATTTTCTTTCATTAATAAACTGAAGTATATTAGGAGGAATTGCTACATTTTACAATCCCTCCTAAGTGTTGCTGTTTGTTAATTGACTTCGAAAGAAAAAAGATTGATCATTTAATTTTAGTAAGTTCCATATTTGTAGGTAGATCCATCTTTCCTCTATTTTTTCCTAATGATATTGAATTTAGATACAATTTCGCTTTTCGTAAATTTTGGGCATTTATTCTAAAATATCCCTCACCATTATATCCTTTTTCTTCATCATAGTATACGATATAGCCTAAAAGTAAAGCGTTAGAATCCGAAACGGTTCCTTCTAAAATAGCTTTAGGAGCATTGGTGGTAAATTCCCGTATTAATATCCCATTTTTCAACCATTTCACCGATGATGTAAATACAAGTTCTATTGTATAGTTAATATCATTTAGTTCTACTTCACGGATCCCTTTTTTAAAAGTGATTTCATATGTTATATTATCTTTTGTTCCGACCCATGTTCCTGTAAAGGGAGTTAGGTCATGAGCCGCTTTTCTATAGACTATTTGTTGAGAATTGGCAAGTAAAACGCAAAGCATGCTGAAAAGTAGAGTTGTAATTGTTGTTTTCATCTGATTTTTATAAATTTTAGGTTGTGAGGAATATTGTAAATACTATAAGCATAAATTGATGAATAGTTCATAGTGACTCTGAAAAAGTAAGATAAATAGGCTCTACCCACTATGGAATATCGTATTTTATATGGAAATTCATATTCTACCACCATACTTGTTCTTCATTTTCATAGGTAAATATACGTTCTTCTTTACCATTACTAAGATTATGTAATATATAGCACGTATTTGAGGGGACATCCTTGAATGTAATTGTTAAATCCTTAGCTATTTGCTTTTCTTTACTAATCCATTTGCCTTTGTCCCAATAACATAACTCATACATGTTGTTTGGTAATATAAAATTGCTGTCGGAGCGTGGAGCAAAGCGGACTCGAGTTATGTAACTATGACCGTTTGGACCAAGATCAATTCCAACATATCCTCGTGTGTTTTTGGGTTTAGAAAAGTATGTGTTATAGTCTCCGTCCATAGGCATACTATATGTATTCGTTTGAGTTTCTGGTAATCCAAAAACTTTTCCTTTTAGTTTCTGTTCCGGTTCAGTCAAATTCTTCTTTCCATAAAATTCCACTTCTGCAATATTGCCGGTGCGGTATGTAGCTATATCTATATAAACATATCTAAATTTCTGATTAATAGAAATAATAGAATCAGAAATATCATATGGATTTTTAGTTATCTTGAAAAGAGGGGTTGATTCTTTCAAGTCAGATCTATTGCATGCACGGACAGAGCTTGTTAGCATTTGATAGGATAATTGCTCCATACGTTTGAATCTTGGAAATTTTCGTTTTAATTTTAATGTGATAGGCTTTTGATTATTTGCTTTGAAAAGACGTATAGTGCCGTCTTTTTCAAGGATAAATGGATCGGAAGCTGGAAAAATCTCTCCATCTTCATAGTAAGCTGCCATATAGCATACATCTCCCATCATTTTCTTGAAAGTCATTTGATTTTTTTGAATGGTTCCCCAATATACAGGTATCCAATCTTTGTTGTCGAATATGCAAATAACGCTGTATTTATTTTGCTTTAATCGATAATCTGGATAGATACAGTTAATAGTAATATCATGAGTTGGTCCATATTGATCAGTTACGTCTGTTTCATTAGGATTTATCATATAGGAAGGTACTTCACCAGCTTTGGGAGCATTGCTAGGCAAATGGTTGTTGGAGAACATTGAACGAAATATTTTAGTTGGTTTATATACAAACTGCATTCGCTCTTTAGAAAAAGGATCGAATGGTAGTATACTGTCTCCTTTCAACAGTAGGACATTCCATTCGTGTCCCTGACTTCGATTTCCCCAGCAGTTTACACGATCAATAGTGACAGGTAATCCACAGGCACGCATAACCAAGGCACAATATACGCACAATTGCCTGCATGATCCGCGATGACATAGCTCCATTTTACTAATGGGAAGTGCGACTGGGTAATCCCACATTTTGGCTGAAGTTTTATATTTTTGATTCCAACTAAATTCACTATTGAACCGAGATAATAAATCTAATGCGTTATCTTTTGCACTATCTACTAAGAAATGATATTTATCAAAGTAATCTTTGCGATAGAGCTCTATCGTTTCATTGCTAATTCTATATGGTAGGATAAATTCACAAAATGACTCAAAGTCGTTAGCTATATAACCAGGAGCTTGCTTCCAAGAAGTGAATGCTATATCTATATTGTTAATGAGGAAGTCGCTTGTGAGGATACGACAGTCATAGGTGGTATCGAGCCGGTTGATCAATAAGGGGCCATATTGAGTGGTTAAGAGGTCCCAAGTTTCTTTTATGACATTAGGATCACCTGTATATACTTTGTGTTTATATAAAGAATCAAAAACATGAAGTAGTAGGTCATAATGTTCTAATAATTCTCCGGTGTAGGCAAATTTATTACCCATATTATTTAATAAGAAATTTGTAGCAGCTTTTTTATTGGGTTCGTTTTTATAATGCTCGATTACCTTTAGTAGTTCCTTCTTGTTTTTTCCGGATAGTTTTAGTGTGTCTTTTGTACCAGAATCATAGGTACATGAATGGAATACTGACAATAATATAATGATAAGTGTATTTTTCATCGCTATTTATATAGATTTTCGATTAAGTAAATATTTTATTTTTCTATATTCAAATAAAAAGGTTGACCATCTTTTGTAATTCCTTCCGCTGAGATGATCATTTTTTTGCAGGTCGAGTTATTATAGAATTGTATAGATGCATTTCCATTTTCGTCTGTCTTTACATTTGGATTCCAGTATAATGTGCGTCTATGATCTGGCTTGTCGGGTAGTTTCGAATTGTAATCTGGTGAATAAAATTCTACAGACGGTGCATATCCATAAAAGTAGCAACGGTCGCCTACCATGTCGGGAAGATATTCTTTTTTAGCTCGTTGGGTGTAATTTACATAAACATCCCACTTCCCCGATTGGATCTCTTTTTTACCGATATAACGAGATCGGTCTCTGAGATCAAAATAACCACAAATGTTTTCCATTCTTTTAAATTGAAATATGATGTCTCTTCTAATTTTCTCTGAGTCCGATTGATGAAAGGGTGGTGGTGGATAATATTCATCTTCCCCATTATTTGTACAAATATGGAGGGAAGCACGTTGGTTATTTCCAGTCATTATTGCAATGTAAAATGGTATCGAAGTAAGTGATCTATTATATTCATATCCAAAGTCATTGCAATAGTCTATTGCCTCAATAAAGTCATAGCAAAAATCAGGCTTAGAGAAATCAATCCCAATCTTTCCTCTCTTTTTTACATCTAATTGGTCTATAGCCTGTTCGAAAAGAGAAGTTCCGTATATATCTTTTTCATGTGTTTCATAATAATCATATTGTTTGGGTAGTGGGGGGAATACACGGTCTTTGCAAACATAGTGGTCATAGAAAAAAAAATCTCCTCTTTTGTGATAATCCAGTTCCTTTTTTATTTTGTCTTTTGTTTTGTATGCCTGAATAAACATAGGATGTTTGCCATAGATCTGGATTACATCAAAAGAGAAGTCGCCATTTTTAGTTTGTTGAACTGCATCATAGGTATAGCCATTAGGATAGCATATTTGACAACGAACAAAAACTTCCTTTTTCCATTTTTTTAAATCACTATTAGAACTTCTCCTTTTGTAGACAGAACCTTTTACTTGCAACTTTTGTTCTATTGGATAGTGAGGTTTAAATGTTTTTACGCCTGCCATCATTTGCCAGTCATACCGACGCCATCCCTGAATCATCATTAATAAATCTAAAGCTTTGAGACGATGTGGGTCTTGAGATTCAAAATAATATTCAGGTGATTGTATAAAACCACGTATTTCCGAAGATAATAACAGATTGGTTAGAATATTCCCCGCATTGTAATGTAAATCTTCTATATCATTGTCTCTGACAGATACGGAGAAAAATGTGTTTGGAAGCTTTTTATTGATTGTGTCTTTTACATGAAAGGTAAATTGTTCCAAGTTATATGATTGTCGACGTTTTTCTGTGGAAGTCTTGCCTTGAAAGGTGATGGATGTAGTTTCTTGCTTCCATACAAAAAAGAGCCTGTCAGCCCAAATGTGTCCTGTGCTGTCATATATGGTCAATTGATGAACCCCTTGCCGCAATGGGGCTGTGGGGAAGGAGATTGATGTAATACCTTTAGTATCAAGAGATTGATGGTGAATAGGATTGCCTCCATATTGTAGAGTGATGTATAAGGGGGATGCTATATTTCGGGAGATAATTTGAACATCTATTAGGCTTTCATTTACGTTTAATCGAAGAGATGCGCCATTCTTTTCTGGTTTGGGTAGAGCGAATTCATATTTTTTATTTTTATATGAGAAAGTCAAGTGGCATTTATTTAATCCGATTATCCAGTGATGTTGTTTCGTCTCAAAGGTTCCTCGTCCATTGTGTATTAGCTGAAGTGTATCTAAAATTTCACCTGATACGGCTTTTATAAATACTACTTGAGGCGAAATGATTGCTCCTTCTTGGTTACGTAGTTCGAATGCGACTCTATTATTGACATTTTCTATTAGATGACCGCCTTCAGGGAAAAAAGATACTATAATTTCTTCTTTTTCTTTTTTGATATATGTTCGGTTGATACGTGGTCGTGTACGCATCTGCTTGGATTGGTAATTGTTATTATTCACTGCATTGTATATAGGGAATACCCGAGAAAAAATAGAAGGAACTTCACTCGTCCGTTTTTCTATCGCATCAGGGTCATCTAACAATTCAGATGTGATGCGAATCATTTCGCTTACTTTTATATTAGGGATTCTTCCGAAATTCAACATCCATGCAGTGTATGCGCGTACTTCGTAATATCCGGCATTTAATGTGTCTGGGAGATAGAAACTCCCCGAACACATTCCTTCTTTTATATAATGCCTGTTGCGTTTTACTATGACTCCTTCTTGGTTGAATAGATCTACATACAGTATTTTGCTTTTCACTTCAGGAATTAAAGTTTCTGCGTTCACTATATTAGCCTTATACCAGATTGATTCTCTCATGAAATAGGAAGTATTATCAAAGTGTAAGTATACTTTTTCCTGCGGATTGAGTGTGGAAAAAAGTGAGATGTTTTGATAAAGTGAATCTGTAGGCTTTTCCTCTTGTGCTATTGGAGAAGCACCAAGGGGAAAACTTGCCCAACAAATATAATATAATAATATGATTATGTATCTAATATACATATATGTTTTCTAAGAAATTATGTATATTCAATTTAACCAATTTGGCCTTCTCCCGTGTATATAAGAGCATATCCTGAAACTGTAATAGTTGCGTCATATATAGCGAAATCTTTGTATTCTTCCTTACCATAGTAAATATTCACAAGCGATGTGAAACTTATAACGTCTCCACTAAAACTGGAATGTGTGTTTAGAATATCCGCAAACTTGTCACCCTCCGCGAAAGTAAAGGCAATTTTAACATCATGGTTTTCAGAAAAAACGGACTCATCTGTTTTATCTATTAAGATTTCCCATGTTATAGAAACTTCAACTTTTGTTTGTGTGTCCATGTAATGTTCGCCACTCCATGCGCCACTTTCTGTGTATAGTTTCATACCGTCATCTTTACTTGAGGAACGGGTTTTAACTATCTTTGCTGTGGCTATCGATTGATTTTTTCCTTTTGGCACAAACTCAAATTTTGCATTTTGAATTGCGGCGGCTAATTTAATGAATTCTTCTGCCTCTTTCATTGAAGCTTTTTGAGGGGAATTTTTTTCTTTATCTCGAATTCGGAATTTCACCCCATACTTATTAGCTAATTGATAAAGCTTAGTCTTTTCGGTTTCAGAGAATTGGGCGTTGCCTGAATCGGTTTCATCTATAGTGCATGTCGTGAATAGTATTGTGACCAAAGAAAAAAGAATTAATTTTGTTTTCATATGCAAGTTTTTTAATGTGATTAAGATTGTGAGGGCAAATGTAGCAATTGTCTGAATGATTTTTTTCAAAAAGAGATGTATAAATTGACATTTTCATGGGAATTTGTACGCAAACTATTATTACTCTTTCTATATATTCTAAAATGCACTACTTTTACATCCTTTAATGCAGAATATACGATAAAATGATGCAATCCAAAAAACAACAGAATAGCACTCAAGGTGATAACAGAATTTCATTTTTTTGCTGTATACTAAAAATATTGATATGCGGTTTGACTATTTGTATTTTATTCTGCAAGACAGACAGCTTGGTTGATATTTATGTGCTACCTAAGTGGTTAGCTGGATTATTTATTGCCGGAATTACTATTCCTCTTTTGATAATAGGACATGTTTATCTGAAAAGGAGCGGTTTTACTAAAGAAGAGTTTATCAGATGTATGGGGATTATTGTTATACTTCAAGCGGCATGGGGATGGTGTAAATTGTTTGTGATAAAAGACTCTATCGTGATGGTTGGGGCATTTGAAAATCCAGCCGGATTCGCATCTTGTTTGGTTATTGGATTACCTTTCATTTTGAACATTTGTGGGAAAAAATATTGGACGATCGTTAGTTTTGCTTTCATTTTTATCAGTATTATTTTGTCCCAATCAAGAGCTGGGGTATTTTGTTGTATAAGTATGCTGTTGGTATGTCAGTGTGTCGATATCAAAATTGCACTTTGCCCCGTCCATAAAGTCATTTTACTGATTACTTTTTCAGTAGTATTTATTTGGGGGCTTTCCCATTTGAAACAAGGTTCTTCGCAGGGAAGAGTGTTTATTATTGAAAGATGTGTAGACATAATAAAAGAACACCCCTTGGGACTAGGAATCAGAGGCTTTTCTACTCATTACATGAAATATCAGGAAATTTATTTTAGGGAGCATCCTGATTCTCCAGCGGTGATGTTGGCTGATGATATAAAAGTACCATTGAATGAATATTTATGCATTACTGTTAATTATGGGCTTCCGGGTATACTTCTTCTTATGAGTTTGATTGTAGGAGTATTTATATTTTGCTATAACAAGCGGATTTCGTATAAAAATCCTTTCGTTCTTTCGTTCATACAAATTCTTGTTTTCTCTTTTTTTTCTTACCCTCTACAATATCCATTTACATGGTTCATTTTAGTTTGTATTCTTTGTTATTTGTATCAATCATTTATTATAAAGGTATTGAATAGAACGTTTGTTTTTTCTATAATAGGAATTTTAGGAGGAGTGTATTTGGTCGTTTATACAAGTATGAATTACATAGAAGAAAGAAAGTGGGGAATGCTGTATGACGAGTCTTCTTATATACAGTCCAAAAACTTGGAATCTCTTTATGAATCTATTTATGAGGAAAAGAAGAGTGATCCTTTTTTTCTTTATAAATATGCAACTATTTTATTGGATGTGAACAATTATAATCGTTGCGAGGAAATTTTGAATGAAAGGCAGAGGTGTGTATATGATTATAGTCAAGCAATATTATGGGCACAGTATTTCAGCCAACAAAATAACTATTTGGTTGCAGCTAATTTTTATAGTAATGCGTCTAATATGTGCCCAAGTAAGTTTTATCCCCTTTATAAATTGTATATGATACATAAGCGATTAAGAAATATAAATGAACAACGAAATTTGAGGAAACGAATACTTAATAAAAAAATAAAAATAGATTCTGATGAGGTTAGATTACTACGTAATGCCATATTGAACGATACAATCTCGTTAAATTGATAGATAGCCGTAGTAATTTTCATCTACTGGTATGTAGTATTGTTATAGAAACTATAACTTTATTAATTTAGTATAGTATATCGTGAGAAAAAATAATGTCATTAGACTTTGGTTAGTTCTATTTGCGATATTGGAGATGCGCATAGAGGAAAAGAAATTCTGATGATGAAATATAATATAATAACTGAATGTTTGTTTAGCATCTATTATCTACTCTTGTGTTATAACAGGTATTCCCTTGTCACTCAGCCCCTCCGCACTAACCTTCATCCGTCGGCATGTGGTATTGTTATAGAAACTAATTTGTGCTTTGCCTTGGCTGTTGGTTTTTACATTCGGATTCCAATACAGGGTACGGCGAAAATCAATATCGCCGGGCACACTGTTGCTGTGGTTTATATGATAGAACTTTTTCACTTGTGAATAACCGTAATAGAAAGTATGACGGATTCCTTTCTGATAGCCGTCATGTAAACCATCATTGTATGGATGAACCATAATGATGACAGGAGTGTTGGGCAATGAAGCTACTGTTGCCAGATCTATATCTGACGGAGAGGCGGCTTCTATTCCTTCTTCTTTTATTTTCTTGACGGCCCAAAGTTGTGCGTAACGATCATAAAGAGTGATCTGTTTGATATTCTCAATAGGCATTTGTTCCGGAGATAACCCTCTTGCCGGGTAGCGAGTCGCTCCTTTCTCAATTTCGAAAAAGTAAACGATGTTTTTACCAGCATATTGAAAGGGGCCATCTGCGCTGTCTCTTCGTAAATGTGGAATGTAATTTTCCATATATTCTCCCAAAGTGCCGGGGTAGTTTTTACCTAAATCAATCAGTTCGTTGACATCTTTTTCCACATCATAAACGAACTCCGGAGATAATTCTTTTTTGATTCTCTGTTTTTTAATGATGACTTGCGGCAGATATTGCATTTCATTAACAAAATGTTGTTTTAAGCTGTCCTCATACTCGTCCGAGAGAACTGTAACCGTATCTTTTACCAATAAATCAGAGTAGGAGTAACTACGTGGAACAGGACTGAAATGACGGTCCAGCATAATCCGGCAGTGTTTCAGCTTTTTCTTTTCTGTAACAGACAGGCTGAGTTGCCATTTGCCTTCAAGTTTGGCACTGTCCGGTAGCATGAAGTAGAAAAGGCCGTTAGCATCTGTTTTGCAATGGCTGTGAAAGCTGGACTTGTCTTGGTTCATCCAGAAGGTGACATCTGCGTATGCTTTTGTCTTGTTTCTGAGCATCTCCATTATTTTACCGTTTATCGGAAGGGCTTGTTCAATATAATGTTTTACCCTGAAAGGTGATACATCTGCCATCGTCTGCCAGTCATAGCGACACCAACCTTGAACCATCATCAGTAAATCCAGCTTTATTCGGGTGGCGCGATCGTCTTTCTCAAAATATTGCATAGGATTGGCTACATATCCTTTTATATCAGAAGAAAGTAGCAAGTCGGTTAATATATTGTCTTGATACGAAGTGTAAATCTCCGTACCAGCATCACGTACAGAGATGGAAAAGGTACTTTCAACCGGATTCCCGTCGGAATCATTAAGTGAAAGGGACATGTTTACTTTTTCGAGAGGTGCATAAGTCGGCTTCTCTGTCTGAGCGGACAGCTGATGGAATTTTAAAGGATGTGTATTGAATGAGAGGCGTTCGGCAAGGATATTCCCTTTTTTGTCGTATAAGGTGAACTGTATACAACCGGCCGGAAGACGGGATTTGGGCAGTTGGAAAACGTAAGGAGCATCTGCCAGCCTCATGGCCTCTACTGCATAGACTGTTCCACGACAAGATACGGATACTGCAATGGTGTCACGGGGGAGGACAGGGGATTTGGATATTTCTATCTGGTATGCTTCTTCATTGCTATCATTTATGCGCATTACATAGCCAACTGGAAGTATGTCCGAGAAATTAAAGTCATACTTTTTACCTTCATGTTCGACAATTACTTTGTAGGAGGTCGTTTCCGGCAATAGCTCAAAGAAGCCCATGCTTTGATTATAGGTGGACAGGAAGGAAACTGAGTTGCCTGATGAATTATAAACAGCGCCTGTTATGTGGAGATCTTCCCCTTTTTCTCCCCATGCTTTAAAGCCGATGCGTGAAGCTAATCCGACGACTGCATTGCCACCTTCCGGAAAAAAAGCGATATTGACTTTATCTCCTTTCTTTTCTATTTTACGCTTATTCTTTACTCCAAAGCCGCTATCCATTGCTTTTTCAGAGTAGTCACCGTCTTTTTCCGGTTCATCGTAAACTGGGAAGACGCGGGAGAAGACACAATCATCTCCAAAGTTCAGCATACCTCGTGTATAAGCACGAACTTCGTAGAAACCACTACGGTAAATCCTTTTTAGTGGGAATTCGCCATGACATTGACCATTTTCTATCATTAGTTTCCGATTGGCTATCATTTCTCCCTGTGGGGTCAGAAGCTCGACATGCAGTACCTTACTTAACGGACTGAAACGGTGGTGTTCTGCTAAAACATTGTATGCTTTAAACCAGATGGTATCGCCTAAGAAGTAGCCGGTATTATCGAAATGCAGATATACTTTTTCCTGAGGGTTGCGTTTGTTGAATTGATTGATCTCTTTGATATAGTCAGACAGGACCTTTGCCGATTGGGATTGGGCAACTAAAGGCAACACTAATATATGCGCCAGTAATAGTAAAGCAGATATTTTTCTCATATTCCAATAGTATTAGTGTTCGTTTTCTTGCTGATTGCTTTGTTTGTATCAGTTCTTATGCTTGCAGTATTTAATAGAGTGGGGCTGACTAAAAAGTCAACCCCAGCTATAATTAAATTAATGAGTAGAAGAGGTACTATCAATGTCCCAATGAACAAAATAGTCGCCACTTTCGATCTTAGCACGAACTTTGGCAGCTATTGCTGCATTTTCTTCGCTATATTTGGAACAAACTAAATCAGAGATGATAGTAGGGTCATTATAACGTTTTGCCATACGTATCATGACCGGAAGCGTTTTGCCTTCACATGGCATTTCCAGACAGATTTCTTTCAGGAGCTCGATATCATTATGACGTTCATTACCCGGTTCTTTTTTCATGTCACGGCATAATAGACCTTTACTTGTACTGGATGCTCCCCATGTTCCACGCATACCGGTATCAGCATAAGTATGCGTGACGGCACCACCTACACGTGTCCAGTCATTGGTGAATCCCGGATAAGTAACTCCTCCGTCCGGATAATAGCTGCTCACTCCTTCGTTCATTAATACATATCTTTCTTCAGAACGTTCGGGAAGATGGTTGAATGCTTCGATCAGCATGAAGTAAAGTTCTACGTTACGATAAATATAAATAAAGTTATCGGCTGCGTAACTCCATTTCTGCATTCTCCAGTTGCCATATGAATCCTGACTGAAATGACTGTTGAATCGTCCGTCACGGGAATCTTCCGAAGTGAAAGCGTTCGGATTAAAATTCTTGTCAGAATAACGTGCTACGCCTAATTCTGATGGTCTCAGGATAGGAGCGGAATAAAGATTCTGCTTGGTTGCATTGGTCTGATTCTTTTTGTATTCATACGTGATTACTGAAACTGCCGCTTGTCCATTAGGATTATCTCCTCTGAACACTTTTGAATAAGCGTTGTGGTAGTTGGCCTGGCACATCCATTTGGTGTAACTAGAGGCAGAAGCAAATGCTTCATTCATTTTAGGCAGAATCAGATCAATGACATCTTGCCATCTTCCTTGCCATAAAGCGAGTTCTGCTGCCAGTGCGAAATATTCCGGGGTCATAAGGTCCCAATAGGTATAGTCACCTGCTGAAAGTGAACTGTCTGAAGCAATCCATTCAGTCCATGGCATGGTATGATTTCCGTCGATTCCGTCGAAACCTGTTTTCAGATACTCTACACATTTTACTATTGTCTGATCTAAGTTCAGTTTGGGATATTGGGAATAATCTTTCATTTCGTGCATCGGATCGTCAAACCAAACTACTTCGTTATAGATTTTCGCCATAGTAAGATATACCCATGCTTTTACTCTTACAGTGCTGGCAACTAATCCTTTGTAGTGTTCCATATCGATGCTGTAGAGATGGGCCTGTTTGAATTCATAGATTTTCTGAAGATAATCGTTGCATGAGATGATCAAATCATAATATTTGGCCGGATCGGCATATTTATTGCCTGTCAGGTCCGATTCATAATTGGATAACGCATACATGTCGACATCTCTGTCGGTAGGGATCATCATTTCAGCCCGGGAATCGGTCAGGTAAATGGCTTTGTCGCCAATAGCCTGCATTTTCGTTGCGACTCCCAGAAAGCCTGCATACATTTCACTGGCTTCCTTTATATAGTCATCTCCTTTCAGCATTGTGTTGTTGTCCGGTTCAAAGAAGTCGGAGCAGGCACTAAGCCCCATCATGGCTATACCACACAACATGCTTTTTAATAGTATATTCTTTTTCATTGTCGTTAGAATTTCAAATTAACACCAAATTTTACAGATTTCGGTTGCACCATCTTTGCATAATCCAGTCCTTGAGACATTTCGCCGTAAGAGTAAGAGAATTCCGGGTCTAGTCCCAGGTATTTCGTTGCTGTCAAAAGGTTTTCACCTGATACGTACAAGGTACCTGAACGGAAGAAGTTAAGTACGGTTTTATTGAAACTGTAACTCAAAGTCACGCTCTTCATACGAAGATAAGAAGCGTCTTCTAGCCATCTTTCAGAGAATGAAGTACTGCGATAAGGGTCATTGTGCTGTACGCGTGGCATATCGGTTACTTGTCCGTCCAGTGACCAGCGATTCAGTACGGCGATACTTTGGTTGCCCAGGGTATTCATGCCTTCCAGCTGATTTCGTACGGCATTGTATGCCATGTTACCTTTAGAATAGCTAAATTCGGCACCAAGTGCAAATCCTTTGTATTTGAATTGAGTATAGAAACCTCCGAAGAAATCAGGAGCAGCACTTCCCAAAGCGACACGGTCTTTGCTGTCGATTCTATGATCTCCATTCTGGTCTACATAATGCATGTCTCCGCCCCGGAAATAGTTACCGTTATCTGCCATTAAATTAGCAGCTTCAGCTTCTGCCTGTGTGGAGAATACGCCTACTACCTGATATCCATAGAACTGATAGGGAGACTTTCCGACTTCGGTTATCCAGTTTCCGTTAATGATTCTTTCTTCACCGCCCAGCGAAGTGATCTTGTCGTCGTAATGAGCGATATTGCCTCCTACAATCCATTCGAAGTCCCGGGTACGAACCAATGAGGCCTGCACGGAAAGTTCCACTCCTTTATTGTCCATTTTGCCGACATTTGCGTAGTAAGGTGCGGAACCGTATATGGACGATGTAGGCTGCATACAGATCATATCACTGATCTTATTATTGAAATAATCAAAAGATACATTTAAGCGGTTACGGAACAATGACAGGTCCAGTCCTAAATTAAGGGAAGCATTCTTTTCCGGTTTTAGATGTGTGTTCGGTACATTGACGCGTGCAATGGCGGAGATATCCTGATAAGCGGCTGATGAGTAATAGAACGTACCCATGTTGCTTGCGAAGCGGGTATTACCGGTCAAACTATATTCAGCACGTACATTTAGCTTGTTGATCCATTCTGAATTTTGAAGAGGCTTCCAGCCTTTGCCCAACAAGGTTACCCCTGCTGACGGATACACATAGAAACGGTTGGCACTTGTTCCTGTAGACGATGCTCCGTCTACTGATACATTGACAGATGCCTGTACCAGATTGTTGTAAGTATAGTCCGCATGTCCGTAATAGCTCATCCAGTTCCACTTATTCAAGTAACCATAAAAACGACGTCCGTCGGCTTGTGTATTGCCCAGTGTCTGATAAAAGTCATTATCCGTGTTACGTCCTTCACCCACATCAAACTCGTTTTTGGTGGTGAGGATCTGTGCACCGGCGATGGCATTCAGCTGGTGGATACGATTGAACATTTTAGAATAACGCGCATTCAGATTCAAATACATATTGCTGGTTTCACCCACACCGGAACGAACCATGTTGTTTGCTGTACCATAAGTGTCTGATATCGGAACGATTGTTTTGTCCGTCAATCCGGGGATAAACATAGACTCATTGTCATAGTTGTAGTACATTCCTACCAATCCGGTGAATACCAATCCGGGCAGCGGGGTATAGTTTACACCTGCTCTCAGAGTTAAATCATATTGGCGGTTGTGCGCATCTAACGTATTGACGATGGCCAATGGGTTGCTTATTGCAAAATCCATGGTTGTACATTTACCGAAATAGTAAGGTGAATACGTACTTAATATATTTCCATCCTTATCCTTGTTGTACGGACTTAGTACCGGTGATTGTGCATAGGCGGCCAGGATAGGATTGGTTTTGATGTTCATCCCTTGTTCCTGAAAATGTCCGTTTAAGTAAGCTAGTCCGATAGTGGCAAAGATATCCACTTTCTTGCTTACGAGGATATTACCGTTCAGTTGGGTATGGAAACGTTCTGTACTGGTGCTTTCATATAGACCGTTTTCTTTGGAATATCCTAATGAGAGGTCATATTTGGCAATTTCGTCACCACCTTCCACACGGAAAAGATGATCGGTCGCATACCCTGTGTTGTACATCAAATCCTGCCAGTCAGTCTGATTATTATAAGTGTTGAGATACAATGGGTTATTAGGATCTTTCAAGAAAGGAAAGTTGCTATAGAATTTATCCATATCACTATAATATGTCATACCCGCGTCTGTCAGGTAGTTCAAATAATCTTTTCCACCCAGCAGAGGAATGCGTTTGTCACTCCAGGTTACACCGTATTGTCCGTAATAACTAACTTTGGTTTCCATGTCGTTGGAGCTGGCACCATCTGTCTGGATTAAAATAACTCCGTTCGATCCCATTGAACCATACATGGCGGCTTCTGCTCCCTTCAGTACTGTGATATTCTGGATATCATTGATATTGTATGCCTGAAAGATATCACGTGTTAAGCCTCCGATGATCGGTGATTCATTTTTGTCCGGCAAGTAGGGTACACCATTGACTACGATCAATGGTGCGTTGTCACCTGTCAGTGAACGGATACCCCGGAGATTATAATAACTGCCTTCGCCCGGCATACCGCTACCGCGTTTCACTTGTAAACCTGCTACTTGTCCTGCCAAAGCCCGGTCAATCTTAGCACTTCCTAACAGGAAATCCTTCTTTGCAATATTCGTTGCAGCAGTATAATCGGAAATCTCCGTATTATCTCCCCGGAAGGGTAGCACAACTTGCTCGTTGTGTTTGTACTGATTGTCTGAAATCATCATGATCACCACTTCCGTTCTTCCGTTCAGCAATTGCCGAACGGGAAGATAGCCGGGTGCCCAAACCGATATAACTCCGGATTTATCTCTTAATTTAAAAGTGAATTCCCCATCGGCTTTAGTAGTCGCATTCAAGGTGTCCTGTACAGACACTACGGCATCTGCTATAGGTGTATTAGTGGCAGAGATAATCTTACCTGTCAGTTTGTAGTTTTTCTGTCCGTACATGCAAGTTGCAAACAACAATGGTAATGCAACTGCAAGCATTCTTTTTATATTTTTCATATCATTCCTTATCTAGATTAATAACAATTTGCAGTCGGGCGGATACACCAATGTTCAGGAGTAAAAGCTGTTCCTCCATTGTGTGTGGCCACGAACTTCAAACGAAGTTCCACGGGTTCATTTCCTTCAATTGTAAATACACCGACTTCTCCACCGTCTCTGTCGTATTTATTATTCAGACTTGACGGGTAAAACTCTGGAGCTCCTCCACCTCCACGGTCATGAGAGTAACTACTCCATTTGGACCTTACGATTGTTCCTACAAGTTTGTCGTTAACATAAATGCTGCAATCATTCTTCATATTTGAATTCTTTCCAACTCCGAAATGAAGAGTATACTCACCTGGAGGAATCATATATGGTTCAATGTCATAAGTATTATCGTTATGTAAATCAAATTTAAATGTAGTAAAGTCTAATATGGTTTCCAGATTATTTGCGTCTTGACGTACTAACCATAAATATTCATTGCTAATTTCCGGCCATCCGTATCCGGGTGTCCATGCTTTTACTTCAGTACGTGTGGGGCCGCCACTACCATACGGAGCTAAATTTGTACATGCAAAATATTTGTCTTTGTCGTTTTGATCCATGTATTTAAACCATTTGAACAGGTCTTTAAAACGCCATATTAACACGTCTTTTTGTGGTAATTTCAGAGAAGTGACATAATAAGCAATACCATTACTCATTCTCACTGGATTATCAAGGTCTACTTTATTGACGGTAGTTCTCCACTGTTTGCCAAAAGCGGAAGTTAAGTCCGGTTTTTGCGGATCATTGAAAACTTCGGCGTCGTATTCCACATCTTTGAAAAACATTGCCTGAAAACACCAGTTCTCCAAGATTGAGTCCGGACGTTCGATTTTCCATTTTTTTAGTTTTGCTTTGCCTTCATCTAATGCTTTCTTGATTAACTCATCAGATGGGATAAGAACAGTTATTTTCTTGCTTTCAGATGCTAAATCTAAACCTTTATCCAGGAAGTAGGGATTCTTTACAGTGAATACAGAGTCATAAACTGTATTTCCGGATTCATCTACTCCAATACTAAGACTGTTATTTCTGTCAAAGGTCTTCACATTCCTTGAAAGAATTGCATTTTTGAATATGGAATATTCATCTGATAGCCCTTCTATGGTTTCCAGCAAAGATTTAGGAGTAACAATAATGTTGTCTAATTCATAAACATAACCATTGTTCACCTTAACTACTTTCTTTACTTTACAATTGCTGTTGAAAATAATTTCCTGTGATCCGTTTTCTTCTGATGTTGTTTTGTTAATCATCACATATTTTCCGTTCCACATCATCAGGCGTTGACCATCTTCGATGGTATTTGGAGAAAGGGAGGCAGTCGTTATATGACTTTTTGCCATGTAGGCTTTCTCTTCGTCGATGCCGTCGTCCGAGCTTCTCACGGTAGTCATGAGTGTATTGTCAACGACAAAAAGGGTGTAAGATACTCCGGCAGCTTCCATTTCTTTAAAGATTCCTGTCTCTTTAAACAGATTGCATATAGAGCTATATGATTGTTGTGACTCTAAATATTCAATAGCTGGTGCGTCCACAATAGTCATTTCCTCATTATTGATGACAGCTGCTTGCTTATTGTAATGGTTATCCCATTCGTCCGTACAAGAAGACATCAATCCTCCCCATATGATTGCAGCGGATAAGATATATTTATATACTTTCATAATCTGATTCAATTTATTGGTTCAAACAAAATATAATCGACCTGGATACGGAAGTCTTTTGAAATACTGGCCGCCGGATCATTTAAGGTGATTCTCATCGTATATTCCTTCATATCTGGGATTTCTACTACATCGTATAACACTGTATCAAATAACCCCATAGTTACCAGATAATTGCCATTAGCGTCTGTGTCACTCGGAAGACTGGAATACAGAGGGTAAGATACGGAACTTACATTCTCCATTTCGGGGAATTCCACATCTATTTGTCCTCCATTACTTCCACTACCGTAGGAACGGAAATTCTTCATACTGTTAGCATAAAAATAACGTAAGGTCACTTTATATTTTCCGGGAATCATAACAGGAGATTTCATTTGTACCCATCCTTTATAACCTAGTGAAACTGTCAGTAAATCACCATGTAAGAATCTTCTTGTTTTATCCTGGTTATCATAGTTTGCATTACTGCGCAGAGTTCTGTAGGCCAGGTTTCCAAAGTTACTAACCGGCATTCCTTGAGAACCTACTTTATATTCATAACATGCCAGTTTGGCATCCTTCAGTTCTGTTGACGGTTCTGCTTTTGCATCTATCTCTTGTTGGAAAATCTGCCCATCTACTCCGTTAGAACCAATATAGTTGGCTACTTCCGGATAGTCGGCTAGGTCCCAGTAAATGATAAATGGCTTAAGATCCTTGCAAATAGGAAGCAGGCCTTCCAATTGTTGTATATAACCGTTCTTAGTCTGATAGTCGCAGTCGCTTTCACGGAAAACGGTTCTCATTTCACTGCCGCCATCATAATTTAAGTAGTAATTGTCATCTGCCTCCTGAGATATTTTAATAGCTGCATTTTCGCAAGCGGTTCCCCATATCTTACAAGTGGCTACTGTATCTACATCAAACTTTTTGAGATTATCGACCTTGTAACGTCCGTTCAGAATGTGATAAGCTGCATAGCGGTTTAGTGCATTGTTCTTATTCTCATAGTCTTCGCCGGCTCCCAGCTTCTTTACCAAATCGTCACACGAAGAAATCCCTTTACTTTGGAAAACGTCATCGGGTACTCCCAATATAGTATAGTTCCGTCGTACTTCCTGTTTGGTCCCGTCGGGCATCGTGATTGTATCGGCAATGATATTCAAAGTGTCATGCCATCCGGTTCGTTTCAATGCTTCTGCAAGAATGTTATTCTTATTATTCTCGAATAATTTCTGATAAACACTTTCAACCATCGGACGCATTACATCATCCAATACATAAACAAAGCCGTTGGAAGTATGTATCGCCAGTTCTTTTACGTGCGCTTCTCCATTCATATACATAGCGTTAAATCCTCCTTCGGATGAATCATCTGCATTAAAGGTTACTTCCAGTATGTCATTGGACAGGGTTTTGTCTTCCAACTCTCCACCTTTGGAAAATTCTTCCAATGTGATCGTATCATTCACCAAATGGTATTGTACGAGTTGTCTTACATAGACTTTTCCTAATTCTTCGACCGAAGAAACTTTCTTTTCCTGATAGAAAGCTTCCATAGCCTGATTGGTAGGAGCGAACAGGGTTAACTTGGCAGTTGCTTGATTTACTGCATTGTACATATCTGCATATTTCATAACCTTAATCCATTCTGAAAAATCATCGGGACGGGTGCTCAGGTAAGATGAAATGGGTTGCATGTCATATACTGCAAAAGTTTCATCCTTATAAGGATCGTCGCAGGAATAAACAGCAGCGACAATGATCAATATACAAATTCTAATCAAATTTTTCATAGCAATATAATTAATCGGTTACACCCGCATAATACGGATTTTGAACTAACAATAAATTGGCATCAATTTCACTTTGACTGATCGGTAGATACCAAGCATATTCATTACTCAATACAGAACGCAGCCAAGATACGTTGGCGGTTGAATTGTAGGTTACAATCATTTCAATAAATGAATCCTTATATCTGTAATTTTTCATTTTACCGAAGCGAACCAGGTCATACCATCTTTTTCCTTCTGCGGCAAATTCTATATTACGTTCATGCAGTACGGCTTGCAGCATTTCTTCTTCTGTTGCAGATTCAGCAGTTAAATCCAGGTCCTTTAACCGGGCACGGTTGCGTACTTTATTAATGATTTCCAATGCCTCTTCATAACCGGCAGCACCTTTCCAGATGAGTGCTTCTGCTTTCATTAATAAGATTTCGGCCATACGGTAAATGATGTAGTTGGCATCGTCATTCGGACGTACCTGGCTTAAATCCTGATATTCCGATCCTTTGTATTTCCAGACGCAATACTGTTTTTTATCAGCTGTTCCTGTTGCATCCAAGTCTGCATATGCTCCCCATTTAGCACGTACGGAAGCGGTAATATCACCAGCGCCATTCTCGATACTTTCATTATATAAATCTTCGCACATGGCTTCTGTATATAGATATGGTGCGGTAGTGCTGAGTGTAAAGTAGTAAGAAGGTGAGGTCCCTTTGTTTTCTTCCTGTTGGGCAAAATTCTTTTCGTCCCAATTGATCTCAAAGATGGATTCATTACTGTTTCCTTGAGTAAAGATAGTGATCCACTGTTCAGGAACTGCCATGAATACGGGGCGGCGTGTAGCTGTTGCATTAATCAGCTGATTGGCATATTCTATACAGCCGTCGTAATCTTCGCTCCACAAGCAGACATCTGCCATCAAAGCGTACAACGCCCATTTAGTAGCACGTCCTTTACTGGCACCTTCCCATTGGTCATCTTCAAAAAACTCTTTAGCAGCTCCGCTATCCAGTGCGGTTTGAATGTCCGACTTAATCTGAGCGATTATATCTTCTTCTGAAGATTTTGCAATATCATAAGGAGCAGAATCGTCTACATAAGGTTCTGTTACAATCGGAGCTTCCTTAAAGTTGCGAACCAAGTAGAAATGGCACAATCCGCGTAAGAAATAAGCTTCGGATAAATGTGAATTCATGGTGACTTCCATGTAGGTTTTATCTTTTGCTTGTACTTCCGGTGCATATTTAATCACAGAATTGGCCATATTCAGTATTTTGTATATGGATGCCCAACTGCATAAAGCGTCGGAAGCCGTAATCTGGAAATTTTGCAATTTCTGTTTTTTAGTATCACTGTAGGCGTAGATAGAAGCACCTCGTAGCTCTCCCCAATCAACCAGTGTCCGGGTACAGGCACGCAAAGATGAATATCCTGAAGCTAATACCGCTTCTACGTCTTCTTTAGCTTTCCAATAATTAGCTGTTATCTGCTCATTTTTAGGATAAACTTCAAGCCAGTCACTACAACTGCCACAAAGTAAGCTCCCGAAAGCGAATAAACATATTAATATCTTTTTCATATCTGAATAGTATTAGAAACTCATATTTAAACCGAAAGAAAATCTCTTAGCGACAGGAGTCGTAGCTGTATCTATGGCCAGATTACTACTATTAGTAGATACTTCCGGGTCCTGTCCTGTATAGTTAGTCCATGTAAACAAGTTATATCCCGTTACGAATACACTTAATGAATTTACATTAAATCTATTACAGATCTTTCTTGGGAATCCGTAACTTAATGTCATTGATTTCAAACGTACAAAAGAAGCTTTTTCTACGAAGCGGTCTGATCCCAGATAGTTTCGTCCTTCATTGTACAAAGCACGAGGTATATCCGTATTATCCCCTTCGTTCTTCCAACGACGAAGTACAGCCTTGCTTTGATTGCTTGAGCCATACATGGATTCGTTGTTCATACGAGCCATATTGACGATAGATTGTCCAAAACGTCCATGGAAGAAAGCACTTAAAGTCACTTGTTTGTATTTGACAGTTACTCCTCCACCTCCGGTTACTAAAGGTTGACTATTACCGAGGTAAACAATATCGTATTTGTTAATAACACCGTCATGATTAATATCCTCATACATTGCATCACCAGGATAGCATAGATAGGAACCGTTTTTCATCACAATGGGGTTACCTTTCAAGTCATTCATGACATTACCTTCTGCATCTCGAGCATAAGTAGCGTCTTTATTCTGATAAACACCTTTATAACGATAACCGAAGAATGAACCGATAGGACGGCCAACTTGTGTGATATATGCATATTCTCCATTTTTCACTTCGTCGGCATTCTTTATACCTTCTGTTGCACCAGACTGTAATTCAGTAATTTTATTTTTGTTACGTGATACATTAAAATAACCGCTTATGCGCCAATCTTTATTTTCAAAGAAAACCAGGTCTGTGCGGAATTCCCATCCTTGGTTTCTGGTAGATCCCGAGTTGAAGTAGGCAATATTAGAGAATCCTGTTGTAGAAGGTATTCTGTAATTTTTGTTCAAGATGTCTTCTCTGTCCCTCCAATAGTAATCAAAAGTAAATCTCAAACGGTTGTGTAAGAAACCGAAATCAGCTCCGATATTATATTCCTTAAGAGATTCCCATTTTAATTGATCCAATTGCATACGGCTAGGAGCAATGGAAGACATATTCATATAATTATCTCCAGTTGATTTAAATGCTCCCATATAGACGGAGTTACCTTTAGGAGGAGTTCCACTTTCTCCATAGCTGAGACGTATTTTAGCCATATCCAACCATTTTTCTTTTGCAGCAGCAAGGAAAGGTTCGTCCTGAATATTCCAGTTAACACCAAATGCAGGGAAATAACCCATACGTTGGTTGCGTCCCATTGCCGAACTACTTTCTATGTTTAACAATGCTTGGAACACATAACGTCCTAACAATGTATAGTTGATCATTCCCATTCCTGAAATGCTGCGACCTTCGGATTCGCCTGAACCCATGCTTTGTACAGATGTTCCTACTACTGGATCGGATAACCCGGATGAGGCCATTCCGGATGTTTTACTAGCGTAGCTGGAACTTGTAGACTGGCTGGTATTCCAACGCAGGTTGGTGATCAAATTGTGTTTGCCATTCCAGTTTTTCATAAACTGAAGCTTGTTCTCAGTTTGTATAGACAAACTTTCGGACATAGCATCGTAAGCTTGATTGGCATAAGCATTCATCCATACAGCACCTGTTACAGATTGTGGCAGGAATTTGGTGTTTTTGGATGTATTCATTTTGATAGATACATAACCGCTGTAAGTGAAGCCTGGTAGTATTTTATAATTGGCATCAATGATTGCTCTGGTTTCCCGTTGGAGTGTATTATTCTTGGATTCTTTTGCCATAGCTACCGGATTGTAGTTAGTGGCATCACCTTTATCATTACTACTTTTGAAAACACCTTCCCAATCAGTAGTTTGGCGGTTGAAATATTGATCCAGTGGAAGATGAGTTACATCGTCAATCACATAAGGTGACTTATTAGGCATCTTTTTAAAGGCTTCAGAACGGACGGTGGTAGCCCAGTTTGCATCTTTATCGGTTTGAGTATAGGTAACATTAGCGCCAAATCTCAATTTCTTCGAGAAATTATAATCAATACGCAATGTAGAGTTAAAACGATTCATTGAAGTACCGATTGTTGTTCCGTCATCGGTTGCATAGCCCAAAGAAAGACGATATGTTGCTCTGTTACCACCTCCACTCATAGAAAAACTGTTATCGGAAGATAAAGCATTTTGGCGTACTAAATCTAGCCAGTCGGTATTCTGATGGTATTCATCATAATATTGCCAATCCGGATTATCTCCGATTTCCGGTGTATTGAATAACAGACGAAGGTAATTGGATGCTTGGCTTACACCTACATAATTGGCACTGTTCCAAATAGCATCCTGCATTAAGGCAACATATTCGTCTCCGTTTAACATCGGGATTGTTTTGGGCTCTACTTTAGCAGTCCACTTGGAAGAGAAAGAGAAACGAGTTTTACCTACTGATCCTTTTTTGGTAGTAATGATCAATACACCGTTGGCTCCTTTGGTTCCCCATACAGCTGTAGCTGAGGCGTCCTTCAGTACTTCTACCGATTCGATGTCATTCGGTGAAATGTTCAGAAGTGCTCCTAAGTCTTCTTCATTGGCTGTTGCAAAATCAAAATCACTGGTGTTACTATCTGAATAGGGCACACCGTCAATAACGATCAAAGGGTCGGAAGAGGCATTCAATGTACTGGCACCACGAATAAATATAGTACTTTTTGCTCCCGGATCACCGCTTAATGTGATATCCACACCTCCTAATTGTCCTTGCAAAACTTCTTCGACAGATGTCACAGGAGAGGTAGCTACCAGGTCTTCCATATTAATTTTTTGTGTGGCAGAAGTCTGTTCTTTCAGTCCTACTCCCAAGTCATTACGGTCTTTACGTTCAGCCACAATCTCAACCTGGCCTATTGCCTCAGATGTTGATTCCATTGTGACATTCAGTGATTTTTGGCCTGTATACTTTATTCTCTTTGTTTTCATTCCAATATAAGAAAACACGAGAGTTAGATCTTTCTCTTTTTCAGGAATAGCCAATTTGTACTGACCGTTCATGTTGGTAACAGTACCTCCCAATGAACGTTCCTGTGAGTTCATAATATTAATATTAACACCAATCAAAGGTTCTGTACTTTTCCCAAAGAGTTCCGTCACATTACCGATGATAATCTGCTGTGTCTGTGCCACTACTTCTCCTACAGTACAAAGAAGTATGACTACAGAAAAATATAATTTTGTTAACTTCATAATTCTTAAAATTCAAATTACATAAGAAGAGATTCGATAAAATGGAAACATCCGTCGTTATAACAGAATGGGAAATAATTATATTTTCCAGACACTTGGACTACTTTGGTACCGTCCTTAAGTTGGATTGAGAGAGAAGTCCCCAAATCTTTATAAACAATTGTATTTCCGCTGTAATTGACATATTCGCCGTTTTCCATCTTCGAACCCGGATAACAAGCTGAAGGAACAGAAGAGGCTACAAGAAAATAATTACTGATGTATTTCTTTAGCTCAATCTTTTCGTCACTGGTCAGTCCATTGCCGGAATCAATCAAACCTAATGAACCATCTTCATAAACCATCAATTTGTCTGCTCCGGGAATCTCTTTGCCTGCCAATGCATTCTTTAATGTTTCATTGGTCGGAATAAAAGCAATGGTACGACCGGCCAGTCCTGCTATTGTTTCTCCGGAAATCATATCAGCTTGTTTCAACAACTGGGCAAAGCAATAATAGGGATAACGTGTATCCTGGCAGATAGCTAATGCTTTTTGCAGACTGCTTCCCTGACCGTCCTCAGTTTCAGCTTCAAACAATCCGGATATAGCGTTTGCTTTATACGTGTAAGTCTTTCCATTTGCCCACGGTTTACCGCTATTGGTGACTTCTTCAAATTCGACAAACGGGTCAATGGTACTGCCCGGCTCCAGGACACCATTGAAATGATTACTACATGTTATCTTTCCATCCTTTACAAACCAGTAGCAGAAAGCGGACTGAATAGGTACGATCTGTGTTCCCTGCTTTTTAAGTTCTACTTCCTCACTCATTACAGTATGAGCTCGTATGATGCGTTGCAATTCGTCAGAAGAAACAGCTTCCCATTCTCCTTCGGGTTTCTGTTCCAGTTTTCCTCCTTCAGCATAATAATTCAGGAAGATGCCGTCTGCTTCGAATGCGGAGTTGTCTGGAATCAGTAATGTGTATTTCTCGTTTTCTGCTCCGAATGAACTTAACAGATTAGCGCCATTCATTGCATATAGGAAATTCAGGAATCTTTTTTCATGAAAAGCAGGACCGGATACGGAGTTGAAAAGAATCGGAGTCTGTATCTTGCTTAAACCGTAAAAGCTGCCATTCACACACATCTTTCTGTTTACGTCCGATGCATAAGGGTCAAAGTTGTATTTTGTACCCGAAGCGGTAGTAACTGTGCCATTAACAATTTCTTCAGGAAAAGCAACTGAACCACTATATACATATTCATTCAGGAATAAAGTCTGGATCAACGGATCAAGGGAATTGTAGTCTGCATAACCACTGTTTTTCCAGTATGAATTGAAGAATTCACTTAATGCCGTATTATTGGGGGCAAATAAACTATACGCACGATAAGCTAATGTGTCCAGGCGTTGATAGTCATATTTGTACCATTCCATTGCAATAGGAGCTAATGGAGATCTGTGGCTATGCAAATATAACGTATCCGCGTTCAATGCGCTACCATATTTTTGGGTAAGTTCATCGTTGGGCGTATAGATGGAGAATTTGTCATACATAGCCAGAAAATCAGAGTATTCTGTATTAGATTTAAGTTGGTCGTAAATAGATCCCAAAGGTTCCAGAACTTTGTTGATCGTGTGGATGTAGCCATTGTTGGCTATTAAGCCATATTCTTTCACAGATGCTTCCGAAACATTAAATCCGTCATTACCGGTCCAGGTTGAATTAGGATAGAAAGCTTCGTAATTCTTTTTTGCATCTATTTTCTTAGATGAGAAAAAATAATGTGAAAAGACTGGGACAAATCGTTCCAGGTGATAAACTGTGACTAATTTGCCTGTTAAAGGATCAACTTCTCTTGTCGGTTCCCCTGAACTGCGTGTCCGGAATTTGTAGTATAATCCCGGATCAAGAATTTCGGTACCTTCATCGTAGGCTCCTTCACCTTCAGGACGGAAATTTTCCATACTACCTTTATTATAGGAGTAATAAAGTAGGTGGAATCCGATTAGTTCTTTCAGTTCCCTGGCAGGAACATCTTGTACTGTCGAATAATTATGTTCTGACAGATAAGCAGTAAAGGCATTGTTGTCCGGTGCCATAACGGTCATTAATCCTCTACCGTTCATGATTTCATAATAACCGGCACGTTCTGCTGCTTCAAGGAACATGGAAAATTGTCCGTCCATGCTTTCATCCGAAAGTAATTCCCAAGCGCTTCCTTTTACCCACCCGGGAACCTCATAATGTTCATCCATCTTATCCTCACAGGACCATAGGAAAAATGGAATAAAAGACAGCCATAGCAGCCTTCGCATAATCGTTAAGTTTTTCATAATACTAAAAAATAAATATTTCAATAATAACTAAGATGTTTCTCACGTACTTATGAAATTAATATTGCACACAAATGTCACAGTTGATACAAGTTGCATCATCAGAAGAGATTTGTGTGCGTAAACAAGTTGTCACATTGGTTGCTCTTTTCATATAATCCAATTAAGTTAAACAAAAGTTAGATTAATGATAGAGAGTCAAAAGTCTGTTTGTGAGCATGTTATAAAAAGCGTGAGATTGCCTTTAGACAATTAAAAAGCAACTAAAATGATAGGAAGTAGTTATTCTGAAATCAAATCGATATACCTTACAGCAGAGCAAAGTTATAATAATTGGTCCAATATTTCCCTGAATACTTTATCTGCATGTTCTTGCATTATTTTTATATAATTAAAAATAGGGCGATTACTTTTCATACTATGCCCTATACAGTATTCTATTTTCTCAATTTGTATCCCCAAATTATACCCATGTTGTGCAAATGTTTTTCGAGCAGAGTAATAAGTAACCTTCTTTTTTATACCAGACATCTCTGCTACCTTATTTATATTACGAAAAATTAAACTGTATACCTGTTTATAAGATAAATATTTTCCAAATCTCAGTTCACCTTCCTTCGTCAAATATCTATTAAGAATCTCTTTTGCCTCAGGCTGCAAAGAAAATGCTATTTCATTTATTCCTTTTTTTCTGTTACGAGTTTTATGGCGTACATATCTTATATAATCTTTATCTTTAAAATTGTATTCCAATAAATCCTTCAGATTAATCCCGCCTAAATAATAAGTAAGCATAAAAATATCTCTGGTAATACTTAAGGAAGATTTCAGAAACATTGTATCTCTAATACTTTTCAGTTCATCTACTGACAAATCAAGATCCCTAATATTACATTCCGGCATTTTAAAAAGAACAAAGGGGTGAATATGATAAGTCACATAGTTCATTTTACTTGCATAATTCAATATAACTTTTATCAGAGTGAGATAGATTCTTATAGTCGTATCAGTTAACCCTTCCTTATACAGATTTTCTGCGAACTCTTGTACATGAAGAGGGGTGAGTTGGATTAACGGAAAGTCGCCCTTCATATATTTAATAAACCTCTCGCTTGCTATTTTATATAGGCTATAAGATTTATGTCTTTCTTCCCCTGCCATAAAACTTAAGTATTCTCTTGCTATTGTCTGGAAAGTTATTCCTTTCTTTTTCTGTTCATAGGTAATAATATGTATTAGTTCAGTACACGAAATTGTAGACAAATAGCCAATGGAAGCAAGAATTTCCTCGTATTCATCGATAATCCTTCGCAAACATGAGTTTATGTTTGCTGCATTTTCGTGTCTTATTACTCTGCCATTTTTTAGCTGACTTGCGGAATCCAATGTAAATTGAGTAGGAATGTATCTGGTCTTAGACCGATGCGCTACTGCTATCCTTATCCGATGTCTGCCATTTGCCAACTTCTTAGTTGGCACAATTACAATTGAAAAATTTGCCATATTGCTTTTAGGGTTTTGTTTTATAAATAACTATTCTCCATACAACGAAAAAGGAATAAAATCCTCTCTGAACACTCTTTCTTAATAAAAAAATGGATTCATTGCATGGATTTTCGTGCAAAAGACGGTATTTTCCATGCTTTTGTACGATTCTTCATTGGTATTTCTTCACTAACTCCTTATGTTTGCAACAGTTTTTCACAGGTATTTATAATAAAGTACCTTTCGAAAACAGAATCTAACTTTTGTTTAACTTAATATTACTATATCATTATGAAAAACTACGGAAACTATATGAATGTATATGAATCTATGCAGTTATTAACATCGAGCGCAAGTCTTTTTTTGTTAGCCACGATACCAAACTTCTTTTTAGCAGATTTTTAATTATAACTTAATATAATTTTTAGTATTATGAGAAATGCAATGATTCGAAAGCGGCATTTGCTGCTACTATTGTTCCTCTCTTCCTTTTTCCTGTCCTGTGAAGACAAGATGGATGAACACTATGAAAAACCGGCATGGCTGAAAGGTACGGCTTGGGAAGTTCTTTCTTCCGATGAATACGGAAGTAAATATTCTATGTTTCTGGAGGCTGCGGAATTATCTGGTTTTCGTCCTGTACTTGATGGGAAAAGTATAGCTACGGTTATGGCACCGGATAATGATGCCTTTGCTGACTATCTTGAAAAGAAAGGTTATGTTTCGGTGAAGGATATACCAACAGACGACTTAAAGAAGTTAATTGGTTTTCACTTGATCTATTACTCTTATAATAAGAGCGACCTTGAGAATTTTCGCCCAGAAAACAATTCGATGGGGGAGGATGAAGAAGAATTAGGAATGCTACAACCGGGAATGTACTACAAGTTTCGTACGCATAGTACTAGCCCTGTAACAACAGAAGTCGACCAGATAAATAAGAAAACAGTAACAGTTTATCATTTAGAACGTTTTCTTCCGGTTTTTTCTCATAACATATTCAAGTCAAAAGGTATTGATGCCAAAAAGAACTATGAATATTTTTATCCAAACTCCACATGGACAGGGGATGACGGTTTCAATGTATCTAATGCAAGCGTTACAAATTATCAGATTATAGCCAATAATGGCTATATATATACTATTAATAAGGTATTAGAACCACTTGAGACAATTTATGATGCAATGAAGAAAAAAACAGAATATTCTGACTTTTTAGACTTCTACAATACATATAGTACTTATGAATACGACCAAGATCTGTCTAATAACTATAGTAATGCTGTAGGAGTAGATAGTCTCTTTCTGCATAAACACCAAAACTATGGTTTGGCTAATATTGCTCTGGAATGGCCTGTTTCTAATTACCGTCTATTTCCAGAATTGGCATCTATCTCATATAGTGTTTTTGCTCCTTCGAACAATGCTTTTGATGACTTCCATAAAAAGTATTGGTTGCCGAATGGTTATCCGACACTATCCAATGTAGATCCATTGCCTGTTAAACTCTTGATTGATCAATGTGTATATGGTGGTTCAATTGTTTTCCCTGACGAAGTGAAAACCCTTAAAAACAATTATGGTACTTCTTATTCGTTTGACCCGTATACAGTAAAAGATAAAAGTATTTGTGTGAATGGTAGTTTTTATGGGCTGGATAAGTTAGAAATGCCGGATATGTTCCAATCTGTCATAGGTCCGACTTTCCTTAATGCAAAGTATGTTGACTTTTTGTATACTTTATATCAAGCTGGTATGTTGCAGATTTATAGTTCGGATGTTACTAAGTATACCTTCTTGATAACGAGTAACGAAAATTTTGAAATCAGTGATATGAAATTAGTTCCTAACGGAGTAGAATATATGTTAGGAGAGCCGGGTGATGATGATAGTTATAAAGCCGTTTCTACGTCTACCTTGCGGCAAATCTTGAATGTACATACTGTCGCCGGTGAAATAGACCTTAAAAAACAGACAAGAGGTGTGTTCTCGACTCAAAATTCTGCTACATATTGGTTCGTGAGGAATGGAAAGGTTGCTACAAATGATAATTTTAACAGTATTTTGGGATTAACTCCGGATGAAACAACCCTTTCTTCACTTTTTGTTGATGTAGAAGAAGTGAAAAATGATGGAGCTGACTGGAATAATGGGAAAGTGTATGCATATGCAGCAAATGATGCAGGTGTATTCGGCTATACTACAGGAAAAACGATGAAAAGTCTGTTAACTTCTGCAGTTGAAAAGAAATATCCTTATTTTGTTTTTGCGCAATTGATGAGAGTAGCTGATATGTTCCATCTTATGGAGGATGGCAAAACGTATGCATGGTGGACAGAACTGTCAGGTCGTATCGTAGCTTTTATTCCTTCCAATGATGTATTGGCAAAAGCTTTGCAAGAAGGAGGGATTCCGGGAATAGAAGGTTCTGTCGGTGCTGATGGAGTTCTAAATGCTACTGTTACCGATGCCGATGCTTTGAGGACATATCTGACGAACTATATTTTCAATTCTAAATCTACTCCGCAGGTGTCCGGATGTCCTTATATTGGATCGGATACGTGGTTGACAGGAGCATATCAGGCGATAAACGGTGCGACTGTAAATTACAATGACAATGGTTCTTCTTTGTCTGTGCAGTGGAAGGGAGGGGCAGTGCGTAATGTGGTGCCTGACTATGAATATTTCCCGTTTGCATTCAGCGACGGTGCCTTCCATATAATAGATGGTGTTTTTAATTAACTGAATATCTGATAGTATGAAACAGATAAATAAAATCTTTTTTGTATTGATAGCCATTCTTCTATCCAGTGTGATGGAAATGGCAGCGCAGACGCGGAAAGTCGTATCCGGTACTGTTACTGAATTGTTGGGTACATCTGCTGAGCCTTTGGTAGGTGTCAATGTGAACATTGTTAATAATCAAAACCGCTCTTTAGGTGGTGGAATTACTAACTTAAATGGGCAGTATAATGTGACTATTCCTGAAGGAGAAACAAATCTTACGATTGTATTTTCTTATATTGGGATGCAAACCAAGCGTATAAAGTATACAGGTCAAACCTTATTGAATGTCCGTATGGACTCGGATACTAAGTCCATAGACCAGGTAGAAGTTACTGCTCGTCGTATTGAGCGTAATGATATGGGAATCACAAATAAGGAGATGGTTTCTGCTACTCAAAAAGTTAAAATGGATGATTTGGTGGCAACTGCCCCGGTTGTATCTGTGGAAGATGCTCTTCAGGGACAGTTAGGTGGTGTTGATATTGTGCTTGGGGGTGGTGATCCTGGAACCCGTAGTGCTATTCGTATCCGTGGTACCAGTACTTTGAATGCTTCATCCGATCCATTGATTGTCATTGATGGTGTACCTTATCCAACAAGCATTAGCGATGATTTTGATTTTTCTACTGCCAATGAAGAAGATTTGGGAGCACTTTTGAATATCTCTCCCAATGACATTGAATCCATAGAAGTATTGAAAGATGCTTCTGCCACTGCGATTTGGGGTACACAGGGTGCCAATGGTGTATTGGTCATTAAAACCAAAACAGGAACTACGGGGAAAACAAGTTTTTCATTCTCTTCTAAATGGACTTTAAAGGAAGAACCGAAAACAATTCCGATGCTGAATGGAAAGGAATATACTTCACTCATGCAGGAAGCACTGTGGAACTCTGCCAGATATATAGGATTGCAAAATGGAACGAACTCTTATTTGGATAAACTGACTAATTCGAATGCTATTGGTGACAATCCGGATTGGCAATATTATGACGAATATAACCAAAATACTAACTGGCTGGATTACATACGTCAGGATGCCTTGCTTTCAGACAACAGTTTTTCAATGAGTGGTGGTGGTGAAAAAGCTACTTATCGTTTTGCATTAGGCTATCTGAGTGATGTTGGTACTACTATTGGAACGTCTATGAAACGTTTCAATACTTCAATGAGAGTAGACTACAAATTCTCTAACAAATTGAATTTTGGTGCAGACTTTTCTTATTCACAAACCGGTAAAGATGCCAACTGGACAGATAATGTTCGTGCCCAGGCATTGAGTAAGATGCCGAATAAATCTCCTTATACAGTCAATGACAGAACAGGAGCTTTAACAAACGATTATTTTACATATCACGACCCTGAATTTGAAGGTAATTTTAGTGTAGGCAGTAACTATAAAAATGCTCAAAATTATAATCCTGTGGCCATGGTTTATGAAGCTATGAATAACACTGTACAACGGGAAAGTAAGGTCAACTTTCGTGCTGATTACACTATTTTGCCGGGATTTGTTTATAAAGGGCTGGTGTCTATTAATATGCGTACTACTAAAACACGTCGTTTCTTGCCGCAAGTTGTGACAGGAGTGAAGCAGGACAGTGAATATAACAACCAAAGTGGAGACGCCTATTCCGATAAACTTTCACTTCAGACTGAAAATAAGTTGATGTATATTAAAAACTGGAATAACAAGCATAATTTGATTGCCAATGCGGTAGTGCGTACTTCCCAGGATCTCAATTCCAGTTATAATAGCATTACTTATGGTAACGCCTCTTCAAGTCTGTCGGATCCAACAGTGGGAACTGCTGTTTATAAAATGGATTCAGGTGAGTCGGAAACCCGTAGTGCAGCTTTTATTGGAGTAGTGAATTATACGTTGTTGGATCGTTATGTATTTCATGGTTCAATGAATGCTGAAGGTAATTCGGCAATGGGTCGCAATGAGCGGATGGGCTATTTCCCGGCTGCAGGGTTTGCTTGGAATATTCAGAATGAACCAATTTTGGAGAAAGCTAGAGATCGCTGGTTGGATGAAGCAAAAGTACGTTTCAGTGTAGGACAGAGTGGACGTGCACCTAGTGGTTCAGGTGTTTACTTGGGAGCTTACAAAAAAGGGGATGACTATATGAATATGTCAGCTACTAAACAAGATCGTATGCAGTTAGATAATCTGAAATGGGAAACCTCGACCGAATATAACTATGGTGTAGATGTGTCTACATTTGGAGGACGATTGAGATTTACATTTGATTACTACCGCAAATATATCGAAGATCTGTTACAGAAGGAATATAAATTGCCTTCAAGCTCAAGTTTCGGGACTGTGAAATATTCCAATTCTGGAAAGATGGAAAACAAGGGGTGGGAATTCCGTGCAGACATTATAGCCTTGAGAACAAAAGATTGGACCATCAGTGGTTATGTAAACTTTAGTCGTAATGAGAATCGTATTACTGAATTGCCCGGTAATATGAATCAAGAGAATTATGAAGCAAAAAATGGTACTTATGCTGCTCGTGTGATTGTGGGACAGCCTATCGGTTCATTCTATGGTTATCGTTATCTGGGAGTTTATCAGAATACAGATGCTACGTATGCACGTGATGCAGAAGGGCAGGTGATGAATGATGCCAATGGTAAGCCTATTGTTATGAAAAATCTGACAGCTACTTGTCAGCCGGGAGATGCCAAATATGAAGATGTCAACCATGATGGTGTTATTAATCAATACGACATCGTTTATTTAGGAAATTCAAATCCTGTGGTAACAGGTGGAGCAGGATTGACTGTTAAATGGAAACAATTGTCACTCAGTGCTTTCTTCCATGGACGCTTCGGTCAATCCATTGTTAATAGTACTCGCATGAATAACGAGGCTATGTATAACGCATCTAATCAAAGTACGGCAGTACTGCGGAGATGGAAAAATGAAGGGGATGAAACGGATATTCCACGTGCACTCTTTAATCAGGGATATAATTACTTGGGATCAGACCGTTTTGTAGAAGATGCTTCATTTGTCCGTCTGAAAACACTGACTTTGAATTATGCATTCCCCAAAAAGATATGCAACAGATTCGGAATTAACTCTCTGAGTATTTTCGCAACAGGCTACAATTTGTTTACGTGGACTAACTATACCGGTCAAGATCCGGAAGTCTCTATTCCGTCAGAACCAACGAAACTGGCAACAGACGGCTCGACAACTCCTGTTGCAAGAAAATATACATTTGGTATAAATTTAAGTTTCTAATGCGATTATAATGATGAAAAAGATATTTATAAGTTTAACAATTGCCGGAGCAAGTCTGCTGCTTTCCGGTTGTAATGACTGGCTGGACGTGGTTCCCAACAACGAGCAGGTGGCTGCGGATTACTGGAAGACGAAAGAACAGGTTGAAGAGGTACTGGCACAAGGCTATTCAGAAATGCGAACAACAGTTCCATCCCTTGTTTATTGGGGGGAACTCAGAGGAGGTTCAGTTTATGCTTACCAGGATACTAAGATGCAGGATTTACAGAACTTTCAGATAACAGCCTCATCTACTCTTTGCAAGTGGGGACCGTTTTATAATGTTTTAAACGTTGCCAATTCTGTTATTAAATATGCACCGGACGTACAGGCTATCGATGAAACCTATAATGAGGCTGTAATGAACTCCAATTTGGCAGAAGCATATTTCATGCGTGCATGGATTTATTTCACGCTGGTACGTAACTTTAAGGAAGCACCGCTTATTTTGGAACCTTATATGACTGATGATTATGCTGTTTCTGTTCCGAAGTCTTCTGAAGAGAGAATCGTTGCCCAAATCAAATCGGATATTGAGACGGCATTATCTACTGGGGCTGCCAAAGAGTTTTATGATGATGATAACTGGAGTGGCATGACAAAAGGACGCATAACAAAGTGGGCATTATATGCGTTGATGGCGGATGTTTGTCTGTGGAGTGAAGATTATGAAAGCTGTGTTGAATATGCAGATATGTTGATTAATTCAACATCTGCTTATCGTCCTGCATTTGTGGAGGATCCGACTCAATGGTTCAATATGTATAATCCCGGCAATAGTAATGAGTCTATCTTTGAAATAAATTTTGATGAAAAAACTTATGCGCAAACAGCCAATAGTCCATCTACTGTTTACCCTTGGGGGATCTCTTCAATTGCGAAATTCCAGTATTCCAAAGCGATGTGTCAGCGTTTAAATCAGGAATATACGCACTATCCGGCTTCAATACGTACTTATCTGGGTGCTTTTAAACCATCTGGAAACAGTACATCTGTAGAAGGATATTGCATTTGGAAATTTCAGGGATCTGGTTATATGCTGGATGGTGACCGAGGTACGAAAGATGCCAATTGGATTCTTTACCGTATGGCTGATGTTTTGTTAATGAAAGCGGAAGCTTTGATTTGGCTAGGTGGTGAGACAAATTATACTACCGCCTTGGAATTGATAAATAAGGTGCGTACCCGTACTCAAATCAACAAACTGGATGATGATGTTAAATCCGACGAGGAAAGAATGCTGAAAGCTTTATTGGAAGAACGGGATATGGAACTTGCTGCTGAAGGAAAACGCTGGTATGATCTGGTGCGTTTCGGAAAAGCGAAGAACTATAAGTATAAGACATCGTTTATAGATTTGATTGTAGCCAATAATTCTTCTATTGGTTCTAAATGGCTACGTTCAGTGTTGAAAGACAACAATGCTTGGTTCTTACCTATCCATCAGGACGAAATAGACCGTAACCCGGTACTGACTCAAAATCCTTATTATGATGTAACTGCAAATTAATTAATTGCTATGAAAAATATAATAAAACTTTGTTTATTGCTCGGATTCGTTGCTTATTATTCGTGTGATGATCCGTATAAAGACACGGTATATCAGGTGTACGATGTACAGCCTGCGGGCAGTTATCTTCAAAACCGTTCGAATGACTTTTCCGAATGGATAAAGATACTGAAATATGGAGACTTGTTTAATGCAATCAATCGTGCCGACGATGCTTTTACCGTACTGGCACCTACAAATGATGCTGTACAACGGTTTTATGAAAAGAAGAATATTTCTTCTATAGAGGAACTAGGACGTGAATATGCGCGTACTTTGGCTAAGTATCATATTATCAATGACTCTATTGATCAAGAAGAATTTGTGAAGGGGGGCGAACTACCTGGTAGAACACTTTCGGGGGATGCATTACAGATTACTTTTGATGACAATACTGTTGAAGGTGGGCTTAGTTCCGTGTTTGTAAATCAGGAAGCCCATGTGAGTGAATTTGCCATAACTACTGCTAATGGACGTATATATGTACTTGATGATGTATTAAACCCTGCAATAGAGACCATTTATGAACGTCTCTCAACAAAAACAGATCACAAGATTTTCTGTCAGGCATTGGAACGGACCGGATGGCGGGATACATTGAATATTGTAACATCTTTGCTTAGTGGGCCATCTGGAATGCAAGTAGAGCAGAAACGAAATTTTACAGTACTTTCAGTATCTGATGAAGTATTTGCTGGAGATGGAATTTCTTCTTTCGATGACTTGGTTGCTAAACTGAATGCTGGCTCTGATTATGAAAATCGGGAAAACGCCTTGAATAGTTATATTGCTTATCATATACTGAATGGGGCGCGTACACTATCTGCTTTTCAAGCATATGACAATATCTTGGAGAAGAAAAAACTGTGGGGTACCAGAGCTGACAGCCTGATTTTAGCCTCTGAAGTAAATCAAATCTGTTATTTGAATGATGACGGAAATGGTGCAGGCGTAACATTTGTTACTGAGAAAGCCAATGAACTGGTTAAGAATGGTTATATACAGCCTATTGATGGTTATTTGCCTATTGTGTCACAGGAGCCTGTTGCTTTCGCTTTTGACTTTTGTGATTTTCCAGAAATTGCTGCCTATGTTGCTGCTTATGGGAAAGCGCAACCTTATCAGCAACGTTCTCGCGATGAAAGTGAAGAGTATACGAACTTGGCGAAGCTTGTTGGAAGAACAGATATCGTTTCTCAGGTGGAATGTTATCAGATGACATTGGGTCCCAGTGGAGCTAAAACTTCAGAATGGAACTATTTGCAATATGGCATAGCTCGCGGATCTGAAACATATGACTGGTGGAAGCTTTTGAACTATGATATGCTTGTTATTAATATCGGGTATAATGGAACGTTGACTATGACCACACCGGTCATTTTGAAAGGAAAGTATAAAGTCACTTTGTTCTTTGCCTATGAACCTACCATGAAGTTTATGGGTGAAAGAGCCAATAACAGTAATGGAGGGTTGACTGCATTCTCATTTGATGGTTCTAATTCAAGCTCCAAATCTAGTTCTAAACGTGTTTATGACGGTAAAAAAGATGATACTAATCATACTTACGAAAGTATTACACTGTTCGATGCTATTGAGTTTGATAAAACGCAGTCACATTCTTTGAAACTGACAATACAAGACCCGACTGCAAGCACAAATGCAAATTTCCGTTTAATGTTGGATTATTTATTATTTGAACCTGTAAATTAAGTGAAGCCATGAAAGATTGTAAATATATCATAGCATCTGTCGTTGTTTCTATTGGACTGTGTGCCTGTTCGGATGATTGGAATTCACACTATTCCAAGCAGGAAACAGTTGTGGAAAACATGGATATTCAACTAGTGGATAAACCGGTCAGTGAATTTCTACAAAGTGAACCTGAATATCAGGACATGTATAAGTTGTTTGAAGAAACCGGTGTTATTGAAACAGTGAAAGAAAAAGAGTTATTATATACCATGATGGTAGTAAATAATGGTAAGGAGGTTGATGCCGAAACAGATAAAGCATTCCTTGCACAATCTCACATAACTGATGCCTATCTTTCGCCAAGTAGCCTGCAAGATGGACAGCGACTACTCATGTGGAATGGAAAATATGTGAATGTATCCAAGCCGGAAACAGATGTTATCCGTTCTTCAGTTCAGGAAATTTATTTTAATGGAGCTAAGGTGAAAAGGGTAATTCAGACTAATAATGCATTTATATATGAGTTGGAGGAATATATTAATACTCCTAAATCATTGATGGAATATTTGGAAACCCTTCCGGATGAGAATTATTCGATTTTCAAGCAAATGGTATTGGCTCGTACAGAAAAAAAATTTGATAAAGGTTCTAGTACACCGATTGGAATTGATCAGACTGGAAATACTGTTTATGACTCCGTATTTACAGTACAAAGTCAATATTTCAAGGATAAGAAGCTTGATATATATTCTGAGGCAATTCATGCAACATTGTTGGTTCCTAACAATGATTTGATAACGAAAGCGTTGAATGAAGCACATGCTAAATTAGACAAATGGGGATTACAACGAGAAGATTCTATTTTAGAGAATTGGATTTTCCAAACCGCTTTCTTCAAAGAACAGTATGAGAAAGAAGTCTTTGAAGACGAAAATAAAATAGACCTATACTCTATTTTTGATCAGCAATGGCGAACAACGGTTAATAAAGTAGATGTTAATAATCCTGTTCAATTAAGTAATGGAGTGGCTTATAAGGTAACCTCACTAAAGATTCCAACAAATAAGATTCTGATTTGGAGGTTTAAAGAAAGATTTGAGACTTTGGATCAGTTAACTGAGGATCAGATTAAAGAGTTTTATTATCCCGAATATAAATATATCGGTCAGTATGACAAAGATTTTGGTGAGAATATAAAGCTGAATAGAGTGAAATTTAATTGTTTTCCTAGTCCTGGATATTTTCAACCTAATCCTAATTGGCCGAAACTTCAGTATGGAATATTGATACTTAATGCACGGGATTCTACTAAACCCGGCAGGTTCAAGTTCAGATGTTATCAAATGGTGGATGATCCATCATCTCCTACTGGTAAGACTCCGAAAGCATATCTTTTCCCTCCTGGAGAATATACATTCTATATGGGATTCCATGGTGCTCATTCAAAAGTTGATGCTACTTTTTACATTAATGGTGAGGAAATAGCGAAAATGACTAAATCCCAAATAAGCGGAATTAATTTTGACCGTTCAGGTGGAGGCTACAATGAGCTTTATCATCACAATAACTATGATCGCGACGGAGGTGAAATTTGTAAATCATTCACTATTCCGGAAGGAGATCCAATAGAGATTGAAGTTACAATTGAATTGCCTATAGGTACTACTGCAAGTATGGAACCGCTATGCTGGTGTTTCCGTCCGACAGAAAATAATTATTAATCTTGACAGGTTAGAAAATGAAAAAGATAAATGAGATACTAAGCATTTCCGCACTGCTACTGTTTGGAGTAGCAAGTGTGTGGGGACAAGAAAGCCATAATCTGACGGGAAAGATTCTTTCGAACAAGAATAAACCCGTAGAGGGAGCTATTGTCACTGTTATGGATACAATGAACGTAACGACAACAAAAGATGGAACATTTCAGTTCTCTCTGAAAGACCCTTCGAAAGCAAAAGAAATCAGTGTGTGGGCACCTGGATATTTTTCAGTCAAACAATTGGTAAACGACCGTCAGCATATCATTATTATGATGACACCGGAAGATCGCTACAAATATAATGAATCGATGATACTTCCTTTCCGTCGTGAAGGGGAAATGGAACTTTCGGATTATACATCAGCTACCAATATCAACAAAAAGGATTTTATGCCCGGGACTAGTAAAATAGATCGTGCTTTAACGGGACAAATAGCCGGTTTGCAAATGAAGCGCAATAGCGGTATGCCTGGAGAAGGTAGTTATTTTAACTTACGGGGAATACGTACACTGACTGGTGATAATGCACCGTTAGTGGTTATCAATGGGGTTCCCTATATGCCTGACAAGACATCTTCAGAACTGATTGGTGGCTTTACTCGTGACATCTTCCAATTCTATCATTTGCAGGACATACAGAACATTACAGTGCTAAAAGGAGCAGAAGCTGCTATGTATGGTTCGATGGGCTCGAATGGGGTAATTTTGATTGAAACTGAGGGGGCTGCATCCAATGATATGGAAACTCGGGTAAGTTACTATGGATCATTTGGAGTAAACTGGAATGAGAAAAGAATGCCGTTGATGGGGGTAGAAGATTACAAACATTATTTGGCAGATGTAGGGATGACTATCTCTTCTGATCCGCAGAATTTCTATAAGGATTTCCCTTTTATGCAAAATCCAAATGATCCGCGTTACAACTATCTGTATAACAATAATACAGATTGGCAAAATGAGATATATCGAAATAGCATTGCTACTGATCATTTGTTTCGTGTAGAAGGTGGTGACAATATTGCTAAATATGACCTTTCACTAGGATATTACCGTGAGAATGGCTTAATGGATAATACCAGTATGGAGCGTTTCCATACATTACTGAATGGTAATGTATTGGTAAGCCAAAAAGTGAATATCTTTGCTACTCTTGGTCTGGCATATTTGAACGGACATTATCAAATGCAAGGTATGGATATTGCCACCAATCCGATTTTGGCTGCTTATGGAAGATCTCCTATGTTGAGTCCGTATGATAAAGACCGGGATGGAAACACATTAAGTACTTATGCTCCTCATTATTATGGTAGGAGTACGAATCGCAGTTACAGTGTAAGTAATCCGCTTGCCATCATAAATACACTAAATGCTAAAAATCGTCAGTATGATTTGAATATGCGGGCTGGGTTACACTATAATCCTTTTCGTGAACTGACTTTGACAGGAACTGTAGGCATGTTTTATAATTATAACAATGAGCACGTTTTTATTCCTGGACAGAGCGATCCGACTATAGTACCTGTAAGTAATACATATGGATTACGCGAGAATGCAGTGAGTGAAGGAGATGTAGAAATGCTTGAAGTGTTTGTGAACCTGAATGCTAGTTATAAGAAGACATTCAATTATGTGCATCAATTGAACGCTATTGCAGGTTGGCAGATGCTGACATCGAAGTATGAATATGATGCCGGAAACGGACGCAATACAGGTAATGATTTCTATCAGACATTGGGAAGCACTAACACTATAGGACGTTATTTCTCTGGATATACTACTAATTGGAACTGGATGAATTATTATGCACATGCTGATTATACTTATAACAATATATTACAGGCATCTGTGAATATGGCTATAGATGCTGCTTCATCTACAGGTACAGATGTCTCCCGTTTCTATGTCTATCCATCGGTAGGAGTTACTTTATTGGGTAAAGGCTGGAAGCTGTTTCAGAATGCTGACTGGATGAATAAATTGAATGTGCGTGCTGAGTATGGATTAACAGGTAATACTCGTTTCTCGTCTACAATGGGAGGATTTTATTATTCTACCGCTCCTTATATGCAACTTTCAACTATTGTTCGTTCTAACATACCGAATACTTCATTGAAACCGGAACGTAATGCATCGTTGAATGTAGGGCTGGACTTGTCAGTACTCCGTGATCGTTTGAGCATGTCTGTTGATTATTACAACAATCAAATCAGTGACATGATTACCGCTATGCCTACAACTTCCGTTCACGGTTCAGGAATGTACTATGCCAACGTTGGCAAAATGGAGAATAAGGGAGTTGAATTCTCTTTACAGGCATCTTTGTTACGTACACGCAATTTTGAATGGATTGTGGGTGGGAATATTGCCAAATCTACAGCTAAACTCAAAGCACTAGGTGGTGAAAAACAAGTAATACTGGATGGTAATTATAATGGCATGCAACTCGTGAATCGTGTGGGTGAGTCTCCTTACCAATTCTATGGTTATCAAGCTGATGGAGTTTTCTCGACTCAGGCTGAGGCTGATGAAGCAGCTCTTGTCAATCGTACAGGTAGAAGCTATAGTGCTGGTGATGTCCGTTTTGTTGATCAGAACGGTGATCATAGAATTGATGATAAAGACCGTGTATTGTTGGGCAGTGCATCTCCTGACTATTTCGGAGGTTTCTATACTCAATTGAAATATAAAGGTCTAGCTCTTTCCGCAGAATTCTCTTATTCAAAAGGTAATATGGCATATAATGCTGTAAGACAACAACTAGAATCCATGTCCACTACTAATAACCAGAGCTTATCTGTGCTGAACCGTTGGACAGTAGATGGTCAAAAAACAGATGTACCACGCGCAAGATGGAAAGATCCTGTAGGGAATAGTTATTTTTCTTCACGTTGGATTGAAGACGCTTCTTACTTGCGTCTAAAGAACGTGACATTGAGCTATACTTTCTCCAAGACAGTGTGGAACTTCTTCCGTTCAGGAACCCTTTATGTTACAGGTGAGAATTTGTTGACTTTTACTGATTATTTGGGAATGGATCCGGAATTCTCCTCTTCATATTCGGAGAATGTTCAAGGATTAGATTACGGTAAATTGATGCAGCCCAAAACAGTAAAAGTGGGCGTTAACTTAAAATTCTAACAATAATGAAACGAATTTATATAAATATAATATTGATAGGAGTACTAGTGTTTATAAGCACTGGATGCAGCGACTTCTTTGAAACGGATAATGATACGCAGTTGAGAGGAGACGATTACGTTAAGGAAGTTGGGGAACTTTATTCCGGTTTTTTGGGTATTGTCACTAAGATGCAAGCTATTGGCGATAAGGCTATTTATCTGACTGATATACGTGCTGAATTGTTGGAACCGACAGAGAACACTCCGAGTGAGTTATATAGTCTTTATAATTATGACGATGATTTGAGCGGAAATTCATATGCTGATCCTGCTAAATATTATGATGTTATTATTGCATGCAATGATTATATGCATAAAGCGAAAGAATACAAGGATGCTCATGAAACTTCTATTGATGCTGATCACTATAAAGGACTTATCAGTAGTGCAGTTAGAGTTAAAGTATGGATATATCTTACTTTAGGAAAGATATATGGGCAAGCTGTTTGGTTTGATGATCCGGTATATGGTATGGTCGATTTCTCAAAATATGAAACAAAAGATCTGACGGAAATCATTGATGCTTGCGATAACTTGCTAAATACCGGATATGATGGAATAGATGGTACCTATCTGATGAAATGGGGGGAATGGTTGGATCCGTCGGAAGGCTCCACATCTGTTTCCGACGAATATAAAAGATGGGATATGATGGTTCCGGAATTTTTTGTATTGAAAGCAGAAATAGCATTATGGAAGAATGACGGAGCTACAGCAGCCAGTCTGTTGTTGTCGGAAATGAATAAGGCATTCGAAGGATGCGCTAATAATTCGGGCGAAGTGAAGTATATGCGTTCAGGAAGTTATTCTACTCAGTATGGAAGACAGTATGATAATGCTACTCCGGTGAATGCTGCTACTGAATCGGTAATTATGTATGATTATAAATATAACCAGAAGAATTCATTGTTAAAGCATTTTGATTACAGCGGTGGGTATATGTTGCGTGCTGCGTTACCGGCTGTGAAACGTTTTAAGGATGTAACTTTCAATCCTCCTTCTGACGACAAAGCCAGAGAGACTTCAGATGGGCGATTTAAGGCGTTCAAAGAAATTGTAGTAGATGAAGAATATTCTATTCAGAAATATCGGGGCTTTAGTAAATCCGGACATAAAGTAGAGAACGATGATGTACATATTAATATTTATCACACTGCAGATCTTTACTTTATGTTGGTGGAAGCATTGAATCTCCAGAATCGCTATACTCCGGTATCTGTATTGATGAATAAAGGTGTGAATACTTATTTTAACAACGGTGACGTTACCTTAGGTGACCCGGTGATGTGGCAAGGATTTACCAACCAATGGACAAAATTTGATGGACGCGGATATCCGGATGCGGGTATCCGGGGAATTTTTGGAAGTTTGGGAAACCGTGAAATTTGGGAAACAGAGGATGATATGAATGCTGCATTGGAAGAAAAACCGGAACTTGAGGAAGAGTATAATTTGAGTGGACTGTCTGATGCTCAACAGAAAATAAAGAAACATAACGATATTGAGTTGCTAAAGGAAGCATTACTTGAATTTCCATGTGAAGGTAAAACTTATCCTCTCATGATTCGCATTGCCAAACGTTGGAATGATTATTCACTTATTTCCCGTTTTGTATGTGAGAAATATCCAGAGAGCAAGCAGGCTGAGATAAGGAGCAAGATTGAAAATAGTAATGCTTATTTTGTACCTTGGGATTTGACTAAGACAGCTTCTTCTCATTAATTCAAACGGTTTAACTTCATTAAAAGAAAAGTATGAAAGATATGACAAAAATAGCATGTTTGCTTTTGGGACTGATGTTATCAGTCCCCTTGGCTGCGCAAAAGACATATTATATGGATCCGGAAGGAGAGGATACCAATCCGGGAACGGAAAGTAAACCTTTTGCTACAATAATGAAAGTACAAGAGGTGGTAGCAGCAGGAGATGTAGTTTATATTAATCCGGGGATCTATGTGGTTCCTGCTGATCAACCCCCAATGACAACCACTACCAATGGACTTTATCATTGTGTGTTTGATATGAGTAAAAGTGGAGAGGCCGGTAAACCTATTTCTTATCTGGCAAATCCTAATAAGTCCGGTAGACCGATATTCGACCTTTCTCAGGTTAAGCCAGTGGGGCAGCGTGTCACTGTGTTTTATATAACTGGTTCTAATCTACATTTTAAGGGATTTGATGTGATTGGAACTCAGGTAACCATAACAGAACATACTCAGTCTGAATGTTTTCGTGTTGTACAAGGAGCCAATGATAATTTATATGAGGACCTAAAACTTCATGATGGTATGGCAATCGGATTTTATCTGACTGGTGGAAACAATAATCATATTCTCAATTGTGATGCATATAACAATTATGACACAGTTTCCGAAGGTGGGAGCGGAGAAAATGTAGATGGTTTCGGATGCCATATCAACGGGCAAGGCAGAGGTACAGGCAATGTGTTTGAGGGATGTCGTGCTTGGTATAATTGTGACGACGGATTTGATTTAATCAACTGCTTTGATGCTGTGAAGATTATCAACTGTTGGGCATTTTATAACGGATATAAGCCGAATAGTCTAGATGCTGCCGGAAATGGTACGGGATTTAAAGCCGGAGGCTATGGAATGAGTACAACTACATTGCCAAAATTGCCAAGTGTGATACCTCAACATGAAGTACGTGGTTGTCTTGCATATTATAACAGAGCCAGAGGCTTTTATGCTAATCATCATTTGGGCGGAATTATTTTTGAAAACAATACTGTAGCAGCAAGCGGAAGTAACTTTGACATGAGAAACCGTAAAGACGGTATTACTTTACCTCCTGAAGATATTTCCGGCTATGATCATATAATCAGGAATAATCTGTCTTTTGCAGGTGAAAGAGGGAGTACTATTTTGGAAATGTTAAACAGAGGTAAGAGTACCGTAGAGAACAATTCATTCGATTTAATAGACGTATTGGCGGATACTGATTTTTTAAGTTTGGATGAAACGGAGTTGCTGAAAGAGCGTAAGGCTGACGGAAGTCTGCCTGATATTAATTTTTTGCGGTTGACTTCTGATGCTGAATTACGTTTTTGGGGTATGGGATGTTTTGCCTCGAATGATGCAAGCAAACTCAAATTCGATTGGTTGAAAAAGCCGACTATCGTTGTGGTGGGTAACAGAGCAAGTGTCGTTGGACCTAATGCTGACCAATTTACGAAGATATACGTCAATAAGAACGGGGAAGAGCAGGAAGATGCTTATGATAAGACGGCCGATCTGTCGTCATATAGCGGTATCCTGAATCTGAAAGCTACCGTGGAAGATGCAAATGGAAACGTAACAAGCAGTATTACATTGAAAATAAAAAGATAATAACCGAATAATCTTAAAAGGACATGAAACAGTTTATAAATGCTCATATACTATGTTTTGTTTTGATCCTGTTGCAGTTTAGTCTCTTTTCTTCCTGTAAGGATGATGATACTGTGGGAGAACTAAAGCTTGATCGTGCAGCTATCCAAATCAAGGAAGGAAGTGAAGGTATATTGAAGGTGGAAAATGGGAGTGGTGGATATCAGTTCTCTTTTTCTGACGAGGGGTATGCGTCAGCTAAATACCGTGAGAATCTAATTTATATCAAGGGAGAGAAATACGGAAAGGTGACAATGAAAGTAACCGATATGGAGGGACATATTGCTACCTTAGATATCGTAATTGTATCAAAGGTATTGAATACTGATACGCAGCGATTTGTCTGGGGAGATATGATAGAACTTAATAAGGCTAACAATTGGGCGATAACGCAAGAGGTATGTAGTATTGCTGTCACTAATTTGATGGAAGGAAAACAATTTATACTCTCGTGGGATGGTGACTCTTCTGTAGGAGCAAAGGATAATGCTAAACTTCTAATTTTAAGTAATCAGGAGGCAGAGGAGCCTCAAGAACTCATTTTGGCAGGAATGGAAATCCTTCAAATAAAAGATGGACTTTGTTCAGTTGTTTTTAGTACAGATGAGAAGGTCGGAGAACTGGTGTTTATACAGTGATTCTGATTGAATAAAAATAGATTAGAGTGTTATTCTTATCTTATTGCCACTTATTGCGTATGGATTATTAAGATTCATGAGACAATAAGTGGCAATCTTTTTCTATTGGAAACATAGTAAAACTGGAAAAATATGTAATGGTTGCACAAATAGACATAGAAATGAATGATATTCTATTTCTTTCTTTGATGACCTTTCTTATTTTTGCAACATCAGATAGTTTATTTGCATATGAAAAGCATATCTATTTTTTTGTTCTTGCTTATTACTTTGGCATCGAACGCCCAGGATAATAAAACCTCCGGACTCAACGCCCGTCAGTTTCATAAATACTGGAAAGTAGAGTCCGAATCTCCGGATTATAAAGTAACCTTTCGTGGTGATACTGCTGAAATTCTTTCTCCCAAAGGCTTAACTCTTTGGCGAAAAGAAAAGATGAGTGGCAAGGTAACCATTGAGTACGATGCGTGTGTCGTTGTTGAGGCAGAAGGCGATCGCTTGAGTGACTTGAATTGTTTTTGGATGGCTTCGGACCCTCAGTATCCCGATAATATATGGAAACGTGAGAAATGGCGTAATGGCATCTTTCTGAACTGTTATTCCCTGCAACTTTACTATATGGGATACGGTGGGAATCATAATTCTACTACACGTTTTCGCCGTTATGACGGCAACGAAGCGGCTGTTACAAATGCAAAAGCCCGTCCCGCAATCTTGAAAGAATATACAGATGCCGACCATTTGTTGGAGGCAAACAAGTGGTATCATATCAAGATAACGAATGAAAATAATAGGGTTAGTTATTATATAAATGGAGTGCGATTGGTGGATTTCCGCGATGCCGAACCCCTTACGGAAGGTTGGTTCGGCTTTCGTACCACCTTGTCCCGAACTCGTATCGCCAATTTTCATTATGAATGTTCGTCGCAGGAAACTTCTGAAATACCATTACACTGGATCGGTAATACTCCGCAGCAAAACAAAGCGGTAAGTCTGGGAGTTCCCTTCAATGAAGGAGAATTATACCCGGAGCACACTTTGCAGCTGATGACCGATAAAGGTGAAATGCTTCCGACAGATACTTGGGCATTGGCCTACTGGCCCGATGGTTCTGTGAAATGGAAAGGGATAGCCGGAGTTATTCCGAAAAATACGGAGAAACTGCTACTCAAAAAGACCGGAAAAAAGTCAAAAGAAAAAGCATCTTCAAGGACTGCCGATGATCGTAGCAATAAATCATCCCTATCTGTTGTTGAGACACCTCAAAGTATCCGCATAGAGACAGGAATTATTTCCGCTTACATCCCTCGTCAGGGAGATTTTATGATTGACAGTCTGTTCCGTGAAGGAGTGAAAGTCGGTGAAAAAGCACGTCTTGTATGCAACACTCAAAGCGAACCGGTCCTTGAAAATACTTCTCAAATCACTTTTACTAACTATACCGGAAGATTGACATCGGCCACAGTAGAACGTATAGGTAAGGTGCGGACACTCGTCAAACTGGAAGGCACCCACAGAAGTGAAACCGGACGGGAGTGGCTTCCGTTCGTAGTCCGTCTCTACTTCTACGCCGGAAGTGAGCAGATCAAGATCGTACATAGCTTTGTGTACGACGGAGATCAAAATAAGGATTTTATTCGTGCCTTGGGCATTCGTATGGATGCTCCTATGCGTGAAGCTCTTTATAACCGTCATGTCGCTTTCTCTTGTGCCAATGGAGGCGTCTGGAGTGAACCGGTACAACCGCTGGCAGGACGGCGTAAACTGACACTCGGCAAAGAGGATACACTTTCTCTGCAACAGCAACAGATGGATGGCAAACGCATTCCGCCTTACGAGGCTTTTGACGGGAAGAATCGTGATCTTCTTGATAACTGGGCTTCATGGAACGATTATCGCTTGTCTCAACTCTCTGCTGATGCTTTCTCCATTCGCAAACGTGCCAATGACAATAATCCCTGGATAGGAACTTTCTCCGGCACCCGTAGTGGAGGCTATGCTTTTGTCGGTGATATTACGGGAGGTTTGGGACTCTGCCTGCACGATTTTTGGCAGTCTCATCCTTCATCCCTCGAAATATCGGGCGCCAAAACTTCAGCTGCAACGATCACGGCATGGCTATGGAGTCCCGAAGGAGAACCGATGGACTTACGTCACTACGATAATGTCGCTCACGGTCTGAATGCCAGCTACGAAGATGTTCAGGAGGGAATGAGTACTCCTTATGGCATTGCCCGCACTACTACACTTACACTTATTCCACAGAGAGGTTATGCAGGAAAAAAGGCTTTTGCCGATGTTGCTGAATCACTCTCAGAACCGGGAATATTGCTACCCACGCCGGACTATCTTCATGCACAGCAGGCTTTCGGCGTATGGAGCCTTCCGGACCGGAGTACTTCTTTTCGTGCGCGGGTAGAAGATCGTCTGGATGCATATATTGATTTTTATAATAAAGCCATAGAGCAGAATAAATGGTATGGTTTCTGGAATTATGGAGATGTGATGCATGCTTATGACCCCGTCCGTCATACCTGGCGCTATGATATAGGTGGATTTGCCTGGGACAATACGGAACTGGCTTCTAATATGTGGTTGTGGTACAACTTCCTGCGTACAGGTCGTGAAGATATCTGGCGTATGGCAGAAGCTATGACCCGTCATACAGCCGAAGTGGACGTTTACCATATCGGACCGAACGCGGGATTAGGCAGCCGACATAATGTCAGCCATTGGGGATGCGGTGCTAAAGAAGCCCGGATCAGTCAGGCTGCATGGAACCGTTTCTATTATTATCTCACTACCGATGAACGTTGCGGTGACTTGATGACTGAAGTAAAGGATGCCGATCAGAAACTATATGAATTAGACCCTATGCGGCTGGCACAGCCTCGCAGTGAATATCCCTGTACGGCGCCTGCCCGACTGCGTATCGGTCCGGACTGGCTGGCGTATGCCGGAAACTGGATGACGGAGTGGGAGCATACAGGCAACACTGTTTACCGGGATAAGATCGTAGCCGGAATGAAAAGTATAGCAGCCCTGCCCAACCGTATCTTTACGGGACCCAAAGCGCTGGGTTTCGATCCGGCAACGGGAATCATCACCAGTGAATGTGATCCCAAGCTGGAATCTTCGAATCATTTAATGACTATTATGGGTGGTTTTGAGGTAATGAACGAAATGATACGTATGATTGACCTTCCCGAATGGAAAGACGCGTGGCTGGACCATGCGGCACGTTATAAGCAAAAGGCGTGGGAATTGAATCATAGCCGTTTCCGAATTTCCCGTCTGATGGCATACGCTGCTTACCACAAGCGGGATGCACTAATGGCAAAAGAAGCATGGGAGGATTTATTCACCCGACTGGAACATACACCTGCGCCTCCTTTCCGGATCACTAAACTGTTTCCACCCGAAGTTCCGGCCCCTTTGGATGAATGCGTCAGCATCAGTACAAATGATGCGGCACTTTGGAGCCTTGATGCTATCTATATGCAGGAGGTCATTCCGATGGATGAATAATAGTTAGAAGAAAGCGGTTAATGCATTGTCAGTGAAATGCATTAACCGCTTTATGAATATATCAGATGAGTCTGTCTCTTATTTCAAGTACTGTTTCAACGGGCAATCAGCCATTTTCAGTCCATCTGCGATGCTTTTGGCATTCATGTGCGCTCCTTTCAAAGAAGTATGCGTATGGTCATTGTTATAATAATCTGCCGCTTTCTTGATACCTTTCTTTTCGAGCTTGTCAGCACTTATTTTATTCAGGTCGATAAAATAGGCTCCGGTAGCTTCGGCAGCTTCGCGTGTCCATTTGCCGAAGGAGGCAGTGTTGCGTTCTATCTTTCCGTCTTTCCACTTATTGCGTGGGGTATGGCTTAAAACGATAGGTATCGCACCCTTTTCCTGAACGTCCATGATAAACTTCCTGAGATACCAGCCGAAAGTATAAATGACTTGATATTTACCTGTTTTCTCCATTAAAAATACTTTGCTTTCTTCTCCGGAGCCGGGCAATTCGGCACGGGCTTTTCCGGTATTTATCTCTCCAGCGTCATTGTGTCCGAACTGGATAAGAACAAAGTCTCCCGGTTGGAGTGCATGATATACTTTATCCCAGCGACCTTCGTCAAGGAATGTACGGGCGCTGCGTCCTGCCATAGCACAATTCTCAACAGATATCTTATTCAGATCAAACTCATCTGCTATCACGCTGCCCCATCCCCACATACCGTTTTTATCGTTATCTTTATTTTTAACCGTACTGTCACCGATGGTAAACAATACCGGGCGTCCTTCTTTGCGGCTCGAACCGGTAGCCTCATCCTTTTCAACAGGTTTCAGATACTTTGCCAATTCCAGCCCTTCGCAGGCGCGTATTCCGTCAGCGGCAGATTCGGCATTCACTTTGGCACCAAAAGCGCTGGTATGAATGCGGTCGATATAGAACATATATTTCACTTTATTCTTGCCGAATTTCTCAAACTTGCGGGCGCTGATATCATTCAAATCAATGAAAGGAACATTCTGTTCTTCCGCTACTTGCTTTGCCCACAAACCGAATGTTTTGTTGACACGGGTAATGATGGTGCTGTCTTTGTCTTCCCATGCATTGCGGGGAGTTAGGGAGAATAAAATCGGGTGTGCTCCTTTGGCTTTTACATCGTTGATGAAACGGCGCATATATTCGCCGTATGTGTATACGGTCTCTTTGACTCCGGTTTCCTTGATTGTCACATTCAGACTGTCTTTGCCGATTCCCGGAATGGAGGCGCGGGCACGTCCGCTGTCATAGGGGCCGTTATCATTGTGTCCCAGTTCGATGATTACCCAGTCTCCGGCTTGCACGCCTTTGATTACATCCGGCCAGAGGCGGTTGTAGAAGGTGCGGCTGCTAGTTCCTCCCAAAGCATGATTCTCAACGGTGATTCGGTTGGAGTCGAAATAATCTCCTGCGTAATATCCCCAGCCCCATTGGCCGTTGTTGCCGTTTCCTAAAGTACCGGTGCGCATGGTAGAGTTGCCGACCAGGAATAAGACCGGATTGTTACCTTTACGGCTTGCTCCGGCAACGGGGCGTGCCGTGCGTGCTTTATTCAGACTGTCCAGTGTGTTGTCTACCACCTGATTCACATCTTTCATTGGAGAAGCAATGTTGTTTTGTGCCTGCATCTGCAAGCTGCATATGATGGCTGTGAGCCAGCATAAGCAGTGAAATACCTTGTTTTTCATTTACCTGATAAATAATGCTCTTATTTTAACTTGTAAACTTCTGTACCTGCTAATAGGAAACATCCTACACCATAATCTTCAAAATCGGGAACACTTTTGTAAGTTACCGGCTGCCCGTCTTTCGGTTCTTTGCCTGTTCCTTGTACATAGCCCAAGAAACCATTCGGATGAACTGCCTCTTTTACCATTGCATTCCATGCTTTCAGTGCAACAGGGAGATATTCTTTACGGTCGAGTAATCCGTTGCGGATTCCCCATGCCATTCCGTATACAAACAAGGCTGTGCCCGAAGTTTCTTTACCTCCGAAATTGCTTTCATCGTGGAGGCTTACGTTCCAGAAGCCGTCTGTACGCTGACATTGCTTCAAGGCTTTGCTCATGGTCAGGAAGTCATTGATATAGTCCTGACGATGTGTTTCGTCAGCGGGGATTTCATCCAATACACGCACAAGGGCTGCATATACCCAACCGTTTCCTCTGGACCAGTAGCAGTTCTTGCCGTTCGGCTCTTTGTAAGGAGGATCAAAATCCTGATCGCGCCACCATAATCCTTCTTTGGCATTGTACATACCGGCTTCTCCTTCTGTGTTGCGGGTATAGGAATACAGATCCCACATTTTGTCATAGTACTTTTGTTCGCCGGTCATCTTGCCAAACTTGGCATAAATCGGCATTGCCATTTGTATAGCGTCAATCCAGTCCCAATCATTTACTTGCGGAGTATTTACGACCATATCGATGCTGGCTTTTATATTCCGGATCATGTTAGGGTCGGAGGGACACATATTATATAGGTCAATGTAAACTTGTCCGCAGCATTGGTCATCCGCATTGCGGGTCGTGTTTCCATTACGCATTCCCCATTTGTGGAAATTCGCCCAATCGTATGTATAGCTATAATAATCTTCGCGCGGGTAAATGCTATATAAAGCTATCAGCCCTTCATAATATACTCCGCGAGTCCAGATATTGCTGGGGCGAACTCTGCCAAAAAACGAGGGTAGGGTATAATCGGCATACTTTTTCATAAAGTAGTCGTTTACTTTTATGATGGTTGCCAAAGTCTCCTTTTGTTCGGGCAACTCTTGCGCACCGGCTGAACCGGCAGACATGCTACTCAGGAGAGTTGCTGTAATAAATGAGAGGAGTAATTTCTTCATGGTATAAAAACTGTTTATAAATAAAATTAGCTACTATAATTGATTTCACGGGCAAAGATAGGGGAATCTTTTTTCCTCTTCAATGGAATATTGTCCACAAGTATTTAAATTTGTCCATAATGCCTTCGGAAAGGGAGTGCGATGGTTAAAAAGGCAATTTATACATAGATTTGTACGATATTCTATTTTATGGGTAGACCATATCGCTTACTTTTGCACGACGTTATTCTAAATATGATAAGAACACTTTGATTAATGATAAAACTATGAAATGTACAAGCATCTTTTTTAGTTTGTTGGTAATAGCGACTTTTGTAGTTGCCCAGCCAAACTATGATTTTACTAAACTGAAACGAGAACATTTAGGACGTGGCGTAATTGCCATTCGTGAGAATCCGTCAACCGTAGTCGTTTCTTGGCGCTATCTTTCTTCTGATCCGATGGACGAATCCTTTGATATATACCGGGATGGTAAAAAGGTGAATAAACATCCGCTGAAAAATGCAACTTTCTTCCAGGATTCTTATCAGGGAACAGAACCTGCACTCTATACGGTAAAAGCTATAAAAGGTAAAACAGAAAGCAATTATCAACTGCCGGCAGATGCTCCGACAGGATATTTAAATATTCCTTTGGTACGCCCCGAGGGAGGTACTACTCCGTCCGGACAAGCATACACTTATGCTCCGAATGATGCCAGTATCGGTGATGTAGACGGGGATGGTGAATATGAGATTATTTTGAAATGGGATCCGTCCAATGCACATGATAACGCTCATGACGGTTATACGGGACCGGTGATTTTTGACTGTTATAAGTTGAACGGGCAGCAGTTGTGGCGTATCAATATGGGACGCAATGTACGCGCCGGTGCACATTATACACAGTTTATGGTCTTCGATCTGGACGGTGACGGCCGTGCGGAAGTGGTAATGAAAACCGGAGACGGAACAGTGGACGGAACGGGAAAGGTGATCGGTGATGCGAATGCGGATTATCGGAATGAGCGAGGACGTATTCTGACAGGCCCGGAGTATCTGACCATCTTTAACGGACTGACCGGAGAAGCAATGCAAACGATTGATTATGTGCCCGAACGTGGCAATCTGATGGACTGGGGCGACGGACGTGCCAATCGTAGTGACCGTTATCTGGCTTGTATTGCGTATTTGGATGGAGTACATCCGAGTGTGGTGATGTGCCGTGGATATTATACACGTACTGTATTGGCTGCCTATGACTGGGATGGTAAGAATTTGAAGAACCGCTGGGTATTCGACAGTAATAATCCCGGTTGCAGAGCTTATGCCGGACAGGGAAACCATAATCTTCGTGTAGGTGATGTAGATGGTGACGGCTGCGATGAGATTGTATATGGACAATGTACGATCAATAACGATGGAACCGGACTTTATTCTACCCGCATGGGGCATGGTGATGCTATGCATCTGACTCACTTTGATCCTTCCCGTCCGGGATTGCAGGTTTGGAGTTGCCACGAGAATAGAAGAGATGGCTCAACTTTCCGGGATGCAGCTACGGGAGAAATTATTTTCCAGATAAAGAGTAATACAGATGTAGGTCGTTGTATGGCTGCTGATATTGATCCTAATCATCCCGGAGTTGAAATGTGGTCTTTAGATTCTAAAGGTGTCAGAAATGTGAAAGGAGAAGTGATTGCTTCCAGAGTCAGAGGATTGTCTACGAATATGGCTGTCTGGTGGGATGGTGATCTCTTGCGTGAGTTGCTGGATCGTAATGTAGTCAGTAAATATAATTGGGAGAAAGGACTTTGTGAACGTATCGCAGTTTTTGAAGGTGCTCTTTCTAATAACGGAACAAAGTCAACTCCTTGTCTGCAAGGAGATATTGTAGGAGACTGGCGAGAAGAAGTATTGTTGCGTACAGCCGATAATACAGCTTTGAGGCTTTATGTCTCTACCATTCCTACGGACTACCGTTTCCATACTTTCCTGGAAGATCCGGTTTACCGTATCAGTATTGCGACTCAAAATGTGGCTTATAATCAGCCTACTCAGCCCGGATTCTATTTTGGTCCGGAGTTGCGTGGCACTATATTCAGAGGATGTAAAATACCTAAAAAGTAAATTATGAATTATCGTATGATGACCGTTGCTGCGTTATTGGTAGCACTACCTGCCTGTGCGCAGAAAAAGAAAGCAGTAATCAATGATTCAAATACCCCCTTGCATTTACTGCAACCTGCTTATCAGGGTACTTATGGTGATTTGACCCCCGAACAGGTTAAAAAAGACATCGATCGTGTTTTTGCGTATATAGATAAGGAGACACCGGCTCGTGTAGTGGATAAGAATACCGGTAAGGTGATTACGGATTATACTGCAATGGGGGATGAGGCGCAGCTGGAACGCGGGGCTTTTCGTCTGGCAAGTTATGAATGGGGTGTCACTTATTCCGCTCTGATAGCGGCTGCCGAAACAACAGGTGATAAGCGTTATACTGACTATGTTCAGAATCGTTTCCGCTTTTTGGCGGAAGTCGCTCCGCATTTCAAACGTGTCTATGAAGAAAAAGGGAAGACTGATTCGCAATTGTTGCAAATCCTGACTCCTCATGCGTTGGATGATGCGGGAGCCGTATGTACTGCCATGATTAAATTACGGTTGAAAGACGAGTCTCTTCCGGTTGACGGATTAATTCAGAATTACTTTGATTTTATCATCAACAAAGAATATCGTCTGGCAGACGGAACGTTTGCCCGTAATCGTCCTCAGCGGAATACTCTTTGGCTGGATGATATGTTTATGGGCATTCCGGCGGTAGCGCAGATGAGTCGTTATGATAAGGAAGCGAAGAATAAATATCTGGCAGAAGCCGTGAAGCAATTCCTGCAATTTGCAGACCGTATGTTTATCCCCGAAAAGGGATTGTACAGACACGGATGGGTGGAAAGCAGTACGGATCATCCGGCTTTTTGCTGGGCACGTGCCAATGGATGGGCGCTGCTGACAGCTTGTGAACTGCTGGATGTATTGCCGGAAGATTATCCCCAACGTCCGAAGGTGATGGATTATTTCCGTGCTCATGTGCGTGGAGTGACGGCGTTGCAAAGTGGAGAAGGACTTTGGCACCAGTTGCTCGACCGCAATGATTCTTATTTGGAAACTTCTGCAACTGCTATCTATGTATATTGTCTGGCACACGCCATTAATAAAGGTTGGATTGATGCGATAGCGTATGGTCCTGTTGCCCATTTGGGATGGCATGCCGTCGCCGGAAAGATAAATGAAGAAGGACAGGTGGAAGGCACTTGCGTAGGCACCGGTATGGCTTTCGATCCGGCTTTCTATTATTATCGTCCGGTCAATGTATATGCGGCGCATGGATACGGACCGGTGCTTTGGGCAGGTGCGGAAATGATTCGTTTGCTCAACACCCAACATCCTCAGATGAATGACAGTGCCGTGCAATATTATCAGGAAAAGCAGAAGACGACAGCTCCTATCTTTGCGGTAGATAGTGAATAAATAAAAGATTAACTTTAAAATATAGGAACCATGAAACGAGAAGCATTCAAAATGTATCTGAAACCGGGCTATGAAGCAGAATACGAAAAAAGGCATGCCGCTATCTGGCCTGAATTAAAAGCACTGCTTTCAAAAAATGGGGTGTCAGATTATTCTATATATTGGGATAAAGAAACCAATATTCTATTTGCTTTCCAGAAAACAGAAGGAGAAGGAGGTTCGCAGGACTTGGGCAACACAGAGATTGTACAGAAATGGTGGGATTATATGGCAGATATCATGGAAGTGAATCCGGACAATTCACCGGTTTCAATACCATTGCCGGAAGTCTTTCATATGGACTAGAACCCTTAGACAGAATTGATATCAGGGGGATGTTTGATTAAAAAACAAGCATCCTCCTGATACTATTTATGGATTGTTTCTTTATTATTTCAACTATCTTGACTATTTTTGTCTGGCATTTATCATTAATCTTAGAATCTATATGACACAGAGGCGCATATTACTTTTCACATTGTTCATGACTCTTGTTTTCAATGCGGCTTACGGCGGCATTGAACTCCGTTCCAAACAAATGAGAACAAGTGACGGACTTCCGAATAACTCAGTTCGGTACCTGTATCAGGATAGCAAAGGCTTCTTGTGGCTGGCTACCCTAAATGGGTTAAGCCGCTATGATGGCAACTCTTTTCTGACTTTCCGTCCGGAAATTGGTGATAAAGTCTCTTTGGCTGATAATCGGATTTATGACCTTACCGAAGACAAAAATGGTTTTTTATGGATCTCTACAACTCCGGAATTGTTCAGTTGTTATGACTTGCAACGTGCCTGTTTTGTAGACTATACGGGGACTGGTGCGCTGGAAAAGAATTATTCGTCTATATTTGTTGCTGCTAATGGGGATGTATGGCTCAGACATTCCGGCAATGGTTGTCTCAGAATGGTCCATCAGAAAGACAGACAGATGGTGTCTACGGAATTTAAGACGGAGCGTGGAAATCTTCCGGATAACCGGGTACAGTTTGTAAATGAAGATGCCGGCGGACGAATCTGGATCGGGACACAGCGTGGCTTAGTTTCCGTATCCGACGGACAGTATAAGGTAGAAGACAGATTACTCCATTTTACTTCTTCTCTGGCATTCAAGAATGATATGTATTTTCTGACAGTGGACGGAGACATCTACTGCTATCAGACTACAAAGCAAAAACTGACAAAAGTCGGTTCGCTTTCTGCTGTTGCGGGTAAGACGTCACCTACGGGAAACTTCCTGTTGAACGATAAATGGGTCATCCTTACCAATACCGGGGTTTTTAACTATGATTTCAATACACGCAAGATCAGTGTGGACTCTGGTCTGAACATCAGAAATGGTGAAGTGATTTGTGATAATCATGGTGACTTCTGGATATATAATCATACGGGATGTGTCACTTATATTTTGGCCAAGAATGGAGCAAGAAAAGAATTTCAGTTGATACCTGAAGATAAACTGGGATACATTGATTATGAACGTTATCATATTGTCCATGATTCCCGGGGAATCATTTGGATTTCTACTTATGGTAACGGATTGTTTGCCTATGACACGACAGAGGATAAGTTAGAACATTTTCTGGCTAATATAAATGATCAGAGTCATATAAGTTCGGATTTTCTGTTATATGTGATGGAGGATCGTGCCGGAGGTATTTGGGTAAGTTCAGAGTATTCCGGTTTATCCCGTATTTCAGTTCTGAATGAAGGAACCTCGCGTATTTATCCCGAATCCCGTGAATTATTTGATCGCTCGAATACGATTCGTATGTTGACTAAAATGCCGGATGGGGATATTTGGGTCGGAACACGTAAAGGCGGATTATATACGTTTGACTCGAATCTTCATTCCAAAATGTCCAATCAGTATTTCCATTCCAATATTTATGCGATAGCAGAAGATAATCAAGGCGAAATGTGGGTGGGAACCCGTGGAAATGGATTGAAGATCGGAGATTCATGGTATCGCAATGAAGTCTCGGATCCGGCTTCGTTATCAGAAAATAATGTCTTTTCTCTTTTTCGTGACCGGAAAGACCGTATGTGGATAGGTACCTTTGGCGGTGGGCTTGAACTGGCAGAACCGACGACTGATGGCAAGTATAAATTCCGTCATTTTTTACAGCAGAAGTTTGGTCTGCGTATGGTGCGAGTAATAGAAGAAGACGATAATGGAATGATCTGGGTGGGCACCAGTGAGGGTGTGTGCATCTTTCATCCGGATTCATTGATAGCTGACAGTGACGATTATCATCTGTTCAATTATACAAACGGTACATTTTGCAGCAATGAAATCAGATGTATCTACCGTGATACGAAAGGACGTATGTGGGTGGGGACATCTGGCTCCGGCTTGAATCTTTGTGAGCCGGAAGATAATTACCGTTCATTGAAATATGAACATTACGGAACCTCTGAAGGATTGGTTAATGATGTGATTCAATCAATTTTGGGGGACAATAACGGAAACTTATGGGTAGCTACGGAATATGGTATTTCTAAGTTTAACCCGACTAATCATTCTTTTGAAAATTATTTCTTTTCTTCCTATACTTTGGGTAATGTTTATAGTGAGAATAGTGCTTGTGTGGGAGTAGATGGAAAATTGCTTTTCGGTACAAATTACGGTCTGCTTGTCATTGATCCTGATAAAATTCAGGATAGCGAAACTTTTTCTCCGGTGGTCTTTACAGATTTGCATGTGAATGGTACCCAGATAAATCCTACTATGGAGGATTCTCCATTGAAACAATCGCTTGCTTATTCGGATGAAATTACTTTGAAGTATTTTCAGAATTCATTCTTGATAGATTTCTCTACTTTTGACTATTCGGACAGCGGACGTACAAAGTATATGTACTGGCTGGAAAACTATGATAAGGGATGGAGCACACCTTCTCCGTTGAATTTTGCTTCTTTTAAATATTTGAATCCGGGTACTTATGTACTTCATGTGAAGTCATGTAATGGAGCAGGTGTTTGGAATGAAAGTGAAACAACCTTGAAGATTGTCATTGTGCCTCCTTTCTGGAAGACGAACTGGGCTATGTTGGGATATGTGCTGCTGCTGATTGTAACTTTATATTTTACTTTCCGTATTGTGCGTAACTTTAACAGTCTGCGTAATCGTATTAATGTGGAAAAACAGTTGACGGAATATAAGCTGGTTTTCTTTACTAATATTTCCCATGAATTTCGTACTCCGTTAACTTTGATTCAAGGAGCGTTGGAAAAGATTCAACGGGTTGCTGATATTCCCCGTGATCTGATACACCCGCTCAAAACGATGGATAAAAGTACTCAGCGAATGTTGAGGCTGATCAATCAGTTATTGGAGTTCCGCAAGATGCAGAATAATAAGTTGGCGCTCTCTTTGGAAGAAACGGATGTGATTGCTTTCCTTTATGAAATCTTCCTGAGTTTTGGTGATGTAGTGGAGCAAAAGAATATGAATTTCCGTTTTATTCCGTCTATACCGTCTTACAAGATGTTTCTTGATAAGGGTAATCTGGATAAAGTGACTTATAACCTGTTGTCTAACGCTTTTAAATATACCCCTTCGAACGGTACGATTATACTTTCTGTTACGGTAGATGAAGTGAAGAAGACATTGCAGATTCAAGTAGCAGATACAGGTGTTGGTATTCCAAAAGAGAAGCAAAATGAGTTGTTCAAGAGATTTATGCAGAGTAGTTTTTCCGGTGATAGTATCGGAGTTGGTTTGCATCTGAGTTATGAATTGGTACAGGTGCATAAAGGTACGATTGAATATAAAGACAATGACGGCGGAGGTTCTGTCTTTACCGTTTGTATCCCGACGGACAAAAGTGTTTATTCGGAGAAAGATTTCCTTATTCCCGGTAATGTCTTGTTGAAAGAGGCAGGCGGGCAGGCACATCATTTACTGGAACTTTCGGAAGAACTACCGGAACCGGAGAAAATAGCAGAGCCTTTGAATAAGCGTAAAGTATTGATTATAGAAGATGATAATGATATCCGTGAATTTTTGAAAGAAGAAGTAGGAGTTTATTTTGAAGTTGAAGTAGCTGCTGACGGAACTTCCGGATTTGAGAAGGCTCGTACCTATGATGCTGATTTGATTATTTGTGACGTACTGATGCCCGGAATGACCGGATTTGAAGTGACAAAGAAATTGAAATCTGATTTTGCGACAAGTCATATCCCGATTATCTTGCTGACAGCATTGAATTCTCCGGAAAAACATCTGGAAGGAATTGAAGCCGGTGCTGATGCCTATATTGCGAAGCCGTTCAGTATAAAACTTCTGTTGGCACGCGTATTCCGCTTGATAGAACAGCGTGATAAGTTGCGGGAGAAATTCTCCAGTGAGCCGGGAATTGTTCGTGCTGCCGTATGCTCTACTGACCGTGATAAGGAATTTGCCGACCGATTGGCTGTTGTACTGGAACAGAATCTTTCTCGTCCGGAATTCTCTATTGATGAGTTTGCTCAATTGATGAAATTAGGACGAACGGTATTTTATAGAAAACTGCGCGGAGTGACGGGGTATTCTCCCAATGAATATTTGCGGGTTGTACGAATGAAAAAAGCGGCTGAGTTGTTATTGTCTGGTGAGAATCTGACTGTTGCGGAAGTTGCTTACAAGGTTGGCATCAGCGATCCGTTCTATTTTAGTAAGTGCTTTAAGACTCAGTTTGGGGTAGCACCGTCCGTATATCAACGCGGTGAAATGAAAGAACAGGGAGAAAATGAGACGGCAGAAGCTTGAGTAACCAAGCTTTCTAAATGGTAGTTTAAATCTTCTCTGTAGTGCCCGATGTGAATGATCGACCTTGTATTTGTGTACAATAGTCTATGGTCGAATAGTAAAAGTACCCTTATTTTTGCAGGAGAATATTACTATAAAATTAAAGGATCATTGATCATGAGAACACTCTTTTTTATCTTGTTTTTTGTATTAGGCTTTTGTCATATTCAGGCGAGAGGGCAGAAGCCTGCACATGTTATAATAACAGCTGGTCAGTCAAACACGGATGGACGAGTACCTAACAATCGTTTACCGGATTATATAAAGGCAATGGCTGTGGATAGTACGTATACTGCGGGAGCCTACAAATATTGCCATATTGCCCATAATCGTACAGATGGTATGTTTGTTCCATTTTGGCCATTGAGTCATCCTAAAAGTAAGCCTTATACGTGGGGATATGATGCGATTGCTTATTATTGGTTGGAACAGTTGTTTCAGGAAGATTTTTATGTTATCAAGTGGGCTATCGGTGGCACTGCCATAGCTGCTCCTGTTACTACTCCTTTTCGGGGAACTTACTGGTCTGCCGACCCGAAATGGTTGGCAGAGAATACAGCTACCAGTGAGAAAGGAAAATCTTTATTACTTTCTTTGATTGCCAATATTGATGCGAGTATTGATCAGACACTTTCCAAACTAAAGCAAGGTTATCAGATTGATGCTTTCGTTTGGCATCAGGGAGAAAGTGATTATGAGCACGGAAAAGAATATTATCAGAATCTGAAAGGAGTAGTTTCCTATGTGCGTAACCACTTGACGGAGAAAACCGGAAAAGATTACTCTGAACTTCCATTTATATTTGGTACCGTATCCAGGAAAAACAAACGGTATAATAGTGATGTTGAGGAAGGAATGCGTCGCTATGCAAAAGAAGATAAGAACGCTTATCTGATTGATATGTCGGAAGCGGAACTAATGGGAGATAAACTTCATTTTAATCAGGTTTCTGCCGAGTATATGGGTAAACAGGTATATGAACAAATTAAAAAGACTCTTTCGGATGATCCTCATGTATATGTCGCCAAATATAAAGGAGACAGAGCTTGTGCTATCAGTTATACATTTGATGATGGGTTGGCAGAACATTCAACTGTAGCTGCCCCTGAGTTGGAGAAACGTGGTTTTAGAGGTACTTTCTGGGTATGCGGCTATTATACGGAACAAGGTGCATCTGCAAAGGTACCTCGAATGACTTGGGATGAGTTGCGTGAAATGTCAAAGAAAGGACATGAGGTTTCCAGCCATAGCTGGGCACATAAGAATGCCAAACGATTGACTATAGAGCAAGTTAAATCGGAGATAGAAAAGAATGATAGTGCTATTTATGCTAATATTGGCATTGTACCTCGTACCTATTGTTACCCATATAATTATAAGACAGAAGAAATAGTCAGTATGGCTTCTAAAGGCAGGGTCGCTACACGTACTAAACAAATTTCAATCGGAGGAAAGTCAACTCCCGAACGGTTTGACAAATGGTTGAAGGATTTGATGAAAGCGGAAGATTGGGGAGTAGGTATGACGCACGGCATTAATTATGGATATGATGCTTTCAAATCGCCTTCTTTATTTTGGAAACATTTGGATAAAGTGAAAAGTATGGAAGATCAGATTTGGGTAGGTACCTTCTGTGAAGTGGCATCTTATATCAAAGAAAGGGAGGAGATACAATTGAAAGTCTCTAATAAAAAGAATGGTATGACAATTACTCCCAAGTTGAAATTAGATAGAAAACTGTTTGCTGAGCCATTGACGATGGTGATTCAAGGGGAAACTATGAATGGAATTCTGGTGAAGCAAGGCAGGAAAGAATTACCTGTGTATATAAATGGGAATAAAGTTATGTTTGACTTTAATCCTTATGGAGGAACTATTAAAATTCATTTTAATTAGGGGTGTGTACGAATAAAGTTTAACCTGATAATAAAATCAATAAAATAATGAAAACAAATTATCTATGTGGCCTCTTCCTTTTATGTGTGCTAGTATGGGGAAGATCGGAAGCACACGCTGAGAAACCGCTGAAGACTCTGGATCTGTATCTTTGCATTGGACAGTCGAATATGGCAGGGAGAGGGAAATTATCACCGGAAGTGATGGATACTCTACAAAATGTATACCTGCTGAATGCAGATGATCAGTTCGAACCCGCAGTGAATCCCTTGAACCGCTATTCTACGATAGGAAAAGGACTTAGCTGGCAACAAGTAGGACCTGCATATGGATTTGCCAAGACGATGGCTACTAAAAAACATCCGGTAGGCTTAATCGTCAATGCACGGGGAGGATCTTCGATTCGTTCATGGGTTAAGAATGCCAAACAGTCCGGCGGATATTATGATGAAGCAATACGACGTGCAAAAGAAGCAATGAAGTATGGTACATTGAAAGCAATTATCTGGCATCAGGGAGAAGCCGATTGTCATCATCCGGAAGCATATAAAGAGAAGATTATTCAGTTGATGACAGACTTACGTAATGACCTGGGAATGCCTGATTTACCAGTTGTCGTAGGACAAATAGCACAATGGAACTGGACAAAGAAACCTCATATTCCCGAAGGTACAAAACCCTTTAATGACATGATAAAAGAGATCTCCACTTTTTTGCCCCATAGTGCTTGTGTGTCTTCCGAAGGACTTATTCCGTTGAAGGATGAAACGGATCCTCATTTTGATGCAGCAAGCCAGATTACTTTAGGCAAACGCTATGCTAAAGAAGTTAAGAAACTAATAAAGAAATAGCTGGTAGTTTCAGACTACACTCATTTCTGTTTAAACATATACATAGGAAATATTTATCCATTGTTATTGTCACTTGTCACTTTTCTGATTTAAGTGTTTTATAATAAAGAAGATAGGGGTGACAATAGAGGGTGATAATAAGGTGACAATAGAATGTATCTTCCATTCTTATTGTCACCTCTCCTTGATGAATCTTTTATTTAAAGTCTTGATTATCAGTTAATAGATAGTCAGCTTGAGGATTTCGCCTGCATGTGTTAAAAACATCATTTTGGGCGTCAATGTACGCTGTTTACACCTTAATGTTTCCAAGGTATGCTGCTTACATTAAGAACAAAGCCCGGTAACCTTAATATGCAAGCAAGGTTTGATTAATCTGTTAAGTCGGTTTTATGTCTTCGTTCCATGTTCATGAACCGTTCGGCTCACGTACGTAAACCCAATGGCTCATGTACGTAGACTGATGGGACCACGTACATGAAACAATCTATTGTTACTGACCGGATACATTAATCTAGCCTGCATAATAGCTTACTGAACGGTTCATTGACGGTTGTTTCTCCGTACTAATCTTTTGTTCCTATGGGGCAATACGGTTTTTGTGACACCTTCTTTTACATATCTCCTTTATGGTGGGAGAAAATGTTTTATTCTATTTGATTGCTTCCAGAAACTCTATTTCAATAATTCTCAGATTAGCATTATTCTTGTTCGCTTTTGCTTCGAGTTCCATATCATTTGCTGCTTTTGCCGCAACTTCAGTGATCTGTCCGAAAGCATCCTGATCGCTGGTATTACCTTTCAGACGGATGGTAATTTGTTTGGAACGTACCGGCTTTTCCACATTAAGATGAACATACCCCAGGCTTTTATTCGTATCTCCACTCCAGATCATAGTATTGCCGGCAAATACTTCCAAAGGATAACTACGTGAACGCCATCCATTCAATTTGATACAGATATCATCTATTGCAGCTTCTTTTTCGAGCGTATATGTAATCCATGCGGTGCTGAGTTTTCCGTCATTCATCCATTCGCTTCTTTCATTATCGTCGAAGCTTTGGTTTACAGTCTCATTGTTGGCTCCGGCTTTGGCGGATACAATTCGTATATCCCGTTTCGTATCCTTGTAAGATGGGGTAAGGGGAGTCTTACCTTTATCCAGATTTCCTTTCAGAGTCATCTGAGGTAAATATGTACTCAATCCGTTGCTAACTTTGACGGGAAGGGTTTCTAATGTAATTGTAGCGCTGGGGAGTCCTTCTGCTTTAGCGGTCAGAGTGATCTTGCCGGCTTGGGTAGTGCTACGGATAAGAGCACGGTTAATACCACATTCCACAGGGAGACTGGTATTAAGAATATAATTGTCTTTTCCTTGTGCGATGCCTCCGCGCCATTCGGCATTCCCTTTCAGGTCGAATTGAATGGTACGGTTGTCAAGCGGACAGCGTTTCCCATCCTTATCTACCACTTCTACCTGTATTAATGCCAGGTCAGCTCCGTCCGCATGGAATCCTTCCGGATTTTGTATCGTTGTCAGTTTCAGTCCGGCAGGTTCACCAACCGTGCTTACAGCATAGCGGCTTATTTCCTTACCGGCCTTGTTGTAGCTGACTGCTTCCAGTTTACCGGCTTTAAAAGCCACATTGTCAAAGGTGAACAGGAAATTGTATTCGCGTTTGCCTTTTCCTAGTGACTGACCGTTCAGGAACAGTTCTACTTCTTCACCTGTAGAAACGACATAGACCGGTTTTACTGTATTTGCGGGATAGTTCCAATGACCGATGATATAGGTATTGTCTTCTTCTGTATCTACCCATCCGTTCCACATGACCTGATGTGCAAAGAAAGCATCTTTTTCGATGCGCATAGGGTCCGTTACTCCACTTCTGCGATAGTTTTCTTCACCACGGTGGTGTGTGTTGGTATCCGAGAAAATGATTTTGGCTCCTCCGGAACTGACTCTGCGACCTGTCCCCGGACGCTCACGCCAATAATCATACCAACAGCGGATCATTGCTATCGCCAGCATGTCCTGATTGTGATTGTAGTCTGTTGCAGGTTGGTTACGATGTAACGGTCCGTCTCCTTCTTTGTGGAAAGGATAGCTGTATTCATCCCAATATTTTCTCAAACCTTCGTCACGACAATATTCGGTCGCCCACATCGGATGATGCACGCTCTTGTTGATATAAAGCATTTCTCCGCCATATTCGGCTTCACGAATGTCCAGCATTTCACGAGAACCAATAGCACGTCCGCCGAAAGGATCGTATTGGTCGCGGATAGCTTTCATTTCTATCATATGCTCTCTGCTGATACCTTTGTTTCCACATTCATAAAATAAGATACTTGGATTATTACGGTTGTAGATAATCGCATCGCGCATTAGTTCTGTACGCTGATCCCATTGGCGTCCTGTACGGTCTTTCTCGGAATCTCCTGCCGGCATCGCCTGAATCAGGCCTACACGGTCGCAGGACTCTACGTCTTGTTTCCATGGGGTAACATGCATCCAGCGTACCAGATTACCATTGCCTTTTACTACCAGGCCATTGGAGTAGTCACTAAGCCATGCCGGAACGGACAGGCCTACCGCCGGCCATTCATTACTGGTGCGCTGTGCATATCCTTTCATCTGGATCACACGATCATTCAACCAGATTTTGCCTTCTGCAAATCGTGTTTTGCGGAAACCTGTACGAGTACTTACTTCATCAAAGACTTGATTTTTATTGTCTTTTAGAATCGTCTGGACAGTATAAAGATACCCATATCCCCAACTCCAGAAATGGAGATTATTTACTTTGGAAGCAGCTTTCACTACCCTTGTTTCTCCACCTTGTAAGGTTACTTTCTCACCTTCGAAGCTTTTCACCTGTTTGCCGTCAGCATCCAGCAAGACCACTTGGTAGCTAAATTGGCGTGGTTCACGACTGTCGTTTTTTACTTCCGATTCTGCATGGATGGTGGCAGTGCGTCCTTTTACGTCGATGTCTTTAGCATAAATATAAACTCCGGTAGTTTTCAGATTACTGTATAAAGGAAGAGTCTGATACACTTCATCTGTAACGTACAAGAATACATTCTTGGGCAGACCACCGTAGTTTGCGTTGAAGTTACGGTCGTTCCACTGGAACTTGGAGTTAGTACTTTTTTCGCGATACATCCAGTCATTGTCCGTACGTACTGCCAGTACATTGTCACCTTCTTTAATATAAGGTGTCAGGTCGAAGCCTACCGCCATTACTCCGTTTTCGTGTTTTCCCAGATATTGTCCGTTCAAATAGAAGTCACCGGCTTGGCGCACTCCTTCAAATTCGATGAATACTTTTTGTTTTTTACCGGAAGCCGGAATCCGAAAGTGTTTCCGATACCATACCACTGTGTCCGTCAGCTGTTCGATGGACACTTTGAAGGCTTCATCTTCATTAAAGGCATGCGGTAAAGTGACCGCTTTCCACCGGCTATCGTCGAATTGAGATTGTTTAGCTTCGGGAAAGTCTCCGATTTGCAGACGCCATTCACTGTTGAAATTGTATTTTTTGCGTTCGAAAGCGTGACTATCAACAATAGCCAGCACTGCAAACAGAAATACAAATAGAAAGAGTTTGTTTCTCATGATTTCTTAATGATTAATTTTTCATTGGCAAAGAAAGTACATCAATGAAAGAAACACCCATTAAATTAGTACGGAAAACCTGTAAGATCATACGTCGGCATCATTTATGGGTTCATTTTCATCTTCAGACAGCTTTTTCCGATAGGCAGATGGAGATACCCCGAATTGGTTCTTGAAACATTTACTGAAGTAGAACGGATCGTTGATGCCTACGCTATAGGCGACTTCGGCTATGGTGAGATCTTCTGTCAATAACATTTCAGCAGCCTTTTTCATCCGCATGACACGCAAATATTCGTAAGGAGAATAACCGGTCACTCCCCGTACTTTTTTATAGAATACAGTACGTCCTAGTCCCATTATTCCGGCAAAGTCATTGACCGAAAAATCGGTATCGGTCATGTGCTCATTCAATACTTCATTCAGCTTTACCGAGAACTTCTGATCCTTGTCATTGGTACAGATAATGGAATGAGCCAATCCCGGTTCGTTAGAATATTTTTGGCGCAGTTTATCCCGTAGCTCGATTAACTTGAAGATTCTTGCCAGTAGTAAAGAGACATTGAATGGCTTCGTGATATACGCATCAGCTCCGGATTCAATTCCTTCCTGATATTTCTCTTCTATATTGAGGGCAGTCAGTAATATGATGGGGATATGGCTGGTGGTAAATTCATTTTTAAGTTTGCGTGTCACTTCAAATCCATTCATTCCCGGCATCAGAACGTCACAAACAATTAAATCAGCATCATACGTACTTGCTTTTTCAAAACCGGATGTTCCGTCAGCAGCTACTTCAACTTCAAAGTAAACTCCTATTTCTTCTCTTAGGAATTCACGGATATCGGTATCATCTTCTATAATCAAAACTTTGCGTTTGTTCAAAGGATCGACAGGAGGCTGGAAAGTATCCTCTGACGTTTCATTTCTGAGAAAATCTTTGGAGTGCTGTTCCTCTTCTTCGGTTAATAACTGATTGGGAATCAGGAAATCTTTCTCCTGATAGATATCAGAATTAGTCGGCAATAGGACGGTAAAGACAGAACCGCCTCCCTCATTTTCATCATAACTGATATTACCTTTATGTACCTGTACCAGTTCGTGTGTCAAGTGGAGACCTACTCCGACACTGCTATGAGAGAAACTGCTTTGCATGAAACGCTTGAACAGTTCAGAACGTTTTTCTTTGGGTATGCCGATCCCGTTATCTATGACTTGTATACGAAGCTGTTGCTTGTCTTCCTGAATATCTATTTTGAATATAATCTTTCCGTTAGAAGGAGTATACTTGAAAGCATTGGATAGGAGGTTGTAGGTAACCTTGTCTAAATTGCCTTTATCAATAAACATTTTATAAGCAGGTTGTGACGGCTCAAAACTGAAATCGATGTTTTTGGACTCGCTTGTATCCTTGAAACTCAGGAAGATTTCATAAAGGAAAGCAATGACGTCCGTCTCTTCCAAAGATAAGGCCAGTTTGTTTTTCTGCATCTTTCTGAATTCAAGTAGCTGATTGATGAGGCGTAACATTCTCTGAGTGCTTTTATCCATGGTTTTTAAAGGACGTTGCATCTCTTTGGGAGGATTCTCTATATTGATTAGCTTGTTGAGAGCACCTTGAATCAGAGTAAGCGGTGTACGGAATTCGTGGGATATATTGGTGAAGAATTCCAGCTTATATTCGGTCAATTGCTTCTCAACAGCGATGCGATTGCGTAATCTGTTGAAATTTCGTATGATATGGAAACTGAAATAACAGACGATTCCAATGAATACCAGATAAATCAGATAGGCCCAGGTCGTCTGCCAGAAAGGAGGAGCTATGACAATCTCCATAGTACTTTCTTCCCCCCATACGCCGGCTACATTGCAGGCTTTCACTTGCAACTGGTATTTACCGGGAGGAAGATTACGGTACGTTGCCAAATTTTGTGCTGAAGGGATGCTCCATTCCGAATCATATGGAGGCATCCGATAAGAATATTTGGATGCTCCGCTTAAAAAGTTGAATGTTGAAAAGGCAATGACAAATGAATTTTGATAATGTTTCAAGTTTAACTGCCCTGTATAGGACATGGTTTCGTTGAGAGGGGAATCATCCATACCGGGCAGCATATGCGCTCCATTGATGTGAAGCCCTGTGAATACGGTCGATGCAAGTTTTTCCATGTTTTCCACTTTATTGGCATCGAGAACTACCAGGCCGTAGTTCGTACCGAAAAGTAATCTTCCGTCAGCATTTATGCAAGCGGTATTTTCAGAGTATACATTCCCCAGTGTATGTGAAGAAAAATAATAATTCTCTATTTGCTTGGTGGCGAGGGTGAAGCGGGAAATGCCATATTCGGTCGCAATCCACATTTCATTGTCCTGATCTTCAACAATCGACTGTATGACTCCGTTGGGCAATCCGTCTTTAATACTATAACAATCGAAAGTCAGATGTTGGTAGTCATTTCCCAGATAGCAGATGGCAAAGCCTGCTCCCGTTGTTCCAATCCACATATTTCCTTCATGATCATTCACCAGACAGCGGATTTCATTGCTGGGGAATGTTTCATTGACATGATTGTAAAGTACGTAATTCTTGGGGGAGTTGATCAGTGAGTCCGGATGGAAGATATAAATACCGTTGTTGGTACCCACCCACATCATGCCGTTGCGGTCTTCCTGTATGACGCGTACCCGTTTTTCTCCATAACTGCCTTGAAAGAAATGCTTGAATTGATAACCGTTGCCTGTTTTGACAGCCAAATTCAATCCTCCGCCAAATGTTCCTATCCACATCCGCCCTTTGCGGTCACGGTAGATTAAGTAGACATTGTCGTTTGATAAGGAGTTATTATCCTTACTGTTATATCGGTACCATTGGTCAGCCCCGATACGTAATCCTATACCACGCATACCCAACCATAACTGTCCTTCATTATCTTCGCACATACTGTATACGTTATGTGTAAACTTCTCTCTACGAAGTATATTTTTCAGGTCGGCATCATATTCATATAGGGTACCCATGCGGTTTGCCATATATACATTACCGTTTTTGCCACGTAAAAGCATACGTATCGTGTTGGAGCGGTCAGAAGCATCTTCGCCATTCGGATAGATACGTAACGTTCCTTTATTCAGAATCTCCAGATGAGATAATCCGGAGAATTCGGAACTCACCCAGATACCCCCGGAACGGTCTTCAATGATATATTGCAGATAATTGGAATTGATATGGCTGGAGTGACTGACTTCAAAAGTGAAGTGCTGCAGATCGCCGGTATTCAGATCGTAGGCAAAGAGTCCGTTTCCGTAAGTCGTAATCCAGATGATATCCCGTGAATCATGAATGATAGAGTAACGTTCTACATCGATATATCCCAAATGCTCGGATGAAAGAAACTGAAAATGTTTGATGTCGCCAGTGCTGGTATTGACATACCATACGTTGCCGGTATAGTTGTGTACCCATGCATTCCCTTTATTGTCTCTGGTGACGTTACCGTTTTTAATATTCAGGCGGGAGAACTGGCGCAGCTTTCCCGTTACGGGATCTAGGATGTAACTGCCAGTGGCGGTAAACATCACCCATTGATGTTGCAGGCGGAGGCTTCCGGTGATTACACCTGTATCTCCGAGTTCGGTTAATGAAGCGATTTTCTCCAGTCGGTTATTGGAAAGAGAGTGGCGGTAGATTTCTTTTTTTCCGGTAATAATGCAGGTATATTGGTCATAAGAAAAGATATGTTCCCAGCTTTCTCTCTGTGTATCCATTGCTTCCAGTTTGCCGTCATGGTATTTCCATAATCCTTGCTTGGTTCCTATCCATACATGTCCGGGGCTGTCATTGCTTTCGTAGACAAACAGTACCTTGTCAGAAGATAGGTTGCCTAATTCTTTTTTGTATGCCTGCGACGAGAACTGGCCATCCTGATAGACGACACGACGGCATCCGTTATTGTTATCCCACAACCAGATAGACTGGTCGGATGCAATGATTTTTTTCGAATAGCTCTGTTTGTATTCTCCGCAACCGGTGAAATCGACGAAGCGCCCATGTTTTAAATCGTAACAGCTATATAAAGAAGAGAGGGTGGCGATCCATAAAAAACCGTTAGAATCTTCTTCCATATTCCGGATGCGTGGGTCGGCCAATGAAATCGGCAGATTAGGGTCCGGGTAGATACTGACAAAAGAGTTGCCGTCATAATAGCTTAATCCGTTGACGGTTCCCATCCACATAAATCCCTTGCTGTCCTGAAACATATATCGGATGGAATTATTCGCCAGTCCGTCACCGGTGGTCAGTTTGTTCGAACGTATCTCGACAGATGCATGTACTGAACTGAGATAGAAAGATAAGAATGCGAATATCAGCAGTGCATTTTTCATATTTGATTTCTACGATTCTACATTATTATTAATGGTTACAAAGTTAATTTTCTTTTTAGAATAGAGGATGTAATAGCGTACGGAAAAACAAAGAAACGATGTATTATCGTTCATTCTTGATGTAAATCTCAGGTGAAATACGATTTTCTAGGCTTTGTGTACGCATGTACATTCTAAACTATAAAGAAAGCTGTAATTTAGCGGCATGAAAACGGTAACTGGAAAAAACTTCCGGTTACAGAATATTTGTTTAGAGGTAGAAGATAAGAGTCAGGTAATAAAGAAGCACATTAACAACAGTAAAATGGAAATCAGTTTTCAATAGGTTTTTAAATATAAGCATAATGAAAAAGCATATAGGTATTAGTCTTTTTTTTATGGGGTGTTTCCTGTCTCTTTCGGCTACGAATTATTTTGTAGCTACCAATGGTGATGATTCAAATGCGGGCACGCTTGACAAACCTTTCGCTACTTTACAAAAAGCGCAGTCAAAAGTCGTTCCCGGAGATACGGTATATATTCGCGGAGGCGAGTATCGGATACGGGAAGAGCAGATGATGGGAGGAGATCATTTGCGCGCTTATGTTTTTGAAATGAATAAAAGTGGCACTCAGGCCAAGAGAATCTGCTATACAGGTTATCAGGATGAACGTCCGATATTCAATCTGGCTGAAGTAAAGCCGGAGGGTAAACGGGTATCTGTCTTTTATGTATCAGGCTCTTACCTCCATTTCCGCAATTTTGAGATTATCAAAACACAGGTTACTATCCGGGAGCATACTCAGTCGGAGTGTATATACAATCAAGGTGGAAATCATAATATTTACGAGAATCTGGCGATGCACGATGGCATGGCTATTGGTTTTTATTTGGTGCGGGGAAGTCATAATCTCGTACTGAACTGTGATGCTTATAATAATTTTGACCCTGTATCTGAGAATGGTACCGGTGGAAATGTGGATGGCTTCGGTGGGCATCCGGCTTCTGCCTCCTATACGGGAAATGTGTTTAAAGGATGTCGGGCCTGGTACAATAGTGATGACGGTTTTGATTTGATAAAGGCACAAGCAGCTTATACGATTGAAGATTGCTGGGCGTTTTATAATGGATATAAGCCCGGAGGATTTGTGGGTGCGGGAGATGGTACAGGGTTTAAAGCGGGTGGCTATGGTATGCGCTCAAAAGTGAAGATGCCGAATGAGATTCCACACCATGTAGTGAAGAATTGTCTGGCATATAAAAACAAGAACAAAGGATTTTATGCCAATCACCATTTGGGAGGAATTTCCTGGTTCAATAATACCGGTTATCAGAATCCGTCTAATTTCTGTATGCTGAATCGTAAGTCTGCCGGAGAAATAGTGGACGTGGACGGATATGATCATATTATTCGGAATAATTTGTCATATAAGCCGAGGGCTGCAGGAAAACATATTGTCGATGTGAATCGGGAGGAATGTACGATTATCAATAATTCTTTTCTTCCTGTAGATATGACCGTAGGTGAGGATGATTTTGTGAGTTTGGATCCTGCTCAGTTAACATTGCCTCGCAAAGCGGATGGAAGTCTGCCGGATATTGATTTTCTGAAGTTAAAAAGAAATAGTAAATTATATGATGCGGGAATCGGTTTTCAATTCTCTGCGCAGAATCTTTAAAATATTGTTCTGTTATTGAAGAAAAATAGCTGCATGATAGATCTATGTTGATATAATCCGCATAGATCTATCGTACAGCTTGAAGAATGAGATCTTTCTGTAGATTCAGATATTAGAGAATAAGACGTTTGATCTCCTCAGCGGTATCTACAATATATTGAGGACTGAATTCTTCCAGTTCGGCACGTGGGCGGAATCCCCATGTTACTCCACAAACTGTCACTCCGGCATTAGCAGCCGTTTGCATATCCACGCCGGAATCACCCACGTACAGCACTTCTTCTTTGGTTACTTTGGCAACTTCCAGAATATCGAATACAACGGTTGGATCGGGTTTAACCTTTATCCCTTCACGTTGCCCGAACACAGCGGTAAAATGGATTTCCGGAAAATAATGGTCAATCAACTTTTGGGTGGCTGCCTGATATTTGTTGGAAGCCACAGCAATTTGAATACCTGCATCCTGTAAGTATGAGAGCAATTCCGGAATACCGGGATAAGGGCGGCTGTCATCGGCATTATGAATGTCATAGTAAGGGACGAATTCCTTGCGTACGCGCAGTACATTCTCTTTGGACTTTTCTCCTTCCGGCAAGGCACGCTCAAAAAGTTTGTCGATGCCGTTTCCTACCATGAAGTTATATTTCTCGATCTCATGTGTGGGATATCCTAACTTATTCAAGGCATAATTTGTACTGTGTGCAAGGTCGGCAATGGTATTCAGTAATGTACCATCCAAATCGAAAATGACTAGTTTCTTCATTGAACTTCTTGTTTTTTTATGTTAATCCTGTTTTCCTTTCTTTCTGCTTACAAAGATAGGAATAAAAAACGAATCATTTCCTTGTAATTCGGAACCAGTCTACATCTGTCCATCCTCCATCATTGGTAACAATAGCCGGACGGGTACAGAACATGCCGACTTTGGCGCCAATCCATTGTCCCTCCCTTGCCTGAAAAGGGTTGCCTAATGGCAAGAACTTCTTTCCGTCAAGGCTATAACTGAAGTTGCACATCACAATGAGGTCGTTACCTCCTTCACTGGCTTTAATTTTCTTGCCGTCGCAACTGAAACGTACCTTTAGGTATACCGTGTTTTGGGTAAGACCGACAGAAGAGTTTACCTGTTCCGCTTCTCCTTTATCTGCTTTTTTACATTCAATTTGAGACAGCACAAGACCTTTGTCCGTATTTTCCAGAATCAATCCTGCATAATCCCTGCCCATTACTACCAAACCTGTACGTTCACCTTTCAGTTTGGGATTAGGCATGAAGGTCAGTTTCATTGTGGTGGTGAAATTGTCCGAAGGAGTTTTTTGCAACAACAGATTAGCTACATCCCACAAATTCTTATAATCCGCTACTACCGGATAAGAGTATAGTCTGACATAACTTTTGTCTCCGGCATAATATGCCCATTTCTCATTGATATTAGCGTGCCACTGCCATTGCGGAGAGAGTATATATCCGTCGAATTCGTCGCTTTCTTGCGGTGTACAGATGGGATATATCTTTCCTACATTCGGCTTTTTGTAGGTCATTACCGGTTCGCCGCAACCGTCACCATCTTTGTCGATACCGATTACAGGCCAGTCATTCACCCACTTCATCGGTTGCAAGTGAACAAGGCGACCATAAGCGCCTACATCCTGAAAGTGGAAGAACCAGTCTTCTCCGGAAGGAGTGTCTACCCAAGCTCCCTGGTGAGGTCCATTGACGGGAGAATCACCCTGCGCCAGTACAGTTCTCCATTCATAAGGACCATACGCATTTTTAGAACGAAGTACTACCTGCCAACCGGTTGGCACACCGCCTGCCGGATGGAAGATATAATAATAGCCGTTCCTTTTATAAAACTTCGGGCCTTCACACGTCTGGTGTGCTTCGTGACCGTCGAAGATAATGCGTGAGGGGGTGATGGCTTTGGTCGCTTCCTTATTCAATTCACAGATGGTGATTACACTTTTCAGTCCGGCGCGGCTTCCTGCATAGGCGTGTACCAGATATACTTTTCCGTCTTCATCCCAAAGCGGGCAGGTATCGATGATTCCTTTTCCCGGTTTAACCAGAACAGGTTCCGTCCACGGACCTTGCGGGTCTTTGGCTTTTACCATGAAAGCGCCTTGATCCGGGTCTCCCCAGAAGATATAAAACTCTCCGTTATGGTGGCGGATACTGGGTGCCCAGACACGGTTGCCGTGTTCCGGACGTTCCGGTGTTTCAATAGGGGTGAGGGCATAGGGAACAGCAGCTCCGATAATCGTCCAGTTCACTAAATCCTTGGAATGTAGAATCTGCAATCCCGGCAGACAGTTGAAACTGGAAGAAGTCATATAGAAATCATCTCCTACGCGGCAAGCGTCCGGATCGGAATAATCGGCATAGAGCACCGGATTCTTGTATTTACCATTTCCGAGATCGGAAATCCATACTTCGGATACATAGTTTTTCTGTGCTACCGCAGTGAAAACAGTTAGCAGGCAAAAAGCTAAAGTCTGTGTCAATCGTTTCATGATATAGTTATAATAGTTTGATATTAAAGATTCAGTTGAAGTCTCTCAATGGGGCAAAGGTAAAAAAAAGACTCCGCACAAAGGAGTAATAATTGTGCAGAGTCGGTATAAAAACTGGTAAATACTCCAGTATTTGATTGTTTAACTGTATTTGTATGCTTTGTTTAATGAATATCTTTTATTTTGACCGTTACCGGATGTGCCAATTCTTCTTTCCATTCGCGGAGATAAGCGAACCATGCTTCCGGTGTCTTATAGCCGAAAGTTTCTTTCATGGAAGTGAAAGTGGTGTGATACTGTAAGTATTTGCTTCCCGGAGATGTGATGGTGTAGAGGTAGTTGTCTTTGTCTTTCTCTTCCGATTTCACATATCGTTGGGGAATGCAGGTCCCAAGACCTACTGTTTCTTTGGCATATTTCACGGTATCGTTTACCGGCCGGTCTGTTCCCCAACTGCCGACAAGCCCTTTGTGATCCGAGTAAGATTCTGCGGTACCGACAATATCCTGAACGCCTGTACAGAACACTTCGTTCTTAATAGGCTCGTCGAAGAATGCCTCGATACGAAGATCACGGTGTCCGGCATAGAGTGTGTAACGGGTCATCATGTCCAATTCCGCATTTTGATATTTCCAGCCTGTCACTTCGATTTCTGCGATGACACGCACCGGACCGTAAGAGATGATACGTTCCGTACGGGTAGCCACCGGAGTGATATGAGTTGCTTTCTTTCCGTCCCATCCTTTGAAAGCACCCGGACCGCAACTGTCGAATACCCGGAGGACATCGTCACCGAATCCTCTTGCTAACTGTTCGTCAGTAGGGTAGAACTGAGATTCTTTGATTTCCAGTCCTTTATTGAACTTACCGTAGATATCCGGTGTCTGTTTTTCGTTAAAGTAAAGACGATAGCCTACCAGTTCCGATTCCAGTACAGGACCATGAGGACGGACCATACTATATATATTACTTGTACCAGGGACAGTGATTGCCTGTACTGACTGATGCTTTCCTTTTCTCGGGTCAGCAATGAACATTTCCGCATAAACCCGTGTCGGATAGGTTTTCGTACTCTTTTCAGAAGACAGGGTTACCTGAAATGTTTTTCTTCCGTGAGCAGGGAGGCTGGTAACGAATGCCAGTTCATCCATCTTACGGTCTCTGTTCAGGTCGTCCAGCTGAGAAGGAATTTCAGTGCTTCCTTCCATTACTACGGCAGACTTTACTTTAAATCCGGTATGCAAGTCACGCAAGTTGATTACTACCGGTTCATCCGTCTTGGCACGGTTCCAGTTATTGTTTACTTCTACAGTAATGGTTTTCTCCTGTTTTTGAGCCCAGGCGGACAGAGAGCAGCACCCGACAAGGAGTGTGATGATAAAAATATTCTTCTTCATGATTTTAAGGCATGATATTATACGTCGTATTTCTTTCTGCAAAAGTAATTGAAAAAATAGCAGACCGGCTTATCTTTGGAAGATAAATTAGTCTGCTATTTGAGCTTTTTACTCTATATAATGATTTTGTGGTTTTCTGTGGTGGAATCTCTTATTTGAAATTCAATATCTGTCCTTTGGCGTCAATCTCTTCATAAGTCTCTCCATCGACTTTCAGATTCTTGGCGCTTTTGACATTCAGTATATTCTTTCCTTTGGTTGATTCTACATAAATATTTTCGAGTGTGACACCGTCTACCTGACTGATAACGACTCCGTCAGTAGCTTCCGTCATCACAACATTCTTCACAGTTACGTTACGGATAGGCATTTCCGGAAGTCCGTTGAAGAACATCGCACGTCCCGAACCTCTGCAAATGACATTTGATATATGAATATCACGGAACGCAGGAGTCTCTTCGGTTACAGGAGGAATCGCCGTCTTCATACGGCTCAGCAGATCTTCTTCCGATTCTTCTCCGGCTCCTTTGCCACCATAGAACAGGTCGAAAAGTAACGGTTCGTTCGGTATATTGATCATATTGATGTTGTTGATATAGATGTTTTCTACAACACCGCCACGTCCGCGGGTACTTTTGAAGCGCAGACCTACATCTGTTCCCAGGAATGTACAATCTTCTACATAGATATTCTTCACACCACCGGACATTTCACTGCCTACTACAAATCCGCCATGCCCATGTAATACCGTATTATTCTTTACGATTACATTCTGGCAAGGTTCTCCGCGGCGGCGGCCGTTCTCATCTTTGCCCGATTTGATACAGATGGCATCGTCACCCGCATCGAATACACTATTCAGGATCAGTGCATTCTTGCAAGATTCCAGATCGAGTGCATCTCCGTTCTGAGAATACCAGGGATTGATTACCTGAATATTATTCACTGTAAAGTCTTCACATGACAACGGATGCAGACACCAGCTCGGTGAGTTCTTGAAAGTGACTCCTTCCAGCAAAATCTTCTTGCTTTTCACGAAACTCAGTAATACGGGGCGCAACCATGCACGGATTTCATTCCATTCTTCGTCCGTGTTGATGCCTTCGGGCACATTGAAGTCTTTGCAGGCCATTGCACCTTTCAGCGAACCGGCGGTAGGATACCATATTCTTTCCTGTTCATCGAGTACACCACCCGATTTTACCAGTTTATTCCATTGCGAAGCTGTTAGTTTTTCCTTCTTCACCGGACGCCAGCAGTCTCCGTTTCCGTCAAATATTCCATATCCTGTGATAGCGATATTCTCTGCATTACGAGCAGAAATCGGTGATTGACAGCGGCGTGTTTCCAATCCTTCGAAAGAAGTGGGGATGATAGGATATGCTTCAAAGTCACCGGTGAAGAGTATCAGGGCATTGCGTTCTGTATAAAGATTCACGTTGCTGAGCAGTTCGATAGGTCCGGTCAGCCAAGTGCCTTCTGGGATGATAACTTTACCTCCGCCACGTTGGTTTACTTCTTTTATAGCATCGTTGATTGCTTTCGTATTCAGGGTCATCCCATCCCCCTTGGCTCCGAATTTAGAGATATTTACCTCATAAGCAGGAAAAACCGGCTGCTGTACTTTCGGCATTTCGAAAGGTAAATTCTGGTAAATGGTGTCATCTATTGCGTTTTCGCTTATTGCGCACTCACTTTGTTTGCATCCCGAGACAAACGGCAAACAACATACGACCATCCAGAGGAGTCTTCTTGTCATTGTGTTCATTTAGTAACTTTTCTATAGGGTTATACATTTATTGTTTTTCTGGTATTCTCTTTCGATTTCTAAGATGGCTTCTCATAACTCTTATCTCCCTCCGCAGGCGACCTCTCGCAGGCAGCCTGCCGGAAAGGAATAAGACAAATTCATGTTAACCTAATTCTAACCTTAAAATAAATATTATGAAAAAACCTCTTAATTATCATTGGCAAAGATAAGGGGGAAACTTCAGGCAGATGTGGAGTTATTGATAGAATACGTGTATTTTTTGTCATTTATGTCTAATATTTGCACACTTCTCGTGTTTTTATGCAGAAAGATACTATCTTTGCACAAAATTTAACTATTAGAAGATATGAGTAACAACTTGTTGAAAGGAAAAAGAGGAATTATCTTCGGTGCACTGAACGACCAGTCTATCGCCTGGAAAGTAGCAGAGCGCGCCGTGGAAGAAGGTGCAACTATTACATTATCAAATACTCCGATGGCTATCCGTATGGGTGAAGTCAATGCATTAGCTGAAAAACTAAACTGTCAGGTAGTGCCGGCAGATGCCACCAGTGTGGAAGATCTGACGAATGTATTCAAGACATCTATGGATATATTGGGCGGACAAATTGATTTTGTATTGCACTCTATCGGTATGTCTCCTAACGTGCGCAAGAAACGTACTTATGATGACCTTGACTATGGAATGTTGGACAAGACATTGGATATTTCGGCTGTATCGTTCCATAAAATGATTCAGTCCGCCAAGAAACTGAACGCTATTGCGGAATATGGTTCTATCGTAGCTTTGAGTTATGTCGCTGCTCAGCGTACTTTTTACGGCTACAATGACATGGCAGATGCTAAAGCCCTGCTGGAATCTATCGCACGCAGTTTCGGGTACATCTACGGTCGTGAGCATAGCGTACGTGTGAATACGATTTCACAGTCGCCTACCTTTACTACTGCCGGTTCGGGAGTGAAAGGTATGGATAAGCTGTATGATTTCGCTAACCGTATGTCTCCGCTTGGAAATGCAACAGCTGACGAATGTGCGGATTATTGTATCGTGATGTTCTCCGACCTTACCCGTAAAGTGACTATGCAGAACTTATTCCATGACGGTGGTTTCTCCAGCGTAGGTATGAGTCTTCGTGCAATGGCTACTTACGAAAAAGGACTGGATGAGTACATGGACGAAAATGGTAATATCATTTACGGATAAAAGGTTATGAAACTACGGATCTCTCTTCTTACTATATTAATAGGTATGCTTTTCGCCTCCTGCGGCTTAAGCACAGGAAAGGTTGCGGAGCAGAAGGAAGAAGGGATTTCTGTTCTGAGATACGATAAGCTGTTGAGCGAATATGTTCGCTCCAACAGCTTTTCCGCTATGCAGAAACTGACAATGGACTATCGTCAGCCGACAAAGATTCTGATAGAAGATGTACTGTCTATCGGTACGGTGAAGGACGACACCATTTCTCAGCGTTTGCAAAAATTCTACTCGGATAGCACCTTGCTTCGTTTGCTGAGCGATGTAGAAGCTAAATATCCCAATCTTGACGAAGTAGAAAAAGGACTCACCAAAGGATTCCGGAAGCTGAAGAAGGAAGTCCCCGATACGAAAATACCATTTATTTATTCGCAGATATCCGCATTCAATGAATCAATCATTCTGGTAGATACATTGCTGGGAATCAGCCTCGATAAGTATATGGGAGAAGACTATCCTCTCTACAAACGTTTCTACTATGACTATCAATGTACTTCGATGCGTCCGGAACGGATTGTGCCGGATTGTTTCGCATTCTATCTCCTTAGCCGTTACGAAATGAACTATCATGAAGGTACTTGTCTGGTCGATCTGATGATGCATTCCGGCAAAATCAATTATGTGGTGCAGCATTTGCTTGGTTATGACGATATTGGTCAGGCAATGGGATACTCCGATCAGGAGAACGAATGGTGCAGGAAAAACGAAAAGGATATCTGGGAGTATATCTGTGCAAACGATCATCTGCACGCACGTGACCCAATGGTGATCCGCTACTATATGAAACCGGCGCCTACTGTTGATATGCTGGGAGGACAAGCCCCTGCATTGATCGGTTCGTGGGTGGGAGCACGGATTATAGCATCCTACATGAAAAAGCATAAAGATCTTAAAATAAAGGATCTGCTGGAACTTACCGATTATCAGAGTATGTTCGAAGAGTCCGGTTACCTGAAACTCTAGCCCATACCTATTACTTATTACTTATCACCTATTACCTAAAGTGGAAACTGCTCTTTACCTGTTGCCCGTTACATTGGGCGATACACCTCTTGAACAGGTGTTACCTTCTTATAATACGGAGATTATTCGTGGTATCCGGCATTTTATTGTCGAAGATGTTCGTTCTGCCCGTCGCTTTCTGAAGAAGGTTGACCGGGAAATTGATATTGATTCGCTGACTTTTTACCCTTTGAATAAGCATACTTCTCCCGAAGATATATCCGGTTATCTGAAGCCTTTGGCGGGTGGAGCCTCGATGGGGGTGATTTCGGAGGCGGGCTGTCCTGCCGTTGCCGATCCGGGAGCAGATGTGGTTGCCATTGCCCAGCGCCAGAAACTGAAAGTGATTCCTCTGGTAGGACCTTCCTCTATTATTCTTTCTGTGATGGCTTCGGGATTCAATGGACAGAGTTTTGCCTTTCATGGCTATCTGCCGATAGAACCGGGAGAACGGGCTAAGAAACTGAAAACACTGGAGCAGCGTGTCTATGCTGAAAGTCAGACACAGCTATTCATCGAAACTCCTTACCGGAATCATAAGATGATAGAAGATATCTTGCAGAATTGCCGTCCGCAGACAAAACTATGTATTGCTGCCAATATAACTTGCGAAGGCGAGTTTATACAAACCCGCACGGTGAAAGACTGGAAAGGGCATATTCCCGAATTGTCTAAGATTCCCTGTATTTTTCTCTTATACAAATAACATCTTTCAGGTGTTCGTATTCATCTTCGAAGCAACTGCTGAAAAAGCCTTTGCCCATATTTTCTTCTATCTGCTTGAAACTCCATAGCTTACTGTTCTTGAAGCGGGGAGTGCAAAGGATAGAATCATCTTTGATATCGACGATGAAAAGATAGATGAGCCGGTTGGTTGCTTCATTCTCGAAGTGATAGACAATGTTAAACTCTGGCTTGAAGTCTTCCGTTGCGTGTGGAAGCGCATTGTGCACCAAGCGGTTTACTCCTTCGGTGAGGGACTCACCATAACGGAGATAGCATTCCATCGGTATGTCAGTTTTCCCTTTATCAAGGATGGCATTCATCGGTCTGTCACAAAGAAACAGCATCCCGTGAGTAGATACGGCTATTCTTATGACCGGATTGATATAGGCATTCTTATAGTTGAGTGCTTCTATGGCAAGACTTCTTCCGATGACATCTCCTTTCGTATTGACTATGGGCACGTATTCCGTGTGCGACATCAGATGGTTGAAATACCGGATAGCAATCTGATTGAACAGGATACTCATCACAAATACGACAGGGGGAAATACCTTATAAAGTATCACCATACTTGTCTGGCTTAAAGGGTCCTGACTGGCAACGACAATACTGATAATAATAAAATGCAGGATACCGAAGATCAATGCAAAACGGGCCGAAACAACTGCCGCCTCTGCTCCTTGCGCATACAAGCGCTTATTGCAGGAGCCTATCTGTCTCAGAAAGTGGTTGATAAATCTCTTTTTATGCATATAGAGTATCAGCATCGGAATGAGGATACTGACTTCCAGGGTAAGAGGCAGAGCACCTGGCGGAACATAGTCACCGGGAATCAAGGCTGCAAGTGACAGCAGTGCCAGCATTCCGGTGGCAATATAAAGAATAAAATTAGGAATTAGCGCTCCTTTACGGTGTAGTAATAGGTATATCCCTACGATACCTATACCAGTACCGATGTAAATAGCCGTGTCTTGCGTTATAAATTCACACAATAAAATGGAAATAATAACGGGGATAAAACCCAATGACATGTTAAACGCGGAAGAAAGTGTTCCTTTATGATCCATCTTTATGTTTATTTGCCGGTTTTACCTATAAAACAAATAGGGAATGTGTTTTGTTTTCTATCGAATGTGTTTCTCTGCATGATAGGATGAACGAACGAGAGGAGCACTCTCTACAATGCTGAATCCTTTTTTTAAACCGATGGTTTTGTAAGTGGCGAATTGTTGTGGCGTCACATACTCGGCAACCGGATAATGTCGGTGTGTAGGCTGCAAATATTGTCCTATCGTAAGAATCTGGCAGCCGACTGCCAGCAGGTCGTCCATAATGGTTTCCACTTCCTGTGGAGTTTCTCCCAACCCCACCATAATACCGCTTTTTGATTTTGTTCCGCTTCGGGCGATGTGACCGATCACTTGCAGGCTGGTATCATAGTTGGCCGCACTGCGAACCAAGGGACTGATGCGTCTTACCGTCTCCATATTATGGGAAATAATATCGGGATTGGCTTCTATCACTAGGTCTACCAGTTCCATTCTACCCTGAAAATCGGGTATCAGTACTTCGATTGTGGTCTGCGGATTCAGTCGTTTGATCTCACGAATGGTATGTGCCCAATGTCCGGCTCCCAGATCGGGAAGGTCGTCACGGTCTACCGAAGTAACTACCGCATGATCTAATTTCATAAGAGCGATAGACTCCGCTACGTGTGTCGGTTCGTTGGCATCCAGTGGATGCGGGCGTCCGGTTTGTGTGTTGCAGAATTTGCAGCTTCGGGTGCAGATGTCACCACCGATCATAAATGTGGCAGTTCCTTTTCCCCAGCATTCTCCCATGTTGGGACAACGCCCACTGCTGCATATCGTATGCAGGCAGTGGGAGTCGACAATTCTTTTAGTTTCGGTGTAACGGTCGTTGGCACCGATATTTATTTTCAGCCATTCAGGCTTGCGCACTCTGTCAGCCATTACAAATTGTTGAGGAAGAAGTTGGTCAATCGTGTATATAGATGCTGACGGGTGTTGCCACCGTATATGCCATGATTACGATTGGTATATACTTGCATATCAAATTGTTTGCCCAACTGCACCAGATGCTCGGCGTATTCAGCACAGTTCTGGAAGTGAACATTATCGTCTGCCATACCATGTACCAGCAACAGATTGCCGTGCAGCTTGTCGGCCCGTGTGAAAGCGGATGATTCTTTGTATCCTTCTGCGTTTTCTTTCGGGGTGCGCATGAAACGTTCTGTATATATGGTGTCGTAGAAACGCCAGTCGGTAGGTGCGGCAACAGCTACACCGGCTTTGAACACCGGCGTTCCTTCGCTCATACTCATCAATGTCATGTATCCGCCATAGCTCCATCCCCAGATACCGATCCGGTCTTTATCCACATACGGCTGTTTGCCTAAATAAAGAGCTGTTTCGACCTGGTCTTTGGCTTCTTTCACACCGATTTTGAGATAAGTGCATTTCTCGAACGCTTCTCCGCGGCCTCCTGTGCCACGACCGTCTACACATACAACGATATAGCCGAGGCTGGCCATGTAAGTCTCCCAACTGATTCCCCAAGTATCCAGAACTTGTTGTGATCCCGGACCGCTATATTGGTACATCAGCACCGGATATTTCTTGGATGCGGAGAAGTTGACAGGCTTCATCATCCATCCATTCAAAGTTACCCCGTCCGTAGTCTGGAAGGTAAAGAACTCTTTTTGCGGGATGGCATAGCCGGCTAACGTTTGTTTCAACTGGTCGTTGGTGATAAGCGTTTTTAAGGTTTTGCCTGTGTTGTCGTTCAGTGTAACCAGCATAGGAGTATCCAGATTCGAGAATTTGTTCATGTAATACTTCATCGATTTGCTGAATAACGGCGTATTGGTTCCTTCACGTTGAGACAACTTTGTCTTTTTACCTTTCTTATCGATCTTGTAAACTGCTTTACGCAAGGGGCTTTCCTCATTGCTGGTATAATAGAAAGAACCGTCTGCTTCGTCATAACCCAGAAAATCCTTCACTTCATATTTGCCATTGGTTACTTTCTTGATAAGGTTTCCCCCCATGCTGTACCAGTAAAGATGGCTGAAACCGTCACGTTCGCTAAGCAAACTGAAAGTTTCCGGATAGAACTTGATATTATCGAACACGTTCTCCTTAATATAATAAGGTGACTCATCACGCAACACTAACTTGCAGAGCGTTGAGCGCGGATCGGCAAAATAAAGGTCGAAACGATCCTGATGGCGGTTCAATGTCATGACGGCAAGTTTGCTGGCATCTTTCGTGAAGCGGATGCGGGGGATATATCCGTCTGCATCTATCGGAAGCTTCATGGTGCGGGTCACGTGCGATTTGATGTCGTACGTACGTACTTCTACTTTCGAGTTCGGGTATCCGGCTTTCGGATACTTGTAGGTATATTCGCCCGGATAGTCTTTCAAAGGAGTAATCTGCGGTGCTTCTCCCGCGAACATCGGAAAAGAATAAGAAGGAACTTCCGATTCGTCGAAGCGGATGAAAGCAATCATGGTATTATCGGCACTGAACTCCAGGGCACGGTTGAAACCGAACTCTTCCTCATATACCCAGTCGGGGATACCGTTGAGAACTGTATTTTGCTTGCCATCTTCGGTCACCTGGCTTTCGCTGTTACCGTAGAGCAGCTTTACGAGAAATATATTATTGTCACGCACGAAAGCGATCATCGTTCCGTCGGGAGAAAAGACGGGGACCTGTTGAGGTCCGCCGTCGGACAGCCGTTCAATAATGTTGTTTGTCGTAACTCCCTTATCATTTCGTTTCAAAGGGTATATATAATGCACAGCTGTGTATGAATGCCGGTATATCGGGGTCGTTTTGGTAGCAATCAGCAATTTGTCACCATCGGGTGAGAACTGATAGCTGTCGAAATTCTTGAAGTCACATTCACGTGCCTGGTTCACGTCAAAGATCACCTCTACCTTTTCTCCTGTGCGGAATGAGTATTTGATGATTTGCGTACCGTCGGCGTTCATTTGTGTGTAGTGCTCTCCATCTGGTGTGGGGATGACTCCCTGAATATTTTCCGGACGGAAGCGTCCGGAGGTAATATCTTTTAAATCAAGTGCCTTTTGTCCTTGTGCCATTCCGGCGAGGCAGAGAAGGCAGAGGAGCAGGGCTAAACTTACTTTTCTCATTTTATAAATCGTTTTATATTTTACTTGTTTAAGGGGGTTAAGTTCATACCCTGCAAAAATAACAATAAACTTAAATACCTCAAAGTACATCCCGTTTTTGTTTGAATTAAACCCTTATTTTCTTACGCCTTTTAAATTTGTTTAGTATCGGATGACTGCTGTTTAGTTAAAAATGATGTATTGCGGAGAAAAAAGAGTCTTTCCCCTTGCATTATCAGATTGAAAAGTGATATATTTGTGATATCAAAATAATATCAAAATTTAGTCCTATGAATGCAAAAGAATTTCAGTACAATGACGTGGTTATTAATGGGTTTGTAGCCTTGTTTGTTAATTTGGCGATACTGCCTCTTCTGATTGTGATGAGCTTTGTCCTTTTTAAAGGAAGTATTGTTTTGTTCCTGCTGCTGATCCTCTTTCTTGCGGCAGCTATTCTGATGATTCCCGGATATTTTTCTCAGGAACCGAACGAAGCCCGGGCTATGGTATTCTTCGGAAAGTACAAGGGTACCTTTACCGAAACCGGTTTCTTTTGGGTGAATCCTTTTATGAATAAGAAAAAGCTCTCTTTGCGTGCTCGTAATCTGGATATAGAACCTATCAAGGTGAATGATAAGATTGGTAACCCCATTCTGATAGGACTGGTGCTTGTCTGGAAACTGAAGGATACGTATAAGGCCATGTTCGAAATCGATGCACAGACGATGGCGGATAATAAAGGAACCGGACAGATGAGCGTAACCGTTGCCGGACGAATGAATGCTTTTGAAGATTTTGTGCGTGTGCAGAGTGACGCTGCTCTCCGTCAGGTGGCAGGATTGTATGCTTACGATGATAACGAAGCGAATTCGGATGAATTGACATTGCGTAGCGGTGGTGATGAAATCAATGATCAGTTGGAACACCAGCTTAACGAACGTCTGGCGATGGCCGGAATGGAAATAGTGGAAGCCCGTATCAACTATCTGGCTTATGCTCCGGAGATTGCGGCCGTCATGTTGCGTCGTCAGCAGGCTTCGGCCATTATCAGTGCCCGTGAAAAGATTGTGGAGGGTGCCGTCTCAATGGTACGTATGGCTTTGCATAAACTTTCTGAAGAAGAAATTGTTGAATTGGACGAGGACAAGAAGGCGGCGATGGTCAGCAATCTGCTTGTAGTTCTTTGTGCGGATGAGGCTGCACAGCCGGTAGTCAATACAGGTACGTTGAATCATTAATAAATAAAAATAGAAGGTAAGAAGGTAGTGGCTAAAAAAGAATCTTCAATAAAGAGTTTTGTTTTGCGTGTAGATGCCGAGACAATGGATGCCATCGAAAAATGGGCAGCCGATGAGTTTCGCAGTACAAACGGACAACTTCAGTGGATTATTGCCGAAGCGCTGAGAAAGAGCGGCCGGCTGAAAAAGAAATCCGCTAAGGCAGGGAATGCTCCGTCCGAATCTTCCGGTCAGACATAACCTTTTTTAGATGTAATTGATAAGGATTATTGGAAGATATTCGATATCTTTGTGAAAAGTACTTTAAATATTACCGCTATGAATTCGAAGAGAAAAGATTTGCAGTATGCTTCTGTCTTCCTGTTGGCCGTAGCATTGACATTCCTGATGGGAAAAGGTGATAACCTGTGGCTGATATCATGGGGTGACTTGATTCCGAGTCTGTTTGTGCTGTTCATTGCGGGCGATTGTCTGCATAGTTCCCTGCTTCGTATTAAACGTGGCGAGGAAGCAGGAGGTTCCCGCTGGAGTACCTGCTTCGCTTTTCTGATATTCAGCATTGTTTTCATGGGCGATTTATTCTTTATCGGCCATTTTATCATTGATAAATTACTGGGATAATAGGGGAGGTGTAGCCTTACTTTTCAGATAAACAACCCTATATTCTTGTGTTATCTATCGGATAAGGTCGTGTGATATAAGTTCAATTGTTATCGTGCCACTCGGGTGAACAGATCGTTTCACCCGGGTGGCACGATCTGTTCACTAGAGTGCGCAGGCCTGTGCACTCTAGTGGAACGATGAAGATGTCGGTAAGAAAACAGAGGTATGTAAGGGAGATAAGATAAGGATGTAGGTAAGAGATGCTAAGAATATAGGTAGTATCATCTGTAAAGAACAACCGGATGAAGGTAAGGTAACGGTATACTGTCCGAAAAATCATGAGAGATAAGTTGAAATAGAATGAGAGATAGGTTGAAGTGTGGTGAGAGATAGGTTGATTTTATGTGATTTGGCTGAAAAAAGAATGAGAGATACCGATGATGAAAGTATCTCTCATTTTGTATCTTGTTAGTTCTCTGATATTTATAAGAAAAGAATGAGAGTATGAGAGATAAAAACATAATTCTTTTTTGAGAGGCTGGGAGAATGGATGGATAAATCCCGATAGAATCTGAGTTTAATGCCAATATGTAAATAGGTATACCTTGTTACGGTTGTTGGAAAAGAAGATAAACTAAAGCATTTAGTTTACTTTAACTATGAAAATTAGTTTATGAACTAAAACTTCTCGTTATTTGCAGTAAACAATGTTGTAAATATGAAAGGATTAACAGTAAAAGAAGAGGAATTGATGGGGTATTTCTGGGAGAAAGGCCCTTTGTTTGTGAAAGAAATGTTGGCTTTCTATGAGGAACCGAAGCCTCATTTCAATACGTTATCTACAATTGTTCGCGGGCTTGAAGATAAGGGATTTCTGGCTCATCATACTTTTGGGAATACTTATCAGTACTATCCCGTTGTCAGTGAAGAAGATTTTCGTAAAGGGACATTGCGGAATGTAATCAGCAAGTATTTCAATAATTCATATTTGAGCGCTGTTTCGTCTCTGGTCAAAGAGGAGGATATTTCTTTGGATGACTTGAAAAGGCTTATAAACGAGGTGGAACAAGCTCATCAGAAATAATAAAGAATAACACGATCTAATACAAAACAATACTATGCACATTTTCTTCCTCATATATATGTTGAAAACAGCGCTTTGTCTGTCTGTTTTTTATTTATTCTACCGCTTGTGGCTAAGCAAGGAGACATTTCATCGATTCAACAGGATGGTGTTGATCGGACTTATATTGGTTGCATTTGTCATTCCTTCGCTAAAAGTTTCACAGAACTTCCATTTACCACAGATTGAACAAGTGTTTGACCACCTGAATAATCCGAAAGAAGAAATAAAACAGCAACTGAATCCGCAGGAAACGGAACAAGTCACAACAAATACGGTACAGACACAATTGGAAAAAGAAAAGTCTGACTTCACAATTTTGACCCCAGTCAATTTAGAATTGTTGTATTTGGGTGGAGCATTGCTGGTATTGTTGCGTTATATATTTTCTATAGCATGTATATACCGTTTGATTCGTAACAGTGAGAAGAAGTGTTGGAAAGGAAAAATCAGATTGGTGGTCCATCAGCAAAATGTGGCACCGTTTAGTTGGAGACACTATATTGTGCTATCCCGGCAGGACTTGGAGGAGTATGGCGAAGAAATTATAGCTCATGAGTATGCGCATATCCTGCACAAACATTTCCGGGACCTATTATTGGCGGAGATTTGCCTTTTGTTCCAGTGGTTTAATCCTGCAATGTGGCTATTCAGAAAAGAATTGAAAGCCATACATGAGTTTGAAGCAGATGAATCAGTTCTGAAAACAGAGATTGATGCGAAGAAATATCAGCTTTTATTGATTCAAAAAACAGTTGGAACAAGGTTATATTCTATGGTCAATAGCTTTGATCACAGTTCACTTAAAAAACGTATTACTATGATGTTGAAGAAAAAATCAAATCCTTGGAAGTTATCAAAATACTTGATAGTATTTCCGTTGGCAGCTATTGCAGCTATTCTTTTTGCCCGTCCGAATCTTCTGAATATGAATAATCAGGAGGGAAATGCATTCATACAGGATACACTGGATGTGAGACATTTCGAAGAGATTCTGGTTTCTAAGAGTTATGCAGAATCGGACACTGTACAAATTATAGAAATCGATACTCTAAAAATGCATATCCCTGTAGGATATGCAGGATGGTCAATTTCGGAATCAAGTTCTGATGATAATGTCATCAGTTATCGGAAAGGTGTTTACCAAAAGGAAAATGGAATACTGCGTTTATCTTCGACTACTCCGTGGACAGAAAATGACTTGGCGGATTTTGTTCATCGGGTAAAAAAAGGAATGCTTAAATCATTGAATGAACTCTATGGAGTTAAAAAGCAGCAGAACGCTCATCCTGCACTTGCTCATGAAGTGAAGACCTCTCATACTGTGAAGTGCATTTATTATGTGAAGGATTTCTTTAAGATTTATTGTACGGATGGAGGGGGAACCGGGCATGATGGACAGCTTATTCTTTTGGATGGAAAAGAAATTTCTTACCAGCAGTTGAAGAGCTTATCTCCGGATGATCTGCTGCATGATGTATGGGAAATTTTGCCGGAGTCGACGAATCTGGAATCTAAGTTTGGTAGTAAAGCCAAGAAAGGCATTTGGGTGTTGGCATCTAAAAAGAATCCTTCCTATTTGGAGGAGTTTGAGAAGAAATTGGCAGAGAACTAACTGGAATTAATCTATATATGGGATTCTTTTTCGTCTATATACTAAAATCGGGGGTGTGCCTGTCATTGTTTTATTTGTTTTACAGGCTGCTGTTGAGTAAAGAAACGTTCTACCGTTTTAACCGGATTGCGTTGTTGGGCATTCTCGTGTTTTCTTTGTTGCTTCCGCTGATTGAAGTGACCAAGGCGCCGCAGAATGAAATAAATCAGGCAGTATTGACAATTGAACAACTACTTGTTATGGCAGAGAATCATCAGCAAACCCAGGTGACAGCAGTAGTGGAAGGAGATGATTTGGTAGATACGTGGAGAAGCCCAGTGCATTGGATAGAAATAGTTCTTCTATTTTATATAGCGGGCATATTTTTCCTTGTTTGCCGGAATGTTTATTCTTTATTCCGTCTTGTTCGGTTAATGAATACGGCGCAACGGAGACAGATAGATAAACATACTGTTTTGTTGGTTCATGACCGGAAAGTGGCGCCCTTCAGTTGGATGAAGTTTGTTGTGATTTCACGAACTGATTTGGAGGAGAACGGACGTGAAATACTGATTCACGAATGTGCGCATATCAGAAAGCACCATTCTTGGGACTTGCTTATAGCAGATATCTGTATATTCTTTCAGTGGTTTAATCCTGGAGCGTGGTTATTGAAACAGGAATTGCAGAATATCCATGAATACGAAGCCGACGAAGCGGTCATTAATGAGGGTATAAACGCTAGAGATTATCAGTTATTATTAATAAAAAAAGCCGTTGGCACAAGGCTCTACTCTATGGCCAACAGCTTTAATCACAGTAAACTTAAAAAACGTATCACTATGATGTTAAAAGAAAAATCGAATCCTTGGGCACGTTTGAAGTACTTGTATGTACTTCCGTTGGCAGCTATTGCAGTAACCGCTTTTGCCCGTCCCGAAATCTCCGAAAGAGTTGAAGAGATTTCTGCCGTCAAAGTTAATGATTTGGCTGCAATTGTAGAAGCAAAAGTGGAAGAAATTACCAAAGATGTGCTGAAAGATTCCCTGAAAGCTAAGCCTTATGTAGTGCCTGAGAAATCAAAAATGTATGGAGGACGTTGGGTTTCTAAGGATTCATCGACTGTATATTCAGCAGATTCAGTTGTAATATTCAATGATTCCGTTACTTCCAAGCGAAGTTCGGTTGTTTTATATGGTGGTCGTTTTGAACGGATATCGGAATCAAATAAGCCTCTTATATTGGTAGATGGTAAGGAAGTATCTAAAGATACATTGTATTCGATAATGAATGATGAAGCCAACCCGAATCGAATAAAGACTGTGTCTATATTACGTAGCGATGCGGCTCTTTCTATCTATGGCGAGAAAGGAAAACATGGTGTTTATGATATTGAATTACTGCCGAATGCGGATAACCACTTTCGAATTACTAAAACTCAGGCTAAATTTAAGACTAAAACCGGATCATTTCCTAAACAGAACTCTGTCCCCGGCATTGGCGGACTTCCCATTCGTGGTGTATATGATGGTGAGGAACCATTAGTAGTGATTGATGGTAAAGAAGTTTTGGGTCCTAATGCTTTGTCTAAAGTTTCTCCGGATCGTATAAAAAGTTTTTCTGTCTTGAAATCAGAAGCTGCACTGGAGGCTTATGGGGATAAGGCAAAGAATGGAGTGATTATGGTAGACCTGTTTACTGAGGAAGAATATGAAGCTCGCAAAAAGAACCCGCAGCATCCCTATAACAATGCCTGGGAGATAGCGATGAATCTAAAAGATGATAAAACTGTTCCTACAGGGAAGATGGTATTCTTTATTGATGGTAAGGAAGCCTCGGAAGAAGAATTGAAAAATATTCCGGCAAATGAAGTACGTGGAGTATCACGTATTGAGAATAGCGGGGAGGGTAAAACTACGATCCGTGTTGAAACGGAAAGAAATTCGGATAAGTGGGTATTAGCTTCGGGTATTGTAATGGATAAGGAAGGAAAGCCTATGGAAGGAGTCACTATTACTATGTATGGAACTTCATCGTCTACAAAGACTGATGCAACTGGACACTTTGAGTTGAGAACTCCTAAAGACGCCTCTCTCCAGATTTCTCGGGGTGAGAAGGTTCTTTTCAGGACAAAAGCTGCAAAAGACATAAAAATCGTATTGGATAAATAACTTAGGAATCAATATACTTATAAAATGGTCATTCAGTGTCCTTATTATTTATACTAATCCGGGTTAAAACTATATTTGTCTCCTTTAAATATCAATGACTATGGGAATCTTTCTTATCTATATTTTGAAATCGGCGGTTTGTCTGTCTTTATTTTATCTGTTTTACAGATTGTTGTTAAGTAAGGAAACATTCCATCGGTTCAATAGGATAGCCTTATTAGGGATATTATTTTTATCCCTGCTGATTCCCTTTATAGAGGTGACTACTGCTCATCAGACCGAATTGAGTCAGACCGTACTGACAGTTGAGCAACTATTGATGATGGCGGAAGCTATGGATCCCGCGGAGGTGACGGTTGCACAGCCGGAGGAACTTTCCATTTCCTGGGTACAAGTTCTGTTGCTGTTTTATCTAGTTGGTATTATATTCTTTGCATGCCGTAATCTTTACTCTTTATCCCGTTTACTATTACTGATTAAATCGGGTAAACAAGAAAGGCTTGAAGGAGGAGTCAGACTGATTGTTCTGGAACGGGAGGTCGCTCCTTTCAGTTGGATGAGATATATCGTTATTTCCCGGAAAGATTTGGAAGAGGATGGACGCGAGATTCTGATTCATGAAATGGCACATATTCAGAATCGTCATTCCATCGATTTGTTGGTAGCTGATATCTGTATCTTTTTTCAATGGTTCAACCCCGGCATATGGCTGCTGAAACAGGAATTACAGAATATTCATGAATATGAAGCCGATGAAACAGTTATTAATGAAGGTATTAATGCAAAAGATTATCAGTTATTATTAATAAAAAAAGCCGTTGGCACAAGGCTCTACTCTATGGCCAACAGCTTTAATCACAGTAAACTTAAAAAACGTATCACTATGATGTTAAAAGAAAAATCGAATCCTTGGGCACGTTTGAAGTACTTGTATGTACTTCCGTTGGCAGCTATTGCAGTAACCGCTTTTGCCCGTCCCGAAATCTCCGAAAGAGTTGAAGAGATTTCTGCCGTCAAAGTTAATGATTTGGCTGCAATTGTAGAAGCAAAAGTGGAAGAAATCACCAAAGATGTGTCGAATATTACTTCTGGAGATTCACTGAAAAAGTTGGTAGTCACGGGTGATTCAATATTGAAGGAGAAGGGAACAATATCTATTTATGGAGAAAAAGGAAAGAATAGGGTGTTGGCTACTAAACTACTGCCGGATGAAGATAATCATTTTAAAATAACCAAAACTCAAGCAAAAATAAAGCCGGGAATGAATACATCTGTAGATAAATCGAAACTTATGGGTACCCATATTTGGGGGATATCTACGGTGGATTTGCGAGATAAAGATGTATTGGTGATCATTGATGGTAAAGAATCTTCTCGTACTGTGGTAGATGCTTTAGATCCAAGTCGTATTGAAAGTATTTCTATATTAGATGGAAAAGAGGCTACAGATATTTATGGAGATAAAGCGAAAAACGGGGCTATGGTTATTCAGTTACATTCAACCGCAGAACAAATATTGCAGAATAAGTACAAGATTGATGCTATTTCAAAAACGAGATTAGATGCTCTCAATCGTGGAAGTAAGAATTGGGGTGTAACGTTTCATTCAGTAAGTGGTAAGAAGCCGTTAGTTTATATAGATGGCAAAGAAGCCGTTGGCGAAGAAGCTTTATCCAGTGTCTCTCCGGAACGTATTAAAAGTATATCTGTAATGAAAGACAAAGCAGCTGTAGAGGTTTATGGAGAGAGGGGGAAAGATGGAGTAGTTTTAGTTGATTTGTTGACGGAAGAAGAATATCAGAATAAACAAAAATTTCCAAAACCTGCAAAGGTAAGGACTGAGAGCGAATCACCTAAAAAATCACACTTTTATATGGGGGGATCTCATGATGAGGAATGGCATGTTGCTCAAGCTAAAAAAAAGCCTTTGGTTATTATTGACGGTAAAGAAGCATTGGAAGAAGATGCTATTTCCAAACTTGCTCCTGATCGTATTAAAAACTTTACTATATTGAAAGATAAATCAGCTACGGATATTTATGGGGAAAGAGGGAAAAATGGAGTGCTGATTATCACTTTGTTTACAGATGCGGAATATGAGTTTAATAAAGCTAATCCGAAAAAGCCTTATGCAGATGCTTTGGAATTGGCAGAAAGCATGGCAAAAGATGTAGAAGGAGAAATTATTTATTGTATAGACGATGAAAAGATTAAGAAGTCTAAATTGAAAGGTATGTCTACCAAAAATATAAGATCGGTGTCTGTAAATGAAATGGATGGAACAAAGATTGTAAGATTGGAAACCGATAAATATCGTTCTGATTGGATTTCTGTAACTGGAGTTGTGACTGATGAAGAAGGAAAAACGATTGCGGCTACTGTGTTAGTAAAGGGAACAAATGATTATACTGTAGCTGATGCAGATGGTCGTTTTAAATTGAAAGCGCCTAAAAATGGGATACTTCGGATTGCTGATGTCAATAAGTCTGTTGCTGAAGTGAAAGTAAAACCTATGCTTAAAGTAGTTTTGAAAGATAAATGAGAGGATACTTTATTTGATTAAAAATGGGCAGTTATATCCTGTTGAAATAAAAATATGGAATAAAAGCGATATACACTATTATTAACTATTTGTTAAACTTAAAATTTTATTATTATGAAAAGACAATTTTGTAAGATTTTACTAGCTGTTTCATTTCTTTTTCTTGTGCCTGCATTTTGTATGAGTCAAAACTTAAAAGGAATCTGGAAACTTGTTCAGAGTGAAGGCTCTTCGCAAGTGGTCAGATATAAGGTACTTGATAAAGAAGGCAATTATTTCAATGTGGATGCGTATATCAAAGATGCTGTAGACGTGAGTTCAGGCAGCCGCAGTTCGGACGATGTATTTTGCCCGTACAAAATTACCCGTTCGGGGGAGTACATCATCATTGCAAAAGGCCTTTACTGCGAGAAACTGCGTAATGAACATGGCAGATCGGCAAATGCTATCGTTCCTATATCTTACCGGATTGACGGAAAGAAAATGACGCTTCTGTTCCGGTTGGGCAATAATGTCTATCGGGAAGTTTATCAGAAGGTATCCAAACTGGGCAAATGAGTCAGATTTTGTAGACGGAGGTACTCAAGTATCTCCGTTTCTTGTTCCGGATGAAACCAGCGTATTTCTTCATCCCTTTTGAACCATGTCATCTGTTTGCGTGAATAAATGCGTGAATTTTGCTTGATCTTTTCGATAGCGAAAGGGAGTTCCCATTCTCCGTCCAGATATTTGAACAGTTCTTTGTAACCTACGGTATTAAGAGAGTTTAGATGCCGGTAGGAGAGTACGGAACGTACTTCGTCCAGTAATCCTTCCTCCATCATTTGGTCTACACGACGATTAATGCGGTCATACAGTTCTTCTCTGTCACGGGTTAATCCGATCTTAAGAATGCGGAAAGGGCGTTCCTTTTTCTGTTGGGTGCGGAAAGAAGTATATGTCTTTCCGGTCATGTAACAGATTTCCAATGCATGAATCACCCGTTTTGGGTTTTTCAGGTCTACGATGCGATAGTAGTCCGGATCTAATAAACGGAGCTCTGCACAAAGTTGCTCCAATCCCTCTTCCTCATACTTTTGCAGCATCACCTGACGTGTTTCAGCATCAACGGTAGGGATGTCGTCAATCCCCTTGCAGATGGCATCTACATACATCATTGAACCACCTGTAAGTACTACTACCTCATGTTCTGTGAATAATTGATGGAGGATTTCCATCGCTTCCTGCTCATATTGAGCGGCGCTGTAATAATCGGTAAGATGAAGAGTACCTACCAAATAGTGAGGCACGCGTTTTAATTGATCCGGGGTAGGAGCCGCTGTTCCTATTTTTAATTCAGCATAAAGTTGTCTCGAATCAGCAGAGACAATGCTGGTGTGAAAGTTCTCTGCCAGTCGCAGGCTTAATTCTGTTTTTCCTACTCCTGTAGGTCCGATTAAAACAATGAGAGTGGGCATGGATTTTAAGTATTAAGTATTAGGTGTTAAGTATTAAAGTGCCAGGGGATAAAAATATTAGGTATTAACTGCTTGTCACTGCATAGCAATTAATACCTAATACTTGATACTTAATACTTAAAACTTCTCTTCTTCATAAGAGCCACCCGCGTTACCACCTATGTCGAAGCCTTCCTGATCAAAATCTTCCATATCAAAGTCCTGATCACCATAGAAATTTTCGTCCAGATCGAGTGAACCGCTTGCAGCAGCCATTTCTTCAAAATCTACAGTTTGTGGCGGAGCATCACCCGATTTCTTGGTACATTTGGCACCATTCATATCTTTTCCGGTGATGATTTCAGACAATTCGATGAAGAAGCAACGCTCTGTCATGTAGTCGAATACATACAACAATTTTTGCTTTTCATCTTCTACCAGTTCGCTGATAGTAGTCTCTTTCATTACCCAACTATCCATTTCCGGATTGTCGTCCATTTCTTCCAAAGTGACTTCTTTTTCTTTTTCCCAATCATCATCGCAGATAAAGAAGGAGGTCATCTGGTCGTTTGTGTACCCTACTGATTTCAGTATTGCTTCATGGAAGTCAAGAAATGTAGCTTCCGGATCAATTTGTATTTCTCTGACAAAATCGTCAACTTCATCAGATATGATAGTAAATCTGTATATCATAATATGACTATTTTGAACTGTTTATTTAATAATACCACGTTCTGAATTACGGATGAAATTGACGATATAGTCAATCTCCGGACTCTTCTCAACTTCATCTTCAATTTTCTTCAATGCATCTGTTGTATTCAGACCGCTTTGGTAAATGATACGGTAAGCGTTATGAATACTTTCGATTACTTCATTGGCAAAACCACGGCGACGAAGGCCGATAATGTTGATACCGCTGAAAGCTATGGGCTCACGTCCTGCAATGATATAAGGAGGGATATCTTTACTGAAGCGGCATCCGCCCTGAATCATTACATGGCTGCCTACATGGCAGAACTGATGCATCAATACATTGGCACTGATAATAGCATTGTCGTCAATAACGATTTCACCTGCCATCTTGGTAGAGTTGCCGATAATACATCCGTTACCGATCAGTGCATCGTGTGCTACATGCACCCCTTCCATTAATAAGTTGTTGCTTCCTACAATGGTACGCCCTTTAGCTGCCGTACCACGGTTGACTGTAACATTCTCACGAATCAGATTATTGTCTCCGATTTCAGCAGTTGATTCTTCTCCACGAAACTTGAGGTCCTGTGGAACTGCTCCGATAACAGCACCCGGAAAGATCGTATTTCCATTACCAATGCGTGAACCATACAAGATGTTCACATTAGCCATAATCTTGTTGTTATCGCCAATAACTACGTTTTTATCAATAAATACAAAAGGCGCAATTTCTACATTTTCTCCGATTTTAGCTTCGGGATGAATATACGCTAGAGGACTTACCATGTTTTTGGTTTTATTTATTTTTTACTATTTGTGCCATGAATTCTGCTTCGCAAACGACTTTTTCGCCAACGAATGCATAACCTTTCATTGTGGAGATGCCACGACGGATCGGGGCTAATAATTCTACACGGAAAAGCAGTGTATCTCCCGGTACTACTTTCTGGCGGAACTTTACGCCATCTATCTTCATGAAATAGGTAGAATAACGTTCCGGTTCGTCAACAGAATTAAGAACGAGCAAACCGCCTACCTGAGCCATTGCTTCTATTTGAAGTACGCCCGGCATCACTGGTTCCTGTGGGAAATGTCCCTGGAAGAAAGGTTCGTTTGCTGTGATATTTTTGATACCTACGATATAGCTGGCACCCATCTCAATTACCTTGTCTACCAATTGGAAAGGATAACGGTGGGGTAATAGCTCACGGATACGATTTACGTCCATCACCGGTTCGCGGTTACAGTCGTATGTCGGTGCCTGTATTTCATGCAGGCGAATTTCCTTCCGCATCTGACGCGCAAACTTATTGTTGATGGTGTGACCGGGGCGGGTAGCAATGATGCGACCTTTAATCGGTTTACCAATCAATGCAAGATCACCGATAACATCCAGCAGTTTGTGACGGGCACACTCGTTCGGCCAAACCAGTGGTTTGTGATTGATGTACCCCAACTGATCCGCATCCATGTGAGGAACACCCATTACATCAGCCAGTTTGTCATAGCTTTCCTGTGACATTTTGCGTTCGTAAATAACGATTGCGTTGTCGAGGTCACCACCTTTAATGAGGCCGGCGGAGAGAAGCGGCTCTATTTCACGAACAAAGACGAAAGTACGGCTGGCAGCCACTTCGTCTTTGAAATTGTGCATATCCTCAAGTGTTGCAAACTGATTCGGGATAATGGTTGAATCGTAGGAAACGAGTACATTCAGACTAAAATTCTCGTCCGGTAGCACGATGATAGAAGAACCTGTTGATTCGTCCCGGAATTCAATTTTAGATTTGATGATATAAAAATCCTTGACAGCACTTTGTTCTTCTGTTCCTACACGTTCTATTTCTTGTACATAATATTGTGCACTACCGTCCAAAATCGGAAATTCCGGACCATTAACCTGGATAAGGCAGTTATCAATGCCCAATGCATAAAGGGCTGCCATACCATGCTCTACGGTACTTACTTTGACTCCATTCTTTGACAATACTGTGCCACGGGTTGTTTCCGTCACATTGTCGGCTACTGCATCGATAGTTGGTTGTCCTTCCAGGTCAATACGCTGGATTTTATATCCATGATTGTCCGGGGCAGGATTAAAAGTTACAGTGAGATCAAGTCCAGTGTGAAGACCTTTCCCGCTCAGTGAAAAGCTATCTTTCAGCGTTTTTTGTTTCAGCATTGGTTACTTATTTACTTATTTAATAGTTGTTTTAATTCTTCTACTTCTTTACGCAGATTGCGTATTTCTTTTTGCATATCCGGCAAATTCTTAGTCACAACGGCAGCCTTGAAGTAAGCTTTCGGTTCCATAGGAGGAGTCCCGATCAGTACGCTGTCTGCTTTGATGCTGCTTGGTATACCTGATTGTGCTCCCAGATTTACCCGGTCGCCGATTGTGATATGTCCGGCAATACCTACCTGACCGCCAAACATACACCATTCTCCGATTTTGGCAGAGCCTGCTATGCCGACTTGAGCCGCCATAACTGTGTGTGAGCCAATTTCATCGTTGTGCGCAATCTGCACAAGATTATCAATTTTAGCGCCACTATGTATGATGGTAGCTCCCATTGTAGCACGGTCTACACAGGTATTGGCACCTATATCTACTTTGTTTTCCAGGATCACAATTCCGATTTGTGGAATCTTATCGTATCCGTTCGGGGTGGGAGCGAAACCGAATCCATCGGCTCCGATCACTGCACCTGAGTGAAGGATACATTCATTACCGATACGGCAGTCATGATAAACATTTACATTTGAGTAAAGAAGACAACCATTGCCTATCTTCACACCGTCTCCAACGAAAGTATGCGGGTAAATTTGAGTATTATCTCCGATAACGGCGTTTTCGCCGATATAGGCAAAGGCACCGATGTATACGTTCTCGCCAATTTTGGCGCTGGGGGCAATATAAGCCAGTGAATCGATACCTTGCTTCTTTGGTTTACTCATTTCATAGAGGTTAAGCAGCTTCGCCAGGCTTTCATAAGCATTGTCTACTTTGATCAGAGTAGCCCGAATCTCATGTTCAGGGACAAAATCTTTATTAACTAATACAATGCTTGATTGTGTCTCGTAGATATAAGGCGTATATTTAGGGTTCGACAGGAAAGAAATAGCTCCGGGCATTCCCTCTTCTATTTTAGCGAATGTGTGTACCGTTGCGTTTTCATCTCCAATGATTTCCCCTTGGATAAATGCTGCAATTTGCTTAGCCGAGAACTCCATGTCTTTATTTTAAATTAAATTAGTTCACAAATAACGGATTTTTTTTTCAGATTTCCGTGTTATTGAATGAATATTTTATACTTATCTATGCAATCGCTGGTAGCAGAGATAGTATTTCTTTACCTTTTTGGACAATAATGAGATGTTTAGCATGTCCGATGCTTCGGCAATATTTTTGATAGTGCCGTCTTTGTAGATAATATCAATACTGTCATCTGCCGGGTCGTACATATTCTTTTCGATGCTGGGGGTAGAGACAAAATAGTTCGCTTCGGAAAGGGTTATGCCTAGTTGCTGGCTGATTTGCAAAGTTAACTCTTTTATTCTGTCCTCACCAATAGGTTCGGCAGAATTTTCCACTTTAAAGATATTTCGGTTAATCATGCCCAGACTAAGTGTGGAAAGAACTTTATCCGGATGGTTACTCCATACTTTCAAGGCAGTCCAAATATCATTGTCATCCAATTGGATGAAATTTTCCAGACAATCGGGATTGTTATGGAACTCCGTATGATTAATGTCATTATATAGAAAGAAATGTAAGGCCGGCGAAGCAAACAGTTCTACTCCCTGTGATGCTAGTTCTTTGGCACGAAGCAACGTGCTGATAAGCATTCGTTCATAGGCTACCGATGTCTTGTGCAAATATACCTGCCAATACATGAGACGACGTGCTGTCAGGAAATTTTCGATAGAGTAGATACCTTTGGATTCAATTACGAGACGGTCGTCGGCCACATCAAGCATCTTGATGATGCGGGCAGAACCGATATTCCCTTCTGTAACACCGGTATAGAAACTGTCACGACGAAGATAATCGAGGCGGTCCATATCCAATTGACCACTGACGAGCTGATGCAGAAACCGTTTCGGATATTCGTCCTTAAAGATCTGTATGGCAAGACTAAGCTGCCCGTTCATTTCTTTATTCATTCGTTCCATCAGCATAAGGGAGATTTCTTCGTGAGAAACTCCTTGTACAATCGTATCTTCAAGCACATGCGAAAAAGGACCATGTCCGATGTCATGCAGTAAGATAGCCGCTTGTACGGCTTCAGCTTCGCTGTCAAATATAAAGTTACCTTTGGAGGTCAGTTGGGTGATAGCTTCGCTCATCAGATAGAACGCACCTAGTGAGTGCTGGAAACGAGTATGTTGTGCGCCGGGGTATACTACTGACGAGAGTCCTACTTGCTTGATGCGGGTAAGACGCTGCAAAAGGGGATGCCGTACAATATCGTACAGTAACCCCTTTGGGATATTAATGAATCCGAATACCGGATCGTTGATTATCTTTCTTTCGTAAGGCATTCCTTCTCTTTAAAGAATCGCTTTCAGTTGCTCTGCCATTTGCACCTGTACTTCTTGGGCGGCAAGCCTTGCAGCTTCGGCAAACTTTTCTGTTTTATCAACGTAGATGATTCCACGGGAAGAGTTAACAATCAGGCCACAGGTACTGTTCATTCCATATTTGCAAACTTCTTCGAGCGAACCGCCTTGCGCTCCGACACCGGGAACGAGCAGGAAGTGGTTGGGAACAATCTTACGAATATCTTCAAAAGCACGTCCTTGAGTAGCGCCGACTACGTACATCATACGTTCGTCATTTGCCCATTCCTGCGATTTGCGTAGTACTTTTTCGAAAAGACGTTCGCCGTTTGCATCTTCTGTCAACTGGAAGTCGTGGGAACCTTTATTAGAAGTCAGTGCCAGTAAGATCACCCATTTGCCTTCGTAAGTAAGGAACGGAGTTACGCTGTCTTCACCCATATAAGGAGCTACAGTGACGGAATCTATCTCCAGCTCTTCGAAGAAAGTACGGGCATACATGGCAGAAGTGTTTCCGATGTCGCCACGTTTGGCGTCGGCAATAATAAACTGGTCGGGATAGTTTTCCTTGATGTATTTTACTGTTTTCTCAAATGCGATCCAGCCCTTCACGCCCATACTTTCGTAAAAAGCGAGATTAGGTTTGTAAGCGATACACAGATCGGCTGTTGCGTCGATAATCGCTTTGTTGAATGCGAAGATCGGATCTTCTTCTTTCAACAGGTGTTCGGGAATCTTCTTGATGTCGGTATCAAGCCCTACGCAAAGGAATGATTTCTTGCGTTTTATGTTTTCAAATAGCTGTTGTTTATTCATGTCTATACTATAATTTTTAGAGTTCACTTTCTTTCAGGCGTTCCGCATTTTCTGCCACGATCAGGTGATCGATACAATCTTGAATATCTCCGTCCATAAAAGCGGCAAGATTATAGATGGTATAGTTGATACGATGATCGGTGATACGTCCTTGAGGGTAGTTGTATGTCCGGATTTTAGCCGATCGGTCGCCGGTAGATACCATTGTCTTACGTTTGGAAGCTATGTCGTCTATGTACTTCTGATGTTCCTTGTCGTAGATAAAGGTACGGAGTCGTGCCAGGGCGCGTTCCTTGTTCTTCGGTTGGTCACGGGTTTCTGTACATTCAATCAGGATTTCTTCTGCAACGCCTGTATTCGGGTTCTTCCAGATATAACGCAAGCGTACACCGGATTCTACCTTATTAACGTTCTGTCCGCCTGCACCGCCACTTCGGAAGGTATCCCATTTGATTTCTCCTTCATTGATGACTACGTCAAATTCTTCGGCTTCGGGGAGTACGGCCACCGAAGCGGCGGAAGTATGCACACGTCCTTGTGTCTCTGTGGCAGGAACACGTTGTACGCGGTGTACACCCGATTCATATTTCAATATTCCGTAGACATTATCTCCTGTGACGCTGCAAACAATTTCTTTGTATCCTCCGGCTGTTCCTTCATTTGCATTGGATACTTCCATTTTCCAGCCTTTGGTTTCACAGAACTTGGCATACATACGGAAAAGGTCGCCGGCAAAGATTGCGGCTTCGTCTCCTCCTGCACCACCACGGATTTCGAGGATGGCGTTCTTGCTGTCTTGCGGATCGGCAGGAACGAGCATTAGTTTGATTTCTTCTTCTAATGCCGGAAGACGTTCCTGACTGTTGTCCATCTCCTCTTTTGCCATTTCACGCATGTCAGCGTCCGACTCATTCGAAAGGATGTTTTTGGCTTCCTCGATGTTGCCTAACAGTTGGATATATTCTTTGCGGGCTTTCATCAAGTCATCCAGATCCTTGTATTCTTTGGTCAGTTTGACATAACGTTTCTGGTCGGCAATTACTGCCGGATCGGTGATGAGGGTAGATATTTCTTCAAAACGGGCTACAAGTCCGTCTAGTTTTTCTAATATGGTACTGTTATCTGCCATTCTTTAGTATCTGAATTCTCCGAACTCGCTTTTAATGATTAATTCAGTCTGGTCACACGCTTCGATACGTCCTACTATCTGTGCAGGAATGCCGAATGATTCGGAAATAGCGATCACTTCTTCTGCATGTTCCGGTGACAGGTAAACTTCAAGACGGTGTCCCATATTGAATACCTTGTACATTTCCGCCCAGTCTGTACCGCTTTGTTCCTGAATAGTCTTGAACAGAGGAGGAACAGGGAAAAGATTGTCTTTTACTACACGGACATTTTCTACGAAATGCAGCACTTTGGTTTGCGCACCACCGGAGCAATGAACCATACCGTGGATTTCCGGACGTAAGGTGTCAAGTAGCTTTTTCACTACCGGAGCATAGGTGCGGGTAGGAGAGAGTACCAGTTTACCTGCGTCAATTGGAGAATCCTCTACAGTATCTGTCAGTTTTAATCCTCCGGAGTAAACCAGTTCTTCAGGTACGGCGGCATCATAGCTTTCCGGATATTTCTCTGCGAGGTATTTGCCGAAAACGTCGTGGCGGGCACTTGTCAGACCGTTGCTGCCCATACCTCCGTTATATTCTTTTTCATAGGTAGCCTGTCCGTAAGAAGCAAGGCCTACAATGACATCTCCCGGACGGATATTGGCATTGTTAATAACGTCCGAGCGTTTCATGCGGCAGGTTACGGTAGAGTCTACGATAATAGTACGAACCAAGTCGCCGACATCAGCAGTCTCGCCACCGGTAGCATATACACCTACACCCATTTCACGGAGTTCAGCCAGCAATTCGTCTGTTCCGTTGATGATAGCGGAGATTACTTCGCCGGGAATCAACAGTTTATTGCGTCCGATAGTTGAAGAAACGAGGATATTGTCTACAGCGCCTACACAAAGAAGGTCGTCGATATTCATAATCAATGCGTCCTGTGCAATACCTTTCCACACAGACAAATCGCCTGTTTCTTTCCAGTACATATAAGCAAGGGAAGATTTGGTTCCGGCGCCGTCGGCGTGCATGATGTTGCAATATTCCGGGTCCCCACCCAGTATATCGGGAATAATTTTGCAGAATGCTTTTGGGAAAATTCCTTTGTCGATGTTCTTGATGGCGTTGTGCACATCTTCTTTTGATGCGCTTACGCCCCGCATCATGTATCGTTGATTACTCATGAGTTAAAGAATTATTTTTTGTATACGGCTGCAAAAGTACTGCTTTTTTTTCGTACAGCCAACTATTTGTTTATCAAGCTTCGTCCGGAAGAAGAATAAAACATAAAAGTGTTAATTAATGGTTCGTATTATTTTAATCATTATGCTGATTGATAGTGGAAAGAGACTAGTTAAACCGTTAAAGAGACAGGAGCAAAAGTTCCTTTTTAACGCTCTTTTATGGAAGTCCTTTCGTGGTGGTTAAGAGCTGGAATCGCCGTTATCTGAATAAATCAGGTAACGGCGATTCCGATTTTAGCTTGGAAGTTCTTTAAGAAATCATCCTTTAGAACTCTACTTTCGGAGCTTTTTCGCTTCCTTCTTCCGCTTCAAAGTATGCTTTCTTGTCGAATCCGAACATCCCTGCAAATATGTTTTTCGGGAAACGGCGGATATTGGTGTTGTACGATTGTGCCGCATCATTGAAGTTTTTACGGGCTACATTGATACGGTTTTCGGTACCTTCCAGCTGTGCCTGTAATTCAAGGAAATTCTGATTGGCTTTCAAGTCAGGATAATTCTCTGTGATAGCCAATAATTTGCCAAGTGCAGACGTTACAGCACCCTGTGCTTTTTGATATTCTGCCAGCTTTTCCGGAGTCAGACCTTCGGCATCCACTTTGATCTGTGTGGCTTTGCTACGTGCTTCTACCACTCCTTCCAATGTCTCTTTTTCATGAGAAGCATATCCCTTTACGGTGTTTACAAGATTGGGTATCAGGTCTGCGCGACGTTGGTATTGGGTTTCTACATTTGCCCATTGTCCGCTAACATTCTCATCCATGGTGACAAGACCGTTATATACACTGACTGCCCATATGACAAGGATAGCCACAACGGCTAAAATGATGATAATTGACTTTTTCATGTTTCTTACTTTTTGATGAGTATTTGATTATTTAATATTATCTGTAGGGATCAGAATCGTGAACCGGCTCCACCGCCGCCTCCCATTCCTCCGCCGAAGCTGCCGCCGCTAAAGCCTCCGCCACTGCCTCCGAATCCGCCGCCGCCTCCAAATCCGCCGATGAACGGACCGCCTCCGCCACCCCCTCTGTTGTGATAGTCGCTATCGTAGCTTTGCTGACGACGTATGATTGTATTTCCGCAGTTCTTGCAAGTATAGGTGACATCTTCCGTCTTTACCCCATTGACACGTGATACAAGTCTGCTTCCGGTTCTTTGCAGGGCATGTTTCCCGCATTTGGGGCAACGGCTCTGATTTCTTGCGGCAAAGAACGCTATCCCTACACCGATTACAGCGAACAGGATAACAGCGAAAATGAAATCCATCGATTCATTATTCGATTCAGAAAGCGATTCATTTTCCATTGATCCGTCAAGTCGCTGGCAAGTCGCCCGGATTCCGGCTACCATTCCTTCATTCCAGTTGCCGTCTTTCAGATATGGAATCATGTACTTAGTCTGGATACGTTTGCATATTGCATCGGGAAGTACCCCTTCCAAACCGTATCCGGTGTAAAACTGGATGCAGCGTTGGTCGGTGACTAACAGGATAACGAGTCCGTTATCTTTTCCTTTCTTGCCTACTCCCCATTGATTGAGCAGCTGATGGCAAAAATCAAAACACTCCATATCACCAATCGAAGGAACTATGGCAACTACCGTTTCAATCCCCGTCTGTTGTTCCAGAGCGTGGAGCATAGTGTCTATTGTGTCACAAGCAGCTTGCGAAAGTATCCCTGCCGGATTGCATACATACTGCATTTTATTTTGCAGATGTACTTTTGGCAAGTTGTCTACCGTATATACCTTTTCTTGGGCTTGCAGTGGAATCAGTAGAAAAGTAGCAAGTATAAGCGTCAATATTGATTTCATAACAATCATTTTACATTTGCAAATATAGAAACTTTTTCTGTTATGATTCCAAAACTCCTTGTTATAATAGGTTTAATGAATATACCGCCCGACGAAATCCCGTACTTTGTCGGTGTATTCCTGTTTATTCTCTTTGTACGAGAGGGCATGGGCTGCTCCCGGTACGATCCAGAGTTCTTTGGGTTCCGGCTTTGCTTCATAGAGCGGATAAACCATCCATGTGGGGACATATGTATCTTTGTCTCCATGAATAAACAGCATGGGCAGCTCACATTTCTCTACCTGCTTTAGCGAGGAAGCTTCTTTGAAGTTCCATCCGTATTTTTTCTCGCATAACCAGCTTGTAGTGTACATTAACGGGAAAGCAGGCAGGTGGAAGGAAGATTTGAGTTCGTGCGAAAATTCATCCCATACACTGGTGTAGCCGCAATCCTCTACAAAACATTTCACATAAGGTTGCTGCTTTTCACCGGATACCATCATTGTGGTGGCACCTCCCATTGAGATACCATGTACTACCATTTGAGTACTGTCTCCAAAGATTTCATTTGCAATGTTCATCCATTGCAAAACATCGATCCTGTCTTTCCATCCCATTTGGATGGCTCGTCCTTCGCTCTCTCCCTGATGTTGCAAGTCGGGAAGCAGGATATTATATCCCAGATCACGATTATACAGATAGCCGATCATGAACATACGGATAGCATTGTCGGTGTATCCATGAACGATTACCGCCGTTTTACTGGTTGGAGCAGGTGCGGCGATGTAAAAAGCGTGTAACTGTATGCCTTGCGGATTGATAATGAATGTATCCTTCAGAGCATTCACTTGTTTCAGGCTATCCACCCACGGACGCAGGAAAGGATAGTTTCTGTACATATAGGGATATGAATCGGCGTCTTTAGACAATATTTTGGCATTCGGCGTCAAGGAGAAGTTCAACATGTAGAAACTCCCGCCGATTGTGCAACTGGTAAGTACCAGCATGATAATAATAATGCTGTAGACTGCTCTTTTCTTCATAATAAATCCCCTCAATTAAAATATCACGCCCATATTCTTAACTCTATCAGAAAACGGCTGTCAGCACCTTTATCTTATCGGTGCCATATTTCCCAAGCGGCAAATGCCTGTAAAAGTAGCATTTCCAAACCGTTTTTCGTAACAGCACCTTGTGCTTCTCCCTTTTTCATGAAAAGAGTGACGTTCGGATTATATAACAAATCGTAAAGCAAATGGTTTGGAGTGAGCAGTTCGTAAGGAATGTTGGGGCAGAAATCTACTTTGGGGTACATTCCTACCGGAGTACAGTTGACGATTACGGTGTATTCCTCCATGATTTCCGGAGTCAGTTCTTCGTAAGTCAGCATATCGTCGGTCTTGTGTGTCCGCGATACAAACACGCTTTCGATACCCAGATTCTTGAGTCCGTGATAAACAGCTTTGGAAGCACCTCCGGTGCCGAGGATCAGTGCTTTTTTGTGCTGAGGTTGTAGCAGCGGCTGAATAGATTGTGTAAAACCGATGATGTCGGAATTGTAGCCGACCAGTTTTACTTTTCCTTTCGGTTGGCGGATAATCTTAATGACGTTTACAGCGCCAATTTTAGCTGTATCCCGATCGAGTTCGTTCAGAAAAGGAATCACTTGCTCTTTGTAGGGGATGGTGACATTGAGCCCGCACAAGTTGGGATTCTCTTCAATAACTTCCATAAAATCATTGATATTGGGAATCTCGAAATTCACATATTCCGCATTGATGCCTTCGGATCTAAACTTTTCGTTAAAGTAGCCGATTGAAAACGAATGTCGCAAGGGGTAGCCGATTAAACCGTATTTTTCCATGACACGAAAGGATTAAATTAATTATTCATCATTCTTCATTATTTTGTCGCCGTATAAAGTGTGCAGATACCAAATGTCAACCGTCGGAAATGAACTTCGCCGAATCCGGCTTTCGATATGACTCCTTTCATGACTTCCCCTTGGGGAAATACTTTGATAGTGTCCGGCAGATAATGGTAGGCACTGTTGTCTTTGGAGAGGAGTTTGCCAAGCAATGGGATAACTACTTTCGAGTAGATGGCGAACAGTTGCTTCATGGGGAAGCGATCCGGAGTAGTCAGTTCCAGGATAACCAGATGTCCGCCCGGTTTCAGTACACGACACATTTCGGAGAGGCCTTTGTCCAGGTCTTCAAAATTGCGGATACCGAATGCTACGGTGATAGCGTCAAATCTATTGTCGGCAAAGGAGAGAGAAGTGCAGTCCTCCCGGGCAAAAGAAATTTTGTCCGAGAGTCCTTCCTTCTTTACTTTTTCACGACCCACGTTCATCATGCCTTCCGAAATATCCGTTCCGATCAGTTCGTCAGGATTCAGTTCGCGGCAAGCGAGGATGGCGAAGTCTCCCGTTCCGGTGGCAACATCCATGATGTGCTGTGGGCGGAAGGGACGGAGCCAGGCAATGGCTTTACGGCGCCAGCTGCGGTCTATACCTAAAGATAAGGTATGATTCAGTTTGTCGTAAGCATGCGCAATGTTATCGAACATACGTTCCACCTGCTCGGTTTTCTTACCGTCTTCGTTGTAAGGCTTGATATGTTGTTGTGGGTAATCCATGCTTATTTGCTCAAGAAATTCATAACGTTCTTTTCGATACGTTCAGCGATGTTGCTGGTATCTTCTTTCACAAATTTCTCACCGGTGATATTCTCGAACAATTCGATGTAACGATCGCTGATGCTCTGTACGATAGCCGGAGTCATTTCAGGAACTTTCTGGCCATCCTTGCCTTGGAAACCATTTTCCATCAGCCATTCACGAACGAATTCCTTAGAAAGCTGCTTTTGAGGTTCGCCTTTTTCGAAGCGTTCCTGATAGCCGTCAGAGTAGAAGTAACGGCTTGAATCCGGTGTATGAATTTCGTCCATCAGATAGATAGTACCGTTGTGCTTGCCGAATTCGTATTTTGTATCAACGAGGATCAGACCGCGTTCAGCAGCGATTTCAGTTCCACGTTTGAAAAGAGCCAGTGTATATTTCTCCAGAGTCTCATATTCTTCGGGAGTAGCGAGTCCTTGTTTCAGGATTTCTTCCTTAGAGATATCTTCGTCGTGCAGTCCCATTTCCGCTTTCGTTGTCGGGGTGACGATCGGTTCCGGGAATTTCTCGTTTTCGCGCATACCATCCGGCAGTTTCACACCGCAGATTTCGCGGACGCCGCTTTTGTAAGTACGCCATGCGCTACCGCACAGATAGCCGCGTACGATCATTTCTACCGGAAAGCCTTCGCACAAAACTCCGACAGTAACCATCGGGTCCGGCGTAGCCATTTTCCAGTTCGGACAGATGTCAGTAGTGGCATCGAGGAATTTGGCTGCAATCTGATTCAGCATTTGGCCTTTGTAGGGGATACCTTCAGGTAAAACCACATCGAAAGCCGAGATACGGTCGGTTGCTACCATGACGAGTTTTTCGCCGTTGATGTTGTACACATCGCGCACTTTTCCGTGGTACACGCTTTTTTGTCCCGGAAAGTTGAAATCTGTTTTTGTTAATGCTTTCATTGTTTTATTATAATTACAAATTACAAGTTACAAATCACAGAAACGACTAGTTGTTGACCTGTTTCACCGGTCGTTCGCCGTTGATAACCAGTTGTTCATTCTTTCGTTTCTCCCTTTCGGCTTTCGCCTCCTTGTCGAATTTTTCGTAAGCATCTACGATGCGTTCCACCAGTTTATGGCGTACAATATCTTTTTTGTTCAATTCTACAAAGCTGATTCCCTTTACCCCTTTCAAGATGCGGAGTGCTTGCACCAGTCCCGAAGTTTGTGAGGCGGGGAGGTCAATTTGAGTCATATCTCCCGTAACGATCATTTTGGTATTCATACCCATACGGGTGAGGAACATTTTGATTTGTTGTGCAGTGGTATTCTGCGCTTCGTCCAGGATTACGACTGCGTCATTCAGTGTACGTCCACGCATAAATGCTAACGGAGCAATCTGAATAATGTTCAATTCCATGTATTCCTTTAACTTGGCAGCGGGGATCATGTCCTGCAGAGCATCATATAATGGTTGCAGATACGGATCGATCTTATCTTTCATATCGCCGGGCAGGAAACCGAGTTTTTCTCCGGCTTCTACAGCGGGGCGGCTGAGGATAATCTTTTTGATCTCTTTGTTTTTCAGCGCACGGACGGCGAGGGCTATGGCAGTATATGTCTTTCCCGAACCGGCGGGGCCGATGGCGAATACCATATCGTTTTTGGTAAAGCCTTCCACCAGTTTCAGCTGGTTCTCGCTTCGTGGGATAATGGGCTTGCCGGTAACGCTGAAAACAATTACGTTTCCGGTCTGTTCCGCTTGCGGAGCATTCCCTTTTATAATGTCGATGATGACTTCCTCTTTCAGCGAATTATATTCGGCACAGTATTTTTCGAGTTTGGTGATATTTTCTTCGAAGGCACACATTTCCTCCTCATCGCCCAGCACTTTGATGACATTGCCGCGGGCAACGATGCGTAGCTTCGGATATAAAGCTTTAATTAACTGTATATTGGCGTTGTTTACGCCGTAAAAAATAACCGGGTCAATATCCTCAAGAACAATCAGTTTCTCTATCATTGAATCGTATTAAAGAAAAATTTCTGCAAATTTAGTGAAACGTTTTGGATTCTTCGGCTGTTTACGGGTGAATTTTATTGCAATTCTTCTACTATCCACTTCTCGATGTTTCTGGTCTCTTTGCTGAAGTTTACACCTATCTTGAATAGTTTTCGTGCATCAGTGGCAAATGCCTGTGCATAATGTTTGTCATTGATTTGTTGAAGCGCCTCTTCGGCAGTCCCTTCCAGCTTGAATTCCATCACGTAAATGAAGTGATCGGTTTGCAAAACAAGGTCAATTCTTCCCTGTGAAGTATGATATTCAGCTTTTACATAGAAACCGATCAGTTTGAATACGATAAAGAGTACGTTTTGATAGTGCAGTTCCAAGTCACGTATCAGTTCGTATGGTGTATCAGCAAAGAAACTTTGCAGACGATGGAAGAAGGCGTTATAATCACCTAGTTCTACTTCATCAATAAATTTACGAATTTGAAAAGGAGACTCAATTGCATCTATACTGGTATAAAATGGAAGGAGATATTTAACAAAACCTTCCTCTACTTCACGATTGGGAAAACCTAACTTATAAATCCCGAAACGTTTGTCGAACCCTTTGATCGTGAGATACCCACTCTGATAGATAACCGGTATCGGATTCCTGGGGGTCGAATCAATACTGTTCAGTACTTCTGCATCCGTTTCTTCATGCGTGATACGCTGAAGATCATAGTTCGATTTCTTCAGTAATTCCACTAGATAAGTCGGGGTACCGGTTTCGAACCAGTAGCTACCGAATTTCATCTTATAGAATGTATTGAGCAAGCTGAACGGGTTATATATTCCTATGGAGTCTTCTACGAAGTGATAGCCGTCATAACATTCTTTCAGTTCGGAGCATACTTCTTCATAAGTCATTTTCTGTTTGCTTGCCAATATTTGCACATCCTCTTCCATATTATCATGGATTTCTTTTTCCGTGATACCGCAAAGTTCTACGTACTGTTCATCCATTGAGATATCGATCAGATTATTCAGGTCGCTGAATACGCTTACTTTACCGAATTTAGTTACCCCTGTCAGAAAACCGAGTTTGATACATCCGTCTTTGCTTTTTAATGCGCCATAAAAAGGTTTCAGCGTATTTCGGAAGTACTTCTGTAACTCTTCATTTCCGATAGCTTGCAACATGGGTTTGTCATATTCATCCACAAGGATAACGACACGTTGTCCGGTCTGTTCGTAAGCACGTTGTATGATACCTGCAAAACGCAGGGAGAAAGATACTTCCGATGGGCGTGCGCCGTACAGGCTCTCCCATTTCTCCAGGTTATCATTGAGTATTCCGTCGAGACTTTCGGGGGTATCATACTTTTCATTGTTCAAGTCCAGATGCAGTATCGGGTGCTTTATCCAATCCTTTTCCAGTTGTTCGATGGCAAGTCCCTCGAAAAGTTCTTTTTTTCCCTGATAATATGCTTCAAGAGTCGAAATCAGCAAACTTTTTCCAAAACGGCGGGGACGGCTCAAGAAGTAGTAACGACCGGTCTTTACTAATTGGTAAATAAGTCTTGTTTTATCTACATAGAAATAGCCGTCTTTTCGGAGGCTTTCAAAATTCTGTATGCCGATAGGGTATAGCTTACTCATAATCTGATTTTTTTTAGCGTTGGATTCGTACAAAGATAGCCGTTTCCCATCATAACGCAAAATTTAGTCTGAAGGTTTTGTACTATCCAGTCCAAATTCTAAGCAATTTATACTCATCGTGCAGTGATGTGGAAACATCCCTGTTTTAATTCATATTTTATGTAGCATTTATCGGCTTGGCGTAAGTCTCTCAACACTTCAGAGAGAACGAGCTTCAAGGTATCGGCATTGACATCCTGCAGAGGTCGTCCGTCTTCGTCTTCCACCTTTTTGAATCGTTTCCAGCTGACGTCAAAGGTTGCGCCATAGCAATGGGCGGAGTTTGCGGAAGCGTTTCCATTCCGACGGCGGAGACGCTTCACGTCACTCTGCGAACGTAGTACGGAAGTGACGATAATCTGATTTGGGTTCAACCCTTTTGCTGTCAGTGAATCAAGAAAATTGGAGCCGATGGTGTCGAGCAATTCGCTGGCGCGGGGGACCAGATAGGGGATGGAATGCGTCAGAGAGTCTACTGTGTAAAATTGGTTGTCGGTGATATGGATAAGCTGTTCTTTCATCTTTTCGGCGGCGTCCCTGTCCTCCGGCGGGCAGATGCCGACGGCTTGGGCCACGGCGAGATGTTTATCATTCAAATCCGGGAAAGAACGTTTGTAACTGACTACACCACGGATGTTGCGGGGTTCGTTCAGTTTGAGAGACATATCTTTCTTTTTGCAGCCGGCAGTGAGAGTGACAAGCCCCGTAATCAATATAAATAAAGGCAGAAGGTGAAGTTTATGGTTATTCATTTTTAATATTTTGCTCGCAAAGATATAAAAAAATGCCTACCTTCAAAATGAAGGCAGGCAATCTCTATGAAATAATTTATTGGTTATTTCTTCTTCTCTTCTTTTTTCTCCTCCGGCTTTCCGGCAGGTTTCTCTTCCGTTTTGCTTTCCGGGTTGATGATACCCTTTACCGTTTCGCCGATAGGCAGTTTATCCAGTACACCGAGACTTGGGGCTACTGTTTTCACCAGTGAACTGAGGAAATTGCTTGTACCTCCGTTTCCTCCGTCGAATACGGTGATATTGCCTAGGTTCATGTGTTCGAAAGCCTTCACTTGTTCTCCGGCAATTTCCTTCCATTGGTCTACCATCTTGTATTGGATGGCGATGGCAGGGTTCGATTCTGCTGCTCTGACCATAGCCTCGAAACCTTCTGCTTCTGCGAGCAATGACCTCTTCTTACCTTCTGCTTCCGCTTCCAGTTTCAGTTGGATAGCTTTGGCTTCCGCTTCCGCTTGTGCCAAAGTCGCTTTTGCACGTGCTTCCGCTTCACGGGTAATCTTTTCGGCGATGGCATTTGCCTGAAGGATAGCCTCCTGTCTTGCGATCTCTGCCGGAACGATCTTTTCAGCTTTCAGTGAAGATTCTACTTTCTTCGCTTTTGCTTCTTCCACTTCTTTTTGGGCGATTTCCCGGGCAGTTTGTACGGCAGCTTCCGATTTTGCAGCGGCTTCACCGGCTTGCTTGTCGGCATTTGCCTGTGTGACGGCTAATTCGGCATTTGATAAGGCCACTTCCTTCTGTGCGTCATTACGTCCGATAGCCGCTTTCTTAGCAGCTTCTGCCTGTTTGATTTCCATGTCGGAGTTCAGTTCGGCGACACGGCTTTCCTTTTCGGTGTTTGCCTGCTCGATGCGGATATTCTTTTCCGCTTCCGCTTTGGCCACTTGCGATTCTTTTTCTGCGTTGGCAAAGGCTACCTGAGAGATTCTCTCCTTATCCGCATTTGCTACAGAGATTTCCTGTTGCTTCTTGGTTTCGGCAATGGCGATATCCTGGTCTTTGCGGGTTTCCGCAACCTTGGTTTCACGTTCCTTTATCTGATTGGCAATTTTGATAGCACCCAGCTTTTCCTGTTCTTCGATGTTGGCTTGTGCTTCGTTCAGAGCCTTGCTTTCAGCTTCCTTACCCAGGTTGACGATGTAGTTGGCAGCGTCGCGGATATCACTGATGTTGATGTTCATCAGATACAAACCGAACTTGCGAAGTTCCGTGTCGATGTTGTCTTTTACTTTCGACAAGAATTTATCACGGTCGGAGTTCAGCTCTTCGATAGTCATGTCTGCAATCACCAGACGCATCTGACCGTATACTACATCCGTAATCAGGTTCTGTTTGTCATCCATTGTCAGTCCCAGCATACGTTCGGCAGCATTCTGCATCACTTCCGGGTCTGTGCTGATAGCTACAGTGATGGTAGTGGGTACGTCCACACGGATATTTTGGGCAGATAGGGCACCTGTCAGTTTACAGTCTATCTGCAATGGTTTCATAGAAAGGAATTCGTAGCCCTGAATGATCGGCCATACGAAAGCGGCCCCACCGTGATATAACTTGGCTGATTTCTTTTCTCCCCCTGTTTTACCGTATACTACGAGGACTTCGTCACTCTTACATTTACGGTAACGCGACAGGATACCGATAAAAGTAAGTAGAATGACCGCCACTAGTATAGCAGCCATGATTAGCATTTCTTGTGTCATAAAATTGTGTATTTGAATAGTTATTTAATGTATAAAGTTCCGTCTTTGTAGCTGCTGATGATTGTTTTGTCTCCGGTCTGATATGCTTTTCCGGTTTCGGAGATCACGTCCACTTCGCGCATGGCGCCGTCCCGGCTTGTCTGTACTGTATATTTGTTATCACTTTGCTTGAAGTAAATGGTACATTCCCGTCCTACCAATTGATCGGTCTCTTCAGACCGGTTCACTTGCTGCAGTTGATAGGCTTTCTTATAAAGAAACCATACGGCAAAGACAAAGAACAGACCTACCAGAATTCCGATTGCATAACTTGCTATATCGGCATTTCCTACGAGGTACATATACCATCCGAATCCGATCCCGAAGTGGGTGAGACCTTTGAAAGATACTACGCTGCTGATATCAGCATCCACGTCCACATCTGCATCTATGTCTCCGAAGAAAATGGATAATACGAATTGAATAAGAAAAATTCCTGTAGTGACGAGGGCGATGATTAGGAAGATGGTATGACTCATAGTAATTCTGTATTAATATAAATGTATCAGTTATAATACTCCAAATATACAGGTTTATAAGAGATAAACAAAGATAATGTGATAAAAAGTAGATATGTTTCGAAAAGTTTTCATTTTCAGATTGCCTCTGTTCAATTACCTGTGTTATCAATATACAATTACTCTTGTATAATTTTGGGACCAATCCGGACTATTGTAACCGTATACGAGGAAAGGATTATTAGGCTTCATGGCTATTACATGTTTTACGTTATCCATTTTATGTAATACAAAGAACGCAATAAATAATCAGATATGCAAAGAATCACTCACATAAGATATTCATTTCTTGATCTCCCAAAAGCCATTACGACGTCCGTTTTTGCGTTCTATAATACCTCTTTCACTTAAGTTTACGGTCATGGATTTGACGGTTCTCTCAGATTTTCCTATGTGCTGTGCTATTTCTTTTTGTGTTGCATTTGGTTTTTCTTTGAGGTAGTTAAGTACGGCTATCTCTTCCAAAGTGCAGTCTAAAGTGCAATTTTTGCACTTTGGGATATCCATATCAGTCTGTTTTGCACTTTGAATGGCTTCCTTTTCGATTTCGTCGATCTGTAGATTTCGATTTTTAAGTTCATTTTGTTCGTTGAGAATCAGGTTTCTGAAGAATTTTTCTAAAAATTCGGTCGTGGCATACACACCTTTGGTTAGGTCATTATAGTTAGCTCTGACGAGAGCATTGCGGAAGTACCAAGAATGGTTGGCGAAGGTCTCGTTACTGAAATTGAATCCAAAAGTATGCAGATATTTGATCGTGAATACGGCTGTTGTGCGTGTATTTCCTTCACCAAAGGCGTGTATTTGCCATATTCCAGAAACGAATCGGGCAATATGTCTGATGGCCTCATCTATATTCAGATTTTTATAATCAAAAATCTTTTCTTGAGAGAAATCATATTCCAAGGTTTCGCGGATACTTCCTGCACTGGCATAAAGTACTGTTGCTCCTTTCAGTACCCATTCATTCTTTGTAATATTGTAATCCCGTATTTGTCCGGCATGGCTGAATATGCCTTCAAATAAATGCCGATGAATAGCCAAGTATTCGATAGGTGAGAATGTGAATGTATTCTCCGAAAGGATCTCTGTTATTCTGGCTGAGACCTTATCGGCTTCTTCCGTACGATCTTCGCTAGATGAACGGGCAACCTTTGATTTGTAATAACTATCAACTAATTGTTTGACCTCGTCAATAGTGATATCCCCTTCAATGTGTTGGCGGGCTTTTTCCTTCAAATATTCCGAAGGTTTAAGACCATCAACAGCTTGCAGGCCAATGGCTGTTTGCCAAGCGTATCCTTTCTCCCGCTTATGCGGTTCGCTCTGTCTTATGTATTCCTCGAAGTCGTTCATCTTTTACGTTATACATTTTATGTAATACAAAGAACGCAATAAATAATCAGATATGCAAATCATGTGAACTCCTGCGAATCATAACTTATGCTTCCGGTGAATTGTTGTTCACAAACAAAACAAGCTTTGTAAATATAGCTATCATTTTTGCTTCATTGACATGAAGCTATCACTTTGACAAGTTAAAAAGGCTTCTACGGGTTGGAAGCCTTTCTTATGGGCAATGCAATCTGAAGACATTTCGCGAATTATAACTTATGTTTCCATGTTTTCCTGTCAAAATCACCAAATCGTGAAACTTATTTTTCGTCCCATATGATAAAGGCTTCGCATCCTCGCTCGAATTCATCTCTTTCGGGGGTTCCTATAGCACCAAAATCTTCGGTGATCAAGTCTTCTATAGGAGTACATCCATTAATCTTTATTTTTTTATTTGTCATCATCATTTGTTCTCCTTTCATTTTCTTTTTGCACAAAAAATCCCCACCCACTCAGCGCTACTTTCACAAGCTGCCTCTGAGTGGATTGAGGAACACAAACAAAACAAACAATATATTGTGTAATTTCTTACTACGAGTTATGAAGCTTATACTCTTCTACAGTTTTTTATGCTGCAGGGCAATCAAGTACAAGCAGCGAATCTTCACACAGCGTGATGGAACACTTTTCCAAAATACTGAGGTCGATTTCTACTTTTATCCGACCGCAGACATCTTGCACTTTGTGTTTGAAGTCTACAAAGCCTTTCACAAATTTCTCGATCCGGTTGGCTGAATGTTCGTAAGCATACCAGCGTCCATTCTCTTCAAACAGATAGGCTTGGCGCATATCTGATGATTCTAGTTGCAGGATGTCTTTTTGTGTCATAATATTTGTCTTTATTGGTTTTTATTTTTTATTTCACTATTTCTACATCGCGTACGCAACGGATGTAAAATTTACCATCTTCATCTGCTTTTGCTAGATATAAATTTGTCTTGCCATTGCTTATAGGACTAACCGCAAATTTTCTTTTTCCTATCTCACCTTTTACTGTTTCGTATTTCCATTCTGTACGGGAAAAACTTCCAGCAGTACCACCATATCTTACAAAATCCTTATTTTGAATAAACATTAGCATTAATTCTCTTTGATTAGGCGCTCTCCAATGACCAGGGTCATTATATCCTTCTGAATAATTCTTGCATAAACTATTGTCTAGATCAGTAGTAAGATAGTCAATATATCTTGGATACCACGACGTGCCTTCATTTATAGTTTCATACCAATATGATCGTATAATTACATCCCATGTGTGTAATGAAATATAATTGTCTGTATCTTTGTCTTTTACAACCTTTCCTCCTTGTCGGTCAGGTTTATAGAAATCATTTGCCATTTGGAATGCTTTGGAAGGTTTGTTATTGTTCTCAAAGTTGTTATGTAAGCTTATTTCTCCTGATGAAAAACTAGAACGAATATTCTGTTCTGTCAATCTGCTCATACTAAATACATTGGAAGCTGAACTTATTGTTTGATTATTTATTTTAATCATAGTCCCACTTGCTTTATAGTCAAAGGCATTTTTAGGATAATCATCTTGTGAAATCTTCTTTTTATCTATACCTAAATTACGTACGCATCTGAAATTTTTTGGGGTATTTCCTGCCCCCCAACCTTCATCGAAATTACCGACAGAGGCACCTTCCTCTGACCAAATTCTCTTATTGTCACTTGTAGGATAGTGATAATTTATTCTTTCTTCGTATGTGAATGAAATATTATTTGCATCAAACAATGGTGATGGAAGGCTTTCTGCTCCAAGATACATACCCATTAATTGTTCGCTTGTAGGTACATACCATTTTACTTCGTCTGCTGAAATATAACCATTGCCATCCTCATCGCGATTGCGTGACAAACAACGCGCTAAAACTTTAGCTTTACTGTTCGTGGTATAAGTGTTCTCGTTCTGATCCCACTTGGTTCTGTTAACATAAGTTCCCCATTGCTTATTGGCAATGTAATTCCATGTATTCCATAATCCGTTATGTGAATCTAAATCGGAACTAGGATTTTCCCATTCACCGTAACCTGATTCATTTTTGTGTTCCATACCTAATGCTATTTCAGATTCTGTGCTGTAATATGTCTGTATGGAACGTTGACTAACCATATATTGAGCTTCAGCATAACTGCTTTCACCGTCTTTGCTATAGGTAGGGGCATACACTAACATCGCATACCGATTTTCTTGATTAGCGAAATGGTGCCAATACGTTGTAGGATTACTTCCCCATTCATTTTCCTTACCTTTAGGGGCTTTGGTGTAATAATATTCATCTACAAATACTGTATAGTAATATAATTTATCTTTATTCTTCTTTATATCTTTGTCGTTTTCGTAGCGATCCATTACATCCCTTGCTAATCCGAACAAGTCTATTAATCCTGTTTTATTATATAATTGCAATGTCTCAGAACTATTGTTATTTCCATGTGATTTGAACTGAATCCAATGATAGTCTTGCTTGGCTTCATTACTATTAGGGTCATCAGGTCTACTAGCTTCTGTTACTTGTCCGAAGGGAGTTTTTACTACAAATTTTAATGCTGGTGTATCTCCGTCTCCGGCTACATCTTTATAACTAAATCCCATAACGAAGCAATTATAATGTGCATCCAAAGTACGTACATCATTTTTTGAGTCAACTACATCTCCTTCAGCACCTGGACGTGGTTCTTTGTCCTGCTTTTTTACTTCAACGATAATATTCTCTACATCATTAATCTTCATCAGATATGTGTATTTTGTATTTCGTTCACTAGTAAAGTTAGATGGGTTAGTGGTTCCACCTCCCAAATGGATTACATAAGTCACAGTAGCTATGCGTGTACGACCATTGTCTAGTTTAATTTCCAGTGAACCTTTGATTTCTACAAAAGTCGCATAGGGTTCAGAATATTTGTATATGCCTGTATTTTTAACTTTTCCGTCATTATCTTCCGGTGTTTTTATTTCTTTTTCGCGTTTTGCGTATTCAATTTGTTTATTTTCGTCTGTCATTTTACTGACTTCTTCATCTGAAGCAATTTTAGTTCCGTCGTCAGCAGTAATAGCTTTCTTGATACTTTCTAACATATAAAAATCGAAAGTTCGGTATTGGATACCACCTTCTTCATTAGTTCCAAACCCAGTATATGTTTTACTATCTGCATAGTCATTTGTTGTCTCAATTAAACTTTTGTTTTGGGCAATGACTGTTGATTTTAGAGGTATATATTTCACTTGCCAGCTAGTGGGAGTGAACTCTACATTAGATGCTGTTGATATTTTGAATGTAATATGAGAATCTAGACGTGAAAGATATATTTTACCATCTAATGTACTATTTGTTTCTGGAATGGTGCAATAACCTTGTTTTTGCAGGGGTTCAGAAAATCCTTTTTGTTCAAAAGTACCACTCATTGTCAGAGAAGCTTGTACACGTTCAATGTTACTGTCCTTTAGTGATGCGGTTACATTGAACAAATCATTGACTGAATTAACATTATCCAGTTCTTCGCGTATGCTCGTTCCATTTAATTCTGTGGTTTCTACATTTGCTATGGCATAAATACGACTTTCTCCGCTAGTCGTTTCTAATACTAGAGTGCCTTTACTTTTATTTCCCAAAGAACTTGAAATTTCATTTGTAGAATAAAATTTTCTTGTTTTTAGGTTGTTACCGTCTTTATTGAACACTAGTAAATAGAGATCATTAACTTGACTTTCACCTTCTTCAGTGAGTGATCGAGTTGTAACTTTATCCATTCCCGGAGTAGAAATACCAAAGTTGATTTTTACAGGAATTCCTTCTTTTACAGTTGATGGTTTATATATTTCTTGATCTGTACAGGCGTTGAGGAATGCGCATACTAACGTCAAATATATTATATTCTTTATTACCTCCAATATGTTGTTTTGCTTTTTCATATAATTTTCCTCCTTGTATTAATTGAATGACGGAATATGAATGGTTTCTTCATCCCATGTTTTTACTTCATATTCTAGAGTTGATTCTACATCAATATCCATCTTTACATTAGTAATATTGAATACATACATATAGTTACGAAGCACATCATAATCACTTCCATTTTCACTGAACATAATATCATAATAAATAGTCTTTCCTTTCACTTTTGCTTCTATCTTCAAATAGAGCTGTTCAGCTTTATCTACACCTATGTTCTTATGTTCTGGGATATAGAATTTATTCTCAATATTATTGCCTTGCGTTCCGCTCAGGGAGCCGGTAGACAGAGGTGTTGTTGCTTTAGCAACATTGGTCGGGATAGAAGGTTGATCACTCGTTTCGGTCGGAGCACAATATCCGCCATTATTGTAATTGTGTAAACTTACATTGGTGATTTCAAAGTTTTCCAATCCTTTACCGTCATTCACCGTTACATTCACTTTGGCAATAGCACGTTGCAATGTAAGTTCTCCTATATTATATTCTCCCGATTGAATGGATGCGATAGTTCCCTCTCCCCACATCGGAATATTTGTTGACCAGTCTTTACCTTCATAACTATAAACCAATTGTTTATATAAATCAGCTTTACTGTTTCCTTTTGTCATGGTAGGAGATTGCACACCCTTACTTTCCGTATTCACCATTACCACAAAATCCATAGCGGTTCCTGTCATATATGTCTCTGTCAGTTTTCCTTCTACAAAGCGGGTTGCATCTCCGTTGGTGCCGCTTATCAGAATATACTTTACTTTCTCAACGAATTTTCCTCCTACGAAAGTGTATACTTGAACATCGTTAATTGTTCGTTCGCTTGCTAAACCTTCTGATGAGCCATTTATGCCTCGTGTGGAAGAAGTCGGGAAAGTCAATGCGAAATTGACTTTGCCACCTTCTATTAGTACTGCTTGGTCGTTGTTATCGATCGGACAATCACCCATGACTCCGTCTGAGACACACGATGTTGCCATCATGCATAAGATAGCTAGCAGATAATATGTCAAATGAGAGTATTTCATTTTTTGCTTTATTTTAAAGTTCGATATCATTGAGTTGGATGATCCAGTCGTTTACTTGGATTACAGTTTTGATGAGTGCCAATTTCTCATCTACAAAAATCACTAGTTCATATTTATCTTCTCGGTCTAAGTATTCTTGAAGAGAATAATTACGATCTTTATATTTTTCGGCATCTACTTCTTCGAAGTATTTCACCAAGTCGGAACTTTGGAATAATACTTCCTGAGTAGCAGTATTTTTGATTGTCAACTCCGGCTTTTGGCTTTCCACAAGTCTTGCCACGCTCATTTCGCTAACGATACCGTTGTATTGTTTGGCAGGTTCATCTGCAGAACTAAAAGCTCGGGTACTGACTACATCCGATGTGACATTGTATGGCTTGTAAGTCAATAAGTTATCTTCTAATAGCGTGTTGTCATAGTTCATGTAACCATTATTGTCGTATATGGCGCATTCGAAAGTTTTTTGTGTCAAGCGGGTTACAGGTCCTCCTGATTGGTTTACTTGTGCTACAACGACACGGATTGTATTGGTATTTTTTACTAATGAGACTTCGGTGATTTGCTGTCTGCCGCTACGAGTGGTAGTTCCTTTTTTAACCTCTCCATGCCAGAGTGAATGTAGGCTGTTGTCTACTATGTATTGTCCCTTTTCATCCTCGGTGGTGCTGCGAGTAGCTTCTTTGCGTAATGTTTTTACTCTTAATTCGTCAATTTTAGCTTGATTGGGATATAGCAAAGGGACTGCAAATGATTCATCATTTAATCCTGCCCATACCACCAGGTGGTATTGCGAGAGATCTATATCTACGTTCATCGCGTAGGTTTCTTCTCCTAATGGCTCACCTTCATCGGTGTTCTGGAAAACAAGATTGTTATTATCGTCAAAAGCGTAAAGAGTAACAGTTCTTACTTGTTCGGCGAATACATCCTTTTCTTCCATATTGTAGTCATACTTGAACTTGACACAATATTCGATGTCACAATTCTCATTGTAATCCAAAATGGAATCACAAGATGTAATTGCACCAGCCAATATTGTGAATAACAATATGTTATTTGCTTTTTCTTGTATGGTAGTTAGGATTCGTTTCATTGTTTTTACTTTTTATGCTTTTAAAGAGCGGATGTTTTGTTTGAATGTGATACTCTCTTCTTTCGGAGTATAATTTAGGGAGAAGAGACTTCTCCCTAAATTAATTTATTATAGTTGATTAAAGACCAACATTATTGATATGGATAGTCCAAGGAGCTATAGTAACACTCATCATTAATTTCGTTTCATTTTCAGGAGTTGGAGGTACAGGTTTCGGATAACCTAAATCAGCAATAGAAGTAACTTTTAGTTGGTACCAGTTATTGCGAGCGATATTAGCTCCAACACCAAAATGCTCGATAGGTGCTTGATAATAGCATTTTCCTCCTGCATATCTCATGATACTTCTGTTAGCCAAAGCTACGTCGTCATTTTCTCCAATACCAGTAAGATCAACATCTGCACATAATTCTTCCCAATTCTTGTAAATTTGAACTTTCCATGTTTCACCATCACTTTGTAATTTAGGTCTGCTGTAGAATGTTCCTGCTATTTCTTGATTTCCGTCATTTTCGAAGAAAACTTGTCCTTGATAAAGAACGCTGGTGCTAGTTGCTGTATTCCATTCACTACCTAAATTTTCGAGTACGTATGTTGTTCCTGTTGCATTCAACCATCTGTAATCAGTCTCACTTACTTCACCTGTTTTATATGGGTGTAAGAATGACGACCATGCTGCATTTCTACCACCAAGTACATAAGAATCGTCAGCTAGATTAGTGTATGTATGGCTCAAAATTTGTACATACACCTTTGGTCCTACGAAAGTGGGAGTTGTTAATTCATATTTGTTGTCTATAGAGCGCTTTGTCTCTTCTGTTAATTTTGCACTGATTCGTTCAACGCTAATGTTTGCTGTATTGGTATCTGTTCCACCTACAATTGCTTTTATTACAGTAGGTTCTCCATTAACATTGCTCATCATAAAATTACCAGATTTAGCTATTGTTTCAGCTATATAATCCAAACCTTCACTTGGTAATTTTTGTTTTCCAACCTTTAAATTCTCCAAACCAGTTGTTGGTATCTCCATAATAGGATTAATAAATGCGTAAACCTTTACATTGTTTCCTGCTTCAACTTGGAATTTCTCTGTGCTGTATATTCTAGCACCACTTTCAGTTTGTTGACCAAAGGTTAATCCTTTTACAACAATTCTTTTGTTTGTTTCAGTGTACTCTAAAACTGCTGTAATTTCAGTAGCTGCATACTCAATATCTATACCTGCATTTGTGCCACCATCTGATACAACTCTAGTTGTGGGAAACTGAAAATTGATTTGCATTGCTGCATTTTCACCATTTGTTTGGATTCCATCATTGTCAATGATTTCGTCATTGCTACAAGCTGTCATGGCTGCTACTGCCAAACCTGCTAATAATAAATTCTTTACTTTCATTTTAGTTTTGATTTTAATGTGTGATGCTATAATTCTTTTTTTTAGGGTTTGCATATTATACTATGTATGTATAATACGCTAATTGTTTTTTCTTTTTTTTAGGAGAGTCATCTAAAGGATGAGGGTCGTTTGTTTTGTTAAAACATCATTTTCTTTTTAATAGGAAGCCCTTATATTATATAAGGAAAAAGAAGTAACTTCCGAGAGGAATGATTTTGTTTGTTTCTAATAGGCAATGTTTCTTTAATTGTTTATATACTGATTTTATTGTTTTGTTCTTTTGTTTGTTTCGCAAGAAACTTTTGTTCCTTATCGACATTGCAAAGGTATGGGAGAAATGCGAAATCGTTAATTGGTGTTTTTTTCAATTTTGAAGGTGAATTTTTCAATCTTTTAAATGGTCTTTTGAAATGGGTGAATTGATCGTTTTTTGAATGATTTTTGGGTTAAATGAATGTTTTGCCGCCTATGTTTTCTATTTACCGCTGTTGTTGTTTTATTATTTTCTTCAACTATTTTAGATATAGCGAATAGAATTTGCAGCTAATGTATGGGGAGTTAGTGAAATTGTGTTTCGTTCATTCCGTTTTGAATGATTTACTACTGCTTTGCATCACATTGAGAATTACAGTACCGATTAGGGTTCAGATTGTTCAGCTTTATCATGAACCTCCTTGTTCATCGATATTCCGGCTGAAAGTACTATCCTAAAAACTGGAAATATCGCTTTCAGTGCTTTCAGCCGTGTTACCAAATTCAATCATCGTCTTACTACCAAATATACATTCCCATATTCCGTATGCTTCCGTTCTACCCCCATTTTTATCAATACTTGCGCAAAATGGTTCGGATTGAAACCTCGTAGAGCAGCAGCATTCCGTTTCTTCAGTTCTTTATAAATATCGGCAGCAGAAAGTCGCAGATATTTCTCTTCCGCTGAGGCTGAGGTGCGGAAACAACTGAGAAATACTTCTTCGGCAGGGCAAGTACGGTAAAAGGGGGCACTTGGCAATAGCTGCGTTGTTTGGCGTTGATACACTCTCTTTTTTCCGAATGCAATAAGAATATGCTGAAATTTACTCTTTCCTAAAATCGATTGCTTATCTTTGTTCTTTTGAAATATATTATAATAAAATGAAGATATGACAGAACAAGATATATATAAACTGCTTGCAGATGGTGAGCGTGTTACGCTTGAATGCAAAAAGGCACAAAATGGTGTGCCAAATTCTTTGTGGGAAACATATTCTGCATTTGCTAATACGAATGGTGGAATTCTTTTGTTGGGGGTATATGAAAACGTAGCAGAGAAAGACTCTTTGATGAGATTCACAATCACTGGTGTTGAGGATGCAGACAAAATACGCAAGGATTTATGGAATACTATTAACAGTCGTGAGAAAGTAAATGTGAATCTGCTACATGATGAGGATGTTCAGACGATTAGCGTTAATGGTAAGGAGGTAATAGCGATAAATGTACCACGTGCCGATTATAATTTGCGTCCTGTTTACATTAATAACAACTTGATGCGTGGTACTTATAGACGCAACCATGAAGGTGATTATCACTGCACAGAGCAAATGATAAAGATGATGGTGCGCGATGCTTACGAGGATGGCAATGATCGTATGTTCTTGGAGTATTACACAATGGATGATATTGACATCCCGACATTAGAGGGTTATCGTGTTATGTTCAAGACTAATAATCCAGAACATATTTGGAATAGTCTTGATCATAAGGAGTTCTTGATGCAACTTGGTGGCTATGTTGTAAACCGAAAAGATGGTACTGAAGGTCTGACTATAGCAGGTCTTCTGATGTTTGGTAAAGGGTTGCCGGTACGTGAGCGTTTTGATTATCTGCGCATGGACTATATTGACAAGTCAAACCTTATAGGTGACCAACGTTATAGTGACCGACTGACCTATGACGGTACATGGGGAGAATAATCTGTTCAACTTCATTCGTATGGTAGTTCCCCGTTTGACGCGAGATATTCCAAGGCCATTCCAAATGGATGGCATTATCCGTAAGGATGATACACCACAGCATAAGGCAGTGCGTGAGGCTTTTACCAATATGATTATCCATGCCGACTTAATGCTGAATGGCCTTCTTCGTGTCGAGAAGTATGATGACCGCTTTGTGCTTTCCAATCCAGGCTTATTGAAATTGCCTGTTGAACAAATCTATGCTGGTGGCGAATCCAAAGCTCGTAACCAACGAATGCAGCATATGCTCCGTATGATAGGTTACGGAGAAAACCTAGGCTCAGGTTTCCCGCTCATCCTTAGTGCGTGGAATGAGAAGCATTGGCTGAAGCCGGAATTGGTTGAGCAGCCGGAACTGATGCAGGTGAAACTAATCCTTCATATTGAGAATCGAGTGTATGTCACGAAAGATGTCACGAAAGATGTCACGAAAGAACTAACAGAACGTCAGCAGATTATACTTGAATTCATGCAAGCTGATGGAACTATAACTATCTCTGAAATGTCCCAAAAGACAAACGTGACAGAACGGACTATTAAACGTGATATAGAATCTCTTACAGAGAAAGGTATACTTTCTCGTGAAGGAGGACGCAAAGAAGGTCGATGGGTAATCCGTAAAATTTGATGATATAGGCACATTATATAAGATAATATAATGCAAGTGAAATTCATCGTCTTACCACCAAATATACATTCCCATATTCCGTATGCTTCCGTTCTACCCCCATTTTTATCAATACTTGCGCAAAATGGTTCGGATTGAAACCTCGTAGAGCAGCAGCATTCCGTTTCTTCAGTTCTTTATAAATATCGGCAGCAGAAAGTCGCAGATATTTCTCTTCCGCTGAGGCTGAGGTGCGGAAACAACTGAGAAATACCTCTTCGGCAGGGCAAGTACGGTAAAAGGGTGCATTATTCTGTTGTATTTCACGTTCCGTTTCTTTGTCGAACCAATACGGACACCCGTCGGCAAGCTCCGCTTTCAGTTGGGCGAAGATCTGTTCATGCTCGATTCCCTCACAATTTATCGGCTTTTCTACTTCTACACAGAAGAAACGGCGGCTGCCTGTCGGGTCACTCATCAGATCGGAGCGGTTGGAAGTTCCGATGAAAGAAGCGATGCGCGGCAAGTCCCGGAAGTTACGCTGATACGCTTTGCAGACGTGGAGACTCGACATTTGCATTAAATTCTTCAGAAGCGGCATTTTACTCTCTGCATATTTGTCGAATTCATCCAGATTGATCAGCCCCATTTCTGACAGAAGACGTTCTGCCTGTCCTTCTGATGTCAGTTTGAGATTATCCATATAGTAACGTTGCAGTACTTTGGGCATCAGCGATTTGCAGAAAGTCGATTTCATCCGTCCCTGTTCGGCACTGATCAGGATGGGAGCCAGGCTGTTGGCATGGACACCCGTCTTTCCTTCCCATTGGGCAGCCAGTCCCAGCATCCATGTGTGGAATCCTTTTACCCATAGAGGTAGTGCAGATACACGTCGGGCAAGCGGAGTCAACCGGTCGATGCCGTCCCAGGGAGGAAGTTCGTCCATATAAAGCCGGAAAGGATGATACTCTCCGATTTGTGTGGAATAAATATATCGGCTCACATCTTTATCCCAGCAGGAAATGCCCTCTGCATGAGCCTCCATGCAGAGGGTGTTCAGTTCACGTTTTCCGATGGGACGAAATTCGGTCTTTGCTCCGCTTAATGGGCGAAATTCTGTTTCTTCCGTCAGGCGGTTGTAGCGGAAGTCATAGTGAGTTTGCAGAAAGGTGTTGACCCGTTCCGTCAGGCAGGCGGAGTTGTTGGGGGACTGCTGCTTCGGTTCGGGCGTTGCGGGAACGGGAGGTGTGTCAATCTGTGATACGCTCTCTTTTTTCCATGCCTTTATCAGCATGGCGATCATTTGGGTTACTTTTTCCATCATATTTGTTCTTTTTTTTAAGTTTCGTGCATCAAAGTTACAATGCCGGGATAGCGATTTGCAAGTGTTTTCGATAGATTCCTTTAAATACTTCCGTTTATGAAATAACGTAGGAATCATTAGGTTTTCCTGCCTTTCTGTTGTATCTTTGAAGGCGCAAACATCAGAGGCTAATGCAGATTAGCTGATCAGCTATCCTTCATTAGTCAATCGGCTAATCTCCATTAGCCGGGCAGCCATAGCACATTAGCCGATGAAAATGAAGCTTCTTTCATCGGAAGTTTCCGTAGGAATAACAGATTAGAAGTACTTATTTAATAAAAGAGGAAGCTATGGCTATATTATTTGACTGGTATGAGAACCCGGTATCACCGGATCAACCGAAGAAAAAAAGATTCCATCCCCGCATTGCTTACAATGGTCAGGTAGATACGGACGAAATGAGGAGTAAGATTCAATCCCGTTGTACGCTGAATGAAGTCGATGTGACTGCTGTACTGGATGCTCTTTCGCAGGTGATGGGAGAGGAGTTGGGAGAAGGACGGCAGGTGCATTTGGACGGCATCGGCTATTTTTACCCCACGCTGACTGCTACGGAAGAGATAGCCGCCGACACTCCACGACGGAATATGAAAATCAAACTGAAGGCTATCCGCTTTCGTTCGGATCAGAAATTGAAAAACTCTATCGGATTAATTAAGGTAAAGCAACTGAAGAAGAATTTTCATTCGTCCAAACTTTCGGAAGTAGAGATTGATATGTTGCTGAAGGAGTATTTCAGTACGCATCAGATGATGCAGCGCAGAGATTTCCAATCTTTGTGTGGCATGGTACGTTCTACGGCTATGATTCATATCCGGAGAATTTGCCAGGAAGGAAAGTTGCAGAATCTCGGATTGCGTAATCAGCCGATCTATGTTCCTGTTCCCGGATTCTACGGGACATCCAGAGATCAGCCGACGCTCCGGTAAATTCCCGGCTGAAAGGACTGAAGGCTGAAAGGGTGCTTTTTCGGGGGCGGCTTTCAGCCGCTTTCGCCTGCTGGCAGGCGGTTGTGGCGGATAGCTGAAAGGGCTGAAACGCTTGAAAATAAAAAAACATTCCATGAATATTTATGGGGCTTTTTTTATTTTTGATGAAGGCAATATCGTGATGTTGTTTAATGGCTTTCAGAAAAAGACACAAAAAACGCCCGAAAGTGAGATTGAAAAGGCAGTAAAACTTAAAAATGAATATTATGCAAGTAAACCCTGACGTTGGAAGTATGGATGCTGTATTAGACAAATTGTACGGCAAGGTAGGTACCAACAAGTCCTATATATCTAGAATTGAGAAAGGAGCGCTTGAGCCGGGAGTCGGACTTTTCTTTCGTATCATTGATGCATTGGGCTTAAAAGTGGAGATTGTTAAGCCGATGATATGATGATTATGATATAAAAAAACGCACTGCCTTCTCAGGTGGTGCGTTTGTGTTTTGGGGTAAAATTGTTTGTTATTATTCTTTGGGGTAATTTCTTATGCTTTTTAGTTGTTTCATATTGGTGTCAGCCTGAGTGGTGAGTCCACCGGCTTTTGCTGCATTGAAATATTTCTCTGCCGCATCGTAGTCGCCTTCCAGCAGTGCGATGACTCCCAGGTTATTCAGCGTTTCGGGAGCTTTCTGATCAGCTTTGGCAAGATGCTTCTTCGCTGTTGTCAGGTCTCCGCCTTTCTGTATTTCCATGGCTCCTGCATTCAGATTGGCAATAGGGTCATCCGGGAACATGGTGGCTGCTACCTGGAACGAACGGTTGAACTCTTCGCTTCCCGGCTGACAGCTTTCCGCAATCCGATAGATTTCCTGTAGGCTCAACAGTTGCGGACGTGTCTTGATAATCTCTTTGGTTTCTTCCAGATTGAACCCGCGTACGGTATAGTTGACGGTATAGTCTGAATGACGCAAAGCCGGATAACATTCTTCCAATATATATTTATAAGTTTGAGGACCTGCCAATTGAGCGATCTGGCGTTCTTTCTTGTCTATGTCCAGTGTCGAGTCATCCATCAGTTTCAGTATCTCGTCCTTCTTCTCCAATGAAGAAGCTGCGATAAACTTGCGGAATCCTTCCCAATCTTCAGAAGTATACTCTGAAGTGATCAGTTTATTGTCGAACTTGTAATAACTGGTCACATAATCTACCAATGCCTGTGTACGACCTTTTGCCAGTCGGGTATTGTTGGCATATCCACCTTCCGGTGATGCATAACCGTGAATTCTTATACTGCTGAGCGTTGTCTTGTCATCATTACGTACACTGTCAATGGTAGCACGTATCTTGGCCAGCTCTACTGTGTTGCGACGATACTCCGGTCGGATGATAATTTGGTTCACCGGGAAGTCGAGGAAAGCGCTTCCTTCTATGGCACAGTGCTTGACGGCTTCTGCCTGTGGAGTGATATAGGATATAGCGGGCTGTAGCTGCACGGGTAAAATGTTCAATCGGGTGATTAATTCACCGCTGGTCTCCTCTTTCAGGTCGCAGCAGCCGCATACATCAATATTCAGTTTCATTTCCGCATCACGCATCCAGGCTTCGAACTGGAATTGCTGGTGGTAGTTGATAATCTGTTCTTTATTATGCTTGCGACGGATAACACTGTAAGTATTTTCCGAAGGAGCGATGTTATTGCGTTGGTTTACTACTTCACGTTTGCGACCGTAAACTACGATGGAAGGTAGTATCTTGGTGCGGCCATTTGATTCGAGGAACGGAGTGAGGGTAGCGACATGATTGGAGGAGAGCTTCAGATTCTCCTGCATCACGATATCCATATCGATGCTCAGCACATTGTTATCTTCATTGCGTGTGATAGATTCTTTCTCTATACGCACCTGATCTCTATAAAGTGTCTGCGCTTTCCCGCCCAATACAGGCAGCAGGCAAAAGAGTATGCATAATATCTTTTTCATATTTGTTTTGTTTTAGAATAAATAGATTAAACTGATAGCAGCTTTCGTGGGACCTAAATAGTTCTTATGTCCTTCGCTAACCTTCTCACCGCACGTCTTGCATTCGAACTGCTCATACTTGACACGTGCGTAACCTACACCAATATTCCCTTCCAGATTCCAATGCTTGGCAAGAATCCATTGATAACCGTAGGAAATACCAGCACCGAAGAAATTGCCTTTGAAGCGGTGGTCCTTCAGTTCCGGCCAGATGCCCCAGGGCATATTGATGGCGGCAGCCTGGTAGACGCCTCCATGTACATGGAATCCCACAAAGTGTCCATTGAACTTGTCGCAGAACCAGTAACGGAGTTCCGGCTGGATGGCAAGCATCTTCATCATCTTCTGATCTTTGTATTTCCACGGATTATAGTTGGCATACAAGTCCAGCGTTAACTTCTTACTCAGACCGACTTCGGCTCCGAGATTGATAATTTTCATCGCGTCCATTACAAGATTGGTTTTCACTCCGACTACCTGACTATATAATAAGGTAGAAGCAAACAAGGTAACGAACAAAAATAAGATTCTTTTCTTTTTCATCGCATGATGGGTTTTGTTTGTTGATGTTGCAAAAGTAACGGTTATATGAATAGACGTTAATTGGTGGATTCATCTTTCTTCTCTTTCCTTTCAATGGAAATTAATAAGTGGGGTGGTATATCATTCTTTTTATAGGTGGCATATAATTCATTGGTAATGGGTGGTGTTTTTACCGCTCGTATTGAATGAATTGCAGATGAGCGGCGATTTGATACTTGCATATCTTATTCAAGTGCTTGAATAAGCTGTATTTCGTTCGTTAAAGAGTGGTAATTCATTCATTTTGTCTCCTGAAAAGTTTTTTCTATTGAATAAAACGCCTATGTTTGCAGTGTACAAACAAACAAGAAAAGATAAATAAGACAACTTAAGTTTAAAAGATTCCCTCCTAAGGAACATGAACAGATAAACAATATGAAGTGTAAGAAGCGGATGAAATAACAAACAACAGTTCGCAAACAAATTAAAAAAACAAATAAAATTTAGGAGGTACTAATATGAAATCAATTAAATTCTTTTTCGCATGTGTATTGGCATTAACTTTTGTAGCATGTTCTAATGCTGAAAGTGATAGTTTTGAAGACAACTCTTCAAACTTTGAATCCATGATATCTTTATATGGTATACAATCTGCAACTGTTGACTCTAAAGTAGGTGATGTACCTTCTGTGACTGCAGAAGAAATGGCAAGTGTGCTTGAAGCGCTTCGTCAGAATGGTAATACTATCCGTAACTGTGAATCGGAAACTTTGGAAGGATACTACGAAGGTGGTGACAGAAAAGAAGTGAAGATGATCGCAGAATATCAGGCCCGTACCAGAAGCGGTGCTTTCGTAGAACAATTCGCATTGTGTGTTTCCATCAACTTTAATATTGATAATAACGGCGGAGTATTTTATATAGGTACTACATATTCTTCCTCGACTGACCTGTTCAACTGGCAGGGTTATGGAGCTTCCTTATCTACTACTGCTGAAGGAAACAGTGTATTCAGCTCGACTTCTTATCTCTATTTCCGTGTAAGCGACCAGGGTAATTGCCTGGTTAAGGTACCCGTAAGCTTTAAAGGTAGCTACAACTTCAAGGATAATAAGGGAACTTATAGCTTTACTCTTTCCAAAGCAGCTAATTAATACAACAGGAATTTATTGATTTTAGGTATTACGTTACAATATATACAACTTATATAAAAGGGCTCCTTGCGCCGTGCACGGAGATTCCATCAGACAAAAAGAGGAACCAGACAGCAAACAATATAGCTTTGGTCATTCAGGCAATTAAGAAACAAACAATGGGAGGCCCGCCGATTCTTTTACGAATCAGCGGGCTTTTACTTTATTGTGAATTATTGCTAAAAAATATTTGTTATCCGATTTGCTAATGATTTAATTATATATCTTTATCAGCCAATACACATGAACAAAATACAATTAAGATATGAGGAAGTTCTTCTTTCTGTTGTTGCTGTTGACGGTTTTTCTTCCGTCATACTCTATAGATACCCACTGGGACCTGGAACCGCAAATAATTAAAAACGGAGTCGGAAATAATACTATTTATCATGTTTGTTACGGAAGCGAAGGCTTTATGTGGTTCTCTACCGACAAGGGAATCTCCCGCTACGATGGCTTCAGATTTCGTGATTATCCGCTCATTATGAGCGTTGACTCCCTTTCCACTCCTTTGCATCAGGCTGTAAAAACGCTGAAGGAAGGTTCTGACGGTTTATTTTATGCTTCACTCTATCAGGGGGGAATAACCTGTTTTGACAAAGAAATGGAAAAGTTTTTGCCTGTACGTTTTGACAGGTCGCTGAAACTTAAAGAGATTCAGGATTTTTGCTGGAATGATGGCAGCCTGTATCTGGCTACTTCGCATGGATTGTTCGAATCGCGTCCCATCCGCAAGAAAGAAGGAAAAGAAGATTTCGTCTATTGTATATTGAATCCCGAACCTTTGATAAAAGGAAAGATTACTAATCTTTGCACGGATGGAAAAACAAACCTGTACTTTGCCGTTGACCGCGAAAAGGTGATACATTATGATCTCGTAACCAAAAGAACTTCTGTGATCAGAGAATATGATGTGGTGAACAGACTCTTTTTGCGACAGGGATATTTATGGATATGCAGATTATGGAATGATATTGTATGTTATGACCTTAAATCGCATAAGGAACGTGTAGTCTCTCTCGAGGGGGGCGACCAGCCGGATTTCTCCAACTCGTATGTTACGGATATGGTGATGAAAGATAAGCAGACGTTTTATCTGACGACATGGGACGGATTATATAAATTGCATTTTGAGAATCTGAATTTGTGTGAGAGCCCGTTTACATTGACACTACTGACACAGGGGGAAAGAGCGTTCCATTCAAGGATCGAAAATAAGATGACCAGTCTGCTATGGGATAACAGGCAGCAGATTCTTTGGGTAGGTACCTTTGGCGGGGGAGTGGTAAAGTTTGATATCAGCGACAGTATGTACAGCCGGGTACGGCAGAATTTCAAATCCAGAGTGGATGGCATGGTCGAAGATGCAAAAGGGTATATCTGGTTGACGGTGACCGATGGAGGCATCATGAGAAGCACTACTCCGTCATTTTCGATGGATACACATTTTGAACCATGGAAAAAAGTATCCGGTCTCTCCGGACGTTATCACATATATAAAGGTAAAGATGGAAACATTTGGCTGGGTAACAATTTTGGAGAGATCATCTCTGTCAATCCGCTTACGGAAGACGTGGAATCTTTTCAGTTGAAAAACAGCGAAGGCGGGAGGATGCAGGCTGTTGTCCATTGTTTCTGTCTGGATTCGTGGAATCGTTTGTGGGTAGGTACTTCGAATGGACTGGTACAGGTAGATCCTAAAACTCACGGATGCAAAAATATAAAACTGCCCGGTGAAATCAAGAATGTATTTGCCATCACTGAAGATAAGGAAGGAAATGTATGGGTAGGTACGGATAAAGGGCTGAAAAGAATTGAAACGAACGGTGACCAGATACGGGTGGAAGGAAACTATGAAAAGGAGAATGGGCTGGAAGAAGCCGGAGTGCGAACCCTGTATGTGAATAACTATAATCAGATTTATGCAGCCTATCTGAACGTCGTTATTCGCATCGACGGAAGAGAGAAGGATAAGATAGAATCTGTTTATACACTGCAGAGTGGATTGACGGACGGACATGTCAGTTGCATGGTCGACGACCATATCGGAAACACATGGGCAGGAAACAATGTAGGAGTGATGACCATCAGAAATGGACAGGAGGCTTTTTATAGTTATCTGTCGGTGGGAAACTGCAGTGCAGTCTGTCGTTTGAATGACGGACGCTTGTTATGGGCGAATTCCTGGGGGCTGATTTTCTTTGATCCTTCTGCTACCAAAGGCGATAGTGGCAAGAAGCATTTGATGCTGACCGATGTGGAAGTCGGTGGAGAAACGGTGCTGGCAGGAGAAAAGCGGAACGGGCAGATGATTCTGGCTGTTTCTCCGGAAAAACAGGAGAAACTGGTGTTTGCTTCCGATAACAACGACTTTCATTTGTTCTTTTCCGATCTGCGTTACGGACTGGCACAGCGCAAGATTGCTTACCGTCTGCTTCCTGCGGACAAAGAATGGAAAATGATACCGCTTGCAGAAGGACTGTGGTTCAACGGATTGGCTGCCGGAAAATATGCCTTGCAGGCTAAGCTGGTTTTCCCGGATGGGAAAGAAGGGGAGGTAATCGAGATTCCTTTGGTGGTGAAGGGTAAATGGTATCAGACTATATGGGCGTATATCATGTATGTTCTGTTACTTGGCGGATTATCTTATTTCTTCTATTCTTATTTCAAAAAGAAGGATCAGCGCAAACAGATTCATCGTGACCGTGAGATGATACTGAAGGAGAATTTGAATCTCGAAAAGCTGAAACAGGAACAAAAGAAAGAGATAGAAGCGATGAGGAACCGGTTGCTGATGCTCTTTGTACAGGAGTTGCGTACACCGTTGTCACTCATCATCGCTCCGCTGAAGGAATTGCAGAAGGATGACTCTCAGACTTCTCAGCTTTCTCTACAGGTGGCGTACCGGAACTCACTCCGCATGGTGGATGCCTGCGACCAGTTGCTGGCAGTATACGGGCAGGGCAATATGGAATCAAAACTGGAAGTTGCTCCGTATTCGGTGGATAAAATGATCGACAGCTCTCTTTTTGGTGTCCGGGACTTGTTGAAGGTGTATACCATTGATTTCCATTGCGAGAAGAGAATCAAGAAGGAGATGGAATTTTATGTGGACAAAAAGAAAATAGAATTCGTCATTCATAATCTGTTGACAAATGCTTTCACCCATACGCATTATGCGGGAACGGTTTCTTTATCTGTTTGTGAGGTTGTAAATGACAATATGCACTATGTCTGCCTGATAGTAGAAGATGACGGAAAAGAAAGGGTAAGAACTGTTGAGCAGTTGATGAGCGAGAATGAAGGATCGGAACGTGATATGTCGGCTGCGCAAATGGGATTCACCATCATGCAACAGATGATCGAAGCTCATTACGGAACGATTACTCTTGAAAGTACTGAAGGAAAGGGGACGAAGGTCACGGTCAATCTTCCCGCCGACAGAGATGTCTTTGAAAACAATCCGAATATTCAGTTTATTGATCCGGAAGAACTGACAGAAGTAGCAGAGCTGGAACCCGAATCGGCAGAAACACAGAAACAGGATTTGGCAGTAGAGGATGCTGTGGTGCAACAGGATCAGCAACTGCCGCTTTTTGCGGAGGCATTGCCTGCCGAAGAAGTAGCATCCCCCGTAGCGGGCGGAGTTAAAAAGACGATATTGATTGTAGAAGATCATAAGGATATCCGCCTGTATCTGAAAGTGCTCTTCGGCAATGAATATAACTTGTTGATGGCAACCAACGGGCAGGAGGGAGTCGATACGGCAATGAAAGAGATGCCGGACTTGATCATCTGTGATGTCATGATGCCGGTGAAAGACGGTTTCGAATGTTGCCGGGAGGTGAAGGAGAATCCGGAAACGTGCAGTATTCCTTTTATCATGCTGACGGCAAAGGTAGAAGACGACGATATTATTCACGGACTACAGCTGGGTGCGGATGATTATGTACTGAAACCGTTTACTCCGGGCATTCTGAAGGCGAAAGTCAGCAGTCTGATTAATGGTCGTCAGACGTTGAAGCAGATGTACACGAAGTTGTTCAAATTGCCGGGAACGGATACAATTGTCGTGAGCGAACCGGAACAGGCGGGTGAGGAAGTGAAGACGGAAGATCCGTTTATCACAGCTGTTATCAAAATTGTGGAAGAAAATATTTGCGAGGCGGACTTCAGCGTGAAGAAACTGGCAGCGGAAATGAATATGAGTCAGCCCACCCTTTACCGCAAAGTGAAGCAAAGTACAGACTATACCATTATAGAACTGATCAGAGGAGTACGTATGCGCCGTGCGGGAGTGCTGTTGAAAACGAAACAATATGCAGTGCAGGAAGTTGCCGAAATGGTGGGGTATAATGACATTCCGACTTTCCGCAAACATTTTGTGGATGCATTTGGTACGACTCCTTCTACGTATGAATAAAAAAATGACTACTTTTGCAGTCGAAAACCCTAAAATGAGGAATCGGCGTGCAAAGGTATTTTATTTATTTGGCTTATGATGGAACCAACTATCACGGTTGGCAGATACAACCCAACGGGAGTAGTGTGCAGGAATGCTTGATGAAGGCTTTGTCTACTTTTCTGCGTCATGATGTGGAAGTGATAGGTGCCGGACGGACGGACGCGGGGGTGCATGCCTCGCTGATGGTGGCACATTTTGATCATGAAGACGTGCTCGATACGGTGACCGTCGCTGACAAGCTGAACCGTCTGTTGCCTCCTGATATTTCTGTCTATCGTGTCCGTCAGGTGAAACCGGATGCGCACGCCCGTTTTGACGCGACTGCCCGGACGTATAAGTACTATGTGACTACCGCCAAATATCCTTTCAACCGCCAGTACCGCTGCCGTGTCTATGGTTCATTGGATTATGAACGGATGAACGAGGCTGCACGAACCCTGTTCGAATACATTGATTTTACAAGTTTCAGCAAACTGCATACAGATGTAAAAACAAACATCTGCCACATCTCCCATGCCGAATGGACGAAGATGGAAGGCGAGGATACCACCTGGGTATTTACTATCCGTGCCGACCGCTTTCTCCGTAATATGGTACGTGCCATCGTAGGAACATTGCTCGAGGTAGGACGTGGCAAACTGACCGTGGAAGGGTTCCGTAAAGTGATAGAACAACAGGATCGTTGCAAAGCGGGAACTTCCGCTCCGGGAAATGCGCTCTTCCTTGTCAACGTAGAATATCCGGAAGATATTTTCTCAGAGGAAACTAAAAAGTCAGTACTATCTACACTCCTTCCCGAAGGAGGGGAGTGTTAGATACTGCCGACTTCCCAGTCAGCTCAATATTACTTATTACCTATTACTTATTTCAACATGTGGTTATTATTAGCTTTTCTCTCGGCTACCTTGCTGGGATTTTATGATGTATTCAAGAAACAGTCATTGAAAGATAATGCGGTGTTGCCTGTATTGTTTTTGAATACGCTTTTCCCCAGTCTAATTTTTCTGCCGTTCATTTTGGTATCGGCATTCGAGCCTGATCTCCTTGGGGGAACCATCTTTAATGTTCCCGTTGCAGGATGGGAGCAGCATAAATATATTATCATCAAGTCGTTTATCGTTCTGTCATCGTGGATATTCGGTTACTTCGGGATGAAACACTTGCCTATTACCATTGTGGGGCCTATCAATGCTACCCGTCCGGTGATGGTGCTTGTAGGAGCAATGCTGGTGTTTGGCGAGCGTCTGAATCTCTACCAATGGATCGGAGTGATGCTGGCAGTGGCTTCCTTCTTTATGTTGAGCCGTTCGGGAAAGAAAGAAGGGATCGATTTCAAGCATAACAAATGGATTCTCTTTATTATACTGGCAGCAGTTATGGGAGCTGTCAGCGGATTGTATGACAAGTTTCTGATGAAACAGCTGAATCCGATGCTGGTGCAATCGTGGTATAATGTCTACCAGTTCTTTATCATGGGAACCATTATCTTCCTGCTCTGGTGGCCCAAACGGAAGACGACCACTCCTTTCCGCTGGGACTGGACCATCATTCTGATTTCCGTATTCCTTTCGGCGGCGGACTTTGTCTACTTTTATGCACTGAGCTACGATGACTCTATGATCTCCATCGTTTCAATGGTTCGTCGGGGAAGCGTGATCGTATCTTTCATTTTCGGAGCACTCTTCTTCCGTGAAAAGAATTTAAAAAGCAAAGCGATTGACCTTATCCTCGTGTTAATCGGAATGATATTCTTATATTTGGGGTCTAAATAAAAAGTACAATATGAAATCAAATAAAATCACTCATACCATCGCATTTTTCATCATCGGCTTGTTTACTTTTGTCTCTTCACAGGCGCAGGAAGCAAAGACTCTTTTTATCAACGTGCCGGATTCACTTTGTCCTTTGCTTACGAAGGTGAACCGTGAAGACTGCATCGACTTTCTGAGCAGTAAAATGAAAGCACAGGTGGAAAACCGCTTCGGGCAGAAGTCGGAAATGACCGACTTAAGTAAGGACTATATCCGGATGCAGATGACTCCGGAAACCAGTTGGCAGATGAAAGTATTGGCTTTGAATGATACCACGAATGTGATTTGTACGGTAGCTACGGCATGTGCTCCGGCTTGTGACAGCAGCATCCGCTTCTATACCACAGACTGGAAACCGCTGACTGACCATTCATTCATTACCCTCCCGGTCATGAGTGATTTTCTGATAACTCCTGACTCCGCTTCCATATATGAATTTGATGAAGCCTCCCGTTCGGCAGACATCTTATTGATGAAAGTGGATATGAACAAGGAAAACACAGAACTGGCTGTCACTCTGTCCACTCCCGACTATATGTCAAAAGAAACGGCAGAAAAACTTAAACCGTTTCTCCGCCGTCCTATTGTTTATCAGTGGAAGAATGGAGCGTTTACCAAATAAACAGCTCCGCCCCATTTCCACTAATTATCCATTAGCCAAGCACTCATTGATGAATGCCACCATCTCCGGTGTATGTTCTTCTACGCTTTGAAGTAGTTTGAACTGTGCCTTGGTGCGCACCAGATTATGTTCGGGATATTTGATTTTGTAGTAAGTATCTCCGTTGATATAATCGGCAAGGAACCGTACGCACTGCATATAGGGGAATAAAGCGGCAGCATAAGGCAGATTCTCTATTTCAATGGGAGTGAGGAACGATTTGGCACCTTTCAGATATCCTTTGGTGAATGCCTTGAATATCTCCATGTTGAAGTTCACACGATCCAGGTCTTTGTCATCTTCGTCGCCGGTATTGGCACCTGTACGGAGGAAATCACCGTAGTCGGAGAAGATGAAACTCGGCATTACCGTATCGAGATCAATGACGCAAAGCACTTTTCCGTCTTCATCGAACATCATGTTGTTTACTTTCGTATCGCAATGGCATACTCGTTTCGGAAGTTTTCCTTCGCGGAACAGGCGTTCTGCCTTGCACATTTCGTCCGCACGCTTTTCTATCTCGTCCAGATAATACTGTACTTCGGCTACTCGTCCGGCAGCATTGGCAGCGACTGCATCACGTAGCTGTTTGAGACGGAATTCCATGTTATGGAAGTCGGGGATGGTTTCTCCCAGTGTTTCCGGAATGTCGGCAAGCATAGCCTGAAAGTTTCCGAAAGCCTCTCCTGCATAATTGGAATATTCCGGATTGACAGTCTCATACGTTTTGGCACGCGGAATGAATACCATGACACGCCAATAGCTTTCTCCATCAAACCAGTAAGTTTTTCCTTCTTCAGTGGCGAGGAAAGAGAGAACTTTGCGGTCGATGTCGGCTTCTCCGGCTTCGGTCAGTTTCTTGCGAATATGTCCGGTGACTGCGGCAATATTGGATTGAAGCATTTCTACATTCTGGAAGATGGCATGGTTGATGCGTTGCAGAACGTAGTCGGGGGCGTCTGCTTCCTGTGTGTTAACTTTGTATGTGTCGTTGATAAGTCCTGCTCCCAAAGGCTTAATCTCTGTGATAGTACCTTGGGTGTTGAACTTGGCTACAATACTTGATAAATCTTTCATGGGTCTTTTCTTTAAAATTTATACTAAGGTTATCGATAATCATATTTGGCGGCTTCGGTAGCCTGACTGCCGGAACGGACTGGTACCAGAGTGAACCCCCAGTTGTATTCGCGGTTGGCGGGAATCTGGTGGAAAGGTTCGGGACGTGCCCCCCAGCTATCATAACCGCCTACTCCCTGTTGCTTCATGTCGACACAAACTTCGACGAAGTCTCTTGGAGTGACGTCGTTGACGTGATGCATCCGGCGCAATACATTGCGGGCGGCCTTCTCGTCGTGGTTGGCAGCTTCTTCCGGGCTGAAGTTATTCCATTGGTAAGGGTGGGGCAGCGCTTCTTCCGAGTCGAAGTCCTCGACGGAATTGCGCAGTACGTTGAAACCGATCAGGCTGTCGGCAACGATGACAAGGCCGTTTCCTTTATCGGGAGACAGGTTAAGCCAGCGCGTATCCGTGTGGTGTCCGTTCTCCTGAGGACGTACATAGTTGAAGTACATCTTATCGGCGGTTGTCTGATAGATGCCTACCATGGTTCCGTGATTGCGGTCGATGTAGTTTTCTTCCGGACCACGTCCGAAATACTGTACATTATTCATCTGTGCCGGTAAGCGGAAGCGTACACCGATGCGGGGAACTTCCAGCTTGGAAGCGGCTTTGCGGGCTGCATCACTTCCGGGAGTGAAGGTAGCCATGCGGGTAGCTTCGGAGACTTCTGTTTCGGCAGCCTGCATATCGGTAGAAGTAAATTTTGCATTTACATGAACGATTCCGCTTGGGTATATCTTATAGGTGACAACATACAGATTGCCGGCTGCCAGCAGATAAGTTGCCTGCAACAGGACGGCTTTGTCTTCTGTGCTTACCTTCGTGTCTGTCACGTGGAAGTCTTTGCTGGACTGTTTCCATACGTGGAGGCGTTTGGGAGCACCGTTTCCGTAATCATTGTCATTAGGCGCACGCCAGAAGTTGGGCTGGATGCCGAATCCGTCTTTGAAGTATTCGGTTCCATCCACTTTGTATGAGGTAACCAGACCGCTCTTCTTGTTGAATACAAAATTTACTTTTGAAGAAGAAACAGTCAGTTCGTCTCCTTGGGTTTGAGTTTGTAATGCGGGGCCGTTGGCTTTGTACGTATTCCTTTCGGCTTCAACGGGCAGACGGAACTGGTCATATGCAATTTCGTATCCGGCGGGAATCAGCGGTTCCGGTTCTACGGCTATCACACTGAAGTTAACGAAATATTCCGTTCCCGGACGGGCTTTCAGCCCATTTACCGGTACGGTGAATTCTTTCGAAGCTTGCGGAGCGATGTCCAGTGATACCTTTCCGCTTTTGACGGTTTTTCCGTTGGCCAGTACGCTGTAATGTATCTGATACTTTTTCAGATTGGTGAAGTAGAAACGGTTCGTGATGTTGAACTTGCCCGATGCTGCGTCAATCGCATCGAAGCCGACATTCTGATGCACGTATTTCACTTCTGCCATTGCCGGATGCGGACCACGGTCGGGGTTAACAAGACCGTTGCAGAGGAAATTACCGTCGCTGGGTGCATTTACTCCGAAGTCACCTCCATAAGCCCAGTATTCTCTTCCGTTCTTGTCTTTCTGGAGCAGACCCTGATCTACCCAGTCCCAGATATATCCTCCCTGAAGGTTCGGATATTTATAGATAGCCTGCCATTGTCCCCAGAGATTTCCGGTAGAGTTGCCCATTGCGTGTGCATATTCTGACGGGACAATAGGACGGTCGCTGCCGTTCTTGCCGATATCTTCCAGCCAGCCGGCACCCGGATACTGAGGTACGTACATATCGGTGTTCCATTCCCATTGTGCACGTTCATAGTTGACGGGACGTTGCATGATGTTCTTGTCGGCTTCTTTCAACCAAAGATAAGTCTGGTAGAAGTTGTATCCGTTTCCGGCTTCATTTCCTAACGACCAGAAAGTGACGCTGGGGTAGTTCTTGTTGCGTTCGAACATATTGATTGTGCGATCCATGTGTGGTTTCAGCCATTCGGGATTGTTGCCTAATGAGCCGCCTTTACGTAGATCGTAGTACATACCGTGGCTTTCGATATTGGCTTCATCGTACACGTAAAGTCCGTATTCGTCGCAAAGTTCATAGAAACGGCGGTCCTGCGGATAATGGCAGAGACGTACACTGTTCAGATTATGCTGTTTCATTAGTTCGAAGTCCCGACGCATCAGTTCTTCGGTGACGTAATGTCCGGTTTCCGGATTATGTTCGTGGATATTGACTCCTTTCAATTTCAGCGGTTGTCCGTTGATAAACAGGCATACATAAGGTTTTCCGTTGGCGGCTTTCTGATCGATAGGTTTGATCTCGATGCGACGGAATCCTACGTTGAAAGGGATAATCTCATTGACTTTACCCTCTTCTTTGACAGTCATTACCAGCTTGTAAAGGTTCGGGTGTTCCGATGTCCATGTGTGTACATCGGTCAGATTCTTGTCAAAAGAAAGGGTTCGTGTCTCGTTGACAGGGACATAAGTTGTCTTCTCTTCGGTGGCAACTACTTTTCCCTGAGCGTCGAGCAGTTCATATGCCAGTGTCAGATTGGTTGCAGCCGGACGATGATTGCGCAAGTCGACGTTCAAAGCGAATACTCCGTTCTTGTAACTGTCATCCAGTGTCGATGTGATGCGGAAATCTTTCAGGGCGGCTTTGGGCTGTGAATACAGATATACATCCCGTTCGATACCGCTGATACGCCAGAAGTCCTGACATTCCAGATAAGAACCTGTGCTCCAACGGAAGATTTTCAGTGTAAGTACATTCTTACCCGGTTTCACGTATTTGTTGATCAGGAATTCTGCGGGGTTCTTGGAATCTTCGCTGTATCCTACTTCTTGTCCGTTGATGTATACATATACACCTGATTTCGCTCCGGCGAGGTGGAGGTAGATATCCCGTTCTTTCCAATCGGCGGGAATATCGATGTCCCGACGGTAGACTCCCACGGGATTGGCTTCCGGAAGGCTGGGAGGCTGTGGATTACGGGGCTTGAACTCATAACCGTGGTTGGTGTAGATAGCCACTCCATACCCTTGTACTTCCCAGTTGCCCGGGACTTTGATATCATTCCAGGAGTCCGTGCTCACGGAAGGGTCGGTGATATTGGCGGGAAGGTCTTTGTAGCTGTCTGCAAAGAAGAACTTCCATGTACCGTTCAGCAACTGATAATAGTTGCTTTTTTCAAACTTCCCGGTAAGTGCATCAGTCCGGTTATCGTACGTCATGAAGGAAGTACGCGGATATTCTTTATTGACCGATACAACTTGCACATCCTGCCAGTAAGGTTTGTCGGATGTCTTTTCGGCCATAGCGCCTGTTGTTAACAGAGAGAATATTCCTGCCAGTAATAGGTGATATGATCTGTATTTCATGTTTTTCAATCTTGTTTCTTTTTTTATTTAACTTTGATATGGTCGAAGCCTTCCCCATAAACTCCGATAACGGCACTTTGCGATACAAATGCGTTGGGGTCGATATCTTTAATCAGTCGGAAGATGATGGTAGACTCCCGCTTTTTGGCAAGCACAAACATCATTTTCACTTCTCTGCCTGTGTAGAAGCCGGTTGCATTGATGATCGTCACTCCACGGTGAGGGTATTCGTTGATGTGTCGTCCTATCTCCTCATATTTATTGGATATGATAAAAAACTGGACAGACTGACGTGCGCTGTTCACTACCTGATCGAGGACGAAACTGCAAATGTAAAGTGTTGCAAATCCGTATACCACCTTCTCCCAGTCCTTCAGAACGAAATAACTGGAGGTAATGATGATCATATCGCAGATCAGTATGACTCTTCCCAAGGTTATGTCCCGGTATTTGTTGATGATGGCGGCAATGACGTCCGTACCGCCGGTGCTTCCGTTGGCGCAGAACGCAACTCCGATACCGCCGCCACAGAACGATGCTCCGATGACGCATGCCATGAAAGGTTGGTCGCGAAGAAGGGAAACGCCTGATGCCAGTTGCTGGATAACGGACAGGAAGAAAGTCAGGGTGAATACTCCAAAAATAGTTTTAATACAGAACTTTAATCCCAATAACTTAAGCGCAAGCAACAATAAGAAAAAGTTAATGCCGAAATATGTATACTGTACCGGGAATCCCGTTGCCCAATATACAATAGATGCGATACCCGGCACTCCGCCCGTCGTAATGTCGTTGGGGAGTAGGAAAACGGTCCATCCGATGCCATAAAGTATCATACCTACGGCGATCATCACATAATCTTTGGCTTCCCGAAGGATAGTCTGTCTAGAGGGTTTTAAAATATCTGCTTTCATATAGGTGATTATAATAATCAGTAAAGTGCCGAACATGAACTTACGGATAACCTGACTTTTTCCCAGTCTGGCTATCCGTAAGTTTATATATTAATAAGGTATAATGGCTTATTCGGCAAAAGCATGTCTGTAACCTTGCACTTTGTTCCATCCGCCACGGGTGAAATCAGGAACTTCTACCGGAGCAGAACCGTTTTCGATGGAGAGTCTGGTCAGTTCGGCCATACAACACCATTCTGCGAGGTCGTAAACGTCCATGTCCAGTGGCAAACCATTGCGCAGACAGTATACCAGACGATAGTCCATGATATAATCCATACCGCCGTGTCCACCTACTTTCTTGGCAGTTTCTTCCAGTTCTTTGTGAATAGGATCTTTGTATTTAGCCATCAATGCTTTTTTTACATCTTCAGATACAGAACCGTGTGCGTTCAGCTTTTCGTGATTCGGCACATCATTAGAGTCTACTTGTGTAGGTCTCAGACAGTATTCCTCAATCGGATATTTGCTGGCATAGCCATCAGCTCCAACTACCTGGTACATACGGCTGTAAGGACGGGGAGTCATTACATTGTGCTGTATCAGCATTGTTTTGCCGTTCTCCGTACGGATGAGGGTTGTGGTCTGGTCTCCGTTCTGGAAGTCTTTTACTTCTTTTCCGGTAGACTTTTTAATGTATGCCGGACCGTTCACAGCTTTGGTGTCCATAGCTACGAGAGTTTTCATACGGTCGCCACGGTGAATATTGAGTACCTGGCAAGCCGGGCCCATACCATGAGTTGCATATACATCACCACGATGTTTCTGATTGTAGTCCATACGCCAGTTGTTCCAGTAATACGGCCAGAAGTCTTCCAGATTGTGTATATAAGCACCTTCTACGTGAAGTACCTCACCGAATACACCTTGTTGTGCCATATTGAGTGAAGTCAGTTCAAAGAAGTCATATACGCAGTTTTCCAGTTGCATACAGTGTTTGCGAGTCTTTTCAGAAGTGTTGATTAGCTTCCAGATTTCATCCAGTGTCATAGCGGCAGGTACTTCGATGGCTACATGTTTGCCATGTTCCATAGCGTATACACCCATGTCTGCATGGTGTTTCCAGTCTGTAGCTATGTATACCACGTCGATATCGTCACGTTCGCAGAGCTTTTTCCATGCTTTTTCGTCTCCTGCGTAGGAAGCTGCTTTCGGCAGACCGGCTTTCTCCAGTATCTTTTGAGCATTTTCAACACGTTCGGGGAGAAGATCGCATAAAGCTACAATCTGAGTTCCCGGAATATGTGTCCAGCGTTCGACCGCACCAGGACCGCGCATTCCCAATCCGATAAAGCCTACACGAACCGTTTCAAGTTTAGGAGTAACGAGTTGGATTACATCTTGCTGATTTGCCGGACGAGCCGGAGTTTCTACTTTAATCGGAGAGAATTTTGCTTTTGTCTTTTGAGCAAAACTGGTCTGGCAGGTCAACAATGCAAGACCGATGAGTGTGTTAAGTAGTAGTTTCTTCATCTTTCTTTTAATTTTTAATTGGGGGTTATTAATTGGTTTTTCATTTCGGTGTCAAAAATACTAATTAATTAATCAATCCAGTGTAATTATTGTAGATATTTTCATTGCCCGTCTATATTTTTGGTAGAAAAAGAGTCGCACTATTCGCTATGTTATAATGATATTTTCGGCATCGCCCGAACAGTGAGCGATGCCGTTTCTACATCTGTAATGTGTGTTAAGTTAAATTATTCTTATAACAGAATACGTTTTCCGTCAGCTTGTACGGCATATAATTTGGCATTCACCATCAATATAGATGAAGGAATCTCGAAAGTCGTGAAGGTAGAAAAATAAAGTAATTTTCCATTTTCATCATTCTCTCTGAGTTCAAAAGCCACAGCTTCATCTCCGTTTTGGATGGAGACCTTGCGTCCTGCCAGCTCTGCCGTGATAGCTTTGGTTATCTTCTGATTTTCTTTGAATTGAGTGTAATATCCGACATCTCCGACTGCCGAATAGCGGTAGTCATTCGGTGGAAACTCACTTTTCTTTCTGTCTTCAATGTATTGGAAAGCATGTTTCGGGGCAGGGAATTGTGCCATGTATTCTTTTGCTTCCCGAATCATCGCATCACTTACATAGTATTTGTATGTTCCATACTGTTCGATAGTCGTATTGACAGGTTCGAAGAATCCCCACATCTCGAAAAAGTCTGTCAGGTTCTGATTGGCGGCTTTACTTGCCATTTTGGCAAATTCAAGTTGCTTTTTCCCGGGATCTTCACCTTCGGTCATATTCACTTCACGCATCAGTTTGAAAAGTGTTTGCCAGAAATCTGTTTTATATTCGCATCGGTGATAGTAAATCCATAGTTGCCAGTTCATTCTCATATGCGTTTCTGTGTCTTCGTTCTGGTGGGTTGCGTCTCCCATATTATACCAAGCCTGCCCGTTGGCATAACGGGCGGTTGCAACGCTTCCTAACCCGTTACCACGCGATTTGTATTTTCCTAATTTATAGATAATGAAATTAGAGAACAGATTATTAGATGATTCGGTAGAACTGGCCCAGTTAATAGCTGCCTGATGAACATGGCCAATTTCATGAGCTGGTCCCCACGCGTTATCTTCCGCCGCCATTACATTATCTTCCAACAAAATATTGCCTAAGTAGGTATAGACAAATCCGATTTGATAGTCAGAAGCCCACATATAACTTCCTTCCGGTGAGATGGCAAATAAATGGTTGTTGACTTGTGATGGGCGTACATCGTCAATTCCCATTAATTCTTGTTGCCAGCCGACAATGTTATCCCATAGATGGATAGCTGAGAGGATGTTGTTGGGTACATATTCCAATAATTTGTTGCGATGGAAATAGAACATGATCTTTTCACCGCGTATGCAGAAGTATTTGTGTGTTGATTTTTTCAATAATTCAGCGTATTTTTCGTCTGTCTTATGTTCTTTCAGGTCGAAGAAACCGTTCACTGTGCCACTTCCGAGTGGTATGTGAATTTTGATGGGTTTTGCTGTATTTGAAGTCAGTTCGGTGTTGTACATGACAAACAATTGTCCTTCTCCTTTCATAGTCAGTTTGTTGACTCCGGGATTTAGCATATAGACATCGCCTGAAGAAGCTGTTTGCTTGTATTCTGTTCCTGTTTCCCAAATACACTGCATTGAAATATTCTGTCCGTATGTGTCACCAACCAATACGATGATATCGTCTCCTGCCTTGACGGATATACCAGTCGGATTGTCGAGATCACTATATTTCTTAGTCATTAATTTATCCGCCCATTCAGCAATATTACTGTATGGTTCATAGCTGCGAATGCGAAATTCTTTTTCCCATTTGTCGTATGTATTGTCACGAACCGCTTCTGCTATTCTGACGAAATAGTCTGGCAGAGCTTGTATCTGTTCGTTGGTGACGCTGTTCTTTATTTCCGTACAAGTTATATCGGTGAATACGGTAAGAAGTTGTTTATCCAGTGTTTTATCCGTATTTGTTTTGTAAAATTCCATTTCATCACAGCTTACAAAATCACCCAGACCGCTTAATACTTCGAATTTGATTCCGGTCGCTTTTATGCCTTCTGAAAATGAAACTTTGGAAGGAGCATTCTGCTCTTTAAAGTCATATTCTCCCTGTAATGTATAATCTGATCGGTCAGGATTGGTTGTTGTATATACTTTGACCTTTCCGAAGTTTCCATTACCGGATCGTGTATAATAAATTAAGTAGTCTATTTCCGTATCTCCTTTAAAATAGTATTCCAGCGTGACAGGGAATTTGGCGGATTGTCCCCACGGAGTGTGGAAAGGGGCAGCTCCATCAGTTGAAAATTTGCCATCATATGTATTTTCAATATCCTGTCCCTCCTGATGCTCACTCGCTTTGCCTCCGGTTGGTGTAACCTTGATGTCACCCTCAACAATTACTTCGCCTTTGGCATATTGATTAACGGTGATAGTATAGGTAGCAGTAGTTGATGTTACTTTTATGTTGGCTGTTCTTTTGGTTTTGCCTGTATTTTCATTCACTGTAATTCTCAGGAAAGTTCCTTCTGCTGCTGTCTTTTGTTTTGAGCATTGTAGCCAGTTTGCTTCATAAGAGACACTCCATTGAGCTAACTCCATAGATGTGTTAATTGGAATCTGGACAGACGTACTTGATTTATCCAGATTTTGTATCAGATATTCTTCACTGATACTGAAGGAGCTATTTATAATCGATTTTTCGGTATCCTTGCATGCCAGTGAAACTGTGAATAGAGTAAAAAGGGCTAATAGGTTAGTAATGAATCTTTTTATTGTCATTTTTTTGCTGTATTAGTTTTTAAGATAGATGAGGTATAAAAGGGTGAATCAAAAGTCTGACTCACCCTTTGTCTCTCATTTATTATTCGGACAGTATGAACAGACTAAATTCGCTCCATACAAAGAAGGAACCACCGGTCCAGTTGCTTTCACATTCAAAGCGTAAGGTGTTGGCAGCATTGTCTATTGAAACGTCGGGAGAAACATAAACTCCTGCAGCACCTGACGGGAGACCATCTTCATCCCACGCAAAACGCTTGTAAAGTTGTAAATTGTTCTCATTCGTTCCTGTATATAAATTGAACCATGCCAAAGCGGCATTTCCGTTATTTGATCTGTTTGTATAGGTGAAACGGAATGTCTTAGTTGATACGGGCAATTTTACTTGAACATAATGCTTGTCGGCAATTGATACACTCCACGCGCTGTGGAAGTAGGTACCTATGTCTCCATCCAATAAATTAGCTAAGGAACCTTCTGACGGTTCTATTGCATTACTGGAAAGCATGTCCGCTGTCAGACTGTATTTTTCAACAGATGCAACCAGTATAAATGGATTCGTGTCGAATTCGAAACCGTCTTTTCCATTAATTTCCAGAATCTTTATACCCACATTTCCGGAGGTCTTCGTAAACTTAGGGATATTAACCTGAACAGAAGATGTGTTTCCAGGCTCAAATGAGATGATATCCGAAACTAACGTTGCTCCTTCTAAGGTAGTAGTAGTTTCATCAATTGCTACTTTACAGGTGAAATTCCATTGGTTTTCGACTTGCAATCCTAAAGCAAGATCAATGATACCTCCACTTTGTGATAAATATTTAGTCACGGTTCCTGAACTGGATTCAGTGACTGAAAGAGATGGAGTAATAATCTCCGGTTTCAGAACTAATGTGTTTTTATCCGCCAGGATGGAATCGGATGTACTGGTCAGCATGATTGGAAGAACACACGTTTGTCCCTCTTCAAGAGTCTGCTCAAAGATTTCTATCTCGTTGGTATTCAACTGTAAATTGATGATCTTATAGGTTTCAGCAGAAGAATAATCGAGTTCTTCCATGTTGAACGAATAACAATTGGCAGGCATTGCCACATAGTCCAAACCTCTCTCGGAGATATACTTCTCAAAATTGACTGCATCCATTGCACCGATATGGGCAGAAGCTGTCAATGTGGGTTGACTTCCGGATTTAATGACCGTTATTGAATAGTTAGTAGCCTCTCCTGTTTTATAAAGATCTACGGCTTGCTCACCGGTGGTCTGCAGTGATAGTATTTTCTCATATTCCTGCGGATAGGTATCGTCATAATTGTCGCAGGAAGTATTCATCAGAATCATCCCGCACAAACACAATGCTATTGATATATGTTTCATATATATTCTATATTGTTATGAATGAATAAAAAATAATTAATATCCGGGTGCTTGTACCATTTGCGGATTTTTGTATACTTCGTTGTAGAATACCGGATTCAGGTACATGCGGTTTTCCCACACATAAGGTGCATCAACTGTAGTTCGTTTATTAAATTCTTCGAATGTGGGACTTTGAACTTCTGCATTCAATCCTTCCCGTTTGTTTGCTCCAAAGTACTTGGCTCCTTCTGCCCAACGGCGGACATCGAAGAAGCGGTGACCTTCGTTCCATAATTCAACAAAACGTTCATTGTGTACCCAGTCTTTTATTGTCATATTATTTGTGATATCAGCCAATGTTAATTTAGGGATTCCGGCACGTTCACGAACAGGATTTAGTGCATCAATGGCTTCCTGTGTATTTCCTAATGCTGCATGGCATTCTGCTACGTTTAGGTAGAGTTCGGCCAGGCGGAATAAGATAGTAGGTGCGCTTGTTCCGCTTGTAGAACCGCCGGCTGTATAGAATTCAGTTACCGGATCAACAAACTTTTGTGTCAGGAACCCTGTGACACTATGGTCACGATTAAATAGAGACGGATTGTAACCGTGCATTTCCGAATTCCTCATTTCCAGTTTCAGAGGAGAACCGGCCGCAAATTTAGTTCCGTAGTCACCACCGTCAAAAGCCATCCATGCATAGAAACGAGGTTCACGACCCACATTCAATTTGATAATGTCTTCCCGTGAAGAGATACCTGCTGACTCAAACCATTCAGAGGAAGGAGTAAAGTCAAGGTCTTTTTCAGGTAGTTTCCCGTTAGCTGTATAGAAATGTTCGAATGTATATAATGTAGGAGATACACCACTATAACCAGCATGCCATGTTCCATCCGATTTCTTCAGAATACGAAGCGGATAACGGGAATAAAAATCAAACTGGTTGGATAATCCCCAGATAATTTCTTTGTTTCCTTCAGATTCACGTGTACTTACGGCATAGCGCATCTTCATTACGTTTTTCAGGAATTCTCTATTATCTTCCACGTCTGCTACTCCGGGAACAAAAGGTAAGTTCAGGGATTGTCGGGAGTAATATTCGTCGTCATCGTAAAGTTCACGGTCACCGGAAGTTGTAGCTAATGTAAGTGCTTCCTGACATGCGGCCAGTGCTCTTTCCCATTTGCTCTTGTCATAAGTATTGCTTACTAAAGCTTTACCGTAACCCGGAGTCTCGAAATTCTCATTCTGCCAGTTAGGATAGGGGAAACTTCCGTTCCATAAAGGAGATGCGGCATAAAGTAGTAAACGGGCTTTTACAGCTTTGGCTATAGTAGATGTGGCGCGTCCCCATTCATTGGTAACGGTGCGGTTGGCAGGAAGTACTTTGGCGGCTTCATCCAGCTGGTTCGCAATCCAGTCTACACAATAGTCAAAGTGAAAACGTCCATTATACTCTGACGTTGGGGTATCCATCGGGATGTACGAGTCTGTAATTGGGATGGGACCATATCTTCTTAAAGTAGCGAAGTGGTAATAAGCTACCAGGAATTGGCATTCGGCTCTCCATTGTTCCTTTTCTGCATCAGATGCAATGTCGCTTCCCGCATTTTCCAACTTTTGCAAAAACAGATAACATTGTCCTATATATTGGTAAGTAGTTCCCCATAGCCAGTCTTGGTTAGTGGATGATGCAGTGTTAAATGCATAGGCGCCCCAATAACCGTCTGTGTTCCATGAATAAGGTAATACATATTCGTCTGTCGTAGAGTTTATTTCCCCCAAATAGGCACTGGGTAAGTCTGTACTGACACCTCCATAACAGGAATAAAGAAATCCTAAAGCTCGGGTAGGGCTTGACATTGCGTCATCGATATTGGGTTGTTCGGGTGGAACAACGTCTAGATAATCACATGAGGTTAAGCCCAATGTAGTGATAATAACTGCTATACTTATATTTTGAAAGATGCGTGTTAGTTTCATATTTTTTCTCATAATAAATTAGAATTGAAGTTGAATTCCGACATTGACAGTCTTTTGCATAGGATAACTGTTCCAAGAAGACAGTTCAGGATCCCAAAGGTCAAACGGACTAAAGGTGAATAGATTGGCTGCGCTGACGAAAATACGTCCATAAGGTATTTTATATCCTACTTCTACATTCTTCAATCGGAGGAAAGAACCATTTCTCAACCAGTAACTACTGTTCACTGTATTGTTGGCAACGTCTGTTGCAAGTAGTCCCAAACGAGGATATTTTGCATCCCAATTCAGTTTTTCTTCTGACCAGTAATTATCGGCTATATATTTTAATACATTTCTGTTACCGACGGCTATTCCTTCTTGGAAAGGGTCAATACCGTTTGTCATGATAGAACGCAGAGCAGAGCCACTGAAGAAGACACCAAAATCAAACTTCTTGTAGTTGACAGTTCCGCCAAATCCGTATTGTAAGCGTGGGGTACTTCCATATTTGGAGATCATCGTCTGGTCGTCCGAGTCAATGATACCATCACCGTTAAGGTCACGATATTTAATATCTCCGACCTTGGGTGTAGAACCCAAATTCTGGGCAGGGCTGTTATCTATTTCTTCTTGTGACTTGAATAAGCCTTCTGCTATGTAGCCGGTAATGCGTGAATAAGGTTTTCCGGTTTCTGACTTCCATATAGTCGGATATTCCGGTTCATCCACATAGACCATTTTATTTTTGTTGTAGGTGAAGTTTGCCTGTAGACTGACAGACAAATCTCTGGAGAAGTTATTGGCATAATTAATACTGAATTCCACTCCTTTATTATCCATTTTACCAATATTACTCCAAGGTTTGGCAATATGATAAGCCAGCGATTGTGGCCATGCTTCACGGTTCATGAAGATGTCATAACGCTTGTCGTAGAAATAATCGAAGGTAAATGTCCAGTTTCGGAACAATGTAAAATCAATACCGATATCGAGCTTTTTTACTTTTTCCCATCCCAAACCGGACATGGCGTAGTATGCCATCTGAGGACCTCCTAATTGGTAGTCCATATTTTGTCCGGAAGTCCATTTCAGATAAGACAGGTCGTTGTTTGTAATCTTGTCTATATACAGGTAATAACTTCCGCCGGCTGTTGCCAGATCGTCGCTACCTACAAGACCGTAGGAACCTCTGATTTTGAGATTGTCCACTACATTTTTCATTGGTTCGAAGAAAGCTTCATTGCTTATCACCCATCCTAAAGACACGGCAGGGAAGAATCCGAAACGGTCTTCTTTGGCCAGACGTTCGGTCCCGTTGTAACCGAAGTTAAACTCAAACAGATAGCGTTGTCCGTAATCATAAGTAAGACGTCCGGAAAGGCCTTGATTACGGTTGGGTAACACATCGCTTCTGTATTCGCGTTGTTTGTAGAGTAACATGGCACCTACATTATGCAGACCGAATTGACGGGCATAGTTTAGGTTGAACTGTAATTCAAATGTTTGGTCGGATGACTTTCCGATAGCCGACTGACTGATATAATCGCTGCCATTCGAATTTAGCAGTTCCAATTCATAATTCGTATTTTCCAGGTCGGTTTCATCGTAGCTTCCGCTTTTTATGCGATAATAATAAGGAGCAATGCTACGATCAAAGTAAGAACTTGACCAGGTTTTGAAATTTACAAAAGCATTAATTTTAAGCCCTTTAGTGATAAAATCCAAATCCTGATCTATCTTGATAACTGTGTTAAGTGTATTTTCGTTCGTTTCGGCAAATGATGTCATCATCCTGGCATAGGGGTTCGTGTATAAGGTACTTCCTGAGATGATGTTGTTGCCGTACATGATACGCCCGTCTTGACTTGGATAAGTAACCGGAAATTCTATGGGGGTAGTAGTCAGAATCTGTTTGAACAAATCCTCGCTTGATACATTCGGGCTTTTTTTCTGACGGATCTGAGCGTTCATATTCATTTTGATTGTCGTCGTCGGCGTCAGTTTATAAGCAATATTATTCTGGAAGGTATAGTTCATTATATTAATATTGTTGTTCCATGAATATGCTTTCCCTGTGTTCAGCAAGCCTGAATCATGGCTGACATCCAAACTCATGTAATATTTAACTTTAGAACCACCACCGGAAATGTTGACGTTGGCACGTTGGCGCATACTCATGTTTTTAAACAATACGTCTTGCCAGTTTACATCGGGGTATAGGTATGGGTTGACTCCGGATGCCGTACGTTCCATGTCTGTAGCACTGTATTTGGGTGTAGCGGAAGAGTTTCTGGCTAATGAAGCTTTATTATACATATCCATATAAGTAGCTCCGTCCACAAATTCCGGGAACTTGTCTAAGTAGTTGAAAGAATTTTCTGCTGTAACGTTGATGGATGTTTTACTATTGTATTCTCCGCCTTTAGTTGTGACGATCATTACACCGTTAGCTCCGCGTGAACCATAGATAGCGGTGGCAGATGCATCTTTAAGGATAGAGAAACTTTCAATATTCTCGGCCGGCACATAATTAAGGTCACCGGATGATATTTCTACATCATCCAGTAAAATCAGAGGAGTTGCTCGTCCACCGAAAGTACCGATACCGCGAATGTAAAATTCGGCACCGGAGCCAGGCTCTCCGGAATTTGTTTTTGCGATGACACCCGCCAACTTTCCGGCAAATGAATTGGATAAAGTAGATGACGGCAGCTTGAGGCTGGCACCTTTTATACTTGTGATAGCTCCTGTTACGCTGACCTTCTTTTGGGTACCGGAACCGACTACGACAACTTCATTCAAGGTATGATCGTCTCCTTCCAGTACAATTTTGATATTCCCTAGATCTTCTACAGGAACTTCGCGAGTTTTATATCCGATGTAAGTTACGACAAGGATCGTCTTATTGTCGGGTATGGAAAGACTAAAATTACCATCAATATCCGAGATTGTACCGGTGTTCTTGTCACCTTTAATCGTGATGTTAGCTCCAATGATGGGGCTATCGTCCACTGCGTCTATAATAGTACCGGTTACAGTACGTTTTTTCTTTTGTTGGGTGTTATTCGTTTTTTGTACGTTAAGAATAACCTCTTTGTTTTTTACGATATAGCTAATACCGCTGTCTTTGAAAACTTCATCCAGAATCTCGTCAATAGGACCATTACAATTAATGTCTTTCCGTTGTTTGTCTTCGAGATCTGCTGCATTGTAGAAGAACGTGTAGTCGCTGTTTTTTTCTATAAGCTGGATAGCTTGCATAATAGTGATTGATTGCCCCTTGATAGATATGTGTCCTTGAGCTCCAAGAGCGGACAAGGGGTAAAAGAGCAAAACGAGTGCGATATGCTTCAGATATCGCCTCCGGTAACAACTGTGATTTTTTTTCATGATTTAACTTGTTGTGAGGTTAAATATTGGGTTAATTATTAGAAATATGGTTAATTATATATTACTATTTTTCTATTCTGTTTTTTGTATGTAAGGTTAAGGCTGAAACAGAGTTTATCTATCACGTCATCCAATGTTTCATCATAACGGATGCTGCCTGTGAATGAAGGCTGTTTAGTAAACTTTCCTTCTAGAATTATATTTGATTGGTATATTTGATTTACAATCGAAATGAGCTGGGATAATGGGGTTTCTTTGAAGTTGTATCTTCCGTCCTTCCAATTGATATCCATAACATTCTCAACTAATGTTTGTGCATTGTTTGGATTATACATTACCTTTTGCGATGGAGACATGATAATTTTCTCTCCTGTAGATTCTACATTGAATTCAATTTTACCATGAAACAGCGTGATTTCATTTTTTTCAGCATTAGTTTGCTTGATTTGGAAACAGGTTCCCTTTACTTCTATAAAAGCTTTATTAATATGTACTTGGAAGAAACTGCCTTCATGTTTATATACCTCAAAAAATGAGTTGCCTTCTAACCATACTTCTCTTTTTTTGTTGAAGGCTTTTGTGTATTTAATGGAACTACCTGATTCCATCCATACTTTTGTACTATCCGGTAAAACGTGCATTTGGTTTTGTTGTGCTATCACCTTTATAAATTCGTCGTTAATATTATCTCTGATTGAATTCATCCAAAATCCTCCTATTGTTAGTAAAAGAGCAAGTGAAGCTACGGCAAAATGCCATCTTAGTTCTGTTAGAACTAAGATAAAAAAATGACTTTTCGAAAAAAAAACTTCTTTTTAATTGGGTGGTAGTATATTGATTATTAAGTTGTTGTGGTTTTAATAATAATTTTGCTATTTTTTTTATCGAAGGGATGTGGGGATAGACTTAACTCAAGTGTATTTATAATATACGAGTAATAATAAATAGAATAATAACAAAGTAAGATAGGATGGATAAAGATACAAAGATGAGTATGATTAAAGGTTTGCTGGCAGGACAGCTGACTAAAAAGCAGCGAAGGAGCTATGCTGACCTGGAATCAGTGGATAGAGAACTTAAAATACAATGGAATGAATCAGATAATAAAGCTATAGATTTTAAAATAAAAGAACAGATCTGGGAAAAAGTAAAAGCAAGATGTGTAGATAGGAAAAGAAACAAAGTTCTAACAGAACTTAGTTGAAATTAATAATTAGAATAGATTTTGAAGACATTATTAAAGGAAAAAAGGTAACTTTATTATAAATAAAAATCAAAAAAAATGTTGCGGTTAATAGTTATTTCTTTATTTTTGTAACACAATTGAAAAGAGATGGAGGAGACAATAATTCTGGAAAAGGTAAAAGCGGGAGATGCGGCTGCATTTTCTTTGCTGTATGACCTTTATTGGCTGAAGGTTTATAACTTTGCACGACTTTATATCACTTCATCTTCCGTGATTTCAGAAGTAGTTCAGGATGTTTTTGTGAAAGTTTGGGAGTCCAAAGAGTTTCTTGATATTACCAAGAATTTTGATGGGTTGCTTTTTATGATTACCCGTAATATTATATTCAATTATTCGCGTAGACATTTTAACGAGCTGAATTTTAAAATGACAGTTCTGAAAGGACTTGAAAATTCTTATGATATAGAAGAGGAATTGGATGCTGCTGATTTGAAGAACTATATTGATAAATTGATTTCGCAACTTCCGGCCAGACGACAGCAGATCTTTAGAATGAGCCGCGAAGAGCATCTATCTAATCGGGAAATCGCGGAACGTTGTGCAGTCAGTGAAAAAGCAATAGAACGGCAGATAACATTAGCATTGAAGTTCATCAAAGAGAACCTTCCTTTATTTGTCGTATTTATGGGATAAAGGCTCAAACGTATTCATACCCATGCTTGAGTCTGAATACGTTTAATTGGCTATATGTTGTTTCTTATTTTTTCAGTTTAAAGAAAGGATTCTTGCTAATCTTGACATCCGAAGGTTTCATCTTTTCAATTGTAACAATACGTCCTAATACATCCCCTTCAATCTTATTGTTTGAAATAACTACAGATTTACATGCTTCCAGCGTAATACCTTCTTTGCGATAGTGATAAGGCTGGTAAGTCGTATCACGTATGAGTGTATTGGAGGAGAAGGTGAGCCCGTTTACCGAACGTGCGAAGAGTATCGGATAATCAAATAGGTGGAAGGTATTATCCATAATGCGGATATTGCGATGATAGGGGTACTTCTGTTCCGGTGTCGGTATTTCCGGGTCAATGCTAATCACAGCTTCACAGAATTGATAAATTGAAGAATTGCAAGGGTAACGGAAATCATTGTTGCGTATCAGCACATCTTTGACAGCTCCTGATTCATACCATGCGTTTGCGTCTCCGGCAATCAGAATGGCAGAGCCGCTGGATTCGAATACATTGTTCTCGATAATAACCTTGCCGGGAGTAGATACAAGCAGACCACGTGCCCGGCAACTTCCGAAATGGCAGTTGCGTATTTCTGCATCAGGTGTGCAGGTCAGATTCTCTATTACATATCCGGCTTCCACTCCGGCTGGAAGTGGTACTGATAATTCGATGATAAATTCAGCTTTATTCAGTGCTTCAAATTTATTCATTTTACCGGTAGCTACGGTACGCATGGTTTTATGCTCTATAAATCCGATTGTTTCGTCTGGGCGTCCCCATTCCATCCCTTCACTCATGTCTTGCATGAACTTGCATTTGATACGGGTAGGAGAAAGAACTTCCATAATACGGGAACATGTTCCATGGATGTTAATAGGGTCATCCATCAATCCTGCCCAACTACAGTTCTCAATTTTGAGTAATCCGCTGCATCCCATGAAGTGGAAACCGTCGTCATGTCCGCTCAGCACACGTTTCTTGGAAGTGTTAGGGATGATATGTACATCATTGAAAGAGATATTCTTGCTATATTGTGACAGAATTCCCAGTCCGCAGGTATGGAATAGCTTTACGTTCTCTAGCTTTGTATCCATACTGTGGTAAATGAAGATACCGGCGTGATCTCTGGTGCTGTGTCGTAACACAAGGACCGTACCCGGCGCAGGGAAGAATTTATCAGCCTCCTTTTTAGGATCGGATAAGCGTATTAATCCGGGGTTTATTTCTGTTGCATCGTATGAGCGCCAGCCTAAGTTATCACCTGTATTTGGCAGGACGAGATGGGTGTCGGGATCAAACTGCATGATCGCCCAAAGACTGCTTTTCCATCCTTCGCCGACAAAAGTCAGTCGTTTGTTTTCTATGATATAAGGATATTGGTGGGAGTCGATTTCGATCTCAAGGTATTCGGAGGTAGATTGAGTGACAATACCTTGCGCAGTTAATGGGATTTCCCAATCGACGGAGAAATTCTTTAAAGTAATGTTCCGGCAATGATCCAAAGTGAATGGTTGCATCCGTCCATGCATAATAAACTCAGAACCATTACCGTCAATCGTCAGATCATTGATCTGCTCCAATAGCACGGCGAGAATTTTGGGATTAACATCGTAGGTGTTCGTTTCGTAATAATCTTTTTCGATAGCATGTTGTGCCCAGAAGTCATATCTTCCTTTTGGGAAAACAAGCGTGGAACCGGGATGTTGCTTGCAAGCATCGATTGCCTTTTGTATAAATGGCACTGCGTTGATACGGCTGTCGGGTTTCAAACCGAAATCAGATACGGAAATAATCTTGCTTGCTGCAATGCTGTTTACGCAAAGTAAAAGTGCAGATAGTAAGCATGTCTTTAATGATAGGAATGTTCTCATGTGTTTTTTTATAGTTTAATTGGGGTAAATAGGTAAAATCTAATGTTTGTGTTTTTTCCAGACACCTCTGGTGAAATCCGGTATTTCTACAGGAATACTTCCGTTCAATACCGACTTCTCGCTTAATTCGGTGATACACGACCATTCGGCTGCATCATAAACGTCCATGTCAAGGGGCAGTCCGTTGCGCAGGCAATATATTAACCGATAATCCATTACATAGTTCATTTCGTTCGGTAATCCTTTACGATGTGCTTCCTCGCCGATGGTGGCGCTAAAAGGGTGTTTATAGCGAGTTAATACTGTCTCCAGTGCTTCGCCTTCAAGCGGAGTATCTCCATGAAAATCCAGGGCAATGCATGGTACCGGATATTTTTGTGCAAAGCCGAGTGTACCGCATACTGTTTGCAGGCGACTGTAAGGGCGGGGAGTAGAAACATTATACTGAAGCATGATCGTTTTTCCTTTGGCGGTATGGATAAGCGTGGTGTTGACATCTCCCAGCTTATACTTCTGACGGGCTTCCGGTGAGTTCTCTCCGAATCTTTTCCGCGCATACTCGCTCATGCCGGCCTGATGGGTGGACATGGATACGAGATATTCCATTCTGTCATTGCGGTGGATGTCGAGAATCTGACATGCAGGTCCCAGTCCGTGGGTGGGGTAGGGATTGCCTGTATGTTCGATACTGTATCTTTTTCCCCAGTGATTGTGGTAACCGCCTTCGCTCTCTTCGGCAAAATACATGGAACGGAGATCGTGAATATACGCTCCTTCTACATGCATTATTTCTCCGAGTACACCTTGACGTGCCATTTCGAGAGTAGTCAGGGCAAAAGGGTCATAACAGCAATTTTCCAGCATGATACAGTGGCGTCTTGTCTTTTCTGCTGTATCGACCAGTTGCCAGCATTCGGCTATATTCATGGCGGCAGGAACTTCGATAGCTACATGTTTGCCGCATTCCATTGCATAGGTTGCCATTTGGGTGTGAGTGAGCCAGTCTGTACAGATAAAAATTAAATCCAGATCGTTGCATTCACACATCTTTCGCCAGCCGCCTGGTCCGGTATATCCCGTGGCTTCGGGGTGCTTTGCTTCTTTGAGTATGAGTTGGGCTTTGTTCAAGTTACCTTCCCTGATTTCGCTGAGAGCTTTGATTTCGGTTCCTTCTATTTGCAGATAACGTTGCAGGGTGAGTAGCCCTCGATTCCCCAATCCTATGATTCCGATGCGGACAATTGGGATAGGGGGGTGTGCCAATTGCAGTACGTGTGATTGCGTTGGAGAATCTTCCATGTTCTTAGAGGTTTAAAGTTATACAAAAAAAGAGAATCTAATTTCTCAGATTCTCTTTGAAGAGCGGAAGACGGGGCTCAAACCCGCGACCCTCAGCTTGGAAGGCTAATGCTCTATCAACTGAGCTACTTCCGCAATTTTTGTGGGCAAAGATGGATTCGAACCACCGAAGGCGTAAGCCAGCAGATTTACAGTCTGCCCCATTTGGCCACTCTGGTATTTGCCCTTTTGTGCTTTTGAGGAGGTTTGTTTCTCAATTGCGGTGCAAAGATACAACTATTTATTTAAACTCCAAACAAAATCGATCATTTTTATTGCAGAAATTGCACATTCATCTCCTTTGTTACCCAGTTTGCCACCGGCACGATCCTCTGCTTGCTCCATTGTATTGGTGGTAATTAATCCGTAAATGACTGGTATGTCGCCAGTTGCGTTTAATTCGGTAATTCCTTGAGTCGCTCCCATACAAACATAATCAAAATGTGGAGTATCTCCTTTAATTACGCAACCGATTGCAATAATTGCATCCACATCGCAATTTTCCATCATTTGATTGGCGCCGAAAGTTAGTTCGAAACTTCCCGGTACAGTTTTTACCAGAATATTTTCGTCTTTCACTCCATGTTTTTTTAATGTATTGACTGCGCCGTTCAGTAAGGCTCCGGTAATATTGAAATTCCATTCGGATACGACGATGCCGAATTTCATGTTTTCAGCGTTTGGTACAGAGTTGAAATCGTATTCGGATAAGTTATGGTATGCTGTTGCCATAATTGTAGTAATTAAAGTGGGTTATAAATACATGATTTTAAAAAGGCACGGATTACACGGATTTCACGGTAGCTTCGCATAATTGCATTAGTACGTATTGTGCGTACTAAAAACCGTGAAATCCGTGTAATCCGTGCCTAACCTTCTATTATATATAATAAGGTATATTATTTCTTCATCAATTTAGCCTGTTCGATGTACTTGTCGATGTCCATAGCCTGGTAAGACTGGAAGTATTTGTCCTTGATCTTAGTGTAGGCATTAACGGCATCATCATACTTTCCTTGTTTCACCAGGATTTCACCGGCTTGCATCAGGAAGATAGGGCTTAATGAGTTATTGTCAGCTTTGTCTGCTGCAGAGAGCAGGGTAGAAGCGGCTTTGTCCAGCTGACCCAGTTGTGCGTAGCAGTTTCCTGTTGCGCCGAGGATAGCGGGAGCTACCATCTGGTCGCCTCCGTTGAAGCCGTCGAGCATCTTTACTGCTTCGTCATATTTACCCAGTTGTGCGTAGCAGATTCCTGCATATGCTTTTGCCAGATTAGCGGCTTTTGTTCCGCTATATTCGTCGGCAACTTTGAGGAAACCTACATAACCAATACTATCACCGTTCAGTGCTTGTTCATAAGCATCTTGTTCAAAGTATTCCTGTCCTTTGAAAAGAGCAGCCTGTGCCTTTTCTTCACGTGGCTCAGCATAGAGGTTCTTGTACATGATAAAACCTGCTACGATGATAATCACGGCTACAACACCGCCGATGATTGCGTTTTTGTACTTAACAAGAAATGCTTCCGATTGTGTCAGTGCATCTTCTACGTTCAGATGTTCGTTCTGATTCTTTTGTTCTGCCATTTTTATATGATTCTTTTTGTTATTATTCATCGTTTGATAATTCGACTCGCAAAAGTAGTTTTTTTATATCTACAAACGAAATTTAGAGGCATCTTTTTTTGTTTTACGCTCGAAAACCTCGAAAAACTTGCTACTTTTGTGAACAAATTAACGCGTATACAATGATACTGAAACGGATATCCATATTAAACTATAAGAATCTGGAACAGGTAGAGATCGGATTCTCCGCCAAACTGAATTGTTTCTTCGGACAGAACGGGATGGGAAAGACGAATCTGCTGGATGCAGTGTACTTTTTATCTTTCTGCAAGAGTTCGGGTAATCCGATTGATTCGCAGAACATTCGGCACGAACAGGATTTCTTTGTTATTCAGGGCTTTTATGAGGCGGAAGATGGCACACCAGAGGAGATTTACTGCGGAATGAAGCGTCGTTCGAAAAAGCAATTCAAACGGAATAAAAAGGAGTATAGCCGCTTTTCCGATCATATCGGCTTTCTGCCGTTAGTGATGGTTTCGCCTGCCGATTCGGAGTTGATAGCCGGAGGAAGTGACGAACGGCGCCGCTTTATGGACGTCGTGATCTCTCAGTATGATAAGGAATATCTGGAAGCATTGATACGCTATAATAAGGCATTGGCACAGCGTAATACCTTATTAAAAAGTGAATTTCCGGTAGAAGAGGAATTGTTCCTGGTTTGGGAGGAGATGATGGCGCAAGCGGGTGAAATTGTTTTTCGCAAGCGGGAGGCGTTTATCGAAGAGTTTATTCCTATTTTCCAGTCGTTTTATTCTTTTATTTCCCAGGATAAAGAACAGGTGGGTCTGTCTTATGATTCGCATGCACGGGATGCTTCTTTACTGGAAGTTCTGAAGCAAAGCCGGGAACGGGATAAGATTATGGGATTCTCTTTGCGGGGAATTCATAAAGATGAACTGAATATGCTGTTGGGCGACTTTCCGATCAAGAAGGAAGGTTCGCAGGGACAGAATAAAACGTATCTGGTAGCGTTGAAGCTGGCACAGTTCGACTTCTTGAAACGTACGGGGCAGACCGTCCCTTTATTGCTGTTGGATGATATTTTTGATAAACTGGATGCTTCGCGGGTAGAGCAGATTGTCAAGCTGGTGGCTGGTGATAACTTCGGACAGATATTTATTACGGATACCAACCGTGAACATCTGGATCGTATTCTGCAGAAGGTAGGCAGCGATTATAAAGTGTTCCGCGTAGATCAGGGTGTAATTAATGAAATGGGAGCTAAACAATGAAACGTAACGATGCCGAGCAGATAGGAAAACTGATTCAGCAATACCTGCGTCAGGAGAGTCTGGAGTCTCCTCTCAATGAGCAGCGGTTGCTGGATGCCTGGCCGCAGGTGTTGGGACCGGCGGCAAGCTATACCAGTAATCTCTATATCCGTAACCAGACGCTGTATGTACATCTCACTTCCGCCGCCCTTCGTCAGGAACTGATGATGGGACGGGAACTTCTGGTGCGTACTCTGAATCAGAGAGTAGGGGCTACGGTTATCACAAACATTATTTTTCGTTGAGGAAAGGAATTCTGTCTGTCACTTTCATCCCCAGCTTTTGGAGCGTCTCATTTGCCCGGTCATAGTAGAACGGAGTTTCCAGATATTGGTTGTTGTGGGCATCCACTCCGATAATGGCAGTGCAGCCTTCGTGCGCTGCTATTTCCCAAAAATCAGGGTGGGGAATGGTTGTTATTCCATGTTCGTCGTTGTAATCTTCGTAGCCTATATTATATTCCAGGGGCAGGTTCAGGCGGGCGGCCGTTCGGCAGATATGTCTGCTGACAAGTTTACAATGACGGTCAAATTCAGGATATGAACGCATGAACAGGTCGGGATGTGCCAGATAGGCAAACAAACCGCTTTCCATACCTTCAATCGCACTCTCTTCATAAAGTTCAAGCATATCTAACGTATGGGTATGTCGCCCGAAATAAGGAAACTTCTCATCTGTATGGAAATGGTGGTTGCCGAAGATGATGTAATCCAGCTGATACTCCTTGATAACTCCTTTCAGCCAGGGAATATACTCCGGAAAATATTCACATTCCAAGCCGATTTTAATGCTGATCTGATCTTTATATTTCTTTTGTAGCGAGCGGAGGCTTTCTACATACTCCGGCAGTTCTTCGGGAATCATCCGGATGTCGGATACATAATCGGTATGGTATTTCCATGGAGTGTGGTCAGAGAAACCAAGTTCCTGATAGCCGCCTTTGATGGCACTTAAAACAAATTCTTCGTCACTCCCTGTCGCATGGAGGCAGCGGGTGGTGTGGGTGTGATAATTCGTCCTCATTACTTGTTATAATTATGTCCATGCAGATGTCGAATGCTTCTGCCGGAACTTCTTCTACTATTTGAAATGGGAAGCAGATGCCTGCTTTATAAGCTGCGGGGATGCGTGGCAGCAAACGGTCATAATAGCCTTTTCCTCTTCCCAGTCGGTTTCCTTTCCGGTCGAAAGCTACGCCGGGAACTGCGATAAAATCTATGTCGGCATAGTCTGTGAATGTTTCTCCAACAGGCTCTTCGATACCGTAAGTGCCGGTTGCCATATCCTCGGGACCGGTATAGAGGCGTAATTCCAATTCATCGCCGACAACTACCGGAAGCAATATCCGCTTCTCATTGCTCCATTTCCGGATAAACGCATGAGTGTCTACTTCATCTTTGAGCGAATGGTAGAGCAATACAGTAGTTGCCGCCCTGAAAGCCGGGTGGGCTTCGAGGGCGGCAAGTATTTTAGCTGATTGTAGCTTCTGCAAAGTCGAAGATGCGTGTCGGATCTTCAGTGATGCCATAAGCTTGCGCAGTTCTTTTTTTCTTTCCATCTTTATTGTCTTTCGTCACTTCCTCTTCTGTCTCGGCGGGTGCTTTTGGGAAAGCTTCTCCCTTTTCGAGCAGTTCTATGCCTTGTTGAACTGTAGCATCCGATTTATTGAAGTATTTCAGATAAGCTTCCAGTCCCAGCATATTATAGATAATGTTGCCGTATATATTCGCTTCCAGTCGTTTATACGATTTCTGGATCAGAATATTCCTTCTCTTTACACCTTTCGAGTCGGCAAAGCGGATGAACTGCTCTACCAAACCTTGGTGGCGAAGATAATTCAGCAGGTCTTCTTCCGTTTCATACTGGCTCAGTTTCTTCCGGTTATTGTCCGTGTACTGGAAAGTAAACTGTAGGGTCAGTCCGCGGTTGATTACCGATGATAGATAAGAAGTGACTCCGGTAGTATCCTGTGGTACGAATACATCCGGCATGATACCGCCACCGCCATACACTGTACGTCCCAAGCTGGTGAGATAGCGTTCGTTCTCGTTCTGCTTGATGCTGTCGCGTGAGAAGAACTCACCGTGTTCGTAGCGGTTGTACAAATCCAGTTCGTAGTTCCTGTCTTTACCACTTTCGTAAGGACGTTGGATGCAACGCCCTGAAGGAGTATAATAGCGGGCGATAGTCAGGCGGATAGCAGAGCCGTCGCTGAAGTCAATCGGTTGTTGTACCAGTCCTTTTCCGAAGGAGCGGCGTCCTACCACTGTACCGCGGTCATTGTCCTGAATTGCTCCGGTAAAGATTTCGCTGGCAGAAGCAGAACCTTCGTCGATCAATACAACGAGTGGCATTTTCTGGCAACTGCCCGTACCATTGGCAAATTCTTCCGCACGGGGATATTTACGTCCTTGTGTATATACAATCAGTTTACCTTCGGGCAGGAATTCATTTACCATGCGGATGGCAGCTTCCATGTATCCTCCTGTATTGCCGCGAAGGTCAATAATCAGTCCTTTACATTTCTTATGATTGAGCTGAGCCAAGGCGTTAAGCAATTCTACGTGGCTTGTCCGTCCGAATTTGCTGACTTTTACATAACCGATATCATCGTTCAGCATATAGGCAGCGTCTACTGTATTTTGAGGAATATCTCCACGGGTGATGGTGAAGTCCAGCAATTTCGGTTCTCCTACGCGTTTGACACCCAGTTTCACCTGCGATCCCTTAGGACCTTTCAGTGTGCGCATGGCTAGTTCGTTGTTCAGCTTCTTGCCTACAAATAAACTGTCGTCTACATTAACGATACGGTCTCCCGCCATGAGTCCCACTTTTTCAGATGGGCCTCCCTGTATAACGGCATTCACATGAATCGTATCATTCTGTATCGTAAACTGGATACCGATTCCGCTGAAACTGCCTTCCAGTTCCGAATTGACTTCTTCGAGATTCTGTGCAGGGATGTAAGTGGAGTGCGGGTCCAGTTCTGCCAGGATCTGCGGCATAGCCTTCTCCACGAGGTCGGTCATGTTTACGGTGTCTACATATTGATCGTCTACGATTCTCAACAACGCATTCAGCTTGTTGGAAGAACCGTTGATGATACCCAGACGGTTGCCGGCGAAGTGCTTGGCATAAAATGTGCCGATAAGAATACCGGCCACCACGCTGATAGCTATGATGATAGGCGTAAAACGTGAAGAGTTTCTTGTACTCATGTCTATTCCTTTTTTTAAAACGTTCGTCTTATTATTTGTTTGGAGAAGAATCTTCGTTCATTTCTGTATAGATAACTTCAATTCCTGCCCGTTTTAATAGTTCTATTCCATCTTCGAGGCGGTAATGTTCGGAGTAGACTACCCGTTTGATTCCTGCCTGTATGATTAACTTTGCACATTCGATACAAGGTGAGGCGGTGACGTACATCGTGGCACCGTCGCTGCTGTTGTTCGAGCGTGCTATCTTGGTGATAGCGTTTGCTTCCGCATGGAGAACATAAGGTTTTGTCAGGTTATTCTCGTCCTCGCATACGTTTTCGAAGCCCGAAGGAGTACCATTGTATCCGTCGGAGATAATCATTTTGTCTTTGACGATCAACGCTCCTACCTTACGGCGCTGGCAATAAGAGTTTTCCGCCCAGATGCTTGCCATACGTATGTAACGTTTGTCCAGTTCCAATTGTTTCTTTTCCGTGTCCATGAGAGTGTCTTTTATTTTACAACGTGAAAAACTAAAGAAAGTGTCTGCTGGCTACCGGAAGGTTTATAGTAAAGGTATAGATTTCGCTCATCTCCTCCGTAAGAGGTTGCGTTGTTCAGCCCTTCTATAAAATTCTTTGCTAATATATCTGATGATTCATTACCTCCTTGGATAGATGCATTGAATTGGTTGTCCTTTCCATTGGCAGACCATGATCCAGTGAAAGTAGAGGTTATCACTGTGCCACTTAAGGTCCCGGTGATGATATTGCTTTCTTCCATTCCATTAAAGGTAATTACATACCTACCTGTTTCGTCAAGCAATTTCATGCTTTGTTCGCGGGCTTTGTTGTCGTTTCCCCAAAAATTAAACATTTGATGGCTATCTTTGACTGTGATATAAGTCAGTTTCCATGTCTTGCCGGTGAAGATGCCGGCTACATCATCCGTATCATTACATCCGGAAAACATCGGAAGCAATAACAGCAATCCTAATACTTTAAGTATCAATCTCTTCTTCATGTCCAATTCTCTCCTTTTTTAATTGTATTGTTTCTTTATGCCGTTTCGGATCAGCAATGCGTCAATGGTAGGCTCCTGCCCGCGGAAGCGCTTGTAGAGCAACATCGGGTGTTCTGTACCTCCTTTCGACAGGATATTGTTGCGGAACGAATCTGCTACTTCACGGTTGAAGATTCCTTGCTGTTTGAACAGTGAGAATGCATCCGCATCCAGCACTTCTGCCCATTTATAACTGTAATATCCTGCGGAATATCCTCCGGCAAAGATATGGGAGAATTGTGTACTCATGCAGGCTTCTTTGACTATCGGCAATACTTGTGCGTCTTTCCAGGCTTCCTGTTCATAGGCTTTTACATCGCCCTCGAAAGGAGTGTTGCGGGTGTACCATGCCATATCGAGCAGACCGAAGCTCACTTGTCTCAGGCAGGCATAGGCTGCATTGAAGTTCGAAGCATCCACGAGTCTCTGTATCAGTTCGTCCGGAAGCACTTCTCCGGTTTCATAATGACGGGCAAAGGTATTGAGAAATTCTTTCTCGATGGCAAAGTTTTCCATGATCTGTGAAGGAAGTTCCACAAAGTCCCAATATACGTTTGTTCCGCTTAGGCTCTGATAGGTTGAGTTGGCAAACATGCCATGCAGGCTGTGCCCGAACTCATGCAGGAATGTCTCCACTTCGTTGAAAGTCAGCAAAGCAGGTTTGCTTTCGGTTGGCTTGGTGAAGTTCATCACTACAGATATATGCGGTCGGCTGTCTTCACCGGTTACGGGATCTATCCATTGTTCCTTGTAACTGGTCATCCAGGCTCCGGCGCGTTTTCCGGGACGGGGATGGAAGTCAGTGTACAGTACGGACAGGAACTTACCGTCTTTATCGAATACCTCGTAGGCTTCAACATCTTTGTGATAAACCGGGATTTCCGTATTTTTCCGGAAAGTGATTCCGTAGAGTCTTTCTGCCAGTCCGAATACTCCTTTTTTTACTTGTTCCAATTCGAAGTAAGGACGGAGCATTTCTTCATTGATATTGAATTTCTTGTTTTTCAGCTTATTGGAATAGTAGCTCCAGTCCCAGGGCATGACAATGAAGTCATCACCTTGTTCCTCACGTGCCAGTTCCTGTACTTCGAGATATTCTTTCTGTGCGGTGGGAGTGTAGGCTTCCAATAGTTGGTTGAGCAGCTTATATACGGCATCGCTGTTTTCAGCCATTCGTTTTTTGAGGGTATATTCCGCATAATCTTTATATCCTAGTAACTGGGCTATTTTCATGCGTGTATTAACCAGCTTCTTTACGATTTCGATATTGTTGAATTCGTTATCGTGCGTACACTTTGTATTATATGCGATGTAGAGCTTATGGCGCAACTCGCGGTTGTCGGCATAAGTCATGAAAGGCACATAACTTGGAGCGTGCAGGGTGAAAGCCCATCCTTCTTTATTCTCACTTCTGGCTGTTTCGGCAGCAGCTTCTACGATGATTTCCGGCAGTCCGGCAATGCTGGCTTTGTCTGTCAGAAGCATTTGATACCTGTTTGTCTCCTTCAGGTTGTTTTCGCTGAAGTCGAGTGTCAGTTTGCTCAGTTCGTTGGTCAGTTGTCGGTATTGTTCGCGGGCCTCCCCTTTGAGGTTGGCGCCGTGGCGTACAAAACTGTCGTATATATCGTCTAGCAGGTGATTCTGTTCCTGAGTCAGTTGCAGAGATTGTTTTTGTCCGTACACTTCTTTCACGCGGGCAAACAACTTCTCATTCAGTGTGATGTTGTTGCTGTGTTCGCTGAGTAGTGGCATGATTTTCTGAGCCAATGCCTGTAAGTCGTCATTGGTTTCAGCACTAAGCATATTGCCGAATACGGCAGTTACTTTGTCCAGCAGCCTTCCGGATTGTTCGTAGGCTTCTATTGTATTTGTAAATGTCGCCTTCTCCGGGTTTTGTATGATCGCATCAAGTTCCGCATTCTGTTGTTTGATTCCTTCGAGGATGGCAGGCTCATAATGCTCTGTCTTGATCCGGTCAAAGGGCACAGTCCCATGCGGTGTCTGATACTGACCGAAGAAAGGATTCTGAGCGTTCAGTATATTGTTCATGGTGTAAACTAGTATCAATGTTATTAATAATCTCTTCATAATTCTCTTCATAGAAGTACAAAACTACTAAAATTGTAGGTTATACCACGGATAATACCTTGCTTTTTAACAATATATAAAATGAAGACAAAAAAACCGCTACGGTTTCCCGCAGCGGTTTCCTATATGTTTAGATTTCTAATTAAGCGTTAACTGATGCCATGTGAGCGATCAAGTCAAGAACTTTGTTAGAGTAACCGATTTCGTTGTCATACCAAGATACAACTTTTACGAAAGTGTCAGTCAAAGCGATACCAGCTTTAGCATCGAAGATAGAAGTACGAGTGTCACCCAAGAAGTCAGAAGAAACTACTGCATCTTCAGTGTAACCTAGAATACCCTTCAATTCGCCTTCAGAAGCTTCTTTCATTGCAGCGCAGATTTCAGCGTAAGTAGCCGGTTTAGCCAAGTTAACAGTCAAGTCAACTACAGAAACGTCCAAAGTCGGAACGCGCATAGACATACCAGTCAGTTTACCGTTCAAAGCCGGGATTACTTTACCTACAGCTTTAGCAGCACCAGTAGAAGAAGGGATGATGTTGCCAGAAGCAGCACGACCACCTCTCCAGTCTTTCATAGAAGGACCGTCAACTGTTTTCTGAGTAGCAGTTGTAGAGTGAACTGTAGTCATCAAACCGTCAAGGATACCGAACTTGTCGTTCAATACTTTAGCGATAGGAGCCAGACAGTTAGTAGTACAAGAAGCGTTAGAAACGAACTGAGTACCTTTCACGTATGTTTTTTCGTTTACACCGCAAACGAACATCGGAGTGTCATCTTTAGAAGGAGCTGACATTACAACATATTTTGCACCAGCTTCGATATGAGCCTGAGCTTTGTCTTTGCTCAAGAACAAACCTGTAGATTCAACAACGTATTCAGCACCTACAGCATCCCATTTCAAGTCAGCCGGATTTCTTTCTGCAGTGATGCGGATAGCCTGACCGTTAACGATCAATTTGCTGTTTTCAACATCTGCTTCGATAGTACCGTCGAATTGACCGTGCATTGTGTCATACTTCAGCATGTAAGCCAAGTAGTCTACCGGGCAAAGGTCGTTGATACCTACGATTTGAATATCGTTTCTTTTCATTGCAGCGCGGAAAACGAAACGTCCGATACGTCCGAATCCATTAATACCTACTTTAATCATTTTGTTTAAACTTTTAAGGGTTTTATAATATTTGTTCAAATATCTCTCAGCTCGCGCATTTGTTTTATTTTCAAATGCGGTGCAAAATTACAAAAATGTTTTTATATTCGCATATTAAATTCACATTAAATATTGAAAAAAGATGGGAAAGAGCACATTTTTACAAGACTTTAAGGCGTTTGCTATGAAAGGGAACGTCATTGACATGGCTGTCGGTGTAGTTATCGGCGGCGCGTTTGGGAAGATCGTATCGTCACTGGTGGCGAATGTTATTATGCCCCCAATAGGCTTATTGGTTGGTGGTGTGAACTTTACAGATCTGAAATGGGTAATGAAAGCGGCTGAAGTTGGAGCAGACGGTAAGGAGATTGCTCCTGCCGTATCTCTGGATTACGGACAATTTCTGCAAGCAACTTTTGACTTTCTGATTATAGCTTTTGCTATATTCCTATTTATACGTCTGATCACTAAACTGACTACGAAGAAGGCGGCAGAGGAAGCCCCGGCTGCTCCTCCTGCGCCACCTGCTCCTACTAAAGAAGAGGTGTTGCTGACTGAGATTCGTGACTTGCTGAAAGAGAAGAAATAAGTACTTGTATAATAAAATAGGAGATTCTGTTTTGAGTCTCCTATTTATTATATATAAGTCTCTCTGACATCGTTTCCCTTTTCGGATTTTATGTTGTCCGATGATATATTTCTCTCGTAAATTTCGATTTTTCTGTTTATTCTTCTATCTTTTTGCCTACTTTTTTCTACTTTTGCAAATCATTTATTCAAAATCCAACCATTGATATGCAGGAGAAAATAATAATTCTTGATTTCGGTTCGCAGACAACACAGCTGATTGGTCGTCGCGTACGCGAACTGGACACGTATTGCGAAATTGTTCCTTATAACAAGTTTCCTAAAGAAGATCCGACAATTAAAGGAGTCATCCTTTCCGGAAGTCCTTTTTCGGTTTATGATAAAGATGCCTTCAAGGTAGACTTGAGTGAGATTCGTGGTAAATATCCTATTTTGGGTATCTGCTATGGTGCACAGTTTATGGCGTATACTAACAATGGAAAAGTAGAACCGGCCGGTACACGTGAATATGGCCGTGCGCATCTGACTTCTTTTTGCAAGGATAATGTGCTGTTTAAAGGAGTTCGTGAGAATACGCAGGTATGGATGAGTCATGGTGATACAATCACTGCTATCCCTGATAATTTTAAGAAGATTGCTTCAACGGATAAAGTGGATATCGCTGCTTATCAGGTTGAAGGTGAGAAGGTATGGGGCGTTCAGTTCCATCCGGAAGTATTCCATAGCGAAGACGGGACGCAGATATTGAAGAACTTCGTAGTTGATGTTTGCGGATGCAAGCAAGACTGGTCGCCGGCTTCTTTCATCGAGAGTACGGTTGCTGAGTTGAAAGCTCAGTTAGGTGATGATAAAGTGGTGCTGGGATTGAGCGGTGGTGTCGATTCATCGGTTGCTGCTGTTTTGCTGAATAGAGCTATTGGTAAGAATCTGACTTGTATCTTCGTAGACCACGGTATGCTCCGTAAGAATGAGTTCAAGAATGTGATGAACGATTACGAATGCCTCGGACTGAATGTAATTGGCGTGGATGCCAGTGAAAAGTTCTTTGCAGAGCTTGCAGGTGTGACGGAACCGGAGCGTAAACGTAAGATTATCGGTAAGGGCTTTATCGATGTATTCGATGTGGAAGCTCATAAAATAAAAGATGTGAAATGGCTGGCTCAGGGCACTATTTATCCAGACTGCATCGAATCATTGTCTATAACAGGTACAGTGATCAAGAGTCATCATAACGTAGGTGGTTTGCCCGAAAAAATGCACTTGAAGTTGTGCGAGCCGCTTCGTCTGTTATTTAAGGATGAAGTTCGTCGTGTAGGTCGTGAGTTGGGTATGCCGGAACATTTGATTACTCGTCATCCATTCCCTGGACCGGGTTTGGCTGTACGTATTCTTGGAGACATCACCCGCGAGAAAGTGCGTATCCTGCAAGATGCTGATGATATCTACATTCAGGGATTGCGCGACTGGGGATTGTATGATCAAGTATGGCAGGCAGGCGTTATCTTGCTGCCGGTACAGTCTGTAGGTGTCATGGGAGATGAACGCACTTATGAAAGAGCGGTAGCATTGCGTGCCGTGACTTCTACTGATGCCATGACTGCCGACTGGGCGCATTTGCCATATGAATTCCTGGGTAAGATTTCGAATGATATTATTAATAAGGTGAAAGGTGTAAACCGCGTAACCTATGATATCAGTTCTAAGCCACCTGCAACTATTGAGTGGGAATAAGAGATTTTCTTGATTTATATAAAATTCCAGTATCGCAAGTTACTGGAATTTTTTTATGTAATATACCCTTTACTTCTTATTATGGGCTATTCGCTAGAGATTGTCGGTGAAGGAGAAAATATTATTATATATGGTAGAAATTAAGGTATGCGTTTTATTTCTTATGCATTTATTCTTTTGGGGATGCACTACCTTTTTTATTTAGCATATTTGAAAATAAATAGTTGTGTTTGGCTGTTATGATTCATTTTTATATTTAACAGATTGGGATAAGTTGCTCTAGAACTTGGTAGTTTTATACCAATAAGTGTATTTTTTCCTGTTTTCATAGGCTTTTCAAAGGTTATTAAGTTTGTGTGCCACTTAAGACGGTGTAAAGTTATTAATAAAATTGGTAAACGCAATGTTTTTTTTATTTTAATTATCGGCAAACGGTGTTTTTTTTGATTTTTCATTCTACTACTCAGATCGTAATAAGATAGATACAATCTTTTTGTTGCTGTATATTGTTGATTATCATGGTTTTATTATTTTAGCTACCAAGTTCTAGAGCGACTTATTCTAATCGGTCAATTACGACTATATTTCTTAATAATTATTTATGATAATGCGAAATTATAGGCCGCCTCCGGGCTGTGATTAAATTTTTATTATCGTTTCTTCAGCATAGATCAGAACAGTGCTGAAGAGAGATTGAATTCATTAAAAATTTCAATACCCCCAAGAAAAACAAATGAATGATAACAGTCAAACACAACTATATATATTCCTAAACTTACTAAATATTAAGATAAAGCATACACACCCAAAAACAAACGTATTAGAGTAAAAATGCACATCTTATTTCTACCACATTATCATAATGCCTAGATATAGAATAGTAAGTTTTCTACTTATCCATATTAACACAACTAATTATTAACCTTTAATCACAGAAAAACAATGCAAAAAAGAACTATTTTTTTGACATTTTTTGCCGCCGTATTTGTCTATCTGACTTCATGTTCGGATAGTAAGAATATAGGAAGTGCAGTATTCAATCCGGATCAACCTATTGAGGTGACCGGATTTTATCCGGATTCCGGTGGGATCGCTACCCCTATGATCGTCGAAGGCAGCAACTTCGGATCAGACACTACCAATCTGAAAGTTTATTTCGAAGATGCGGATGGGATAAAGCACCAGGCGGGCTTGGTGAGTTCAAATGGTAACAAAATCTACTTGTATGTTCCTTCGGGACTGACGTACAAGAAAGAAATGAATCTTCTTGTTGCCCGAACAATGCCCGACGGAACAGAATATGAAGGACAAGCTGGAAGGCAATTTATCTACAAGACGCAGACGAGCGTGACTACCGTTGTAGGACAAGCTTCGCCGGACGCTAACCAGCCTACGGTAGGAGGAGACATCGCTACTTCTACATTGTCGGCACCCAACTACATTAGTCTGGATGACGAGGATAATATCTTTATCACCGAACGCCACGTATGGCACGGAGGAAACAATTATCCATCCGTAACCTGTCAAAATGATAAAGGAGCGCAGTCTAACGGAAATATTGTCATGGCTTCCATTAAGAGTAATTCTGTGCTGGTACTTCAGTATGGTACGTCAGCCATCCTGAATGCTCCTGCTTTTTCGGACCTGGATGGTACGATGTACGCTCCTGAAGATGGCGGTATGGGATATTATTCTTTGGCCAAAAGCGTGAGCTATGCGCCGCGCCGCCTGACGGTGCTGCTGAATGATGAAACTAAAGACGTTGCCGATGGTAACTATAAGCACTGCTTTGTAGTGAATAAGCTGGATCATTACATTTATACAGTGATGGTTAAGGGACAACTGGTGCGGATAAAACCGAACACCCGTACTTGTGAACTCCTACTCAAGAAAGTCGGAACTTCTACCAGACCTGATGCATGTGACTCATACCTTGCTTTCAGCCCTGTCAAAGGACAGGAAAATATGCTTTATGTCGCGATGGCAGAAGGAAATCAGATATGGCGAGTGGATGTGGGAAATCTGGAAGGTAAAGACAAAAACACCTATCCCGGTGAAGGTTATGCCGGAAAGGCCATATTGGAAGGACAGGTAGCAGGAGCAGGATGGGAAGACGGTTTGCTGAGGAATGCCAAGTTTGATAATCCCCATCAAATCTGCTTTACCGAAGACGGTAAATTGTATATCGCTGATTGTGGTAACAATTGTATACGAGTAATCGATACCAAATTGCCCTTGGATAGAGCTATGGTAACTACTCCTATCGGACTTCCGGGCATGAAGGGCTATAAAGACGGCGGTCCGGATATCGCGTTGTTCAATCATCCGTTCGGTGTAGCTGTTAGTGCCGACGGACAAATCGTATATGTCGCAGATACCGGAAATAAAGTGATTCGTAAATTGTCTATACAATAACCTTTGATAATACATATATGAAAAAAAATCTTTTATTGATTGTACTGCTTATGACATTGATTCCATTGGCAGGCTACAGTCAGAACGAAACGAGTACACAGTTTACAGTGGCAGGCGTGATTGTGGATGCAACCGGCGAGCCATTGGTAGGTACGGCTGTTTATGTAAAGAACGAACCGGGAGTCGGCGTAGTAGCGGATCTGGACGGAAAGTTCAAGATAAAAGTAACGAAAAACGCTACACTGATATTCCAGTCAGTGGGTATGAAGAATGTCGAGATGCTGATTACCAAAAACGAAGAAAAGCTTAAGATCGTCATGAAAGAAGACGAGACTAAGATTGACGAAGTAGTGGTAACGGGTATGAGTTCCCAGAAAAAAGTATCTGTGGTAGGTGCCATCACCACCATTGACGTTGCGCAGCTAAAAACTCCCGCCACTTCCCTCAATAATATGATCGGAGGTCGAATGGCAGGTGTTATCACTATGCAGAGTTCGGGTGAACCGGGCAAAAATATCTCCAACTTCTGGATTCGCGGTATCAGTACTTTCGGAGCCAGCAGTGGAGCCTTGGTACTGATCGATGGTCTCGAAGGAAGATTGGAAGATATTGATACCGACGACGTTGAATCGTTCAGTATCCTGAAAGACGCCGCAGCAACGGCTGTCTACGGAACACGCGGAGCAAATGGCGTGGTATTGGTGACTACCAAACGTGGTACCAGTGGAAAATTAGAGGTGACCGGACGTGCTACGATGAAAATATCACATATCAAACGTCTGCCCGAATACCTGGGAGCATACGATTACGCACTCCTTGCCAATGAAGCCAGAGCGATGTCCGGGGAAGACGATCTGTACACCCGCCTTGAACTGGATCTGATCAAAAACAGGCTGGACCCGGATCTTTATCCGGATGTAAACTGGATAGATGAAATCATGAAAAGGAATTCTATTCAGCAGAACTACTATGTCAGTGCTAAAGGAGGAGGTGACGTTGCTAGATACTTCTTGTCGCTGGGGTATCAGGATGAAGGAGCCGCCTATCGCCAAGAGGAAAATCTGTTTAAAAAGCCATTGAGCGTAAACAAGCTGAATTATCGTGCCAATATCGATATGAATTTGACCAAGACGACCCAGCTATACTTCGGTGTAGATGGATATGTCAATTCTTATGTCAGTCCGGGCGGAGGGAACACAGATCTGGTATGGTCAGCCGTCCAGCAGTTGACCCCCCTTCTGTTTCCGGTCACTTACTCTGACGGCACGCTGCCCGTATATGGCGGATCACGTGAATTGGCTTCTCCATATGTTATGCTGAATAATACCGGATACATGCAAAGCGAGGACAACCGAAACATGCTGACGCTGAAGCTGACGCAAGAATTCGGAGGATTTCTGAAAGGACTGACGATGTCGGTACAAGCGATGACGGAACATATCGGCTACTTCAGCGAATACCGCAGGATTTGGCCCGACCTCTACCGTGCTACCGGACGAACCGCACAGGGAGTCTTGATTAAAGCGCTGCGCTCAGCACAATCAAGTATGGCATACGGAAGTGGCGAAAACTCTTACAGGCAATACTATATGGAGGCGAAAGCCAACTGGAACCGGTCGTTCGGAGACCATACCTTTGGCGCGTTGCTCGAATACTATATGAAAGATGAGAAAAACTCTCTATGGGGCAAATATGATGATTTAGGTATCGCCAGCATCCCCAAACGCCATCAGAACCTTTCCGGACGTATCTCCTATGACTATAAAAACCGTTATTTCATCGATGCGAATTTCGGTTATACAGGTTCTGCACAGTTCAAAAAAGGAGAACAGTTCGGTTTCTTTCCTTCCATTGCCGCAGGATGGGTTCCTTCCTCTTATGCATGGTGGACAGAGAAACTACCTTGGTTTACGTTCCTCAAAATTCGCGGCTCTTACGGTATCGTAGGTAACGACCAGATTGTTTCTACCAACGATTATACCGGCCAGGGACGCTTCCCTTACCTGACCCTGATAGACAATCATGCCGGATCTGCTTGGGGATATCGTTATGCGGGTATCACAGAAACCCATACCGGAGCCGACAATTTGAAATGGGAAGTAGCAAAGAAGGCGAATCTTGGTATCGATGCCAAGTTCTTTCACGACAAGTTGTCCCTGACAGTCGACATATTCCGGGATACTCGTGACCACATCTTCCAGGACCGTGTGACGTTACCTTCTTACGTAGGTATGGTGACTTATCCGAAGTCGAATGTCGGACGTATGCACAGTGTAGGATCGGACGGAAATATTGAGTTTTTCCATACAATTAATAAGGATATGAGTTTTACGGTTCGTGCCAATTATACATTCTCACAAAATATCATCGACTATTTTGAAGAGAATAAATTACCTTACGACTATCTCAGTGTGACCGGCAGACCCTTTAACATCTTACGCGGATATATCTCCGAGGGACTATTCGCCAGCAAAGATGAGATCAATACCAGCCCCGATCAAAGCGGATTCGGAAAGATACGCCCGGGCGACATCAAATATCGCGATGTCAACGGCGATGGTATTATCAATGAAGACGATAAGGTGCCATTGTCTTATTCCAACCAGTTACCAAGAGTGATGTATGGATTCGGCGGTGACTTCCAGTGGAAAGATCTGACTGTTAGTGTCTTGTTCAAAGGTTCCGCCAAGGTAGACTACTATCGTGCAGGGCTTGGCAACGACAACGGATGGATTCCGTTCTATAATGGAGACTTGGGAAATGTGATCAAACTAGCCAACAATCCCAAGAACAGATGGACGCCCGCATGGTATTCGGGAACTACTGAAACGGAAAATCCGAATGCTGAATTTCCACGTCTCTCTTACGGAGGTAATAAGAACAATTCTCAATTGTCCTCCTTCTGGAGGCGGAACGGTTCTTTCCTGCGCCTTCAGGAAGTTAGCTTGCGATACAGCCTGAAACATCTGCCATGGATTAAAGCGGTAGGATTGTCTTCCGTCGATCTGGAATTTGTGGCGAATAACCTGTGCACTTTCGACAATGTGAAATATTTCGATCCCGAACAAGCATCGGCAAATGGTGCTGTCTATCCGATACCTGCTACCTATTCATTCCAGGTATACTTAAGATTCTAATCACATAACATTGAAAAATTTATGAAAAATCGAATTAAAATACTTTTGGGAGCCGTGATCGGCAGTTCTTTGCTGCTCAGTTCCTGCAATTTTCTGGATGTAGACAATTATTTTCAGGCTACATTCAAGGAAGATTCCATTTTCCACAGCATGAAAAATGCCGAAGGATACCTTTGGAACACCCCGACCCGTTTTCCCGACGCGGGTGCCATTTGGGGAAACTCATGGAATCCGGGAGAAACTGCCTCGGACGAGATTGCCGTCAGATGGCAGACCAACGAGTTTTGGGGAGCGCAATTCAGTGTTGGTACTGTCAACGGAAGAAACCTGCGGCAGGATATATGGTATAGCATGTATGTAGTAGTGGCAAGATGTAACCGGATGCTGGAAAATATCGATAAAGTGTCTGATATGACAGAAGCCGACAGAAGACGTTACATCGGATACGTACACTTTATGCGCGGTTATGCCTACTACCATTTACTGATGAACTACGGTCCGTTGCTCATTGTCGGAGACGAAGTACTAGGTACTTCCGAATCTGCGGAATACTATGACAGGGAACGGTCTACATACGATGAATCGGTGGATTATATTTGCAATGAATTCAAGCTTGCCACACAAGGTATTTATGGACCGACCGAGCAGAGTATCAGCTATTCCGACCGTCCTACCAAGGGGGCAGCTTTAGCGTTGATTGCCCGTCTGCGCCTGTTCCAGGCTTCTCCGTTGTTCAATGGCGGTGATGCCGCCCGCCTGTGCTTTAGCAATTGGAAGCGCAAAAGCGACGGTGCCGATTACGTAAACCAGACTTATGATCCCGACCGTTGGGCGGTAGCAGCCGCTGCCGCAAAGCAAGTGATCAATATGGAATACTATTCACTGTTCACAGTGGCACCGGACAATCAATACCCTTATCCGTTGGCAGATAATGTTCCTACGGCTCCTTTCCCCGATGGTGCGGGTGGTATCGACCCTTACCATTCTTTTGCCGATATGTTCAACGGTGAAGGTATTATTCAAACCAATAAAGAGTTTATCTGGGCAATGGCATCCCAAAATGTGACTAATTACACGCACCACTCGTTCCCTGTTAAATTCGGAGGCTGGGGCGGCATGTCCGTACCTCAGAGAGTGGTCGATTGCTTCCTGATGATGGATGGCAGAGACATCCACAATGCATCGGCAGACTATCCGTATGTAGCGGATCTCAGCCAGACAATAGGTACGAATAAAGTGCTGGGAAACTATCAGTTGAGAGGTGATGTTCCGAAGATGTATGACAACCGTTCGGCACGTTTCTATGCTTCCATCGGATTTCCCGGACGCTTGTGGACTATGAGTTCCGCTTCTTCCGACGCAACCTATGTCAACCAGCAGTTCTGGTATTCTCATGATGATACGCAAGCCGGGTTGGCCGGTGCGGGAAATAACGTCAATGATTACAATATCAGCGGCTACACTCCCGTCAAGTTTGTTCATCCTGACGATTCATGGTCGAGCGGAAAAGGAAGTGTGAAAGGCGCATTTGTTACTCAGCCTAAACCGTTTGCCATCATCCGTTATGCCGAAGTACTCCTTGAATATGTAGAAGCGTTGAACCGGGTGACGGGTACGGTCACCGTTACTACTCCTGATATGACAGGTACGGATGTCGAAGTGACTGTCAGCCGTGATATTCAGGAAATGGCTAAATACTTCAATATGATCCGCTATCGTGTCGGATTACCCGGTCCGGCTTTGGGTGACTTCAACGAGGTGGAGAGATTTGAGCAGATCATCCGTAATGAACGACAAGTGGAACTTTTCAACGAAGGCTACCGCTATTTCGATACCCGTAGATGGGGTACTTACCTTACCGAGGATGCCAATACGTCTAACTGGCAGGGATTGGATGTACAAAAAGACCGTACGGACGTCGCCGGCAATCCGGGATTCTGGAACATCGTGACCATTGACCAACAGAATATCCGCGATCGCGTCGCACTGCCCAAAATGGTATTTATGCCGATCAGTCACTCTGAATTACTGAAAGTACCTTCCATGGACCAGAATCCGGGATGGGACAGATAATGAAAAACAAGAATAACAGAAAGATAATATGAAAAAGATATTAACTATAATTCTTTGCTCTGCTTTGGTTATGATAAGTGGTTGCGATAAGTATGATTTCGATCAGGAACAGTTCCGCAAAGAAGTAAATTTACTCAGTAATTCCAACTTGGTATATGATCGCCAGGTAGCTGAGTTGCAGCAGGGAGGAGATACCCTTTTCGTGGTAGCTTCGTTGAGTGGATCGCAGGCTACCGACGAACCGGTAACAGTGGTGCTGCAACATTCCGATACACTGTTGAGGGCTTACAACAAGTCCAATTTTGATATCAATAAAGCCCGTTTTGCAAAGTACTTGCCGGAAGAATGCTATGAATTTCCGACGATGGAAATGAACATTTCCGCCGGCTCTTCCAAGGCTATGTTTCCGGTGTATCTGAAAAATCTGGAAAAGATTTCACCCGACTCCATCTATTTTCTCGAATATAAGATAGATTCATTGAGAACACCGGACTGTAATCCGAAAAAGAGGCACGTGCTGCTTCGTATCCACAAGGAGAATTACTATGCGTCCACGCAGACGGCAACTTACTACAATTACACCAGTAGTACGGTCATTATCCCGAATCCGGATGGGTATAGTGAAGTTCGCCGTCCGACCAATTCCAACCGTGTATTTCCTATCTCTGAGAACTCTGTACGTTTGATGGCCGGTGATGAAAATTTCACTGACTATACCACTGCGCTGGATATCATCAATAAGGGGAGCATCATTCTGGAAATGGGAACACAGTTGCCCGAGAATCCGTTGGCGAAGGAACTCACTATCCTGCCGTATCAAAGCATCGACGTAGTGCAGCTCACACCCATCGGCGAATATGACAATACGTATTTATTGAATGTCATCCGGACGCCCGACGGACGCTCCACTTATTATAAGGAGTTCCGCCTCCATTACAAATACCGTTTGAAGTCTACCGACCTCTACAGGGAGGTAAATGCCAAACTGAGATACCAATTCAATCCAAGAGTAGAAAACTTGTAATGCATCTAATAATATGAAAAAAAATATACTAATCATCGGACTGACAGGAATCCTGGGAACTTTCGTAGCTCTCTCTTCCTGTGGTCCTGATTATGAAACTGAGTTCAATGTACTGACATTGACCATTCCCAGCGAGAGCCAGGCGGCTGTTGTTTTTCCGCTTTCCGGCGGCGAACATGAGATAGAAGTGGAGACCAACGTGGCGCTCGATAACTGGACGGTAAGTTCGAATGCCGAATGGTGCAAACTACAAAAGCAGGAAGGTAAAGTCACGGTTTCTGCCGATCAGAATGAAGGCTATAAACAGCGTATAGCAGAAGTTACGATAGCATACGGTCACCAGAGTTATTCCATAAGTGTGAAACAGTTCGGCTTGGAACCGGTGATCGATATACCCGGATTGACGGATGATGGAATGAAGGCGGTGGATGCTAAAGCGACTTCACTTTCTATCCAGGTGAATACCAATCTGAATCTGGATGTCATCACTGTACCGGATACCTGTAACTGGGTACGCTTTAACGAACCGAAAGAGCTGAAAGCAAAGAAAGGACAAAAAGCTGTAAAAGCGGAAGATATCGTCAAGAAAAATCTGGTATTCAGTTTGGATCAGAATACTGATACCATTGTGAGGTATTGTACAATCACCCTTCAGTCGTCACAGAATTACAACTGTGTCGGCACGTTCATTATCAAGCAGCAGCCGAGAGGATATATTGTTGACATTGACGATGCACACAAGGTCTTTGAAGTGAAAGCAATGGGCGAAACGATCACGATTCCTTTCAAAGTGAACGGTCCTGCGGGTGCGGAATATGAATATGTGATTGACGAAAATGCTCAAACATGGATTAAGCCTGCAACTGCACCGCTCACCAGAGGAGCATTGCGTGATGCTTCCGAAAGCTTCATCATAGAGCCTAACACCGCAGTTGTAGAACAACCCCGTGAAGGAACGATAACGTTCACAAGTAAAGATCCGGTTGATCCAAACAGCTTTACAGTTACTGTGAAACAAGCAGGATTCGTTCCCGTTCCTCCTGTAAATGTGGTGAATGCTACCGCTACACCGGGAGCCGGACACATCACTCTGCAATGGGAAGCACCGGAAGATGTGGATTATAGTAAAGTGAAAATTACGTATTATGATAAGGTCACAAAAGAAAATAAAGAGATAGAAATAGATGGATTCAAGACAACATCGGCTATCATAGATGATACCTATCAGTGTGCTGGTGAATATTCCTTTACTTTCAAGACCTACGGTCCTACGGGAATGGAGACTGAGAGTCCTGTAATCATTACAGGTACTTCCGGCGAAGCTTCCGAGTTGGAACGCGTCATTCTCACTGTTGATATGCTTTCTGCTAATGCGACACAGGACGGTGATGGAGGTGGCTTACCTGCTTTGATTGACGGCAAAGGTGAAACTTATTATCATTCCAGATGGCAAGATCCAGTCGTATCAGAAGCCCATTACGTGCAGATTAAACTGAACAAACCGTTGCAAGGGCTTCGTTTTGAATATGATGCGCGTCAGACTGGCATAAATAATGGGGGCGACGTAACGATCGCAACTATTTACGGAAGTACCAACGGTGAATACTTTGAAAGCATGGGTACGGAAGAGTTCAATTTACCGACATCAAACGGTGGTCATGCTACCGCTAAAAACAATGTGAATGGTAAACAAGCTTACAACTATATCCGATTTACTCCTACGGGTCGCCGTAATCAAGCCACATTGGACTATACTAACGCTAATAAAGCATGGTGGAATATGGCTGAGATGTATCTCTACAGAGTAAGGCATGATGAAGCCTGGGCCAAAGAGCAGTTAGGCATCTGATAAACTAATGGAAAGACTGGCGGGGAGGAAATAAGATTAGATTAGACACATTTTCCTATAATACTCCCTGTCAGTCATTTTTTTTATTTATATTATCCGACTATTGAGAATCATGTACATGAAAACAAAGAAACTGAATATCATATTACTTGTTTTGCTGCTAATCTGCACAGCCATCGGTTGTCATTCACGGCAGAAACCGGACATTCGTCCCCATCCCGTAAATCTCAGTGCCGACAGTTTTTATCAACAGGCGGTAGCCATCCTGCAATCGTCTTATGATGTCGATTCCACTCGGAAGTGTATCAGCCTTCTGGACCGGGCACTGTCGATTGACAGTCTCAACCCCGATTATTATGGTACCAAAGCTAAACTACTGGCTGAGATGGGGGAGCTGGATTCCGCATTGCATGTCCAGACTTTGGCAATGGAGAGAAAAGCGATAACAGGAGAATACCTGTTTCAGTTAGGATTGTTTCAGGCGGCTAAAGATATGAATGCTGATGCGCATCAAAGTTTCGGAAAAAGTCTGGAAATTCTGCGGGCAGTGCTCGAACAATATCCTGACAGTTTGGGAGCATTTATTCTTGAAGAATCCGCCAATGCGCTTTATCAGGGAGCAGACAGCATTTATATGAAAGACATCGATGGCATTCGCAAACGTTTCCCGAACAGGCTTCTGGAAATAGAGATGATCCGAAGGTTGAAGCCGCATTCGCTGGTGAAGCAAATCAAAAAGATTCAGATAGAGAATGAATATAATATTGACTTCGATTTGGATAGTTTGGTCAACGAAATGGAAAAACAACAAAAATTATAAATACTATGTTATTGGATAAGGTAAAACACATACTATGTATCTCTCTTATTCTGCTGGTGGGAGTCACTACTCTCTATGCTTGCAAGAGTGATGATAAGGAGCTGCAGGGAGAGCCGGTGCTGCAAGTTCAGAAATCCATTGGATTCAAGAAAGAGGGTGGGGAAGTAGCCGTACCTGTCAAATCGAACCGGGAGTGGAATGCATCGGTAACTGAGGGAAAAGAATGGCTGACGGCAAGGAAAGCATCGGATACAGAACTGACGGTTTCGGCAACATCCAGTCCCGAAAAAGGAGTCAGAGAAGGAAATATTACTATCGCCAATAATGCGCTGACTGCTAAACTCAGAGTTGTGCAGACAGGCGGTGACCTGATCATTGAAGTGGCTGAAGAGAGCCGTGTCATTCAGGTGGCGGGAACAGGAAACGATCATCTGGAAGTCAACTTGCTTTCCAATACAGACTATGAAGTAGTTATTCCGGAGGAAGCCAAAGACTGGATTACCGAGAAAGAAGTACCTGATACAAGAGCCGATCTGGCATCCAGTACACGAATATTCTCCATTGCTTCCAATCCTCTGACTACAGAAAGGAATGCTACGATCAAGTTTGTATCCAAAGAAAATACAAACATTTATGACCAGTCGGAAATCAAACAACAAAAGAAATCGAGTGATATTTCGGGTGTAAATCCGGAGAAGGATATAAAGTTGAAAGTTACCGGTGGATACGACACCGACCATCAGCCGGGGCAGGATATATCGAAGTCTTATGACGGTCAGTTCGGCGGAACCTGTTATCATTCCACATGGAGTCAATCTGCAAAATTCCCCGTTACTCTTGAATATCAGTTCGATCAGAATCAGCTTACGCTAGACTATATTCTATATCACAGCCGGAATGGTAACGGTAATTTCGGAGCATTCGAACTTTACATCAAGCCTCAAGGAAGTACGGATTTTATTCATATACAAGATTATGATTTTAAAGGAGCAGGAGGCAGCCATAGGATATTGCTGAACGATCCGGTTGTACCTGCGGCTGTTCAATTCAAAGTTAAAAGCGGATTGAATGATTTCGTCAGTTGCGATGAGATGGAATTTTTCCATGCTGCGGAAAATCCGCTTGACGAACAACTGATAACAGTATTCACCGACCGTTCATGCAGTGAACTCCTCCCGGACGCTTCCGACGAAGCCATCAATCGGCTTCCGGCATTCTTCAATGTGCTGGCAAAGTCTTTGCAGAGCAATACTTATCCCGAAGCGGAAAAGAGATTCAGGATACAGTCATATCAGGCATACAGTGTGCCCGAATATTGGGGAGATAAATTGAGAACCAATTACTACTCGCCTCTTTGCAACCCTACCGGTATCATAACCAATGCGGGTGAAGAGATGGTCGTTTTAGCAGACGGCATACCGCAAGGTGAATCCATTTCACTAAGGTGTTGTTCGGATCTGGGGCCCGACGGTGAAGAACGATTCCTGAAAAACGGAATCAACAAGTTTTCTTTCTCACGTGCGGGAAATCTGTTTGTCATCTATCAGAAACTTGATCCCCGTGGCATGCCGGCAGTGAAAATACATTTTCCGCCCCAGTATGTGGAGACAACGGAACATGCGCGTGTAGGCTTCAATGTATGGGATCTGACTGTGGATAAAACCGATGATCTGTTCCGTGAATATATCCGGAAGGCAAAATCTGTCACTTTGGACGGATCTGATAAATGCGTATTTGTATTGAAAGGCAGGAAGATTCTGTTTACAGCACTGAAAGACTTGCTGCAAAATCAGGACAACTTCAAACAGTATGGAGTAGTAAGAGGAATGGAACGATGGGATAACCTGATAGATTGGGAGCAGGAACTGGCTGCCATCGATACCTATTCGAATACAGGAGAATTTAATTCACTGATGCATGTCACGACTTTCACCGACGGGCTTTATGCTACCAATTATTACATTAATATGGCAGCGGGTGATGTAAGCACAAAAGATGGATGGGGTTTCAAAAACAACTTCGATCCGCGTGATATGGACAAGAATCAGGACAATGAATGGGGACCGGGACATGAACTCGGACACATGCATCAGGGAGCTATCAACTGGCCCAGTACTACGGAATCGAGCAATAATCTCTTTTCTAATTATGTGGTGTACAAGATAAACCAGTGGGGATCACGTGGAAGCTCCATTGGGACTTTAGCTACTTACCGGTATGCGCCTCCGACTCCTTGGAGCAGATTCATGCATCCGCGCGACCCGAACACGTTGGCATTTACCCCTCAGGACATGACATCTGATGATGCCAATAAATATGGATTATATCAAGGAGAAGCCTCCGAAATGCATATGCGCCTCAACCAGCAATTGTGGACATATTTCGAACGTATCGGCAAGAAACCGAATACCATCCGTAAGATATTCGAACAAGGACGTACCCCTGAATTTTGGTTACCTTTCAATGATCCGGGCGCAGCACAGCTGATGTATGCACGCAACGTAGCAAAAGCCGCTAATATGGATATGACCGAATTCTTCGATGTCTGGGGATTCTTTATTCCGGTCAGTTTCAAGTTGTATGCTTACGGAAGCTTTTCATATACCGTGACACAGGATATGATTAATCAGACGCTGGCTTATATGAAAACATTCCCCACTAAATGTCCGCCTATTGAATACATTGAAGACCGAAGATACCAGGCAGGAGCCGGAGGCAATCAAAAAGGTATATCCGAAGATGGAGGAGATGTAGGGTATTTCGAAACATTCCAGAACAATGTGAAAATCACCAAGACTGTAAGTTATACCGTTTCCGGAAGAACATACACTGTGACTAATGGCGAACAGGCGGTTGCTTTCGAATTAATCAAGGATGGCAAAAAAGTATGGTTTGCCAATCGGTTTGTATTTACTGTACCTGCCGGAGCAGACATTGAAGGAGCGGAACTGTACGCTGTTCAGGCGGACGGGCAACGTATTAAAGCAAATAAATAGGGAAACTTACTGAATATCCCCAATCTTATATGGAATGAAGAGTAGCTTTTACTTTTGAGTAGAAGTTACTCTTTGTTCTAATGAAGATAATCCTCTAGCTTCCATCCTGTATCCGATGAATAGTTTGCTTTTACATACCGTCCCTGGAAAATAGAACCGTTTATCGTTTGTAACCATCCAAAACTCCAACGAGGCAACTTGCTGATCTGTTTTATTAATTGTTCGGTCAGAGCTTGATTCTCTTTATTCATGATCTCATTGGGTGATAATAAATATCCGGTCGTTTTCCCTTTTTTATTCGTCACCAACAAGATATCTACGCCAAATTTTGTGGTTGATGTTTTATGCTTTTTCAAATTACCATTAACGAACTCTTCTAATAAATCCAGTTTATATTGAAGATTAGTATACCAGCAACCATCTGTACTGGCAATAGGCGAATACTTGATAGTAGGACGAGAACGACGAGGACCTTCCATCGTTCCGGTTTTTGCAATATCTAAAAAGTTTCGTGATATAACCTGTCCCTTTTCTATGTCAAACTCAGCTACATTCTTCGTCACAATTTCTCCAAATAAGTCTTTGGGACACGATAAGGCTGTTATCTTCCCCGAATACCATATTGCAGGAATCCCTAAATCGTCTTTTCCATATTTTTCAGCCAACTTATTCTTATAGATCGATGTTTCATTCGACTTTCCTTCTTTTGATGAATATATTTTCTTTAAGTATAACATAGCCTTTTGTCCTGAAGAATATTCAAAGCACCATTCCGCACGAATATCTTTTGGTCTTTGTAAGTCGGATGGTAATAGAGATTGTTCCATAAATATTCCTGCTTCAGGAGATTCTTCAATATTATAAATAATATCATGATTCTTCAAAGTATCGATAGCTTTTTGCTCTTTATAGTTAGATATCATCTTTTTGACTGGAATATAATGCTGCCCATAAACAACATTACAAGCATAGCATAGAATACTTAAAAAAAGAAATTTCTTCATAACTTTAATCCTTTATGATAGAGTTGTTTTTTTTGTAAATAGAGGCATAACAGAATTAATTATATTGTTCTTCGTTTGCTTTCAATTCTTTTATCAACTCCTTTATTCTAAGAAATTGTTTGAACATTGTTTCGAATTCTCCAGTCGTTACATTTTTGAGCGGCGTGCTCTCTTGTATAAAGACATAGGCATCACACCAGTTTTTCACAGAATGAAATTGATATTGTCTCTGATAACGTGCCATTCTTGGAATAACTAATAACTCAACAATACCGTCATCCATATATTTGGATGGATAATAGAAATAACTTTCTTTTGTGCTTAGAGCTAAATGTTCAAAACTATTATATGGTGGCTTGGATAATGGTAATGCTATCAGCTTGCTAAAATAACCAGCGGATTCCTGAGCAAATGTTCCTTTTCCAACTTGAAAACCAATTGAGTAATACTTATCTCCATAATATTTCTTTAAACGATTCCCTGCTGGGATTTCTTTATACGGAAAACTATCAAAACGTTCCAAGTTAGAAAGATGGGCACTATGAGCGTGAATGATTAGCTTCTCATCTTTTTTTAAGAAATGATCAGCAAGTTGTTTGGTATAAGTAAACATATAGAAATCCCTATAATCAGGAGGAGGCAATTGGGAGCCAATACCCAAATTGATACAAGTTTCTATGTATTGGGTAAAAAGCGAAAAATTCTCTTCTCCCAACTTCGTTTTTAAATAAACATCCTCATGAGCATATTGCAATATATCTTTAAATTCTTTATCATATAGTTTTAATAAATAGTATCGCCCTTTTTCTTTATCCAATAGATTTAATAGGTAGTCATAAAAATATGGACTTATGATGTCTTTATAATCCATACCAGATAGGTGTACTTTACGAAGAGATGTCTTGTTATACTCCTTTAACCAATCCACAAAGCCCATAAGCTCGCTATTGTTTGTAAAAAACATCTGCATGATTTCTTTTATTTGTTTTTCAATGTCGGGTGATGATATAATTCCTTGTATATATGCATCGACCAGTAGTAAGGCATCAACGGGAGCCTCTAACAGAACAAACCTGCAATCTCCATTTTGAATGAGATTCTTTGAAAATTGAATAACCGCAGTTTTTAATTCTTGCGAACCATGAGTACATTCTCCTAATCCTATGATTTTTTTATCTTTCAATTCATTTATTCGCGTAAGCAGAGTACTATCATTGTCATGAGATAATTTTATAATCTTATTTTTGATAAGTCTTTTGTGAATGTTTGTGTTAATGACAGTTTGATCTTCAATAGATTGTTTCCCCTGATCTTTTCCATCAATATTGATTTGCAGGTCACTTAAACATATTTGTTGATCCGGATTACTATTTCCAAAATAAAAGATATTAATTCGTAATGCTTTGGCTTTATATTTCCCGTCCGTCAATTTTAATGATAGTACATTATCCGTCCATTCCGGATGTTCCAGCTTTTTGTCTTCAGATGCTACTGCCACTTCATTACTGTTGAGAGCTGTAACTGTAAGCCATGCATTAGTTATCTCTCTTGTTTTACTTTTTATAGATACTTGGCAGCTATCTCCATTTATCTGTTCTGGTATCATGATAGTGCAAGATGCAATAAATATCATATTCTTATTTTTTGATGGAGGTGGAGTATATGATATTTTATAAACTATATTATCATCTTTCTTTATTTGCATTGATTCAATATAAGTAAAGCATCCGGTTTGGTTCTTTATCCAAGACCACTTTTGTTCTTCTCCTCCCTTAAAATTGAAATTATATTCTTCTGCGATAGTTTGAGCAATAGATGATGCGGGAAAGATAAATATAAATAATAGTACAGGAAATATAAGGCAAAATCTCTCTTTTTGTTTCTGTATCCCGCTAATACCTATTCGTACTAATTTCTGTTTCATATGCATTAAATTTAAGTTGTGTGATTCTACAAATATAGAAATAAAAACGCATTGTTGCATAGACAATCAATGATTTAATATTGCTTGTTGACTCAATATCAATATTCAAGGTATTTGCCAGTGAACCATTCGGCAATTATACCATTATAACCTGCTGGTACGTCTTGATACTGTCCTTAAAAAGATTCAACATGTCGGTTAGAGACATAATCTCATATTTGTCGTCTGCATTATTTTGAGCATAGATCAAACCAGGCAATAAATATATGAAAAGTGATATAATTCTATTTTTCATAATTGACCAACTATACGTACGGTATCTGATTCATTTCGCTTTGGCAAAATAAATATATTATCTGTCTCTGGGACAGGATCTATTACTTCGATATAATCTTTCGGATTTCTATACCAAAACACCTTTTGTAATGATTTGATATAGTGGTTGAGTTTCTTAGCTCCTTCGTCAGTGTATAAGCAATAAAGAGGGATACAACCACGATATCGTTTTTGAATTAATATGACCAAGCAATGAGTATATTTATTTTCATATTTTTCCCACATTTTTAAAGGGTATGTGATAACAGTATCTGCATTGAAGGATTCACGGGCATATTTGGAAGACTTATAAGTTATAGGTAATTCAGATAAAAAAGCGACTCGTTTTCCCGTATTTTTAAGGAAGTCCGCTTTAATATGGGTTAAATGATAAGTATTCATCTCAACTTTCATTTCTGGAAGCAAATCAAAATCTGCATAGACTGAATCATTGCGTCTGCAAAATATACTGGGAATAGCAGTGAGTATAATAAAATTACTATCTTTGGATAGAAAGGATTTGCGATAGTAGCTTGGTAATCTCTTAGATTCTTTTGCAAGAAAGCATCCTAAATAAACTTTGTTTTTTTCTAAAGAATCGATATAGGATATAAAATCTTTAGGCTGATTATACTGTACTTGATTTCTATCTAGTGCATAACCTTCTGGGATAAAAACATTTTGAAGACTTTTATCTTTTTGAGGATAAGCATTCGATGCTATCAAAAGTAATAATGATGATAAGATTATTGTTTGTAGTATTCTCATTGTTTTACACTTTAATAATTGTAGCCATTATAATCATTCTGATAAATTTTAGTTGTGTGATTCTGTAAAGATAGAAGTAATAGGATAAATTCCCATCTTATTTTTGCATCTTAATTATTAGCGGATCTTTCTTTAGCTTTTAAATGAGGTATTTCATATTCATCTATGATTGGTGGATCTATTACTTCAATGTAATCTTTCGGTTCTCTATACCAAAAGACATGTTCTAATGATCTGATATAGTGACTTAGCTTTTTGGCACCTTTGTCATTATAAAAGCAATACAGAGCAATACATCCACGACGTTTTTTTTGAATTATCATTACTTGGCAATGATTGTACTTATTTTCTAAATTTTCCCACATTCTTAAAGGATATGTAATTACAGTATCCGCATTAAATGCTTTACGAGCATATTTTGAAGATTTATAAATGAGAGGAAGATCACACAAAGAAGTAACCCTTTCTCCTGTATTCCTAAAAAAATCTCCTTTGATTATTTCTAAATGATAAGTATTCATTTCAATCATAAATCCTGTTTTAAAACTAAAGTCAGCATAAATAGAATCTTTATCCCCGCAGAATATGGGAGGCACAGATACGTATGCAATAAAATTACTGTCTTTTGATAGTATGCAATTATAATGTCGACTAAATGCATGTGCTCTAAATTGTTTTGAAGTAATGCATATTAGATTACCGTTAGGAATATGATTAAACACAAAATCGCTGGACTGATTAAATCGTACTTGGTTTCTATCCAATGCATATCCTTCAGATATATATCCACCAGAATTGAAAAAATCTTTAGTTTTTTTATCTTCTTGAGAGCATACCTTTGATATATTCAAAAGTAATAATGCTGACAAGGTTATTGCTTGTAGTATTTTCATAGTTCTATTGTTTTTATGTATAACTATATTTGTTAAAACGTTGCATGCCAATCGCACCAAAAGGTCCATGCCGGTTCGTTCAGTCTCATTTTGTCTTCTCTATGCTTTTTAAGCATTTCCTTTGCTTGAGGGTAATCATACCATTTGCCGGCTAGTTCTTCTCCAAATGGTCCTGAAGAACCGGGGAAGAAATCGGTAAATTTCACTCGTTGATCAGTATCGGAGAGAACTATCAGTTCTTCGGCATACTTACAATTGGTTTCTATTTGTTCGAACCAATTATGTTCAGAATTATTCTTATAAAAACAATTATAGTCGAGTACGGTAAGTGTTCTTTGATCAACTAACTTGAATTTTCTATATCCTAGCTGATATAAAGCATTCAAAGTGTCCAATTCGTGTCCTGCTATATCTTCATCTTCTCCTATGCATTCAGTTTCTACTGATATATATAGAGGTTTCTCACTCACTTTTTCCATCGTTTGCAGTGCAATGATGTCATTTCCTTCTATATCTATTTTACAATAAAAAGGAGTACCGTATTCATGAAACAAATGGTCCAGCCGTTTTGATTTAATCTTCTTTTTAATAGCCTTGCAGCACATTCTTGAAGAAATAGAAACTTTAGTTGAACTCCAAATGGTATTTGGACTTATATAAAAATCGGTGTCTACGTCATTTGTGTCAGAAATCACATAGTTTAGCAACAATAGCTTTCCATTCTCTATGTATTTCTTAAAAATATTCTGCCATTCATTTATTAAATCAGGGTCAGCATCCACAGCAATTACCCGATACCCTTTCAAAAGATAAAAAAGGGTATCTTCTCCTTTATGAAAACCTATATCAAAAATGAGATTTTCCATTAGACTATTTTATTTTGTATAAATAATAAGTTTATCATTGTCATCAATCTTTCTTTTATTTCAGACTTATTGATTTCATGTGTTTATTCGCTCTTGCAAAATGCTCTCTTATTTTACCCTGCTGTTCCATATTACTCTGAGTAACATCCGAGTACCCAAAATCCTTTTGTTCTGAGATAAAAGGATAGATAACCATTATGTTTGTGGCTAGTTTGGATATTACTCCATCGGCTGTGTCAGTATTCTGAAACGAATAATCCAGCATCTTATCAAAAAAACGATTATAAATAACAATGAACTGTGTGCACCAAAACCAGTCAACTTTATAACGATGATATCCTGCAGGGATCGCTTGTCCAAATCCTCCAATACCACCGGAAAGTACTTCCGCTCCTTGTATATAAGCTTCTGTAACTTCTTTGAACAGTAATTTGGGAGAATAATTTTCCGTGAAATAATGGTCGTCTTCGCAAATGACAATGATGTCATCTCCTTTCTCTTTTGCCATTTTTATGATTTTGATCATACTATTCCATAAACCTACTGCACCGATAGGATGGGCCGAAGCCTCTACCCAATTTAACTCGAATTCTTCCTTGTTGTCGAACTCCTTAGTAATATGTTGTTTACGTTCCACTCTTTCTCTCATATTGATAACATAAACCGGAAGATAAAAATCCGGTTGATGCTCGGATGCAAGCTGTTCTATAATCTTATTGCTTTTATCGAGCCATATATCCCAGTTTAAACGTTCTTCAAAATCCTTTCGTGCTGTTTCCCTTAGTTTGGAATATGTTATATGGTTATTGAATATCTCTTCTATTTTATCAGCATATTCCAGCGAAGAAGCATCGATGTTGAACAGAAATCCATTTTCTCGTTCTTTGATAACCTGTGATACACCTCCTACATTAGTGCCTAACGATGGAATACCATAGGCGCATGCTTCGCAGAAAACTATTCCAAAACAATCAAAGCGAGTGGGCAGAATCAGAAAATGCGATCGTGTCAGGATCTCATGGAATTTTAACCTGTCATTGGAGTTTGTTTTGTCGATAAAAGGGTATATTTCAATATTCGGATCATTTGGTAAGGACATTGGAGGTTCACTTCCTACAATAGTAAGCGTACATTGAAATCCCCTTCCTTTTAGATTATGATAAATTTCAAGTACTTTATTTCCACCTTTCATATTCCAATTTCTTCCGATAAATAAGAGGTTACATGGTGCATTTATCGGCGATACGTTATCTGGAATCGGGATGTTCTCTGTGATATTCGCTCCAAATTCAACCACTTCTATTTTCTCGGCATCAGCATTGTAATCCTGCATTGCGCTCTGTTTTGCCCATTCCGAACAATAAATAATTTTATCCACCTTTTGTATAGCGAGTGATTCCAGTTGTTCGGCTAGTTTGGTAAGACTTTTGTCCTGCCAGTTCATGTATTGATTAAACAGATGAAATGTAGTATCTCCAATATAAATAAGTGGTATATCCGAAACGAGATATGCGGCAAAGAAATAATCTCGGCATATAATTACATCATAACATTCCTTTTTCAATAGGTCAGAAAACAATTTACCAAAAAGCAACGCATAATTTTCAGGAAAGAATGTTTCATTGTTTTTGAAATTGGCTTTGTGGAATTCCCAAACCTCAGCAAACACAGTTTCGCCTACCCATATCACCCTATGTTTCTTTTGAAGTGAAGTGTATAGAGAGTAAAGAGTACCTGACCAGTTATTTTGATCATTAGGGTTTGATGAAGATAAAAAAGCGATATTCATGGTTGTTCTAATTCTATCTAAAATAATTTATTAATTTTCAATTGAAAGATTAAACCATTGTATCGCGTTGTATTCTATTAAATAGATTCACAAAAAAACGAAAAATGTCTTCATTAGACATCCATTTATTCTTTTCTAAATTTTCAAAGTCGGATAATAGGCTATTTAATGTTTTATTATTATATACAGAGAGAAGATAGAGAAGAATTTCCTTTCTTAAACGGATAGAACCTAAAGACATTTCCTTTTTCTTCGTTACGGTGACCTGCGTATCACTTCTTCTAAACATTAATAGTTCTTGTGGTTCTACAAATAATATCCCTCCAGCTTTCGCTATATCAAACCACAATTTATAATCTTCCACACAGGGGTAATTTTGATATTCAATATGGTGATTAAGCAGAAACTCTTTTTTAATCATCACACTAGGATGAAGTAGCATGTTGTATTTTAGTAATTCCAACACAGGTTCGTGTATGATTCCATATCCAAGGTGGGAAACATTTCTTTCGTTGCCCTTATCGCTGAAAATCTTAGCCCATGTTCCACAAACTGTAATATCCGGATTTTTTTTCATACGTTTTAATTGAATTCTTAATCGTTCTGTATGCATTATATCATCGGCATCCATGCGTGCAATATAAGAGCCGGAAGCCAACTCTAATCCTTCATTTAAGTTTTGAATAAATTGATGCTCCTTTCTGACTAAACGTATTCTTTTGTCTGTATATCCTTGAATGATTTCTACTGTCCGGTCTGTTGAACCATCATCTATAATAAGAAACTCAAAGTCGGTCAGTGTTTGATTCAAAACACTATCAATAGATTCTTTTATATATCTCTCACCATTTCTGACGGGCATTAGAACTGTTATTTCAGGCATTGTCTTGTTCTATTAATTGTTCATATACATTAATCGTATTCTCTATCATCTTTTCCAGAGTGAATCTTTCTTGGTAGTTCTTGATTGCATTTGTGCTCAGTTTTAGCCTTAAGGCTTCATCATCTATCAAGCGGATGATGGCGTCTGCTAATTTCTCTTCATCTAGCTCTAAACCAAAATCTTCATCAAACACTAAAGGGATTCTCAAAGCGTTTACTTCATCTTCGAACATTTCGGAAAGTGCATCTACATCTGATACGATCATTGGCATACCAAACATGGACATTTCAATAGCCACATAGCTACATTGTTCATGTAAAGAAGGAATGACTCCTATAGTATTTGTTGTATATAGTTCTTTCAGCTCATTAAAAGAAACAGTCCCTAATATGTCAATCTTTAGTTGTTTGTATGCTTTGCGGATATGAGATGACATATATCCGGTACATTGCCCAACTAATTTCAGTTTGCAAAAATACCCTCTACTGGCTACTTTATTTAATGCATTAAGTAAACAAATCACTCCTTTTTCACGACTGATTCTGCCTACGAAAAGGATCTCTGGTGTTCTAGATTTTCTTTCCTGCAAGGTGATTCCCGTATCATCCATACCATTATATATAACAGATATTTTGTCTGGATGGATACCATATGCTGAAATAATGTGTTTCATTGCGGAATAAGAAACACATATAATTCTATCAGATAAAGGATATGCAATCTTTTCTAGTTGATTTTCATTTATTAAATTGAATGTGTTATTCAACCATTGAGAGTACTGTTTCTTAAACAGACTTTCATTATATTCAAGACTTAGTTTCCAAGGAATGATATGTAAATGGGTTAAAATATGTCCGCCTAAAGATAACTTTAAAATATCCGCTAATTTTACTAGTAATAATTCTTGCACATGCCAAATTAATTGTTTCCTGTTTTTAAAATAGGGAGATATTAAGTCGGATACGACGTTAAAATACTTAGTAAGCCAATATATTTCATTTCTCAGAGGCTTGGATTTAGAAGGATATGGGATATTAGCAATTATCCTATCCTCTGTCACTTCAAATTTGGGAAAGATCAGACTGGTATTTAAACAAATAATATGAACTTTAATGCCGTTCATATGTTTCATACCTTCTGTTAACATTTGAATATAGCGTACAACACCGGATGGATTGCCAGTTTCTATTCTGAGGATTACAACATTTTTTTCTATCATTTCAGCATTATATAGTGTCCGGTGGATTTTATATCTTGGAAATTAAGACATTCCATAAGTAACAATTGGGGAATTCCTCCTTTTAGTCTACTTAATGTCAGCCGATTTTCTTTATATAAATAAGATTCTTTATTAAACAAGAGGCTTGACAATTGTTTCTTTAAAGATGTCCATTCACTTTCTTTATTAAGAAGTTGTAATTTATTCAGATTGTAAATAGCATCAATTGATTCTTTTAAGTTTAGGGTTTCCAAAACCATATTTGAAAAGTAGCATTTTATAATCGCATTTGCCAGCTTTATGATATCTTTGCGTTTATGGCACAAACCATATTGCAAAAGATTGACTCCAAATGATATATTAGTACAAACATGTTTATCACTGATTAATTTTTTATGTGTTTGTACTATTATGTCAATTAATGTTTCTCCTCGAATACTTAATTCTTCATAAAGATTATAGAGACAGAGCATTTTCGTAGCATGGTAATAGAACAAATTACGTTCAAACAAACTTTTAGGAATTTGTTTTAGGTAATCATAGAGGTTCTCTATTAAATTGGGAAGTATTTCATCAAAATCAGATTCCTGAATATATGATTTAGAAGCTATTAAAAACGATATAGCGTCGTTTTTAGATACAATATTGTTCATATCTGTTTTTAATTGTTTTATGAATGCTACTATTTCTTTATGTTCTTGACCATATAATTCCAGATAATCAGCTTCAATATATTCTTTTTCAATAAGATGAATAAGAGACCATGCTATTCCCATTTTTCCTTCATTAAATGTATTGCTTTTCATAGGAGAAGCTAGTACCTCTTGCAATAACTCAAAAGCATGTTTTTCAGCTAAAGCATCCTTAAAATAGTGAGAATATTCGAAAAGAATTAAAGAATACCCCATTTTACCAAACATCAGACTAGAGTTGTCTAATGAATATCCATGTAATAATATAAAGTTCACCAAAAAATTATTTTTCATACTTCGTTTATATTAACTCGCTTTAATAGGGAAATCTTCAATATTGAATTGTACTATGGCAGAATGGTTGTAGTCCTTCTTTGTGGCAATTTCAATAAGCAGTGTTCGAAATCAGTGACTTAGTATTGTTTCTTGACTTAATATCAATATTCAAGGTAGTCTTCAATCTTAAACTTTTCATCTTTTACAATAAATTTTAAATATCGACCATATAATATTTTCTTGTCAATGGTTATCAGGGGGCCAAAACTGTTTTCAGGAAACTTCCTTATTTGTTTTTCTAAATAAGATACAATCATTTTCTCGTCGGTAGATAATGTTTTCGGCAATAAGAGGTGTGGAATAATTTGTCCTGTTTTAGGGACTACTTCCAATAGAAATGAATATTCCCTCCCAACATGTTTGCTAAATTCTGTAGAAAAATTTTCATTAATTAGGGGAGAGATTAAAAAATCTATATTCCTTTTAATGTCATCATACCAACATCCGTCTTCGCGTATTAATATCATGCCTCCTTTTTGTGGAAAACAAGAAGATTCAAACTTACCCTCATCTGGAGTTATTTGTTTTTCGTCAGATATCCTACCTTTATGAATGGATATGAGTGAAGCTTTCTTTGATACAACTGTATTAAATAGCTTTCTTGGGCAATGCAAAACGAATAATCTACCAGTGAACCATTTGGCAATTATACCATTATAACCTGCGGGCACATCTTGATACATAGCTGATTCTCTCATTCCATATTTCTCTTTTATTTTTTGTAATTCAAGAGAAGCTTGTTTTAAGGAATCTTTGTTTTGCGGAAATATATCTTCTAAAAATAGATACTTACAGTTTCTGTTTGGGATTCTCCATTGAGCTACACAACAAAATTCTTTCTTTAAAGGTGAAGGATACATAAAGGAAGGCTCATAGAAGTAACCGGGAACATATATTTCGTCATAATCTTGAGGAACACTATTTTTACTATCTTTGAAAAGACTAAACATGTCAGTTAGAGACAGAATCTCATATTTGTCGTCTGCATTATTTTGAGCATAGATTAAACTAGGCAATAAATATATGAAAAGTGATATAATTCTATTTTTCATAATTGTTGTTCTCAATATGGAATATAGGTATCAGTTGGCTCATGATAAATATAAAATTCTTTATATCCAATTTCTTGTAATTTACTCTTTGTTTCATAGTCTGCATCACTTGGATAGTTAGCATATTCACTCTGATGGTTATGATATTTTATATCACATCCACTATACGCCATTGACACTTCTTTTTCTTGATGATTGGTACCTGCGAAAAAATGATAAGTTGAACTATCCACGCACATAGACCATTCTACAGAAGTATTTTGAGTTAAAAAACTATAGATATCTCGATTCTGTTCACTAGTACCTTCAATAACCAATTGACCAGAAGATATTTGAAAAGATGTACCTTTAGGCAATTCCATTGTTGGAGCCCCATCCCATGATCCCATTGATACAAGAACCTCATCTGTATTTGTTTCGTTAGAGTAAAGTACACGCCCATCCACTCCAATTACATATAAAGTACCTCCGATTACTCCTTTTTCTTCATTTTGACTCAATACAGGCATTTCTTTTCGAATTTCATCAATAAGTGCCCTTGTTAATTTTTGTTTCATAAGTGTTTGATTTTAGTTTTGTGATTTCACAAATATAGAAACGATGGGATAAATCCCCATCTTATTTGCATCTTAATTATCAGCGGACTTTTCTTTAGCTTTTAAATGAGGTATTTCGTATTCTTCTATGATTGGTGGATCTATTACTTCAATATAATCTTTAGGCTCTCTATACCAAAATACCTTTTTTAATGATCTTATATATTGACTTAATTTTCTAGCACCTTTGTCATTATAAAAGCAATACAGAACAATACATCCGCGACGTTTTTTTTGAATAATCATTACTTGGCAATGATTATACTTATTTTCTAAATTTTCCCACATTCTTAAAGGATATGTAATTACAGTATCCGCATTATATGCTTTACGAGCATATTTTAAAGATTTATAAGTGAGAGGAAGGTCGCATAAAGAGGTCACTCTTTCCCCTGTATTTACAAAAAAATCTCCTTTGATTATTTCTAAATGATAAGTATTCACTTCAATCATAAATCCTGTTTTAAAACTAAAGTCAGCATAAATGGAATCTTTATCCCCGCAAAATATGGGAGGCACAGATACGTATGCAATAAAATTACTGTCTTTTGATAGTATACAATTATAATGTCGATTGTAGTCTCTAACTTGTTTTGAAGTAATGCATGTTAATCGATCACCGCCGGGAATATAATGGAATACAAAATCGCTGGACTGATTAAATCGTACTTGGTTTCTATCCAATGCATATCCATCAGATATATATCCACCAGAATTGAATAATTCTTTAGTTTTTTTATCTTCTTGAGAATATACTTTTGATATACTCAAAAGTAATAATGATAACAAGACTAAATCTTGCAGAACTCGCATAGCTTTTTATTAATTGTAGTATTAATTATAGTAACTGTAATCACTGTTAGCAGTACCATTGTAGTCACTAATATTTTCATAATTATAATTCCCGTAATAACTATTACCATAGCCATAACTATCTTCGTAATTACCATAACCAAAATAACCATAGGCATAGCCGTAGCTTTCCTCATGAGCACCAATGGTAGTATCAATGTCGGCTTTTTTTATTCGATATATTGTGGATATATCCGAAATGTCTACTTTTCTTACCTTTTTCCCATCTTCCCCCTCTAGGGTTGGGTCAAAATAAGAGATTTTTCCGTTTTCATCTGGTACTGCAAAGACTATAATAGTATGTCCTGTGCCATCAGGATTTACCATAGTTGCAACTTGATAATAGTCTCTGTTAGAAGTCATTGAACCTGGAACTGTATTACCAAATCCCATAACGCTAAGGACATTTCCAATTAATTCATTGGGAACTCCTCCCATTGCTGTAGGATCAAGACCATAAATATCTTTATAATCATTAGCATAATCTTGCGCAGATCGGGAGGGATCCATATGGTGCATGCAATTGAATAAACAATCCCAACTTGTAGTTCCACCATCTCCACCGTTGCAACATCTCATTTCCATTTCTGTCAGTACTGGCATCTCTTTCCGAATCTCATCAATGAGTGCTCTTGTTAATTTTTGCTTCATAAGTATTAAATTTTATTTGTGTGATTCTGCAAATATAGAAATAAATTTCGCATCTTTGCAAGAAATATAAATCTTTTTTTATGCAAACAAGACAATTCCCCTGGGAGTACCAAATGGATGCAAAAGACTGTGGCCCAGCATGTATCAAAATGATAGCAAAATACTACGGCAAATACTATTCGTTGCAATATTTGAGGGATTTATGTGGGATAACCAGAGAAGGAGTTTCCTTTTTGGATATTAGCTATGCTGCCGAAAAAATAGGGCTAAGAACTGTAGCGGTTAAGGCGACTATGGAGAATCTGACCAACAGGATTCCACTGCCATGTATCATACACTGGGACCAGCACCACTTCATAGTTGTGTATAAAACAAAAAAAGGGAAGATATATGTGTCCGATCCTGCCAAAGGCTTGCTTTCCTATCCGGAAGAGGATTTCAAAGACAGATGGTATAAGGAAGGGGAAGAATTCGGGATGCTGATGGTACTGGAGCCTATGGCAAACTTCAAGCAAATAGAAGCTCATGAACGGATCGAAAGATTCAAAAGTTTCGAAAACCTTCTCAACTATTTTACGCCATATAAAAAAGCATTCGGCATATTGTTCGCTATCATGTTGATAGCCACCGGACTGCAAGCAGTACTTCCGTTTATCTCAAAATCTGTAATAGATATAGGTATATATACTCAGGATATATCTTTCATCTACATGATGCTAATCGGCAATATTGTTCTTTTACTTAGTATAACGCTGTCAAATGTATTAAGAGACTGGGTCTTGCTGCACGTTTCTACCCGTGTCAATATCTCCCTCATATCGGACTATCTGATCAAATTAATGAAATTACCGGTGACTTTCTTCGAAAACAAACTGGTCGGTGATATCCTTCAACGGGCGGGCGATCATGAAAGAATACGCAGCTTTGTGATGAACAACTCCTTGGGGATGTTCTTCTCTATCATTACATTCGTTGTATTCAGCATTATACTGTTGATTTATAATCCTATGATCTTTTTTATTTTTATAGCGGGCAGTGGGATTTATGTAGCATGGATTTTCACCTTTTTGAGCATACGTAAAAAGCTCGACTGGGAGTATTTCGAACTGAATGCCAAGAACCAAAGTTACTGGGTGGAAACCATCGAAAATGTTCAGGAGATTAAAATAAACAATTACGAAGACCTTAAACGCTGGAAATGGGAAGCTATACAGGCAAGGATATACCGGTTGAATCTGAAAGTGCTGAAAATCAATAATGCACAGTCGCTTGGGGCGCAATTTATCAATAGTATGATGAATATTGCCGTCACGTTCTACTGTGCCATCGCCGTTATCAATGGAGATATCACTTTCGGAGTCATGATCTCAACGCAATTTATTATAGGGATGCTGAACGGACCTGTGGCACAGTTAGTCAGTTTTATACAATCTGCCCAGTATGCTAAAATCAGCTTTATGCGTATCAATGAAATTCATCAGCTGAAAGATGAAGACGATTCTTCGCCTGTGATAAGCAACAGTCTGAGTTTGCCTGTAGACAAAAGTTTATATCTGAAGAACGTATCATTTCAGTATTCGAGAAATGCTCCGCTGGTTTTGAAAAACATCACCTTGCAGATTCCTAAAGGAAAAGTGACCGCTATTGTCGGAGACAGCGGATGCGGCAAATCTACTTTACTCAAACTGTTGTTGCGTCTATACATGCCTTCTTACGGAGAAATCTGTATGGGAGATATGAACGTGAATAATATCAGTCTTCGCAATTGGCGTGCTAAATGCGGCTGCGTGATGCAGGACGGGAAATTGTTTAATGACACCATACAGAACAATATTGTACTGGATGATGCCAATATTGATTATGAGGCATTGCAGAAGGCTGTTGAAGTAGCCAATATCAGCCACGAGATAGAAGCTATGCCGCAGGGATACCAGACAATGATCGGAGAAATGGGCAGAGGTTTGAGTGGAGGGCAACGGCAGCGTGTACTGATAGCAAGAGCGCTCTACAAGGATCCGGACTATCTGTTTCTGGACGAAGCTACCAATGCACTTGATACGATTAATGAGCAAAAGATAGTAAGGGCATTAAATAACGTTTTCAAAAACAGGACAGTCATTGTGGTAGCTCATCGGCTAAGTACGATTCGCAGGGCAGACCAAATCATCGTATTAAAAGCGGGAATGATCATAGAGACAGGCAATCATCAAAGCCTGATGACAAACAAACAGTATTATTACAACTTAATTCAAAGCCAATATGAACCGGAAACAAACACCTTCTCCACAGAAGAAAGCGCAGACTAAATCATCCGGAAGAAGCGAAGAACTGGATGAGATTATTGACCGGATGCCCATGGCTTTCGGAAAATGGGTGGCACTGGCGGTCATTGTATTTGCAGCATTATTTCTATTGTTCGGATGGATTATCAAATACCCGGATATGGTGACCGGGCAAATTAAAATTAATGCGCAGAACCCGACCGTAAGGCTTGTTGCCAACAGTACGGGGAATTTGCTGCTTCTTTCGCACAAAGCACAGGAGGAGGTGAAGAAGGGGGAATATATAGCGGTCGTGCAAAATCCTGCTTCTACAGAGGATGTGCGGAAGATTGCGGATTTAATAAATCGAATAGATTTCGATGGCACCCATTTGCTTGCTCTTAAAGATACATTTCCCGACAAGGTATATTTAGGAGAAATCAACCCTCAATACTATGCCTTTCTTGCAGCTCTGAAAGCTCAATGTGACTATCTGCAGCAGAATGTCTACGAAAAGCAAAGAGAGAATATCACGACGAGCATTGAATGGAAAAAGAAGATTGTCCGAGAAGCGGAGGACTCGCAGAAAGCTGCAAAAGATAGAATGGATGTTGCCCGGAAATGGCTTAAACGTTATGTCTCTCTTGATCAGCAGGAAATAGCGACTTATGAATATGAGACCGATCAGATTAAAAATAATTACCTGACAACAGTACAGGAGGTACAAAACATAAATAGGGAGATTGCCTCGACCCGCATGCAAATCACAGAAGCATACCATCGGCTGGAGCAACTGGAAGTGGAACAACTGGAGAAAGAACGGGAACTGAAAGTGGAACTTTTGTCCACTCATCAGAACTTGATAGCAAATATGGCCGCATGGGAACAGAAATATGTTTTCAAAGCTCCTTTTGATGGAAAAGTAGAGTTCCTGAAATTTATTTCAGATGGTCAATTTGTGCAGGCAGGAGAAGCGGTATTTGGAGTGATACCCAAGGAAAACCATATATATGGTCAGGTGTTGCTTCCGGCCAATGGAGCCGGAAATGTAAAAGAAAACAGTAAAGTCGTTATTAAGTTAGAGAACTATCCCTACATGGAGTATGGATATATAGAAGGATATGTATCTTCTATCTCTTTGGTCACCCAAACGCAGAAAACAGGAGAAAAGACCATTGAAACATATTTGATTAACGTTGAATTGCCCAACGGATTAACAACTAATTATGAAGAGACTCTCGACTTTAAATATGAGTTGGGAGGAACCGCCGATATTATTGTAAAAGACAGACGGTTGATAGAACGCCTGTTTGATAATTTAAGATATCGGACTAAATAAAGCTCATACTCAAATTTACGCTCCATAGGAATTCAACACGACTTTTGCCCTCACGCTCTAACAGTCTGTCTGTATCCCTTTATTCATCGTGGTTTCGGGTGTGGTAGCAAGTGTGGTGGCAAGTATGAGAGCAAACGGTTGCTCTCACTCAGTTCCGTCGCATTATATGTTGTTTTTTGCTGCTATTATTTGATTTACAGAGTATTAATGTCTGAAGTGTCAACTATTAACGATTGGCATTTCAGCCATTAATAACTGAGAAATCAGGTGTTAATAGCTGATAACTCACGCATTATTGACCGATATATGATTGAATGCTTCCTGAAAGATCAGGTTGATTGAAACATTTCATGCGGTCAAATCAATCCAATCATATAAGTCAAGCGCCAGTTTCCTGCTTGGGAAACTGGCGTTCCCTTATAAGGGAACGCCAGTTCCAAGGCAGGAAACGAGCGTTTCCGATATAGGGAACGCTCGTTTCCAAAATAAGAAATTAAAGGAAACTGTAAGCCATTCAGATACAATGATATAGGGAAATCATGGTAAGAAATGAACCATCTACGTGTGATTGATGTCATATTTTATTATAAGGTTAATGCGAGCAAAAAGTCTGTTTTTATTAGAGGAAAAGTTTGTATGCCGTAATATAATATCGTACCTTTACAGGAATTAAGCGATAAACAATATTGGTAGATAAACAGACAAAAAAGAATGAAAATAACTTTAATCAGACAAGACAGCGGGAGTGGAAAAGAAGCTCTAAGCATATGCGAAGCAGGTACATTATTCAACAAAATGAAAACGGAGACAAAATCGGGACACATTACGGCTTTGCGAAACCTGATACCGATGCTGGAAGGTACGTACAGCCAGTACGAACATATAGACAAACTGCCATATATCTATTCTGCCGTAGAATGTACCCGCACTAAAGAAGGCGAACGAAAAATGAAACAATATAACGGACTGGTGCAGTTGGAAGTGAACCGGCTGGCAGGCCCGTCCGAAATGGAATATGTGAAACGGCAGGCGGCACTCTTGCCTCAGACTTTCGCCGCATTCTGTGGTTCCAGTGGCCGTAGCGTGAAGATATGGGTGCGTTTTGCCCTGCCGGATGACAGAGGACTGCCCGAAAAAGAAGCGGAAGCGGAATTATTTCATGCTCATGCCTACTGGCTGGCGGTAAAGTGCTACCAGCCGATGCTTCCTTATGATATTAATCTGCAAGCACCGGTGCTGACACAGAAGTGTCGCATGACACTGGACGAATCTCCATATTACAATCCCGATGCAGTGCCGTTCTGTCTGGAACAACCGCTCGCTATGCCCGGTGAAGAAACTTTCCGGCAGCGCAAGCAGGGTGAAAAGAATCTGTTGTTGCGATTGAAACCGGGATATGAGTCTGCAAAAACTTTCACGAAGATTTATGAAGCGGCGTTGAACAGGGCATTTCAGGAAATGGAAGACTGGAAGCGTGGAGATGATTTGCAACCTTTGCTTGTACACCTTGCCGAGCATTGTTTCAAAGCGGGTATCCCCGAAGAAGAAGCGGTCCGGCAGACACTCATTCATTACTATCGGGAAGAGGATGAGCGAATCATACGCTCGACGATTCATAATCTTTATCAGGAATGTAAGGGTTTTGGTAAGAAAAACAGTATCGGAAGGGAGCAGGAGACGGCTTTTCTGCTGGAAGAATTTATGAACCGTCGTTATGAATTTCGTTTTAACACCGTGTTGGATGATCTGGAATACCGCCAGCGTGATTCCATCCACTTTTACTTTAAGCCCGTGGACAAACGTGTGCGCAACAGTATCTCTATCTGTGCCTTGAAAGAAGGGATCAATGCCTGGGATCGTGATGTAGACCGTTTTCTGAATTCGGAATATGTTCCTTTGTACAATCCTGTAGAAGAATATCTTTATGATGTCGGCCGTTGGGACGGGAAAGACCGTATCCGTGCATTGGCAGGATTGGTTCCATGCACGAATCCGTACTGGCAGGAGTTGTTTTATCGTTGGTTTCTGAGCATGGTGGCACATTGGAGAGGGGTAGATCGGCAGCATGGAAACAGTACGTCACCTTTGCTTGTTGGTCCGCAAGGGTATCGTAAGTCAACATTTTGCCGGATTATCCTGCCGCCTGAATTGCGTTTCGGCTATACGGACAGTATCGATTTCAAGAGTAAGCAGGAAGCGGAGCGTTATTTAGGACGTTTTTTTCTGATCAACATTGATGAGTTCGATCAGATCAATGTCAGCCAGCAGGGGTTTCTGAAGCATTTGTTGCAAAAGCCTGTTGCTAACTTGCGCAAGCCTCATGGCAATACTATTCGTGAAATGCGTCGTTATGCTTCCTTTATCGGCACCAGCAATCAGAAAGATTTGCTTGCCGATCCAAGTGGCAGCCGTCGTTTTATCTGTATTGAGGTGATAGCTCCTATCAAAACCAATGCTACCATCAATTACAAACAGCTTTATGCTCAGGCGATGGAAGCCATTTATAAGGGTGAGCGTTACTGGCTGGATGATGAGGATGAAAAGATTTTGAAGCAGACGAACCGTGAATTTGAGCAGGCGAGCCCGTTGGAACAGTTGTTCCATTGTTATCTCCGTCCGGCGGAAGAAGAGGAGGGAGGCGAATGGATGACGTCCATGCAGATTCTGAATTATTTGCAGACGAAGACACGGGACAGGTTGGCTATCAATAAGGTAGCTGTGTTCGGCCGTGCGCTTCAGAAGCTGAATATTCCCTGCCGGAAGTCCGGTAAGGGGACACTTTATCATTTGCTGAAAATAGAATGATTGGTAGCAACGTGAGGGCAAACGGTTGCTCTCACGTTGCTACCATTGGATCTCTAATCGCTGTAACTTCGATGAATAGGGGAGATTGAGGCGGAAATGAGAGCGTGAGGGCAAAAGTGCTGTCATTTTTCATTTGGAAAAAAGTTATTTCGCTACAGTCGCCTCAACGAGACTATCCATATCAAAATCAATATTATAATCCTTTTCTATTTGAATCCTTCTTATTTGATTGACCAGCGAATGCGGTTTCACCCTTCGGGTCATCTCTATTTCCAGCAACCTTTCGGGAAAGCGTTTACGGATTTCATCTATATTTCTCATGAAAAGTGAATCTTTATTTTCGTAGAGAGAATTGGCGGCTTCTGCCAGGATAAAAGCTCCCAAGCTGTCGGGATATTGTTTTAGTACTGCTTGAAGGAAAACCTTGCTTTTTCCAAAGCTTTCGTGGGCTTCAGCGTGCATATCTTTGGCAGCTTGAAGTAGTCCCAGTTGGAACAGATACTCACCGGTAATTGCGTTTTTCTCCATAGCAAGTGTTTGTATGTATAGGGCGGAGTCCAGTTCTCCCATTTCAGATAAAAGTTTGGCTTTCATGCCGTAATAGTCGGGATTTAAACTGTCGATTGCCAAAGCTTTGTCCAGAAAGCGGATGCATTTTCGGGTGGAGTCTACATCATAGGAAGATTCCATCAGGGCTATTGCTTGTTGGTAGAGGCTGTCTGCCTGAAGATTGATACAATGAGGAGTGATGTCTGCTTTAGACTCTTGCCGGGAATGGCAACCTGTAGCTGCAATAATCATTGGCAAGATAGTTAATAAGAGGCTTAATTTCTTGGGTTTCATATTCATAATTCTTATCATCCAATTTTATAAAAAGTAAGACTGGCGAAGAACTCGATAAGAAAATGTGTCTAATCTGATCTTATTTTGTTCTTCGTCAGTCTTTTCTTGTTTTGTTAAATGCCTAGCTGCTCTCTTGCCCAGGCTTCATCATGTCTTATTCTGTAAAGGTATATTTCGGACATATTCCACCATGCGCTGCCTGCGACAGTATAATCCAATGGATCTTTGTCACGGCGAGCCGTAGGAGTAAATCGGATATAGTTGTAAGCTTGCTTTCCACTCACATTGTTTTTAGCTGTGGCATGGCCACCGTTTGTTGTCGGCAGATTGAATTCTTCATTACCCATACTTTCAAAGAACTCACCGTTCATACTTCCATATATTGTTGCGGCTTTTACGTCACCTCCGTTATTCACTCTGCTTTGACGTGCATCATATTCAAAACAAAGGTCCTTTAATGGTTTGTTCAGTTTGATCTGGACATAATGTGCTTCTGTTGTAACAGGAGCATTCCACTTGGTATGATAATAAGTATTCACCTTCCCGTCAATCAATGCCGGTAAACCGCCTCCGTCTCCGACATGATTAGCATTGTCGGAAAGCATATCGATAGTAAGAGTAACACGTTCCATTTCGGAAGCTTCGCCGGAAATGCCTGTTATTGTTACCGGACTATCTGTCTCCATACCAGTCGGACCATAGGTGTTGATAGTAAATGAGTATTCACCTGCACATTGGTAAGTATCATCTATGATATAGGATGTTGTCTTATAGTCATTTATTAAGATCTCTTTATTTTCTTTCGTGACTTTATCGTAATAGGTAATCTTTATCTTGTTGAAGTCTACATCTTCAGGTATCTCCCATTGCAGCTGAATACTTCCGGCTCCCGGAGTAGCAGTAGCATTGATCACATTTAAAGGAGGTGTCGCGATAAATCCGGCCTGTTTTACTGTGACTACGAACTGACTTGGTACTTTGTCGGTGCTATTGGTACTCTTGAAGGTTATCTTTCCTTCACGAGGTTGATTCTCAACTTCAGTGTTGGCTTTAATGATAAAGCTTTCGGAGACATCACGCAGTGCTCTTGAAGCGGGTAATGATACTGGAGTGATCCAGGATTGGGCGGATTCTTCGACTTCATAGGTATATGACACTTCACCGGCAGGAGAATTTACTTTGAAAGGAATAGTGATTGTTTCTCCCATTGCTTTCACTTCATAGATCTTCTTGTCTTCATCGATTTCGACTATATAACCTCTAGGTTGTTGCTTTATCAGGAAAGAAGCTGTATAGCTGTAATTCTGGGAAGACTGGAGGATAATCGTACAATAACGTACGTCAGTCTCGGTGCTTTTATCCAGCGTAAATTTCAGTTCCTGTTTGTTTACGTCTTCCGCTGCACGCGTCTTTGCATCAAATGTGGCAGGTTGCTCTGCCAGACGTATCCAGTTGCAAGTGTCTGGTATAATGATATTATCCAGATTCAGGTTGGTCGCTACAGGAATTGTCAATGTTTCTCTTTCTGCATCTATTATTTCTACATATCCTTCCTGTTGTAGCTTGTCACCTATCAGGATGGCCGGTTCTTTACCAAACTGCGAGACAGTGATGGAATAGCTTTGATGACCATAGGCTACAGTGATTTCTGCCCGGCGTTGTTTGTATATATTGTTTGCACTGGCAGATACGACTACTTTGCCCTCGTGTTGTACTACCTTGCACCATTCTGCATTGGACTGGGCACTCCATCTGTCGAGTGGTACATTGGTCTGCACTTCAATTTCATGTTCTCCTCCCAGAAGTGGGAAAGTGATAGGTGCCTGACTTTTATCAGGAACTACGAGCGTTTCTACTTTAAACTCGGTTTCGTAATCGGGCGAACAAGAGATAAGTCCGGAAGCAATTCCGAATATGCTTGCGAGCCCGATGATTAATATATTTTTTTTCATACTCATTTGATTTGATTACAAGTTATCTACTCTTGGGTTAAATTCATATCGTAGTTTGGCTTTCACTTCCCGGTAAGGGGCGGTGGATTCCAGGCGATATTTATAATGCAGACGGAACTCTTTGTAATAAGTGGCACGTCCGTCGGGAGTACGGATAGCGTTTAACAGGAATGTGTTGTCGTAATCATCGATTGGGGTAAGTTGTACTACATCGACCGGATCCACTTCCACATCATTAACTCTGTCATGCGCTCTGATGGTAAGTTCTCTGGCCTGAGGATTCTCCGGTTGCTGCTCGCCAATTTCCAGAATGATACTCTTAGATACAATTCTGCTTCTTGCTGTCTTATAATCGCCAAGATCTTCATCACCTGCCATCATGCGTACCGAATTGGCACCGATCGGGAATACTTGATTGGCATTTGTCGGTCTACGGACTTCGGGACTACCACTGGGGTTAGGAATTACAATCGTACTGCTTGTATAATTGTAGTAGGTAGAAGTCTTTGTCGTTGCGTAATAGTTTTCTTTATAGATACGCAATAATACATGACTTTTATCCGGATTATAATTAGGTGTTTTTTCCGGATCTATCTTGTAATCCAGAAAATAAATAGAATCCGGTGAAATCCTTTCCAGATTTTTCAGATAGATCGGAAACATTACTTTGGAAGTGCCTGCCTGAATATCCAGTTCCTTATTGGGAAAATCATAGCATTCATCGGGAAGCAGTTTGGCAAATTTTTCTTTTTCTATATCAAAGTTGGATTTGTTGTATGCTTTCAGCAAAGAATCCGATTCCAGAAGAGCTACATGGTGTGTGTTAGGGCTTATTTGTGAGCCGCTAACCGTGGCAACCAGATAGATCGTATCTTTTTCTTGTCCTACATTAGCCACCTGCCGGTCGTAGATCAGACTCGAATTACTGAGTAAGCCTACTTCGTTCCGGTATTGTTCCTGGTCGAAATCGTATTCATTGCAAGCACTCAATACACCTATAAGGGTGCAGAGCATTATATTAAATTTCTTTTTCATATTCAGTCTGTTATTCATGTTTTGATATTATCTGTCCCATCCGAAATTCTGGTCGGCATTGGGAACCTTCAGCAATTCATCATGGCGGATCGGTAAGAATACCATTTTAGGCAGTGCAATGCGGTCTCGCACATTTTGTGTATTGATCGTCACAATATTCCAGAATCCTTCATTACCGTTGGCATTTGTACGGTCTTTTGTCACATCCAGTCCCCGCCAGTTGGAGCTGTTGGCATCTTCGTCCAGATAGGTTCCCCACCTGCGCGTATCGAAATATCGGTATCCTTCGTTAAAGAGCTCTACCTGACGTTCATTGCGGATGATTTTTTCAAAATTGTCTGCTTCTGCCATGTCGTTGGCATCTACTCCCGGCAAGCCGACGCGATAACGTATCATGTTGAAATATTTAGTCATTTCTGCCGGATCACGGCTAACGGTTTCCTCAATAAGTGTACCTGTATTGTCGGATACTTCTACGGTCACTGTACCTTCTACACGGTTCAATGCTTCTACATATTCCAGTAGCACTTCACCATAACGAATGATAGGGAACGGTTTAGGGCTGGTGACGAATGCGCCTTTTACACTCCCTTTGCCGTTAGCCCATGAGTCGTCCGGATGAATGTATTTGACGGGAACATAACCGCTGACACTGTAGTCGTTTACGTTATTTCCGGCACCGGCAATTCCGGCATTGGTATCATCGTGAGAATACCAGAATTGCTGATTGACGTAGGAGGCGTCGGTAGAAGCTGAACTCATCGGCCAGTAGCGACCCGGAAAACCTATCGAGGCATAGAAGCGTGCCGAACGATTGGCGTACATCATAGGTACGTTTTCCCTCAGTAGGTATGTCCCCAGTTTTTTGGATTCGCCGGTGAGTCTGCTGAAGTCCGGTTCATATGGATATTCTGCCGATGAATTATGAATAGTCCGCCCATCTGCCATCAGATAGCAATCAATTACCCTCTGCGGCACAGACATTGAACCCCATCCGCCAAACTTGACAGGGAATGAGTGATGGGTATAGTTAGTGACGTTACTGGATTCCATCGCCCAGATGAATTCTTTATTAGTCTGTATGATACCTTCTCCTGTGAACATGTCGGAGTAAGAGTGATAAGGATCGATATTGCCTGCTCCGTCAGGGAAGTTAGCAGTAGGGACATTGGAGGCCAGAGGATATGGGTTCTGGGCATCTGCTTCCACTGTATGTAGCTCGTATCCCATTTTGGTCAGCTGTTTGGCGGCAGCTGCTGCAACGGCCCAGCGTCTCGGGTCATACTCTTGATTGACATAGTAGGCTCCGTCGCTTTTACGTTTCCAGGTCCCGAAACATTTACGGGCTGCAGCTCCGCCATTGAAAAGCGGTGAAGCCTGGAAGAGGCGCAAACGGGCGATGAGTGCCATGGCTGCTCCTTTGGTCGGACGTTGATAATAGTTGACGCTTTGCTCATCCGCCGAATAGATGCCTTGAGTTGCCAGTCGGAATTCATCGCATATATAATCTACAGACTCATCATAGGTAGCCCGTTCGCGATTATAATATTCGGCAGGTTCGGAGGTGCTCAGTTCTTCATCGCCCACGATAATCAACGGTCCCCAGTTCATCAAAAGATGATAATAAGCGTACCCACGCATAAAGTGAACATATCCGATATAACGTCTTCTGTCCATTTCGTTCATATCAGGTACATTGTAGACTTCTTTAAGCATTTTGTTACATCTTGCTACAATGACATACATGTCGTACCATTGGTTTTGGATAGGCAGATTTCTGCTGTTGATGGTACCTACGGAAAATTGTAGTCCCCAAAATTCATTTGTCTGATATTTAAGTGTTATTTCGTCCGAAGCAGATTCCCCCGGATTCCAGGAATTTCCCCAGATAGCCCCTGCGTCGGGAAAACCTTTCGGAGTGTTCCAGAGATAACCTTCAGCATTTTTCTTGCTGTGAAAGATGGAGTCTTCTTTGAAAGTAGCTTCGAAGTATGGGTCTACATCCAGAAAATTGCAGGAACTGAGTAGTAGTGTACTTCCTACTGTTGCTCCCAATATTATTTTGAATAACTTTTTCATGAGTGTTCTATATTATTTTTAGAATTTAAGATAAACCTGGAACGTGTAAGTTGCCGGTATCGGATAAGCGGCCCCGTTTGCAGATGCCTGTTCCGGATCAAAATACTTCACTTTGTCGATAGTAAAAAGGTTGTTGGCAACAAACTCCAGATCGACAGAAGATAGTCCTGTCTTTTTTATCCATGGAGTCTTCAGGTTGTACTTCAGACTGAGTTCCTGAAAGCGCAGGAAAGAACCGTTCCGTTTCCAGAAAGAGGAAAGCTGGGAGTTGTTCGTATTACCTCCGTAGGAGAGACGTGGGAATTCTGCATGGGGATTTTCCGTAGCGGTGGTGCCTGAATACCATGCGGGCGTCCATCTGTTCTTGGGATTGTTGGCCAGCTTGATAACGTTGCCGAGTTCTCCGTTATAGAAGGGAATCCATCCTGCGTCATTACCGAGTCCCGAACGGTAGTAGTCTACTTTTGCCGAACCTTTGAAAAGGAAGCTGAGGGTTAAGTCTTTCCAATGAAAATCGGCTCCGAACCCATACATTACCCGGGGGAGTTGGTTGGAATAAGACAAAGGTACTTTGTCATTGTCATTGATAATACCGTCTCCATTTACGTCACGATATTTGATATCTCCCGGACGAATGCGGCCGAATCCGCTTTGGTCGGCACTTGTGTTGATTTCTTCTTTACTGGAGAAGAGACCTTCTGCAATATATCCGCGAAGGATGTTAAAGGGTTTTCCGGTTACACTCAGATAATCATAAGGTAACTTGTTTTCTTCATAGTAATCAATAATATTCTGAGAGAAAGTGTAATTGCCGCGTACAGTGAAGCTCATGTCTTTATTGATCTGGTGGAAGAATTCGAAGTTTCCGTCAGAACCATAGCTATGCATTTTTCCTACATTTGATTTCGGGACGGTAACCATACCTACAAACTTAGGCAGCGTCACACGATCCTGGAAGATGTGATCACGTGTATCGCGGAAAAAGTCAACAGTGACAGAGAGCTTGTCGTGGAAGAACTTGGCATCGATACCAAAGTTGAGTTTCTTTGCTACTTCCCATTGAAGGTTGTCGGCTCCTTTCACAGTTTCTGTAATACCCCGTTCACGATATCCCCAGTAAGAGGCGGCATTGTCATTGATTAATGTCAAATAAGGGAACCGGTCACCACTGATCTGGTCATTACCTACCTGACCGTAGGAGCCGCGGAACTTGAGGAAGCTTAACCAGGGAATGGCCTCATTGACCCAGTTATAGGATGTCGGTACCCAGCCTACAGCAATGGAAGGGAAGAAGCCGAATCTTTTTCCTTTTTCGAATTGTGCAGAACCTGTGTAACCGAAGTTTGCATCAATGAAATAGCAATTGTTATAGCCATAGGAAACACGTCCTGATAAGTTTTGACGCCGTTGAGGAATGGCATTGATACCCATCGCGTCATACTTCCATTGGGTGTTATGAACATCTTCCATGTAATATAAAGCCAATGCTCCTAGTGAGTGCAAACCAAATGTACGGTCCCAGTTGGCTTTGGCTTCCATGTAGTATTTTCTGTATCTGTTGTTATTTTGTGTATATTTCATGTTCTCTTTGGCAGTACGTAATGTTTTGATGAGTACCCCTTGTGAACTTCTTCCTGTAGCGCGGTAGAGGTCAGGCCATATGTAACGTCCTTCATTGAAATAATTGATATTTTCGCTCATCGCTTGTACCGACGCTGTCATTCCTTTCAGGAATCCTCCGAATTTCTGTTCAAGTTTGAGTGTAAGCATATTACGCTGAGTTTCATCTTGCGTGTATCCGGTGTTATTTAGCATGACATACGGAGAAGCAAGGTCATGTTTTCCATAAGAAGGGAAGGTACCGTCTGAATAGGTTTTAGGAAACATCAGTGGAGTTAGCTGACGGACTGCTGACCATACCGTATTCGTGTTTTGTCCACCCGGGCTGGTATAGTTGGAAATATATCCGTCCAGACCAAAATAAACTTTGGTTGTTTTGGTCAGATTCATGTCAATATTGGCACGATATGTTATTTTTTTATATGACAAAGGCTTTTTGAACAGGTTGTCTTCCTGCCGGTAGGCCGCTCCTTCATCCTGATACCCTAATGAAAGATAATATCTGGCTATGTCGCCTCCTCCTTGTGCATTGATGTAATAGTTCTGTTGGATAGATGTGCGTTTCATTATTTCATCTATCCAGTTAACATCCGGGTAGAGGTCTTTATCCAAATTGTATTTTATCAGATCCAGTTCCAGACGGGAGTAAAGGTCGTCTTCACCCGACATGGCACGTGCCTCATTGGCAAGGAGAGCGTAGTCATAAGCTCCCAGGTATTCGGGCAGACGTTTGATGTGCGATACTTTTAATGTTGCTCGTCCTGTGATGGTAAGTTTGCCTGTTTCTCCACGTTTAGTGGTAACCAAGACCACGCCATTGGCACCTCGGGTACCATACACTGCGGTGGCGGAGGCGTCTTTCAGGATACTGAACGATTTTACATCATCAGGATCAATGTCTTCAAGGCGGCCTTCGATACCGTCAATCAGCACTAATGCACCGGAGCTGGCTCCGAAAGTACTGATACCACGAATCCAGAAGTTGGAGATGTTTTTTCCCGGTTCGCCCGAACTCTGCATGGTGATGACACCAGCCAACCGTCCGCCGATCATGTTGTTGAGGGAAGTACCGGGAGTACTGAGCTGGGCTACATCAATGGTACTGATTGCACCTACTACTGATATCTTTTTTTGTGAAGTCATACCTGTGACCACTACTTCGTCAAGCTTGGTGTCATCTTCTTCCAATGTAACTTTGAGTGTCATTTCATCTTTAGTCACCAGTTTCTCGATAGATTTCATTCCAATAGCCTGAATGACTAATATTTGGTTGGCATCTACTTTGATACTGAATTTACCATCCATATCTGCTGAGGTTCCCACTCCCGGTGCATTCTTAACATAAATGGTAGTACCCGGTAGCGGTTCACCGGTTTTGTCTATTACGACCCCCGCTACAGTAAACTGTTTTTTCTTATTGTCTTGACTGTAACTCGTCAGCGGTATAAGCGCCATGATCAGTACAATCAGTAGAAAATTATTTCTCATATTGTATTTTGTATAAGGTTATTCAATGGATAATTTACGAATCACTTTGTTCTGTGTGTCGGCTACATATACAATAGTTCCATCACTGTTGACTGCTACTCCGCAAGGGAAGTGGAATTTGGCAATTTCCGGACCTCCATCCTTATAACCTTCCGCTCCCGGCAGACCGATAGGTGTGGTTACGGCTGCTCTTTCTTTCGGCATAGTAGTATCTATTACGCGGATGCAGGAATTACCACTGTCAGCAATGTACATTTTTCCGTCGTCGGTGAAACAAATCTGGCGCGGGTGTCTGAATTTGGCGTTCTTCAGCAAGCCGTCTTCCCAGCCCTTCCCGTTCATAACTCCTTCGTAGATTGCTTTTCCTGCGTATGATTCTCCGTTATAAGTGTCTTTATCTTCCGGAGTGATCTTGGATACGTCCACTCTCCAAATCTGGTGAAAATCTGCAAGAGATACATAGAGTACGTTTTCTTCTCCTTTAATAGGGCTGAATGCGATATAGGAGTCACTTCCTGCTTTGCCGCCGTCGCCTGTTGCTACATTAGATATTTTCTTTAGCAAAATTTCTGCTGTACGGTTTTTAGGATTGATTCGAACCAATTGCCCTTTCCACATGACCGTATAGATCATATGATCCAGCTTGTTGATTACAAAGCAATGCTTCCAGTTGTTTTCGTCTACGGTGCTGAGTTCTTCTGATTTCAAGACTGTTCTATATCGGGGAACATAATTTAGAAGTTTTTGCATATCATAATATTTCATGCCGGCATCATCCGGAATGTAAACAGCTTCAGCATCTTTTTCATCAGAATAAGCCGGTGCATTAATATATGCAGTTCCATATTTTAATACAATGGAAGAATTGCTGGCGATGGAAATCATTGAAATGTTTCCGTTTACGCCTTCACCTTTTTCATTACGGCAGGTTGTGTTTGGTTGTTTGTCTTTTCCACTGTCTCCTTTACGGTCTACCACAAATATATTGTCTTCACCGTCTATACAGAGATAGAAAGGAGAGGAGAAAGTACATGTGGCAAGGTCACCACCAACGGTGTTTATATTATTGTCCGGTGATGCAAGTCCTGCTACCGTACTAACACTGGTTTGTGTCTTGTATAGGAATTGGTCTGGTGCTTTGCCTATGTATTCTTGACCGTCGGGCGTTCTTCTTTCTACAAGAATATTCATCTCTCTTTTGAAGGTGAGTCCTTTGGGAACAAATGCATAGATTCTGCTACCGTTACTGCTGACTAATCCGGCAGGATGTCTGATCCCGTCTACATCTTCAAAATAGACTTTCATGCCAGTGGTGTCTGTACCGAAGTTGCGGCCTTCGATGATCATCGGAGTGGCTATACCTCCGGAATCAGGATAAAATTCTGTAATCTCAATAGGCTGGTTTGGGTTGAACCCGCTGCTTCCATTGATGTCGTCATCTGAACAGGAAGCTAACCACGCGAAAGCTGTAATGAACAGCGTCCAATAAACTCTTCTTTTTCGCATTGTTTTTCTGTGATAAAAGGTTAATAATTAGATTGGTTAAAAAAAAGTGATAGGGAAACCTACTCTTGTGTGTCTACTATGTGGGTAGAACTAGGGTATGCATACAAGGGGTATACGTTTGTTTTTGTATGTATGAGTAAGTTTGAAAATATATGGGTGTGTTTGACTGCTATTATTCATCTTCTTAAATTGGGGGTATTGAAGTTGATAATGAACTCAGAATACATATTATACCTATTCTGATCTGTGCTGAAATAAAAGTAAAGAATGAGATCAAATTCTCCGATTTTGAAAGGCGGAGGGCTGTTGCTAAGAGTTTTCATAAATGTTAATTTAAGGTTGTAATCATATTGATTAATTGGGGCTAAGTCGTAATAGGACTTGGTATTTTTATACCCCAAAGTATATTTTCTACTGTTTCCATAGGCTATTCAAAGGTTATTAAGTGCATGTACTATTCTAAGACGGTGTAAAGTTATTAATAAAATCGAAAAATACAATATCTTTTTTATTTTAATTATCAACAAACACCATTTTTTTAGAATCTCAATTCTACTATATAGTTCATAAATTGTCATCCCAAGCATTCATCAACCAATTAATCAATTATATATAAGACACTTATATACACACATACCAAGTCCTATTACGACTTCTTCAAAATTATTCAATTTGGCATAAGGTCTCTATTGCTCTCCAGGATGAAAAGTAATGCAATTAATTTAAATAATTAGGTCGATTTTTCCTTTGAAAATAATTAGAAGACTGTTCTTTTGACTTTTTTCTACCTTATATATATTAGATTGTTCTACCCAAACTGTCAATCTCTTAAAGTAGTTTTTGAGCATCCGGAATCAGAATCTCTTTTCTGTGCAACTCGATTAAACCATTATCCTGTAGTTCATTCAGTGTTTTAGAAATATTTAATCGAGTATCATCCAAACAACGCGCCAAATCGTCCATCTTTACTTTGAAAGTCTTTTCCCCTTGCGGTTTTTCGCAATGTGACAGAAAGAAACGGATAATTTTGCTTTTTAAATCCAGCGTGGGTTCATCCCATAAACGGGAATAGAGATTTTGCGCCCGGTTGCTGACGATATTCATATAGTTGAGGCGGAAAATATCATATCTGAACAGATCACTGAGTACGAATGCTTTGCTGATACAAACAGTATGCACTTCCGTATGTGCCACATAAGAAGAAGCATAGTTGGTATTCATACCGAATAAAGACTGAGGTTCTATCAGATAGGGAGCTTCGATTTGTTCGATGACCGTATAAATGTTTTCTTTTGCATTGGTGACAATAGAAATCTCACCTTTCAACAGAAAACAAAGCTGGGTACAGGGATTACCACTCTTTATGATGGTTTCCCCAGCTTTATGTTTGATAAAGTGCAGCTTGACTTTATCCAGAATACTAGTGAAATCTTCATGACAAAGCCCCTGAAATAAAGGTAATTGGAGCAAAGTATCGAACATTGTTTCCATATGTTGTAATCTCTTATTAATCGTACAAATTTACTCATAATACAACACTGCTATCCACATATCCCCTTTCTTTTTGTTTTTTTTATTGTTTGAATGCATAAAAATAGAGTATATTTGCAAAAAAAAGGAGGAATTATGTTCACGGGTTTTAATTGGCAGCAAATGATCAGTGCGTTTATCGTACTTTTTGCAGTAATAGATATTATCGGTTCTATACCTATTATTATTAACCTGAAGGAAAAGGGGAAAGATGTGAATGCAACAAAGGCTACTGTCATCTCCTTTGCCTTACTGATAGGCTTCTTCTACGCGGGTGATATGATGCTGAAACTTTTTCATGTAGATATCGAATCATTCGCCGTGGCGGGCGCATTCGTTATTTTCCTCATGTCTCTGGAAATGATTCTGGATATAGAAATCTTCAAAAATCAGGGGCCGATAAAGGAAGCGACACTCGTTCCGCTTGTCTTCCCGCTGCTGGCAGGGGCCGGAGCTTTTACTACGCTTCTTTCGCTTCGTGCCGAATATGCCAGTGTTAACATTATTATTGCCTTGATACTGAATATGCTATGGGTCTACTTTGTAGTAAGCATGACCGGACGTGTGGAACGTTTCCTCGGGAAAGGGGGGATCTATATCATCCGTAAGTTTTTCGGTATCATCCTGCTCGCTATCTCAGTAAGGTTGTTTACTGCTAATATCACCTTGCTGATTGAGGCATTGCATAAGTCGTAACCGGGATTTATGAGGTAATATCCGTAGAGTCGGTTGTATTGTTGATATCTTCTTCCGGAGATTCCTCTTCTTCTTCATCCGTTTCGTCCGCAAAAGGTTCTGGTCGTTGAGGCCCGTGATTCAAGAAACCGAATGCACAGAGTGTTCCCATGATTCCTCCGCTGAGATGTCCTTCCCACGACATATTGGCGGGAGAGAAGTAGGGGAACATATGCCAGATGATTCCTCCATACAAAAAGGTGACAAGCAGTGAGATGGCAATCAGAGGAACATATTTCCGCAGGATACCACTGAAAAAAAGAAAGAAGGCAAGTCCGTAAATCAGTCCGCTGGCACCGATGTGCCATCCCGGTTTGCCGATAATGAAGGTCAGCAGTCCGGCTCCGATCCAGATGATCATAAAAATACGTCCGGCTATCCCCCTGTAGAAATAGAACAAGCACCATGATAAAAAAAATAGCGGCAACGTATTGGCCAGCAAATGGCTGAACCCGCTGTGTATCAGCGGATGAGTCAGAATACCCGTTATTCCTCGCTTTTCCAGAGGGTATATTCCCATGTGAGAGAAGTCCCAGTCCATGCCGACTTCAACGATCTTTAGCAGAAATAGGATAAAAATTAGGAACAACGGTACCGCTGTAGCCAGCATGATACGCTGAATATCTCGCTTCATTACTTTCTATTCTTTAGATATTTTACGCAATACTACGAATATTTGCACAAAAACTGAAAATAAAAAGCCTTTTTATTTTTGTTTTTATCTAGAATTTGTACATTTGGGCATTATACCTATATATACAATGCTCAGGCTGGTATATATACAGAACAGCAATAGATATATATAAGGAATATAGTGACCAATAATTAACCTTTAAATAATGCACAACTATGAGTTATTTACGATTTGACAAGACCCTCATGACGAATCTGGAAGAAAGTCTCCAAAGGGAGATTCTCCGGACGAACAAAGCAGGAGCTTATCATTGTACAACGATTGTTGATTGTAACACACGCAAATATCACGGACTGTTGGTAATTCCTGTTCCCAATATCGACGATGAAAATCATGTGCTGCTATCTTCTCTTGATGAAACGGTAATTCAACATGGTGCTGAGTTTAACTTGGGGTTGCATAAATATCAGGGAAACAACTTTAGTCCGAATGGACATAAGTATATCCGTGAATTCGATTGTGAGCATATCCCGGCGACAACTTACCGTGTTGGAGGAGTAGTGTTACGCAAAGAAAAAATCTTTGTACATCATGAAAACAGAATCCTGATTCGTTATACTTTGTTGGACGCACATTCGGCGACGACTTTGCGCTTCCGACCGTTCCTCGCTTTCCGGAGCGTGCGAGAGTACACTCACGAGAATGCGCAGGCAAGCCGCGATTATCAGCTTGTGGAAAATGGTATCAAGACTTGTATGTATCCCGGTTATCCGGAACTGTTCATGCAGTTGAACAAGGCTTGTGAGTTCCATTTCCAGCCAGACTGGTATCGTGGATTCGAATATCCGAAAGAACAAGAGCGAGGCTACGACTTCAATGAAGACCTCTATGTTCCGGGATATTTTGAAGTGGATATAAAGAAAGGAGAAAGCATCGTTTTCTCTGCGGGTACTTCCGAAGTTACTCCGCGCAGACTGAAGCAGACGTTCGAAGCCGAAGTGGCTGACCGTACGCCTCGCGATAGCTTCTATCACTGTCTGAAAAACTCAGCCCATCAGTTCCACAACCAGCAGGAAGGAGAACATTATATCCTTGCCGGTTACCCGTGGTTCAAGTGCCGTGCCCGCGATATGTTTATATCCTTGCCGGGACTGACACTTGCGCTGGACGAGGTGGATCAGTTTGAAGATGTGATGAAGACAGCGGAAAAAGCGATTCGAAGCTTCATCAATGATGAGCCGGCAGGATACAAGATTTACGAGATGGAGCATCCGGATGTACTGCTTTGGGCCGTATGGGCTTTGCAACAGTATGCCAAGGAGACCTCTCGCGAACAATGCCGTCAGAAATATGGCGAACTGCTGAAAGATATCATCGAATTTATCCGTCAGCGGAAACATGAGAACCTCTTCCTGCATGAAAACGGTCTGCTTTATGCCAATGGCACCGATAAGGCGATTACGTGGATGAACTCCACCGTAAACGGACATCCGGTGATTCCCCGTACGGGATATATCGTAGAATTTAATGCTTTGTGGTATAATGCGCTTCGTTTCGTTGCCGATCTGGTTCGTGAAGATGGAAACGTTCTTTTGGCCGATGCGCTTGACGCACAGGCGGAAGTGACGGGAAAATCATTTATCGAAGTGTTCCGCAACGAATATGGATATTTACTTGACTATGTAGACGGAAATATGATGGACTGGAGCGTACGCCCCAACATGATATTCGCCGTAGCATTCGATTATTCTCCGTTGGACCGGGCACAAAAGAAGCAAGTGCTCGACATCGCAACCAAAGAGTTGCTCACCCCCAAGGGACTCCGTACCTTGAGTCCGAAGAGCGGGGGCTATAACCCTAACTATGTTGGTCCTCAGATACAGCGTGACTACGCTTACCACCAAGGCACAGCCTGGCCTTGGCTGATGGGATTCTATATGGAAGCCTATCTGCGAATTTATAAGATGAGTGGCCTGTCGTTCATTGAACGCCAGCTTATTGGTCTCGAAGATGAACTGACAATTCATTGTATCAGTTCGTTGCCTGAACTTTTCGATGGTAATCCGCCTTTTAAAGGACGCGGAGCTGTATCGTTTGCCATGAATGTCGCCGAAGTACTGCGTATTCTAAAGCTACTGTCTAAGTATTATTAAAAAGAGGAGGAACGAAAATGAAAGTTTTAATGTTTGGATGGGAGTTCCCCCCGCATATCTTAGGAGGGTTAGGGACTGCCAGTTATGGTCTGACAAAAGGAATGTCTCAGCAGGATGATCTGGAGATTACATTCTGTATTCCCAAACCATGGGGAGACGAAGATCAGAGCTTTTTAAGAATTATCGGCATGAACAGCACGCCGGTAGTGTGGAAAAATGTCGGTTGGGACTATGTGAAAGGACGCGTAGGCAGTTATATGGATCCGCAATTGTTCTATGACTTGCGCGATCATATCTACGCTGACTTCAACTATCTCAATACGAATGATCTGGGATGTATCGAGTTCTCCGGACGCTATCCGGACAACCTGCACGAAGAGATCAATAACTACTCGATCGTTGCCGGGGTGGTAGCACGTCAGCAGGAGTTTGATATCATTCATTCTCATGACTGGCTGACTTATCCGGCAGGGATACATGCCAAGCAAGTATCTGGTAAGCCATTGGTGATCCATGTGCATGCTACTGATTTCGACCGTAGTCGCGGCAATGTCAATCCGACAGTGTATGCCATTGAGAAGAATGGTATGGACAATGCCGACCACATCATGTGTGTGAGCGAACTGACCCGTCAGACTGTGATCCATAAGTATTTCCAGGACCCGAAGAAGGTGTCTACTGTGCATAATGCCGTTTCTCCTTTGTCACAAGAGATACAGGATATTGTTCCTCAAAAGAATCCGAGCGAAAAGGTCGTTACTTTCCTGGGACGTATTACCATGCAGAAAGGACCGGAATACTTTGTAGAAGCTGCAGCAATGGTATTGCACCGTACGCGCAATGTCCGTTTCGTAATGGCCGGTAGTGGTGATATGATGGATCAAATGATTCGTCTGGTAGCCGAACGCGGTATTGCGGACCGTTTCCATTTCCCCGGTTTTATGAAAGGAAAGCAGGTGTACGAAGTGCTGAAAGCCAGTGACGTATACATTATGCCTTCTGTATCTGAGCCATTCGGTATCTCTCCGTTGGAGGCCATGCAATGCAGTGTACCTTCCATTATATCCAAGCAATCCGGCTGTGCCGAAATTTTGGATAAATGTATTAAAACTGACTACTGGGATATTCACGCTATGGCGGATGCCATTTATTCTATCTGTACTTACCCGGCTATGTACGAGTACCTGAAAGAAGAGGGTAAGAAAGAAGTGGATGAGATTAAATGGGAGAACGTGGGATATAAAGTTCGCGGTATCTATGATGAGGTTATTAAAAATTATGGTAAACAATAAAATGATATAGACTATGAGAACGATCTGTCTTTATTTCGAAATACATCAGATTATACACTTGAAACGCTACCGTTTTTTCGATATCGGCACCGATCATTATTACTATGATGACTATGCAAATGAAACCGGTATGAATGAGGTTGCCGAACGATCTTATATACCTGCTCTCAGTACGTTGATTGAGATGGTGAAAAACTCGGGAGGAGCTTTCAAAGTGGCGCTTTCTATTTCCGGTGTGGCATTGGAGCAACTTGAAATTCATGCTCCGGCGGTGATTGACTTGCTGCACCAGTTGAATGATACCGGCTGTTGTGAGTTCCTTTGCGAACCTTATTCACACGGCTTGTCATCTTTGGCTAACGAAGACTGCTTCCGTGAAGAAGTGCTTCGCCAGCGTGATAAAATGAAACAGATGTTTGGCAAAGAACCGAAGGTGTTCCGCAACTCCAGCTTGATTTATTCGGATGAAATCGGTGGACTGGTAGCTTCTATGGGCTTTAAGGGAATGCTGACGGAAGGTGCAAAACATGTATTGGGATGGAAGAGCCCACACTATGTATATCACTGTAATCAGGCTCCGAGCCTCAAATTGCTATTGAGAGACTTTAAACTTTCTGATGATATAGGATTGCGTTTCTCCAATTCGGAATGGCCGGAATATCCATTATTTGCTGATAAGTATATTAACTGGATTGATGCGTTGCCACAAGAAGAGCAAGTGATTAATATCTTTATGGAATTAAGTGCATTGGGTATGGCTCAGCCGCTTTCTTCCAATATCCTGGAATTCCTGAAAGCATTGCCCGAATGTGCTAAATCAAAGGGTATCACGTTCTCTACTCCGACAGAGATTGTATCTAAATTGAAATCTGTATCTCAGCTGGATGTTCCTTACCCAATGTCATGGGTGGACGAAGAAAGAGATACAAGCAGTTGGCTGGGTAATATCCTGCAACGTGAGGCTTTCAACAAGTTGTATAGCGTAGCAGAACGTGTTCATCTGTGTGACGACCGTCGTATCAAGCAGGACTGGGATTATCTGCAAGCCAGCAACAATTTCCGTTTCATGACTACCAAGAATACAGGTATCTGGCTGAACCGTGGTATTTATGACTCTCCTTACGATGCCTTCACTAACTACATGAATATCTTGGGCGACTTTATCAAACGAGTAGATTCACTGTATCCTGTTGACGTAGATAATGAAGAGCTCAACTCTCTGCTGACTACTATTAAGAATCAGGGTGAGGAGATAGCCGAACTGCAAAAGGAAGTAACCAAATGGCAGGCAAAAGCTGAAAAAGGAGCTGTAAAAGCTCCCAAGAAAGTAGCTGCGAAAAAAGAACCGGTAGCTAAAGCTACTCGTAAGAAAGCTACTGCAAAGAAAGAAGAATAAGATAATAATAAATTAACTGGTTGTAACCGTGGGGAGATGGGAATCACCTCACGGTTGTTTTTTATATATTGGAAGGTACAGGTACATATAAAAAAACAGCGCGAATTACCGAAGTAACCCGCGCTGTTTATTTTATATATCTTTTTAGTTTGACTTAGTTGTTAATCCGAAGTCTGTAGAAATAACTTCAAGTTTCAACTTGTAATCAGGATTTGTTTTGCCTAGACTTCCACCTTTCAGCCGTACATAACCTGGTTTTAAATCATGTTGTATTCTAATAATATTAGCTTGACCAGTTGTAGTATTTGAAGAGTCATAAGTCACAAGTACAGGTATAAGGACTACTTTGTTCCAATCAGGGTTTTCTTGTAACCATTTAGTTTCATCCCATGAACTACCAGCATTCTTTTTAGCCTCTTCCTTTTCTGCAATACAAGCATTTACCAATTTGGTGATGTTGCTGAATACATATTGGTTCGTGCTACTTGTGTGTGAAGTTAGATAAGAAGATACACCATCGCTCAGCTTATTGTCTTTAAAGAAGCTATCCTGGAATTTCTTACGTACAAGCATTACAGTAGATGGTATAGCCATACCAAACTTCTTATCACCTGTTTGATTGTAATTAGTGAATGTCAGTTTTACTGCATTTAAGGTATCGCCTGTCAATTCATTTTGTATATCTGAAATGGGTAGTGTAGCTTCGGTGAAAATACCTGCCGGACTCTTTAAATAAGTGTTTTTATCTTCCTTAATTAATGCATCTATCCTTTCGGGATCATTCTTTAATTGATTGGCTTGGATTACTTCACGAGTTGTAGCAAACACACGATAAGAGTAATAAGTAGAGTCCTTACCACTTCCGTCTTTCTTCTGTAATTTTTTTCCGGTAATAGAATCTGTTGCATAGCATTTGTATACTACATTCATTTGTGGCTGATCTATATAGAGTACAGTTCCATCACCATAGTCGCTCTTAACGTAGATTCCTTGAAAAGCTTCTCTGAATAATTGGCTATTGAATTCCTTATCAGCATTTTTAGCTTTTCTTGCCGCAGTTAAAATATTTCCACCTACTCTTGTTGCTATATCCTCTTTGAAAGCAATATGCACACTTGGAACATATGTGCTTAGGTTACGAATAGAATCTTTTACTGAAAGATCTACGGCTGTATATGCTTTGGTTCCTAATATATTCTGACTATCGTAAAAATCCTCAGGGTTAATATCGGTATAGTAAGCATTATCAAGATTTAATGTCTCTTTCCCATTGCCTCCCAGTTCATATACACTTAATCTACAAGCTGTCAATGAGTCTCCAAAGTAGCTGTCATACCACAGGTAGAGTTCGACTGCACGTATGTTTCCTATGATTTGATTTCCGTCTTTTATAAAAGTAACATCTTTATTTTCTGGATCTTTATCATCGACAACCATTCTTCCTGTGGCTGAAATAACATTACCACTTGCATCTGTAACTTCTTTGTATGGTTCAGGAAAAGTTAGTCCATCCGGACAATTTAGCTGAGCCAAGAATCCAGCCTGATAAGTGCCAAATGTTTCATCAGTGAATTTGCCAATATAACCGATGTTAGTTTTCGCATAAATGTCACCTGTCTTAACAGATTCAGTAGTTACATCAAACGTGGATAACTTTCCTTTGATATTTTGGTCATTGCCCGGGAACATTCCTAATCCCAGTCCGCCTGTATTATCATCGCATCCGAAAAATGTGATTGCCAGTAAAGCTATCAAGGCATATTTTGCTTTCATGATTGTCGTATCTAGATTTTTATTCTTCTTCTTTATTTGTAGTGGTTTCCCATACCTGATCGTAGAATTCGTTGCAAGCGTTTGCGTAGTTTTCCGGATCCTGATAATCAAGTACCAGTTTGCCTGATTGGCGGGCGTACTCAATGATTGATTCGTCTACCTTTGCGCTGTTTTGTATGATTCCGTCAGAATAATCAACGGCAAGTTTACAAAGTGCCGCATAGTCTACCGGTTCCTTCAAACCAGCCAAATCCTTCTTGGTGATGCCTTTCAACATCAGTTTGGTTGCAAAGTCCTCACTGAGCGTATTCTTGAAATCATCTTCATATACCGAGAATACAACTTTGGCATCACGGAACGATGGTTCGTCCTTGTAGGCCTTCTTAATATAAAGAGGAGCCAATGCCGTCATCCATCCGTGACAGTGGATAACGTCGGGACACCAGCGAAGCTTCTTCACTGTTTCCAGCACACCGCGTGCATAAAAGATAGCACGACTGTCGTTGTCATCGTATTCCACACCATTTTCGTCCGCTGTCTGCAAGCGATTCTGGAAATAATCATCATTATCGATGAAATATACCTGCATACGTGCGGATTGAATAGAAGCAACTTTTATAATAAGGGGGTGATCAGTATCGTCGATGATCAGGTTCATACCGGAGAGGCGAATTACTTCATGCAGTTGATTTCTGCGTTCGTTAATGTTTCCCCATTTAGGCATAAATGTCCTGATTTCACGGCCTTTTTCTTGTATTGCCTGTGGAAGGTTTCTACCTATATTGGCCATTTCGGATTCTGAAACGTAAGGTGTAATCTCTTGAGTAATAAATAAAACTTTATTCGCCTTTGTCATAATAACAATAGTTCACTATAATATTCTGCAAAGATAGCAAAAAAAAGGAACTTTAAATACCATATTCTTTCTTTATGTGGCAAATATTAGTTTATTTTGCAGAGTTTTTGCAAACGACCAAAACATAAACCAATTAACAAAAATGAAAGTAATACACACTATCAAGGACTTACAGGCCGAATTGACGGCACTGAGAGCCCAGGGTAAGAAGGTAGGACTGGTACCCACAATGGGTGCTTTACATGCAGGACACGCATCACTGGTAAAGCGCAGCGTAAGTGAGAATGGTGTAACAGTAGTGAGTGTTTTTGTAAATCCCACTCAGTTTAACGATAAAAACGATTTAGCAAAGTATCCGCGTACATTGGATGCTGACTGCCGCTTGTTGGAAGATTGCGGGGCAGCATTTGCCTTTGCTCCTTCGGTAGAAGAGATGTATCCGCAGCCGGATACGCGTGAATTCAGCTATGCTCCGTTGGATACGGTGATGGAAGGGGCTTTCCGTCCGGGACATTTCAACGGAGTTTGCCAGATTGTCAGCAAGTTGTTTGACGCGGTGCAACCGGATCGTGCTTATTTCGGAGAGAAAGATTTCCAGCAACTGGCGATTATTCGGGAGATGGTTCGTCAGATGGATTATAAACTGGAAATTGTAGGTTGTCCTATCGTTCGTGAAGAGGACGGATTGGCTCTGAGCAGTCGGAATAAACGTTTATCAGCACGAGAACGTGAAAATGCTTTAAATATTTCTCAGACATTATTTAAAAGTCGTACCTTTGCAGCATCTCATACAGTGAGTGAGACGCAGAAGATGGTAGAAGAAGCGATAGAGGATGCTCCGGGATTGCGTTTGGAGTATTTTGAAATCGTTGACGGAAACACGCTGCAAAAGGTAAGCAGTTGGGAGGATTCTCTGTATGTAGTAGGCTGTATCACAGTGTTCTGCGGAGAGGTCAGACTGATTGATAATATCAAGTATAAAGAAATCTAAATTAAAAAAAGACGAAACCTTATGATGATTGAAGTGTTGAAGTCGAAAATTCATTGTGCACGTGTCACAGAGGCAAATTTGAACTACATGGGTAGTATCACGATTGACGAAGACCTGCTGGATGCTGCCAACATGATTCCGGGAGAAAAAGTGTACATCGCTGATAACAACAATGGCGAACGCTTTGAAACCTACATAATCAAAGGTGAACGCGGTTCCGGTAAGATTTGTCTGAACGGTGCTGCCGCCCGCAAGGTGCAACCGGATGATATTGTGATTATCATGTCGTACGCATTGATGGATTTTGAGGAAGCGAAGTCGTTTAAACCGACCGTGATTTTCCCGGACCCTGCGACGAATAGCGTAGTGAAGTAAGAAGTATCTTGTGATAAGAAAGCCCCGTTTGCATTCAGCAGACGGGGCTTTCTGTTATAATAAGCTTGTCCTTTTACTTGCTTTGCAGTTGTTCATTCATGGCAGCGGCGGCTTTACGGCCATCTCCCATGGCAAGGATTACGGTAGCTCCTCCGCGCACAATGTCTCCGCCGGCATAGATCATCGGAATAGATGATTCCATGTTGTCATCTACGGCAATGGTTCCTTTGCGTCCTAATTCCAGTCCTTTAATGGAACTTGGAACAATCGGGTTCGGAGATACACCGACACTGACGATGGCCAGATCGATATCGATTGTTTCCGTAGCTCCCGGAATGGCTACAGGACTGCGACGTCCGGAAGCATCCGGCTCTCCTAATTCCATCTTCTGGAGAATGACCTGTTTCACGCAACCTTGTTCGTCGGCAATATATTCAATCGGATTGTGCAATGTCAGGAATTCGACTCCTTCTTCTTTGGCATGCTTCACTTCCTCGATACGTGCAGGCATTTCTTCTTCCGAACGGCGGTAGATGATCATAGCACGTTCAGCACCCAGGCGTTTGGCTGTACGGACAGAGTCCATAGCAGTATTACCACCACCGATGACAGCCACATTTTTGCCGAAAGCTACCGGAGTGTCAGAGTCTTCGCTCGCAGCATCCATTAGATTGACACGAGTGAGGTATTCGTTGGAAGACATGATATTGATCGAGTTTTCGCCCGGTATATTCATAAAGTTAGGCAAACCGGCACCGGAAGCGACAAATATTCCTTTAAAACCTTCTTCCTTCAAATCTTCCACACTGATTGTTTTTCCTACAATGCAGTCTTTGATGAAAGTAACGCCCATTTTAACGAGGTTGTCTATTTCTACATCTACAATCTTGTTTGGCAGACGGAATTCCGGAATACCATATTTTAATACACCGCCGATTTCGTGGAGTGCCTCGAATACTGTTACATCATAACCGTATTTTGCCATATCACCTGCGAATGATAATCCGGCAGGACCCGAACCGATCACCGCCACTTTGATGCCGTTCTTTTCGGCAATGACAGGTACTGAAATTTGTCCGCTTTCACGTTCGAAGTCAGCAGCGAAGCGTTCCAGATAACCGATAGCTACCGGTTTTTCATTCATCTTCAAGTGTATACATTTGGATTCGCATTGCTTTTCCTGTGGGCAGACACGACCGCATACTGCCGGAAGCGCACTTGTCTCTTTCAGTGTTTTGGCTGCTTCGAGGAATTCGCCACGCTCAATGTTCTTAATGAAGCGCGGAATGTCGATGCCTACCGGACACCCTTCCATACATCCAGGGTTAGCGCAGTCCAGACAACGCTTGGCTTCTGTAACTGCTTGCTCAGCGGTCAGACCCTGGTTTACTTCTTCCTTGCGGCTATGTGAACGGTATTCGGCATCGAGTTCGTTCATCTCGACACGTGGAATAGCTGTACGTTCTTTCGGTTTCATCGATTTGCGCAGTTCCTGTCTCCAGGCTGCGTTGCGGCTTTTCTCATCTATCTCTTTCGTTGCTTCACATTCGGGCTGGAGTTTGTTCATCTCTTCACGCTCAATTTTTTTGAACGCACCCATACGTTTCAGCATTTCATCAAAGTCCACCTGATGACCGTCGAATTCGGGACCGTCAACACAAACGAACTTCGTTTTTCCTCCTACCGTGATACGGCAAGCACCACACATGCCGGTTCCGTCTACCATGATGGTATTTAATGAAACGTCGGTAGGAATCTCATATTTCTTTGTCAGCAGACAAACGAACTTCATCATGATAGCAGGGCCGATGGCGAAGCATTTATCTACCTTTTCACGTTTGATGACTTCTTCCACGCCTTCGGTTACCAGACCTTTACGCCCGTAAGAGCCATCGTCCGTCATAATAATCACCTCATCGGAGCTTTCGCGCATTTCTTTTTCCAGAATGATAAGGTCTTTGTTACGTCCTGCCAATACAGTGATCACTCTGTTTCCGGCAGCTTTCAAAGCCTGTACGATAGGAAGCATCGGAGCAACACCTACACCACCACCAGCACAAACAACTGTTCCGAAATTCTCAATATGAGTAGCTTGTCCGAGCGGACCTACTACATCAGTGATATAATCACCTTCGTTCAATTCACAAAGACGGGTAGAGGAGAGCCCGACTTCCTGTATCACCAGAGTGATGGTGCCTTTCTTCAAATCAGAACCGGCAATCGTCAGAGGCATACGTTCTCCCTTGTCGCCTACACGTACAATGACGAAGTGGCCGGCTTTGCGGGATTTAGCAATTAAAGGAGCTTCAATTTCAAGTTTAAACACTTTCTCAGAAAAGCGTTCTTTGCTAATGATTTTGTTCATTATCTAATTAATTTGTTGGTATTATTACGTAACTGCTATCAGAATGTTATAAATTTCGGCAAAGATACGGCTTATTTACGAAATATAAAAAGAAAAGTCACTCTTTTGATGAGTGACTTTCCATATCCATGTGAATATCTTTATTTATTTCGTTCTGATTTTGTATCCGGCTACCCCATAATATAGAATAAACAGGAAGCAGGGAAGGCAAATCCAATATGCTTTCTGAATATCGGAAATGTCTTTCAGATAGCCAAATAAGGTCGGAATAACAGCACCGCCTGCCATTGCCATGATCAGAAGAGATGAACCGGATTTGGTGAACTTTCCTAAATCTGCCATAGCCAAAGGCCATAGGGCAGGCCACATTAAAGAACATCCCAATGCCATAAATGAGATGAAATAGATGGATATATCGGCAGGTGTAAGTACTACTAGTACGGAACCGATGATAGCCAGCACTGAACAAATCTTCAGTGCTGTAGCCTGGCTCATATATTTAGGGATGAAGATGATGCCGCAGATGTAACCGATCACAATGCCTATCGGAGCAATCCAGGCATACATTGCTGCATTTTCCAAATGAAGGCTGGTGGCATAATCTACTAATGTACCCAGTGATACGGTTTCTACACCTACATATAAGAAGAGAGCAAGACATCCTAATAATAAATGCGGGAATTGCCAGATGGAGGTTTTCTTTGCGGCGTACGGACAGGCTTCGGCTGCCTCTTCGCTGTCGTCTTCACCGACGGCTTTGACTTCCGGTAGGGGAGCCATGTATGCGATAATACCTAGTGCGATGAATGCGGCGATAATAACGTAGAATGGCAGAAACAGGTCAGCTACTGTAATATCGGTCACTTCTTTTCCGATTAGGAAAGCCAGGAATAAAGGAGGAATCGGCCATGCGAGTTTGTTGCATATACCCATAATGCTGATACGTTTGGCAGCACTGTCTATCGGTCCCAGAATCGTGATATACGGGTTTACGGCAGCTTGCAGATAAGCGTTGGCACTTCCGCTGATAAAGGAAGCCAATAAAAACAGAGGAAAACTTTCATAACTTGCCGATGGTATGAAAAGTCCGAAGGCTATGGCAAACATAAGGAATGAAAGGACCATTGTTCGTTTGTATCCGATTTTTTTGATTGTAAGGCCTGCCGGATAACCAAAAATAAGGAACGGGATGAAAGTGGCGGCAATGATCAGATATGATTCGGCCGAACTGATTTCCAGTGATCCCTTCAATACGGGGACTAATACTGAGTTGATACCAAGGGCGAAGCCCAGTGAAAAGAACATAACGCCAATGAATGCCAATGGCAATACGAAACTTTTTGTGTTTTTTGTCATGGGGGTAAATGTGTTAAAGGTTAATAAAGGAAACTCCTGTAAGGGGCAGAGATATCTCATCCTTACAGGAGTAGAAAGTTTCTTAGTCTATCATGTCGAAACCGCAGTATGGAACCAATGCTTTAGGAATTCTAATTCCTTCGGGGGTTTGATTGTTTTCCAATAAAGCGGCGACGATACGTGGTAGTGCCAGTGCTGATCCATTTAACGTATGGCAGAGTTCTGTTTTCTTTTCTGCACTACGGTAGCGGCATTTCAGCCGGTTGGCCTGGTAAGTGTCGAAGTTAGATACGGAACTTACTTCCAGCCAGCGTTTCTGTGCTTCGGAGTATACTTCGAAGTCGAAACAAAGCGCAGCAGTAAAGCTCATATCACCACCACAAAGGCGGAGTATACGGTATGGAAGTTCCAGTTTCTGCAACAGGCCTTCTACGTGGTCAAGCATTTGCTGGTGGGATTCTTTAGAATGTTCCGGCTTGTCGATACGCACTAATTCTACTTTGGAGAATTCGTGCAGACGGTTCAGCCCGCGTACGTCTTTACCGTAAGAACCGGCTTCGCGACGGAAACATTGTGTGTATGCGCAGTTCATAATCGGCAACTGTTTTTCTTCCAGGATAACATCACGGTAGATGTTAGTGACAGGTACTTCGGCTGTCGGGATCAGATAGAGATCATCTACTTCGCAATGATACATCTGTCCTTCTTTGTCGGGAAGCTGGCCTGTACCATAACCTGAAGCGGCATTGACTACTGTCGGCGGCATGATTTCAGTATATCCGGATTTGCGTGCTTCGTCCAGGAAGAAGTTGATCAGGGCACGTTGCAGTTGGGCACCTTTTCCTTTGTATACGGGGAAGCCTGCACCTGTAATCTTTACACCTAGGTCGAAATCGATTAAATCGTATTTTTTAGCCAGTTCCCAGTGAGGCAGTGCATCTTTGGGAAGTTCTGTTTCCATGCCTCCCATCTTTTCTACGACATTGTCTTCGGCACCTACGCCTTCGGGTACGCTGTCATAAGGAATGTTGGGGATCGTATAAAGTACATTCTGCATGTCTGTAGCAGCCTGTGTCATGGTAGCGTCCAGCGCTTTGTTGCTTTCTTTCAGTTCGGCAACACGTGCACGTGCAGCTTCGGCCTCTTCTTTCTTTCCTTCTTTCATCAGCTGACCGATCGTGCGGGAAAGTGAATTAACCTCTGCCAGGTTCTTATCTAATAGGTTTTGCGTAGTACGTCTCTTGTCGTTGAGAGCGATGACTTCATCAATCGTCTCTTTTGCATTCTTGAAATGCTTCTTTTCCAGTCCGCGGAGTACCGCTTCTGTATTTTCTGTAATTTGTTTAATGGTAAGCATATCTATACTTTTTATGAACTTTCTTTATTAAGGCTACAAAGATAAAGAAAAAACGAATAAGCGAGCAATGAAAATCTGCATAAAAAAAAGAAAGGAGAAGCAATCCTTTGGATTACATCTCCTTTTCTTGAATATTTTCAGTTGTACAGGTTATGCTTCTGTTGCTTCAGCAGGGATGATAGAAACATATCTTCTGTCTTCTCTACCTACTTTAAATTTAACTGTACCATCTACTAAAGCGAAAAGAGTGTGGTCTTTACCCATTCCGATGTTTTCACCCGGATGGAATTCAGTACCTCTTTGACGAATGATAATATTACCTGCTTTGCAAGCTTCACCACCAAATATCTTAACGCCTAATCTTTTGCTATGTGATTCGCGGCCGTTCTTAGAACTACCGACACCTTTTTTATGTGCCATTTCTTCTTACTTTTTAAATGATTAAGCTACTACTTCTGTGATTGTTAACTCTGTGAACTGCTGACGGTGACCGTTCAGTTTTCTGTAACCTTTTCTTCTTTTCTTGTGGAATACAAGAACTTTGTCACCTTTAACCAAGTTTGAAATAACCTGGCAAACAACTTTAGCACCTTCTACAGTCGGAGCACCTACAGTTACGTTTCCGTCTTTGTCTACTAAAAGAACTTTTTCAAATTCTACAGTTGAACCGTTTTCTGCACCTTCAATGTGGTGAACGAACAGTTTCTGACCAGCTTCTGCTTTAAATTGCTGACCGTTAATTTCTACAATTGCGTACATCTTATATATAATGTATAAGTTAGCTCCGGCGGGTGGTCTTTAATCACTTAAAGAGCTCTTTATCGAACCCGTTGCGGAATAATCGGGCACAAAAGTACTTCTTTTATTTGTTTCAGACAAATATTTCCTTTATTTTTTTGCTGTTGTAACAGAAGATAATCAGATATATAGCAAACCGGATAAATTCTCCATAATAAACCGGTGCGGATATGCTCTGAGTTCGTCAGCGGTAGTCATTCCATTAAGGACACCTGCAAAATCTACTCCCGCATTTTGTGCTGTTTCGGCATCCACAGTACTGTCTCCGATGTATAAGGTTTCTTGCGGAGTCCTGCCCAAGTGTTCGAGAGCGAATTTTATTCCTTCCGGTGAAGGCTTGGCAGCTTGTACATCTTCTCCGCCTACCACTATGTCGAGAAAGTTTTCCGGCAGATACTCATCCAGAAAACTAAGTATACGGAAACGGTATTTAGTAGAGATAATGCCGATGCGGGCACCTCGCTCTTTTAGTTCTTTCAGAGTAGAGAGTGTATCAGGAAAAAGGCGGGTATTCACGTTCATGTGAACATCCGCTTCCAGTCTGTACTCTTGTCGAAAAGCGGTGAGCTGTTCCCAGTCGGTGACTCCGGTCAGTATGCTGAAAGATTCTTCCAATGTTTTACCAATGGTACGTTTGATCGCTTCGTCAGTGACATTCGTATATTGGTGACGATTAAGTACATTTCTGAAACAAGTAACGATACCCCGTGATGAATCGGCTAGTGTATAGTCGAAATCGAATAAATAAGTTTTATAATTCATTATTTTACTGCTTCTACTGTATATCCCTGTTTTTTCAGTAAGCTTAATAAGCCTTTATTACCCGGCAGGTGCAAAGCGCCGACTGCAACGAAGGTAGGAGCGGCTTTCATGATAGCCGGTAGTTTCTGTGCCCATGTTTTATTGCGGTCGTAAATTAGGGCATCTTCTTCTGTGGGAAGTGCATCACATTGATTTCCTTTACGCTCTTCGTTGATTTTCAACATGGTTTCCAAATCTTGTTTCATGTAGGCATCTGTCAGTCTTTTGAGGCTTTCCACCTCTTTGTCGATGTTATTGAGGGTACACATGAGCAGTTGGGCTTGGCGTTGCAGGGAAATTCCATTGTATAGCAGGTTAAACTGGAAATCCGGAGTTTCCAGTCCATCCACTTTTTTTCCTTTTTGTGTTGCCTGAGTCTGGAAATAAGTATCGAGCTGTTCTTGCGGATTATAGTTTCCGATGTGCTTGATGTACGCCACTACTGCTATGTTGTTCAGTAAGAAAGCCGGTTTGATTTTGGGTGCCATGTTGAGGTCCATCATCAGGTTCTCCTTGCAGAATTTATTAGCGGTTTCGTAATCTTCCGGTGAGAGGAGGGTAGTCAGAGTCGTATCGCTTTCTATCATCATCATTTTCTGCATCTTCTGGATGGTGGCCGGAGACTGGATATCCGACATTTTCAGTTCTCCATATACCTGTTGTGTTTCATCCATCGCTTTCTGTAGTCCGGCAATGCCGTCTTTGACACTCAACGGAGCGAGATGGTGAGTCCCCATAATGTATGAAGGGCTGCTAAGTCCGTTACCAGATACTTTCCATAAAAGCTGTGCGTTTGCGCTTAACGCTACGCAGATAAATATGACTGCTCCAATAAACGATTTCATGATTCTATATGTTTTTAAGTTGATAATCAGCGTATTCTTCCTCCGGATATCCAGTGTCTGGTGTAATAGTCTTCGCTCAGTCGACTGACAATCACTCCTTTGCTGGTACTGGCATGAATGAATTTCCCATTTTTGAGATAGATACCTACGTGAGCTACCTTTTTTCGGGAACGGCTACTGCTGAAGAATACCAGATCGCCTTCTCGCAAATTCCGTTTGGCGACTTTGGTACTTTCTTTTCTCAGGTCTTCGGTATTTCGCGGAACCTGAGTACGGTATACTTTCCGGTATATCTGGTAGGTGAGTCCCGAACAGTCGGTACCGCGTTTTGAATCACCGCCTCCACGATAAGGAACACCAATCCATTCGGCCGATTCCAGATAGAGTTTGTGGTTATCTTCCATATTGATGTCCACGCCCAGCAGGATGGAGGCGCGTGCCAGTGCCTGGTAATCCAGACGGGGAGCAGACGTGCGGCAGGAACTAAGGATAAAGATCAGTCCTGTCAGTATGAAGATTAGTTTGAAGTTCACTCCCATCGGCTATCTTTCTTTTCGTATATCGTAAAATTATAAGTAACTTTATTCTTCTACATTGAAGTAGTCTTCCAGTTCTTTTTCAGCTGAATTATTCTCATTCATAATATCCCGGATGATGACGCCATTCTCCAGCAGGGCAATACGCGGACATACATCTATCGTATGATTCAGATTGTGGCTGGAAATGATTACAGTTGCATTATGCTCTTCGCTGTACTTTTTGAGCATATGTTTGATAATGGATTGCGAACTGGGATCGAGGAAGTTGAACGGTTCGTCGAGTATCAGCAACTGAGGATAATGAAGCATGGCGGAGATGATGCCGATTTTCTGTTTATTACCGGCTGAGTAGTTACGGATCAGTTTCTTTTGTCCGATCACTTCTCCGCTCATCAGACGTTCGAACGGCAGAAGGCGTTCGTCCACCTCTTCTTTTTTCAGTCCGTACATTTTCCCGATAAAATAGAAATACTCTTCCGGGGTAAGGTAGTCTATCAGAAATCCATCGTCAATGAAAGCACCTGTGAAGTTTTTCCAGTCTTCACTTTGACTGACGTCAATTTCGTTAATGACGACATTCCCATTATCCGCTTTCAGTAAGTCGAGCATCAACCGGAAAAGTGTTGTTTTACCGGCACCGTTGTTTCCTACCAATCCGAGCATATCGCCTTGATTGATTTCATAGTGATCTATGTTCACGGCTAACTTTTCGCCGAATTTCTTTTGAAGATTATTGATGCTTATCATTGTCTTGGTATTTTTATCGTAAATGATTAATCGGTTCAATCGTAAATCTCTTATTGGCGACTGTCTCTGAAGCCTTCCATATTCTCGTATCTCCGTTTCATGAAACGCTTATAGACGTTTCTGATCCAAAGCGGAGAAGTCAGTGTGAATCCAAGCCCGATGGCGAACAGGATAGAGTAGGCGGCCGTTTCACCCAGAAACGCATTCAACACAGAATACAGGATCAACGGGATACCGAAAGCTCCGAAGTTGACAACCATTTGTATGGCGCTGTTGGTCTGGCGGCTTGTCACTTTCTCGTTCAGTGCTACGGTCTGCTTATTGTAAACAGCCAGTTGGAAGAAACAAAAATAGATAAAACCGGTGGTATAGAAGAACCAGGCAAAGATACCCAGTAAGGGAACTTTATCCATTACAATGGCGGGAATCATCAGGACAAATGGGACGATCTCGCCGATAGTATAGATATAATATTTTGCTTTCAGCAGACTCATGATGGATTCTTTGCGGGACATTAGTCCATCGATGTAATTGCCTTCGAAGGACATGAGTTGCGAAAGGATGATCATGCCGAATACGGCAAAGTTGTAAACACAGATAAAGGTAGTCATGGTGCTCGTGTCATAAAGGCTTGAAAAGCTCAACAGGCAGGAGAAGGCGATGACTACAAGGAGAACATTGCGCAATGCACCTTTGCAACGCCGGTTGCGCAAAAGCATTTTTAATTCCAACCGCATATATTCACCAACTTCTCCGTATCGCTCGAAGAATTTGTATTCTGAAACATGCTTGATGCGGGTATCATCTACTTTTGCCAATTCGGCGTAGATGAGGCCGGACATGATTTTGCGGTTAATCAGCCATAAGATGGCTATGACAAGAATGGTACCGAGGAAACAGAGAATATTCCCGTTGATATATCCGTCGCCCAGGTCCATAAAGAAGTAGAACAGGGGACTGTCTTCGGGAATAAAGGCAAGGCAGCCCAGTCCACCGTAGAAAGCGATGGGGAGCAGCACCCACCAAATACGTTCATTGATTAGTGTGCGACATAACAAGTACCAGTAATTGTTGGCAACGATCAAAAGCCAGATGCCTATGAGATAGGTGAGTACACCTGAGATACCGAAATATTTGGTAATGGTAATGAAGGAAAAGGGGACGAACATAAACAACCAGAACAGGTTGAACAGACTAAGTCCCGAACGGATAAGCAGGAAATCGATGATCCGATTTCGTTTAACCGGCAACAGGAGGTAAGGTTTTACCTCCTGCGTCGGTGTTTTTTGGAACGGAATACGCAAGAGGAAGTCAAGTGCCAGAATAAATATCAGGGCAACGGCATTCATTACATGATATGGTTCCCGGTTGGGAACCATATCTGCAAAACCGAATGCAAACGTCGTACCGAAGAATATCAGGTATCCTGCCCAAAAAGCAACCCCGATATATCCGAATATTTTGGCAACTTTGTTCTTTTCATACATCGGATGCCGTTTGGAGGCGAGCCGTCCATGTTTGCGTAATTCGTTAAATATCATCATACTGTTGGTATGCTATAAAAGTTTATTTAGCTTCTTCTTCAGGTACGGTCATGATGACTTGGATTTCGTTGTTCTGTTTCATCAGCTTGGCAAGGAATTCCTGTACATCTTTTGCTGTGATGCTGTTGACCAACGTTTCATAGTCTTTTGTATAATCGATACCTGTGTAGAAATACTCATCCAGATTGCCCAGCCAGTAGCCGTTTTCCTTTTGGGCGTCTTTGTATTTTTTCAGCATATACTCTTTGATCTTCTGCATGTGTTCGGCAGACGGACCTTCTTTGGCCATTTTTTCCAACTGTTCGATGACGATGCCCGATAGTTTGTCTTTCTTGGCCGGATCGGTCTGGAATACAATCTGAAGCACGAGTTGTTCTTTCGGATATTTGGTGAGGCTTCCGCTGCAGCTTACGCCATAAGTACCGCCTTCTTTCTCACGGATTTCTGCGGTGTAAACCATATCCAATGCCTGATCGAGGATGCTGAGAGTAAGGTTGTTGCGTAAATCATATTTGCAAGTACCGTTGAACAGGAACATGATGGTTGCCATCGGTGTTTCTTGTTTCTTGGCAAACTCGTTCTTGTATTGACCTTTGCGGATTTCCATCTTCGTATCTTTGAAAGTCTCTTTGCGATTGATAGATGGCAGACCACCCAGATATTTGGCGATCATCGGTTTCATTTTCTCAACATCAATGTTTCCTACAAAGTAGAATGTAAAGTCGCTCGCATCTTTGAAACGGTCTTTGTACATTTCCATTACACGGTCATAGTCGATCTTGTCCACCATGTTTTCTTTCATGCTGAAAGAACGTGGGTGATTGCCGTACAATGCATAAGAGACTGTATCACTGAATGCGGTCATCGGATTAGCGTCAGCATTCTGCAATTCGGCTTTCATGCGGTTCTTGTATGATTCGAATGCTTCGTTGTCCTTGCGGGGAGCAGTGAAAGTCAGATAAGTCAGCTGCATCATTGTTTCAAAGTCCTTCGGAGAACAACTACCGGAAACCGTTTCTGTTGTTGCGCTCACACCGGCTCCTACAGAAGCACGTTTGCCTGCAAGTGCTTTACTCAAATCTACTTTGCTGAAGTTACCGATACCACCAACCATTGCTACGCTGTTGATTTGAGAGATATTCAGAATCTCTTTGTCGGGGAACTGGCTGCTACCACCAAGACTGGTACCTTTCATCAGAATCTGGTCAGCTTTGTAGTCGGTTGTTTTGATATATACTTTCACACCGTTGGACAGAACAAGTTTTGTTGTTCCGTAAATATCTCCGGCTTTTTCAGAAACGATCTTTCCGCCTTTCGGCTCTTCTTTCAGCAATGGTTCGTTAGAAACTTTGTCTTCGTAAGGCTTCAGATCGAAAGATTTCATTTGTTTCAGCAAAGCAGCGATTTCTTCTTTCGTCGGGTATTTTACACCTTCCTTCTCCGGACCTGCCAACAGTACTACCTGATTGTTGTCAGTGATCAGCTGTTGCATCACTTGATTGATAGCCGCTACCGGAATGTTTGGAGCCAGCTGATTCATCATTGCATATTCGTATTCAATGCCCGGCATCGGTTCATTGTCAAGGAAGTTACTGATGTATTCGTTGACATAAGTGTCGTTTTTCATCTTTTCGCGTTCATTGTAAGCAGATTCTACGCGTTGCAGATAGTTGGCACGGGCACGGTCATATTCAGTTTCGGTGAATCCGAAGCGGCGTGCGCGTTCAGTTTCTTCGAGAATCGTTTTCATGGCCAGTTCGATACCATCGATTTTGCTGCTGGCGTCTACTCCGAAAGCATTTTTGGTCTTGGCTACGAAGAAGTCGCCATAACCTGCACTTGCACCTGTAAAAGGAGGATTCGCTTGCTGACGGATTTCTGCCAAACGGCTGTTCAGCATTGTAACTCCCATGCTAATCATGTATTGAATGCCGTAATAGTTGATTGTATTCTTCAGTGAATCCGGGAAGGCTTCGCTCTTGAAGAAGAAGCTGATGGAAGGAGTTTCGATTTCCTTGTCCGTACCGATAAAGATTTGCGGTTCCTGATTGTCTGCTACCGGATAGTAGATACGTTCAGCCGGATTCACCGGAGCTTTCACGTCTGCAAATACCTTTTTCAGCTTTGCTTCCATTTCATCTACATTGATGTCGCCGACAATCATGATACCTTGCAGGTCCGGACGGTACCATTTCGCATAGTAGTCACGGATGTCCTGATAAGGGAAATTGTTGATTACATCGAGGCTTCCGATTGGCATACAGTCTGCATATTTGGAATCCGGATACATGACAGGCAGGGCATTGGTCATGATGCGCTGCATACCACTGTTACGGCTTCTCCATTCTTCACGGATCACACCACGTTCTTTGTCGATTTCCTTGTCGGCAAGGTTGATGGCGCTTGACCAGTCGTGCAGGATCAGCAGACAAGAGTCTACTACACTGACGTTGTCGGTAGGTACATTGCTGATTCGGTATACTGTTTTGTCGATACTGGTGTATGCATTCAGGTTTGTTCCGAACTTGATACCTTTAGTCTCACACCAAGGCACGATGCCCAGTCCGGTTTCATCACCCGGGAAGTTTTTTGTTCCGTTGAAAGCCATGTGTTCAAGGAAGTGAGCCAAACCGCGCTGTTGCGGCTCTTCAAGGATGGAACCCACTTTCTGTGCAATGTGAAATTCGACGCGTTTTTCTGGGAGTGCGTTGTGTCGGATGTAATAAGTAAGCCCGTTGTCAAGTTTACCTATGCGGACATTTTTGTCCACGGGCAGTGTTTGCATAGGTTGTGCAAGCACGAGTTGGAAGTTGCAGCATATAAAGAGAACTGCAATAAAAAATCCACGTAATAAATGTTTCATGTTCTATTTAGTTTATAAAAAAGTTGTTTGAAATATCTGTCGTATTCTTTTGTGTATAATCACAAACGGGCAGAAAAAAGAGTTATTTGATAGCTTCCCGTATTCTGACTAATTTCGTTAATAGTCCTTCCAGAAGGTCCAGCTTCAACATGTTTGCTCCGTCGCTCTTGGCTACGGCGGGGTTTTCGTGTGTTTCGATAAAGATACCGTCGGCTCCTACGGCGATGCCGGCTTTGGCTACGGTTTCGATCAGTTGGGGCATACCACCGGTCACTCCGCTGGTCTGGTTGGGTTGCTGCAATGAATGGGTGACATCCAGTATGACCGGATAACCGAACGTTTGCATTTCCGGAATCCCCCGGTAGTCTACTACAAGGTCCTGATAACCGAAGGTTGTTCCGCGTTCGGTCAGCATCACGTTCTTGTTGCCTGCTTCCACCACTTTGTCAGCGGCAAACTGCATGGCGAGCGGAGAGAGGAACTGTCCTTTCTTGATGTTAATCGTCTTACCCGTTTTAGCAGCAGCAACCAGTAAATCCGTCTGACGGCAAAGGAAAGCCGGAATCTGGAGAATGTCTACGTATTCGGCAGCCATCTCAGCCTCGTCGGCCGAATGGATATCCGTCACTGTGGGCACTCCGAAAGTATCATGTACCTTTTTCAGCACTTTGAGTGCCTTCTCGTCACCGATACCTGTGAATGAATCAAGACGCGAACGGTTTGCCTTGCGGTAAGAACCTTTGAATACATAAGGAATCTGTAATTTTTCAGTGACTCCGACCACACGCTCAGCGATGCGCATTGCCATCTCTTCACCTTCTATTACACATGGACCGGCCAGCAGAAAGAAGTTACCGGCAGGATTGTTCTTAAGTTCGATCATTTTATTAATTACAAGTTACTAATTACTTATTTATAGTTTCATGAGTGAAGGGCTGTTTTTCGCCAGAAGCCCGGTTCTGTTGGCTAATTTGGAATAATCAGGGTCGTCTTTTCTGATAATACGCCTATTTCCAGTGGGAAATGTCTTGCCAGCAGGCGACCGTCCAGATCGACGGAAGCATTTTGTGCGCGGAGCACTTTTACTTTTCTTGTCCGATAGCTTTTCACCATCTTATGGTTCAGGATTCTTCCCTGAATCAGCATCCACAATCCCGAAATGATTTGCAGGAATTCCGGACGGTAGATGACGGATACATCCAGCCAGCCGTTGTAGGGTACGGCACTCGGAGTCTGTCCCCAGCCCCAGGCGCTTCCTACACATACGGTCATGATGCGCCCGCGGATGTGCTCGTCATTGATACGAAGGTGCATCCGGTATAGTTTGCGTTCGAATATCAGCGAGAAGAGGGCGGCAACGTACGACAGGAATTTCACCCCCCAGAAACGTTTGGTCTGGTCGGTGATTTTCACAATCCTTGCGCCTAGCCCGATGTTGACTGCATTGAGGAAATAACGGCGTTGGTGTTCCTTGCCGTCGTAGAAGTTGCAGAAGCCTACGTCTATTTTCTTGAGACGGTGGTTGATGATACAGTCTACGGCAGGTTTGTATTCGGTACTGAGTCCCCAGTATTTGGCAAAGTCATTTCCTATACCGTTCGGGATCATGCCAAGGGCGATGTTCTCCTTGTCTTCGGCATCAGAGAGCATGATACCGTTGATGGCATCGTTCAGCGCACCGTCGCCACCTACGATGACAATGGTACGATAGCCGTTGTTCGCCAGAATTTTGGCAAGACGTTCTACAGAACCGAAACCTTCGGATTGTACATAGTCATAGTTGACACCTTTGCTGTCCATGTACTCCTTGATTTCTTTCCATCGTTTCTGTACCTTTCGGGTACCTGCTTTGGGGTTGTAGATCACTCCCCATTTTCCAGGTTCTACACTCATAACCGTATTTCTATCCTAACTGTATTAACAATCGCATTTTTTATCTTTCACAGACCATTCGTAAATGACTGGCAAAGATACTAATTCCCTCGCAGTTTTTCTATCACAAAGGCTATCTTTTCTTCCATAGGCAGCTCTGCACTGACCCAGTGGATGGTAAATCCCCGACGTTCCATGCCGCGGAACCAAGTCATCTGACGTTTGGCGAACTGATGGATGGCCGTCTCCAGCTCAGTGAACATCTCTTCGTAAGTCAGTTTGCCTATGACGTATAACGTCAGGAATTTGTATTCCAGTCCGTAATAAATCAAGTCGTCCGGTGAAATGCCTTGTTCTGTCAATCGCCTTACTTCATCCACCATTCCTTCGTCCAGCCGTTGTTTCAACCGTCGGGTGATCTTCTCGCGACGCAGTTCCCGATCGATATCTACCCCGATGATGAGGCTGTTCAACTTCGGAAACTCCCGTTCGGGAACCGGATGCACGGCATAATACTCCTCAATTTCTATCGCACGGATTGCACGTTTCACGGTATCTACATCCGTAGAGTTGTGCAATGTTTTATATTGCTTCAGGATTTCGGTCAGTTCTTCGAGAGAGTGATTAGCCAGACGGGCACGTAACTCCGGATTTTCCGGTACCGGCATCAGCTTATAGCCTTTCAGTACCGATTCCAGATACATACCTGTCCCTCCACATAAAACGGGCAGACAGCCTTTTTGTTTGATGGATTCGTAAGAAATCAGGAAATCCCGCTGATATTCGAAAACATTGTATTTATATCCGGGATCGGCGATATCAATCAAGTGATAAGGAATTGGATGTCCGTCGACTGTATAATCTGCCAAGTCCTTGCCCGTACCGAGGTCCATTCCCCGATAGATCTGACGAGAGTCGGCACTGATAATTTCTGTATTCAGTTCATGGGCTAATGCTGCAGCAAAAGGAGTTTTCCCTGAGGCTGTTGGCCCTAATATGGTGATTAAATCATAGTCCGGCATAGCTTTATTCTTTAATGACGGCAAAAATACAAAATAATTTTGACCCAGTGGGTTATTTGGATGCTTTTATCTGATTATTTAATAGGAAGCAGAACTCAAATTTGAACTACATAAAAGTTTGAAGAAGCGTTGAGAAAAGCTACTTATTAATGGTCTGTAGGATACGACATACCTTTCCATTCTTGTCCACGCCCTCGATAATGATATCTTCGGGAGCTGTGCTGTCCGGTGTATAGTATTCTATGGTCGCTTTGCCTTCGGCGTCTAACCATAATTCCGGATTCCAGTAAACGGTACTCCGGAAGTCCGAACGCTGAGCGTTCTTTTTCTCGGGAGTATCATAGGTGGGGTGATAGAATTCTACGGACTCACTGTATCCCAGCGGCGTATAAGTGATAATTCCTTGCGCTGGTCTGGCCGGAAGATTTCTAGGGTCTTTCAGAGTGATGACAACGGCACCTCCGGAAGCACGGGGACCCAGTATGACGGCATCTGCTCCTCGAAGCAGACTGATACTGGACATGTCACTGACTTGGATATCCTTCAAAATATCGGAAGCATCTTCATACACAATATCATCGATAACAATGATTGCCGGTTCGGAATTGTTACGGATATGTATCTCACTTCCGTTCGTGATTGTAACGCTGGGTAGTCTGCTGGCTGCATCAAAAGCTGTCTGACCGTATCCTTGCAGTCTGTCTTCTTCTACAGTATAGGTGTTGATACCCCCCGTATAGATACTTTTTGAGCTCGGACGTTCCCGCTTCGCTGTAACTGTTACTTCTTTCAGATTGTACACACGCATTCCCCCTTCCATGTAATACTGGTCACGGGTATTCATCAGATAATTTTCCATAAAGGTAGTTGATCCGTTAAAATAAGGGGCTTTATGCGTAGCGACCGGGTACTGGGGAGGATCCATTAGAATATCTACACCGGCAAATCCTTTCTTGGTGCGTGCCTGAACAAGGAATGTCGTGCTGTCTCTGAATGAGGTATTGACGATGAACTGGCCTTTCTCGTCTGTCTCGGTGGTGGCTATGATATTGTATTTGGGAGCCAGTACACAGATGGGACCTTTCTTTACGTTTGCTCCGAAGAATCCCATGATTCGTCCGCTGATGGTTTGTCCTTTTTCTATATAATTTGTGAAATTCAGCGAAGGAGTGCGGAGAACATTTTCCATTTTATGCCTGCGCCAGCCATGTGTCATCATCAGATAGTCGATGGAACGGAGCGTCCGGGCGTCCTGATTCAGAAAATAGAATGCGGGGTCTTCCACATATCCTTTCAGATCCGAAGTCAGCAGGAGATTGGACAGGATATTATCGGCGAGAGAGTCGGGCTGAATACTTTTTCGGTCGGTGATGCTGACAGAGAAAGTACCTTCTACCGGGTTGCCCTCGCTGTCTTTGGCAGTGATCTGTAAAGATACCTTCTCTCTTTTTCCATACGTCGGTTGGTCTGTAGTGATTTGCCATTGATTCGGCTTATGGTCCGGAACGAAAATCAACCGTTCACTAAGTGCATTTCCTTGTTCATCAATCAGCATGAAGTGAGTGATCCCTTCCGTAAACAGGCTGTCATTCATCTTTCCGAAAGTCCTTTTCGGATTGATGGGTTGTAAAATGGCCAGTTTGCCACGGGTATGTGCAAGCAGAAATAGTTTCTGAGGCCATTCGGTCGCTTCTGTCTTTTGGATTTCGTAGCGAATCTCCTGTTTATAGTGCGACATGGCGATGGAGATTCCTTTCGGTTCTATGGCAGGAAGGTCAAATCGCTTGGTAATACTGTCATTAGTTCTTACCGTAACATAATAAGTCTCATTGTTGACGGGATTCATCGTGAAGATGCCCATGCCGTTGTGTTCCGAACGGAAATTGGTAAGTGTGTCTCCTTTAGAGTTGAACAAGAAACCTTCGATCTCTTTAGAGAAGCCATCTACTCCCTGTGCTTTGAAAGCGACATTCTGATGAGGAATGTTGATCAAGGCACCGCCTTCGGGGAAAAACTTCACATCGAAATCATTGGTAAACACAGGAAGATGGAAAGTCCGTTTGTAGATATATTGCGGATCGTCAAATTCTACTTCTATTCTGCGCGCTACCGGAGATTTTAAATCGGGTAGGGAAATGGAAATCCAGCCGTTTTCGTCCGTCTTTTTTTTGCCTTTGTTTTTTATCTTACCATTCTCAAGGTATAGGTATTTGATTGTTGTATTTTCAAAAACAGCCTGTACGTTGCTTGTAAATTTGATCTTGGCAGTGTAATGTGTATCATCTTCTTGCTGATACTCGATGCTCGAAACGATGGTATTGTCAATAGAGTTTCCTATCTTGATGTTGCGTGAAAAGAAAAAGTCAGGGTCTTCATTCAGCATCCAGTTGCTATACCCCCGCAGGTAATAATCGCCTGCCGGAAGGGTGGCAGGGAGGGTGAAGGCGTTGTGGAATCCGAGAGAATCTCTGCGGATTTTCTTTCGTTCCACAATGGAGTCGGAACGGTTGATCAGTTCCGTAATGATAAAATTACTTTGTGCGTTGTCCTGATGGGTGATGGCGTTCACCAGATAGCCTTTGAACCATATCTTTTCTCCGGCTCCGTAGAAAGGCTTGTCCAGATGGAGGTACAACTTTTCTTTAGGAATTCTTTCCATCAGACTGAAGTTGGCGATAATCGTATCTTGCATGGTCTGTGCAGATAGCGATGAGAAATATAGAAGGACTCCCAAGAGTACTGTGATACTTCTTTTACTTTGAAGAGTAGTGGTGTTTTTCATATATTGTGTTTTTAACTTTTATGCATCCAGATTGAAAGAACTTTTCGCTTCACAGCCAGTATATTAATGACTGATACGATGAGGAATAAAAGAATACCCATACTGACAGCTACCCATAACGAACCGGTTTCCAGTTGCGGGAAGAGGAGTCTGATACTCTCTATGTAATAGCTGCGCAGCCAGCATACCAATCCGACAGATAAAATCAGTACGATGATGTTCAGTCCTACGGTCAGTATCTGATAAGGCAGCGCTACCCTGTTGGGGCTGTAGCCTATCAGAAGCAGACTTTCGAGCTTGGTTGTATTCTTTTGGAGCAGTAAGAATATGCTGAGCATCAGGATATAGAATGACAGGATACTGATGAATAAACCTACTCCCAGCACAACACCTACGATAAGGCGAAGGAAATAAGTGGTCTTTCCGGCATCCAGTTTTCCGTCTTCCGTCTCGTAGCCTTTTTTCTGAAAGTAGCTGGCAATAGAAGAGTCGGCGGGATTGCTGACCTCGATGATCAGTCGGGCAGGTTGTGCCTCCGCGTCGGGGGCGAAGTTCTTGTTTGCCCAGTTCATGAAAGACTGCGGAACGAGAATCGTATTCAGACGGTTGGAAAAACCGACGATGTTTCCCTTGTATTGTTCTACCCGTCCGTTGCCCCGCATCATGATGTCCATCTGAATAAGTCCCATTAATCCTTCTGACAACTTAGGCAGACTGCGGCTTTGAGCGAAACCGAAGTTATACAGATTCAGATAATTGCGTGGGATAATGATGGGAATGGTATGTGTTTCTTCGTCAAAGTGCCATTTGTCGAGTTTGATATCTACAAATTCATCGGGAACTGACTCGAAGAACATATCCGTAGAGAGATGAATACCCGCTTTCTGCATCCCCAATCCCGCCGAAACTTTGAATTGAGAAGGAGTGAAAGCTCCTATCGTTTTGGTAAACGACTGTTTTTTCAGATCGGCGATATCTTCGGGAGAGAACGTATTGCTTTTTCCGGCAAAAGACCCGAGCGTACTGATTTTCTTGGTTGCTATGATGAAGTCTTTTTTCATAAAGCTGTCTCCTTCGGTGAATACGGGAATGACATCTTTGTAAAACTGTACGCTGAGCAATACAATCATCATGCCGAACAAGTTGGCTAAAAAGAAACCGGCTAACTGACCGATACTGATATGTTGGCGGAGAAGTTTCCAGACAAGGGTATTCATTATTTTGTATTTTTATATTTTTAGGCGCGAATGACGCAGATTCTATTATAGTTGAAGCACCTTCTTGTATGGCAGTTCGATATGTTTGCCAATGGACGTGGCGATGACTCCGGCACCTTGTTTTCCGGCTTCGTCAATGATGATTTCTCCCATGATGCGGCTGTTCTCATCATCCAAATGGCTGATAGGCTCATCCAGAAACAGGAAGTCGAACGGCTGGCAGAATGCACGGATAAAAGCGACCCGTTGTTGTTGGCCGAAAGAAAGTTTTCCGGCTTTCACGTTCAGTTTATCTGAGATACCCAGCTTCTCGAATAATGAAAGAATCTCTTTTTTCTTCTTGTGTCCGGTAAGGTTATTCTTCAGTTGTACGTTTTCTATCGCTGTAAGTTCGGTGAAGATACGCAAGTCTTGAAAAAGCATACTCAGTGAATGCTTTCTCAGGTCTACCCATTGCTTCACGGAATATGCTTTGATATTGGTTTCATCGAAATTGATAATTCCTTGATAATCGTTGCGATAGCCGTAAAGATAGCTGCACAACGATGATTTTCCGGTGCCTGAGGCGGCTTCTATCAGATACATTTCTCCTTTCCGGAAGATAAGGTCCTGATGCCATACATCAGAGGTCACCGAATTACGGTCAGCAAACACTTGGGGAAGTGTTTGCTGTAAGTGAATACTATTCATGCCGTTCATTGACGAATTACATGCCGGCGAATTGCTTGGCAAAATCTACGATTTGTTTGAGGGCATTGACATCTTTGTCTTTCAGGCAAAGGTCTGTTTCGCTTGTTTCTCCTTCCGAACTTACGGATAAATAAGAAACTTTGGAAGCGAGATCAGAATAAGTCTTGAACTCCTTGCCTCCGAAGCCTACCAGCATCTTTACGACCGGTAAATCCAGTATGGCTTCTGCATTGATGGCCATAAATACAGTCTTGCCTTTCATGTCTGCTGCGTAAGGAGCGTCTTTGATCGATTTGTCAACCGTTTTGCCAATGCTCTTGTAGAGCAGTTCGTCATTGGTAGCGTACATCTGTTTGTCCTTGATGCCGAAAAATATATTCATGCCTCTTGTTTTGTAGACATACTCGTCTTTGCCCAGTTCCATGATGTCTTCTCCTTTTCTCATACCCAGTGATTGCTTGTTCTTGTAAAGAGCTTCAAAAGCATTTCCATTCTTTACATCAGCATAAGCAAGAAAAGTAGGGGCACTGTTCATGGTTACATTGATCAGCCCGGCAGAGATATCGCCGTTGAATGAACTGAACAGTTCTTTTACTTCATCCGCTTTGGCGATAGACACAGTGCTGCGGAATTCTTTATTCTCACTCAACAGATTGTAAAGTCCGTCTCCTTTTACGCCCATATTGATGAACATCAGCGTAGATGCCGGAAAGTATTTCACGAATGTGCCGTTTGTCTTTCCAAATGATTCCATTTGTTTTTTCAGAAGCGCTTTGACGGCGTCGTTCTCCGTGTAGTTTTCTGTTTTAAGGGCGATCTTGCCTTTTTCGAAGTTCAGTCCGCCTAGGATGGTAATGTCTTCCGGTTTGATTTCAGAAGGAAGTCCCATGCTGATCTGGCTTCTGTAAGTAGAAGGGATTGCTGACATGGAGGCGAAGAAGTTGATATCACTCTTTTGCTTGGCTATTTTCTGGAAGGCTCCGGATTTCGCAATGCTGTTGTCGGCAGTCTGTTTCATTAGTTTGGTGATGGCTTCTTTGGCTGCTTCTGTCTGAGAAGTTCTGCTGGCAGAGATAATGATTGCAGTGGTTTCATTGAAAGCAAGCAAGTTTCCGTTCAGGGTAGTGAAGCTATATCCGTCCGCTTCGCTGACCGGCTGGCAGATTTGTTCTTTTGCCATCACATCGAGGGAAGCGTGCAAATCGTCTTCATTGCTGACTTTGGCAACGAATGCACCACCGGAAATTTGGGGAGAGCTAAAGATATAGATCGGTGCTTCCGGATCCAGACCGGATGCTCCCGGATTGTTGATCACCTTCTCCAACTGTTGGAAAGTGGCAGCATTCATCCCGCTTTTCATTGCTTCCAGCAGTTTCTGTTTAGCAGCTTCATTTTCTTTGTCGTTCATTCCGGCTTTGTTGGCCAGTGATTTCAAATCAATAGAGGCAACAGCCGTAGCGTCTGCCGGTATTACGTTCGTATATTCCGTTTGTTTGGAACATGCTGCCAGAAACACAATCAGTACTGCCAGTACCGAGAGCCGTGAGATCATTTTCTTTGCCATACTCATACTATTTAAAAGTTATTATTGGTTCAATAAGTTCATTGTGTGGCAAGCCACGAGTGCCGCTGTCTCTGTCCGAAGCCGTGATTTACCCAAGCTGATGGGAGTGAATCCGCATTCGATGGCTTTTTTCACTTCCTCTTCGCTGAAGTCTCCTTCGGGACCGATCAGAACGAGAGCATCTTCTCCTGCTTTCAGTACATTTTTCAGCTGAGGCTTTTCGCCTTCGTAACAGTGAGCAATAAATTTCTGACCTTGAAACTCTTGTGCAATGAACTTGTCGAAGTCCGTCATTTCGTTGAGTTTCGGCAGGCGAGCCTTAAGAGATTGCTTGATGGCTGATATCAGAATCTTTTCGATCCGTTCGGTTTTAATCACCTTGCGTTCGGAAAAACGGCAGTTGAGAAAAGTCAGTTCGTCAAATCCGATTTCCGTAGCTTTCTCGGCAAGCCATTCATTGCGGTCCATATTTTTGGTCGGCGCCATGGCAATGTGCAGATGACACGGCCAGAGCGGTTCCTGAAAGATTGTTTCTTTGATGGCTACAAGGCAACGCTTGTTGGTTGCAACCGTGATTTCTGCTTTATAGAAATGTCCCTTACCGTCCGTAAGAGTGATTTCGTCTCCGATACCCAACCGCAGGACGCGGGTACAATGTTGTGCTTCCTCTTCCGGAAGTTCGTAGTTTTTCTGTATATCGGGAGTATAAAATACGTGCATAATTGGTTAGTGGTTTTGATTTCTTGAATTGATCCGGTCGCGTATCTTGGCAGCCAGTTCGTAATTCTCGTCTTTGATTGCTTGCTCCAATGCTTCTTCGAGTGACATTGAAGTAACGTTGCGAGGCAGATCCCGCTTCTTTTCGTCTTCCGCTTCTTCATCAGACTCTTCAAGATGTCTTCTTTCCTCGTTCGATATCCGAAGGCATTCCTGTTCCAGAATGGATTCATAAATGAGGATCGGACATTCAGCACGGATTGCCATACCGACAGCATCCGAGGTACGTGTATCGATACGTATAATTTCTTCGTCTTTTTTAAGGTAAATGTAGGAATAGAAAATACCGTCCTTCGCCTTGTAGATCAATACGCGGAGCAAACTAGCTCCTAATACGCCGATAATGGTCATGAACAGGTCGTGTGTCAGAGGGCGGGGAGTTTTGACCCCCTTCATATACAGGGCGGTTGCCTGAGCTTCAGCGGGACCTATGATGATAGGCAGTTGCCGTTCACCGTTCACTTCACCCAACAGTAGGGCAAAAGCGCCTACTTGCGCTTGGCTATTTGTGATATTTAAAACTTGTAATTCTACTTTTTTGTCCATTGTTCTTTTTTACTTAATTTACTTTATTCTCTCGTTGGTGTTTGTACTTGAATACCAGAGCAAACAGGATGCCGATCACCAGTGCATACGCCGCAAAGATAAACCAGATGTCCGGCCATTCACGGCTCACTAGTTTGCCATCAGCATATACTGAGAATGCGTCTACGACAGCACCGCTGGCATATCCTCCGATGATGGCACCCAACCCGTTGGTCATCATAAAGAACAACCCCTGGGCACTGGCACGGATGGAGGAACTGGTTTCTTGTTCAACAAACAACGAACCTGAAATGTTGAAGAAGTCGAACGCCATACCATACACGATCATGGAAAGAATCAGCATCCACAGACCGGAACCCGGATCTCCGAAGCCAAACAGCCCGAACCGGAATACCCAGGCGAACATACTGATCAGCATCACTTGCTTGATGCCGAAATGTCTCAGGAAGAATGGTATAGCGAGAATAAATAATGTTTCAGACATTTGAGAAATAGACAGCAGGATCACCGAATGTTTTACTCCGAAAGAATCTGCAAACTCCGGAATACTGGCGAAGCTCCCGAGGAAAAGGTCACCATACGTGTTGGTGATCTGCAATGCTGCTCCTAAAAGCATGGAGAACAGGAAGAAAATAGCCATTTTCTTTCTTTTGAATAATACGAATGCATCCAGTCCGAAGGAAGAAAGTAATGTTTTCTTTTCTGTCTTGGCCGGTTTGCATGCCGGCAGGGTGAAAGAGTATAAACCCAACAAGAGTGCGGATGCACCGCCTACATAAAGTTGTGCGCTGGAGTTCTTGAATCCGGTAAGGTCTACTGCCCACATGGCGCAGATAAAACCAATCGTTCCCCATACACGGATAGGAGGGAAGTCCTTGATCAGGTCGCATTTATATTGTTCCAGTGCATTGTATGAAACGGTATTGGCCAGTGACAGGGTAGGCATATATACCAATAAATTGAGTAGCATAGCCCAATACATCTGGTCATAATTCGTAACGGTAGAGGCATAGAAAAGACAAGCTGCCCCTGCGATGTGGCAAAGTCCGTATAAACGTTCGGCATTGAACCATTTATCGGCGATAATACCAATGATGCCGGGCATGACTAAAGAGGCAATACCCATGGTGGCGAAGATGGCACCGATCTGTCCTCCTTCGAAGTGGAGTTCTCTGCCCATGTAACCCCCTAGTGAAATTAACCATGACCCCCATACAAAGAATTGCAGGAAGTTCATAATGATCAAACGAACTTTTATACTCATGACTTTTCTAATTTGTGTTTCTCTTTTTACGTTAATAATAGATGCAAATATAATATTTTCGTTGATTGGGTGGACAAGTTAATCGATAAAAAGGGGATAAAAAAGCCATAAATGCGAAGAATAGTGAAGAATTGCTGTTAAAAAGAGGGTGGATAGGCATATAAAAAAAGAAGGCTATCTATCCCAGACAGCCAATCTTTATTAACCTTAAATCTAATACCATGAAAAACACAGTGCAAATATAAAGGGTTTTATGTTATAGAACATAATGATTTGCCGAAAAACTTCTATTTGTTAACTCTAATTAACTTTGAAACTATTATTTTTCTTTTATTCACCCCTTGTTTATGCAAGTTCATGGTGTTTATGACATATATTACTCTACATAGAGTACCAGCCCTTTCAGGTATTCTCCTTCGGGATGGTATATATTTACCGGGTGGTCGGCAGGCTGGGTTAGTTGGTGCAGGATACGTACACTACGTCCTGACATAGCAGCAGCGGTAAACACAGCTGTGCGGAAATTATCCTTGGTTACCACCTGAGAGCAGGAGAAAGTAAACAGGATGCCGCCCGGTTTGATCTTTTCGAATGCTTTGGCATTCAGTTTCCGGTAACCTTGCAAGGCATTCCGCAAAGCATCCTTATGCTTGGCAAATGCAGGCGGGTCGAGGATTATCAAATCGTATTGGTCGCCCATGCGGTCAAGGTATTTGAAAGCATCTTCGGCGAAAGCTTCGTGACGCGCATCGCCGGGGAAATTCAGTTCTACGTTTTTGTTAGTCAGATCGATTGCTTTGGCAGAACTGTCAACGGAATGTACCAGCTTTGCACCTCCACGCATAGCGTAGAAGGAGAAACCGCCGGTGTAGCAGAACATATTCAGTACCGAACGGTCTTTAGAATAATGCTCCAGCAGTGAACGGTTTTCGCGTTGGTCTACGAAGAATCCTGTCTTTTGGCCTTTCAGCCAGTCTACATGGAACTTCAGGCCGTATTCCCGTGCGATATTATCGCTGCTTCCTCCTTTAAGGAACCCGTTTTCGGGGAAAAGATCTGCCTTAAAAGGCAGTGTAGTCTCCGATTTATAATAGATATTTTCGATCTTGTCACCCATTACTTCCGACAGGGCTTCGGCGATAGTCATGCGGTCTACATGCATTCCTGCGGAGTGCGCCTGCATGACGGCAGTCCGGGCATAAATGTCAATGACCAGCCCAGGCAGATTGTCTCCCTCACCGTGTACAAGACGGTAGGTGTCATTGGTGGGATTGACTGCGATACCGATTCCACAACGCATATCATAGGCAATTTGCAGTTTACGTTTCCAGAAATCGTGGTCGATGGGTTCCTGACGGAAAGAGAGCACACGTACAGCGATACTTCCGATCTGGAAATGTCCTTCGGCTATAAATTCCTTCTTCGAAGTGTATACTTCTACAACTTCACCTTCTTCGGGTTCTCCATCGAAACGAGCGATTGCTCCGGAGAAAATCCAGGGATGAAATCTTTTTAAAGACTCTTCTTTGCCGGGTTTGAGGTATACTTTATGCATGTTGTTTAAAATGCTATTTTATCAGTTATTAATTAGTCTTTTATCGGTTATTTGTCAGCGATTGGCGGGAGCATTTGCGTCAACCTCTTCTTCTACAGGGAGGCTTTCGACCTCGTAGTTGCCGGTTCGTTTCAGTTCCTGCAACAGGTTGTAGATGTTGAGGCAAGCCCAGGCATCGGTAGCGGCATATTGTTTCTGTCCGTCGCTCAGTACGTCCGCTTCCCAGTTGGACAGCCGTTGTGATTTGGAAATCTTTTCTTTGAACAGGATTGCATAAATCTTTTGCAGACTTTTGTCCTGTATGCCGAACTGGCGTACATAGTCTTGCAGTTCGATGCAGCTCTGTTGGGTAAAAGGTGCACGTTTGTGCAGCATCATAAAGTCGTCTTTGAGCGACAGTCCTACTTTGATAACAGCCGGATTTTCCAGCAGGTCGACCAAAGGTTGGGTGAGTCCGGTCATATTGAGGCGGAACAGGAAACAGCATTCGTCTGAAGAAATCTGCAGAAGTGCTACTTTATGACTTTGTCCTTTGGTGAAGGATGGGCGCGTTTCGCTATCGATACCCAGTATCGGCTGAGATTGCAGGTAAGCTACTGCTTTTTCTGTTTCCGCTTCCGACTGGATCACATGGATTCGTCCCGGAAATACAGTTTTCGGGAGTTCCTTTAGTTCGTCTTTATTTATACTTCTTCTTACTATCATTTTTGTTTATTCGTCATTACGACAATGGCAACCGTCCTCATGACAATGACATTCGTCGTCGTGGCAGTGACAACCGTCTTCTTCACAACAATAGTCGTCATCGCTTAGTTCGTTATTCTCTTCCTCGTTGTCTTCTTCGTCATTCTCATTCTGCTGGTTATACTTCACATCGTGAAGGGCACGCAGAGTGTTTACCAACTTCTGTCCCCACAGCAGACCGAAGTTTTCCTGACAGATGGCCAGCGAGTCGTTCATGGTTTCGTTCAGTCCCAGCTGGAAAACGAAAATAAAATCTTTGATATCTTGATAGATATCTGCCAAATCTTCCGAGATGGACTTCTTGATAGGCTGGTCACTGTACACCATATCCTGTACGAAAACGTCCAGATAATCATCCTTTTCACCCATCAGCCCTGCCAGATTGATGCGCAGAATCTCGTAGATTTCCTCTGTTACATACGTTTCGGGTGCCTCGTCTCCAATCGTTTCACACTTCGGAAGCAAGGATGCTTTGAGATAGAGCAGGGGAAGTATTTTTAAGGACGTGTCGACAAAAGCTTTGCGCTTCATGTGTTCAGCACGTTCGAGGAATGCGCAAAATTCGGCGGCTACCGTTACGAACTCGATCACATTCTTTTCAAATATCGTTTGGCTTTCTTTTTCCATAATCAGATTGATTTGAATCGCAAAGGTAAGAAAAAGGATTGAATGAGAGTACTGCTCGTTATTTTTTTATTATTTTTGCGGCTTATAATACGGATTCCAATTTATTTAAAGAATAAAGACTCATGGCAAAAAAGAAAATAGATAAGGAGGCTGAACGCACTCCGTCTTCTCCTGGAAGGATTGTATCAATTTTTAAGAATGAAACCGTTCATTTTGTGATCGGATTGATGCTGGTAATCTTTTCTGTTTATCTTTTGTTGGCTTTTTCTTCCTTCTTCTTTACGGGGGCAGCCGACCAAAGTATTATCGACAGCGGCAACTCGGCAGACCTTGCGGCGGTTAATAACAATGTAAAAAACTATGCCGGATCTCGCGGAGCACAGTTGGCTAGTTATCTGATAAATGACTGTTTTGGAATATCTTCTTTCTTTATCCTTGTCTTTTTGGCGGTGGCAGGATTGAAGCTGATGCGGGTGCGCATTGTCCGTCTGTGGAAATGGTTTATCGGTTGTACATTATTATTGATTTGGTTCTCCGTATTCTTCGGTTTCGCTTTGATGGATCATTATCAGGATTCTTTCATTTATCTGGGAGGTATGCACGGTTACAATGTAAGCCGCTGGCTGGTTTCGCAGGTGGGAGTTCCCGGAGTATGGATGATCCTGCTGATAACGGCAGTCTGTTTCTTTATCTACATAAGTGCACGGACGATAATCTGGTTGCGCAAACTTTTTGCTCTGAGTTTCCTCAAACGTCAGAAGAAAGAAGAGGAAAAAGAGACAGCAGAAGAAGGAACACAGGAGTTCACGACCTCGCAACCGCAGGAAGTGGAGTTCAATCTGAAACGTACTTATAAGCAAACACCTCCTCCTGCTCCCGTGATGGATATACAGGCAGAAGAACCGAAAGAAGAATCTCCGGTCAACGCACCGGAACCGGACGACGAACTTCCTTCTGCTGATGAGGCGGAAGGGGTGACTATGGTCTTTGAACCGACCGTAAGCGATGTGGTTCCTCCTGCTGCTCAGGATGAATTGCCGGGTGAGGATGAACCCGGGTTCCAGGTAGAGACAGCTACGTCCGAAGAAGAATATCAGGGTCCGGAGCAAGAACCTTATAATCCGATGAAGGATCTGGAAAATTACCGTTTCCCGACAATCGACTTGATGAAGCATTTTGAGAATGACGATCCGACGATTGACATGGACGAGCAGAATGCGAATAAAGACCGTATCATTAATACATTGCGCAGCTTTGGCATTGAAATCAGTACGATCAAAGCTACGGTAGGTCCTACGGTGACTCTTTATGAAATTACCCCTGAACAGGGTGTGCGTATCTCGAAGATCCGGGGCCTGGAGGATGATATCGCCCTGAGTTTGTCAGCGGATGGTATCCGTATTATTGCTCCGATACCGGGTAAGGGAACCATCGGTATTGAAGTTCCGAATAAGAATCCGAAGATTGTATCCGGTCAGAGCGTGATTGGAAGCAAGAAGTTCCAGGAGTCTAAGTTTGACTTACCGATTGTACTGGGTAAGACGATCACGAACGAAGTGTTCATGTTCGACCTTTGCAAGATGCCGCACGTGTTGGTGGCAGGTGCTACCGGGCAGGGTAAGTCTGTCGGCTTGAATGCAATCATTACTTCCTTATTATATAAGAAGCATCCGGCTGAATTGAAATTTGTACTGGTTGACCCGAAGAAGGTGGAGTTCAGCATTTACTCCGTCATTGAAAACCATTTTCTGGCCAAACTTCCCGACGGAGGCGAACCGATTATTACGGACGTGACCAAGGTAGTGCAAACGCTGAATTCTGTTTGTGTGGAAATGGATACACGCTATGACCTCTTGAAGATGGCTCATGTACGTAATGTCAAGGAGTATAATGAGAAGTTTATCAACCGCCGCCTCAATCCGGAGAAAGGACATAAGTTTATGCCGTATATTGTGGTGGTAATCGACGAGTTCGGAGATTTGATCATGACTGCCGGTAAGGAAGTGGAACTTCCTATTGCCCGTATTGCGCAGTTGGCACGTGCGGTCGGTATTCACATGATTATCGCTACGCAGCGTCCGACAACGAATATCATTACAGGTACGATCAAGGCGAACTTCCCGGCACGTATTGCGTTCCGTGTATCTGCTATGATGGACTCCCGTACGATTCTTGACCGTCCGGGGGCAAACCGCCTGATTGGTAAGGGAGATATGCTCTTCCTGCAAGGTGCTGATCCGGTACGTGTGCAGTGTGCCTTTATCGATACGCCGGAAGTGGAGGAAATCACGAAGTTTATTGCCCGTCAGCAGAGTTATCCAACTCCGTTCTTCCTGCCCGAGTATGTGAGCGAAGACAGCGGTAGTGAAGTGGGCGACATTGATATGGGACGTCTCGACCCGTTATTTGAAGATGCGGCACGCTTGGTGGTCATCCATCAGCAAGGTTCCACTTCGTTAATTCAACGTAAATTTGCTATTGGTTACAATCGTGCCGGACGTATCATGGATCAGCTTGAAAAGGCGGGAATCGTTGGACCCACACAGGGAAGCAAGGCTCGTGATGTACTCTGCATCGACGATAATGATCTTGAAATGCGTTTGAACAATTTACAATAACAGATCGTTTATTAATCAAATGAGAAAATACATTTTTAGTGTTTTAATAGCTTTACTGTCACTGCCTGTGATTGCTCAACAACAGCAGTCGCAGGCTAAAGCTGTTCTGGAGAAGACAGCCGAAGCATTTAAGAAGGCAGGTGGTGTAAGGGCTGATTTTACCTTGAAGGCTGTCAATGACGGTCATCTAGAAGGACGTGAGAATGGTATCATCCAGTTGAAAGGCGAGAAGTTTATGCTGAAGACCTCCGAGACAACCACTTGGTTTGACGGGAAAACACAGTGGAGTTACATGGTGAGAAATGATGAAGTGAATGTCAGCAATCCTACTCAGGAAGAATTGCAGCAAATCAATCCGTATACCTTTCTTTATATGTATCAGAAAGGATTCTCTTATAAGCTGGGAACTGTGAAGGTATATCAGGGTAAAGCTGTTTGGGAAGTGATTCTGACTGCTAATGATAAAAAGCAAGAGTTGGAAAGTATTACGCTTTATGTGACAAAGAGTACGTATGAACCGGTTTACATTCAGCTTCAGCAACGTGGTCAGAAAACGCGTAATGAGATTACCGTGACAGCTTATCAGACCGGACTGGATTATGCGGATCATGTTTTCACTTTCGACCGGAAGGCATACCCCACTGCGGAAGTGATAGACTTACGATAGGATGTTCTTTTGAGTAAGAGATGAGATAGTTGGAATATAAAACAATAATATAACAATAAAATGGCAGAAATAGAAAAAGTAAAATGCCTGATTATAGGCTCAGGGCCTGCCGGATATACGGCAGCGATCTATGCAGGACGTGCTAACCTTTGTCCGGTGCTTTATGAAGGATTGCAACCCGGTGGTCAGTTGACGACTACTACGGATGTGGAGAACTTCCCCGGTTATCCGGAAGGAATCAGTGGTCCGCAGTTGATGGAAGATTTGCGTGCGCAAGCCAGCCGTTTCGGAACAGACGTCCGTTTCGGTATTGCTACAGCGGCAGATTTGAGCAAAGCTCCTTATAAAATAACGATTGACGGTGATAAGGTGATTGAAACGGAAGCATTGATCATTTCTACCGGTGCTACGGCCAAATACCTGGGGCTGGAAGACGAAAAGAAATACGCCGGAATGGGAGTTAGCGCTTGTGCTACTTGTGACGGTTTCTTCTACCGGAAGAAAGTCGTTGCAGTGGTGGGCGGTGGAGATACAGCCTGTGAGGAAGCGATCTATCTGGCTGGTCTGGCATCCAAAGTATATCTGGTGGTTCGCAAACCTTACCTGCGTGCATCGAAGATTATGCAGGAGCGTGTGCAGAAGCATGAGAAGATTGAAGTTCTTTTCGAACACAATGTAGTCGGCTTGTTTGGCGACAACGGCGTAGAAGGTATGAATGTCGTGAAGCGTTGGGGCGAATCGGACGAAGAACGTTACAGCCTGCCGATCGACGGTTTCTTCTTGGCTATCGGTCACAAACCGAATTCGGATATCTTCAAGGAGTATATCGATACTGACGAAGTGGGTTACATTATTACAGATGGTGACAGCCCCCGTACGAAAGTTCCCGGAGTATTCGCAGCGGGAGATGTGGCTGATCCGCATTATCGTCAGGCTATTACAGCAGCGGGAAGTGGCTGTAAGGCTGCTATCGAAGCGGAACGTTATCTCTCTGCAAAGGGAATTATTTAAAGATGAAGTAAGGCGGAATGCTTTGCATGGAATAAATAAGAACTGAATCGATAAAAAAACGGTGGACATGAGCAACAAGCTGAATGTCCACCGTTTTTTGTTATCTCACAGGCATTAATATGCTTCGATTTCGTCTATCCACAATTCGGCAGGAATGACTTCCGGACCGTTGTTCTTTTCGAAATTGACGCCATTACGCAAGGTACCGCCATTCTTGATTTTTACTTTCAGGAAAGTGGCTTGTGTCGGTTCGAATTCGATAGAGTCGGTGAATGCGATTCTTCCCGTTTCCGGACAATCATGCTTCAATACTTTTTCGGCTATCTGAGTATATTGCTGACCGTCAGCAGATACTTCTACGGCAACTCCTCCGGCGGGGAGCATTCTCATGGCAGGATTGAACAAGGAGCCGAAGACCACTTTTCTTACTTCTGTCGGTTTGTCCAGATGGACGATGAATTCCAGGTCTTTACCCTCTACGATTGCGAAACTGGACCACGGAGTGTAAGAAGCATTGTTACCTCTCTTACCATTCGTCAGACCGAAAGTTGTTTTGTCAGCTCCCAGTACATCATTGTCGCCGAAAATATCCCCTGTCCATCCCATTGTATAATTGACGGTAAATGGTTTTCCCGCCAGCAGATTGCCATACAATGGCTTGTTGGTGACTTTGCCCAGCATCTTGCCGTCTTTGAAGGCGGCAGCTTTCAGGTCGATGTTTCCTTCAAGTGCGAAAGGCTGTTCATATAGCGTAGAACCGTAAGTCGGTTCGCTGCCGTCTGTGGTGTATCTGATTTCCGCATTCGGGTAGAATGTTTCCAGCAATACCATCAACGGACCGTTTTCATCCGCATGAGTATTGATGTTTACGTCGAAGAAGTTGAGGCAGGGTTTGGTATCCATGACTTCCAGGCGCTCAAATTCCGTAACCATGCGTTCGCAGAAACTCTTCCAGTTTTTGTTGGCATCCAGCGTCCATCCCGTTTCCGCGATTGCCATTGCACGTGGGAAGGCCTGATAATCTACTCGGTCGGAAGTTTTCATATATTCTCTCCAGAGGTTGCCTTGCATACCGATAATATGCTTTTTCACTAGTTCATCGGCATCATCCGGAACAGGATTGTAGCTATAAGTCTTCTTCAGCGTTGTGTATCCGCCGATGGTAGTCGGGGCGATTTCCGGATCTTCCTGATAGAAGTCCAGATAAGCATAAGGCATGGGAGCCATGATTGCGTTGTGTCCTGCTTTAGCTGCATTCAATCCGCCTTCAACGCCACGCCATGATAAGACAGTAGCGTTCGGAGCCAGACCGCCTTCCAAAATCTCGTCCCAGCCGATGATATTGCGTCCTTTGCCGTTCAGGTATTTTTCCATGCGGGTAACGAAGTAACTTTGCAGTTTATCTTCCTTGCTATGCTTCATTCCGTCCACTTTGCTGGGAGTCACGTCATCCTTCAAGCCTAACTGACGAATCAACTGCTGACAGAAAGCACTGTTCTTCCAAGCTGTTTTGGGGCATTCGTCCCCTCCGATATGAATGTATTCGCTGGGAAATAATTCGACTACCTCATCCATGACTCCTTCAAAGAACTTGAAAGTGGTCTCGCTCGGGCAGAATACCTGTTCGAATACGCCCCACGTAGGTGATACTTTATATGTCTGTGTAGAATCACAAGACAATTCGGGGTAAGCAGCCAGAGCCGCCAATGCATGCCCCGGCATTTCTATTTCGGGGATTACATTGATATATTTGCTTGCAGCATAAGCTACTACTTCTTTTATCTGTTCCTGTGTGTAATATCCTCCGTGTTCTATTCCGTCGAATACTTGCGGATAGTTCACATAATAATAGTCTACCAGCGTCTTTTCACGTTTGGAACCTATCTCTGTCAGTTTCGGATATTTCTTGATTTCGATTCTCCATCCCTGATCGTCCGTCAGATGCCAGTGGAAAACGTTCATCTTGTTCATTGCCAACAGGTCGATAAACTTGTAGATATACTCTATCGGGGCGTAATGGCGGCAAACGTCCAGCATCAGTCCGCGATGTACAAAGCGGGGAGCGTCTTCGATCTCTACAGCCGGAACAGACCAGTCGGCTTTCTTCTTCAGTTCTTTTCCGTAAACAGCGGGAGGAAGAAGTTGATAAATAGTCTGTACACCATAGAAAAATCCGTTCGGCTGGGAAGCTGTAACTGTAATAAGGGTAGGGGTGACAGACAGTTTGTAGCCTTCTTTAGGCATACCTTCTTGTAGTACGAAACTGATAGCAGGCTTTCCATCCACGCTTTCGGCTTCTTTCAGAGAGATTCCGGCAGTCTGTTTCAGTTGTTCGGCAAAGCCGTCGGCTACCTTTTTAACTTCCGGAGCATCGGACGGAACTACCAGCCGGACTTTGTTACTCAGTTCGAAGCGGCCTTCTTTGGGAACAAGCTGGTTGGGTTGCGGAACGATATTGTACTCGTTCGTCACTTCTTTTGGCTTCTGACAACTGGGGGTAATCATAAGTAAGGACAAAAGAAGAAGGGAAATACTTTTCTTCATGGTCTGAAATTGTGTTAAGTTATTAATATATTGACAGGACAAATGTACTTGTTTAATTGATAAGTTCCAATAGTATAGAAATAAAAAAGCCGATGTGACGAACATCGGCTTCCAGTTAAAGTTTCAGATCACTTTTTATGATCGTATAAGGTCTGTATTATCCTATCTTGCTTATTTTCTTGAGTTTTTCTTCTTCAATGATTTTGATCTTTCTTCCGTCGATGGTGATCAGGCGTTCCGTAGCGAACTGTGATAAGGTACGGATGGCGTTCGAGGTGGTCATGTTCGACAGATTTGCCAGGTCTTCACGGGAAAGATAAATACTCAATGTCGACCCGTCTTCTTCCAGACCGTAGCTTTCTTTGAGGAAAATTAGCGATTCTGCCAGACGTCCGCGGATATGTTTCTGTGTCAGGCTGACGGTACGTTCGTCGGAAATGCCGAGATCGATAGAAAGCTGGCGGATGAAGAACATGGCTAAATCATTGTTTTGAGCAATAAGCGTGGTAATGGCAGTCATGGGGATGAGACAGATAACAGAAGGTTCAAAAGCAGCGGCAGCAGTTACGAAGTCTTCCTTTGCGAAGTATGCACGGTACGCAAAGTATTCCCGCTGTTTAATCATGCGGATAATCTGACTTCTACCTCCTACACCATCTTTGAAGATTTTGACCTTGCCGGTAATGAGGCACATCAAATGAGAGGGAGTCTCCCCTTCGCAGTAGATGGTTTCGTTTTTTTTGTAGGTCTGTATTGTATAATTGTTCATCAGAAACTCCCTTTGTTCGTTATTCAAAGGAGCTAACAAATCGGATAATGGTTCCGAAATATCGATGTCTGACATGTTCATTTTTACCATGGGTGCTACAAAACTGTGTTATACAGCACAAAAGTAGAAAGAAAAAATGAGAAAATGAACGAATCTATAAAAAGATTGCACAAAAGCAGGTTCTTTCGTGCAATCTTCAGGAGCTTTTTATTTGGTGAACAAGAGTTCCCTGTACTTGGGTAGCGGCCATATTTCGTCGTCTACCTCCATCTCCAGGTGATCGATATGATCGCGGATTTTATCAAGATAAGGACGTACTTTTTCTTCGTATTCGAATGCTCTCTCTTTGTAGTTGTCTTTGTGATTGGCAACTTTTCGGGCTTCGGTCATTTCGCGTACCAATACTTTGATGGAAGTCACCCGGTGTGAGATTTCGCGAATCAGCTCTTTGCGGTCGGCGCTCAATACTTCGTATTCTTCGGGAGAGAAGATTTCTTTCATTTTGCAAAGATTCTCCAATAGCCGGTTCTGGTAGGTGACAGCCGTCGGCACGATGTGGTTGATGGCAAGGTCGCCCAATACGCGTCCCTCGATCTGTACCTTCATGGTGTATTTTTCCAGTTCTACTTCGAGACGGCTGTTCAGTTCGGTTTCGTTGAAGATGCGCTCACCGATCAGTACCGATTTCGACTGGTTGTCTACGTAGTGCATCAGTGCTTCCGGCACGTGGCAGATGTTGGTCAGTCCGCGGCGGGCAGCTTCCTGTCTCCATTCTTCTGAGTAACCGTCGCCTTCAAAGCGGATGGCTTCGGAAGCGATGATGGTTTCTTTCAGCAGGCGGAAGATAGCTTCGTCTTTGCCCACTCCTTCTTCCATCAGTTTCTCCACAGATGCGCGGAATTCGTTCAACTGGTTGGCCATGGCGGCGTTGATGGCGATCATGGCGGCGGCACAGTTGGAAGAAGAACCGGCGGCACGGAACTCAAAGCGGTTTCCGGTGAAGGCGAAAGGAGAAGTACGGTTGCGGTCGGTGGTATCGAGCAAGATTTCCGGGATACGTCCGATTCCCAGTTTCAGCGTAGTCTTTTCTTCCGGTGTCATCTTTTCGTTTCCTACTTGGCGTACGATTTCGTCGAGGGTTGCCGAGAGTTGTGAACCGAGGAAGCAGGAGAGGATGGCGGGAGGAGCTTCGTTCGCTCCCAGGCGGTAGCTGTTGCTGGCACTCATGATGGAGGCACGCAGCAGGTCCTGGTTCTTGTATACCATCATCAGTACGTTTACCAGGAAAGTAAGGAACAGCATATTGCCTTTCGGGTTCTTTCCGGGGGCAAACAGGTTGATGCCGGTGTCGGTGCACAGCGACCAGTTATTGTGTTTGCCGGAGCCGTTAACGCTGCTATATGGTTTTTCGTGCAGCAATACATTGAAGTGATGCTTGCGTGCGATACGCTTCATCAAGTCCATGACAAGCTGGTTGTGGTCGTTTGCCAGGTTGCAGTTTTCGAAGATGGGAGCCAGCTCGAACTGGTTGGGAGCTACTTCGTTGTGACGGGTCTTGGCAGGGATGCCCAGTTTGTGACATTCGATTTCGAGTTCCTTCATAAATGCGGTGACACGTGGAGGAATGGAGCCGAAATAGTGGTCTTCCAACTGTTGGTCTTTGGCGGAAGAGTGTCCCATCAAGGTACGTCCGGTCAGACAAAGGTCGGGACGTGCATTATATAAGGAGGAGTCTACGAGGAAATATTCCTGTTCCCATCCTAAGTTGGTAAAGACGCGTGTTACGTTCTTGTCGAATAGCTGGCAAACCTCCGTAGCAGCTTTGTCTACAGCAGCAAGTGCTTTCAGAAGCGGAGTCTTGTAATCCAGCGCTTCGCCTGTGTAAGAGATAAAAATCGTAGGGATACAGAGCGTGGTATCTACTACGAATGCTGGAGAAGAAACGTCCCATGCGGTATATCCGCGAGCTTCGAATGTATTACGGATACCGCCATTGGGGAAAGAAGAAGCGTCCGGTTCTTGCTGAATCAGCAGTTTTCCGGAGAATCGTTCAATGACTCCGCCGTCTTCGCCGAATTCGATAAAGCCGTCATGCTTTTCGGCGGTTCCGTCTGTCAGAGGCTGAAACCAGTGTGTGTAGTGGGTGACGTTGAGCGACTTGGCCCAGCTCTTCATGCCGTTGGCAATCAGGTCGGCTATTTCACGGCTGATCGGTGTACCTTTTTCGATTGCATCGGTAACAGCCTTATAGGCTTCCTTCGGAAGATACTCCTGCATCTTCTTGCGGTCGAATACGTGGCTACCATAATAATCAGAGAGTTTGTTGGAAGGGGCAGTAACTTCCAGCGGCTTCCGGTTGGAAAGTTCTTGTAAGGCGTAAAATCTCATTTTTGACATAAATCGTCTTCTTTTTATCGGTTGATGGCGCAAAAATATATGTTTTTTCTGAAAGTACCCCTATTTAAAAGAGGGTATTTTCAGAAAAAACATATATTTTTCTGAGGAACACCCCCTCTTTAAAGGACTGATTCGTCTCTGAATTACCTTTTGCCCGTCATGGCGCTTTTTGATTATAACCGATTAAGAGATGGATGCCAGTATTTCCTGCTGTCCGTCCTTGTTTTTCTGCCGGTCGATTTCCGCAGCCATCTGTTTGACTAACATTTCTACCTGCATATAATGCTTGTTCATGTTTCTGTATAGCAGCTTCATTGTAGGACTGTCCATAGCCATTTGGGTGAGGAACTGTAGATGCTTCCCCATCGATGCGTTCATTTGCATACGCGTTTTTTTGTTTAAGTCGTCCTGTATGGAGTAGGCACCGCAGGAGAGCAGGATTTCTGCTATGCCATCATCCCAAGCGTGCATGGTGAGATGGGTGAGTGCTCCCACAATTTTCTTCAGGTCTTTCAGCAGAATGTTTAGCATTTCGAATTCAGTGCGGTTTACGGAGCAGGAATCCGGGTTCAGGAAGAGGGCGAATTTGAGGTAGAAGTCCTTTAATTCTCTGTCATTAACAATAAATACATTTTGGGGAGCTTGTGTGATACCTCCCACCGTTGGTTGAACGGCAACTTGTTCTGTTTCCATAATAAGTGATTATGAGTGTGTGGTAGGCGAAGATTTTCTAAAATAATAAGAGCGGTTCCGCCTTTCCCGTTGCATTTCACCAGAAGGCAGTAGATGCATTAACATTCTACACGGGGGTACGGAACCGCCATATAGATATGAACGTGGACAGGCATAAAAATGCCTGCCACGAGGATTGGCAGGTTTCCCCGCCTTCTGGTATGAAATGCATAACAAAGATACAACATTTTTCTTTTTCGTCAAGAATAAAGTGGAAAATAAAAGGCAGGTGAGGATAACTTTAACACGGATATGCAGGGATGCCTTATACTGATGCTGTTACTTTTACTTTCGTTTAGTTGGAAGGGACTCATTCTTTATTTAAACCCTGTTCGTGCCTAAAAGGAATGGTAAGCATTTTAGTTCAAAACTGTACGTTAATGAACTAATCATTCGTCTTTTTTATTAAGATTTAATTCTGTTTTTGCAAAGAACTAGTCCCCATTATACTTAAATCTATTCGTCTGACAGTTGTTGAACTTTCGTCTGACAACTGTTACTCTTTCGTCTAACAGCTGTCAGACGAAAAAATAACAGCTGTCAGACGAATAGTTTTATGTATAGTCGAAGATAGATTTATTAAAGATAAGAGGTAAAAAACGTGTTAATCAGGATTAGTTCATAGCCTGCCTCAAGATGACTCATAACTGTGCAGAAGTGATTTAAATCATGCAAGAATGAATCACCTTCTACATAGAAATGTGAATGTAGCATAAGTAGAAAAATGTCCATGAAAACTGATATGATGCGTGGCGTGGGGAAAGGATTTTCCTTGCTAACGCTTTTTTGCAGCTTAATTCCCTTGCTTTTCGATATTCTTTTTTATATTTGCCTACAATAAACAAGGAGATACGACGATTGAAATATAAGATATTGATAGGATGTATGTTGTGCTTGTTCTCTTTTATTCCGAAGGGGGCAGCCAATCTTGTTCTTAATCCTTATACAAGTCAGGAGATATCTGCTGATTCCATCATTGAGCGTGTCATGACTTTTGCTCCCTCTTATGAAAGTATAGTGAGCGACTATCGCGCGAACCTATATATAAAGGGTAAGATGAATATTCAGAAGAAGAATTTTATCCTCCGGTACGTTCCTTCGATGTTTCGCTTGCAGAAAGGGGTACGTGAATACTTGCTCGAAACGTATAGTGACCTGCATTATACAGCTCCCAATATCTATGACCAGAAAGTTAAGGCATCACAAGGCACCGTGAGAGGAAACAGGGGACTGCCGGGGCTGCTTGAATATTTTAGTGTCAATATCTACTCATCTTCTCTTCTGAATGACGAACGCTTGCTGTCTCCGCTTGCCAAGAACGGGCAGAAATACTACAAATACCGGATAGACAGTGTGATGGGCGATCCCAATAATCTCGACTACCGGATACGTTTCATTCCCCGTACCAAGAGCGACCAGCTGGTGGGCGGCTATATGATTGTCAGCAGCAATGTATGGAGCGTGCGTGAAATACGTTTTTCGGGACGGTCGGAACTGATTACGTTTACTTGCTGGATCAAGATGGGGGAAGTTGGAAAGAAAGATGAGTTTCTCCCGGTGCGTTATGATGTGGAGGCCCTTTTTAAGTTCCTGGGCAATAAGGTGGACGGCAATTATACCGCTTCGTTGGACTATAAATCAATAGAACTGAAAGAAAGAAAGGTTCGGAAGAAGGAGAAGAAAAAGTATAATTTGTCGGAATCATTCTCCTTGCAGTGTGATACGAATGCCTATAAAACAGATGCTTCCACGTTTGGCGTATTACGTCCCATTCCTTTGAGTGACAGGGAAAAACAACTTTATAAGGATTACGCATACAGACGGGATACCGTGTCGGTGCAACGAAAATCCAAGAGTCAGGCTTTCTGGGGAACGATGGGCGACCTGATGGTGGAAGATTATAAATTCAATCTGTCCAATATCGGAAGTGTCCGCTTCTCGCCGTTTATCAATCCGCTTTTGTTCAGTTATAGCGGAAGCAACGGATTATCATACCGGCAGGATTTCCGTTACAACCGGATTTTCAGAGGCGACAAGTGGCTCCGCATCGTACCCAAACTGGGTTATAACTTTACACGGAAAGAGTTCTACTGGTCGCTGAATGCCGACTTTGAGTACTGGCCGCAGAAACGGGGCTTTTTCCGGTTGAGTGTGGGTAATGGTAACCGTATCTATAGCAGCAAGATGCTGGACGAACTGAAAGCGATGCCGGACAGTATCTTTAATTTCGACCTCATCCATCTGGATTATTTCAAGGACTTGTATTTCAACTTCCGTCATAGTTTTGAAATTACCAACGGACTGGATATCAGCCTCGGTTTCTCGGCACACAAGAGAACAGCTGTCGAGAAATCCCGTTTTGTGATTACGGGTGACTATCCGATGCCTCCGCCGGAATTTATGGAACGCTTCAGAAATACCTATATCAGCTTTGCCCCGCGCATCCGGGTGGAATGGACTCCGGCGCTTTATTATTATATGAACGGAAAGCGTAAGATCAATCTCCGCTCTGACTATCCGACATTTTCGGTGGACTATGAACGGGGAATAGAAGGAGTATTTAAAAGTACCGGAGAATATGAACGGATAGAATTCGACCTTCAACATAAGATTCAGCTGGGGCTGATGCGAAATATTTATTATCGTTTCGGCTTCGGGGCGTTTACCAATCAGGATGAACTGTACTTTGTGGACTTTGCCAATTTTGCCCGTCATAATCTGCCGGTAGGGTGGAATGATGAAATCGGTGGTGTGTTTCAGGTGCTCGACGGACGTTGGTACAACTCCTCCCGCCGCTATGTACGCGGACATTTCACTTACGAGGCTCCTTTCCTTATTCTCCGGCATTTGATGAAATATACCCGCTATGTGCAGAACGAACGTCTTTATATCAGTGCACTCTCTATGCCGCATCTCCAGCCATATCTGGAAGTGGGTTATGGTATCGGTACGCATGTCTTTGATGTGGGAGTATTCGTCAGCAGTGAGAACTGGAAGTTCAGCGGGATCGGATGTAAATTTACTTTCGAGTTGTTTAACCGGTAGTTTTTTCTTCATAACAGTTGCATAATGTATAGAAAATACATATCTTTGTGAGGAAGAGGATGAGGAAAAATTTAGCAGAAAAGAGGTGTAGTCGCCTCGCAGGCACAGGTATTTTCCTGGAAAATAAATCTCTGGTATAAATACCTCTATTTATTTTAGTAAAATCTCATCCTCTTCTTCTCCTTTTTATATATGTAACAACAAGATGGACGGAATTTTAATTACGATACTTATTGTTACCGGTTTTCTGATTTATAAATTGATTTCTTCGAGCCGGAAACAGGAAGGATATAAGAGATGGAAAGCAACAGGCAGCGGTAATACTACTAACGAAGAGACTTCCAAAAACAAATGGGAACATGGAACCTGGCTCAGGCATGCTTTAGGAGTAGTCACTCCTAAAATGAGAACATGTCCTGTATTTGATGAAGAGGCGGTGGTGTGGTGTGCCAATCTGTTGGGAATAGAGGTGATGAGGTTGAAAGAGATACTGCAGGATGTCTCTTCGCATTATCGGGAGTTCTGGATCAGAAAGCGGAGAGGAGGATACCGTATGATCTCTGCTCCGGACAAGGAACTGAAAGCCATTCAGGATACTATTTATCATCGTATATTACTGTCTGTAAATGTGCATCCTGCCGCTACGGGATTCCGGCGTCAGCATTCCATCGTCGATAACGTCCGTCCTCATCTGGGAAAACGCTGTGTCTTGAAGACGGATATCCATGATTTCTTTATTTCCATACGTAGTCCGAGGGTGAAAAAGACTTTCGAAAAGATCGGCTATCCGAAGAATATATCGAAAGTGCTGGGCGAGTTGTGTTGTATGCGTCGGCATTTGCCGCAAGGAGCGTCTACCAGTCCGGTACTGAGTAACATCATCGCTTATGAGATGGACCGGAAACTGACGGTGATGGCGGAAGAATTCGGGCTGACTTATAGTCGTTATGCCGACGACCTCACCTTTTCGGGCGATGTCTTTCCGAAAGAGCAGGTGCTTGCGCGGGTAAAGGAAATCATCAGGGAAGAGAAGTTTGAACCGAATCATCAGAAAACCCGTTTTCTGAATGAGAATGACAGGAAGATAATCACGGGAGTATCTGTCAGCTCCGGTGTGAAGCTGACCATTCCTAAAGCCCGAAAGAGAGAGATTCGCAAGAATGTCTATTTCATTTTGACAAAGGGGCTGGCGGAACATCAACGCAGAATCGGCTCCCATGATCCTGCCTATCTGAAACGGTTGATAGGGTCGCTTTGTTATTGGCGTTCCATAGAACCGGATAATACGTATGTAGCTGATTCTATTGCTGCTCTGAAACGTTTGCAGAAGGGGTATTGACGGGTGGCGGCTGTTTGTGTCTGCCTTACCGTGTTAATCGATGATCGTTGCCCTTCCGTTTTCAACTTTGGCATAATTCCTTTTTACCGCTTCCTGAATCCCTCTGAGCATGGATGCTTCGATGTTTGACCCCATGTGTGTGAAGCCGAATACTTGTGCGCATGCTTTTGCCAAATCGGGTAAAGGCAGGCTGATGGAATTGATTAATATTTGTTGGATGGCATTGGCTATTTCTTCGGGTGGCAGATCCGCTGCATCTCGGTCGGAATCGGGACGGTACTCTGAATAAGAACGGTATTGCGCTTCATCTTTCCAGCAGAAGATAAGCCCGTCATGTTCTATGCGGTAAAGATGTAATGTGTCGAATATTATTTCCAATTGAGCATCTATTCGTGGTCCTACACGGTTGACTCCCCATTCGGATATGATTTTCTTTCCAAGTAAGGTTTTGCTGATCGGGGCTTCATTTTCTATTATCTTTTGGACTTGGGAGACAATAATAGGATTATTTCTTTTAGCGAAGATGTCGTCGGCAGCGTACAGGAACGGACGTATTTTAGTACTATTATAATTTTGTACGGAGATAAAAGAAAAGTTTGTGTATGCGCATGCAGATTTTAGCTGCATCGGCGTTTCCTGCACATTCTTTTCTCTTTTTTCTTGTTCCTTTTTTACTATAACCGGTTTCTCCGCTTTCATATCCTGAGCAATCGCTGCTTGTATAGACGCCATCACTTCATCCGGCTTTTCCCACCAGTCCATCGTCCATATACGGCAGATATTCCATCCCAGTGCTTTGAGTACATTGTTTTGAACAATTTCTCGGTCACGGACAGTCTTGGTACGTCTGTAGTTCTTTCCGTCACAGATAATACCTAATTGGTAGTTGGACGGGGTTTGAGTATCGACAATGCCAATATCGATCTTATATCCGGAACAGCCTATATCAGTATGTACGGTATATCCCAAAGAACGTAACTTGTCGGCAATAATCTTTTCGATAGAAGTTTCTTCTTCCGAGGTCCGAATATTAGTCGAGGTATTCAGTATGCGCTTGGTTCCTTTCTCCGCATATTCAAGGAAGCGTTTCAGCCCGGCTACTCCGATAGAAGAAGTTCGGTTCAGATCAATCATGTCCGATCTCAGCGTAGAGAAGATGATCATTTCGTATCGGGCACGGGAGACGGCTACGTTTAACCGTCTTTCACCTCCCGCACGGTTCAACGGACCGAAGTTCATGCTGACGCGCCCTTCGGCATCGGGACCATAGCCGACGGAGAACAGTATCACATCCCGTTCGTCTCCTTGCACATTTTCAAGGTTTTTGATGAACAGGGGTTCTTCACATTCCAGCGCAAAGGTTTCCAGTTCAGGATGAAAGGCGAAGAGATCGGATAGCAAATCTTCTATCAACGCCTGCTGAACCACGTTGAAAGTAACTACCCCCATACTTTTTCTCCTTAATTTTTCGCTCCTCAGCCTTCTCGCTATTTCGTCTACTATGGCTTGCGCTTCCGCTTGGTTCTGACGGGATTTTCCTTTGTCATAATAACCGTCTACGGCGACCATTCTGACTTTCGATTCAATATTGTCCGGTGACGGGAAAGTCATCAGCTTATTATCGTAATATTCGGAGTTACTGAAAGCGATAAGACTTTCGTGTTTGCTTCGGTAATGCCACAGCAGGTATTTGGAAGGGATAGAGAGAGCGAGGCAATCGTCAAGGATACTTTCCAGATCTTCCATCTCGATGTTGTCTTCGTCAATGGTATTAACGGAGAAGAAGCTGGTAGGCGGCATCTGTTTGGGGTCGCCTACGATAACTACATTCTTGCCTCGGGCGATGGCACCTACCGCTTCGTAAGTCGGCATCTGTGAAGCTTCGTCGAAGACGATCAAGTCAAATTTCTCTGCATCGGCATCGATATATTGGGCAACCGATATAGGACTCATCAACATACACGGACACATACGGGACAGTAGGATAGGTATTTGATCGAATAGCTTGCGGATGGATATTCCGCGTGCATTATTGCGTATATTCTTTTGTAATATTCCGACTTCTGAACTTTGAATGGCTTCGTGGGTGAAGGACGGAATGTTGGAAGCCAGTCTGGCGAACAGTTCCTTTTTGGTAATGTCCTCGAAGTTGGCGGATACCTGCTTGTATTTGGTTATAATATCATTGAATATCTTGCCGTTGAATAATTCCAGCGTCGGTTCTTTGGCGATGATATAGTGAATAACGGCTTGGTAGAAACTCTTGCGGAAGCTGCTGGTGAGTAAATCCGTAGGAATATTCTTTTCCTTATATTCTTCTGCGATAAATCCGAGACCCAGCTCGTTCAGTTTGTTGTAGGATTGAAGCCATTGATACCAGTCTTTGAGTTTGTCCAGATTTTCTTTCCATATTCCGGCTTGCTGTAGGGCGATGCCGATCCAGTCGGCGGAGTTTGTATAAAGCGTCTCTACGGTTATGCCCAGAGTGGTGGAAAGTCGTTGCTCGGTTGCCGTAAGCGTGTCGACCAGCTGATACAATTCATTCAGAGAATGAGAATGGATATCTCTGAATGTCCGGATACCTTCTGTCAGTTGTAACGCTAAGTTCTGTTTGATTCGGAATGTTTTCGCCACATCTTTTGAATAACTCAGTAACAGGGAATGAAGCGAAGATACCTCATGGATGATCTGATCGATGATGGGCCACTCTTCATCTCTTCCGAATCTTCCGAATAAAGAAGGCAGCTTGGCGGCGTATCTGTCTGTAAAATCAAGCTCTTCCTGATACCGGATGACCTGATGGAGCAAAGGCTGGACTGTCTCTGGCTCTACCGGTTGCAGAGCGTAAGGACGAATCACCTTTTTTATTTTTCTTTGTCCGAAATATCGTGGGAGAAACCATTGGGCGGATACCCGATTCCATTCGGCCAGCATGGGGCCGGCGTTTATCTTCAGTACCTCTTTGGTGAATCCGTTTTCTATTTCTGCTTTGATTTCATCGCGTTTCCTGCCGTGTTCCGTCACTTTCCGGTACTCTTCCAGCATTTCATTTAATAAAGGAGTGGTCAGCAGTTCGGGCGTCAGTTCCGGAATATCGAGTATTTTTCGGATAATGGCGCTGATTATATTGAAATCCTTGCGGGTGGGATGAATGTCCGTATTTTCCAGTAAAGCGGAAAAGACAGGCAGTTTCGATTGTATGGCAGTCAATAAGCCGATGAAAGTGGCGAGCGTTTGTAAGGCTTCCTCTTTGATGGCGGACGAATATTCCCGAATGAAAATCCCTGTCAATGGGTGAAGATACGGGTGACCGCAAGCATTGGCGGTACTGACCAAAGATTCGATGGCATCTTCCCAATGTGAGAATCGGTCTTTGTCCAGATTGTCCAGATAAGATGACGGGATATCGAAGCAGGGTTCAACGTCTGTTAACTGGTAGTGGATGATCGCATCATAGAGGGAAAGTCCGAAAGGATATTCCTTGTGTAAGGCTTCGATGTATTTGTTTAGTTCCGTTCGTAACTTCAGCAGGCGTTCGGCTTCCTTCCTGAACTCTTCGGGAGGAGTTCGTCTGATGATTTCGGTTGTCTCCTTTAGTTGCGAGATGACAGTGGATTTCTTTGTCTTGTTGGAGTGAATCTCCAGACAGAACGGGGCAAGCCCTATGGCCGCCAGTCTGTTTTGGACGACGGAGAGGGCTGCCATCTTCTCGGCAACAAATAAGACTCGTTTACCTTTATAAAGCGCGTTGGCGATGATATTCGTTATCGTTTGGGACTTTCCGGTTCCCGGAGGGCCGTGCAGGATAAAAGTCTTGTCGTGCACCGCTTCATAAATCGCTTCCAGCTGAGATGAATCGGCAATGATAGGCAGTACAATATCTGCCGGAGATAACTGCCTGTCCATGTAGGCGGCATCCACTTCTTCCGCAGTTACGTCCCATTCGATCTTTCCGTTGATGAGGCTGGAGACCACCTTGTTTTGAGTCAGTTTGTGAGCATTGTTGTGGATGTCGTTCCACATGATAAACTTGTTGAAGGAGAAGATACCTAGAATAGCCTGTTCCTCCACATCCCATTTGCGCTGATTCTTGATGCAGTGCCGGATGATGGAATAAATCAGTTTTACGTTGATTCCGCTTTCGTCCGTCGGAAGCGGATCAAGTCCCGGTACGGAAATGCCGAAATTCTGACGAAGCATTTCTAATAAGGTGATATTCATCATCGTTTCTTCTTCCCGCGAACGAATCACATACCCCTTGGCGGCTGACTTGCGGATGATTTCGACCGGCAGCAGCAATATCGGTGCATAACGGGGACGCTCGCTGGAAGGCGTTTCGTACCATTTCAGAAGTCCGAGAGCCAGATAAAGCGTGTTCGCTCCGTTCTCTTCGATAGAAGTACGGGACGAACGGTACAGGTGAGTCAGTGCTTTGCCCAAGTCATTCTCCGGCAAGTAAAAACGTAACCTTTTCTGTGAAAGCTCCGAATTAACGAAGTCGGCTATCGGATCCGATTCCGGTATGGAAGAATAAATGCCAAACTCCATCGCCGGATTCTCCCATTCGGCGGGACGGTGGAGGATACGAAACTCATCTCCTTCCGCCAAGGCGTCTTCCAGACAGGCAAGGTTTGCCGGAATCAGCTGAAGAGTATTCTTTGTAATCCGGATGTTCAGCAAGTTGTTGCGCAGACTCAAATCCAGCAGTCTTCTTTCCCAAAGCAACTGTTTGGTGAGGACTGTCTGAGTTTCGCTGCCCGACAAATCATATGGATTCACGCTTTGCGGAGTAGCGTGCGTGGTATTTCTGTTCATATCCTCATCTTCCTTTATTTCCCATACTTGTCCGTTCAGTACGCGCTGCGGGATCGGGCGGACTCCCGAATGCCTGGCCCTTCTGATGTCGATGGCGAGGATGAAACTGCCCGGATCGCTCAGTTTGCCGTTAGCGCTTTTCACAGCGTTGTCGAAGTCGACATTATGTCCCATATTCATGCAGGTGGTTTCTACCAGTGTAATGTCGTAGATTCCTTCGGCGGTTCGTTTGGTCAGTAAGGATACATCGTCGATGGCAGGGTCCGGAAAGGTTTCCGGCACCAGCCAGCCGCCTGCGAAAGCATGCCCTTTGGTGATGACGATGAGGGCATTCAGTCCGATGGATTCGAGGCAGGAAGCATAAAGCAGTGCCATATCCAGACAAGTTCCGAGCTTTTGTGCCAGTACGGAATCTATCAGACGGACACGCTGCCCGTGCTCTTCGAAGCTGGCGGGAATGGTGCTGTAAATAATCTGCTGTTCGGTGAGGGCGGTGTAGATAGCTGCCATCTGCTTTCTCACACGGTCCGGATTGCGGCTTTGGTATTCGTCCAGTGAAGGAGTACCGGTCCACTGTTCCAGAATGGCGGCGGCTCTCTTGATAATAGGAGTGAGCACGGCATGATTCGGGGTGATGAATGCTGCCAGCATCTCGGGGAATATATTGATTCCGCCCCATTGGTCGTATGCCAGAATGTCGATGGGGTAGGTCTGGGTAAAGATCGTTTCCGCCTCGGAGCGGATTTCTATTTTCAGACTTCCCGACATACGCTCGGTCAGCTGGGCGAAATAATTGGCGGACAAGACCAGGCTGAACGATTGCAGACACACGGAATTATTGGCGGGAATCGCTTCCATCATCACAGGAGTGATACTGCCGAAGTCGGGCTCGGCCGTGATTTGTACCTGAATGTTTCTGAAGGGTTCGGACGTCATATTTTCAATCGAAAGCTGATGGATGACCGATACTTTGTTTTGCTGCATCGCGAAATTAATAAGTGGCAGATAATCAAACTGCACCCTGATTTTGTCCAATGTTCCGTTCATGTTGAAAGTCGTATAATATTAGATTTGCAATATTACAAAAAATACGGATATTACCATCTTTTCTTTGGGTATTCTTTTGTCGGTCAAGAAAATATTCCTACCTTTGCGCCCGATTTATAGATAATATAATGTCTTATTCAATTAAAGTATTAAACAATTTATTTATTAATGGAAAACTTAAAGAACGTAGCTCCTATTGAGGACTTCAACTGGGATGCTTATGAAAACGGCGAAGCTGTAACAAGCGCAAGCCACGAAGAACTAGAAAAAGCTTACGACGGTACGCTTAACAAAGTGAACGACCGTGAGGTTGTTGACGGAACCGTAATCGCAATGAACAAGCGTGAAGTAGTTGTGAACATCGGTTACAAATCAGACGGTATCATTCCTTTGAATGAGTTCCGTTACAATCCGGACCTGAAGGTAGGTGATACTGTAGAAGTATACATCGAAAACCAGGAAGACAAAAAAGGACAACTCGTTCTGTCACACAGAAAAGCCCGCGCTACTCGTTCTTGGGATCGCGTTAACGCTGCTCTGGAAAATGAAGAAATTATCAAGGGATTCATCAAGTGCCGCACAAAGGGTGGTATGATCGTAGACGTATTCGGAATCGAAGCATTCTTGCCGGGTTCTCAGATCGACGTTAAACCGATCCGTGACTATGATGTATTCGTTGGCAAAACAATGGAATTCAAAGTGGTTAAGATTAACCAGGAATTCAAAAACGTTGTTGTATCTCACAAGGCTCTTATCGAAGCTGAACTGGAACAACAGAAGAAAGAAATTATCGGCAAGCTCGAAAAAGGACAGGTTCTTGAAGGAACTGTTAAGAATATCACCTCTTACGGTGTGTTCATCGACTTGGGTGGCGTAGACGGTTTGATCCACATCACAGACCTTTCTTGGGGCCGCGTTAGCGATCCGAAAGAAGTGGTTGAACTGGATCAGAAGCTCAACGTTGTTATCCTTGACTTCGATGACGAAAAGAAACGTATCGCTCTTGGCTTGAAGCAACTGACTCCGCACCCATGGGATGCTCTTGACACTGACTTGAAGGTAGGTGACAAGGTGAAAGGTAAAGTGGTTGTTATGGCTGACTACGGTGCATTCATCGAAATCGCTACAGGTGTAGAAGGTCTGATCCACGTATCAGAAATGTCTTGGAGCCAGCACCTGCGTTCTGCTCAGGACTTCATGAAGGTGGGCGACGAAGTAGAAGCTGTAGTTCTGACTTTGGACCGCGAAGAACGTAAGATGTCTTTGGGTATCAAACAACTGAAACAAGATCCATGGGAAACTATCGAAGAAAAGTATCCTGTAGGTTCCAAGCATACTGCAAAAGTACGTAACTTCACTAACTTCGGTGTATTCGTAGAAATCGAAGAAGGTGTTGACGGCTTGATCCACATCTCTGACCTTTCTTGGACTAAGAAAGTAAAACATCCGTCAGAATTTACTCAGATTGGTGCTGACATCGAAGTTCAGGTATTGGAAATCGACAAAGAAAACCGTCGTTTGAGCCTTGGTCACAAGCAACTCGAAGAAAATCCTTGGGATGTATTCGAAACAGTATTCACTGTAGGTTCTGTACACGAAGGTACTATCATCGAAATGTTGGATAAGGGTGCTGTTGTAGCTCTTCCTTACGGTGTAGAAGGTTTCGCAACTCCGAAACACCTTGTAAAAGAAGACGGTTCACAAGCTCAGTTGGATGAGAAACTTGAATTCAAAGTGATTGAGTTCAACAAGGACGCTAAGAGAATCATCCTGTCTCACAGCCGTATCTTCGAAGATGTAGCTAAGGCTGAAGAAAGAGCAGAAAAGAAAGCTGCTTCCGGTGCTAAGAAGTCTTCTAACAACAAGAGAGAAGATGCTCCGATGATCCAGAACCAGGCTGCTTCAACTACGCTGGGCGACATCGACGCTTTGGCTGCTTTGAAAGAACAGTTGGAAGGAAAGAAATAATCGTTATTTCTATATAATGGAAAAGCGCTCCGGTTATCGGGGCGCTTTTTTTGTTTTGCCATGATAGCACAAATACCAAAAAACTTGTGTACATTTGTGCCGCTATGGAGAAATTCGAACTACATATACTTGGATGCGGTTCTGCTTTGCCCACCACTCGCCATTTTGCGACATCGCAGGTTGTGAACTTGCGTGAAAAGCTTTTTATGATTGACTGTGGGGAAGGAGCGCAGATGCAGTTGCGTCGTTCCCGCTTGAAGTTTTCCCGCTTGAATCATATCTTTATTTCCCATCTTCATGGCGATCATTGCTTTGGACTGTTAGGACTGATTTCTACCTTCGGTCTGTTGGGACGAACGGCAGACTTGCATATCCATTCACCCAAAGGACTGGAAGAACTGTTTGCTCCCTTACTTACTTTCTTTTGCAAAACGCTGGCCTATAAAGTCTTTTTCCATGAATTTGAGACGAAGGAGCCGACGCTGATCTATGACGACCGCTCGGTGGCTGTGACCACCATTCCTCTGAGACACCGTATTCCTTGCTGTGGTTTTCTTTTTGAAGAAAAGCAGCGTCCCAATCATATCATCAGAGATATGGTGGATTTCTATAAAGTACCCGTTTACGAACTGAACCGGATCAAGAACGGAGCGGATTTTGTAACTCCCGAAGGAGAAGTCATTCCGAATCATCGTCTGACCCGTCCTTCTGCCCCTGCACGAAAATATGCTTATTGCTCCGATACGATTTACCGACCTGAGATCGTGGAGCAGATAAAGGGGGTAGACCTTCTTTTCCACGAAGCCACCTTTGCTCAGACCGAACAGGTGCGGGCAAGGGAAACTCATCATACAACTGCTGCACAGGCCGCACAGATTGCTTTGAATGCTGAAGTGAAACAATTGGTTATCGGACATTTTTCCGCCCGTTATGAGGACGAGTCTGTATTGTTGAATGAAGCGGCGGCTATCTTCCCCCAAACGGTTTTGGCAAGAGAGAATATGTGCATAACCATAAATAACTATACAGATACGAGAGACTATGACCCCTTATAACGAACGTGAGGTTCTGAAACTCCTTCAGGAGGAGAGTACACAGCGGAAAGGATTTGAGTTGATTGTGGCGCAATACAGCGAGCAGTTATACTGGCAGATCCGCCGGATGGTACTGTCGCATGAAGATGCGAACGACCTTCTGCAAAACACCTTCATCAAGGCATGGACAAATATTGACTATTTCCGTGCCGAGGCGAAGTTGTCTACGTGGCTCTACCGTATTGCGCTGAATGAATGTCTTACTTTTCTGAACAGGCAGCGTGCTACAACGACGGTGGCTATCGACGATCCCGAAGCGGCGATTGTGCAGAAGCTGGAGAGTGATCCCTACTATTCGGGCGATCAGGTGCAGATGTTATTGCAAAAAGCATTGCTTACCTTGCCCGAAAAACAACGAATGGTGTTCAATCTGAAGTATTATCAGGAAATGAAGTACGAAGAGATGTCAGAAATCTTTGGAACTTCAGTCGGAGCGCTGAAAGCCTCCTATCACCATGCGGTAAAGAAAATAGAGAAGTTTTTGGAAGAAGTAGATTAAACCTTTTAAAGCAGACATCGTCTAATCAAAAGAGAGGAGAAAAACGTATGAAAGAAGAAGATACCCTATTGAAGAAAATCGGAAAGGAGCATTCCTTCAAAGTGCCCGACGGTTACTTTGAAAATCTGACTTCAGAGGTGATGAACAAACTTCCTGAAAAAGAGAAAGTCGCTTTCAAGGAAGAGCATATTTCGACATGGACGAGATTGAAACCATTATTCTATATGGCGGCTATGTTTGTAGGAGCTGCCCTGATTATCCGGGTAGCGTCATCAGACCATAAACCGGTGGCAGATGATATAGCGGTGGCAGTAACGGCTATGGAAGCGGATACGGAACAGGTATCTGATGAGATGATTGATGTTGCGTTAGACCGTGCGATGTTGGATGATTATTCGTTATACGTCTATCTGAGTGACGCGAGTGTAGAATGATTTATTAAAACAGATTGAATAAGAAAATGAAGAAACTAATCGCTTTAGTCGTTTTGTTATGTGGCTTTATGCCTGTTCTTTGGGCTGCCGATGGATGTGACCAGCATTTGTCCCGTGAGGAATTCCGGAATAAACAGAAAGCGTTTATTATTGAGCAGGCCGGATTGACCAAAGAAGAGGCTGCCAAATTCTTCCCGGTTTATTTTGAACTGCAGGAGAAGAAGAAGAAACTGAACGATGAATCGTGGAGTTTAATGCGTCAAGGTAAAGACGACAAAACAACAGAAGCCCAGTACGAAGAAATTGTAGCAAAGGTATGTGACAACCGTATCGCTGCCGACCGTCTTGATAAGTCTTATCTGGACCGGTTTAAAAAGATACTTTCCAATAAGAAGATATTCCTTGTTCAACGTGCGGAGATGCGTTTCCATCGGGAAATGCTGAAAGGCATGAACCGCAAGGACGGAGGAAATGATCCGAAAAGGAAGAAATAAAACGGAGGCTCTGTTTGGATGAAACGGACGTTCTGTCAGAGTAAATCAGAGGCTCTATTCTATGCGGATAGAGCCTCTGATTTTTGTTTCCGGATGTATCTTTGTTGCTTTACTAAAAGAGTAGACCATTGGAAGTGGGAATAACAGAGTTTGGACAGGTATTATATCCATTCCATAAGGAAGGAGGATGGTGTTACAGTCCTTTTCTCTTAGCTTCGTTCCAAATAGCGTCCATCTCCTCAAGAGACATATCTTTGAGGTTTTTCCCTTCTTTAATCGTATGTTCCTCCAGGTAGTTGAAACGGCGGATGAACTTTTGATTGGTTAGTTCCAAGGCATTGTCCGGATTGATTTTGTAGAGGCGTGCCGCATTGATGAGGCTGAACATGACGTCACCGAATTCGGCTTCTGCTTTCTCTTTGTCCATGTTGGCTACCTCTGCTTGGAATTCTCCGATTTCTTCTTTTACCTTATCCCATACCTGTTCCCGTTCTTCCCAGTCGAAGCCTACATTGCGGGCTTTGTCCTGAATGCGGTAAGCCTTGATGAGTGAAGGGAGTGCAGCGGGAACACCGCTTAATACACTTTTGTTTCCGTCTTTTTCTTTCAGTTTCAGCTGTTCCCAGTTTTCGGATACCTGTCCGGCAGTCTCAGCTTTTACTTCTCCGAATACGTGAGGATGGCGGAAAATCAGTTTGTCGCACAACTTGTCACAGACATCTTTGATGTCGAAGTCTCCTGTCTCCGAACCGATCTTTGCATAGAATGCTACGTGTAGCAGCACATCTCCCAACTCCTTGCAAATATCTTTTTTGTCATCCCTCATCAAGGCATCACAAAGCTCGTAAGTCTCTTCTATAGTGTTGGGGCGCAGACTTTCGTTCGTCTGCTTGCGGTCCCACGGACATTTAACCCGAAGCTCGTCGAGGATGTCCAGAAAGCGGCCGAAGGCTTCCATTTGTTCTTCTCTTGTATGTATCATTCCTTTGATTTTTTTTATAAATAATGTTGCAAAGATAATGCTTCCTTGTTTTTTATAGCCTTAATCGGTACGAAAACAGAAGCAAGGGCGCTAATAAAAGTCTTTTTATTGGTCTGATGAGGTTTTCGCTTTCCATACTTGATACGAAATCAACAGCCCGATCACTTCCGAATAGTTTTTTCTTCCGCTTTCTATTTTGTTTCCTTTCAGGTAGAGGTCGTATATCCAGTTTTGAACATTACCGATCAACGGACTGTATTTAGCCATCCAGTATTCTTGATTCTTTTTCGCCAGTTCTATAATCTCCGGTCGGATACGGTTGATTATATCGGCGTATTCTTTTTCACTCAGCAGCCGTCGGGCATTCCCCAGTACATGATTCAGAATCGAGAAATACCCGCTGAAACGGATTCCCTTTATTTGTGAACGGGTACAAACCTGATAGGCATAGAAATTGGCCTCTGCCTCGCTCGAAATTCCCAGCAGATGAGCCAGTTCGTGAGTGTACGTTGCCGGATAGTTGATGGGGAGCAAGTCTCCGTTTAAGGTGAATTCGCAGAAGAAAGGCCCCATGCTTCCCGTCACTCCGACCATTGATATGAATGGGGTGAAAACCATCGTCTTGACCCGTGGGTTGGGAAATGGAGGGCGGTGTACTCCCAGGCTGTCGCTTAATTGATTGTAAAGTTTGACAGCTTCGTCACGTACCTGTTTCTCATGGATTCCTTTTACGGGAACAAACGAACTGTTCAGTGAGTCGATATAGTTATCCACAAACTCTTGAAAAATCTCCGGTGTGTAAGCTGTATAAGGAATATGCGTACGCTGGTAAAAGTTTGGCTGCGAATAGTTTAACCCCCACGCGAGGTAGAACCATACGTAAACCCATAACAGATATTCCCCGTCACGTAGCAGAATCCTTTTCCACGGCAGTTTCTTGCGGATACGGGCATAAAAAGGATAAACGATGACTCCCGTGATACTCCCGAAAATAAATAGATCCCCTATGGCAAAAGGGAATAAGTTGGAGAAGAATGACAAAACGCGGGAGATGACAGGATAAACGGTTTGTGAATACAGGTTTCCCAACGCGGGAATCGACTGTGTCATCCATACCAGAAGCAGCAGTACTCCCAGGAGTATATATCTAATTATCAGTTTCCGTTTCATCATCCGTTCAGATTTTAGTCAACAAAAATATGCATTAAATAAACGTCACGCGAAAAAATACCTCTATATTTGCAAAAAAACTGTTAAACGAAAGATGGCTACCGTAGAAGAAATTGAAAAGTATTGCCGGAATTGCGTGTCACGTGATTTCGTGAATGGGAAAGGGCTTGTTTGCAAACGTACCAGAGAGCTTCCTGACTTTGACGAAGAATGCGAAAACTTCGAGAAGGATGAAGAACTGTTGAAGATGGCTCCTCCCAAGCCCGACGACTTTCCGGTGTCAATGACGGAAGAAGAACTTCTCGCCGAAGAAAATCTTCCCAAAGGAGTGCTGTATGCATCCGTCGCGTGTATCTTGGGGGCGGTGGCATGGAGTCTTATCTCCGTTTCTACAGGTCTTCAGATGGGATATATGGCTATCGGAGTCGGATTCCTGGTCGGTTTCGCCATGCGGCAGGGGAAGGGGATACGTCCCGTCTTCGGTATTTTGGGAGCGGTACTGGCATTGATCAGTTGTGTGTTGGGTGATTTCTTATCCATCATCGGCTTTGCTGCCAAGGATTATGATATGACGTTTTTCGAAGTGCTGACGGGAGTCGATTATGGCGAAATCTTTTCTGTCATGGTGAAGAATGTGGTGTCGATGTCCGCCTTATTTTATGGAATTGCTGTTTATGAGGGATATAAATTATCTTTCCGGGCACAGAAACATCCTGTGGGTGGTAAGATTTGAATTAAAATTATTAATTTTGCAGCCGTTATTTTTTGAATATACATTATCATATACATAAAGAAACATGGAATTAGCAAGTAAGTACAATCCCGCTGACGTGGAGGGAAAGTGGTACCAGTATTGGCTGGAACACCGTTTATTCAGTTCGAAACCCGATGGTCGTGAACCTTACACCATCGTCATTCCGCCCCCGAACGTCACCGGTGTGTTGCACATGGGACACATGCTTAATAATACCATTCAGGATATTTTGGTTCGTCGTGCCCGTATGGAAGGCAAGAATGCCTGTTGGGTGCCGGGAACTGACCACGCTTCCATCGCTACCGAAGCAAAAGTTGTAAACAAACTCGCTGCCCAGGGCATCAAGAAGACAGACCTGACCCGTGATGAGTTCCTGAAACATGCCTGGGACTGGACAGAAGAGCACGGAGGCATTATCCTGAAGCAGCTCCGCAAACTGGGTGCATCCTGTGATTGGGACCGCACCGCCTTTACTATGGATGAGGAACGCAGCAAAAGCGTATTGAAAGTATTTGTAGACTTGTACAACAAAGGATTGATTTACCGTGGTGTCCGTATGGTAAACTGGGACCCGAAAGCGTTGACTGCCCTTTCTGACGAAGAAGTGATCTACAAGGAAGAGCACGGAAAACTGTTCTATCTCCGCTATAAGGTGGAAGGTGATCCGGAAGGCCGCTATGCAGTAGTAGCAACGACCCGTCCCGAAACAATCATGGGCGATACGGCAATGTGTATCAACCCCAACGACCCCAAGAACGCATGGCTGAAAGGAAAGAAAGTAATCGTTCCGTTGGTAAACCGTGTTATCCCTGTCATCGAGGACGATTATGTGGACATTGAGTTCGGTACCGGTTGTCTGAAAGTAACTCCGGCCCACGACGTAAATGACTATATGTTGGGTGAAAAGTATAATCTGCCCAGCATCGACATCTTCAATGATAACGGGACTTTGAGCGAAGCTGCCGGATTGTATATCGGTATGGATCGTTTCGACGTCCGCAAGCAGATTGAGAAAGACCTCGATGCTGCCGGATTGCTCGAAAAGACAGAAGCCTACACAAATAAAGTAGGTTACTCGGAACGTACCAATGTAGTGATCGAACCGAAATTGTCTATGCAGTGGTTCCTCAAAATGCAGCATTTTGCCGATATGGCATTGCCTCCGGTAATGAACGATGAGTTGAAATTCTATCCTGCCAAATATAAGAATACATACCGCCACTGGATGGAGAACATCAAAGACTGGTGTATCAGCCGCCAGTTGTGGTGGGGACATCGTATTCCTGCTTACTTCCTGCCGGAAGGTGGCTATGTGGTAGCCACTACTCCCGAAGAAGCGCTGGCTAAAGCCAAAGAGAAAACAGGAAACGCCGCTTTGACGATGGATGATCTTCGTCAGGACGAAGACTGTCTGGATACTTGGTTCTCTTCCTGGTTGTGGCCTATCTCCCTGTTTGACGGAATCAATCATCCGGGTAACGAGGAAATCAGCTATTACTATCCGACCAGCGACTTGGTGACCGGACCGGATATCATCTTCTTCTGGGTGGCACGTATGATCATGGCGGGCTACGAATATGAAGGAAAGATGCCGTTCAAGAACGTTTACTTTACAGGGATCGTTCGTGACAAACTGGGACGTAAGATGTCCAAGTCACTCGGCAACTCACCCGACCCGTTGGAACTGATCGACAAATATGGTGCCGATGGTGTCCGTATGGGAATGATGCTGGCAGCTCCCGCCGGAAACGATATTCTTTTCGACGACGCACTCTGCGAACAGGGACGTAACTTCTGCAGCAAGATATGGAACGCTTTCCGTCTGATCAAGGGCTGGACGGTTGACGATAATATTCAGGCTCCAGATGCTGCTAAACTGGCTGTCCACTGGTTTGAATCCAAACAGAATGAAGTAGCTGCCGAAGTAGCGGACTTGTTCAGTAAATACCGTCTGAGCGAAGCATTGATGGCTGTTTATAAATTATTCTGGGATGAATTCTCTTCCTGGTATCTGGAAATGATTAAACCGGCTTACGGACAGGGAATTGACCGTACCACTTATGACGCTACTCTCTGCTTCCTCGATAACCTGTTGCATCTGCTTCATCCGTTTATGCCGTTCATCACAGAAGAATTGTGGCAACAGATGTACGAACGTAATGCGGAAGAAGGAGAAAGTCTGATGGTAAGTGCATTGAGCATGGATACTTATGTAGACACCGCATTCGTTGCACAGTTTGAAGTTGTCAAGGGAGTTATCAGCAATATCCGCAGCATCCGTCTGCAAAAGAACATAGCTCAGAAAGAACCGCTTGACTTGCAGGTGCTGGGCGAAAATCCGGTTGCAGAGTTCAATGCAGTGATCCAGAAGATGTGTAACCTTTCTTCTATCACAGTGGTAGAGAGCAAGGCGGAAGGTGCTTCTTCCTTCATGGTAGGAACTACCGAATACGCTGTGCCATTGGGCAACATGATTGATGTAGAAGCCGAAATCGCCCGTATGGAAGCTGAACTGAAACATAAGGAAGGATTCCTGCAGGGCGTATTGAAGAAACTCAGCAATGAGAAATTTGTCAATAACGCCCCCGCAGCCGTTCTCGAAATGGAACGTAAGAAGCAGGCCGATGCGGAAAGTATCATCAGCTCTTTGAAAGAAAGCATCGCAGCTTTAAAAAAGGCATAATGAACTGATACATAAAAATATGTAATAGAGAGGCATCCCGATAGATTTGGGATGCCTTTCTTTTTAAAAGATAAAAATAATACTATCTTTGCTTCCACTTTTAATCACACAGCAAAATGAAACAATTACTGCGAATATGCTTAACAGGTGCGTTCTTTCTTCTTTTCGAAGGACTCCTTTCCCCTATGTTGGCAGATAATGGGAGATCAGATAAAGAAATATTGGTTTTGAATTCTATCAACTTCAACCTTCCTTGGGCCAAAAACTTCTATTGGTATGTGCACGATGTTCTTCAGGAACAGGGAATAACCGCCAGAGCGGAATCATTGTCTGTCCCGGCCTTGCAGGATACGATGGAGGTAAATGCGGTCATCGAGCATCTGCGTCAGAAATATCCGCTTCCTCCTGCCGCTATTGTGATAATTGGTGATCCGGGCTGGATTGTCTGTCGTCCTTTATTTGACGACCTGTGGAAAGATGTTCCAGTGATCATAACGAACTCCCGTGACCGCCTGCCTGCTACCTTGGATATTCTGCTCTCTCATGCCTCGTTGAATGAGACCAACAGCGTCCCCGCCCAAGAGTGGAGAAAAGGCTACAACCTGACTACCCTGAAACAGCATTACTATGTGAAGGAAACCGTTGAACTGATCTATAGCCTGATACCTGATATGGATCGCCTGGCATTTATCTCGGACGATCGCTACATCAGTGAAGAAACCCGCGGAGACGTGAAAGAAGCTGTTGAAAAGCATTTTCCAAACCTGCCTTTAGAATTGCTTTCTACCACTCACTTGTCAACAGAAATGCTTCTGGACACCTTGCGCAGCTATAAAGCAAACACCGGAATTATTTATTATTCCTGGTTTGAGTCGCATAATAAAGAAGATAATAATTATCTTTTTGATCATATTCAGGAGATTATCACCAATTTTACGTCCTCTCCCTTGTTCCTGCTTTCTTCCGAAGACCTGTCCAATAATACTTTTGCAGGAGGCTATTACGTTTCTGCAGAATCATTCGGCGATTCCTTACTTGAAATTATTGACCGTGTGTTGCATGGAGAACAGGCGGAGGACATTCCCGAAAGTATAGGAGGGAAGGCGAGTGCCTACCTCTGTTATCCAGTGCTGGAATCCTACAATATTCCCTATCACCTTTATCCTGAACGAGCTGTTTATGTCAACGAACCTAAAAGTATATTTCATCAATACTGTGTTGAAATCCTTTCCTGTTCCATTTTCCTTCTTATTTTGATAGCAGCGATCGCCTATTATATACGTATTCTTTGCAAGGCATACACTCGTCTGAGTGAGGCAATGGAAAAGGCGGAGCAGGCGAATCAGTTGAAATCCGCCTTTCTGGCTAATATGAGTCATGAAATCCGCACTCCGTTGAATGCGATTGTCGGCTTCTCGAATATGTTGCCGGATATAGAAGATCGTAAGGAGATGCGCGAATATGCAGACATCATCGAAACAAATACCGACTTGCTTCTTCAACTGATCAATGATATTCTGGACATGTCCAAAATCGAAGCCGGCACTTTTGACTTCTGCCCGTCATTGATAGATGTCAACCAGACGATGGAAGAAATCGAACAGAGCATGAGGCTTCGCTTGAAAAAAGAAACTGTTACTCTTACTTTTACCGAACGTCTGCCGGAATGTACCCTTTATACAGATAAGAATCGTTTGATACAACTGATTTCCAATTTTGTCATCAATGCTATTAAATTTACTCAGACAGGTTCTATCAGAATGGGATATCGTCTGAAGGATGCCGATACAATTTGCTTTTATGTTTCGGATACAGGCTGCGGCATGTCGGAAGAGCAATGTAGGCATGTATTCGAAAGGTTTGTGAAATACAATCCTTTTGTTCAGGGAACAGGTTTGGGACTTTCCATTTGTCAGATGATTATCGACCGGTTAGGAGGGACGATTGGGGTTGAATCGGAAGAAGGCAAAGGCTCTACTTTCTGGTTTACGCTGCCCTATCAGCAGGAATAGCATCGTATTTGTCTTCTTATCCTTTATGATTGTTAGTTTTATGTATTGCAGACTTCCAAGACTTTGGTCAGCTTATTACGATGAGACAATATTCTCACCACAATGAGAAAAAATTCTCAATGCAATGAGAAAAGATTCTCACTGTGATGAGAAAAAGTTCTCACTGTGGTGAGAAATAATTCTCATCATGATGAGAATGGTTGAGAATTTATGATCTGTATCAGCTTGTACTATAGATAAATACAGATTTACTATTTTCTGTTTTATAGCTTTAATTGATAGAGCAAAAAAGAACTTTACCTAAAAAGAGACCGTTTTTCTTTATTTAGTTGAAGGATGGTATAGATTTAATAGGTACGAATCCAATTTATTGGAAGGAGTCACTTATATTAAGGAAACAGTAAAGGAAGCAGCAATGGCAGATAATCTTTTAAATCGATGCGTAATTGTTTGAGTGCTTGCTGAATACGATAATCTACAGTCTTTGGAGACACTTCCAATGTTTCTGCAATTTCTTTGTAGCTCATATCCCGGAAACGATGCATAACAAATGCTTGCCGATAACTTTCCGGTAATGCAGCAACCGCTTCTTCAATACGTTTGGTTAGCTCTTTAATTTGATAGAAGTCCATATCCTGTATCATCTCTTGCATTTCTTCATAGAAACGCGTATCAGCACGTTTGATGGCATCAATGTGTGCAAGCTTATTTAAAGCCTTGTGATGTACCATTTTAAAGAGATAAGAACTTAATGATGATTCAATAATTAGGTTTTCCCGGTTTTCCCATATCCATAGAAGGGAGTCTTGCACAATTTCTTCTGCATCGTGAAAGTCAACATATTTATGACCATAGGCACATAGCACTGCATAGTATTGCCTGAATAGCATTTCAAAGGCTTTTAGGCCTCCACGCTGTATTTCAGATAATTGAGGGTCATTCCTCTTTATGCGTAGTTCCTTCATTTATTAAATTCTAATTTGCTGCAAATATAGCTTTTTTATAATAAAATAAAGATTTTCTGAAAAAAATAAGGTTTTCGTTTAGGAATGTCATGGTTTGGTCTTGTCATATAATAAAAGGTAGAATAAAGGATGAAAGAATTAGATAATAATAGAATAGAAGAATTGCTTCCTCGTTATTGTGAGGGGAGATTGAGCGAGGGGGAACGTCTGGAAGTGGAAGCGTGGATAGATGAGTCGGAGGAGAATAAACGAGTTGCTACTCAGACTTTTGCCCTTTATTTGGCTGTGGACACGGTTCAGGTAATGAAGAAAGTTGATACGGAGAAAGCTTTACTGAAAGTAAAGGGAAAAATGTCGGACCGTGAAGTGAGAAGGATAGTGTGGTGGGAGTGGGCACAACGTGCTGCTGCAATTCTATTTATTCCGCTTCTTACCTTATTTATATGGCAGAATTGGAAAGGGGATACTGGTGAGGTAGCGGAGATGATGGAAGTTAAGACTAGTCCTGGAATGACCACTTCGTTGACATTACCCGATGGTACAATTGTTTATTTGAATTCGGAATCTTCTTTGTCTTATCCTTCTCGCTTTAATGGAGATTTCCGTAGAGTGACGTTAAGTGGTGAAGCATACTTTGAAGTGGCCAAAGATCCGGAAAAGAAATTTATCCTTTCTACTACACATCAATCACAGATAGAAGTATTGGGTACATGTTTCAATGTGGAAGCATATGAACAGAATACAGAGGTTATTACAACTTTGATTGAAGGAAAAGTAGATTTTATGTTCGAGAAAGACGCTGGGGTGAAACATGTGTTCTTATCTCCAAGAGAGAAGCTGGTGTATGATTCGGAGACTGATAAAGTCCACCTTTATAAAACTTCGGGAAAATCAGAATTGGCTTGGAAAGATGGAGAAGTTGTTCTTGATAATACACCTTTGGAAGAAGCATTATGGATGCTGGAAAAAAGATATAGTGTGAAATTTGTTATTAAGAACGAAAAACTGAAGAATAGTTCGTTTACGGGAACCTTTACAAATCAACGTTTGGAGAAGATTCTGGAATATTTTAAAGTATCCTCCAAAATACGTTGGCAACATATCAATGATGATAAGAATGGAAGTGACAGAAAAAAAGAGATAATAGAAATTTATTGATTAACCTTTAACAATTTAGTAGTATGAAAGCAAAACCCACTTAGAAAAAAGTATGGGAAGATTTTGGCAGATCTCCCCATACTAAAATGAATCAATTGAAAATGCTTGTTGGCAGACAAGCATAGTTAACTCATTTTCAACTTAAATCAATACAAAATTATGCAAAACAATTTTAGCATCCAAGTTTTAAGGGTGGTAAAGTCTTTTTGGCTAACCTCGAAAAAAATCCCACGTACTATGAGACTGGTTATTTTATTCTTATTTTGTTTTGTCGGATTAACTAATGCGACAGATAGTTATGCCCAATCTGCAAAGGTTACGATGAATGTACGTAATCAGACAGTTGAGGATGTATTAAGAGCGATAGAGAAGCAAACAGAATTTAGTTTCTTCTACAACAATGCTCATATAAATTTGAAACGGTTGGTGACAATCTCCGCTAACCGTAATGATATCTTTAAAGTTCTTGACGAAGTATTTAAAAATACGAATGTAGAATATAAGGTAATAGATAAAAAGATCATTCTGTCCACGGAGTTGGCATCTGTCGAACAGGCGCATCAGGAAAAGGTAAAAGTAAGCGGACGAGTTGTGGATGCGGCAGGTGAACCGGTAATCGGTGCCAGTGTGATAGAAAAAGGCTCCTCCAATGGCACGATCACTGATATGGACGGTAATTTTATCCTGAATGTTGGTTCAAAAGAAGCCATTCTTGAAATCTCTTATATTGGTTATCAAGGACAGTCCCTGAAAGTAACTCCGGGAAAGACGCTGTCGGTAGTATTGAAAGAAGACACACAGAGTCTGGACGAAGTGGTAGTAGTTGGTTTTGGTGTACAGAAGAAAGCGAACCTGACCGGCGCGGTATCTCAGGTAAAGATGGATGATGTACTGGGGAGTCGTCCTGTTGTAAATGCCATGAGTGCTTTGCAGGGTGCGATGCCGGGACTTCAGATTACTCCTAATAATGATGCTGCCGGTCCGGGACAGAGCAAATCATTCAATATTCGTGGTACGACTTCCATCAATGGCGGTGGTCCGTTGGTGTTGATAGATAATGTTCCGGGGGATATCGATATGTTGAATCCCGAAGATATCGAAAGTGTTTCTGTGTTGAAAGATGCTGCTTCGGCCGCTATCTATGGTGCGCGTGCCGCTTTCGGTGTAATACTTGTGACTACAAAGAAGGCGAAGAAAGGCGACGGGTTTCATGTCAATTATAATAATAATTTTGGTTTCCAGAGTTCTATCAATCGTCCGGAACAGGCTGACGGGCTGGAGTGGATGCAGGCTTACCTGGACGGCGAGTTCAATGCCGGTAAATACTACACCGGGCAAGATATCAAAACATGGATGAACTACCTGACCGAATATCGTAAGAATCCGGGTAAATTCCAGACTACCGGAGACGGGGTATATGTAGACCCGGAAACAGGATTGAATTATTATCTGAATGAGAAAGACCTGTATGCCAATATGCTTGATGATTACGGTTTTCTGCAAGCACATAATGTGTCATTGAGTGGTGGTACTGATAAGCTGGCTTATCGTCTGTCCCTTGGTTATAATAGCGAGCAAGGTATTTTGATCACCGATAAAGACCGCTACAAACGTTTGTCGGGTAGTGCCTATATTTCTGCCGAAATCACCTCGTGGCTGACTCAGTCTGTAGATATACGCTATGCTCAGAGTGACAAGAATATGCCTGTGACTTCGGATAAGACCGGATTGTATGATATGCGTTTGCCGGTTGTATATCCCGAAGGCTCCCTGACTTTGCCTGACGGCACCAGCCTGATGACGAATACGCCTTCCAACGTTTTGAGAATGGCAACGGATAACAATACAATCAGAGACAATGCCCGTATCCTGTCAAAAACGGTATTGAAACCATTGAAAGGGCTTGAAGTGGCATTTGAATATACATTTGACAAGACATGGAGTAATCAGAATGTGAATAAGGCTTCCATTGATTATACAACGGTTGAGCTGGCAAAAATACAGACTGCCACTACTTCTTCTCTGGAGACGACTCACCAAAGTACTGATTATAATGCCATCAACCTGTATGCTAATTATAGATATTCATGGAATGACACGCATAACTTGTCATTAATGGGCGGCTTCAACCAGGAATCCAGTGACTGGAAGAAATTGTATACTTATTCTTATGATATGATTAACGAGAAGTATCCGTCACATAGTACGGCTACCGGTGAGAATAAGGTTATTACAGATGATCATCGCGTGTATACCGTGCGTGGTGCTTTCTATCGTGTTAATTATGATTATAAAGGCAAATATCTGTTTGAGACCAATGGTCGTTATGACGGCTCGTCTAAATTCCCGAAGAAAAATCGTTTCGGTTTCTTCCCTTCTGTATCTGTGGGTTGGAACATTGCCCGCGAGAACTTTATGAAACCGGTTGCAGGTGACTGGCTAAGCGATCTGAAACTTCGCGGAACCTGGGGGCAAATAGGTAATCAGGGTATTGATCCTTATAAATTTGTTCCGACTATGTCGCAAGTGGAAAAGAAGGATGTGGCATGGTTGGTGAATGGAGCGAAGCCGCTGACTTTGAATGCTCCGGGACTGGTCAGTGATAGTTTTACTTGGGAAACGGTAGAAACATTGGACTTTGGTTTTGATATAACTGCCTTGAACGGACGTCTGCAAAGTACTTTCGACTGGTATCGCCGTGATACGAAAGATATGCTTGCTCCGGGAGCTGAGTTGCCGTCAGTGGTAGGTGCTTCCGCACCTTTGCAGAATACCGCCGACTTGCGTACGAAAGGCTGGGAATTATCATTGACCTGGAGAGATAGAATCGGTGCATGGGGCTATAATGTAGGCTTCAATCTTTATGACTCTAAAACAGTCGTTACCAAATACCATAATGAATCCAAGATTATCCTGAAAAGTGATGGCACGAATAATTATTATGAAGGATATGAAATCGGTTCTATCTGGGGGTATGTAACGGATGGTTACTATACAGCCGATGACTTTGAAGATACAAATACCTGGAAATTGAAAGAAGGAGTGGTGACAGTGGATGGAGTAAGTCCGCGTCCCGGTGACATCAAGTACCAGAATTTGCGTGATGATGGATCGAGTACGAATCGCATTGATACGGGAGACGGAACCTTTGACAATCCGGGAGACCGCAAGATAATCGGTAATAACTCTTTGCGTTTGCAGTATGGTATAAACCTGGGAGTCAATTACAAAGGATTTGATCTGAGTGTTTTGCTGCAAGGAGTAGGTAAACGTGATGTATGGATCAGTGATGCACGCCGCTGGCCGTTTAATTCCGGACAGTTTGGTTCACTCTTTAAAGACCAGCTGGATTATTGGAAACCGGTAGATTCTGCCAATGGTGATTGGACGGCAGCCAATCCGAATGCGGAATATTTCCGTATTTACGGGCAAGGAAACAACTCCGGTTACAATACACGTGCGCAAACGAAGTATTTGATGAATGGCTCTTATCTGCGTGTCAAGAATGTGACTTTGAGTTATAATTTCCCGAAGAGCTGGTTGGCACCTATTACATTAACGAGTTTGAAAGCGTTCGTAAGTTGTGAGAACCTTCACACATTTACTAAGCTGATGAAGGGTTATGACCCGGAACGCCTGTCTTGGGGATATCCTTTCTATCGTACGATTTCTTTTGGTTTTAATGTTACTCTTTAATTTAGAATTGGTTATGAAAAAAATAATATATACTATGCTTGCGGCAGCAGCTATCGGGTTTACTTCATGCAACGATAGTTTTATGGAACGCTATCCGGATACTTCGTTAACGGAGCAGACAGTGTTCAGTAATTATAATACTTTCAAGACCTATGCCTGGGGATTATATGGAGTATTTACAAATACTAATATCCTGCGTATTCCCGGAACAAACGGAGCCTATGCCAGTGCCACATCCTATACAAGCGATATTTATGCAGGTTATCTGATGCGTCGTCAGGGTGACGGTAATCCGTATGCTTTTCAAAATGTATCCAGTTCGTCATCGGGCAATGGATGGGCATTCAGTTTCGTCTATCGGGTCAATGTCATGTTGGCAAATATCGATAACTCAGGGATGACGGATGCGGACAAGGAACATTGGCGTTCGGTGGGATATTTTTTCCGTGCCTATTATTATTCGGAACTGATAGCTCGTTTTGGTGATGTGCCTTGGGTAGATCGTGTACTGGGTGATTCGGATAAGGAAATAGCATATGGTCCCCGTACACCTCGCAAAGAAGTTGCCGATCATGTATTGAACGATTTGATATACGCTGAAGAGCATATAAAAGAAGAAGGTGACGGTGAAAATACGATCAATGTGCATGTTGTTCGTGCTCTTCTTTCCCGTTTCTGCCTTTTTGAAGGTACATGGCGTAAATATCATGCTTTGGGGGACGAAGATAAGTACTTTGATGCTTGTATCACTTATTCCAAGAAGCTGATGGATTCTTATCCCGAACTGAACAGTGATTGGGGAGAGATGCTGACATCTGACCTGAAAGGAATGAAAGGCATCATTCTGTATAAGGAATATGTAGAAAAAGAACTGACTAATTATGTACTGACTCATGTTGAACGGACATCCACCCATAATGTGGAAATGCCGCAACACATCATCGATATGTATCTTTGTAAAGATGGTAAAACGATTCATAACAGCTCGGAATATGAATGGTCGCAGGATGGGGATAATAGTATGAATGCTACCTTCCGCAATCGTGACCTTCGTCTGCTGGAGACTGTAGCTCCCCCTTATAAGGTGATCCCAAGTGCCGATAATACCAGTTGGGAGTATACTTCTGATCCCAAGGACCGTGAGTTTATGGATATCATGGGCATTACCCGTTACACAGGTTTCGGGGGCGGAAATGGGGAAGCCGGTAAACATAAAGTGTTCCCATTGATGAACTGGTCTGCTGCTATATTGAAAGGAATGCCTCACTTCTTCACCAACAATGGCGGACAAGGTTTCCTCGTAGCCCGTAGCGGTAACTATGTGTACAGATACTATAATGTTTGGGATAATTCGAAAGAGAATGAAGGGACCTCAGATGTACCTTTGTTCAAGATTGATGAAGTGATGTTGAATTATGCCGAGGCTAAATTTGAAAAAGGTGGTACAGGTGCCGAAGGCTTCAATCAGACAGTTGCTGATCTTACTATCAATAAGTTACGCGATCGGGTGGGAGTTGCCCATATGAAAGTGGCCGAGATAAATGCCGGATTTGATCCGAAGCGCGACCAGACCGTAGACCCTGTATTGTGGGAGATTCGCCGTGAACGTATGGTAGAATTGATGGGTGAAGGTTTTGGATTCTACGATGTGCGCCGTTGGAAAAAAGCACCTTGGTTTATCAATAAGATACAGTATGGTCAATGGGCTACTAAAGAGCAGATTGGCGACTCCGGACAGTTTGTTGATCTTGAAAAGGGATACGCCGATACGACAGGAAAGAAAGAAGGTTTTATCTATATGTATAATGATCCTTTGGTAGCAGGTAAAGGTTGGTTAGATAAGTATTATCTGTATCAGGTGCCTACTAATGAAATCGCATTAAACCCAGAACTGGCCCCCAATAATCCGGGATGGGAGTAATAATTAACTGAAACACAAATTGAAAGAAGATGTGCAAATAACTGTTTGACACATCTTCTTTCTTTATTAGAGCCAATGCTATCTGTCGGAAACAGTCGGTGAGTCAACCGAATCTTTCCGACTTTTCATATATTGGAGGTTATTTAATGTGTATCAGTATAAAAGAACTACATTTTATTTTCAGTAATCGGAAATTTGAAATATATTTAGAGGCTCAAACGCTCAAACACATTTGATGACCCTTAAAAAATAATGACTATGAACATGCGCCTTCTATTACTTTTATTATTCGGTTCTGTTGTAATGTATACAAGTTGCCAGTCCACGTCTGCTCCAATCGATTCATTGGCAGCACGTGTGACGGAGAATACGTCGAAAGATCAAATCCTTTTCCGGTTGGTTACTGATGAAACCGATCCGGCAAAAGACTACTTTGAGATAGACTCCAAGGATGGCAAAGTACTGATAACCGGAAACTCCGATCTTTCACTGGCTACGGGCTTGAATTGGTACCTGAAATACGTGGCAGGTATTCATCTTTCGTGGAATAATCCCTCGCAGAAGTTGCCGGAAGTACTGCCTCTGCCTCAAAAGAAAATCCGACAGGCGACGGCTATGAAGAATCGATATTACCTGAATTACTGTACCTATTCCTACTCCATGGCTTTCTGGGACTGGGAACGCTGGGAGAAAGAAATAGACTGGATGGCGATGCACGGCATCAATATGCCTTTGAGTATAACAGGGATGGAGGTTGTCTGGTATAATCTGCTGAAGCGTATCGGATATACGACGGAGGAGATCAATGAGTTTATTTCCGGTCCTGCCTTTATGGCATGGTGGCAGATGAATAATCTGGAAGGATGGGGCGGACCGAATCCCGACAGTTGGTATCGGCAACAGGAAGCACTGCAAAAGAAGATCATTGCCCGAATGAGGGAGCTGGGCATTGAACCGGTATTCCCCGGATATGCAGGAATGGTCCCCCGTAATATCGGTGAGAAACTGGGGTATCAGATTGCCGATCCCGGTAAATGGTGCGGTTTTCCTCGTCCGGCCTTTCTTTCTACGGAAGATGAACATTTCGATTCATTTGCTGCCATGTATTATGAGGAGTTGGAGAAACTGTACGGAAAAGCAAAGTATTACAGTATGGACCCCTTTCATGAAGGAGGAAATACGGAAGGAGTAGACTTAGCAAAGGCGGGAACTTCTATTATGAGTGCTATGAAGAAAGCGAATCCGGAGGCTGTGTGGGTGATGCAGGCATGGCAGGCGAATCCGCGGGAAGCGATGGTCAACACGCTCGATTCCAGTGATTTGCTGGTACTGGATTTGTATAGTGAAAAGCTCCCGCAATGGGGTGATCCGGAGTCGATGTGGTATCGGGAGAAAGGTTTCGGCAAGCATGACTGGCTTTATTGTATGTTGCTTAACTTTGGCGGTAATGTCGGTCTGCATGGACGGATGGAGCAGTTGGTGAATGGATATTATAACGCCTGTGCACATGTCAACGGGAAAACCTTGAGGGGGGTAGGAGCTACTCCGGAAGGAATCGAGAATAATCCGGTGATGTTTGAATTGCTGTATGAGCTTCCTTGGCGGGAAGAACGTTTTTCACCGGATGAATGGCTGCAAGCGTATCTGAAAGCGCGGTATGGAAATGATTTGTCACCGGAAGTAGCGGAAGCATGGCGTGCGTTGGAACATACAGTTTACAATGCTCCGAAGAATTATCAGGGAGAAGGGACAGTCGAATCCTTGTTGTGCGCCCGTCCGGGATTTCATCTGGACAGAACGTCGACATGGGGATATGCCAAGTTATTCTATTCACCTGATTCAACGGCAAAGGCAGCCCGCTTGTTACTTTCTGTTGCAGATCAGTACAAGGGAAATAATAACTTTGAATATGATTTGGTGGACGTGGTGCGTCAGAGCCTGGCAGATAAGGGGAATGTGCTGCTTGAAGAAATTTCTCAGAGTTATGATCGGAAAGATAAGGATAGCTTCGGGAAACAGACACAACAGTTTCTGGAGTTAATATTAGCTCAGGACAGTTTGCTGTCCACCCGAAAGGAGTTCTCGGCGTCTTCATGGCTGAATGCCGCACGTTCTTTGGGAACCACGGAAGAAGAAAAGAAACTTTACGAATGGAATGCTTCTGCGCTGATCACGGTTTGGGGAGACAGTATAGCTGCTAATCAGGGAGGTCTGCATGATTATTCCCATCGGGAGTGGAGCGGGATTTTGAAAGACTTGTATTATCAACGTTGGAAAACTTTCTTTGAGCAGAAACAACGGGAGTTGGACGGCAAACTTGGTGAATCAGCGGAAGAACCGATTAATTTCTATGGCATGGAGAAAGCATGGGCGGAGAAAAACAAAACAGCTGATTCATCAGATCATAAGTTACAAAATGTAATTGAAACGGCAAAATCTGTTTATCGGACAGCGATTGAAGCAAAGTAATTTATCTACCTACACTGCTCCGGCTTTCAGCTAGAGGGCTGACTAAAAAGTCGGTAGTGCTGCCTTAAACGGGAGTGACTAAAAGTCGATAGGGAAACTTGGGTTTGTACGAATCATATAAAACGAAAAAAGAATAATCGGAAGTAAACAGGGGAATACCTTTTACTTCCGATTATTCTTTTTATAAATGATAATTGCTTCGGCAAGGCCATGCCGTGCAATCGAACATAGTTATTTCTCCAACAAATTTTTCAGAAACTCGTCCAGTTCTTTATCCAGCCCTTTCAGCAGTTCGTCATCCACGAGCAACGTATCATCGTCTATCAGCAACAGCTCTGCAACTGTTTCCTTATCTTCATCTACCAGTACGAATGAATAAGGCTTTAATATTGTTACTTTATCGAAGTCTCCTGCATCTTTCATTCTGCAAAGGATACTTTTCAGGTTGGGCTCTACATTTTCCATGAAATCATCTCCATCGTAAGTTGCCCACTCTTCAATCATTACATTAGCCAATTCCTCGTCATCGTCGTTATAAATAGTGAGTTGTCCCGATGTTTGGTCCGGTTGTAAATGAATATCGGTTACGGCTGTCTGGTCGCAGCCACATACATATTTGCCGGCTGCCTTTTGGATAGCCGATTCGATGGTAGACAGAGATTGTTGGCTCAGTTTCATAGGTTCTTCCTTTTTGTTACCTCAAAGGTATAAAAAAAATAATAATCAATGCATGATTTCCTTAAAAATCATCATTAAATCGCTCCATTTGCATTTTTAGCTTGGGCAATTGACTGTTACGTTCCTTTAATTCATTTGCATAAAGGGTTGTAAGATAGTAATTCGGTACATCGTCAATGGTGGCGTACGCCGCATTTTCGGGAATGTTTTTCTTATCTACTTTTTGGGCAAGTTGCTGTGCTTTGACTGCCCATTCTTCTGCTTTTGCCAAGCTGTCCTTCATCTCATAATAAACAGCGATATTGAGGGCAGCTTTCATCTTTTTCTTTTCCTTCTTGGTTCCGTTGTACACTTGTTCCCAAAGTTCGAAAGCTCTGTCCCATGAATTTTCACGGACAAAGATTGCCGCGTCACGCATCTGTACGGAGCCACCGGTGTACAAGTATCGTTTGCCTGTCTTCCAGAAAGGGAGTAGCTGTTTGACAGGGATAGTCCCTGCAAATTCAGAAGCTTCCCGTAGCATCTGTGCATCAGGTATCATGTGTGCAAATGTTTCTGTTACCGATCCTCCGTATTCTTCCCAAAAGATACTGTCGGTGGGGTGTAGCGTAGTCATCGGTTTGCTGCGCGAGGGCAGGTATACCTTCACCGTCGGATAGGCTTTTACATCAACCGTCCCCAGGTAACAATTGAAGTCACGGAGGTAACGAACCGTTTTGGTCGCTTTGAATTGCAGGTTTTCCATGGCGATGATACAGTCCACTCCCAAGTCTGATGTCAGCTGTTGGACTTCCTCCTGACTCAGTGTACTTTCACGAGGAAACTTGTCATTGGCCCGTAAAGCGGAATCACAGATCACCACTACATCGAAATAGTTCTGATGCGCGATTTCTTCCGCCAGCGATTCAGCCGCAATCTTAACGTTACCATTGGCATACGCTGTGGCGTGGCTTATTTCGGGTACGTTTTCTTTCGGCTTTTCGGTCTGTGTGATCAGCTTGTTATCCGGTTCGGTGCTGGTGTTATTCACGATAGCCACTTTACGGAGTTGAGAAGGGAAAGTCATATCTCCGGGCTGCATATAGTCAATAGAAATCTGCTCCAGGCTTTGACAGCTGCCGAATGCCAACAGTAGCAGAGAAACAAATGCCAGTGAATAGAATTTTGCCATAGTCTTGATATCTTTAGTAGTTTAAGCAAAAGTACTATTTTGGATGAATAAAAGAAAGCCTCAAACAGTTTTTAACCGTTTGAGGCTTTCTTTTAGATTATAATCTTACATTGGACTGCTGTTAAGCATTCTGTCCGTGGCAGTTTTTATATTTCTTACCGCTTCCGCATGGGCAAGGATCATTACGCCCTACCGTCTTTTCCGCACGGATCGGTTCGCGTTTTTGTTGCTCGCGAGTATCCTGACTGGCAGCAGCCTGCTGGTTCGGATCACTGAGGTCTTGTTTCTGTTCACGATACTTGCTCATATCCTGACGTTGCTCGGGAGCAGCCTGGCGTACTTCTACGCGGCGTGGCTGTTGTTCGTCTGCCGGAGCTTCCTGTACAGGGATCTGTCCGCGCATCAGAATGGAGATAGTCTGGTTATTGATCTTGTTCACCATAGCGTCAAACAGTGTTACGGATTCCAGTTTGTAGATCAACAGCGGGTCTTTCTGTTCGTAGCTTGCGTTCTGAACAGAGTGTTTCAACTCATCCAGCTCACGCAGGTTTTCTTTCCATGCTTCGTCGATAACGTGCAGCAGGATAGACTTTTCGAAAGCTTTCACCACCTCCTTTGATTCGGACTCGTAAGCCGCTTTCAGATTACAGGAGATGTTATACATCCGTTTTCCGTCTGTGATAGGAATCAGAATGTTTTCGTACATATGTCCCTGGTTTTCGTATACTTGTTTGATGACCGGATTAGCGATTTGTGCCAGGCGTTCCGTTTTGCGTTTGAAGTTTTCCATGGCAATGTTGAATGTCTTTTCTGCCAATGTGTCCTTCTTTTCATTACGGAATTCTTCTTCGGTGAACGGAGTTTCCATAGCCAATGTCTGGAGCAGTTCCATCTGACAGCCTTCGTAGTCATTGTTCTCGATCGCATTCGCGCAACGGTCCCAGATCATATTAACGATATCCATACCGATACGTTCACCCATCAGGGCGTGGCGGCGTTTGGTATAAACAACAGTACGTTGCTTGTTCATCACGTCGTCATATTCCAACAGACGTTTACGGATACCGAAGTTGTTTTCTTCCACCTTCTTCTGTGCACGCTCGATAGAGTTGGAGATCATCTTGTGCTCGATCATTTCGCCTTCCTGGAAACCGAGTTTGTCCATTACACTGGCAATACGGTCGGAAGAGAACAGACGCATCAAGTCATCTTCCAGTGACACGAAGAATACAGAAGAACCCGGGTCACCCTGACGTCCTGCACGACCACGCAACTGGCGGTCTACACGACGGGATTCGTGACGTTCCGTACCGATGATGGCCAAACCGCCTGCGGCTTTTACTTCCGGGCTCAGCTTGATGTCGGTACCACGACCTGCCATGTTGGTAGCGATGGTCACTGCACAACTGAAACCGGCTTTTGCAACAATTTCAGCTTCTTTCTGGTGCAACTTCGCATTCAGTACGCTGTGTTCGATCTTACGCATGGTAAGCATTTTGCTCAGCATTTCGGAGATTTCTACCGAAGTCGTACCTACCAGTACCGGACGTCCTGCCTGCACTAGTTTTTCGATTTCTTCGATAACGGCTTTATACTTTTCGCGTTTGGTTTTGTAAACGCGGTCGTTCATATCCTTCCTTGCGATCGGGCGGTTAGTCGGGATAACGACTACATCCAATTTGTAGATGTCCCAAAGTTCGCCTGCTTCCGTTTCGGCAGTACCGGTCATACCGGACAGCTTGTGATACATACGGAAGTAGTTCTGCAAAGTGATCGTTGCGAATGTCTGCGTTGCGGCTTCTACTTTCACACGTTCCTTCGCTTCGATAGCCTGGTGCAATCCGTCAGAGTAGCGGCGGCCTTCCATGATACGTCCGGTCTGCTCGTCTACAATCTTCACCTGTCCGTCGATCACAACATATTCGTCATCTTTCTCGAACATGGTGTAAGCCTTCAGCAACTGGTTGATGGTGTGTACGCGCTCCGATTTGATGGCGTAGTTAGTCAGCAGCTCATCTTTCTTTTCCAGCAGTTGTTCGTTGGTCAGGTTTTGATTTTCCAGTTCGGAGAGTTGTGCGGCGATATCCGGCAGAACGAACAATGTCGGGTCTTCGGAGTTACCGGTGATCAGGTCGATACCTTTATCTGTGAGGTCTACGCTGTTCAGTTTTTCTTCGATGACGAAGTACAACGGTTCGGTCACTTCGTGCATACGCTTGTTGTTCTGCTCCATGTAGATTTCTTCGGTCTTCAGCATGCCGGCTTTGATACCCTGTTCACTGAGGAACTTGATCAATGCCTTATTCTTCGGAAGACACTTGTGGCTACGATAAAGGGCAAGGAATCCTTCTTCCACTTCCTTCTTGTCGTTGGAGGCAATCAGCCGTTTGGCTTCGGAAAGGTATTTGGTTGCCAATACTTTTTGAGCTTCTACCAGACGTTCTACCAGCGGACGGAGCTGTTCGAACAGTTGGTCGTCGCCTTTCGGCACCGGACCGGAAATAATCAGCGGAGTACGGGCATCGTCAATCAATACCGAGTCAACCTCATCGACGATGGCGTAGTTGTGCTGGCGTTGAACAAGGTCTTTCGGGCTGATAGCCATGTTGTCACGCAGGTAGTCGAAACCGAATTCATTGTTGGTACCGAACGTGATGTCGGCAAGGTATGCCTGACGACGGGCGTCGGAGTTCGGCTGATGGCGGTCGATGCAATCTACGCTCAAACCGTGGAACATATAAAGCGGGCCCATCCATTCGGAGTCACGTTTGGCAAGGTAGTCGTTCACGGTTACTACATGCACACCGTTTCCGGTCAGCGCGTTCAGGAATACCGGAAGGGTAGCAACGAGAGTTTTACCTTCACCGGTTGCCATTTCCGCAATCTTACCTTTGTGCAGAACGACACCACCGAACAGCTGAACGTCGTAATGAATCATGTTCCATACCGTATCATTGCCGCCGGCATTCCAGTGGTTCTGGTAGATGGCCTTGTCGCCTTCAATGCGTACAAAGTCTTTGGTGGCAGCCAGATGGCGGTCGAATTCAGTCGCGGTTACTACGATTTCTTCGTTTTCCGTAAATCGTTTGGCAGTTGCTTTGACGATAGAGAAAGCTACGGGCAATACTTCTTCCAGTGCTTTCTCGTATTTTTCGAGAATTTCTTTCTCTATCTTATCTATTTGTGCAAAGACTTCTTCGCGGTCTTCCAGTTCGGTGCTTTCGATGCTCGCTTTAAGTTCTTCCACTTTAGCGCGTTCGTCAGTAGCCGATTCGCGGATGTATTTTTTGAGTTCTTCCGTTTTGGCACGGAGGGCATCGTTGTCCAGTGCTTCAATCTCCGGGTAGGCAGCTTTGATCTTTTCTACCCAGGGTTTGATTTCTTTCATGTCTCGTGTGGATTTGTTTCCGAAAATCGAGCTTAAAAATTCATTAAATCCCATGTTGTATTATTTAGTTTATTATTATTTCTTGATTGTCTGCACGGTGCTTTTTCCATATATAAATCCGCGCAAAGTTACATTAAAATGCTGATTTATTTATGTTTTTCGCATGGTTTTTGTGAGGAATCTTTTACCGAAGATCGGTAATAGGAGCCGAAGAAGAAGCATTGGGAGCCCGTATGCGCATGAAATGAGCCAGTGTAGGCGCAATATGGTCGATTGTTACAGGTGTCTGAATGATGGCCGGTTTCACGGAGTGACCCATGAAGATCAGCGGTGCGGGGATATAGGAATGACGTACCACCTTGTTCTCGTTGCCGTTTTCGCTGACGATAGTCCATCCCGGCAACACGTCGATCACGAGGTCGCCGGAACGCTTGCGGTGATAGCCGTTGCGTATTCTGTATATTTCCGGAGTCCATGAACCCAGGAGAAGTCGGTGGGCGGAATATGCCTCATTTACTCCGCTGAACTGCATCAGGAAGTCGGCAGACTTTTCCTGCACTTCTGTCAGGTTCAGTTGCTTTTGTTCCAGTAACTTGTGGTTCAGATAGATTTGCTGGTCGTGATAGGCTTCTACATATTTTCCTTCACCGTAAGTGGCCATCAGAAACATGTTCAGCAAGGCGGTGCAGCGGTTGAGGTGAAACTCTCCGGTCGGTATTTTGTACAGTCCCGAATCCGTCGATTCGCTGTCCGTATATCCGGTGGAAGTGACGAAGATAAGCACATTCTGCAAGCCTACTTTCTTGTCGAGCAGGTCAAGCAGGTTGGCGATGCTGCGGTCGAGGCGTACATAAGTGTCCTGTATTTCCATGGCACACTCTTGTACGGACTTGTGCGCATAGTTGCCTGCATAATAAGTAAGTGCCAATAAGTCAGTAATGTCATCCATGCCGACCGAACCTTTGCCGATTGCTTCTTCTGCGAGGGCATTTACTTCATCGTTGACGAACGGGCTGGTGATGAAACGGCGGAACTTATTGTTGCGGTCGTCGTCAAATTTATATTTGAACACTACGTCCCGCCAATCTGGCAGGAAAGTGTACATACCACGTGGGAAAACCGGTTCCCATGTGACGCTGGAGATGCGGGAGTCGATGGCCTGACGGTCGTTATATTGGCTTGCCCACCAGGGGAATTCGCCATAATAAGTCGTTCCGCTCCATTTTCCGGTCGTGGGATTGATCCAGAACGCTCCGTTTCCTGCATGTCCGGCAGCGAAAATGGCTGCGTCGCAGAAAGGGGCGATGGCGTATACGATACCTTTGCCTTGTGTCGCTATTTTCAGTTCGTCGGCAATGGTAGAGGTTAATAATTTGGTAGGGGCGCAGGTCTGGTCGGTGTAATAACCCATGAAGGCCGCGTCGTCCGTACTGTTGACAGGGCGTAGGGTGGCTACATCCATCCATCGGTTGGAAATGATCCCGTTGACGGAAGGCGTTGATCCGCTGTAGATGGCTGCCATGGCAGAGGCACGGTCTACACCGCTGAATGTATATTCTGCATTATGGAATACTCTTCCCTCTTTCCAAAGGCGTTTGAAGCCTCTCTCGCCGTAGAGCGACGAAAAAGCTTCCAGATAGTCCGTACGCAACTGGTCAATCGTGAGTCCTACCACAAGTTTAGGGGCAGTAGGCAACGACTGAGCTTGTAGCCCGGTGAAGGTCAGTACGGTAATCAGGGAAGTTAGTAGTCCTTTCATTATTTCTTTTTAGAGGTCAATATCAAATTGCTCGCTGAACGTATCAGCAAACAGAGTGCCAAAGGTACAACAGCTAAGTCAAATCTCTGCGGAATTAGCGGAAAAAGCACCATAAAAAGTGTTAAAACGACTAAATTCAGCGTCAAATACCAGCATTTCTTTCCTTTTCGGACACAATAAATGATGTATGGAAGGAGCAGAAGCTGTCCCGGATGGAATACCAGCAATAAGAAATTGGAGCTGACAGCCGGATGTTCGGAGAATAGGGCGAGGAAGGCCAGCACACAGCCCACGATGCCTGCGGCACCGAATAAAATAAGGTCGACACCCCAGAGTCCTGTCCTTTTGCGGATGCTGTAGATAGTAGCAGCAGCGGTAAGTATAAAAAGCAGGAGGGAACATTGGAACGGGGTGGGCATCCAACCGCCTTCTTCTTCCTCGGGAAGGGCGTCTACGATCAGCTCCTTGCCGGATACGAGCGGACGCTGAACCGAATCATGGACGATTTGGGCGCCTGCGAAAGCATCCATCAGGTAAAAGGGGGCAAACATCATTTGGCGTTGCGTGATGGGGCGGTCTGCTTCGCTGCCGATGCAGAGGTCGATGCCGAAGCGGGCCCACGGATGCCCTTTGCAGTATTGATGTACGATATCGCGGAAAGATAGCGAACCGTCTTGCGGCTCTGCGGGATATATTACCTTTCCGTCAATGCTTTCTTCTATTTTATCGCGCGGGCGTGTAGCGCAGTTGTCATAAAAGAAATTATACCGGTAAACTCTGTTTTCGGGAAGATAGTTTTCTTGCAGTAGTCGGATGAGTTCCGCTTTTTCTTCTTTGCTCAGGTTGAGTGTCTGTTGCCAGACGCTGCGCCCGTCGAAGGCATATTCCGCCGCGAAACGGGCGTAGTCGGTAGCTCCTAGCTGGTAGTCTGTCTCACCGAGTGAAAAACGGAGGATGAAGTTGGGAGTATTGAAGCTGAATAGTCCATAGTTGAATACGGCATCTATTCCGTTGGCCGGATCTTCGTAGCGGATGGCTGTATGTCCGAACAGGGAGTATATTTCTTCACCGGGGGCGCAAGTCAGCAGGCTGAGGCGGATGGAGTCGTTGTCAGAAGCTATGGCTTGTCCGTTTGAAAAGATAAGCAGATAAAGAGTCAGTAATGGATATAGAATTGTCCGTTTCATCAGAAATGCCCGTTTATTATTTTGGTGGCGAATATACGAAGAATAGTTGGATTGTAGAAACGGAGGCTTCGTTTTATCCAAACAGAGGCTTTGTTTTACCCAAACAGAGGCTTTGTTTTACCCAAACAGAGGCTTCGTTTCACCCAAACAGAGGCTCTGATTAGGGTAAATAGGGCCTCTAAAAGCGTTCTTTTTTTCTTATAAAATGTGGAACGCTGAACGGAACACTTTGAAACTCTTGTAACTGATTGATATATAGGGAAATATTGTGTAAGGAAAAATAACTATGAAACGCAAAGCGGTACCATAATAAGGGATAACTAATAAATTATATATTTAAAAATATATAGTTCGATTTTGGCGTTTGGGACGATATTTGAAATGAAAAAAGAAGATAATTCCTCCTGTATGCTTCAACTTTTCTTTTTTTACTTTACCTTTGCGCCGCTAAAGACGAAAAGTATTGAACTTAATTATCGACATAGGAAATACGACAGCGAAAGTTGCCCTCTTCAATGGAAGTGAGATGGTGGAGGTGTTGACCGAATCCAATCAATCATTGGATAGCTTGGAGGCTCTTTGCTCCAAATACCGGATTGAGCGGGGGATTGTAGCTACTGTCGTCGATTTGAACGAACGGATACTTGCCGAACTGGCTGCTTTGCCGTTCCCTCTGTTATGGCTCAACCATGAGACTCCGCTGCCGGTAGGTAATCTATACGAAACTCCCGAGACATTGGGATACGACCGGATAGCTGCCGTAGTGGGTGCCAACGAGCAGTTTCCTCATAATGACATCTTGGTCATTGATGCGGGCACTTGCATCACTTATGAGTTTATTGACTCGAAAGGACAATATCATGGCGGTAATATTTCTCCCGGCATGCAGATGCGCTATAAAGCGCTTCACCAGTTTACCGGACGCTTGCCGCTGATAGACTCCAACGGGCGCAAACTGCCGATGGGAAGGGATACGGAAACTGCCATCCGTGCAGGGGTGCTGAAAGGAATGGAATATGAAATTTCAGGTTATATTGAGGCTATGAAGCATAAATATCCTGAACTTTTGGTTTTTTTAACGGGCGGAGATGACTTTTCTTTTGATAGCAGCGTAAAAAGTGCCATCTTTGCAGATAGATTTTTAGTGTTGAAAGGATTAAATAGAATTTTAAACTATAATAATGGTAGGATTTAAACACACGATTTGGGCGCTTTTGCTCATGATGGTTACCGGAACGGCAATCGCTCAAAATAATACAAACTCTCCTTACACACGATATGGCTATGGCGACTTGTCCGATCAAAGTTTCGGAAATAGCAAGGCGATGGGTGGAATTGCTTTCGGACTCAGGGATGGAGCACAGATCAATCCAACGAATCCTGCTTCCTATACGGCCATTGATTCGTTGACGTTCCTGTTCGAAGGGGGTGTCAGTTTACAGAATATGAATATTAGTGGTGGTGGCCTGAAGTTGAATGCCAAAAACGCCAGTTTCGATTATCTCGCTATGCAGTTCCGGTTGGCTCCGTGGATGGCGATGAGTGTCGGATTGTTGCCATATTCTAATGTGGGGTATACGGTGTCTGATAGTCAGACTACGGACAATGGTTTGGCATATAGCAGAAGTTTTACCGGTGACGGTGGTTTGCATCAAATGTACGTTGGTGCTGGTGTAAAAGTACTTAAGAATCTCTCTGTCGGTGTGAATGCATCTTATTTTTGGGGAGATATAACCCGTACAAGAGGAATGTTCTATCCGGGAACATCTTCTTATGATTCCTATCAGCGAAAAATGGTAACCTCGATTTCTGATTATAAATTGGATTTCGGTGCACAGTATACACAGGCTTTGAATAAAAAGAGTTCTTTGACGATTGGTGCTGTATATTCTCCTAAACATAAGTTGAATAATGATTATACGTCAATTGTAATCATGGGAGCCAACACGAATTATGGAACTGAATATAAGAATGCACAGGACGCTACGTTCGAATTACCCAATACCTTTGGAGTCGGATTTACATATAACTATGACAAGCGTTTGACGGTTGGTGCAGATTATAGCTTACAGCAATGGTCAAAAACTAATTTTGGTGTAGCAACGACTGACGAAGATGTACGTCAGGACTTTAATGAAACTTTCACTTATTGTGATCGTACAAAAATATCAGTAGGTGCGGAATACATTCCTAATTTGATAGGACGTTCCTATTTCGCCCACATAAAATACCGTTTAGGAGCTTATTATACGACACCGTATTATAAGATTGATGGGAAAAAGGCTTCACGTGAATATGGTGTAACTGCCGGTTTCGGTCTGCCTGTTCCCCGTTCGCGTTCCATACTTAGTATCAGTGGACAGTTTGTTCGCGTAAAAGGACTGGAGACGAACATGGTGAATGAAAATATCTTCCGCGTGAGTATCGGGCTTACGTTCAACGAACGTTGGTTCTTCAAGCGCAGGGTAGAGTAATAAAAGTGAGAGAGAGAGAATAGACGATATTATATAAACAACTAAAATTTAGATACAATGAAAATTAAAACGCTTGTGGCTATGTTGTTCCTTTCGGCTGGAGCAACCACTGTGGTAGCACAGGATGCGACTAACTGTAATTCAAACAGTAGTATCTCGCATGAAGCTGTGCGTGCAGGAAATTTTAAAGATGCGTATACTCCTTGGAAAGCTGTGTTGGAAAATTGTCCCACACTCCGTTTTTACACTTTTACTGACGGATATAAAATCCTTAAAGGCTTGATGGCTCAGATTAAGGATAAGAATAATCCTGAATATCAGAAGTATTTTGATGAATTGATGAATACGCATGATTTGCGTATGAAATACACAGAAGAATTCCTTGCAAAAGGAACTAAAGTGTCTTCTGCTGACGAAGCACTGGGTATCAAGGCTGTAGACTATATTGCTTTGGCTCCGAAAGTAGACGCTAACCAAGCCTATCAATGGCTGAGCCAGTCTGTAAATGCAGTGAAAGGCGAATCGGCAGCTGCTACGCTTTTTTATTTCCTTCAGATGTCATTGGATAAACTGAAAGCTGATCCTAATCATAAAGAACAATTTATTCAGGATTATCTGCTTGCTTCAGAATATGCTGACGCTGCTATTGCTGCAGAAACTAATGAAGCAAAAAAGAAAAACTTTATGGGTATCAAAGATAACCTCGTGGCTTTGTTCGTAAACAGTGGTACTGCTGACTGCGAATCTCTGCAAAGTATCTATGGCCCGAAAGTAGAAGCTAACCAGACAGACTTGGCTTATCTGAAAAAAGTAATCGATATCATGAAAATGATGAGATGTACAGAAAGCGAAGCTTATTTGCAAGCATCTTTCTACGCTTATAAGATAGAGCCAACAGCTGAAGCTGCTACAGGATGTGCTTATCAGGCATTCAAGAAAGGTGATATTGATGGTGCTGTGAAGTTCTTTGATGAAGCAATCCAACTGGAAACTGACAACGTGAAGAAAGCAGAAAAGGCATATGCTGCTGCAGCTGTATTGGCTTCTGCTAAGAAATTGTCTCAAGCCAGATCATACTGTCAGAAAGCAATTAGCTTCAACGAGAACTATGGTGCTCCTTATATCCTGATTGCTAACTTGTATGCAATGAGTCCTAACTGGAGTGATGAGTCTGCATTGAATAAGTGTACTTACTTCGCTGTAATTGATAAACTGCAACGTGCAAAAGCTGTTGACCCAAGTGTGGCTGAAGAAGCAAACAAGTTGATTGGTACATATTCCGGTCATACTCCACAGGCTAAAGACCTATTTATGTTAGGTTACAAACAAGGCGACCGCATCACTATCGGTGGCTGGATCGGAGAGACTACAACGATTAGATAAAATTTATGTTGCGAAAACGAAGTAACCGTTTGTTGCATAAAAGCATAAGCATAACAATTGCCTTCGGGGCAATTGTTATGCTTCTTTCATTTTCTTCCTGCGGCGGTAAGAAGAATACGCTGGGCGACGCCATCACAGAACGTGATTCATTACCGGTGATGAATACACTGGGAGTAACTACTCTTATATCCGACTCGGGAGTGACACGCTATCGGGTGAATACAGAAGAATGGACGGTGTACGACCGCAAGAAACCTTCCTATTGGGCATTTGAAAAGGGAGTTTATCTGGAACAATTTGATTCTATCTTTAATATTGAAGCCAGCATCAAGGCAGATACCGCTTATTATTATGATAAGCAGAAACTCTGGAAACTGATAGGGAATGTAGATATACAGAACCGGAAAGGGGAGCGTTTCAATACCGAGTTGCTTTATTGGAACGAAGCAACTCAAAAAGTCTATTCCGACAAGTTTATACGTATCCAGCAGCCGGATCGTGTAATTACCGGACATGGTTTTGACTCCAATCAGCAAATGACCGTTTATGTCATTCAGAATATTGAGGGCATTTTCTATGTTGACGAAAATGGGGGAACTGCTCAACCGGAAGTAAAAGCATTGCCGCCGGATTCGACGAAAAAAGATTCTGTGAAATAAACTATGAATATTTATATCTCTTTACTCATCACTATGGCTTTCTCCGCTTTCTTCTCAGGAATGGAGATCGCGTTTGTCTCAGTAGATAAGTTGCGCTTTGAAATGGAACGTAAGGGAGGAATCACATCCCGTATTCTTTCCATCTTTTTCAAGAACTCGAACGAATTTATCTCTACCATGCTGGTAGGAAACAATATAGCATTGGTTATCTATGGTATATTGATGGCACAGATCATCGGTGATAATCTGTTGGCTGGTTTTATTGATAACCACTTTCTGATGGTGTTGGCGCAGACCGTCATCTCTACTCTGATTATTTTGGTGACTGGAGAGTTTCTTCCTAAAACATTGTTTAAGATCAATCCCAATCTGGTCTTGAATGTTGCCGCTATTCCGCTTTTTATTTGTTATGTCATTTTATATCCTGTCTCGAAGTTATCTTCCGGTTTGTCTTGCCTTTTTCTTCGTATATTCGGTATGAAGGTTAACAAAGATGCTTCGGACAAGGCTTTCGGAAAAGTCGATCTGGACTATTTCGTGCAGAGTAGCATCGATAATGCTGCGAATGAAGAAGAATTGGATACGGAAGTGAAAATCTTTCAAAATGCACTTGATTTCTCAAACATAAAAATACGTGACTGTATCGTTCCACGTACCGAAGTCGTTGCGGTCGACCTTACTACTTCGTTGGATGAACTCAAGAGTCGTTTTATAGAATCCGGGATCTCGAAGATCATTGTGTATGACGGAAATATCGATAATGTGGTCGGTTTTATCCATTCATCGGAAATGTTTCGTGATCCGAAAGACTGGCGCGATAACGTGAAAGACGTGCCGATCGTACCCGAAACGATGTCTGCCCACAAACTGATGAAGCTGTTTATGTTGCAAAAGAGGACGATTGCCGTAGTAGTGGATGAGTTTGGAGGTACATCCGGCATTGTGTCGTTGGAAGACTTGGTAGAAGAAATATTTGGTGATATAGAAGATGAACATGACAATACTTCCTATATCTGCAAGAAGATTGACGAAGATGAATATGTTTTGTCCGCCCGTCTGGAGATAGAAAAAGTCAATGAAATGTTCGGACTTGATCTGCCCGAATCGGACGACTATCTGACAGTAGGCGGATTGATACTGAACCAATATCAGAGCTTCCCGAAACTGCACGAATTGGTACGTGTCGGCCGTTATCAGTTTAAAATAATCAAGGTGACAGCGACAAAAATAGAACTTGTACGCTTAAAAGTCATGGAATAATGGCGATAACCGTGAAATTTTTAGCTAATAAATAGAAGCATATTAGCATTTTTTGTATCTTCGTGCGCTAAAATGACAATAGAAAGAAATAATAATAAACATAAATCGTATTAATCAAAATGGCAACATTACAAAACATTAGGTCGAAAGGACCTCTATTGGTGATTGTTATCGGTTTGGCGCTGTTTGCTTTCATCGCGGGTGACGCGTGGAAGGTGATGCAACCGCACCAGGCACATGACGTAGGTGAGGTGAACGGAGATGCTCTTTCCGCTCAAGAGTATCAGAATCTGGTAGAAGAATATACCGAAGTGATAAAACTCTCCCGTGGAGTGACTGCACTGAACGACGAACAGACCAATCAGGTGCGCGACGAAGTATGGCGTTCCTACGTTAATAACAAACTGGTTGAGAAAGAAGCAAAAGCATTGGGACTGACAGTTTCTGCTGCTGAAATTCAGGATATCCTGAAAGCAGGCGTGCATCCGTTGTTGCAACAGACTCCTTTCCGCAACCCGCAGACCGGTGCTTTCGATAAGGATATGCTCAATAAGTTCCTGGTAGATTACGCTAAAATGAACGAATCTCAGATGCCGGCTCAGTATGCAGAACAGTACAACAACATGTACAAATACTGGTCATTCATCCAGAAGACATTGATTCAGAGCCGCCTGGCAGAAAAATATCAGGCATTGGTAGCAAAAGCGCTTCTCTCTAACCCGGTAGAAGCACAGGACGCTTTCGACGCAAGAGTGAATCAATATGATTTGTTGATGGCTGCCGTTCCTTATTCTTCTATAGTAGATTCTACAATCGTTGTGAAAGAATCGGAACTGAAAGACCTTTATAACAAGAAAAAAGAACAGTTCAAGCAATATCAGGAAAGCCGTGATATCAAGTACATTGATGTTCAGGTGACTGCAAGTGCGGAAGACAGAGCTGCTATCCAGCAGGAAGTAGACGAAGCTACTGCACAGCTGGCTACTACAACAGATGACTATACTTCTTTTATCCGTTCTGTAGGCTCGGAAGCTCCTTATGTAGACTTGTTCTATAATAAAACAGCTTTCCCGTCAGATGTAGTTGCCCGTCTGGACTCTGCATCCGTTGGTTCTGTTTATGGTCCGTACTATAATGGTGCCGACAATACTATCAATTCATTCAAAGTGGTTGCAAAAACAGCTGCTGCCGACTCAATCGAGTTCCGTCAGATTCAGGTGTTTGCAGAAGACGCTTTGAAGACAAAAGCCTTGGCGGACAGTATCTATACTGCTATCAAAGGCGGTGCTAACTTCGCAGATCTGGCTAAGAAATACGGTCAGACGGGTGAGACTAACTGGATGAGCTCTGCACAGTATGAAGGCGCACAGATCGATGGTGACAACCTGAAGTTTATCTCTGCTATCAATAATACAGGCGTGAACGAAGTAGTAAATCTGCCGTTGGGACAAGCTAATGTAATCCTGCAAGTGACTAACAAGAAAGCTGTGAAGGATAAATATAAAGTAGCTGTTGTGAAACGTGAAGTTGAATTCAGCAAAGAGACTTATAATCGTGCTTACAATGATTTCAGCCAGTTCATCGCTGCCAATCCTACTGCTGAAAAGATGATCGCTAACGCTGAAGAAGCCGGATACAAACTGCTTGACAGAAGAGACTTGTATAGCTCAGAACACACTATCGGTGGTGTAAGAGGTACTAAAGAAGCATTGAGATGGGCATTTGCCGCTAAACCGGGTGATGTTTCCGGTTTGTATGAATGTGGCGAAAGCGACCATATGGTTGCAGTAGCTCTGGTTGGTGTTACTCCGGAAGGATATCGTCCGCTAAAAGCTGTACAGGATCAGTTGAGAGCTGAAATCGTTAAAGATAAGAAAGCCGAAAAGATCATGGCTGACATGAAGGCTGCCAATGCAACTTCTCTCGACCAGTACAAGGCTATGTCCGGCGCAGTCAGCGATTCTTTGAAGCTGGTTACATTTGCCGCTCCCGCTTATGTTTCTGCATTGCGCAGCAGCGAACCGTTGGTAGGTGCTTATGCTTCTGTGGCTGAAATGAACAAACTGAGCGCTCCGATCAAAGGTAATGCCGGTGTATTTGTGCTTCAGATGTATGGCAAAGACAAACTGAGCGATACTTTCAACGCTAAAGATGAAGAAGCTACATTGGCTAACATGCACGCACGCTTCGCAAGCCGTCTGATGAACGACCTGTATCTGAAAGGAAAAGTGAAGGATACACGTTACCTGTTCTTCTAAGATTAGTCGTAAAATCGATAACTGCAAAAGGTCGTTCCATGCTTTGGAACGACCTTTTTTGCTAACTTTTACATCCTTGCTATACGGAAATCGACTTTATTTCCTTACATTTGCAAATATAAACCATGAACAGAAAGAATGATGTCTAAATATCCCCTCTTAGGAATGACGCTTATAGAGCTGCAGTCACTGGTGAAACGTCTGGGAATGCCGGGCTTTGCAGCCAAACAGATTGCATCCTGGCTTTATGATAAGAAGGTGACTTCGATTGATGAAATGACTAACTTGTCGTTGAAATACCGGGAGTTACTGAAGCAGAACTATGAGGTAGGAGCTGAAGCTCCGGTGGAGGAAATGCGCTCTGTAGACGGTACGGTGAAATACCTGTACCCTGTGGGCGAGAATCATTTTGTGGAGTCGGTGTATATTCCGGATGATGAACGGGCGACTTTATGCATCTCTTCGCAGGTAGGCTGCAAAATGAACTGCAAGTTCTGTATGACCGGGAAACAAGGCTACTCTGCCAACCTGACCGCCCATCAGATTATCAATCAGATTCACTCCTTGCCGGAACGGGACAAACTGACGAATGTCGTCATGATGGGAATGGGCGAACCGCTCGATAATCTGGAAGAGGTGTTGAAGGCATTGGACATACTGACTGGATCCTATGGTTATGCATGGAGTCCGAAGCGGATTACCGTTTCAACTGTCGGATTGCGGAAAGGATTGCGGCGCTTTATCGAAGAAAGCGACTGTCATCTTGCCATCAGCCTGCATTCTCCGGTGACCGCCCAGCGTGCGGAACTGATGCCGGCGGAGAAAGCCTTTTCTATCACGGAAATGGTGGAACTGTTAAAAAACTATGATTTTAGCAAACAGCGTCGACTTTCGTTTGAGTATATTGTTTTTAAGGGGCTTAATGATTCGCAAGTTTATGCCAAGGAGTTACTCAAACTGCTTCGCGGACTGGATTGCCGGATTAACCTGATCCGTTTCCATTCTATTCCGGGAGTAGCCCTTGAAGGAGCCGATATGGATACGATGACCCGTTTCCGTGACTATCTGACTACGCACGGGCTTTTCACTACCATTCGTGCTTCGCGGGGAGAGGATATTTTTGCGGCATGCGGTATGCTGTCGACTGCGAAACAGGAGGAAAATAATAAAAGTTAATATAAAAATCGAACATCATGAAAAAGTACTTTTTTTATTTAAGCATGGCTCTGGTAGCCTTCGTAGTTGCTTCTTGTGGATTAAAGGGGAATCATACCTCTAGCGGTCGTCCGTATGAACTGTTGGTTGTAGTAGATGCGGGAGTGTGGGACCGTGCCGCCGGAAGGGCCTTGCATGATGTGCTTGATTCTGACATGCCGGGACTGCCCCAGTCGGAACCTTCTTTCCGGATTATGTATACTTCACCGAAGGACTATGATTCTACGCTGAAGTTGATCCGTAATATTGTGATAGTAGATATAAAAGATATTTATACCAAAGGTACTTTCAAGTATGCGAAAGACGTTTATGCTTCTCCACAGATGATACTGACCATTCAGGCTCCGAACGAAGAAGTGTTTGAGAAGTTTGTCGAAGAAAACAAGCAGACGATTATCGACTTCTTCACTCGCGCTGAAATGAACCGTCAGATTACTTTGCTGGAGGAAAAGCACAACAACTTTATCTCAAATAAGGTAGATAGTCTGTTTGGCTGCGATATCTGGATACCTTCCGAACTGAATAACTCCAAGACAGGAGAGGACTTCTTCTGGGCATCTACCAATACAGGCAGCGCGGATCGCAATTTCGTGATGTATTCTTATCCTTATACTGACAAGGATACATTCACCAAAGAATACTTTGTTCATAAGCGCGATTCTGTGATGAAAGCCAATATCCCCGGATATAAAGAAGGCGTATATATGTCGACAGACTCGTTACTGACCGATGTTCGTCCGATCAACGTGCACAATGACTACACGATGGAAGCTCGTGGATTGTGGCGCATGAAGGGTGACTTCATGGGTGGCCCGTTCGTTTCCCATACTCGTCTGGATCAGAAGAACCAACGTATTATTACAGCAGAAATATTTGTATATTCACCCGATAAAATGAAACGCAATCTGGTTCGCCAGATGGAAGCATCTCTTTATACGCTGAAACTTCCGCAAGAAGGTCAGCAGAGTCAGATTCCACTGGGGGTAACCAGAGAAGCGGAACCAACTAATAAATAAAAACATGGAAGAAAACAAAATAAGAATCGGCATTACCCAAGGAGATATCAACGGGGTAGGTTATGAAGTGATCTTGAAGACATTCTCAGACCCTACCATGCTTGAGCTATGTACTCCGATTATCTACGGTTCACCTAAAGTAGCGGCTTATCATCGTAAAGCCCTGGATGTACAGGCTAATTTCAGCATTGTCAACACTGCTTCCGAAGCCGGATACAACCGTCTGAGTGTAGTGAACTGTACGGATGACGAAGTGAAAGTAGAATTCTCCAAACCCGATCCCGAAGCAGGTAAGGCTGCATTGGGTGCTTTGGAGCGTGCCATAGAAGAGTATCGTGAGGGGCTGATCGACGTCATTGTGACAGCTCCGATCAACAAACATACCATTCAGTCGGAAGAGTTCTCTTTCCCCGGGCATACGGAGTATATTGAAGAACGTCTGGGCAATGGAAACAAGTCACTGATGATCCTGATGAAAAACGATTTTCGTGTGGCTTTAGTAACGACGCATATTCCAGTAAGGGAGATTGCTACAACAATCACCAAGGAACTGATTCAGGAAAAGCTGATGATTTTCCATCGTTGTCTGAAACAGGATTTCGGTATCGGTGCGCCCCGTATTGCAGTGCTTTCACTGAATCCTCATGCAGGAGACGGCGGACTGCTGGGTATGGAAGAACAAGAAATCATTATCCCTGCCATGAAAGAAATGGAAGAGAAAGGGATCATCTGTTACGGTCCTTATGCTGCGGACGGTTTTATGGGTTCGGGCAATTATACTCACTTTGACGGAATCCTTGCTATGTATCATGATCAGGGACTGGCTCCGTTCAAAGCCCTGGCTATGGAAGACGGTGTGAACTATACCGCCGGACTGCCGGTTGTACGTACCTCTCCGGCTCATGGAACAGCCTATGACATCGCCGGTAAAGGACTGGCCAGCGAAGACTCTTTCCGCCAGGCTATTTATGTAGCGATTGATGTATTCCGCAACCGCCAGCGCGAGAAAGCGGCACGGGTAAACCCGTTGCGGAAGCAGTATTACGAGAAACGGGACGATAGTGATAAACTAAAACTGGATACAGTAGACGAAGATTAAGTAATAGGTATTAAGTAATAAGTATTAAGTATTAGCCATGCGGATGGAAGCGAGATGATAATGATGGTAATACTTAATACTTATTACTTAATACTTATTACCTATTACTTAATATTAAGATAGATGACCAAAGCGGAGATACAACAAGTGAAACAGCGTTTCGGTATTATTGGCAATACCGAGGCTTTATCACGTGCCATAGATGTTGCCATTCAGGTAGCGCCTACCGATTTGTCTGTGCTGATTACCGGAGAAAGTGGTGTCGGAAAAGAAAGTTTTCCACAGATCATTCATCAATATAGCCGGAGAAAGCACGGACAGTATATTGCTGTCAACTGCGGTGCCATACCGGAAGGTACGATCGATTCCGAACTGTTCGGACACGAGAAAGGAGCATTTACCGGTGCTATTGGTGAGCGGAAAGGATATTTTGGAGAAGCTGACGGTGGAACTATCTTCCTTGATGAAGTGGGAGAGTTGCCGTTGCCTACACAGGCGCGTCTGCTCCGTGTACTTGAAAGCGGTGAATTTATCAAGGTAGGTTCATCCAAAGTGCAAAAGACGGATGTACGTATTGTGGCAGCGACCAACGTGAACCTGACACAAGCCATTGCCGAAGGACGCTTCCGGGAAGATTTGTATTATCGGTTGAACACGGTGCCTATTCAGATACCACCTTTGCGTGAGCGTGGAGATGATGTGCTGTTGTTGTTCCGTAAGTTTGCCGCAGACTTTGCCGAAAAGTACCGGATGCCGGCTATCCAGCTGACGGAAGATGCCAAGAAGATATTGCTTGCTTATCCGTGGCCGGGAAACGTCCGGCAGTTGAAGAACATCACAGAGCAGATTTCGATTATAGAAACAAACCGTGAGATAACGGCTGCGATTCTGCAGACCTATCTTCCGGCACAGAATACCCAACGCCTTCCGGCACTGTTCGGCACACGCGAGAGCAAGAGCTTTGAGAGCGAACGCGAAATACTATATTCTGTCTTGTTCGATATGCGTCAGGAAGTGGCGGAACTGAAGAAGATGGTGCACAATATGATGGCTGAACGTGCGGGACAAGTCGGACAGATGGGACAGGTAGTAGCTACTCCGGTAGTGACAACGACGCACCAACCTTCCGTGCCGGCCATTATCCATGCTGTGCAGCAACCGTCTGTTTGTCCCAAAGAAGACGATGACGATATTCAGGACACGGAAGAATATGTAGAAGAAACCCTTTCGCTCGATGAAGTGGAAAAAGAAATGATACGTAAAGCGCTTGAGAGGCATCATGGTAAGCGGAAAAGTGCGGCGAAGGATCTGAATATCTCCGAGCGTACCCTTTACAGAAAAATAAAAGAATATGAATTGGATTAAGAAAATAGCACGACCGCTGATATTGGTTGTTTTACCGGCAGTCATCATCGCCTGTAGTGTGTCCTATAAGTTTAATGGCTCCTCTATCAATTACGATAAGGTGAAGACTATTTCGATTGCTGATTTCCCGATTAAGTCGGAGTATGTGTATGCTCCGCTGGCTACCAAGTTCAATGAAGACCTGAAAGATATCTTCATCAGACAGACCCGTCTGCAACTGCTGAAACCGAACCAGAATGCGGATCTGCAGATTGACGGTGAAATTACGGGCTACAACCAGTATAACCAGGCAGTGTCTGCCGATGGTTACTCTTCGGAAACGAAGCTGACCATCACGGTCAATGTACGCTTTGTCAACAACACAAATCACGCCGAAGACTTCGAACAACAATTCTCAGCTTTCCGTACCTATGATTCCAGCCAGCTACTGACAGCCGTACAGGATGGATTAATAGCGGAAATGAGTAAAGAGATAACCGACCAAATATTTAATGCAACTGTAGCAAACTGGTAATTTAATGACTTCTGTTAACTTGCAACAATGGATTCAGCATCCCGAGACGCTGAATAGGGATACTTTGTACGAACTGCGCAACCAGCTCGCGAGGTATCCGTATTTTCAGTCGCTCCGGTTGTTGTATCTCAAGAACCTGTATATTCTCCACGACATTAATTTCGGTGCGGAACTGCGGAAAGCCGTTCTGTATATTGCCGACCGACGGAAACTGTTTCATCTGATCGAAGGCGAACGCTTCGCTGTCGAATCCCAGAAGAAAGGGCTGCCTCTCTCTGAAGTATTGAAAGATGAGCCTACCGTCGACCGGACACTGGCTCTGATCGATGCTTTCCTTTCGACGGCTCCCGAAGAAGTAACCAGTCAGACAAGCTTTGATTACTCTATGGACTATACGGCATACCTTCTCGAAGAGACACCTGTCGCCGACGAGCCGGCAGAGGCAATGCCCAAGCTGAAAGGACACGAGCTGATTGACAACTTTATCGAAAAAAGCGAGACTGATCCAGTCGTATACCTGAAACCTTTGAGGGAAGAAGAGAAAGCAAAGGCAGCTTCTTCCGCTGAAACAAACGAAACGGGCAGAACAGACGAAACAACTGAAACCAACACCATAGAAGAGGAAGATGACAGCTGTTTCACAGAAACTTTGGCCAAAATCTACGTAAAACAGCAACGATATTCGAAAGCTCTTGAAATAATTAAAAAATTAAGCTTGAAATATCCAAAAAAAAATGCTTACTTTGCAGACCAAATCAGATTTTTGGAGAAATTGATTATTAACGCTAATTCAAAATAACTAAAAATGTACTTATTATTCATTATCTTAATGGTGATTGCAGCCTTGCTGATGTGCTTCATCGTGCTGATTCAGAATTCAAAAGGAGGCGGACTTGCTTCTGGTTTTTCTTCATCAAACGCTATCATGGGCGTGCGCAAGACTACAGATTTTCTGGAAAAAGCAACTTGGGGTCTGGCTATCTTCATGGTTGTGATGAGCGTTGCTACTGCTTACGTTGTTCCTTCTTCTTCTGCGGCTAAAGATGTATTGTTGGAACAAGCACAGAAAGAACAACAAACCAACCCGTATAATATGCCTACCGGTACTGCTGCTCCTCAGACAGATGCTACTGCTCCTGCAGAGTCTGCACCAGCAACGGAAGCTCCGGCTACTGAAACTCCTGCTCCTGCAGCAGAATAATTCAGTGACAGGATATTCGGTTTAAACTTATTGAGTGAACGGGCTTTTTGATCCGTTCTCTTCATTATAGGCGCGAATTACGCGAATTACAAGAGATTCTAATAGAATCGTGTAATACGTGTAGTTCGCGCCTGTCTTTATTATTGGGCCCGGTCTGCTCTTCTTCATACAGGAATATCCGGTCAGATGTCCTTTTTCTTATAAAATGTTCTCCTTTTTTAGTAAAACAAATGATAATTAGTTAACTTTGTTGCCCGTTACGAGATTATTAACTCCTTTTAAATATTACAATGACAGAACAATTGAAACAAAAGCTGAATGACTCCGCAGTGCTGCGTTGGAGTGTTCTAGCATTAGTCGCTTTTACCATGTTGTGCGGCTACTTCCTCACAGACGTTATGTCTCCTCTGAAACCCATGCTTGAAAAAGAACTTCTCTGGGACAGTTTAGATTACGGTTTTTTCACCAGTGCTTATGGCTGGTTTAATGTATTCCTGCTGATGCTCATCTTTGGTGGTATCATTCTGGATAAGATGGGAGTACGCTTCACCGGAATGGGTGCCTGTTTATTGATGGTGTTCGGTTGTGGATTGAAATATTATGCTATTACTACTACTTTCCCGGAAGGTGCGATGCTTTTCGGATTCAAGATGCAAGTCACATTGGCTGCATTGGGTTATGCTATTTTCGGTGTAGGAGTCGAAATTGCGGGTATCACCGTTTCGAAGATTATCGTGAAGTGGTTTAAAGGCAAAGAGATGGCTCTCGCTATGGGACTGGAAATGGCGACCGCGCGTATTGGAACAACTTTGGCCATGGTGCTTACCGTTCCTTTGGCAGACTTCTTCGGGTCTACGGATGAGAGCGGCGTATTCCATACCAATATTCCCGCTCCGATTCTGTTCTGTCTCGTCATGTTGTGCGTAGGTACCATCGCATTCTTCATCTATACTTTCTACGATAAGAAACTGGATGCTTCACTGGATGCGGAAGGACTGGAACCGGAAGAACCTTTCCGCATGAAAGACATTGTCTATATCATTACCAACAAAGGATTCTGGCTGATCGCATTACTGTGCGTATTGTTCTATTCGGCTGTATTCCCCTTCATCAAGTATGCGGCCGATTTGATGGTACAGAAGTACAATGTTGATCCGAAACTTGCGGGAACGATTCCCGGATTGCTGCCGATTGGCGCGATCATCCTGACACCGTTGTTCGGTTCATTGTATGACCGTATCGGTAAGGGAGCCACGCTGATGGTGATCGGGGCAGTGATGCTGATTTTCGTACACACGATGTTCGCTCTTCCTATTCTGAATATATGGTGGTTTGCAACGGTGATCATGATTATTCTGGGATTTGCTTTCTCATTGGTTCCTTCGGCAATGTGGCCTTCGGTTCCGAAGATTATTCCGGAGAAACAGTTGGGAACGGCTTATGCGTTGATCTTTTGGGTACAGAACTGGGGATTGATGGGCGTGCCTTTGCTGATCGGATGGGTGTTGAACTCTTATTGCAAAGGTCCGGTTGTAGATGGTGCACAGACTTATGATTATACTTTGCCGATGGCTATTTTTGCTATGTTCGGTGTACTTGCCCTGATTGTTGCCTTGATGCTGAAAGTGGAAAACAAGAAGAAAGGCTACGGACTGGAAGAAGCAAATATTCAGAAATAATCACAGTATATATTCTATCTGAAAAGATATAAAAGAGAAAAGATATGGCTACGAAAGAGAAAATAAACCTCCTGGAGGTGATCCCTTGTCGTAACGAACATATTAAAGCTGAACAGGAAGGGGAGACTATTGTGCTCTCCTTCCCTCGTTTTAAACGTTCGTGGATGAGTCGTTATTTATTGCCGAAAGGAATGTCCAAAGATATTCATGTGCGTCTGGAAGAACACGGTACGGCTGTATGGAACCTGATAGACGGGCAGCGGACGGTTCGTGAGATTATAGAAAAACTCGCAGACCACTTTCAATATGAAGCAGGCTACGAGTCTCGTGTATCTACCTATCTTTCCCAATTACAGAAAGACGGATTTATTAAATGGATAATTATCCATTAAAAAAGATTGCCCACAGGAGGACAGCACATCCTATCAGTACGCCCATAATGATGAGCGTTCCCCATACGAAATAGCTGTTATCTTTTTCTTTTTTCTTTTCCGAATCCTTGATGATGCGTTCCATCTCTTCCGGAGTCGTATCCGGCAGAAGATAAGGGTCGTTGTTTCTTCTAAGTCGCCCTAACTTGTCATTTCTCCGTTCACGGCGTAAGCGGGAGGCTTCTTTGCCGTCTTTCAGCCGACGTATCATGTCGAGCATATGTCCTTCGCCACCCATCGTTTTGTTTTTTTAGAGGTTTTATTTGCTTTCTTCTCTATCTACTTTCAGTAGTCCACCGGTCACCGGATCAAAGTAAACTTTGATGGTCGAGTTCTTGTTGAATAATACCGGAGCAAGGTATTCTATGATACCGAACTGAGTAACAGGTATTTCTCCTTCATACAATTTCTTTTTGCCGTCCGTCAGCGTCACCATTGCCTGTCCCGGTACGTTATAAGCAATGCCTTCCATCTCTTTCTTCTTTTTTCCGTCCTCTTGCGGAATCTTCACCGTTTTCAGGTCTTTCAGACTGATGTAGAATGGAGTGCCTGCCAAATCGTTGTTGGCAACTATACCCAGCTTCTTTGAAAAGCGGAAAGCTACCTCATTGTCGAATTCCTTATCCGGAGTGAGGCGGACAGTAAATGTCTTTTCTTCTTTATTGCGGACTCCCGAAAACATCTCGGTCATGGCTTCTTCCTGAAGATTCAAGTTGTCGAGCATGATTTTGAGCTGTGCGCCGTCCGAAGGCATATTATCTGCTTGTCCGCGCAATAATGCGTTTTTACTTTCGCGGATATTATAGATTTCCTTTGCTACCAATTCGGCCATCTTGGCGGTGGAACTTGCCATCAGAATTTCTTCTGTGAGAAAGTCGCGGGGATTGGCTTTTCGTTGGGGAGCAACGGCATTGTTTGCTGCATTCTTTGCATTGTTGCTGCTGTAGGGGACGTTGATTGATTTGATAAGACCCTCTTCAGTCAGTTCCATAAGAGGAGCTACGGTTTTGTCTTTCAGTTTGACGAAATAAGTAGCTTCGCTGTTTGGTACACCTATAGGTTTCACTTTGACACTGTTCAGTTCCCAGTATTCTTCGGGTTCGGCAGAGACGTTGGTCAGTCTCAGGTAGCGGTCGGCGTATTTGCTGAATTCACCCGGCTTATAGTTGACCTTGTTTGCTTTTATTTCTATTTCTATCTGGGTTTTGGGGAGGGCGTACACTACTCCGTAGTCTTTTCCTCGCGTCACTCCTGTCAGCACTTCGGTCTGCGCATAGGCGGAAGTTGCCATTAGTAGTCCTGTTGCTATGATTAACTTTTTCATATTCGGTTCTTTTTAGCTGATTTTGAAAAACAAAGTTAATGAAGTTATTGAATAAACCGTAAGTTCTTAACTTTTATTCGCTTACAAGTCGCCATGCCGTCGGCAGACAGGTCACGATATCACTTGCGATTAATCCGATCATGCCCTGTTTTTTCTGGGCGATGTCTCCGGCCAATCCGTGAATGTAAGTACCGATCTTTGCGGCGTCTTCGGCGGGATAGCCTTGCGCAAGGAGTGCAAGGATTACTCCTGTCAGTACATCTCCGCAGCCTCCTGTTGCCATACCGGGATTACCGGTCTGGTTGAAGTAACATTTGCCTTCGGGGGTGATAATGGCGGAATAAGCTCCCTTCAGAATGATATGTACTTTGGCAGTGTGTGCCAGTTCGCAGGCTTTCATCAGTCGTTCGTATGAGTCCTGACATTTGCCGACCAGGCGTTCCAGCTCTTTCGGGTGAGGGGTGAGGATGGAACCTTTCGGCAGATGGGTGAGCGTATGTCGGTGATTGGCCAGAATATTGAGTGCGTCGGCATCCAGTACCGTCGGAGTCTGACAATGTTCCAGTTGTTCTATCAGGGCGGCTTCCGTTTCCTCGCTGCGACCGAGTCCCGGACCGATGCCGACAGCTTGGTAATCGTCCGTATCGGTAGGTACGGCAAAGCATGTTTCGCTGACATCTGTTTCTACTATGGCTTCGGGGGCAGACGTTTGCAGAATATCGTTGTTGCATAACGGCGCGTGTACGGTCAGCAGACCTACTCCCGAGCGCAGACAGGCACGCGCGGCCAGTACCGATGCACCTGCCATTCCTTTTGAGCCGGCTATCAGCAGGGCATGTCCGAAGTTTCCTTTATGGGCGAATTGTTGGCGTGGTTTGATTAGCGAACGGATTTCTTCGATTTCCAGCATTTCGTAGTTTGTTTCAGTCTCTTCGATTCCTTCTTCGCTCAGCTGGATGTCCAATAACTCCCATTCGCCAACAAATTCTGTATTTTCGGCAAAGAGGAAGGCCAGTTTAGGAAGTTGCAGGCTGAAAGTGACGTCCGCACGGATAATATTGCTTTTTACATTGAATGTATTTTCTTCTCCCATCAGCCCGGAAGGGATGTCGATGGAGACTACCATGGCGGGAGAGGCATTGATATATTTCACAACGGCAGCGAATCCTCCGCTCAATGGTTTGTTGAGTCCGGAACCGAATAATCCGTCGATCACGAGATGTTCCGGTGTCAGTGTGGGAGGTACGAACTGGGTGCTGATTTCATGGAAAGTTACTTCTTCCATCATCTCTACCAGTTCTTTGTTGGTCTGACAGTCGGGCGAAAGTTCGCCTTTCGTGTTGAAGAGATATACTTCGATCTTGTATCCTTTTTCCGCCATCATGCGGGCGATGGCGAGGGCGTCTCCGCCATTATTGCCCGGTCCGGCAAAGATGGTGACAGGTGTTTCTGGATTCCATCTGTTGGTGATGGCTTTAGTCAGCGCCTGTGCGGCACGTTCCATTAAATCTATGGATGCAATCGGTTCATGTTCAATGGTATAGGCATCTAACTTCTTAATGCTGCTGCTTGGAAATATTTTCATTGCGATATTCTTTTAGTTTTCGACGCACAAACTTACACAAAAACTCTGAATTAATCCTTTATTCCGGTTGGTTTTCGGCTTTTTGGGAAGGAACTTCAGGTATTAATACTTGAGTTGTCAGTTATTAATAGTTGATGTGTCAGTTATTAATAGTTGATGTGTCAGTTATTAATAGTTGAGAAGCCAGATATTAATGATTGTTATGGTAGATATCAATGCTTGTTATGATGGCTTTCAATGCTTGTAACGCAGTATAACAAGCATTGTTATCTCATTTACTTTTACTCTCTCCGGAGAACATTCATGGCTGTTTGTTAACCTTCCCATGCGTGTTTCTACTACTGTATATTCCTCTGGTTCACCTCTTTCACCCGCAATCGCCTTATTCATCAAAGGTTCAGGAAAAGGGTGGAAGAGGTGATTGTGATAAATATGCTATGGGCATATTCTTGATTAGCTAATAGCTTATTGTTTTTTGCTAAATCTAATGGGGAGTTTGCTCATATAATAAATACTCTATTCACTCTGCTAAAGAAGAAAATCAGTGTAGTTCTCATTCTGCTATTTGAATCAGATATGCATTTTCCAGTGCAAGGTAATCTTGTTTGTACTGTGCGGTTAAATCTCTGACAAAACAGTACTGAATTAACGGATGAGCATTCATTCTTGTATTGAGGAGTGGTAGAAAGTTCTTGGTAATATAGAAAGTATCAATAACTTTGCCATTATCTTCTTTGATTGTTATACGGTAATACTCACTCAATTTGTATTCACCTTTGATGGGAATGGCATTTTCTTCATCCAGCACTATATGTTCTTTTTCAAAGTTGCCTGTTTTCATGTTATTATCTGAATAATACAAATCTACTGTTCCTTTGCTGTCTTCCGCATTCATAAAAGTAAATACATATTTATTAATCGGATATGAATTGCCCACTTTGTTCATTAACTCAGTGTGTTCTTCAGATGTAAGCTCGTCTCCCTTCACAATGACTTTTGCTGTAAACGCCTTATGAGTAAGAGTACGATATTTTACAACGACAGACAGTATATACATATTATTCGAACTGTCTTCTATCTTGATGGATGCGCGTCCTATTTCCTTTGCCTTCAATGTTAAACTTCCGTTGTGGTAGTTTACTTGTACCACTTTCTCATTCTCATTGGTCACTTTGTAAGTTCCGTCTCCACCCTTGATGAAGAGTGGTGTCGTTTCTTTGCTGAACGGAGTCAGTGTGTAAGAACGGCTCTCGTTGTCGAACTTAATTTGAGGATCTTCATATTCCAGAGTGATTGGAGAAAAGTTGTCATCATTGTCATTACAGCTCACGAGGCAAATAATACAAAGGAATAACGAAAGTATTCCTGTTAGTTTTTTGGTAGTCATGCTAATTAAAGTTTTAAATGTGCGATATTAGTTTAGTTCTCGTCTGCAAACTTATGAAAAAGAATTGAACTGTTTCTTTATTTGTGCTATTTTTTAGCAGAGATCGGCATAAATGATTAGAATGTAACTAATAATAGCAGCTAATGCTTTGATTATTTGCTTTTTTCGAAAAAAATGATATCTTTGTAGTGCAGTAATGTGCTTTACGTTATTCTCCTGTGCTCACAATGTTTAGATTATAAATATAAATTGTTTAATCTTCTAAAGTTTGCATGATGGAAAAGAAAAGAATTGGCTTGAATGCCGGGAAAGTATGGCGCATCTTAAATGAAAAGGGCGAACAGTCTATGTTCACTTTGTGCCATGAGTTAGGTTTGACGTTCGAGGATGTAGCGATTGCTATCGGTTGGCTGGCAAGGGAAAACAAAATCCTGCTTAGAAAAAAAGAAGGAATGCTCTATGCCAGTATTGAGAATGTTGAATTTACCTTTGGATAAATGGGGACTGACCCACATTTAAGGAGAATATCCACTTGATTATTTACACTGTTGAAAACATAATAAGGTGGGTAACTGAGACTTTTTGCACGCCATCCTGTATTTTTCTATTCCATAAGAATCTTCTTTTTTGAGGCATTTAATCTACTTTTTAGTACCTTTGCGCCCCATAAACTACTAAACACATAATTCATGAGTTCATTGAAAGGGCACCCGAAAGGCCTTTACCTAATTTTCGCAACGAGCACGGCAGAACGTTTCAGTTACTACGGTATGCGTGCTATCTTTATCCTCTTTCTGACGCAGGCATTGCTTTTTGATAAAGAAGCGGCGGCCTCTATCTACGGTAGCTACACCGGACTGGTCTATCTGACTCCGTTGATCGGCGGATACATTGCCGATAAATATTGGGGCATCCGTCGTTCGGTATTTTGGGGAGCGGTGATGATGGCAGTCGGTCAGTTCCTGATGTTTATGAGTGCCTCTTCACTGAACAATACAGACCTTGCCCACTGGCTGATGTATGGCGGACTCGGATTCATGATTTTAGGTAACGGTTGCTTTAAGCCTACCGTTTCTTCGCTCGTCGGGCAATTATATGAACCCGGGGACAAACGGTTGGATGCTGCATACACCATTTTCTATATGGGTGTTAATGTAGGTTCTTTCGCTGCTCCTTTGATTTGCGGTTTCTTGGGAGACACAGGGAATCCGCAGGACTTTAAATGGGGATTCCTCGCATCCGGAATCATGACGCTGTTCACTGTTGTCCTCTTTGAAACTCAGAAGAATAAATACCTTTTCTCTCCTTCCGGTGAACCGATTGGTATCGTCCCCGACGCCAGACGTGAAAAAAAGGAGGATAAAGCCGAACATATTTCACATCCGAAGATGGACAAACGTACCAAAGTACGTAATATTATCATCATTACTGCCCTTACAGTTGTCTTAATAGCCTTTTTTAGCTATGCCTTTAGCGATGACTGGATTAGTGTGGGTATCTTTACGGCTTGTATTGTCTTTCCAGTGCTCATTCTGCTGGATGGTTCATTGACCAAAGTAGAACGTAGCCGTATTTTCGTAATCTATATCGTAGCTTTCTTCGTCATTTTCTTCTGGGCAGCTTACGAGCAGGCAGGAGCTTCTCTGACATTATTCGCTTCCGAACAGACTGACCGCAGCATTTTCGGCTGGGAGATGCCGGCTTCGTGGTTCCAGTCATTCAATCCGCTTTTTGTAGTGATCCTTGCCTATATTATGCCCGGTATATGGGGCTTTCTGAATAAGCGAAACATGGAACCGGCTTCCCCTACCAAACAGGCAATCGGTCTGTTGCTGCTTTCTCTTGGTTATCTCTTCATCTGTTTTGGAGTGAAAGATGCTATTCCAGGAGTAAAGGTGAGCATGATCTGGCTGACAGGGCTTTACTTTATTCATACAATGGGAGAAATCGCTCTGTCACCTATCGGGCTTTCTATGGTTAATAAGTTGAGTCCGTTACGTTTCGCCTCCTTGATGATGGGGATCTGGTATCTTTCTACCGCCACCGCAAATAAATTTGCAGGTATGCTGAGCGGCCTCTATCCCGAAGACGGAAAAGTGAAATCAATCCTTGGTTATCAGATCGCTACCATGTACGACTTCTTCATGCTGTTCGTCATTATGTCCGGTGTTGCCTCACTGATTCTGTTCCTTCTCTCGAAGAAATTACAGAAGATGATGCACGGGGTAGAATAAAAAATTGTATTTTTGCGACAACTTTTTTAAAATGACCGGTTATGGATACCATACAGATAAAAGACAAGCAATTTACTGTTTCCATTAAGGAACAGGATATTCAAAAAGAAGTGATTCGCGTAGCGAACGAAATCAATCGTGATTTGGCAGGTAAGAATCCGCTCTTCCTCAGTGTGTTGAACGGCTCGTTCATGTTTACCGCCGACTTGCTGAAGCATATCACGATTCCGTGCGAAATTTCATTCGTGAAGTTGGCATCTTATCAGGGGGTGACTTCCACCGGAGTAATTAAAGAAGTGATCGGGCTGAATGAAGACATTGCCGGACGTACGGTAGTGATCGTAGAAGATATTGTAGATACCGGACTGACGATGCAGCGTCTGCTGGATACGCTGGGCACACGCAACCCCGAAGCGATTCATATCGCCTCTTTGCTGGTGAAACCGGAAAAGCTGAAGGTCAATCTGAACATAGAATACGTAGCGATGGAAATACCGAATGATTTTATCGTTGGCTACGGATTGGATTATGATGGTTTCGGACGCAATTATCCCGATATTTATACTGTAGTAGATTAAATTCAAATACAAATTAATTTTTAGGTTAAAAAGATGTTGAACATTGTAATTTTCGGTGCTCCGGGTTCAGGAAAAGGAACGCAGAGCGAACGTATTGTAGAAAAGTATGGAATCAACCACATCTCGACAGGAGATGTATTGCGTGCAGAAATCAAGAACGGCACGGAACTGGGCAAAACTGCTAAAGGTTACATCGACCAGGGGCAGTTGATTCCGGATGAATTGATGATTGATATTCTGGCAAGCGTATTCGATAGCTTCAAAGACAGCAAAGGTGTAATTTTCGACGGTTTCCCAAGAACAATTGCACAGGCGGAAGCATTAAAGAAGATGTTGGCGGAAAGAGGACAGGATGTTTCTGTAATGTTGGATCTCGAAGTTCCGGAAGATGAACTGATGGTGCGTCTGATCAAACGTGGCAAAGACTCCGGTCGTGCCGACGACAACGAAGAAACAATCAAAAAACGTCTGCATGTATATCATTCACAGACATCTCCGCTGATCGACTGGTACAAGAACGAAAAGAAATACCAGCACATCAACGGTCTGGGTACTATGGATGGCATCTTCGCTGATATCTGCGAAGCGGTAGACAAATTATAATAAATAAAAAATATGGCTGAATCGAATTTTGTTGATTACGTAAAGATATACTGTCGCTCAGGCAAGGGCGGAAGAGGCTCTACGCACATGAGGCGCGAGAAATATTGTCCTAACGGAGGTCCCGATGGGGGCGATGGTGGAAGAGGAGGCCATATTATCTTGCGCGGTAACCGTAATTACTGGACATTGCTTCACTTGAAGTATGACCGTCATGCGATGGCAGGTCATGGCGAATCGGGCAGCAAGAACCGTAGTTTCGGAAAAGACGGTGCGGATAAAGTGATCGAAGTACCCTGCGGAACGGTAGTGTATAACGCCGAAACCGGAGAATACCTTTGCGATGTGACGGACGACGGACAGGAAGTGATCTTGCTGAAAGGCGGTCGTGGCGGTCAGGGCAACAGTCATTTCAAGACGGCTACCCGTCAGGCTCCGCGCTTTGCGCAGCCGGGCGAACCGATGCAGGAAATGACGGTGATCATGGAGCTGAAACTGTTGGCAGATGTAGGACTGGTAGGTTTCCCGAATGCGGGAAAGTCTACGTTGCTTTCTGCCATTTCGGCTGCGAAACCGAAGATTGCCGATTACCCGTTTACGACACTCGAACCGAATCTGGGAATTGTTTCCTATCGTGATGGAAAGTCATTCGTGATGGCGGACATACCGGGCATCATCGAGGGAGCCAGTCAGGGAAAAGGATTGGGACTGCGGTTTCTGCGTCATATCGAGCGTAACTCGTTGCTGTTGTTCATGGTTCCGGCGGATAGCGATGATATCCGCAAGGAGTATGAAGTATTGCTGAATGAGTTGCGTACGTTCAATCCCGAAATGCTGGACAAACAACGTGTGCTGGCTATCACGAAGAGCGATATGCTCGATCAGGAGCTGATGGACGAGATTGAACCGACATTGCCCGAGGGGGTTCCGCATATATTCATTTCTTCTGTTTCCGGTTTGGGAATCTCAGTGTTGAAAGACATTCTGTGGGAGGAACTGAACAAGGAAAGTAATAAGATAGAAGACATTGTTCACCGTCCGAAAGACGTGACCCGTCTGCAACAGGAACTCAAAGAGATGGGCGAGGATGAAGAACTCGACTATGAATATGAGGAAGACGCTGACGACGACGATGATGATCTCGACTACGAATACGAAGAAGAGGATTGGGAGGAAAAATGATTTCAATCACAAGAGATAAAAGAATGTTGGGGTATGAGTCGTTAAGCTCATACTCCAACATTTCTCATTTTGTAACTACCCGGCAGGGAGGGTGCAGCGAAGGAAATTATGCGTCATTCAACTGTACGTCTTACAGTGGAGACGAGGCGGAAAAGGTCCGGCGGAATCAAACGCTTCTGATGGAAGGAATGTCGCAGACACCCGAAGAACTGGTGATTCCTGTGCAGACTCATGAGACGAATTGCCTGCTGATCGGGGATGCTTATTTATCGGCTTCGTTTCAACAACGACAGGAGATGCTGCACGGAGTGGATGCTTTGATTACCCGCGAGCCGGGATATTGTCTTTGTATTTCTACTGCGGATTGTGTTCCTGTGTTGATGTATGATAAGAAACATAGTGCCATAGCTGCCATTCATGCCGGATGGAGAGGGACGGTAGCATACATCGTGCGTGATACTTTGTTGCGGATGGAAAAGGAGTTTGGCACAAGTGGAGAAGATGTAGTTGCCTGTATCGGTCCGAGTATCTCATTGGCTTCTTTTGAAGTGGGTGAGGAAGTGTACGAAGCATTTCAGAAGAATGGTTTTGATATGCCTCGTATTTCTATCAGGAAAGAGGAAACCGGAAAACATCATATCGACTTGTGGGAAGCGAACCGGATGCAAATCCTTGCTTTCGGTGTGCCGTCCGGCCAAGTGGAGCTTGCCCGGATATGTACGTATATTCATCACGACGAGTTTTTCTCGGCAAGGCGTTTGGGCATTAAGTCCGGACGGATTCTGTCGGGGATCATGATTCATAAATAATAGACTTGAACGTAAGTTGATATAAACTTGAATAAAAGTATGTTTGAAATAAAAGTATCTCAGGAAATAAAGAACGCCTGCCCTGTTTTTGCCGGAGCAGCCGTATATGCAGCAGTGAAGAATACTGCTTACTGCGATGGACTTTGGAAAGAAATAAATACTTTCACAGAAGACTTGACTACCACCACCCAAATGGCAGACATTAAGTTGCAACCTGTGATTGCTGCTACCCGTGAGGCTTATAAGCGTTGCGGAAAAGATCCGGGGCGTTATCGTCCGTCGGCAGAAGCGCTGCGTCGTCGCCTGATGCGTGGCATCCCTTTGTATCAGATTGATACTTTGGTTGACCTTATCAATCTGGTTTCTCTCCGTACCGGACATTCTATCGGTGGCTTCGATGCGGATAAGATACAGGGTAACCATCTTGAACTTGGCATTGGCAAAGCGGAAGAACCTTTCGAAGGTATCGGTCGGGGCATTTTGAACATTGAAGGATTGCCGGTGTACAGAGATTCTTTTGGAGGAATCGGGACACCGACAAGCGACCACGAACGTACGAAGATGGATGTCGGGACTACTCATATTCTCGCGATAGTCAACGGGTATAACGGAAAAGAGGGATTAAAGGAAGCTGCTGAAATGATTCAATCCTTACTGAGGGATTATGCCGGATCGGATGGCGGCGAGCTTATCTATTTTGAATAATAAAGGAATACATGAAGAACATACTTATTTTATTGACAGTCCTGCTTTTACCAACTCTTGCTTATGCGCAAAGTAAATCCTCTTTTTCTTCTATGGAGGTGAATCATGTACGGGTTGCTACTCCCGGACTTTTTGCGAAAAGCAATCATATATATCTGCATTTGGATTCTCTGCAAGAGCATGAATATGCTTTTCCCTTACCGGGAGCCAAAGTTATTTCCGCTTACGGAACTCGCGGAGGACATTCGGGAGCAGATATAAAGACGTGTGCCAAAGATACGATTCGTGCTGCTTTTGATGGAGTCGTACGTATGTCGAAGCCATATTATGCTTACGGAAATTTGGTTGTAGTCCGTCATGCGAACGGGCTGGAAACGATTTACAGTCATAACTTCAAGAATTTGGTACAGAGCGGAGATACGGTGAAAGCCGGACAACCTATCGGACTGACCGGACGTACCGGCCGTGCTACTACGGAGCATGTGCATTTTGAAACCCGCATTAACGGTCAGCATTTTAATCCGAATCTTATTTTCAATCTGAAGGAGGGTACATTACGAAAGGAATGTATTAAATGTACGAAGAATGGAAATGGGGTAGTGGTGAAGCCACAGGCGAATAATAATCGTGTGGCACAAAATAAAAAGTGAAAGAACTGAGATGGTCTGAAAAAGACGGAAGGGGGGTGACTAAAAAGACAATAGTATCTCCCCTTCCCTTCCCTTCGGGAAGGAGGGGTGGCTGAAAGCCGGGGTAGTAGGTAAAATAGGGTTGTCTATAATTTGCAGTGAATAAGTGGACTGCGTATTCACCTACCACCTCCCCCTGCGGGTACTCCTCCTTCCTGAAGGGATACTACCGACTTTTTAGTCACTCCCCAGTTATCGGCAGTCAAATGAAAGCGTTTGCTTATTTCATGATATGTTTGCCATAATTCCATCCTTTGAGGTCGTATAGCTCTGCATCCTTACGAATCCTTTCTTTAAAGTCTTCATAATTCCTTTTTTCTTGTGGTGTCCATCCGGCTTCGGCAACGGCGGCAAGACGTGGCAACATCAGGTATTCGAGAACGGAAGGTTCGGTCACCCATTCGGTCCAGAAGTTGGCTTGTACACCTTTATAATAAGGTTGCAAGGCAGCATCCACGTCTTTAAGCGGCTGATAGTTATAAACGGCCTCCACAGTTTCTGTTCCATGTCCCTGCGACATCGGTTCCGTGGGAAGTTTCGACTGTTTTCTGTTGATATAATAAGGTATTTGCGGGCTCAGGATGGTGTTCATTCCTTGTTTGGCAGCCTGTTTTGCGGCGGCATTAGCTCCGATCCATGCCATAATGGTGATGTCATTGCCAAGGATACTGGTGTTTCCGTGAAGCACTTCGTTCCAGAATATAAGTTGGCGTTGTTGATCGGCAGGTTTGGTGGCAATGTAATCTTTTAGTTGTTTGTAGAAATAAATCTGCAAGTCTCTGAAGTTGGAAGAACCTATTTCACTCAGCAGCTTCTTGCATTCGTCATTCTTTTGCCATTTATTAGTGGGGCATTCGTCACCGCCTAAATGAATATAATTGAATGGAAACAATTCAGTGAGTTCATCAATTACGTCTTTGGCAAACTGCATCGCTTTCGGATTGGCTACGTTGATTACATCGGTAGAAATCCCTTGTTGCAGCCATACTTCATGTTTATTCTCCGGGTCGCACGCCAAGAACTCCGGATAAGCTGCAACGGCTGCCTGTGAATGTCCCGGAATGTCTATTTCGGGAATGATTTCTATAAATTTCTTCTTTGCATACGCTACGATTTCTTTGATATCTTTCTGAGTATAAAAGCCGCCATAACGCTCACCGTCTGGTTTCACGTCACCGTATGCAAGTACTTTGCTGTTTCTCCATGCGCCTGTCTCCGTCAGTTTGGGGTATTTTTTTATTTCGATTCTCCAGCCTTGATCTTCTGTCAGATGCCAGTGGAAACGATTCATTTTGTAGATGGCCATCATGTCGATCACTCGTTTTATCTCATCTTTACCGAAGAAGTGTCTGCCTTCGTCCAGCATAAAACCTCTCCATTCGAAACGGGGAGCATCTTCAATCTCGACAGATGGGAGACTCCATTGTGAATGGTCGGACGTTGCTACGCCTGCCATTACGTTGCAGGGCATCAGTTGCTTTAGCGTTTGTAGCGCATAATAGAAACCTGCCGGACGGGAGGCTTCGATCCGGACTTGTTCTTTCGAGACGTTCAACTTATAAGCTTCGGCGGGAAGTTGTGGATTCAAATCTAAGATAATCCTTGCTTTAGCTTCTTTTTGAGTAGATGAAACCTTGATGCCGGTTGCTTCTTGCAATTTCTTTTTGAATGATTCAAAGACCATACGGATGCTGTCTCCCTGATAAGGAGCGACTTTGGCTTTAAGTTGGTTGCCAAACTCAAAGCGGCCGTCTTTTACGGTAAGGTGAGCCGGTTGTGGGGTGAGAGCGATTTCTTGTGCTGTAAGCATCTCATTGCTACCGAGTAGCAATAGCAGGGGTAGAAAATGTTTGATTTTCATGGTAATTGGGGGTATTTAAATAAAAAGTATAACAGCGGACGAAGATAGAAATAATAAATCAGAAAAGTATGTCTTTATGATTATTTTGTTTGCTCTTTTTGATTTGTTTGATCTAGGTTCCCCATAAATTTGCTTAATTTGATAAATTAGTGTTTCTTTGCACCATGATATAAGTCATGATAACTAACCCCCATTATTACAACTTATGAAAAACAACAAGATTTATCTGTTGGGAGCCTGCCTCCTGTGTGCTGTTACTGTTTTTGCGCAGAATGTTAGTCTGCAACCCCCTCCTCAACAACTCATTGTTCAAAACAAGACCATCGATCTGCCTGCTGTCTATCAGCTGAATGGCGGGGAAGAAGCCAATCCGCATGCTGTAAAGGTACTGAAAGAACTGCTTTCCGGTAAGCAAAGCAGCAAGAAAGGAATGCTTATCTCCATTGGTGAGAAAGGTGACAAGAGTGTGCGTAAATATAGCCGCCAGATTCCTGACCATGAAGAAGGCTATTACCTGTCTGTGAATGAAAAGGAAATCGTACTGGCCGGAAACGACGAACGAGGTACTTATTACGCTTTACAAACTTTTGCGCAATTGCTGAAAGACGGAAAGCTGCCCGAAGTAGAAATCAAAGATTACCCTTCTGTACGGTATCGTGGAGTGGTAGAAGGATTTTACGGAACTCCCTGGAGTCATCAGGCACGCCTTAGCCAACTGAAGTTTTACGGTAAAAACAAGATGAACACTTATATATACGGTCCGAAAGATGATCCGTATCATAGTGCTCCCAACTGGCGTTTGCCTTATCCCGACAAAGAAGCTGCCCAGTTGCAGGAATTGGTGGCGGTAGCCAACGAGAACGAAGTTGACTTTGTATGGGCGATCCATCCGGGACAGGATATCAAATGGAATCAGGAAGACCGTGATCTTCTGCTCGCTAAGTTTGAGAAGATGTATCAGCTCGGTGTCCGTTCGTTCGCCGTATTCTTTGATGATATCTCCGGTGAAGGTACTAATCCGCAGAAACAAGCGGAACTACTGAACTACATTGATGAGAAATTCGCACAGGTAAAACCGGATATAAACCAACTGGTGATGTGCCCTACGGAATATAATAAAAGCTGGTCGAACCCTAATGGCAATTATCTGACTACGCTGGGCGATAAACTCAATCCTTCCATTCAGATCATGTGGACGGGAGACCGTGTCATTTCCGATATTACCCGTGACGGCATTTCATGGATTAACGAACGAATCAAGCGTCCGGCTTATATCTGGTGGAACTTCCCGGTGTCCGATTATGTGCGTGATCATCTGCTTCTCGGTCCTGTGTATGGCAACGATACTACGATTGCCAAAGAGATGTCGGGCTTTGTAACCAATCCGATGGAACATGCCGAATCGTCAAAGATAGCGATTTATAGTGTGGCAAGTTATGCCTGGAATCCTGCCAAGTATGATACATGGCAGACGTGGAAGGATGCGATCCGTACCATTCTGCCAAGTGCAGCGGAAGAACTTGAATGCTTTGCAATGCACAATTCCGACTTGGGACCTAACGGACATGGATACCGCCGCGAAGAATCTATGGATATCCAACCGGCTGCCGAACGTTTCCTGAAAGCGTTCAAAGAAGGCAAAAATTACGATAAGGCAGATTTCGAGACTCTTCAATATACGTTCGAACGTATGAAAGAATCCGCCGATATCCTGTTGATGAATACGGAGAACAAACCGTTGATTGCGGAAATCACTCCTTGGGTGCATCAGTTTAAACTGACGGCTGAAATGGGAGAAGAAGTGCTGAAGATGGTAGAAGGCCGGAATGAATCTTATTTTCTGCGGAAATACAATCATGTGAAGGCTTTGCAGCAACAGATGTTCTATATCGATCAGACGAGTAATCAGAATCCTTATCAACCGGGAGTAAAAACAGCTACGCGAGTGATAAAACCATTAATTGACCAGACTTTTGCCACAGTTGTGAAATTCTTCAATCAAAAGTTTAATGCTCATCTGGATGCCACTACCGATTATATGCCGCATAAGATGATCAGTAATGTGGAGCAGATCAAGAACCTGCCGTTGCAGGTGAAAGCGAACCGTGTACTCATTTCTCCTGCCAATGAAGTTGTGAAATGGGCAGCAGGAAACAGTGTTGAAATAGAACTGGATGCTATCTATCCGGGAGAGAATATTCAGATAAACTTTGGTAAGGATGCTCCTTGCACATGGGGATGCCTTGAGATCTCTACGGACGGTAAGGAATGGAAAACGGTGGATCTGAAGCAGAAAGAAAGCAGATTGTCGGCCGGTTTGCAGAAAGCTCCTGTGAAGTTTGTCCGCTTCACGAATGTGAGTGATGAAGAACAGCAGGTCTATTTGCGCCAGTTTGTTCTGACTATAGAGAAGAAATAAGAATGATTATATAGGCTGACTAAAAAGTCTGAACTACCCACAATTCCCCTCCTTCCCGAAGGAGGAGAGTTGGAAGTTACCACCGACTTTTTAGTCAGCCTTTTTTTGATTTACGATATTCCCGCGGTGACATTCCCATGATCTTACTGAATAGGCGGGAAAAATAATAAGTATCTTCAATGCCTATTTTATAGCATATCTGATTTATCTTCATATCGGTGGTATCCAGCAACAGGCAGGCCTGCTGCATCTTTAGTAGATTAAAGTAAGTAAGCGGACTGTGTCCCGTTTGCTTTTTGAACAACATGGAGAAGTGCGACGGAGAATATCCGATTTGTGTCGATATCTCTTCCAGACTCAGATGTTTCTCCATATTCTCTTTCATATAGTGGATGGCAACGTTCACTATTCCCTCGTCTTCTGCCTCATTGGTGCCTGCATTACGATATTGCTGGACATAGCGTAACGTTCCCAGATAAAAGTGAAACATAGAAAACGCATAACGCAGGTTCTCGTTGCTATAACCATTTTTGAGTGTATTGAATATCTCTTCAAACAGGTTGATCCGCGTACTGATGCGGGAGTGTTGTTCGGGCTGAATATCCATCGGACGGTTGGCGTCTTTGGCATAGAACGGAGCAAGAATACCTTTGAAGTGAATCCAGTAAATAGTCCATGGCGTCGATTTGTTGGAAGCATAAGAATGCGGGACTCCTGCTGGAAGAATAAAATACTGATTGGCGGAGACGGTATATTCCTGGTCTCCGATCCGGTAAGATCCGGCGCCATCAATACAATAGATGAAGACATATTGATTGATGGGCTCTTTCCGTTCCCGAAAATGATGCTTGGCTTTGGGATAATATCCGATGTCAGTGATATGCAGCATGGAGGTCAGCGGGTCCTCTTCCATCTTATCAACGATGATGCGGGGCAATACTAAGGCTCTTTCCCCGGTAAATCCATCTTTTAGTTTTACCATAGTACATAATTGGTTATTCTGCGCAAATATATAATAATGTATGCGATCTGTCAAATAATACATTAAAAATAAGATTGTCCATCTTTATAAAATGAAATTCTATTTTTTGTGCTTTGGATACGCTCTATCTTTGCAACATCAATTAATCAATCTTCTAGTGGTATGAAAAGTTATAATAAAAAGTTTGTCTATTCCATTTGTTTGGTTTCTGCGATGGGCGGTCTGCTCTTTGGGTATGACTGGGTGGTAATCGGAGGAGCGAAACCTTTCTATGAACTCTATTTCGGTATTGCCGATTCACCGACGATGCAGGGACTGGCTATGAGTGTAGCCTTGCTTGGCTGTCTGATCGGTGCTATGGTAGCCGGTATGATGGCTGACCGCTACGGCAGGAAACCTCTCTTGCTGATTTCCGCATTTATCTTTTTATCTTCCGCATACGCTACCGGTGCATTTTCCGTATTCAGCTGGTTCTTGGCAGCACGCTTTTTGGGAGGCATCGGCATCGGTATCGCTTCGGGGCTGTCTCCGATGTACATTGCCGAAGTAGCTCCTACTTCCATTCGGGGGAAATTGGTGTCCCTCAATCAACTGACTATTGTATTAGGTATCCTTGGTGCACAAATAGCCAACTGGCTGATAGCCGAGCCTATACCTGCCGACTTTACGCCTGCCGATATCTGTGCTTCATGGAACGGACAGATGGGATGGCGCTGGATGTTTTGGGGAGCAGCATTTCCGGCAGCGGTATTCTTACTGCTAGCCTGTTTTATTCCCGAAAGTCCCCGTTGGCTGGCAATGAAAGGCAAGAGGGAGAAAGCATGGAGTGTGCTCAGCCGGATAGGAGGAAACCGCTATGCAGAGCGGGAACTTCAGATGGTGGAACAAACCTCCGCTTCCAAGTCGGAAGGAGGATTGAAATTGTTGTTCAGTCGTCCGTTCCGTAAGGTACTCGTACTGGGTGTTATCGTGGCTGTGTTCCAGCAATGGTGCGGTACGAATGTGATTTTCAATTACGCACAGGAAATATTCCAGTCGGCGGGTTATTCGCTGGGTGATGTACTTTTTAATATTGTAGTGACCGGTGTAGCGAATGTGATCTTTACGTTTGTGGCTATCTATACGGTCGAACGTTTGGGGCGCCGTGCTCTGATGCTTTTGGGGGCTGGAGGACTGGCGGGTATTTATCTGGTTCTCGGTGCGTGTTACTTTTTTCAGGTCAGCGGTTTCTTTATGGTAGTGCTGGTAGTGTTGGCGATAGCTTGTTATGCCATGTCTTTGGGGCCTATCACGTGGGTACTGCTTGCTGAGATATTCCCCAACCGCGTGCGTGGTGTCGCTATGGCAACCTGTACTTTCGCTTTGTGGGTCGGTAGTTTCACGCTTACCTACACATTTCCGTTGCTGAATACTGCATTGGGCAGTTACGGCACATTCTGGATTTATTCGGCTATCTGCGTCTTCGGCTTCCTTTTCTTCCTGCGTGCATTGCCTGAGACAAAAGGGAAATCACTGGAGACATTGGAGAAAGATCTGATAAAATAAAAAGATATAATTAATAATATCATGGTAAAAGCATGGAGAGAAAAGGTTGTAATTCCTACTTATGAAGTAGGTAAACCGGAAAAGAATCCTATTTTCCTGGAGAAACGTGTCTACCAGGGCAGTAGTGGAGTGGTTTATCCTTATCCTGTCATCGAATCGATGTCCGATGAAAAAGTAGATAAGGAATACGAAGCTATCTTTATTGAAAACGAATACATCAAGGTGATGATTCTGCCCGAGTTAGGCGGTCGTGTACAAATGGCTTATGATAAGATCAGGGAACGTCATTTTATTTATTACAATCACGTGATTAAACCTGCATTAGTGGGGCTGGCAGGTCCGTGGATTTCGGGAGGTATTGAGTTTAACTGGCCTCAGCATCATCGTCCCAGTACTTATATGCCTGTAGATACGACGATTGAAGAAAATGCTGACGGCAGCGTCACTGTATGGGTGAACGAAATGGAACGGATGTTTCATCAGAAAGGGATGGCGGGCTTCACGCTTCGTCCGGGACATGCTTTTCTCGAAATAAAAGGGGTGCTCTACAACCGTACCGAAGTGCCGCAAACCTTCCTGTGGTGGGCGAATCCTGCCGTAGCGGTGAACGACTACTATCAGAGCGTATTTCCGCCCGATATCAATGCGGTGTTCGATCATGGAAAGCGTGCCGTATCCAGCTTCCCTATAGCAACGGGTACTTATTATAAGATGGACTATTCTGCCGGAGTAGACATTTCGAACTATAAGAATATCAAAGTTCCTACTTCGTATATGGCTGTCAACTCCCGTTACAACTTTGAGGGGGGCTACGAAAACGACACTTGTGCAGGTATGCTTCATGTGGCAAATCATCATATTTCTCCGGGTAAAAAGCAATGGACATGGGGGAACGGTGATTTCGGCCGTGCATGGGACCGTAATCTGACTGACGAGGACGGACCTTACATCGAACTGATGGCTGGTGTCTATACCGAGAACCAACCGGACTTTACATGGCTGCAACCTTACGAAGAAAAGAGCTTCGTACAGTACTTCCTGCCTTACCGTGAACTGGGAGTGGTGAAGAATGCAAGCAAAGATTTGTTGATGAACATAGAACCGGAAGGTGAAAAGGAGGTACGTTTCAAGATATTCGCAACGTCTAAGCAGGTGGTTAATGTAGTGCTGAAAAGTGACGATGGAAAAGTGTATTATAGCAGGCAAGTGACCATTACTCCGGAAGAACTATTGAATGAAACGGTAGACGTAGCAGGGGAGAAGTTGAACAAACTGAATCTTGAAATCACCGCAAACGGCAAGGAACTGCTTTACTGGCATGCCGAACCGGACGAAGTAAAACCGATTCCGGATGCTGCCGAAGCTGCTTTGTTACCGGAAGAAATAAAAACAACCGAGCAACTCTATCTGACAGGTTTACATCTGGAACAATACAGACACGCCACCTATAATCCGGTAGACTATTACGAAGAAGCCTTGCGCCGTGACCCGATCGATGTACGTAGCAATAATGCACTCGGATTATGGTATATCCGTAAAGGCCGTTTCCGTAAAGCTGAACAATACTTGCTTACGGCAGTGAAGACCTTGCAGAAGCGCAACCCGAACCCGTATGATGGAGAACCTATCTATAATCTCGGACTTGCCTTGAAATATCAGGGACGCTATAATGAGGCTTACGACCGTTTCTATAAATCATGCTGGAATGCAGCCTGGCAGGATGCCGGTTATTTTGCCTGTGCTCAGATTGCTATGATGCAAGGACGTCTGGAAGACGCTTTGGACGAAGTGGACCGTTCGCTTATCCGCAACTGGCATAATCATAAAGCGCGTGCTCTGAAAACGACCATTCTCCGTCAGATGGGGAAAGCGGAAGAAGCCTTGCAAGTGATTGAAGATTCATTGGCTATTGATAAATTCAACTTCGGTTGCCGTTATGAGAAATATCTGATAACCAATGCTGCCGAAGACCTGCTTACTTTAAAAACGATGATGCGTGGCGAAGCTCACAACTATGATGAAATCGCACTCGATTATTGTGCTGCCGGTTGCTGGACAGAAGCCGCTTCTTTGTGGAATGTAGCTATCGCTGAGGGCAGTGTAACACCGATGACTTATTATTACTTGGGTTGGTGTCTTGTTCAGGGTAAGTTATCCGGTGCGGAACAGGCATTTGCCGATGCCGCCGGCGCTTGTCCGGACTATTGTTTCCCTAACCGCCTGGAAGCCATTCTTGCTTTGCAATGTGCTATGGAACAAAACCCGAATGATGCGAAAGCACCTTATTATCTGGGTAATTTGTACTACGACAAACGTCAGTACGACTTAGCACTCGAAGCATGGGAAACTTCCGCCGGACTGGATGACAAGTTCCCTACGATATGGCGTAATCTGGCTTTGGCTAATTTTAACAAAAAGGATGAAGAAGCAACAGCCATCGAATATATGGAACGTGCTTTCCAACTCGATACGACCGATGCACGTGTGTTGATGGAATTGGATCAGCTCTATAAACGTGTCCGTCGTCCGCACTCCGAACGTCTGGCGTTTTTGCAGCAATACCCCGGATTGATAGCGCAACGTGACGACCTCGTACTGGAAGAGATCACTTTGCTGAATCAGACAGGCGAGTATGAAAAGGCTAAAACGTTACTTGATGCGCATATCTTCCATCCGTGGGAAGGCGGCGAAGGAAAAGTACCGGGACAATATCAGTTTGCCCGTGTGGAACTGGCGAAGAAAGCACTTGAAGCCGGGAATTACAGTGAAGCTGTCTCGTTGCTGGCAGAGTGTCTTGAATATCCACATCACTTGGGTGAAGGTAAGTTGCACGGTGCACAGGAAAATGATTTCTATTATTTCATGGGTTGCGCTTATGAAGGTCTGGGGCAGAATGATAAAGCGGTAGAATGCTGGGAACAAGCGATTGTCGGTCCTACCGAACCGGCTGCTGCCATGTATTACAATGATGCAAAACCGGATAAGATTTTCTATCAGGGACTGGCATTGTTGAAACTGAACCGCATGGATGAGGCTAACGGACGCTTCCATAAACTGACAACTTATGGAGAGAAACATCTTTTTGACAAGGTTAAAATGGATTATTTTGCAGTGTCACTACCCGATTTGTTAATATGGGAAGATGACCTGACCATACGAAACGTCATTCACTGCAAATATATGATGGCATTGGGATATTGGGGATTGAACGAAAAAGAGAAATCCGTTCGGTTGCTGAGTGAGGTAGAAAGATTGGATATCAATCATCAGGGTATTCAGGCTTTTCGTAGTCTGATTGGTTAGGAAGTATTGGTTCTTGGTTAGGACCGGCGTACTCTTGTTTCTGTCCGGTGCTAACCAAGTACTTCTTCCTGTTTACGGTACAAATTTGATGCAGACAGGCTTGTCCACCTTTATATCTTTACGTATATCCGTCAGTAATCCTGTATCTGTATCCCTTTCATAAACCTGTATCACATTACTATCCCGACAAGCCACCAGCAAATACTTGCCGTTAGGCGTGATAATGAAATTGCGCGGGTGAATGCCTGTCAGTTGATAACCAACTTTCGTCAGCATACCGTTTTCCGGATGGATACTGAAGATCGCCAGTCCGTCAGCCTTTAGCCGGTTACTTGCATACAGGAATTTGCCGTCCGGGCTGATATGAATATCACCACTTCCTTTGGCTCCCACAGTGTCGGCAGCAATAGTCTGAATTTCTTTTAACTCTCCGTCGTTATATTCAAACGCAATGACTGTTCCCGATAGTTCATTGATGAGATACGCATAGCTTCCATTCGGTGCAAATGTCAGATGGCGGGGACCCGAACCGGCTTCTACTTTATAAGAGGCGGGACTTCCTTCTTTCAGAAAAACATCTTCATTGTCTGCCTTTGCATTCGGATTAACAATAAATTTGTGTATCTGGTCCGTGCCCAGATCGTCTGCAAATAAGTATTTGCCATCCGGCGTGATGCGGACACAATGCAGATGCGGTTTCTCCTGACGTTCCTTGTCGGCTCCCGAACCTTTGAACTTCACCACCTCAGAAGCGGGGAGAAGTGAACCGTCCTTATCGATCGGGAAGACAGAAATGCTTCCTCCACTGTAATTGGCAGTAACCACATTACTTCCGTTGGTAATGATGTAGCAAGGATCTTCGCCTCCGGTTTTCTGCGTATTCAGCAGTCGGAAAGTTCCTTCCTCCTTATTGAAAGCAAATGCGTTGGCAGCAGCTTGTTCGTTGCTGAATTCGCTGACTGCATAGATGAATTTGCCGTCGGCAGAAGGTACGAGATAAGATGGGTTTTCCACTTCCGCTTCACTGAGTGCGGTTGCGGTTCCGTTTTCTTCATTGAATCGGAAACTATAGAGACCTTTACTGTCTCCCGAAGTGTAAGTACCGACAATCATTGTCAGTTCCTGTTCTGCTTCATGGGAGCCTTCGGTCCGGGAAGCCTTTTTTGATGTACAACTAGATGTGAACATACCGATAATACAGATGGTTGCAAAAGTTTTTAGCATATATAGGTTCTTTTTATTAGATAGCAACTTCCTTAGTCTATACTAATGTCTTGTATAATAGATGATTGCAGTTTCCTTGTCGTTCCCTTACGAGGACACGATGGTTTCCCGGCGAGGAAACGGTCGTTTCTCTACGGGGATACTTGCGTTTCTCTACGAGGAAACTGTCATTTCTTTACTTGAAACGGAAATCTCCTTACCTGTCCCAGTTATACTCTACTATATAACTGTCGAAATACTCACTTTGAATGACTCCCAGTTCTTTGGCGGTATTTATAATCCATTGCTGTTCGGCGGGAGTGAGCGCCAGTTTGCCACTGCGTTTCAAGTAGTAGTTTTTACGTCCCAGATATCCGATCATCCGATAGCGGAACGTGTTTGCCACGCGCACTGTGAGTGCATTTATTGTGCACATGAATCCTTTGGCGTAACGCACCTTTTCGTTCGAACAGAAATAGTCACATTTTTCTTTTATGCCCTTTATATGGTTTGGATTCATAATTGGCAGAAAAACTTTGTTTGCAGGGGCGTGTTTTAAAGCTATCTGTCGCAGGCAAGTCGAGGCTTGCGGGCAATTTTCGGCAGCACACATTCCGAATGTGAAAGGTACTTGAGAATAATCAAATGGTTCTTCCATTGCTTTTTTGAGGTTGATAGTACTTATTATATTCCACAAATGTACGGATAATGTTGGTAAGTTGGAAATAACCGGGCCTACAAATGTTGTATGTCTGGGAGCCAAGTCTGCCTCCGCTCATGATATATCTCTGTATACCGGATAGCATATCATCGGCTAATATTTGCAAATATATGATGGTTAGTAACAAAAGAATATGTATCTTTGTGCCAAAGAAAACAGGATTATTGAAAGGATATGATGCATTATTTATCCCTTATTTGTTTCTTAAATATAAAATATCGATTGTTTTCTTTTGATTTTCAGACCGTTACAAAGTCATGGGGTTGACTGGATTTGACAGCGGGCAGAAATGGTAGGTAAGCATGCAGTGGGTCGGTAATTTCCACTTAAATCTCAGTTATCAAAACTTTATCTGGCGAAACTAATTACGCTCTTGCTGCTTAATCGAATCACAGTAGATTAGCTTAATCCAGGCACTAGGTGCCAGGACGAGACATCACTCGGAAGCTGTTGCTCCGAAGCATTCCGGTTCAGTGGTGCAGTAACATCGGGGATAGTCAGAAGCGGCCTCGCGTTTTTGATGAAACTTTAGAGGATAAGGCAGGAATTGATGGCTTTGGTTCTGCTCCTGCACGAAAATTTAGGCAAAGATAAGCATGTAGAAAGCTTATGATTTCCTCGTTTGGACGAGGGTTCGATTCCCTCCAGCTCCACTTAAAAACAAATGAAAGCTCTGATTATCAGAGCTTTTTCTTTTTGCAGTTTTTCTCTTTTACTCCCCTTTTTATTGTTGATCCTTTATTTTATCTCTTTTTAGATACAAAGTCAATTTCTTATACATCCTATCACTCTATTCTCTTTTGGTATGATAATATGGTTATTTGGTATTGTCAACATTTATGTGTTTTTGTTTTATATACGGAATAATTATAAATATATGCAAACAAGTATTAATAATATATCTTTATTATGTTCTAATCTTTGAGAATGTCTACTTTTATACTTGTAATCGATAATAATCTTAGCGGATATGGAAAATAATGTTAACCAAATTGAGCTGAAGTTTCAGCGTTTTTTTATTTCTAATTTTCCGAAAGTAAAGAATTATGCCCAGCTGTTACTTAAGTCGGAAGTTGATGCTGAAGATGTTGCTCAAGATATTTTCTGTAAGCTTTGGTTACAACCGGAAATATGGCTTGACAATGAAAATGAATTAGATAACTACCTCTTTATAATGACCAGAAACATTATTCTGAATATCTTCAAGCATCAGCAAATCGAACGGGAATATCAGGAAGGATACCTTGAAAAAACAGTGCTTCATGAATTGATAGAAGGGGAAGATGCCCTTAATAATATATATTATGAAGAAATGTTGCTGGTTGTTCGCCTGACTTTGGAAAAAATGCCTGAACGGCGAAGGTTAATATTCGAGCTGAGTCGTTTTAAGGGATTAAGTTATAAAGAAATCGCAGAAAAGCTTAATGTTTCCATCCGTACGGTAGAGCACCAGGTGTATTTAGCACTGATAGAACTAAAAAAAGTGCTTCTATTTTTATTTTTTCTATTTTCCTTTAAGTAGTGTTTTTCTTTTAGTTGTATTTAGTGTATAAAGGAAGAAATTAATGATGAAAAACTATATTCAACAGATCATAGAGTTATTCGGGCATAATGAGTATTCATTGGCTACGCGTAGAAAAGTGCAGCGATGGTTGGCTGACGACAATCATGCGGAAGAAAAAAAAGAAGCACTTCACACGTTGTGGCAACAAGCGGGAGAACAGAAAGTACCTCGCGGAATGCAACAGTCCATATTACGGATGCAACAAAATCTGGGAATGCAGTCTGTCGGTTCCGGTAAAAAGTATCAGTTACTTATATGGAGAGCAGCAGCTATTTTCCTGTTGGCAGTATCGTCTGTTTCTATCTATCTGATGTTGGAGAAAGACAAACCGCAAAAAGACTTGGTAGAATGTTTCATACCAACGGCGGAAATACGTGAACTTACATTGCCCGATGGTACCCGGGTGATGCTAAATTCGAGAAGCACCTTACTGTACCCGGAGCAGTTTGCCGGTAAGACCAGAAGTGTATATTTGATTGGCGAAGCAAATTTCCAGGTAAAGCCGGATGAAAAACATCCTTTTATAGTGAAAGCCAATGATTTTCAAATAACAGCTTTAGGTACAGAGTTTAACGTGAATGCCTATCCGGAGAACAATGAACTGATTGCAACTCTGCTGGAAGGTAGTGTGAAGGTAGAATTTAATAATCTGATATCTAATGTAATACTTAAACCCAATGAGCAGATAACGTATAATAAACAGACCCGGAAACGTAGCCTCCAATCGCCTCGGATAGAGGATGTGACTGCCTGGCAGCGTGGAGAACTGGTTTTCAGTGATATGCATCTCGATGAGATTTTTACGAGTCTCGAACGCAAATTTCCCTATACCTTTGTTTATAGCCTTCACAGCCTGAACAATAAATCGTATAGTTTCCGTTTCCAACAGCAAGCCACTTTGGAAGAGGTGATGAAGATAATAACACAGGTGGCAGGGGATGTGAAATATATAATTAAGGGGAATAAATGCTATATAACTGATAAAATATAGAAAAACGATTGTTGAACCTTTTTTAACTTAATGTACTATGCAAAAAAGTATCCGGAAGAAATGGCCGTTTCTCCCGGATGTGAAATCATTGTCCTTCTAATATTAGCGTATCTTGACGCTATTTCAATTGATCATAGAATAATAACCAATTAACTAATACTAAAAAGATGCTACAAATTTACGAAAAAAGAGCAGATAATGTTGTTCAAAAGCGAGTCTTTCTCATTTTTTTAGGTCTATTATTGATGCAGACCCTTGCTTTTGCTCAAAGTGATAGTAAAATTACTATCCAGCAGAAAGATATCACTGTAGTAGATGCATTGAAAACTGTGGAAAGACAGTCGAAGATGTCTATAAATTATAGTGATTCCGAATTGAAAGGAAAGAAAATTGCCGATCTTAACTTGGAAGACGTATCGGTGACTACTGCGCTCGACGCAATCTTGAAAGGAACAGGTTTCTCTTATCAGATTCAAGGTAATTATATTATAGTTACGGAGAAGAAACCGGCAACTGCACAATCTGTCAAAGATATCAAAGGGAAAGTAACCGATGAGAATGGTGAACCCCTGATCGGAGTAAATATCTCTGTGGACGGCAGTTCTACAGGGACGATTACAGACTTTGACGGAAACTTTTCGATTAAAAGTCCCGGTAATGCCCGTTTGAAAATATCTTATATAGGATATGCAACTCAACTGATTGCTGTTTCCAATAAGGACTTTTACCCGATTACAATGAAACAAGATACGGAAGTGCTGGACGAAGTAGTCGTGACGGCATTGGGTATCAAGCGGGCAGAAAAGGCACTGTCTTACAATGTGCAGCAGATAAAAAGCGAGGATATAACCGGCATTAAAGATGCCAACTTCATCAATTCACTGAATGGTAAGATAGCCGGTGTAAGTATCAACAAGAGTGGTAGTGGTGTCGGTGGTGCGACGCGTGTCGTTATGCGTGGCGCTAAATCTATCGAAGGCGACAACAATGCACTGTATGTAGTAGACGGTATCCCTTTGTTTAATACTAATATGGGAAACACAGATAGTGGTATCATGGGTGAAGGCAAAGCCGGAACGGAAGGTATTGCTGATTTCAATCCGGAAGATATCGAGAGTATCTCTATTCTGAGCGGACCTTCGGCGGCTGCTTTGTATGGTAGTAGTGCGGCAAATGGTGTCGTTCTGATTACTACTAAGAAAGGGCAGGAAGGTAAATTACAGATATCATTTTCTTCTTCATCCGAATTCAGCAAAGCGTACATGATGCCCGAATTCCAGAACACGTATGGAAATAAAGAAGGTATGTTCGAAAGCTGGGGTGACAAACTGGCCCGTCCGAATTCGTATGATCCCAAGAGTGATTTCTTCAACACCGGAACCAACTTTATCAACTCGTTGACCTTGTCTACCGGTACAAAGCAGAATCAAACTTTTGCTTCGGTTTCATCCACCAATTCAAAAGGTATTGTTCCCAACAATTCTTATGACCGTCTGAACTTCACCATTCGCAATACAGCCACTTTTCTGGACGATAAATTGCAGTTGGATTTAGGAGCGTCCTATGTGAAACAGGAAGATAAAAACATGGTATCGCAGGGACAATACTGGAATCCGGTGATTTCTGCCTACCTTTTCCCCCGTGGAGAAGACTTCGAAGATATCAAGACTTTCGAGCGTTATGACCAGAGCCGCAATATTCCGATACAGTATTGGCCGATTGCCGATGCAACCTATGGTTCGCAGAATCCCTACTGGACTGCTTACCGCAACATCGCAACGAACGAGAAGAGCCGTTATATGTTTAATGTAGGTCTGAGCTATAAGATCACCGACTGGATGAATCTTGCCGGACGTTATCGTATGGACGATACTCATGTTCAGTTTGAACGTAAGGTTTATGCTACTTCCGATCAGAAATTTGCCGAAGGAAAGAAAGGTCTGTATGATTACAGCAATTACAAAGACCGTCAGGAGTATGCCGACTTTATGTTGAATATCAACAAGCAGTTCAACGATTTTAATATTTCTGCCAACTTGGGTTATAGCTACTCTAACTACTGGTCGCTGGCAAGAGGCTACAAAGGAACCTTGCTCGGAGTAACAAATCTGTTTGCCGCCAGCAACATCGACCCTTCCAACGGTCGTATCTCGGAAGACGGAGGTGACAGTCGCGTACGTAATCACGCTATCTTTGCCAACGTCGAATTGGGCTGGAGAAGTATGCTTTATCTTACGTTGACAGGGCGTAATGACTGGAACTCCCGATTGGTAAACACCAGCGAAGAATCCTTCTTCTATCCCTCGGTAGGTCTGTCCGGTATTATCTCTGAAATGGTGAAACTGCCCGAGTTCATTTCCTATTTAAAGGTACGCGGGTCTTATACGGAAGTCGGTTCTCCGGTATCACAGTCGGGACTTACTCCGGGAACTGTGACCACTCCGATTATCGGTGGTGCACTGGCTCCCACAGGCATCTATCCTTTTACTGATTTCAAGGCAGAACGTACCCGTTCTTATGAATTGGGATTGAGTGTACGTTTATGGAATAAACTGAGTGCCGAAGTTACTTACTATAAATCGAATACATACAATCAGACCTTTATTGGCGATTTGCCGGAATTTTCGGGTTACAAACAAATCTATTTGCAGGCTGGTAATGTACAAAATCACGGTTGGGAAGCATCGTTGGGATACAGAGACAGCTTCGGAGACTTTAGCTTCTCCTCCAATCTGACCTTCTCGCGCAATGTCAACGAAATCAAAGAAATGGTGGAAAACTATCGTACCGACATGAGTCCCGAGCCTATCAACGTGCCGGAAGTAAGGAAAGACAATGGACGCGTTATATTAAAAGTCGGCGGCAGCATCAACGATATATATGCCAATACTTTCCTGAAGAAAGACAGTCAGGGGTATGTTGAAATCAAACAAGACGGTTCGTACGGACTCGAACAAGGTGAACCCGTTTTCTTGGGCAAGACGTCACCGGACTTTAATCTGGGATGGAGCAACTCGCTGTCATACAAAGGATTCGGACTCAGCTTCCTGATTAACGGACGTTTTGGTGGTGTGGTAACTTCCTCTACCCAAGCTATTCTCGATCGCTTCGGAGTATCCAAAGCATCTGCCGAAGCACGCGATGCAGGCGGTGTCTTACTGCCCGGACAAGGGAGAGTGGATGCACAATCGTATTATCAGCTGATAGGTACGGGTGACTATACCACTTCCGGATATTATGTGTATAGTGCAACCAATATCCGTCTGCAAGAGCTGACTTTGAGTTACAGGTTCCCCGACCTTTGGTTTAAGAATGTGCTGAAAGATGTTACTTTGTCATTCATTGCCAATAACCCTTGGATGCTCTACAGCAAAGCTCCGCACGATCCGGAACTGACTCCGTCCGTAGGAACTTACGGTCAAGGTAATGACTATTTTATGCAGCCGAGTGTGAGAAGTTTCGGTTTCGGTATTAAATTTAAATTATAACTGACCTCATGAAAAAGATAAATCAATATAAACTATTAGCAGGAATCTGCGCTTTGTCGCTCTTTACTGCTTGTGACTTTGAAGAGCTAAACACCAATCCGTTCGAGATGACCAACGAAATGGGCATAAGAGATGGTGTTGCTGTCGGAGGTGCTGTAACAGCGATGCAAAGAGCTGTAGTCACCGTAGGAACTCAGGCTGACGATACGGATGCCATCAACCAGTATCAGGTTGCATATAATCTGTCAGCCGATTCGTGGAGCGGATTTTTCGGACAGAACAATAACTGGTATAGCGGCAGTAATAATACTACCTATTACTTGCAGGACAATTGGGTGGCGGCTACTTATACCAATTCATATACGACTCTGCTGTCTTCCTGGAAAAAGATAAAACAAGAATCCGAAAAGACCGAAACACCGGAAATCTTTGCTTTGGCTCAGATTCTGAAGATATCTGCATGGCATAAAACGCTTGAATCTTTCGGTCCTATTCCTTACACTCATGCAGGAGAACCTGCACTGGTGATACCTTTCGACAGCGAACAAGTTGCATTCAATGCCATGTTTACCGATCTGACAGCTGCTATCGACATTTTGACTGTGAGAGCGGAACAAGGGGCAACCATTGTTGCCGATTATGATGCCGTATATGCCGGTGATACGAGAAAATGGGTGAAATACGCCAATTCACTGATGTTGCGTTTGGCAATGCGTATCAGTTATGCTGACGAAACGACTGCACAGAAATATGCCCGTCAGGCTTTGAATCATACATTTGGAGTGATGACTTCGAAATCAGACGAAGCCCAGATGAGTACCGGAGCCGGAATGGTCTTTCGTAACAACATCGAGTGGCTGGCCAATCAGTATAATGAGTGTCGCATGGGCTCTTCCATGTTTTCTTATTTGTTGGGTTATCAGGACCCGCGTCTGAGTGCTTATTTTGAAGCTTCTCCCAGTGCGTATGCGGTAGCGGCTTTTGACGGGAAAAACTATCAGGCGGTACCTCCCGGCAATGCCAATCAGCAGAATACGATTTATACCGATTTCTCCAAACCCAATATTACCTCCAACACTCCGACTTACTGGATGCGTGCTTCCGAGGTTTATTTCCTGAGAGCTGAGGCCGCGTTGAGATGGGGAAGCGAATTTGGTGATGCGGAAGCACTGTACGAACAAGGAGTTGCCACGTCATTTGATGAAAATGGTATCAGTTCGTCTGTAGACGACTATTTGGCTTCCGGATTGACTCCGATTGCCCATAATATGAGAGCCTCCTATTACAGTTACAATGCTGCGGCTCCTACTACTGCAACACCTGCCTTCAGCGGTGGAACGGAAGAAAAACTGGAGAAGATCATGATTCAGAAGTGGATTGCACTATATCCAAACGGACACGAAGCATGGACCGAATGGAGAAGAACCGGTTATCCGAAACTGAATCAGGTGCAGACCAACCGCGGACAGGGCGTTACTCGTGAAGGTGGCATTCGTCGTATGGTGTATCCTGTAAGTTTCTATCAGTCGGCAGAGGATAGAGCCAATTATGAAGAAGCATTGAAGCTATTGGGCGGTCTTGATAAAGACAAAGCAACTACTCAGTTGTGGTGGGATTGTAAAAATAAAATCTATTAAACTATGATTCATATGAAAATGTTAAGACGATTATTATATATACTTCCTGTTATAGGGATAATGATTGCGTCGTGTGTCGATATAGAAAGCAAGGATTTTGAACATATCGGCGGTTACAACACGATGGACAATGAAGAAAGTGCACAGTATTATGCCGATCTTCGTGCATGGAAGGCAACCAGTCAGGGTTACGGACGTCCTATTTTCTTCGGATGGTTCAGCAACTGGTCTCCCGAGGGACCTATTCGTAAAGGATATCTGGCTTCTTTGCCGGACAGCATCGACATGGTATCGATGTGGAGTGGTCCATTCGGCTTGAATGAAGCGAAACTGGCTGATAAGGAGATTTTCCAAAAGAAGAAAGGCGGTAAGATCACGGTTTGTTACATTCTGCATAATATTGGAACTGGTATTACGCCTGCTTCCGTTTCAGAAAAAGTACAGGCGGAAAACCCGAATGCTTCCAGTGAGGAAATCACTGAGTTGGTCAATAAAGCAACAGAAGCTTATTGGGGATTTACCAGTGGAGAGAAAGGTGCTGAAGACCATATCGCAGCCATTCAACGCTATGCCAAAGCATTGGTAGACACGATTGTTGCGACCGATTATGATGGTCTGGACATTGACTGGGAACCCGATAATGGTGGTGACGGCGGAAGATACGTAGGCAGTCTGAAAGACCGCAGAGGTGGTCCGCGTGGTGAGTTTCTGCATTATCTGGTAGAAGAGATAGGAAAATACTTTGGTCCGATGGCAACCGAGCGTCCGAATGGTAAGTATTACTATTTTATGATTGACGGTGAAATATGGAACTCTAACAAAGAATCTGCTCCTTATTTTGACTATTTCATCACTCAGGCATATGGCGACTCCAATCTTGATAGCCGGGTTCGTACTTTGCAAAACTGGTGCGGAGAGTATTACGACTATCGTAAGCATGTATTTACCGAGAACTTTGAGTCATCTTGGACTACCGGTGGTGTACTTTTGAGACAGGCTGCTTATAACCATGCCAATGGACCGAAAGGTGGCGTCGGTGCTTTCCGACTTGATAATGACTATGATAATGCCCGTGATTATAATTTTGTGCGTCATGCTATACAGATTAATCTGCAGGCTTATCAGGAATATATGGACAATCAATCTAATGAAAATACAGAACAGCAATGAAACGTATCAAAATCTTATATGCAGGTGCACTAGTTGCATTGTCTTTCTCTAGTGTGGGTTGCAACGACAGCGAAAGCGATCTGTTGGAGCCGAAACTTTACTTTGAAAGTAATGTGATAAGAGTGGAAGTTGAAGCGGATACCTACGAGTGCGAATTGGTGTCGCGATTGTCGACTATGGTAAAGAGTAATGTAAATGTGAACTATCAGGTAGGAGGGCAGGACCTTGTGGATGAATACAATCATAAACACGGAACGACCGGACAGCTTTTGGCGACTGATAACTATGAAATGACAGGAACTTCTTCGACTATTAAAGCAGGCGAACTATATGCTGATCCCTGCGGATTGTCGGTAAAGAATATTACCAAGGGGGAAGACGGGGTAACGTATATTCTGCCCGTAATAGTGAATAGTACGGACATTGAAAAGATAAGCAGTTCGAGCGTTACTTATATTGTAGTAAGGAAACCAATTATTATTGATAAAGTATACCGTATCAATCCGGGCTGGCTTGATGTACGTCTGCCGACTGCTTATAAAACAATGGGGTCTGTCACCTACGAAGCATTGGTTTATGCCGAACGTTGGAAGAATTTGGGCACCATTATGGGCAATGAAGGTACTTTGATTATGCGTACCGGTGACTTGAATCATCCTGATAACGAGCTTCAAATGGCTGGAAGTGTTGCACTTCAGATGCCCGATGTATCCATATTCCTGTTGAATCAGTGGTATCATGTAGCGTTCACTTACGATGCTTCTGCGGGAATGGCTACTCTCTATCTCAATGGAGAGAAAATAGCAGAAAAAACGGTAGGCTCACTGACATTCGACTTGAACGAACGTTTCTGTATCGGTTATGCTTATGACTATGACCGGAATCGTAAATGGAACGGATTTATGAGTGAGGTTCGTTTATGGTCGGTAGCCCGTACTGCGAATCAGATTCGTGAAAATATGATGTTTGTCGATTCAGGTTCAAATGGTCTGGTCGGTTACTGGAAACTGAATGGAGAAGATATCGAACAACGGGACGGAGTGTGGTATGTGCTCGACCAGTCGCCGAATCATAATGACGCAACTTCCAATAATGGTTTGCGTGGTGAAACCGGTGGTAGTCAGTCTTTTGTAGAGCCGACGGTAGTAGATATGAGGGTTCGGCTTGAATAAATATGGTTTTGTTTTCTAGGTAGATTAAATAAGGAGAGGGACGGAATTCTTCAATGCAGAATTCCGTCCCTATTTTTTATTTATATGAAATTCTGATTATTCCTTATATGTCTCTGCGAATTACTCGGTAATATTTTTGTTATATTCTACTTCCGTTTATCTTAATGTCGGTATTGGGAAATAAAGTTTTGATGCGTTGCATCTCTTCTTTAGTAATTCTGCCGGATAGTTTCAACCTTTCGATTTTCACTTTTGACAGTTCGTCCGGTATATCAATTTCATTAATAAAGGTAAGCTCCAACTGTTTTATTTCTTCAAGTTTTAGCAGGACGGAAGGGAACTCTTTCACTCTAAGGTTGATACCCCTGCCTTTGGCATCGGCTTTCAATCTGTTTATGAGTCCGGTGTTGTCTGTGCTTTTCTTTTTGACCATCCAGCCAATTTGTGGTCTCAGTGTAAAATTTTCATTGTTTTGTTTGAGTCCGATGAAACCGGACCACAACTCCAGTGGTGTTTCAATTACGGTGTCATTGTATGCTTCAATATACTTTAAATCAACTTTTACTATCTCGCTCGGAAGCTTTTTACGACCCACAATCTGTTTTAGATTATTTCTTTTCCCTTCATTGTCGTAAGGAAAGAATTTAATGATCCATCCATCAAAAATCTCGGGAGCTCCGCATGACTTTGGCGAATGACATTTAAACATATTGCGCCAAAACTCTTGGTTTACTGTTCCCTTTGATGCCTTCACAAACTCCTCTAAAAGAGGTTCAAGTTGTGAAATCCACCATTCGAGTTTATATTCTTTTAGTCCTCTGGCTTTATTTAAAACTTTTTCCCAGTCTTGTGGTGTCCCTTCAAGCGTGATTTCCGGAATACCGCAAACAATCATTATGGTGATAAACTCGAAGTATGATTTCACCGTTTCCATTATTGTTATTTCAGAAACAGTCTTTTCCAAAGAAGTCGTTGTAGAGAAATTACAAGTGAGTGTTTCAACCAAATTGTCTCCTACCTCTTTTCTTATCTGTTCTGTAAACTGCGGGAAAATTTCTTCCCATAAAAGACTCGGGTCTTTCAGTTTCTTATTGGATTGTACAATTAAAGATTCCTTTCCGGAGAAATTTACAAAATATTTTCTCAAAGACTCATGGTTGGCATTCACATGTTGGGCAAAACCTTGGTTAATCAGTAGCCAAATCATATCCGGAGATAAAACGAACGGCCTATGATCTGCATAAGCCTGATACATACCGCAGAAGAAAGAATTATACCCAAAGTATAATAAACTGTCAGGAGATTCACTCTTGGCTATTACATTGAATGGAGGTTTCCAGATGTCTTTTTCTGTAATTCTAATGGTTGATTCATTGTCAGATAGCATCAGATATCTGTAGATTTCATCAGGGGAAGCCACGGGATATAATTTTTCGGGCTTGGAGAGTTGTTCAACTTCAAAAGTAATTCCATTTTGAGCAACTATGGAAGTACTGCATAGAACGAATAAATAGAATAGTAGTTTTTTCATAATACTAAATTTACTTTATGGTTTGTATTTCACATATTTTCCTGTTGATAGATTATAGATAACAATATACAAATATAGTATTATTAGAAATGGAATCGCTATGATATCGAATCTTTTTTATGTCCTGTGCCTCTAAAAAATAGGTGCATATTATTTTAGAAGCTGTTTATTCGGAAAATTATAGTAAGTTTGCTATGGAATTTGAATACAAGTGTTTCAGCGTAAGATAATACATATCGATATGGACGCTTTCTACGCTTCTGTAGAACAGCGTGATCATCCGGAACTTCGTGGCAAACCCTTGGCGGTGGGACATGCCGAGGAGCGGGGAGTTGTGGCAGCAGCCAGTTATGAAGCCCGTCGTTACGGGGTTCGTTCTGCCATGTCTTCTCAGAAGGCGAAACGTTTATGTCCCCAGCTTATCTTTGTATCCGGAAGAATGGACGTTTATAAGTCCGTCTCCCGTCAGATACACGAAATCTTTCATGAGTATACTGATATAATCGAGCCTCTGTCTTTGGATGAGGCCTTTTTGGATGTTACGGAGAATAAGAAAGGAATCTCTCTGGCAGTTGATATTGCAAAGGAGATAAAACTTCGTATCCGGGAACAGTTGAACCTGGTCGCATCTGCCGGAGTCTCCTATAATAAATTTCTTGCAAAGATTGCATCGGACTATCGGAAGCCGGACGGACTGTGTACCATACATCCTGATCAGGCGCTGGACTTCATAGCAGGACTTCCGATCGAATCTTTTTGGGGAGTAGGACCTGTGACAGCAAAGAAGATGCATTTGCTTGGTATTCACAATGGTCTTCAATTACGTAAATGCTCGCTCGAAATGCTGACGGCTCACTTTGGAAAGGTGGGGGCACTCTATTATGAATGTTCGCGGGGGATTGACGAGCGTCCGGTTGAGGCAGTTCGTATTCGGAAGTCTATCGGTTGTGAACGAACGCTGGAAAGAGATATATCGGTTCACTCTTCCGTTATCATCGAATTGTATCATGTAGCGGTAGAATTAATAGAACGTCTTCAACGTAAAGAGTTTAAAGGAAATACATTGACTCTGAAGATCAAGTTTCATGATTTTAGTCAGATTACCCGAAGTATTACGCAGTCGCAGGAGCTGTATACATTAGACCGCATCCTTCCACTCGCTAAAGAGTTACTGAAAAGTGTGGAGTACGAACAGCATCCTATCCGCTTGATCGGGCTTTCTGTTTCCAATCCGAAAGAGGAGGCAGATGAACAACATGGAGTTTGGGAGCAGCTCAGTTTTGAGTTTAGCGATTGGGAATAAAGTTAGGTTTTACCATCAGTGAAAATTTGTAGAAGTTTAAATGAAGTTTCTGTTTATAATCAACAGGATGTTTTTCAAACGGAACGTCTGTTTACTCTGAATGAAGGCTCTGTTTGCCCTAAATAGAATGTCTGTTTGCTTTGAACAGAGCATCTGTTTCACGAGTAGGCTGAAAGCTTCTGGCTGTACTTTTTTTGAAGTCTGTACTTTTTTGTCATGAGGTTCGTATGATTTGCTCACCTTACTTTTTGAGAGATGCGTTATCTTTGCCATACTTAAACGAACAAAATACCATGAATCGAATGAAGTATTTAATTTGTGTTTTTCTGTTAGCTGCCTTTGGAAGTTTCTCTTTCAAAGCCAATGCCTATACGGAACGCGACCTGCTGCAAAAAGCGGCAGATGAAACTACGTTGAAAAATGTGCTGGTAATGAAACAGGCATGGGTACCTTATCCGGCCTATACTGATCGTGCTGCTTGGGACTCATTGATGGGGCCCAACAAGCAGCGCCTTATCGCGGCAGGCGAGAAGCTCCTCGATTACAAATGGCAACTGATCCCTGCTACCGCCTATCTTGAATATGAGCGGACCGGTAATCGTAAAATCATGGAAGTTCCCTATGACGCCAACCGTCAGGCATTGAATACGCTGATGCTGGCAGAACTGGCGGAAGGCAAAGGACGCTTCATTGATCAGCTGCTCAACGGAGCTTATATGAGTTGCGAAATGAATTCATGGGTACTGTCTGCTCACCTGCCCCGGCAAAGCAGCAAACGTTCTCTTCCTGATTTCCGCGAACAGATCATTGATCTTGGTTCCGGCGGATATGGTGCATTGATGGCTTGGGTGCACTATTTCTTCCGTAAGCCTTTCGACAAAATCAATCCGGTGGTTTCTCTGCAAATGCGCAAAGCTATAAAGGAGCGTATCCTTGATCCTTATATGAGCGATGACGATATGTGGTGGATGGCGTTCAACTGGCAGCCGGGAGAGATTATCAATAACTGGAATCCTTGGTGCAACTCCAATGCTTTGCAGTGTTTCCTTCTGATGGAGAACAATAAAGACCGTTTGGCAAAGGCTGTATACCGTTCGATGAAATCGGTGGATAAGTTTATCAACTTTGTGAAGTCTGACGGTGCTTGCGAAGAAGGGACTTCTTATTGGGGACATGCGGCAGGTAAGCTTTATGATTATTTGCAAATACTTTCTGATGGTACGGGTGGCAGAATATCCCTGTTGAATGAACCGATGATCCGGCGTATGGGAGAGTATATGTCCCGTTCTTATGTCGGTAATGGTTGGGTAGTGAACTTTGCCGATGCTTCCGCGCAAGGTGGTGGCGATCCTCTGCTAATCTATCGTTTTGGTAAAGCGGTAAACAGCGATGAAATGATGCATTTTGCAGCTTATCTGCTGAATGGTAGAAAACCGTACGCGACCATGGGGAATGATGCATTCCGCTCTCTCCAGTCTCTGCTTTGCTGCAATGATCTTGCCAAAGAGACTCCAAAGCATGATATGCCGGACGTGACTTGGTATCCCGAAACAGAATTCTGCTACATGAAGAATAAGAATGGAATGTTCGTGGCTGCCAAAGGCGGATTCAACAACGAAAGTCATAATCATAATGATGTGGGAACGTTTTCCTTATATGTGAATACCATTCCCGTAATCCTTGATGCAGGGGTAGGTACATATACTAAGCAGACTTTCGGTAAAGACCGTTACACCATCTGGACAATGCAGAGTAATTATCATAATCTGCCGATGATTAATGGTATACCGCAGAAATACGGACAGGAATATAAAGCGACAAATACCACTTGTAATGAAAAGAAACGTGTCTTTTCCACTGATATTGCTGCCGCCTATCCGTCGGAAGCAAAAGTGAAAAACTGGATCCGGTCGTATACACTGGATGACCGGAAACTGACGATCACCGACAGCTACACGCTGGAAGAGGCCGTAGCTCCCAATCAGGTGAATTTCATGACTTGGGGCAATGTCACTTTCCCTTCACAGGGCAAAATTCAGATTGAAGTAAAGGGGCAGAAAGTGGAACTGGACTATCCGACCCTGTTCAAAGCCGAACTGGAAACAATCCAATTGGACGATCCGCGCCTCTCTAATGTATGGGGTAAGGAGATTTATCGCATCACACTAAAAACAAACGAAAAGAAAGAAACTGGAAATTATAAGTTTGTTATTCAACAAATAAAATAGGATTCAGCAAGCAGAGTGAAAATAAGAAATAACGTATAAACAATTAAATCGCAGTAAGATGAAAAAAGTATTATTAGTTAGTCTTTTGGCTATCGCAGGAGTAAGCATCAGTGCGCAGAATCTGATCAAAAATGAAAAGTTTGCTACGGAAGTAACGAACAAGGTAACCAATCCTAGCAAGGCTACGGCTGGTGAGTGGTTCATTATGAATAATGAGGCGGACGGAGTAACAACAATCGCTTGGGAGCAGACTGGAGATGCCAAGTATCCGAACGCGATGAAAATAGATAATTCGGGTGCTGAGAAGAATACATCCTGGTATAAAGCATTTCTTGGTCAACGTATTACAGATGGCTTGGAGAAAGGTATCTACGTGCTGACTTTCTATGCAAAAGCAAAGGAGGCAGGAACTCCGGTCAGTGTATATATCAAGCAGACGAATGAGGAAAAAAATGATAACGGTAAACTGAACACCACTTTTTTCATGCGCAGGGATTATGATGCTGACGCCCAGCCTAACGCTTCTGGGGCACAGTACAACTTCAAGATTAAAGATGCCGACAAATGGACAAAGGTCGTTGTTTACTATGATATGGGACAGGTAGTAAATGCAATCAGCAGCAAAAAATCAAATCCTGCTCTGGAAGTGTCCGATACGGATGATGACGCTGCTATCCTGAAAGACTGTTACGTGGCTATTCTTGGACAGAATAAGGGTGGTGTAGTAGAAATCAGTGATGTGACTTTGAAGAAGAAATAAAAAGAAAGAGCGGAGAACCAGTGTGGTTGCTCCGCTCTTTTCATGATATATATTAGTGTGTTTAATTACATGGCAGGCTGCTTCGTCAGCAGTTTTTGAAGTTTACCATTCAAGGTTTGGCACATTGCACCGTTTCCCATTGCTTGATAACGTTTGATACGGTACTGTAACATCATGATTTTTTCATTTGCATTCTTTTTCATAATTTGTTTCCTCTTTTTTTGCCCTCCACGTTTTGAAGAGCGGTTTTACATCTTGTTTTCTTTATTAACACTGCAAAGATACAAAATGTTTTTGAATTATATGCTGTAAAACATAAAAATCTTCTTTTTCTTCTGATTTTTCTTTTTATGAGAGGTTCGGACACGGAGATGTTACAAACCTGTTACAATTTTCCCGTCCTCTTTCCCCGATGACAATATTATTCTTATCTGTCACATTTTTATATACTTATCTAGGCATTCAGAAAATATTCTTGTACTTTTGTGAGTCAGCAATCTTATTATCTAAAATAAACCAAACACTTTTATGAAGACATTCATTCATCTTTTATCCGTTCTTATCCTGTCTGTTGTGCTGTATGCCTGCAACAATGCTCATTTTCTGAAAGAAGAGAATTATCGGAATCAAGTGACCGAAGACTTTGAACAGAAAAAGCAGGCACTTCCTCATGGAGACCTGTTTACTGTTTTTTCGAATCCTGACTTGTCTGTATATGAGCAGGAAGCTCTGATGTTTCTCTATGCTTATATGCCGATAGGGGATGTGACGGATTATTCGGGAGATTATTATTTGGAGAATGTTCGTTTGTCCGGGCAGACGCGTACTGAGATGCCTTGGGGAGATCTGATTCCGGATGAATTGTTCCGGCATTTTGTGTTGCCTATCCGGGTGAATAATGAGAATTTGGATGACTCGCGTCGGGTGTTTTATGGAGAATTAAAGGATAGGGTGAAGCATCTGTCCATGAAGGACGCTATTCTGGAAGTAAATCATTGGTGCCATGAAAAGGTGGTCTATCGTCCGAGTGATGCACGTACCAGTTCGCCGCTGGCATCGGTGAAGACAGCGTATGGGCGTTGCGGAGAAGAATCCACATTTACTGTGGCTGCGTTGCGTTCGGTGGGGATTCCGGCAAGGCAGGTATATACTCCCCGTTGGGCACATACGGATGATAATCATGCCTGGGTAGAAGCGTGGGCGGATGGCCAGTGGTATTTCTTCGGAGCTTGCGAGCCCGAACCGGTTTTGAATCTCGGATGGTTCAATGCTCCTGCCAGTCGCGGGATGCTGATGCATACAAAGGTGTTCGGTCGCTATACCGGTCCGGAAGAGATTATGCTTGAAACGCCGAATTACACGGAGATCAATGTGATAGACAATTATGCGCCTACTGCCAAAGCTACAGTGACGGTGACGGATACGGAAGGACATCCGGTATCAGGTGCAAAAGTGGAATTTAAGATATACAATTATGCTGAGTTCTATACGGTAGCCACGAAATATACCGATGCCGAAGGTAAAGCCTTCCTCACTGCCGGCAAGGGAGATATGTTGGTATGGGCATCCAGGGATGGAAAATTCGGATATGCTAAACTGTCATTTGGAAAAGAAGATGCTTTGAAGTTATCTTTAGATAAGAAAGTAGGTGAAAGCTATACACTTCCGATGGATATTGTTCCTCCGGTAGAAGGGGCTAACCTTCCCGAAGTAACTCCTGAACAACGGGCGGAAAATGACCACCGGATGGCACAGGAAGATTCGATCCGCAATGCATATGTGGCAACGATGATGACAGATGAACAGGCAAAAGAATGGGTGAACGGACTGTACGGAAATATATTGCAACCTGAAACTATGAAAGATAAGTTGGCAGCTTTTCTGGTTGCTTCGCGCGGAAACCACCAGACATTGAAGGATTTTCTTTCAGCTATCAGAAAGGAGAAAAAACATATTTCATGGGAGGAAATGCGGGGTATGTGGTTATTAGAGAATATCTCGGCAAAAGATCTTCGTGACGTGACACTCGATGTACTGAACGATCATCTGAAAAACACATCGGATGGAGAAAAGACGGACACTGATCTGGTGAAAAGGGCGTTGCTCAATCCTCGCATAGCGAATGAGATGCTGACTCCTTATAAAAAGATACTTTATGATGCAATTTCTGAAGCAGTCTTGAAATCGGCACCTGTTGATGCTGCTCATGATGCCAAAGCATTAATAGAATGGTGCAGAAAAGAGATTAAGATTGATAATGAACTGAATTCTCAGCAGATTCCTGTTTCTCCGATGGGAGTATGGAAGTCGCGTGTAGCTGATGAGAAGTCCCGTGATATCTTCTTCGTAGCAGCTGCCCGGAGCATAGGGATACCAGCCTGGATTGATGAAGTGACCGGGAAGGTTCAATATGTAAGCGATGGGCTTTCTCCGCAGGATGTCAACTTTGAGACTTCGCAGTCCACACAATCTTGTACCGGCATGTTGAAAGCCAGCTATACTCCGATACGTTCTTTATCCGATCCTAAATACTATTCTCATTTCACTATCTCCAAGTTTAAGAACGGCACGTTCCAACTGCTCAATTATGACGAAGGCGATGTAGATATGGGTGGTGGTGCTACGTGGTCGAATCTCCTGAAAAACGGAGTAAAGCTGGACGAAGGTTATTATATGATGGTGACCGGAACCCGCCTGGCTAGTGGTGCGGTACTCTCCAATACCACATTCTTCGCTATCGAACCGGATAAGACGACTACTGTTGACCTTGTGATGCGTGAAAGTAAAGATCAGGTGCAAGTGATCGGTAATTTCAATTCCGAAGCTACTTATCGTCCGGTAGGAGGTACTGACCTGCAAAGTATCCTGCAAACCTGCGGACGCGGCTATTTTGTGGTTGCTGTTCTCGGAGTGGGGCAGGAGCCTACCAATCATGCTTTAAGAGATATTGCGGCTTTGCGCAGCGAGTTTGAACAGTGGGGACGTAAAATGGTCTTTCTTTTCCCTTCGGAAGAGCAATATAAAAAGTTCAACACGCATGAATTTAAAGATCTTCCCTCTACCATTGTTTATGGCATTGATGTGGATAACAGCATTCAAAAACAGATTGTTGATGCGATGAAGTTGAATCAATCAACCCTGCCTGTCTTTATCATTGCCGATACCTTCAACCGTGTGGTCTTTGTTTCTCAAGGATATACGATCGGTCTGGGAGAGCAATTGATGAAAGTAGTACATGGATTATAAAGAGGAGTCAGAGTGCAATAATCGTTAATTCTTACCATTAATACATTGTTATTGGAAAAGAATGATTACGTTTGCAGCAAATTATGGCAAAGTACATTTTTTGCATATTAGCATGCGCATTTCTGGCTTTGGGATTTACTCATATTTCCAATAAAGAATTGCAGGGATTTCAGAAAGAAACTGAGGTCCCGGCAATTGATATGCAATACAATGCGGGAGCAAATTGCAGTGTCTCTTCTGCCGGTTTCGATAAATCATGTAAAGATACTCATTCATTGCTGACTGACGGAACTTACGGCAGTAAGGTCAGTGACTGCATTTTTGATAACCTCTCTTTTCCGAGAAGCATTGTTCCTTTCAAAAATCTGAGATTTAATACAAATACTGCAATAATACAGATATTGAGCTCACTGAATACGTTGCTTCCGGAGGAACGTCTGAGCCATACCTGCTTTGATGTCAATTACATTAAATATTCGTGTAAATACTACGTCTATACATTAGCCCATATTCTTATTTAGGCTGCATTATTTTCCATTGGCAGGGTGAGGTATGTCTTTTCTCTCTGCCCCTCCTTTTATTTATTGTTCCTATAAACGTGTGATATGTTTCCCGGATACCCAATCAAGTATCGGGATCAGGATATTGTGTTTTCGTTGTGAAACGGGAGTTACGTCGTATAGAAGCAAAGATGTATACCGAAGTGATTCAAGCAAATAACATCTGCCGATTGTTTCTATATGGATGATGAGGAGTGCCCAATGGGATTTAACTTTCATGTGTGTCTAAATTTTAATAATGATTTACCATTGGGCGCCTCTTCTTTTTTTTGAATACTATATTATAAAACCTATATTTTTTATTGCTATGATTGATTTATTAATATCTACTTTCGCTATGATGGGGCTCACCTTTCTCATCGGTTTTTTTGTTGCGGCAGTCATCAAACTGATTGCTTATGCGGCAGATTCTTTTGATTTTTATAGTTCTCACCGTCTGGAGCTGCTGCGGTTACATCGCTGGCGACAACACCGGCAGAAAGTAGAAAGGCTTGTCAGGCAGATGCCTCTTCCGGACGAAGGGACTTTAGGAGATTATCGCGAAGATTTCAGTCGTGGAATCAACCGGAATGTTTCCGGCTATTCCGGTTATTATCATGGAGTAAGTCCAGGTGCGTCGGAAGAGAACCTGATGGATTATTATTATCCGCGGGATACACGTGAGTTCTTTCTCAAAGAAGAAGAACTGGCGCATGTCAACAAGAAAAATACAAAGAAATCTACTATCAACAAACAATAAAATGACATTTATTTATGGAAAATATTGATTTTGCCACCCTCTTTCAGGGTATCGGCACAATGATGGAAAGCGGCTGGTTACTGGCTTCTGCCAGAGTCTTTCTGGTACTTCTCGGTTTGTTACTTATCTATCTGGGTTGGAAGGGAGTGCTCGAACCTATGGTTATGATTCCGATGGGATTGGGCATGGTAGCCATCAACTGCGGAACATTGATGATGCCGGACGGTACATTAGGTAACCTCTTCCTCGATCCGATGCTTTCGGATACGGATGACCTGATGAATACGATGCAGATAGACTTTCTGCAACCTGTCTACACGCTGACTTTCAGTAACGGGCTTATAGCCTGCTTTGTCTTTATGGGCATCGGAACTTTGCTGGATGTGGGCTTTCTGCTCCAGAAACCGTTTGCGAGTATATTCCTTGCTTTATGTGCCGAACTCGGTACGTTCCTTACCGTGCCCATCGCTTCCGCACTCGGACTGACTTTAAAGGAAAGCGCATCTGTTGCTATGGTAGGTGGTGCGGACGGTCCGATGGTGCTCTTTACTTCACTGGCTTTGGCAAAACATTTGTTTGTTCCTATCACGGTAGTCGCTTACCTGTATTTGGGACTGACGTACGGAGGGTATCCATATCTGGTCAAGCTATTAGTGCCCAAACGTTTCCGTGCCATTAAGATGGTGACTAAGAAGGCGCCGAAGAATTACGATGCCAAAGTGAAACTGGCTTTCTCTGCTGTTCTCTGCGCAGTACTTTGTTTCTTGTTTCCGGTTGCTTCTCCATTGTTCTTCTCCCTGTTCCTGGGTGTTGCTGTTCGTGAATCCGGTATGAAGCATATTTATGATTTTGTCAGTGGTCCGTTGCTCTATGGCTCGACCTTTATGTTGGGAGTGTTGCTGGGCGTACTTTGCGATGCACATCTGTTGCTCGATCCGAAGATTCTGAAATTGCTGGTATTAGGTATCGTCGCACTTTTACTTTCCGGTATCGGAGGGATTATCGGAGGATACATCATGTACATTGTCAAACGGGGAAATTACAATCCGGTGATCGGTATCGCAGCCGTTAGTTGCGTACCTACCACCGCAAAGGTTGCCCAAAAGATAGTAAGCAAAGACAATCCCGATTCATTCGTATTGGGAGATGCCTTGGGAGCCAATATCTCAGGAGTAATCACCTCGGCTATTATTACCGGTATTTATATTACGATTATCCCTTATTTATAAACAGGTATGCTATTGCAGGACTATAAATCGCTGTTTATCGCAGTTTTCAGCTTTTTATAGCCTGAATGGTATTTATCACTCTTTGGGCGGTGGTTACATTTCGTTCGTATTCGTCGATATGTACAGTGCCGCCCATCGATACTGATTCATTTTTATACTTCATATCGCTCTTGATGCTTTCCCGTGCGGAGAAATGAAACTCCTGTATTCCGGTTTCCGAAGCAATGCGGGCGATATTCTTTTCGTTCACGCCACATCCGGCAAGCAGGATAATTCTTCCGGAAGCCTGTATCTGCAATGTTTTTAGCAGGGGGATTCCTAGTTCGGCGGTAGCTTGCTGACCGGAAGTAAGGATACGGTTACATCCTAATCCGATAATCTGCTCCAAAGCCTTTTCAGGATCATGGCATACATCAAAGGCACGGTGAAAAGTCACTGATAACCCTTGTGAGGCTTTCATTAACTCTTGCATTACAGGAAGGTCGATTTCCCCGTTTGCCGTCAGACAACCGAATACCACTCCGTCAGCTCCCAACTGCCGTGCCATTTCTATATCTTTCAGCATCGTTCTCACTTCGATGGGAGAATAAAGAAAATCCCCACCCCGCGGGCGGATAATGACATGCAGGCGAGTCGTTGTCAGCATGTCGCGTGCTGTCGATATCTCTCCGTAAGAAGGAGTTGTCCCGCCTTCCGGAATACCTGCACATAACTCTACCCGGTCGGCTCCGCCTGCCTGTGCTGCCAGACAGCTTTCTACAGAATTGGCACAGACTTCAAACTGGTACTTTTTCATAAGCTGATGCTTTTAGACTGCATGCTGCTACGTGATGCTGCAAACATGAGAAGTGAATGATGATAAATTGAAAAAGGGCGAATTGCTTCGCCCTTGTATTGAATCTTCTTTTGAATATTTACTTATTTAGCGAAGCTAACCGCACGTGTTTCACGGATAACGGTAATCTTCACCTGTCCCGGATAAGTCATCTCGTCCTGAATCTTCTTGGCGATTTCACCGGACAAGCTTTCTGTCTGCTTGTCATCGATCTTATCCGCACCTACGATCACGCGGAGTTCGCGTCCTGCCTGAATAGCGTATGTCTTGGTCACACCCGGATAAGCCATAGCCAATTGTTCAAGATCGTTCAGACGTTTGATGTAAGCCTCTACAATTTCGCGGCGTGCGCCCGGACGTGCACCGGAGATAGCATCACAAACCTGTACGATAGGAGCCAGCAGACTGGTCATTTCCGTTTCGTCGTGGTGAGCACCGATAGCATTGCAGATATCCGGTTTTTCTTTGTATTTCTCGGCAAGTTTCATACCCAATAATGCGTGCGGCAATTCCGGTTCTTCATCGGGCACTTTACCGATATCATGCAGCAAACCTGCACGTTTTGCCTTCTTAGGGTTCAGGCCCAGTTCCGATGCCATCACAGCACAGAGATTGGCTGTTTCACGGGCGTGCTGCAACAAGTTCTGACCATAAGAAGAGCGATATTTCATCTTACCGATGATACGGATCAGTTCCGGATGCAGACCGTGGATACCAAGGTCGATTGTTGTCCGTTTACCAGTTTCGATGATTTCTTCCTCTACCTGTTTGCGTACTTTGGACACCACTTCCTCAATACGTGCCGGATGGATACGTCCGTCTGTCACCAGTTGGTGAAGAGCCAGACGGGCAATTTCACGGCGAACCGGGTCAAAAGCGGAAAGAACGATTGCTTCCGGAGTGTCGTCTACAACGATTTCAACGCCGGTAGCGGCTTCCAGTGTACGGATATTGCGTCCTTCACGTCCGATGATACGTCCTTTGATTTCATCCGATTCGATATGGAATACTGTTACGGAGTTTTCGATGGCAGTTTCGGTAGCTACCCGTTGGATAGACTGGATAACGATTCGTTTGGCTTCCTTGCTGGCAGTCAGTTTCGCATCATCCATGATGTCATTGATGAATGACTGTGCCTGCGTTTTAGCTTCTTCCTTCAGTGATTCGACCAGACGTTCTTTTGCTTCGTCGGCAGACAGACCGGAGATTGCTTCCAGTTTTTCTATTTCCTGATGTTGCAGTTTGTCCAGTTCTTCCTTCTTTTTGTCAACGATAACAAGTTGCGCCTCCAGGTTTTCCTTTACGGCTTCGGCTTCCAGCTTTTTGCGTTGGATTTCTTCCTGACGCTGGCTGAGCACCATTTCGCGTTGTTTCAGTTTATTTTCCGCCTGCTGAATCTTTTGATTACGCAGTGCCACTTCCTTCTCCAAATCAGCTTTCTTGTTCAGGAATTTTTCCTTTACTTCCAGCAATTTGTTTTTCTTAATTACTTCAGCTTCTGTCTCCGCATCTTTCAGGACACTGTCGTACTTGGACTTCAATACGTACCGGAACAGTACGTATGAAAGGATTCCTCCTACGACGAAGCAAGCAATTGCTGTTGCTATTATTGCTATCATTCTTACATTAATTTAGTTATATAAATAAAAACGCACCGCCAAATATCAGAGCATACATTTGCTCGGATATTGTGCAGTGCGTGGTGTTTTCTTTATCAGTGAATGGCTTGGTGGCATTATTCTTTCTTAAAATAATCCTCCAGCAATTCCGTTAGTTCTTTTACCTTTTCCGTATACGGAGTGGTATCGTTACGTTGCATTAATTGCAGTTTCTCCAACGAGAACTGATAGGCTACCATGGCAATAATCTTTTCCGGTTCAAGGTTTTTATAATATTCCCGGTACGCATTAAGCCTGATGTTTACCTGCTTGGCTGCTTCCCGTACCATTTCTTCTTCCTCTCGGTTAATGGTTAACGGGTAGTTTGAGTCTGCTATTTGCAGGTTTATCTTTATCTTATCGTTCATACATCTTTCTTCTTTACTCGTTCAATAAAGCGATGCATTTATCGACTTCACGCACTAATTTTGACAATCGCAGCTTCGTCTCTTTTACGTCGCTGCCGTTAAGGCTGATTGCCGTAGCTGTTTTTAGGTTTGTATAGTTGACTTCCAATTCATCATACTGAGCTTGCACCTTCTCGTTCTTCAACTTTTCGTTTTCAAGAAGTTTTCTCAACCCGGCATTTTCACGCTTTAATTCATCGTGCAAATACATTAAATGCCGTAGCTGCGTTTCAAAGGTACTCAATAACTTTTTTTCTTCTTCTGTCATCACTACACCAAAATTGTACACAAAAATACGATTAACTCTGATATTACAAAAACTTTTCGGGAGAAAATGTGCTTTTTAGCCTTAAAATAGCGGAATACGTGGGCAAAGGGGATGAATTATGGAAGAGTATGCGTATAAATCTTTTCTTTATGAACAGCTTGTCGGAGGTGAAAAATGCAAAAATGCAGAAAATGCACTCCACAATTTTTCCACACACAGGCGCGCGTATATAATATAGTTTACGCGTATTTAGTTATGTTCGTGTGTGTATGTGTATGCGCGTGCGCTTACGTGTGTGCGTGTGTTAGGGAGGCCCCCGAAAAAGTGCATTTTTGCATCGGTTAATAACATAGCGCTTTGGGGAGGCTAAAGCTTAGCTTTACGACTCCTAAAGCTAAGCTTTAGCTCACACAAAGCGCCGCTTTGTGTTTTCAGCCGGACTGTTTCATCATCCCATGACTTCATATTCTCTTTTTTCGGCAGATACTAGCCGGTAAATCTCTCCATTCAGACCGGAGGCGCTTTCTAAATAAACTCTTCTTTTTAGTGGTTTTGATCATTTGATTCGTTCATAAAATGATGTAATTTCTATTATTGTTGAGTTCCCTGTCGATGGATAATCGAGAGATGAAATGAATCATTCTGTTGAAGGATTATATCCTTTTTTAATGAAAAAAGGGGCGTTTTTGCGTCATAATGAACAAATTTTGTCCTTTATTGATTTGTCGTTTTCCTTCTTTGCTGAGATTTTCCAGTAAGTTTGCGTACCGAACTAACGGACTCAAATTATAAACATAAACATTTGTATCAGCTAACCATGAAAAAGTATTATTTACTATCTCTGATTTCTGCTTCTTTGATTGGAGCAACTTGTATTCAATGTACTTCTCCCAAACAAAAGAGTGGAGAGAATACTCTTCCGCAAAAGAGTGAACTGTTTGTATCATTGCCGGACTATTGTCCGACACCGGATGGCATGGCCATTGCTCCCAATGGAGATTTGATTCTGGCATGTCCCAATTTTGCAGATATCACACAGCCTGCTTGCCTGATGCGTATTACTAAGGATGGAGCCGTTTCAAAATGGCTGGATGTGCCTGTATTGGAGGAAACCGGATGGGCTTCTCCGATGGGACTTGCCTTCAATGAAGAGGGCGACCTGTTTATCAGTGACAATCAGGGCTGGAGCGGTGCAGAGAAAGCAAAGAACAAAGGACGTGTACTTCGTCTGAAGTTTGAAAATGACCAGTTGAAGGAAACTATTACGGTGGCATCCGGCATGGAGCATCCCAATGGTATCCGTATCCGTAACGGAAAATTATATGTGACTCAAAGCTCTTTGTCACAGATCAAAGACCCTTCCGGTCTGCTTGTCAGCGGTGTATATTGCTTTGATATGAACGACCGTGACATCGCAGTAACCAATACTTCGGCAGATCAGAACCTGTTGACTACGGTAATCACTAAGAACCCCGAAGTGCAATACGGACTGGATGGAATCGTGTTTAACGAAGCGGGTGACCTTTTTGTAGGTAACTTCGGTGACGGCGCTATCCATCGTATCAAGATGGACGCGGAAGGAAAAGTCGTCAGCAACGATGTCTGGGCACAGGATACGACTCAGCTTCGTACCACAGACGGTATGTGCATCGATGATAAAGGAAATATCTGGGTAGCAGATTTCTCTGCAAATGCCGTTGCCCGTGTAGATAAGGACGGAAAGATTCAGCGTATCGCCCAAAGCCCCGATTGCGACGGAAGCGATGGCGGACTGGACCAACCGGGCGAACCCATCGTATGGAACGGTCAGGTGATCGTATCCTGTTTCGACCTGGTGACCGGACCGGACAAGGTAAATACCAAGCATGACAAGCCTTTCACACTGGCTAAACTATCATTGGAAGAGAAAAAATAGGATTTAGGCACGGATTACGCGGATGACACGGAGTTAATAAAACTGTGTAATCTTTAACCGTGAAATCCGTGTAATCCGTGCCTAAAAAAATATTATTAACCCAAGAACACATTATCTATATCTATAATATGAAATACTATCTATCGACCTTTGCCGGCTCCGCCATCTGTGGTGGTTTCGCTTTCGGCATCTGGCCGGAACTCTGGAAGACTTACGGTCTGATGGGCGGCTGGCTGGCGGCAACGCTGATTATCGGCATCATGTGGTATATGAATCATTATAACGGAGCGATCTTGAATCCTCCGGGAAAAATATGGCTCGATCAGGGCTGGTGTATCGGTTCTGCCGGTATAGCCTGGGGAATCGTCCGCTTTCAGGGAGACATTACCAATTTCTTTTATGCAGTGCCTACACTGGTCTGTTGTCTGATAGGCGGTGCACTGGCGGGAATTGTAGTTTGGAAAATCCGTTCGTGCGACTGTGCCCGAAAGATAAATTAAGGAGGAGAACACAATGAGCGAATGGTTACAAACCTATAATGAGATGTTCGGTATGTATCATGCCGGAATCATCACCACTATTTTCGGAGCTTTTGCCGTGACATTTACCGTATTGATGAGCTGGCCCAAGCTGGTGAAGGACTTCGGTCCGATAGGCGGATTCATGGCTGCCGCCCTTATCATCGGAACGTTCTGGCTGGTCAATCATAAACTGCCCGGATTCGGCTTCTCTACCGGATTGCTGAACGATGCCGACGGCTTGCCGATGCAGTTCAGCCTGATCCATCAGGGGAATCGCGGCAGTGCCCCCTGGGTAGACATGGGATGGGCGATTGCGATGGGATTCATCTTTGCAGACGTGCTCTGCGCACCGAAAGGCACACGCGGCGGATTGCTGAAAGAAGCGTTTCCCCGTTGGGTAGTTATTATACTGGGCGGCATTGTCGGAGGAATCTTCGTCGGCCTTACCGGATATACGAATGCGGCACTCTAATTCAATTAACTGAAAAGGAAAATATAAAATGTATATATTAGCACATGACTTGGGTACCAGCGGGAACAAAGCCACTTTGTTCGATGAATCGGGGCTGTTGATAGCTTCGCGTACCGCTGCTTATCCTACCGACTATGCTTCCGGCAACCGGGCGGAACAGAATCCGCACCATTGGTGGAAAGCCATCGTTGACACAACACAGGCACTTCTCGAACTGGTATCACCCAATGATATTGCCGGAGTAGCTCTTAGCGGACAAATGATGGGATGTCTTTGCGTAGATAAAGACGGTAATCCGCTTCGTCCGCACATGCTCTATTGCGACCAGCGTTCGCAGGAAGAAGAAGCAAAGTTGACCGAAAAGATAGACCCGCTCCATTTCTACGAAATCACGGGACATCGGATCAGCGCCTCTTATTCTGTGGAGAAACTGATGTGGGTAAAGAAGCACGAACCGGAAATCTTTGCGCAGACTGCCAAAATGCTGAATGCGAAAGATTACATCAACTACCGTTTGTGCGGTACTATCGCCACAGACCCTTCGGATGCATCGGGAACCAATGCCTACGATTTGAACCGTTGGCAATGGAGTGAAGAGATCATAGAAGCCGCAGAGCTCGATCTTTCTTTATTCCCCGAAGTCCGTTCGTCGATTGACGTGATCGGAGAAATCACCAACGAAGCTGCCCGTGAGACAGGACTGCTTGCCGGAACACCCGTCATCTGTGGCGGCGGCGATGGTAGCTGTGCCGGAGTAGGTGTCGGCTGTGTGGCTCCGGGCACTGCGTACAATTATCTGGGCTCTTCTTCCTGGGTAGCACTGACGGTCGAAAAGCCGATTGTAGACGAACAACGCCGTACCATGAACTGGGCGCATGTAGTGCCCGGTATGCTGCATCCGTCGGGAACGATGCAGGCGGCAGGATCATCCTACAACTGGATGATCAACCAGCTTTGCCAGAATGAACAGGCACTGGCAGCTCAATCGGGACGCAGCGTGTTCGAACTGATCGACGAGCAGATCATTGCTTCTCCGATAGGTGCGAATAAACTCCTGTTCCTTCCCTATATGCTGGGTGAACGTACTCCCCGCTGGAACGTTGATGCCAAAGGGGCTTTCATCGGTCTGACGCTGGGACACAAACATGGTGATATGTTGCGTGCCGTGATGGAAGGAATAACCTTGAATCTCGGATTTATCATCAATATATTCCGCAAGCATGTTCCTATCGACCGCATGACGGTGATCGGCGGCTGTGCTCAGAATCCTGTCTGGCGTCAGATGATGGCGGACATCTATCAGGCGGAAATCCGTGTGCCTAACTATCTCGAAGAGGCAACTTCGATGGGAGCGGCCATCCTTGCGGGTATCGGTGCGGGTGTTTTCCCTGATTTCTCTGTAATCGACCGTTTTGTCCGTATCGAGCAGACGGTGCAGCCTATTCCCGAAAACGTGAAGAAGTACGAAGCGTGGATGCCTGTTTTCGATCAGGCTTATCACGCTTTGTGTGAGATGTACACAGAGATAGTAAAAACTGAACTATAACCTATAAAAATGAATAAGAATACGATGAAATCTGTAATTGTGCCGGCTCCCGGCAAAATAGAAATACGAGAGGTCGAAACTCCTGTCATCAATGCTTATCAGGCGTTGGTGAAAACAGAAATGGTGGCCCTGTGCAATGCGACCGACAGCAAACTGATTGCGGGACATTTTCCCGGAGTAGATACTTATCCTCTGGCTCTGGGACACGAGAATGCAGGAATTGTAGTGGCTGTAGGCGAGAAGGTACGCAACTTTAAAGTAGGCGACCGTGCTATCGGCGGTCTGATCTCCGACTTTGGCGCGCAGGGAATTAACAGCGGCTGGGGTGGTTTCAGCGAATATGTAGTGGTGAACGATTTCGAGGTACTGAAAGAAGAAGGACTGGCTACCCCCGAACAGGGATGTTGGGACAGCTTTGAGATTCAGAACTCAGTTCCTGCTCATGTGCAGCCGGAAGAAGCGGTGATCTCCTGCACCTGGCGTGAAGTGCTGGGCGCTTTCAAGGATTTCAACCTGACTCCGGGAAAGAAAGTGATAGTGGTAGGCTCCGGTCCTGTAGGACTGAGCTTCGTCAAGTTGGGCAAGCTGTTCGGCTTGGGGCAGATTGACATCGTCGATATGCTTCCCGCCAAACTGGAAGTAGCCCGCCGGATGGGTGCGGACAACGGATATACACCTGCCGAAATCAGCACGCCGGAGTTTATAGCCTCCGCCAATCGTTCTTACGATGCCGTGATTGATGCTGTAGGACTCGATGTAGTAGTCAATTCCGTATTGCCGTTGGTAAAAATGGGCGGTGATGTCTGTGTATATGGTGTCATGACGAAGAATCCGACATTCGATTTGTCGAAGGCGCCTTACAACTTCGACCTGCATATGCACCAGTGGCCTACCCGTTCGGAAGAGAAAGCGGCTATGACCACGCTGGCGCAATGGATTGAAGAAGGCAGCCTTTCCGCTTCCGACTTCATCACACACCGTTTCAAAATCGAAGAAATTGAAGAAGCCTTCGCTGCTGTGAAACGGGGTGAAGTCTTGAAATGTGTATTGACTTTTTAAGAACTAACAATAAACTAACATATTAAACGACTCAAAACAATGGAAAAGAAAAATATAAACGAAGTGATTGCAAATTTATCAGTAGAACAACTGGCAGGAATGATTGACCATACCTTTCTGAAACCTTTCGGAACAGCGGAGAACATCGAAAAACTCTGTGCGGAAGCCCGTCAGTATAAGTTTGCGATGGTAGCCATCAACCCTGCGGAAGTGGAAACCTGTGTCAAACTGTTGGAAGGTTCGGGTGTACGTGTAGGAGCGGCCATCGGTTTCCCTCTGGGACAGAATACCGTAGAGTGCAAGGCATTCGAAACCCGTGATGCCATTGCCAAAGGAGCTACCGAAATTGATACGGTCATCAATGTCCGTGCTTTGCAGAAGGGACAGACAGACATTGTAAAGAAAGAAATCGAAGATATGGTTTCTATCTGCAAACCTGCCGGTGTGATCTGTAAAGTGATTCTTGAAACTTGCTACCTGACTGACGAAGAGAAAGAAACCGTATGCCGCATTGCAAAGGAAGCAGGTGTGGACTTCGTAAAAACTTCTACCGGATTCGGTACGGCAGGCGCCAACGTGCATGATGTTGAATTGATGCGTCGTGTGGTAGGTCCGGTGATCGGTGTGAAAGCCGCAGGCGGTATCCGCGACCTCGATACGGCACTGGCATTGATTCAGGTGGGTGCTACCCGCATCGGTACTTCAAGCGGTATTCAGATTGTAGAAGCTTACAAAGAGTTGAAGAAAGGTCTGTAATGTCCGGTTCGGAAAGGTAAATTTAAGGTAAACAGGAATTTGAAATGATAAGATCGAAATTAATAAAATGGTTGAAGTGGGGGCTGGCATGTTGCATGCTCGTCCCATTCCTCGCCTGGCAGGCGAAGGACACTTCTTTCCAGCCAACCGACACAAAAGGTTTTATCGCCGAAATGCAGAAGCAGTTTGCGGAGGTTCAGACGATAAAGAAGAAAGAGAATCACAGGGAAGAGCTGGAGCGTAAAGTAAGAGATACACACCGGATGTTGATGCATGATTATCCGGTTTATTATGACTGGTGGCTACAGGATGGAAATGATGCGAAAGACATAAAGGACGGGAAAGATGTAAACTGGTTCAGAGGTTCTTTCAGCCGGCAGCTTTCCCTTCGTATGCAGAAACTGAATATTACTACTGCTGTCAATGATACTCCGGAAAGTATCGAAGCGGCTTTCCAGTCTTATCTGAAAGCGTGCGAGAGAAGACGTGCCGAACGTCTGGAAACTTTCACAGCCAATCAGCCGGAGATTGTTTTTACGAAGTTCAGAACGTTGCGTCCTTCTTTCTTTGCCTATACCGAAGGCGTTTCCGATGCCCGTGCCGAGTGCAACTACTTTGCAGGCGGTTCGCTGTCGAAGATTAAGATGAACGGTATCTGGGCGGAGGAAGAAACACTGCTGACGGACGAAGACGGTGTATATCGTGACCCTAATCTTCATTTTGACGGTCAGCACCTGCTTTTCTCTTGGAAGAAGTCTGCAAAAGACGATGATTTCCATTTGTATGAGATGGATTTAAAGACACGTGCGGTCAAGCAACTGACTTTCGGAAAAGGACATGCCGATATCGAAGGCATCTACCTGCCGGATGAGAATATACTTTTCAACTCTACCCGTAGCGGAAGTGCGGTGGATTGCTGGTTTACCGAAGTCAGCAATATGTACCTCTGCGACCGTGAAGGCCGTTATATGCGTCAGGTAGGTTTCGACCAGGTGCATACTACTACGCCGACTTTACTTGACGATGGTCGGGTAGTTTACACTCGTTGGGACTATAATGACCGCGGTCAAGTATGGGCGCAACCTCTGTTCCAGATGAATCCTGACGGAACGGGACAGGCCGAATATTACGGAATGAACAGCTGGTTCCCGACAACGGTAGCGCATACCCGTCAGATTCCCGGTACACGTAAAGTGATGACTGTTTTCATGGGACATCATAATCCCCAGCACGGTAAATTGGGTATTATTGATCCCGAAGCCGGAAGAGATGAGAATGAAGGTGTCATGTTTGTTGCTCCGGTTCGCAAACCCGAGGCAGAGCGTATAGATAGCTACGGACAGTTTACCGACCAGTTTCAGCATCCTTTCCCGCTGAACGAGACGGAGTTTCTGATTTCCTATACTCCGCTGGGATACCACATCGGACATCCGATGGAGTTCGGCATTTACTGGATGAATGCAAACGGAGAACGCGAATTACTGGTTGCCGATTCGAAGATATCCTGCAATCAGCCCATCTTGCTTGCTCCCCGTAAACGTCCGTTCCATCGTTCGTCTTCTGTAGACTATACGAAGAATGAAGGAGTATATTATATGCAGAATATCTATGAAGGGAACGGTTTGAAAGGAGTAGCTCCCGGAACGATCAAACAGCTTCGTATCGTAGAAATTCAATTCCGTGCAGCTGGTGTAGGCGAAGTGAATGGTAATGATGAGGGAGGTGGTGCATTGGCAAGTTCTCCGGTAGGAGTCGGCAATGCCGCTTGGGACGTGAAGAGAGTGATCGGAGTGACGGATGTATATCCCGACGGTTCCGCTTTCTTTAAAGTACCTGCCCGCAGACCGCTTTACTTCCAGGCGTTGGACGAAAAGGGCAGGGTAGTGCAGACGATGCGTAGCTGGTCTACCTTGCAGCCGAACGAAGTTCAGAGTTGTGTAGGATGCCATGAACACAAGAATACGGTTCCGGTGGCAGGTCATCGGGTATCTATGGCAATGGACAAAGGAATCAAGGCATTGGCTCCGGAAGATGAAATGGGAGAACGTAACTTCAGCTATCTGAAAGAGATTCAGCCTATCTGGGACCGAAATTGTATCTCTTGTCATGACGGAGTAAAACACCCGATGAGCCTGAAAGGAGAACTGAAGGTAGTGGACAAACAGAGTAAAAGAAAATATACGGACTCATATCTCAGTCTGACGCATGCCCGTCCGGATGGTCCCGACAGAGCATGGAGAGGCGATGCCCATCACCCGGAAGTAAACTGGATCAGCGCTTTGTCCCAACCTACTTTGTTGCCTCCTTATTTTGCAGGGTCCAACAAGAGTAATCTGATCAAGCGTCTGGAAGAGGGTCATGGAGGTACGAAACTGACACCGCAGGAGATACGCAAAGTTTCTCTCTGGATCGACTTGCTTGTTCCTCAGATCGGTGACTACCGAGAAGCGAACAACTGGTCGGATCATGACCGGGAGTTTTACGACCGCTACGATAAGAAGCGGAAACAAGCCCGCATGGAGGAACAGGAGAATATTCGCCAGTACATTCAATCTCTTCAAACTAAACAACAGAAATAATGAAAAAGATATTGATACCTGTTAGTATCGTAGCTATACTTCTTTGCGCTAGTTGGAAAGAAGATGCAAAGACGGTTTCGCCGGATCGTTTGTTTCTGGCGGACAGTGGAAAGTCCTTGTTTGTAACGAACAGGGCAGGCAATGAATTAATCAAAATGTCGTCCGACGGACAGAAGGTGGAACAGAAAGTGACCCTTTCTTCGCCCGTCAATGCCATGACACAAGACCCGTCCGGCAACCTTTGGGTGGTATGCGACGGAAACACCGGCATGATGTACGAACTGGATGGAAAGAAACTTTCGGTGCAGTCAAAAACAAAGAGCGGTGCTACGCCTTCGGATATTTTGTACAGTCCGGTGTCCAAATCACTTTGGGTGACACAACGCTTCAACAACGAGTTGTGGGAAATTGATCCGGCAACCCGTAAGGTAAAAACAAAGATTGCGATTGGTCGTGAACCGGTGGCTATGGCTCCGTTTGCAGGCGACTCTTGCCTGCTGATAGCCAATAATCTGCCGGAAATGCCTTCTACGGCTTATCCTATTGCAGTACAGCTCGATATCGTAGATGTCCCTTCAAAGAAGGTGACAGGACGCATCATGTTGCCGAATGGTGCTACCGATGCGAAGTCTGTAGCGGTAGATAAAAATCAGACGTATGCGTATGTCACTCACTTGATTGCCCGTTATCAGTTGCCTACCAATCAGCTGGACCGTGGATGGATGGCTACGAACACGCTGTCCATTATCGACCTGAAGGCGAGGAAACTGCTGACTTCCGTATTGTTGGATACTCCTCAGAAGGGAGCCGCCAATCCGTGGTCAGTGATTGTCACTCCGGATGATAAACAGATTATCGTAGCTGCTGCCGGAAGTCAGGAGTTGGTTCGTATTGACCGCATTGCTTTGCACGAACGTCTGGCGAAGGCAAAGCAGGGGGAGATGGTGACGCCTTCCGTGAAGTCATGGAATAATATTCCGAATGATGCGGGATTCTTATATGGTATCCGCGACTTTATCCCGACACAGGGGAAAGGCCCCCGTTCGGTGGTTGCTACCGGAGATAAGATTTACACAGCCAACTATTATACTTCGGAACTGGTGTCTATGGATTTGAACGGCAAGAATCTGAAGAAGCAGGTTTTGGGTGCTCCGCTGGCTTTCACGAAAGTCGGAAAGGGTGATATGTATTTCCATGACGCTACTATTTGTTTCCAGAACTGGCAGAGCTGTGCTACCTGTCATCCGAATGACGCCCGCATGGACGGACTTAACTGGGACTTGCTGAATGACGGTATGGGAAATCCGAAGAATACCAAGACACTCTTGCTTTCGCATCAGACTCCGCCTTGTATGGCGACCGGTATCCGTAAGAATGCCGAAGTAGCGGTACGTTCGGGTGTGAAGTATATTCTGTTTATGGAAGGTGAAGACGAAATATACGAATCCATCGATGAATATCTGAAATCCCTGAAACCGTTGCCAAGCCCATACCTTGTGAACGGTAAACTTTCCGGTAAGGCAAAGAAGGGAAAGAAGATTTTTGAGGAAAACTGTGCGAGCTGCCATTCCGGAGAGTACTATACGGATCAGAAACAGTATAAGGTAGGCTGGACAACGGGCCCGGACAAGGGACTGTCTATGGATGTTCCGGCACTGAACGAATGCTGGCGTACAGCTCCCTATCTTTATGATGGTCGTAGCTATTCGATGAAGGATATGCTGAAAGTTCACGGACCTCATAAGCCTGTCACTGAGAAGGAGCTGGAAGAACTGGAAGAATACGTATTGTCTTTGTAAGGAATCGATATTGTCTTTGAGTAAGACTATGTTGAAAATCAGTACTAACTTCAATTGGGGGGTGACTAAAAAGTCGGTAGTATCCACATTCTCCTCCTTCGGGAAGGAGGAGATTTGAGATAGTACTGACTTTTTAGTAAGCTCCAGTTTTGGATACTCTTTTTTGTTAATATGAATATGATAAAGAATATGATAAAGATATGTAGTATTGCGTTTTTGTCGCTTCTGCTCTCTGCCTCTTCTCTGTTTGCACAGACCAAGACGTTTGCCGGAGCCGATTATTCGCAGGGAATCGTATTTGTGATGGAAAACAACCAAATGGTGTGGAAGCACAAAGCGCCCGATTCTAATGATTTGTGGATATTGCCTAACGGCAATATCCTCTTCACCACCGGACACGGAGTACTCGAAATGACCCGTCAGAACGATACCATTTTCCATTATGAATCAAAAAGTCCGGTCTTTGCCTGCCAACGTCTGAAGAATGGTAATACTTTCGTTGGCGAATGTGTTACCGGACGGATGCTGGAGATATCTCCCAAAGGGAAGATTGTGAAAGAAACCTGCATCCTGCCGAAAGGCGTGAAGGATGGCGGATTCGCATTCATGCGTAATGCACGGCGGCTGGATAACGGTCATTTCCTCGTAGCTCATTATGGAGACCAGTGTGTGAAGGAGTATGATGCAAACGGAAAGATGGTGTGGAAGCTGGATGTTCCCGGCGGTCCTCATTCGCTGACTCGTCTGCCTAACGGACATACGCTGATAGCTGTTGCCGATAAAGATCAGAATCCAAGATTGATAGAAGTGACTCCGGAAGGAAAAACGATCTGGGAAATATCGAATGCGGATATTCCCGGAAAGCCTTTGAAGTTTCTCGGAGGTTTTCAGTACTTCTCCGACGGACGTTTCCTGATTACGAACTGGACGGGACACGTGAACCCGAAAGAGAAAGTACATCTGCTGCTGGTAGACCGCCAGAAGAATGTGCTCTACTCTCTGGAGAATACTCCGGAACTACAGACGATGTCTTCCGTATATAGTACAGATAAGCCGGCGGGAGTAGCTTCGTATCATTAATTGATGTCTGTGGCATAAAAAATCATTGAAGTTTGCAATATGAAATATTATCGGATAAAATGTGAGATCTATAAAGCGGAAGGAAAAAGCTGGGAACGAATGGCAGAAGAATTACTGCTGTCAGCTGTTCGCAGGGGAGGAAAGGAACATGGGGGAAAAGTGGTCCGTCTTGTATTCTTTACATTCTGTGAGGATAATCGGGAATATCAGCTCCAACGGTCTTTTCTGGAACAATGGGTGGATGAGCATTTCGTTTCTCCCCGTCCGGTTCTTTCGCTCGTAGCCCAAAAGCCTTTGGTGGGAGAACTGGTCATGGAAGTCCATTCGTTGCCGGCAACTGTCGGTGAGGAAGTGACGGTAGAAGAACAGATGGCTTCTTCCGTCCGCTACCTTCGGGTTACTTCCGGTCATTATCGGGAAATAATAGCGGGAGGACTCTATGCCGATGATTTGGCTCTTCCTGTCCGCGAACAGTCGGAGCAGGTGTTCGGGAAAGCGGAAGAAATTCTGAAAGCGGAGCAGATGAGCTTCGGTGATATTGTCCGCCAGTGGAATTATTTGGAACGCATCACGGATATTGTGCACGGCAATCAGTGTTATCAGGATTTTAATGATATACGTTCGCAGTTTTATGCTTCTTCGGAATGGACTTCTGGATATCCGGCGGCCACAGGAATCGGGACACAGCATGGTGGAATACTGGTAGATTTCAATGCTGTCAAAGGAGGAATAGAGATTACCCCGTTGGATAATGATTGGCAGAAAGCTGCTCATGTCTATTCGGATGAAGTCCTGATCAGCCACCGGACGGATGCGGAGAAGGGAACTCCCAAGTTTGAAAGAGGCAAATCGTTGTCCGATTATCAATGCGAGATGATTTATATATCCGGCACAGCCGCCATTCGTGGTGAAGAAAGTATAGTGACGGGCGATGTGCTTGTGCAGACGGAAATCACGCTGGAGAACATCCAGCATCTGATTGGTTTGGAAGAAGGGAGAGAAAAACTTCCGGAACATTCCGGCAAGCTGGAACTTCTCCGTGTGTATCTGAAGCATGAGGAGGATGCAAAGATTGTAAAAGAAGATATGGACAAACTTTGTCCTGATGTTCCTATTGTCTATCTTTATGCCGATGTATGCAGGGAAGAACTGCTTGTAGAAATAGAAGGTATTGCTTATTTGTAAAAACAGAAAACTGATGAAACTGATTCGATTGATCGCTTCTCCGATTTTGATGTACGTATTAGCGGGAGTTTATGCGTTGGTACTGGCAATCGCCACTTTTGTGGAAAATTCGTCCGGTCCGGCCGTTGCGCGCGAATGCTTTTATTATGCTCCGTGGTTTATTTTGTTGCAACTCTTGCAGGCTGTCAATCTGTTGGCCATGTTTCTTCAGGGAGGTTATTTCAAAAGAATCAGTAAAGGAAGTCTGATCTTTCATGGGGCTTTTGTTTTTATCTGGTTGGGGGCGGCTGTTACTCACTATGCAGGAGTAACAGGAATCATGCACATCCGTGAGGGGGAAACGGTGGACCGCATGATGCGCGATGAAGGGGCAGGGATGGGAAATGCCTCCCTGCCTTTTTCTGTCACTCTCGATGATTTCCGGTTAAAGCGTTATCCGGGCTCTCACAGTCCGATGTCTTACGAAAGCGATCTGGTGATAAAGAAGGGGAATGAAACTCCTTTGCAGGCTACGGTCCGGATGAATAAGGTGATTGAAGTGGATGGTTATCGCTTGTTTCAGTCTTCGTTCGATCCGGATGAGCAGGGCACGGTGTTGTCCGTGAGTTATGACCGTCCCGGTATGCAGATTACCTATATCGGCTATTTCCTGCTGTTCGCTGGCTTTGTGCTGACTCTGTTCAGTAAGAAGTCCCGTTTCGGTCGTTTGCGCAGAGAACTGGGGGAGATGAAAAAGAGTGCTCCTTTCTGTCTGCTTCTCTTCTTAGGTCTATCCGGTACTTTGGGTACACAGGCGTTATATGCGCAGGAAACGCTTTCTTCTTCGCAGCTACCTTGCATCCCTGCTTCGCACGCCCGGAAATTCGGCAGTCTGGTACTGCTCAATCCTAATGGTCGCCTTGAACCTGTCAACAGTTACACTTCCGCCATTCTGCGCAAACTTTACGGAGCGGACAAGCTGAACAACATCAATTCAGACCAGTTCTTTCTGAATCTTCTCGCTTTTCCGGATGAGTGGGGTGGCTATCCTTTTATCAAGGTCGATAATAAAGAAATTCTTCAATGGTTCGGAAGAGACGGCAAATACATCGCATGGCAGGATGTCTTTGATGCCGATGGCAATTATGTGCTGACCGATGAAGTGAATGCCATCTATGCAAAAGCCGCTTCAGAACGGAAACGAATGGATTCGGATTTGTTAAAATTGGATGAATCGGTGAATATTGTCTACCGTATTATGCAACATCAACTTCTGCCCCTCTTCCCGGACGAAAACGACGCTCAGGGAAAATGGTACTCGGCAGGTGACGAACAAACCGTCTTTCATGATAAGGATTCCCTGTTTGTATCTAAAATAATGGATTGGTATATCTACGAATTGGGCAATGGTGTCCGCACTAATAACTGGAAAGAAGCGGACAAGATTGTCGATATGATGCATATCTTCCAGCAGGCAAAAAGTAAAACTCCCGCTATTGACAATCAGAGAGTAAAAGCGGAACTTCTCTATAATCAGTTAAACTTGTTCTTCTGGTGTCGTCTGGCTTACTTGATTTTGGGCGGAATCTTACTTTTCATTGCCTGCGGAGAGATTATCGCGGATTTCAAATGGGGGAGCAAACTGAGCAGCATACTGATTGTTCTTCTGGTCGCTGCTTTCCTTGCACACACGACCGGTGTCTTACTGCGCTGGTATATCTCCGAACGTGCACCGTGGGCGAATGCTTACGAATCAATGATCTGCACTTCCTGGCTGCTCGTTGGCGGAGGACTCTTGTTTGCCCGGCGTTTCCGTATTCTCCCTGCGCTTGCCGGACTGTTAGGCGGAATCATGCTTTTCGTGGCAGGACTGAACCATTTGAATCCGGAAATAACTCCTTTGGTTCCGGTGCTTCAGTCGTATTGGCTGATGTCTCATGTCGCCATTATCATGATCGGCTATGTATTCTTTGCACTTTGTGCGCTGACGGGACTGTTTAATCTTATCTTGATGAATCTGCTTTCTGCCACCAATCGGGTGAAGCTTCTCTTCCGTATACGTGAGTTTACCTTACTGAATGAAATGGCAATGATTCTCGGCTTATTCTTTATGACGGCAGGAACCTTTCTCGGTGCCATCTGGGCGAATGTCTCATGGGGCAGATACTGGGGATGGGACCCGAAAGAAACATGGGCGTTAATCTCTATTGTTGTCTACGCACTGGTACTTCATATCCGTTTTATTCCGCTGCTGAAAGGTAAAACAACTTGGTGTTTCAACTTGCTGTCCGTAGTCTCCATTCTCTCCATTATCATGACTTGGTTTGGAGTAAACTACTACCTGAGCGGCTTGCACTCTTATGGAAAGACCGAAGGGGGAGATTTACTGTTATGGATATGGGGAGCGGGTTTGTGCGTTGTGCTTGCTTTGGCTCTCTTTGCACGCAGGCGTTTGAAAAAGTATTCATGATTCGGGAAAATTGCCGTTTTACCTAAATATGTTTCGGTAAATAATAGAATTAGCCGCTTGTGACATTTTTGTCTTTATTCTAAGTATTATACGGGGATAAACAAAAATGTCACATCGTTTGTAATCAGTGGTTTACCTCTGAAAATGCCTTGTTTTTAAAATAAGTTTGCAAAGAACTATAGGATGTTTTTGTCTTTTTCCGGATCAAAACTGCATTTTTTTTTCATTTATTTGTGTTTCAGTATTTTAATCATTCTGGCTTCGCGATTCCTGCTGTTTTCTATTTCCGCATATTGTTCCAGTTCTTTCGTCGTTATACCCCGTCCCGTGTTTAATCCCATCTTTTTATATACCTGTCTGAGCATACTTTTCGCTTCCTGCACGGATATTTCAGCACCCACAGGAAAAGCACGTTGGATATATGTCCGCATTTGCCCGGACTTCTTAATCGTATGCTCGCTACTCACATTTAGTGCCGTCCGCAATTTATTCTCATTATAATCGGCTTCCCGTACAAATTTCGCTCCGAAGCGGCAGAAACAGTCGTATATATACCTGTCGGCGGTAGAAGTAATCAGATTCATCAACATACGCTGATACCTTTTCTGTATTTTCTTGTCGGTAGCTCTGCTCATCTTTTCCATCTCTTCCAGTTTTCGGACGATCAGTTCTGCCCGTTTCTTCTTTGCCAGACGATGCTGGATAGCCATGCGTTCATTATCCGAAACCGGCATCAGGCGTTCTTCGTGCGAGAAGACAAAATATCCGGTCTGCTCGTAAGCAAGGTGCAGCAGATCGGCAGAGGTGTACAGGCGTTTCACTTGTTCCTTTTCATAGAAGTTGGCTATCAGAAACGAATCTGGCTTTCCGTTTTCGTCCAGATAAGGGAGGTAAGAGTTTTCTCCGATGGCTTCCTGTAGTAAGGTGCGTTCGCCTATGTTGGTAGTCCGTGTCAGTTGCGCTTTCCAGCCGTTGAAAATGGTGGAAGCTCCCTGAATCCAGTGATCGATTTCAGAAGAAGACATACATTCCAGTTCCGGTCGGATAGAAGCGATGTGTGTCACACTGTTGACTCCGCCCCGGAAACGTCCGATAATCTGGATTGCCTCGGTGGCAGGGTCAATAACGGATTGCGCGGCACCATACAAGTCACTGACGAAAATCACATGAGGCGGATTTTTGCAGAGTATGTCTACCGCTGAGTAGAAGCGGGAGGTGAAGAAATTGTAACGTTCCAGTTCGGTGATCATCATTGATTTTTTGCGGCGGTTTCCTTTCCAGAGCTTGTATTGTCCGTCTTCGCTACAGAATGTGCAGGCATTGCTTAGTTCGGGTATCAACCGGTAGAAGCTGTCTATCGAATCTATACTGTTACAGAAAATACAGACAGTTCCTCTCTTGGCTTCAATCACTTCCTGCAGGGTTTCCAGCACATTGTTGGTAGTAATCAGTTTCAGTTTCTGCCGATAGACATAATCCGGCTGAATCAATATCCGCATGAAACCGTCAAAACGACTGTCCTTTTCGGGTACGATAGGCGTAGCGGAAATCAGTGCCTTGTTCTGGAAACGGAAGAAATCGTTCATCGGTTCGCGGATAGAGTCACGGTAGTGCACGTCCTGTACCAGCTTCTCGCATTCATCAAACAAGATGAAGCATTCCGTATACATATCTATATCCACCGTTTGCATGGCTTCCTTTATCTTGTTGAAGCCTTCGGGGGTAGTCAGTAGTTTGTAATCCTTCTCCCGGTTTGTTTCCAGAAAGTCGGCGATCTGCCGGATGCTTACACCTTTATAGACGGCAAGTGCATTCTTATGTACCCTTGCTTTCGACTCGATGACGGGTACATTCGGTTCGATGATAATGGATTTGCGTGGTGCTGTGAGTTCACAGTGCGTGGCACCCAGTCCCGGCAGCAGTTTGTTGATGATGCAATTGGTAGGAATAAAATCTTTTCCTGCACGTTTTAGCGCATCCGCAAAGTATTCTCCTTTCCGGATGGAGTAAATTCGATCGTATTCCATGCAGTTAATATTTCCGTTTATTGTGTTTCTTTGGATTGTACTTCTCAAATCCGGCAGCTGAAATACGTTTCTTCAGATTCTTGTCCGCTTTAAAAACTACGTTTTTTACTTGGATGGATTCTGCCCTGTGGTTTTCGTCCGGCTCTTTGTCTTCACAGAAATTTCCGTTTAGAGAGAAACTGCCGAAGTCGTCCAGATTGAGTATGTTTCCGTCTTTCAGTACGGCTTCCATTCCTTCCAGTACTATGCTGAGGCTTTTGTATGCTTCTCCTTTGGATAGGTTGTATTTGGTTGCCAGATATTCTACGAATGCTTTGGTGTCCAGTGTATCCCATGATAACAGTTGTACCCGGACATTTGTCTCCTTATCTCCCGTGAATGTATCCGCGAAGCGGGTTGTTTTGTAAAGTATGCTCATAATAATTCCTTTTTTGAATAGCCATTGATTATATGCAGTTGAATAACTTCGGTGCTAGACAAGTGTAACTGGAATATTGCACAAGTGTAACTGGATAGTTGCTCAAATGTAACAGATTAATTCATACAGATGAAGTTGCTAAAAGATAAGGGATTATTTTTAGTTTGTGTGGGAAAAACAATTAACTCTTCCTTATGAATTGGTAAAAACATCTTGTCGGTTAAGACGATGCAAAGGTAAGAATAAGTACTGGACTAACAAGAAAATTAGCGAGGAAGAACGTAAAAAGTTAGGTCGTGGAGATGGTGAGGTGATCAATGCGGATGATCCGAGGAATAGAGATTTGATAAGGAGAATGATTAGCGAGTAATTTATAGAAATAATTATTACGGATTAGTGATCAAGCTGCAGATCTGCAGAAACTTAAATCTATATTGGGAATTTAATATATAAATCTATAAGCTTATTTCGGTGGGATATTATTAGCGCACCTCGTTCGTTAGAGATGCGCTATTTTTTTGTGAAATTAAACAGTACTTGGCCAAATCTCAGTTAGGTAGTCGTCTTGCTATTGCTTTTTGATCTCAGTTATATCAATAAATCCGGTAAGTTTACTCCTTATTTAAACCGTTTCAGGTCCGGTTGTGTAAAGAGATTCAAATATACTGAAAGTGTTAAATCTCAGCTTTTGGGAGTAATATTGGGTTTGTATGAGAACATTCCTGTTTTTTATATGTTTGTGAGGTAAACCCTGCAAACAAAACATATTTAGTCAGGATAAAATATTATATATAATATACTTATTATAAAAATATTAGCGATGATAAAAAGAAAAGCACCATTATCCCTATTAGTAACATTAGATAGCATATCTAAAAATACACTTGATTTTTTTTCAGTGAGCCAAAGTAGGCAATGCCTGCAGATTATAGGGTGCGATAAAGTGATATTGCGGTATTTAAATTCTTTATTATTAATATTGTTTGTGTCAATTGCGGCTACATCTTGCTCTGATGATAACCATAAGATCATTGAGCAGCCATCAATAAACGTTTTGAGCTATTACCCGAAATCCATGAATATTGTGGAATTACAGTATAAACCAGCTGGACAGGAACCTGGGGTAGTAGATATTGATAAGTCCAGTCTGTATTTTGGGGATCGTGTGACAATGTTTCAACCTGAAAAAATTATATTCAAAAATGATTCTGTATCAATCATCAAACGAGGCGGGTTAATTCAGGAGTATAAAGCCGAATGGAATAAGGGTGATTTATATTTATACAATGGCGTTACTGGCATATGGGACTATTGTGGAAGTAAAGATGGGGAAATCACATTTATCCTTAATACAGGTTTCTTCTGGGTAAAGGATAACAATATGCATGGTTCATTATCGGTGATAGGGCAGAAATACTCTTTATTATCATATTCCGAATTAGTTACGTATTTGGGTGGAAACAGTAACAATCTAAATAATCAGGTGGCGTGGCTAAGGGTACAGTACACATTTGAATTAATCCCGGAAGTTAAACTTTAATATAGAAAACATGAAAGCAGTAATAATATATATCATTTTCTTTTCTATTCTCCATGTTAGCAGTTTTGCTCAACATAATCAGTATACGTCAACCAAGTTTGCGGTCAAAAATCCTTATGAGGTATTTATTGGCGGTATTATGAAAGCGAATGATGTTAACGATGTACATCAACTTCTTAATGTGTCAATGAATCCTATTACAATTAGCTATAGTTTGCCTTTAAAATCCGAAACGATTATACCTTCATACGATAATATGCTTAGGGCTGTTCAGCAAAAGCTGCAAGAAAATAATGTATTGAAACCTAACTATCAGTTTTCATTTACGTTGAAGCAGATAGATTCTTATGAACAGCTAGCTTTATTTTTCGGTGAGGAAATAGATCTATCCGACTTATTCAAAATAACATCTCCTAATCCAATTCATAAAACAGTGGCAGTATTAGATATTAGTCAGAGTTATTTTTCCATTGCTATGGATATGCCTGAGGAGGAACTGAGCAACTCTCCGATAGTCCAAGAGCAATTAAGCGAACTTATTTATGTTGGTTCTATAGAATTTGGAAGACGATCAATTCTAATTGTTGAATCGGATCTTAATTATCAGGATGTAAAGGTTGCGTTGAATGAGATCTTAAATAAATCCACTACCAAGAAGGGAGATATATCAGAAAAAAGCAAATCAATTATGGCTAGCTCAATAATCAGAGGACTAATTTTGGATCCTCTTGCCAATGAAAACATAACACCGGATAACCCTTTGGAGTACCTACTGGATTATATAAACTCTGATATCAGTCCAAATGATTTTGGGGTCCCCATTTTCTTTACAGCAGCCTGGTTAAAAGATAATTCTGTCTTTGTTAACAAGTTTACAAACTAATATTTTAAAAATTAGAACTTTCCCAAACACATATTGTGATACCTGCCTTATTATTAGCAGTTCTAATAATAAGTTCATGTAGTTTTGAAGAAGTTTTCTTTTATAGTGCCATCGATGATCTGGTATATAAATACTTCGCATATCTTTCAGAATAATAGCCGGGCAGTACTAAGAAAAAAACAGTAGACTCAAGCAATGATGCGTGAACCTACTGTTTCCTTATTTCTGTATTTACTTCTATTTACTATAAGACGCCTTCACAAAAGGAGCATCGAGCAAATAATCCAAACTCTTCTTGACACTTTCCTCTACAGGACAACTGTACCCTTCTATTTCAGCAACAATATGCTTTACGCCGGCAACCTTTGCATTTCTGAAGATAGCATCGAATCCGACCATACCACTATCTCCGATTTCTTTGTCATCTTTGATATGAAGCACGGTGAAACGTCCCGGATACTTGTTGAAATAGTCCACAGGACTGTGCTGCCCTCTGACTATCCAATATACATCCATCTGAAAAAAGACATACTCAGGATTGGTATTCTCAATCATATAGTCCAACATAACCGCTTGATTTTCTACTTTCTGAAATTCATGCGCATGATTATGATATCCAAATTTCATACCGTTCTGTTGACATCTTTTGCCTATTTCATTGAAATAGTCGCAATACATCTTCATCTCTTTCATTGTTTTAGGAACACCGATTCCCGGATTTACGATGTATTTCATGCCTGCTGCTTTATGAGCGGCAATGCTTTGATCCCACCATTTCAGTGACTCGGAGAAATCTCCGGAAGCCACTTCCTTGTCCGACAATCCTCTGGAACAGTGTGAAGACAGTACTTTCATACCGGCCTTTTCGACAGCATTTTTAAACTCTTCCGGAGTTTTGCCATAGAACTTGCCATTATCATAATTGGCGGCTTCGATGCTGGTGTATCCCATTTGCGCCAGATTCTTCAAAACTACGTTGAGGTCGGTTCCATTATTTATGATGTCTCTGACCGAATAGAGTTGTATGGCAATGTCTTTCTTCTTTTTTGCATCTGCTGCCTGCGGAATTGCCAGCAGCAATGCGAATAAGATTAATAAATAGTTCGTTTTCATGATATATTACATTAGTCAAGAACCTTCACGCGGATATTGCGGAACCAAACGTCATCACCGTGATCCTGCATTCCGATAAATCCTTCGTGGTTTTCGCCACCACAATTATTCAGCAGTTCGAAAGCCAACGGCCATTTGTCCTGGCTGAATTTGCTGGCTTGCAAAAGGTCAGTCCATTGTTTGGTCCACAAGTGGTATTCGAGTACATTCTCGTCATTCTGTCCGTGAACAACAGTACCTTTATAAACCATAATCTTAGCCTTGTTCCATTCGCCGAAAGGTTTCGCATTCTGAGGAACTGCCGGAATCATGTCATATAAAGAAGCCGACTGCCGGTTATTGTCTTTACCCAATTTTGCATCCGGATGATTGTCGTTGT